>Ga0207754_100006_pt1 | contig 388851 bp, 365 predicted proteins | sample A23E1SouthBayCA_FD_187728 | JGI IMG/M metagenome (GOLD analysis project Ga0207754, IMG submission 187728) | Aerobic enrichment media microbial communities from Eden Landing Ponds, California, USA - A23 E1 (SPAdes) | ecosystem: Environmental > Aquatic > Marine > Unclassified | place: Emeryville... | reverse complement strand
GTGTCGCTTCTCGTTCAACAAACTCTAAGTCGATCTCGTCTAAATTCCCGATGAGGCGGCCGTTTTCGGGCATGAATCACTTTGGAAACGGACCGCCTCACTCTTCATCCTTATCTGAACACGACCGACAAGCGAAAGCTAAAACTTAACCGGGCGACGCACCGAAGATGAACTAATGGCTTTTGAGGATCTCCTGGAGGACCCCGTCATACAGAAGTACCTCCACGAACTCGTCGGACCGAAAGGGATGCCGGTCGCCGCCGCGCCGCCGGACGGCGAAGTGACCGACGAAGAACTCGCCGAAGAACTGGGACTGGAACTCAACGACGTGCGACGGGCGCTGTTCATTCTCTACGAGAACGATCTGGCGTCCTACCGCCGGCTGCGTGACGAGGACTCGGGGTGGCTCACGTACCTCTGGACGTTCGAGTACGAGAACATCCCGGAGAAACTCGAAGAGGAAATGCACCGACTCCTGCAGGCGCTCGAAGACCGCGAGGACTACGAGCGCAACAACGAGTTCTACCTCTGTGAGCACTGCGGTATCCGCTTCGAGTTCGACGAGGCCATGGAGTTCGGCTTCCAGTGTCCTGAGTGCGGTGATCAGGTCGAGTCCATGGAGAACACCAGGCTCGTCGACGCGATGGACGAACGGATCGCACAGCTGCGAGACGAACTCAACGTCGAACACGACGCCGAGGCCTGATGGTCGTACTCGCAACCAAGCTCTACGTCGGCGGTGACGCCCGCGACCGTGCGCTCGATTCGCTGACGTCGCTCGTCGGCAACGAACTCGCCGACCTCGACGTGGAGTACGACGTGGGGATTCGCGACGACGACTTCCCGAGTGTCACGATCAGCGGCGAAGACGAGACGATCGCCCGGAACCTGCTTCGCGAGGAGTTCGGCGAGATCGTCCCGACCCTCGAAGACGGCGAGACCTACGTCGGCACCCTCGACGCCTGGGACGACGAGGGTCTCGTCCTCGACGTGGGCCACGACCAGTCGGTCCGGATTCCGGCCGACGAGATCGGGCTCGGACAGGGGACGCCCCAGCAGATCCGGACCCGTCTCGGGCTGGTGCAACACGTCCCGCTCGAGTTCGTCAACGACGATCCCCCGCGACTGACCGACGAGACCCGCGACGAACTGTACGAGTGGACGCGCGGTGCCGGTCGCGTCAACGTCAACAGCGCGACGCGTGCGGAGGTCCGTGCGACCGTCAATCGGGCCGGCCACGCACAGGATATCGTCACCGTGGAGCGACTCGGACTACTCGAACAGAGTATCGTCTGCAAAGAGGAGACGGACCCGCCGGGCCTGCTGTCGAGTATCGGGGGGTACCTGCCGTCGGAACTGCTCTGTATCGTTCCATGACACGCCGGACGATCGCTATCGGGGCGTTGCTCGTGCTGGTCGCACTGGCCGGCTGTACGTCGCTGTTCGGACCGGGCGAACCGGATCCCCAGCGGCTCAACGAGTCGGCCAACTACACGTGGGACTCGAACGTGGACGCCTCGATCACCGTCGAGAAGAACGCGTTCGAGGGCGTCTACAGCGTCGACAACCGATCCGAACTGGAGGTGTACAAGCGTGACGCGCTGGGACAGGAGAACCGCCTCAGAGTCTCGGGGCTCAAATACCGCTACGCGAACGGTACAGTCGTCAACAACAGCGCTTCGGCGGTCTCGGCGTCCCAGACGCGCGATAGGACGATCCTCGAAGTGCCCAACGAGAGCGGCGGGCAGGTCGCCTTCACCGCACCCCGGAAAGGCAAGCAGTTCACGACGCCCGTGTTCGTCGAAGGGCCGACGAACCTGACGCTGCCAAGCGGAACGCGCGTCGGCGTCCCCCTGCTCTCGAAGGTGAGCCCCCCGGCAGACAATCGTTCCGTGACGAACGACCGGATGACGCTGCAGTACGAGAACGTGACCGCCCAGAACATGAACGTCCGCTACTACCTCCAGCGGGACCTGCTCATCTTCGGGTCACTCCTGATCGGCGCGATCGTTTTCGGTACCGGGGGCGGCCTCTACTACTGGCGACAGATTCGACAGCTCAGACGCCGGCGCGAAGAGACCGCTATCGACATCGACACCGAGGACGACGATTTCGGCGACGATGGACCGCCGCCGGGGATGGGGTAAACGTCTACAACGTTCCGTATCGCGAGGGGCTTTTAATCGCCGCCGACCAAGGCCCGGTATGCACGTCGCGCTGGTGACCGTCGGCGACGAACTGCTCGCCGGCGACACCGTCAACACGAACGCCGTGTGGCTGGGCCGACAGTTGGCCGACCGCGGTGCCACCGTCGACCGAACGACGGTCGTCCCCGATCGACTCGCCGACATCGCTCGTGTCGTCAACGAATATCACGCGGAGTACGACGCGGTGATCGTCACCGGCGGACTGGGGCCGACCCACGACGACAAGACCATCGAAGGGGTCGCGGCGGCCTTCGGTCGCGACGTCGTCGAGAGCGAAGAGGCACTCACGTGGCTGGAAGAAAACGGCGGCTACCACCGGGACGACCTCACTGACGGGACTGGACACGTTCCAGAAGGGGCTCGGGTGCTCCCGAACCACGAGGGGGTCGCACCCGGCTGTGTCGTCGAGAACTGCTACGTGCTCCCGGGCGTCCCCGCCGAGATGAAACGGATGTTCGAGGAAGTCGCCGACGCGTTCAGTGGCCAACAGCGCCACGTCGCCACGGTCGCCACCAGCGAGCCGGAGAGCGCCCTGCTAGATCGTCTCGGCCAGGTCCAGGAGCAGTTCCCGGTGAAAGTCGGTAGCTACCCCGGAGAGGACGTTCGGGTGAAGTTCGAGGGTCCCGACCCCGATGTCGTGGACGAGGCCGCGGCGTGGTTTCGGGAACGCGTCGACGCGCCCGCCGAGTAACGAGTTACCGATACAGTACTTTGAGCCACAGCGCCGTCGCGACGATCCCACCGATCGTGAGCGCGAAACCGGCCACGTTGATAACCCCGGGCTGAACCGTCTCCTGCAGCGGAACGATCATACTAACAGTACCGTGTCCCGGTGGCTTCAAAGGTCCGTTCCCGGTCGACTTTTGCCGGGGGCGACCGAACCCGCGGTATGCGCACCGTCGGCGTCGTTCTCAATCCGATCGCGGGGATGGGTGGTCGCGTCGGGCTCAAAGGGACGGACGGCAAAGTCGAGGCGGCCCGTGAACGCGGTGCAGAGCCGCGCGCGCCACAGCGAGCAGCGGCAGCGCTGTCGGCGCTCCGGGAGTACGGGGACGGGATCGAACTGCTGACCTGGGGCGAACCCATGGGCGCGACGCACGCCCGTGAGGCGGAGTTCGAACCCGAGATACTCGGTACACCGGCCGGCCAAGAGACGACGAGCGGCGACACTCGCGAGGCCGTCGAAGCCTTCCTCGATCACGGTGTCGACCTGGTCCTGTTCGTCGGGGGCGACGGGACTGCGACGGACGTAGCCGAGGTCTTGACCGAACGCGACAGCGAGACGCCGATGCTCGGCGTCCCCGCGGGAGTGAAGGTGTACTCCGAGGTGTTCGGTGTGTCGCTACGCGCGGCCGGCCAGATCGCTGCGACCTTCACCGAGACCGAGCGGGCCGAAGTCAACGATATCGACGAGGACGAGTACCGCGATGGCGAGGTCGTGACCGAACTGCGAGCCGTCGTGAACGTCCCGCGAGCAGAGCAGCGACAGGCCGCCAAGGAAGTGGGCGGCGGCTCCGTCGAGTCGCTGGCCGAGGCCGTCGCGACGGAGACTCGACCGGGCGTCACCTACGTGCTCGGCCCCGGGAGCACGGTCGGCACGATCAAGACGGCCCTGGGATTCGACGGCAGTCCCCTCGGTGTCGACGTGTGGCGCGACGGGGAGCTACTGGCCGTGGACGCGAGCGAATCCGAGATCCTCGATGGACTCGGCGACGAGAACGTGATCGTCGTCTCTCCGATCGGCGGGCAGGGGTTCGTCTTCGGCCGCGGGAACCAGCAACTGTCTCCAGCCGTGATCGAGCGCTGTGAGATCGAAGTCGTCGCCTCGCGGCGCAAGCTCGACACCATCGGCGTCCTCCGTGTCGACACCGGCGATCCGGACTTGGACGAGCGGCTCCGGGGCTGGCAGAAGGTCCGCGTGGGTGCGTTCGAGCGACGGTTGATGGAAGTCGAATAATTCGGCGGAAACGGAGTCGTTTCGGCAGTGAATCGTGTGCCAAATCACACGACTGATTCGGCGTATTAATATTCACTGGAAATATACACGTCTATAGACAACATTAAGGTGAGCAGCGACAAGTAAAGGACATATGGAAACGCGAAAAGTCCAACGCCTCGGTCCGTCGACCCTGGCGATGACGCTCCCAGCGGAGTGGGCCAGCGCCCACGACGTGGAGAAAGGTGACGAAGTGTCGCTCCGGATCAGTGGCAACGGAGCGCTGACCGTACTCCCCGAGTCAGTGCAGGCCGAAGAGTCCGAAGCGATCATCTTCGCCGAGAACCTCGACGCCGACGCCGTCGAGCGCGCGATCGTCGCACAGTACGTCCTCGGTCGCCGGATCATCCACATCGACGCCGGCGAAGGGGAGACGCTGCCGTCGGAACACATCAACGCGGTGTACAACGCCGAGACCCAGCTCATGGGGCTGGGCGTGATCGAGGAGCGCCCCGAGCGGATCGCGATCCGCTGTTCGGTCGATCCGGAGGACTTCACGCTGGACAACCTGCTCGAACGACTCGAATCGACGGGGAGCACGATGCGCAACGAGGCCGTCAAGTCACTCGCACACGGGAATCCGGACCTCGCACAGCGCGCGCTCAACAGGGAGCGCCAGGCCAACAAGATCTTCGTCCTGTTGCTCAGGCTCATCTTCACGGCCTACCAGAACCCGAACCTGGCGCGGGCGATCGGTCTGGACGACGGGTTCCCGCTGATCGGCTACCGGTCGATCGCGAAGAACCTCGAGTTGACGGCCGACAACGCAGAGGACATCGCGGAGACCGCACTGGAGTCAGAAGACCACACGCTCACCGTCGAATCGTCGACGATGCGCCGCATTCGCGACTTCACGGATCAGGTCAACGACATCACCGAGAAAGCCGTCAGAGCGGCCGTCGAACGCGACTACGACACCGCGATCGAGGTGCGCACGCAGTACGCGGAGATCGGCGACACCGAGACCGAGATTCTGGAAGACCTACCGGAGATGGACAACGAGTCGCTGTTGCAGGTCCGCGAGGTCCTCGTGAGCCTTCAGCAGACCGCGGAGTACGCCGTTCGAAACGCCGAGATCGCGACGAACCTCGCGCTCAACGAGGAGTCCGAACACACCGAGATCACGTAGTTTTCCGGACAGCGGTCTCCTTCGCACAGTCGGTTGTAGCGATCTTCCCAGACCAAGAGCGGTTCGCATCAGAGCACACCGTCGTCGGTCGTCTCGGAGCCGCCGATGATCCCACCACGGTCGGTCGTCTCCGTCTCGTCGGTCGTCTCTCCGAGGATACCGTCTTCATCCCCTGTGGCCGTCTCGGTCCCCGTCGCAGTCGAGTCACGCTCGTACGTCTCGCCCTCGGTCGCGGGCTTGTTCCCGAAGATGTCCGTCTCGATGCGCTTCTCGTAATCGATCGAATCCAGATCCACGCGGAACTGCTCGCCCTGAACGTCGACGACGAGGTAGAAGTCGATGGAGAGATCGGTCACCTGGTTTCGTTCGAGGTGACTCACCCACCACTCGTCGAGGTGCTGGTTGCGGATCACCGTGTTCGCGCGGATCGTCTCGGTGGTCTCGGGTTCGATCACGTATCCGCGATCGCTCACGCCCGCCCCGACTGGGACACCGTCCATCGTGATGTTGTAGCCGATCTTCGAAACGGTGTACGGCACCCACTTGGGGTTGTAAACGGTGAAGTCGAGATCGAGTGGCGTCCGCTGTCGCGTCAGGTTCGCCCGGTCCCACGATCCGCGCGTGCTGTTGATGTAGAGTACCGGATCGCCGATCAGTGGCTGGTTCGCCTCGACCGGCCGGGTCTTCTCGGAGTCGAACTGCCCGACGATGTCGGTCTCGATCGTCTGTTCCTGCCCGAAGTTCGCCGACTGTCCCAGCGTCGAGGACGTGGCCGTCGCGTCGATCTCGACGGTCGTGGTCTCGCCGTCGCGAACGTGTGTGTACCACCACGCCGGGATCTGTCCGTTGTCCATCGTCGTCGTAGTGTCGACCGTCGAATTCCCCGAACTGATCGCGACGCCCTCTTTCTGTCCGCTGGCGATGTCGACGCCGTTCATCGCGACGCTGTAGTTGACAGTGACACCGCCGAGAGCGACACCCACCGGATTGGGGTTGTTCACCGATAGATTGGTCTCGATGACGGTACTCGATTCGTTGACCGGACCGAAACGGTTCTCGACGCCAGTGACGCTCGGCACACCGAGGACGCCGAGTGCGACGCCGCCGGCCACGACGACAGCGAGTGCGAGCACGGCCACACCCCCTATTTTGAGGTTTCGACGCATTCGACAGACGCTCGCTCGCGGGCGGACAAAGCTCTTCTGGGCCGGCTATAGTAACAATTGGAACGATTCACACACCGATCGCTTGTCGTGCGATCGGGTGTGCATTGACTGTCAATGGCTACTATATCCCGAACTGTGAACGATCGTCCGGGGGCACCGTTCGTCCGCTCGCTCCGTATGAGTTAAGTGGCCACTCGGGAAAGGTTCGTCCATGGCAACCACGTCGTCGAAGACGGACATGAGCATCGGACTGGGGCTGCTCTTCTCGATCCTCGCAGTCGTGGCCTCGGTCGCGACGGCCGTGTTCGGGTACTCGTACGCGCTCGACCACGCTCGCGCACTCCAGATCAACGGCGGTATCGCCTTCGGAGTCGCGATGCTGGCTGGCGCGCTGGCGATCGTCGCGATCCACGCCTACGACGATTAGTCGGCCATTACGACTGCTGATCGTCCCCGGTAGATCCCGTCTACTATCCACTGAATCGGACGGAAAGGAACCGTTAAGACGGACAAGGCCCTACTGCCGGGTATGGGAGAGATCAGCGAGGAGGACCGGAAAATCCTCGATCACCTTCGGGACAGCGTGTCTCGCGGGCAGAGCTACTTCCGCGCGAAGAACATCGCCGAGCAGCTCGGTCTCTCGTCGAAACAGGTGGGCGCTCGCTTGCCGCGCCTCGCTGAAGAGGCCGACGAAGTCGACATCGAGAAGTGGGGTCGAGCCCGGTCGACGACGTGGCGCGTCACGCTGAGCTAGAGCAGCGACCGTTCGCCGTCTTTTTCCCGACGTACGCCTCAGTCATTCGCATGACTGTACGGGTCGAGCGAACGGTGACAGTGCCGGCACCGCCGGAGCGCGTCTGGGAGTTTATCGCGGACCCGGACAGCCGCGCCGCCCCGATCAGCGTCATCGAGGAGTGGACCGTCCACGACGACGGCTCCGCGACCTGGTATCTCTCGCTGCCGATCCCGCTGGTAGACCGACGAATCTCCGTCGAGACGAGTGACGACGAGCGACGTCCACCGGAGTACGTCAGTTTCACTGGCCGCTCGCGGGTGATGTCGGTACGCGGTGAGCACGAACTCGAAGCCGTCGACGGTGGCACGCGGCTGACGAACCGGTTCGTCGTCGACGGTCGCCTCCCCGGTGTCGAACGGTTCTTCAAGCGGAACTTCGACGACGAACTGGACAACCTCGAACGAGCGCTTCGTGCCGATATCGAACGGTAACGATGAAGATCGCACTCGCACAGCACCGGATCGAACCGGGTGCCATCGACAGGAACGTCGAACGCGCGACGGCGATGATCCACGAGGCAGCCGACCGCGGCGCCGACCTCGTGGCGCTTCCGGAACTGTTCGCCACCGGGTACTTCGCGTTCGACGCCTACGCCCGAACCGCGGAGGCGATCGACGGGCCGATACTCTCCGGGCTTCGCGAGACTGCCGCGGATCGCAACGTTGCGCTGCTCGCCGGATCGATCGTCGAGGATCTCGCAGTCAGCGCCGAACGCGGTTTCGAGACCCCGGCGACGGACGGATACGCGAACACGTCGGTCATGTTCGACGGCAGCGGCGAGCGCATGAGCGTCTACCGCAAGCACCACCTCTTTGGCTACGGCTCGGCCGAACAGGAACTGCTGGAACCCGGTGAACGACTGCAAGTGGCCGAGATCGGCCCGTTCACCGTCGGCGTGACGACGTGCTACGACCTGCGGTTTCCCGAACTCTACCGCGACCTGGTCGACCGCGGCGTGACGCTGGTGCTCGTCCCCAGCGCGTGGCCCTACCCGCGTGTCGAGCACTGGAAACTCCTGCCCAGCGCTCGCGCCGTCGAGAACTTGCTCTACGTGGCGGCGGTCAACGGTGTCGGTCGCTTCGAGGACTCGGAACTGCTCGGCAGGTCGGCCGTCTACGACCCGTGGGGAACCGCGGTCGCCTCGGCCAGTGACCAGCCGGCCCTTGTCACGACAGCGATCGACCCAGATCGAGTGGCCTCAGTCCGTGACTCGTTCCCGGCCCTCGAAGACCGTCGATAACCCCGACATTTAACACAGATCACCAGTGAGTAGTAAATGCCGGCACGGCGCTTTTCACGTCTTTGCCGGCGAAACATCTCGGCTCGCTCGGCTCGCTGCTCGGCCACGGTGGCGATCGCCCACAGGCTGTCCGGACAGCCTTCTCGGCGTCCTTCCACCAACCAGGTCTCCAGACCTTTCGTGTTCGTCCTACTTGTGAGGCGACCGACGGTTCGCCGATCGTGTCAGTCAAGGGAACGTTGATCACTGCTCGCCGACGAGAATACGGTATGAAAGGTCTCGATGACAGCGTCGCGGTCGTCACGGGCGGAGCCAGCGGAATCGGACGCGCGACGGCCCATCGCCTCGGGGACGAGGGTGCGAGCGTCGTCGTCGCAGATGTCGACAGGGACGGCGCACGGGAGACGGTGAAACAGATCCGGTCGGCCGACGGCCGCGCGGTGTTCGTCGAAACCGACGTGACGGATCCAGACGAGACCGCCGCGATGGTCGAGGCGGCAGTCGAGACGTACGGCGGCCTCGACGTGGCCGTCAACAACGCGGGCATCATCACGCCGCTCGTGGAACTGGAGGACATCGAGCGAGAGCACTGGGAGCGCGCGCTCGACATCAATCTGACCGGTGTCTGGAACTGCCTGCGGGCCGAACTGGACGTGATGGCGGAGCCGGGCGGCGTAATCGTGAACGTGGCCTCCGTCGCGGGACTGGTCGGCATGCCCGCACTCGGTGGGTACTCCGCCAGTAAACACGGTGTCGTCGGGCTCACGAAGACTGCGGCGCTGGAATACGCCGCGCGGGACGTGCGGATCAACGCTGTCGCACCCGGCCCGACAAGGACCGACATCGAACCGCAGGGCGGTGACGACCGCGCCGACTGGTTCATGGATCTCCTGCCCGAGGGTGCGGTCGAAGGGCGCGGCGTCTCGGGACGGGTGCTGAACTGGCTCTCGGGCGGGATGATCGACAAGCACTCGAGGACGCCGATGGAGCGCCTGGGAGAACCCGAAGAGATCGCGAACGCGATCGCCTTCCTCGCGTCCGACGAAGCCTCCTACGTGACCGGGCAGATACTGCCGGTCGACGGTGGCCAGACCGCCGATTGAGACAGAGTACTGTCGCTGTGTACGGGCACCGTCGACCCTGTCTCGGAGATCACCAGTAAGCGACGACAGCAAACCGTATCAGATGCGATTCGAAGGCGGCGTATCGGCGGAAGATTCGCCTCTCTGACCGTCCGAAGTGGTTCGTCGCTCGTCCGGACGTTTATATGCAAGAACGCACCCACGCTGTCTCGATGACACGACGACAGGAACAGCCCGCACTGGACCTATTTATCAGACGGCTGAAAAGCAGTGCACCGTTCGGCGTGGCTGCGTACGCGATCGGCTACCTGCTGACCGCCGGAGCGCTCGTACTCGATGGCGTCGAAACGTTCGGCATCGATGCGCCATTCTGGAAGATCACTGGCTGGACGTTCTATGGCGCTCACCGTGTCAAGCTCGAGATGATTCGAGACGGACATCACAGGTTCGGGCTAATTCTCTCGGAATCCGGCCGTCAGGGCACTCAGCTGACGACGACGGTGCCGACGGTCGTATACCAGTTCCTCCCGATTGCACTCCTGATGGTCGCCGGGTTCGTTATCTACCGGCAGTCGGACAAAGAAGACCCGAGCACCAAACTCACCGCGACACTTGGTACAACGATCGTAGCAGGCTACCTGCCAATCGGTGTCGTTGGACGCTTCGTGTTTTCTCATTCGAACACGGAAACGTTCATGGATCTCACGCTGACGACGAGCGCTCTCCCTGAGTTGACCGGGAGTATCCTCGTGCTCGGCATCGGATATCCGCTCGTTTTCGGGGCACTCGGTGCGCTCCTCGGGAGGCACCGTGAACGACAACAGCACTCGACCAGAGCCGACGACTGCCGTGCCCAACCCAGGAAAAACGACTCGGGTTCGCTCACTCGTCGGTCTTGATGTCCGCGGACAGCCCCTGGGCCATCTCGATCTCTTTCGAGTTGTTGACCGTCCAGGCGGTCCGGTCGGTGACGGCTTCGATCACCTCGCGGGCGTGGGGCGGTCCACTGCCGGACATCTTGACGCCCCCGAAGGGGAGCTGGACCTCCGCGCCGATACAGGGGAGGTTTGCGTAGGCCAGTCCCAGATCGGCGTGGTCCCGGAAGTAGTTGATCTGCCGGTAGTCCTCGGCGATGACGGCACCGGCCAGGCCGTACGGCGTGCCGTTGTGGATCTCGACGGCGCGCTCGATGTCACCCGAGTACTCGATCAGCGCCACGTGAGGGCCGAACACCTCCTCGGTGAGACAGCGCAGGTCCGGTTCGTAGTCGATCTCGTAGACGAACGGGCCGACCCAGTGGCCGTTCTCGTAACCGTTCGGAATCTCCTCGACCGCGAGTTCCTCGCGGTCAACGAGGACGTTCGCGCCCTCGTCGCGAGCGAGTTGATTGTACTGGCCGAACTTCTCGACCTGGCTCTCGTCGACGACCGGCCCCATGAAGGTGTCTTCCTCGGTCGGGTCACCGACGGTCACGTCTTCCGCGAGGTCGACGAACCGCTGCTTGAACTCGTCGTACACGTCCGTATGGACGATCAGGCGTTCGGAGGAGACACACCGCTGGCCGGTCGTCTTGAACGAGGACATCACTGCCGAGTGGATCGCGATGTCGAGATCCGCGGTGTCTGTGACGACGACGGCGTTCTTCCCGCCCATCTCGCAGCACGCGCTTCGACCGGGCTGACCCGCGATCTTGTCGGCGACCTGGTGGCCGACGTCGGCCGACCCCGTGAAGAGGACGGTATCGACGCGCTCGTTCTCGACGATGGCGTTGCCGGCGTCACCGAAGCCCTGGACCATGTTGAACACACCGTCTGGGACGCCGGCGTCGTCGAACATCTCGGCGACGATCTCGCCGCACCACGGCGTCTGCTCGGCGGGCTTCCAGACGACGGTGTTACCCTCGACGAGTGTCACGGCCATGTGCCAGAAGGGGATGGCGACCGGGAAGTTCCAGGGCGTGATACAGCCGACGACGCCGCGGGGTTTGCGCCGCATGAACGAGTCCTTGCTCGCGATCTCGCTGGGAACGATCTCGCCGTGGGGATGCCGGGCGTTACCGGCGGCCCACTCGACCATGTGGTAGGCCTCGACCACGTCGGCCCGCCCCTCCGAGATCTCCTTGCCGCACTCTCTGCTCACGATCTCGCCGAGTTCGTCCGTCCGGTCCCGGAGCTCGTGGAACACGTCCCAGAGGTGTTCTGCGCGGTCGATGTACGACATCTCACGCCACGCTGGTGCAGCCCGTTCGGCCGCCTGGACCGCCGTTGCCACGTCGCGCTCGGTGGCGCGTCGGAACGAGCCGAGTACCTCACGCGTCGCCGGTTCGACGCTCTCGAAGGTGTCCGTACCGTCGCCGTCCGTCCACTCGCCGTCGAAGTAGTGTCGACCGGTGACCTCGCTGTCTGGTGTCATGGAACAGTCGAACTTGATCGGCGACCGACAAAAATCTACGTCATGAGCGACTACCTCCCACGCCCCTGGACCGACAGCAGTTGGGGGATCCGATCGGTAGATTGCCCGATCGGCGAACTCGCCCGAGCGGCTACTCGCCGTCGAGCGCCGCTTCGAAGTCCTCGACGTCGATGACCACCGAATCAGCACTGTCGACCGCTTCGTCTGGCCCGACCTCGTCGGCGACGGCCCGGATCGCGCGCATCGAGGCCTCGCGGACGAGTGCCTCGATATCAGCACCCGAGTACCCCTCGGTCCGTCCGGCGAGATCGTCCAGGTCGACGTCGTCGGCCAGCGGTTTGGCCCCCGTGTGCACGTCGAGGATCTCCCGGCGGGCTGCCCGGTCCGGATTCGGGACCTCGACGTGCTGTTCGAGTCGGCCCGGACGCAGGAGCGCGTCGTCGAGGGTTCCGCGACGGTTCGTCGCGGCCAGTACCACGAGATTGGGGTTCTCGGTGAGCCCGTCGAGTTCGGTCAGCAGTTGCGAGACGACACGCTCGGTCACCTCGTGGGTCTCGCCACGTCGGCCCGCGATGGCGTCGATCTCGTCGAGGAAGACGATCGCCGGCGCTGTCTGGCGGGCGCGCTCGAACACCTCCCGGACCGACTCCTCGCTCTCGCCGACGTACCGATCGAGGAGTTCCGGCCCGTTGACGTGGATGAAGTTGACGCCGCTCTCGCCGGCGATGGCGCGCGCGAGCAGCGTCTTGCCGGTGCCCGGCGGGCCGTACAGCAGGACGCCCGTCGGCGGATCGGTGTCGGTCGCCGAGAAGAGCGGGCCGTAGACGAGCGGCCACTCGACGGCCTCCGTGAGCCGCTCTTTGACCTCGTCGAGGCCGCCCACGTCGTCGTAGCTGACCGAGGGCGACTCGGCGACGTACTCCCGCATCGCCGACGGTTCGACGGCCGCCAGCGCCGTGTCGAAGTCCGAGAGTGTCACGTCCGGAGCCTCACTCTCGCGGCGCAGCGCCGTCATCGCGGCCTCCGTCGTCAGCGTCGCCAGGTCGGCCCCGACGAAGCCGTGGGTCTGGCTGGCCACGCTGTCCAGGTCCACGTCCTCCGAGAGGGGCATCTCGCGGGTGTGCACGTCGAGGATCTCGCGCCGTCCGGGTTCGTCGGGGACGCCGATCTCGATCTCGCGGTCGAAGCGGCCACCGCGGCGCAGCGCGTCGTCGAGCGTGTCGACACGGTTGGTCGCGCCGATGACGACGACCCGCCCGCGATCCTCCAGGCCGTCCATCAGCGTCAGGAGCTGGGCGACCACACGGTTCTCCATGTCGGCGTCCTCGTCGCGCGCGCCGGCGATCGAGTCGATCTCGTCGATAAAGAGGATCGACGGAGCGTTCGCTTCGGCGCGCTCGAAGGCCTCGCGCAGGCGCTCCTCGGACTCGCCCTTGTACTTCGAGACGACCTCCGGCCCGGAGATGGTGTCGAAGTAGGCGTCGACTTCGTTGGCGACCGCACGAGCGATCAGCGTCTTGCCGGTGCCTGGCGGGCCGTGCAGAAGAACGCCCGAGGGTGGATCGATCCCGAGCCGCCGGAACCGCTCCGGTTCCGAGAGGGGCATCTCGATCATCTCTCGGATCTGGTCGAGTTCCTGGTCGAGGCCGCCGATGTCTTCGTAGCTCACGTCGATGTCAGTTTCCTCGCTGTCCTCGGACTCTGCCGGTTGATTCACCGTCGTCGCCGTCGCCGACTCGTCCTCGTCACCGCTGTAGGGCAGAACGGTCACGCGGGTATCTTCGGCGACACGGACCGATCCCTCCGGCGAGGTCGACCGTACCAGGAAAGTCCCCAGCCCCTCGACGTGGACTCGTTCGTCGGGCTGGACGAGTCGATCGACGAGCCGATCGCGGACGGTGTGTTCGTAGGACTCGCTGCCGGGGAGGGGCTTGGCCGGCTGGACCGTGATCGTCGTCGCATCCTCGACGCTGGCGTTCTGGATCGTCACCATGTCACCGATGTTGACGCCGGCGTTGGCCCGCGTATCGGCGTCGATGCGGACGAAGTCACCGCCGTCGTCTGCCGGCCACACCTTGACGACCGTCTTTCGATCGCCGGCGACGATGACGGGGTCACCGCTCAGGACGCCCAGTCGGCTCCGGGCAGACTCCGGGAGGCGCGCGATCCCGCGGCCCGCGTCGCGCTTGTTGGCCCCCGCCACTTCCAGTTCGATCCCGACAGACGATTGGCCGCTCATGCCCATCGCTAGTCGTCCGAACGCCTTCAGCGTTCTCACCTCACCCGGTTCGGACCCCGGAGAAACGCATTTACCGCCGGGGTGTGGACGCTGCTAGCATGGTCGTCCAGACAGAGCGCGACGAGATGACCTGGTACAAGTGTGAGCACTGCGGGCTCATGTTCGACGACAAGGGAGACGCGGATCAGCACGAACAGAACTGCGACTCCGAAGAACCGACCTACATCCAGTGATACGGAAAGCTGTCGGTCTTTACTAGATCACCCGCACGACTGCGTGCGGTCACCTGGGTAAACGCCGACAAATTTCCGTCTGACGGCGCCGACAGCTGATCGCGACTACGTTTCGTCGACGATCTCGTAACTCCGTTCGCCCATCTCGTCCTCGACGAACACGAAGACCCGCCCGCGTGCAGTCTCGGGATCGGCCTCGACCGCGACACGCATCGACGAGTCGCGAATCGTCACGCCGGGGAACACCTCCTCTTCCTCGCCGGTGTCGAGGATGATCCGGCCGACACCGGTGTCTTCGAGGATGTCGTCGTGGGTGTTGAGATCGTTGACGTACAGCAACACGCCCTGGGTCTCTGTCGGGTCCGTCACGAGGACGTGCACGTCCTTGGCCGGCGCAGCAATCACCCGGTCTTCGGCTTTCTCCGGGACGCCCCGATAGAACACTTCGCGGCCGTCGTTGTACTCGACGACGACGCCGTCCTCGTTCAGTTCGACCGACAGCGTGTCGGGCGCGATGTCGTTGCGAGCGCTCATTGCCAGCGCTTCGCCACGGATCGTCAAAAGGACCGCGTTCCAGCAGCGAGGGGCGAATCGACGACGACCGTCTCCGAGACCGCCACAGGTAAATACCGCCGCGCGGGAGAGTGGGACAATGCAGGGGAAGGCTGCGGCCCCGGCGGCCGGGACAGTGCTGAACGCCCTCGCGACCCATCGCGGATCGGCGTTCGCCATCGACGAGTACACACACGCCACGGTCGACCTGTTCACCGACGACGAGATCGACGAGGGAGAAGAGGAGATCGTCGGCGAGATCGAGGGCGCGCCCGACGCGGACACGCGCCTCATCGAGACCTGCGTCGAGTACGTGCTCGACGCCCACGGCGATCCCGAGGTCACGGGCGCAGTCGTTCGCACCGAGAGCGACGTGCCGATGGCCTCTGGTCTCAAGAGTAGCTCGGCGGCAGCCAACGCGACGGTCATGGCCACACTGGACGCGCTCGACAAGACCGAACGGATGACTCGCGAGGACATGGCGCGCCTCGGTGTCGTGGCCGCCCGAGACGTTGGCGTCACCGCGACCGGCGCGTTCGACGACGCCTCGGCGTCGATGCTGGGCGGCGTCACCGTCACCGACAACGACGCAGACGAGGTGCTAGCCCGCGACGAGGTCGACTGGGACGTGCTCGTGTACACGCCCCCAAAGCGGGCGTTCAGCGCCGATGCAGACGTGCGCCGCTGTGAGTACATCGCGCCGATGGCCGACCTCGTCGAAGACCTCGCGCTCGACGGCCAGTACGAGCGCGCCATGACGGTCAACGGATTGGCCTTCTGCGCTGCACTCCAGTTCGACACCGAGCCACTGGTCGAGGCCATGCGGCAGGTCGACGGCGTCTCGCTGTCGGGGACCGGGCCGTCCTACACCGCCGTCGGGCCGCGCCCGGCACTGGAGCAAGTCGAAGAGTACTGGCAGCAACGCGACGGCCGCACCTGGCTCACCACCACGCAGACGGAGGGAACCCACACACTATGAGTTCGAACCCAGAGGAAATGAGTCTCGACGAACTGCGCACAGAGATCCAGACGATCGACCGCGAACTGGTCGAACTGATCGCCCAGCGGACCTACGTCGCCGACACGATCGCCCAGGTCAAAGACGAACAGGGGCTGCCCACGACCGACGAAGAGCAGGAACAGGCCGTGATGGACCGGGCCGGCGAGAACGCCAAGCGCTTCGACGTGGACGACAACCTCGTGAAAGCGATCTTCCGACTGCTCATCGAACTGAACAAGGTCGAGCAGCGCGAGAGCCGGTAGCTGAGTACGGAATTCTCAGAGTCGATGTAATCCAACGACGGTTGTACGTACTATGGAGACAACGGCGAATTCAGTTACCTGATGCAGCGGTATCGGACACAGAAATCCGCTCGTCGTATTTTGCCAGTGCCTCATCGAGTGCATCACTCGCGTCGATTTCGACGGATTCCGCAAGCGCGAGAAGCGAAAAGAGAACGTCACCGATTTCGTCGGACTCGATGTCGAGATCAGCTGGGGCGTCACCGTAGTCGGTCGATTCGGCGGCGTCTTTTGCTACCTCTCCTAGCTCAGAGACGAGGTCAATGAGCCTGTACGCCGCTGGTGATTCCATCTCGTGTTCCTGAATGAATTGCGCTACTTTCTGTTGTTCGTCCATGCCTGCTTTCCACGAGAGAGAGGCTAAAATTATCTGGTCCAGTTCCCGCTTTCACGGGGATAACTCTCTCCAGCGGCAGCCCGAGGAACGATACACGAAATGGACCCACCGAAAGACACAGTATTCTGTGTACATATAGACTCCTGTATGCCCACGATCACTGTCAACGTTGACGATGACCTGAAAAAAAGAATGGAGAAACACCCAGAGATCAACTGGAGTGAGGTTACGCGACAGGCGATTCAGGAAAAGATCAAGACGCTTGAAGTGATGGACGACCTTACATCCACTAGCGAGCTCACCGAGAGCGACGTCGCCGACATCGCTGACAAAATCAACGAGAGCGCACGCAAACGCGTCGAAGAAGAGTCGGAGTAATCTCGACGGATGAAGCTGGTTGTCGATGCCAACGTCGTCATCTCCGCACTCATCGCAGACTCGAAAACCCGCGAACTCATCGTTACGCTCGAACCTGATCTCTTGACGCCCGAGTTCGTCCACGACGAAATCGAGAACTACGAGGAACTGATCGTCGAGAAGTCTGGTATGACTCCAGATCGCGTCGCACAGTTCGTCGACCTCCTCTTCCAGTATATCGAAGCCGTTCCCGCCAGCGAGTTTCATCCGTATATCGAAGAGGCCGACGCAGCAATCGGCGACACTGATCCCGACGACGTGTTGTACGTGGCGTGTGCCCTCGCCACTGATGCCGATATTTGGAGCGACGACTCCGATTTCGAGAAACAGGATGTCATCGAGACCTACACGACGAGTGACGTGATCGACTCGTTCGACACGCTTTAGCCGATCCAACAGACGCTTATAAAATAAGTTAGTATGCTTCTTATATATGGCAGCACTAACGAGCCTGTTGCGCCCGGATTCCCTGTTCTGAGACTGAGCAGAGAGACAATGTTCACGAGAATCTATCATAGATTCCACACTTGAACAACGTCGAGCAACGCGAGAGTCGGTAACGACCACTCGATTTCGAGCGACGTCTGTCCGTATCAGCCACCCCGTTCGCTCGGTTCGCGAACCCGGGTGTACGCCTCCCGGAGTGCGTCCCGTTTGAGGAGGACGAACCCAACGAGGATCAACAGGAACCCCACGGCAGCGAGCGCCGTCGGCGTCTCCTCGAGGAAGAGATAGCCAGTCACCGCCGCCACGACGGGCGCGGCGTAGGAAACGAGATTTATTTCGATCGGGCCGAGCCGCTCCAGCAGGTCGAAGTAGATGAGGAAGCCCGCGGCACTCGCGACGACCACGAGGTACGCGAGGGCGAGGACGCCCTCGTTCGACCATTTCACTTCAGCGACCGACTCCGAGAGGGCGAGACTCACAGCGTGCAACAGCACCGCACCGACGACCATCGACCAGGCCTCCATCGTCTCGATGGGGAGTTCGTCGTCGATGCGACGGGTGAGGACGCTCCCGAGCGCGAACGAGGCCGCGGCGAGAAAGACGAGCGCGAGCGAGATCGTTCTCGTGTCGAGAAGGGCGTCCTGTTCGGGCCCCGTGAGGACGACGACGCCGACGAACCCGACCAGGAGACCGACGATGCCCAGCGGTGTGAGCCGTTCGTCGGGAAGGAACGCGCGGGCGAACCCGGTGGTGAGGACCGGTGAGAGGCTCACTACGATGGCGGCCGCTGCACTCGTCGTCCCCAGTTCTCCGACGAAGAGGAAGGCGTGGTAAGCGGCGATCAACAGCGAACCGCCGATGGCGACGACGAGCCATTCGTCGCGGCCGCGAGGCCGCCACCGATCGGTCGCGTACGCTGCGTAGGCGAGCACCAGCAGACTCGCCAGGTCGTAGCGAAAGGCAGCGAACAGGACGGGCGGGAAGTAGTCCAGTCCCGCCTTGATCGCGGTGAAGGCGCTCCCCCACGCGACGGCCAGCGCGACGAAGAGCGTAGCGTTGCGGAGTCTCATCGGGCCAGCGACCTCCAATTGTGTCCGGGCGAGGGCCCGAAGCAGTTCTCAGCACGTATCCAGCGGTCGTAACGCGTCGGACGCGAACGAATGTGGATCAGAAGCCTCGCGTTTGGAAACGCTACTGTCCCGTCGACCGACGGCTCGATCATCTCCCCGCTCACGGTCGTGTTTCGGCCTCGCCCGGCTTGGTTCTTGCACTTGCGACATCGTCGTCTCCGGCGATCATCGCCACGGGGTAGACGGGCGGAAAAACGAGACTGAGGTCAGTATATGCCTTCCACCGCCAGTCGCCGGCAGTCGATGACTACTATTAACAACGCCCCCGACAGACGCTTCCAACACGCTATGGTCACTACAGCGACCATCGGCCGACTCTTCGCCGGCCTTGTCTTGCTGTTCGGGAACGGGTACTTCGTGACGATCGAGTTCGCGATGACTCGGGTGCGCCAGTTCGCCGAGTCCGAGTTCCAGGGGTCGCGGGGACTCGAACGCGCCTGGGAGATGACCGAGCGACTGGAGATCTACCTGTCTGGCTGTCAGCTAGGGATTACGATCTGTAGCGTCGGGCTCGGTGTGGTCGCCGAACCGGCGGTGGCAGCAGTGCTCGATCCGGCCATCAAAGCCGTCGGGCTCGGCGGCCTCGCGGGCGGGGGCGGGGAAGGCGGCCACACCGCACTCGCGGCGATCGGCGGACTGGCGATCATCAACCTCCTGCACCTGACCGTCGGGGAGCAGGCACCGACCTACCTCGGGATCGAACGGACGAAGACTATCGCGAAGTACGGTGCGCCGATCCTCTACTGGTGGACGACCCTGCTCTCGCCGGTCATCCGACTCGCGGACTGGATCGCAAAAGCGTTGCTCTCGCTGTTGGGCGTCGAGATCACCCGGTCCTGGGCCGAAGAGGAACTCGAAGAGGGAGGCGGGGGCTCGCAATCGCGTGGTGAACTCCTCAGCCAGATGGGGTCGATCCTCTCGAACAGCGGTCTCCCGGAAGAGCGACGACGCGAGGTGATCAATGCGATCGCCATCGATCAGATCGACGCCGAGAACATCATGGTCGACCGCGAGCAGATCGTCCCGCTGTCGACGACCGACGATCCCGCTGCGAACCTGGCGGTGATCGAGCAGACACCGCTGACGCGCTACCCGGTCGTCGAGGACGACCTCGACGAACCGGTCGGGATCGTCTACACGCCACAGGTGCTCCAGCACTACGACGCGCTCGAATCCGGCCAGACGACCATCGCCGAAATCGCGACCGATCCGATGACCGTATCGCCAGATATGCCGGTCAGCAACCTCATCGACCGTTTCCAGGCGGCGAATCAGGAACTCGCTCTCGTCGTCGAAGACGGCCACACGATCGGACTCGTGACGGCGACCGACGCGTTCGAGACGATCGCCGGCGAGCTCCGAGATCCGATCGACGAAGAGATCGGACAGGCATGATAGTCTCGTACGGACAGTTGTCAGTCTGTATCAGATCGACCGTCCGGAGTCGTTGTGTCGACTGAGAAGCGTCTAACCGTCAGTTTCACTCGATGCCATCGTACGTCGCCGCGAGGCCGTCCAGCACCCCGTGGTGCTCTGTCGTGTGGGGAGCGGTCAGTGGCGAGACGCTGACCTTCCCGTCGACGACGGCCCGTCGGTCCGTCCCGTCGGGGTCGGGGATGTCTCCTTCCGCCATCCGCTCCCAGATCCGGTCGTGCAGCGTCACGGTGCCACCGTTCCGTTCCGCACCCATCTGATACACCTGCGAGGGCTCGGTGATCGCCATTCCGGCAGGCCCCCAGTCGGCCACGGGGGCGTTGACGTTGAGATAGTCGCACTGCTCGAAGACGCCGGCTTCGAGAGCGTGGTCCGCGAGGAAGGCTGCTGCGCGGGTCGCCTCACCGTAGCTGTCGTAGTTCTCCTCGACCTCGGTGAACGCAGCGTCCTCGCGGACGGGGATGTACATCGAGACGGCCATCGCCGGCACGTCGAAGAAGGTCGCCTCGACGGCCGCACTGACCGTGCCGGATCGGCCGAGCACGTACGCCCCGAGGTTTGCACCGCGGTTGCAGCCGGCGACCACCAGATCCGTCTCGGGAACGAGCGACTCGATTCCGGCCACGACGCAGTCGGTCGGCGTTCCCTCGACGACGTACCCGAGGTCGTGCTCGTGGACAGTGACCTCGTGGGAGATGGCACGCCCGACCGCGCTCTGGTCGACCTGTGGCGCGACAGCTGTCACGTTACCGACCTCGGTCAGTTCGTCGTACAGTGCCCGGAAACCGACGCTTTCGATCCCGTCGTCGTTCGTCAGGAGGATCGACGGCTCCTCGTCCATACCGTCCGTCAGGCCGAGAGGGGCAAAAGCACACCGGCGACGAGTGCCTTGCAGGGTCGGCTTCGCGGTTCGCGTGTCGCTTCGCTCCCGCTCACCCTAACGTGATTCTCGCTACGCTCGAACCACGCTGCTCGCGTGTCGCTGTTCACGGCTCATACGGAAAGTTGTAGACGTTTACCCAGTCGACCGGACGACTGCGTACGGTCGATCTGGTAAAGACCTACAACTTTCCGTATCACTCGCTTCGCCGTTCACATTTTCGAGGCATGTAGCGCCTCGTAATTCGCTCCCGCTCGCCCTAACGTGGTTTTCACTTCGTTCAAACCACGCTATCCACGACCGTCTCACCGTCGACCACGACGTTGTACGCTCGCTCGTCGTCGTTCCAGAGGACGAGCGCGTTCTCGAAGACGAGCAGATCGGCGTAGTCGGCAGCGCGGAGATCCTCGTTGAGGATCGATTCCTCGGTCAGCACGGCGAAGTGGTCGGTCTGCTGACTCCCGTCGCCGATCAGGAACAGCGGGTTCCCGCCGTCGCTCAGATCGTCGCTCAGTTTCACGGCGAGCAGGTTGATCCGGTCGGTGACGTAGGCCTCGGCTTCGGCCATCTTGGCGACCTGCGAGCGGTTGCCGCGAGCGTCGATCGCCGTCTTCCCGTCGGTCCGAAGGACTGAGTAGGCGTACTGCACGTCGACGTTGACGAACTCGCCCGGGTCGTGGTCGGGATCGGTGGCGTCCTCGTCGAGACGGCGCTGGAACGGCGGCACCTCGATGTCGGACTGGACGGCGAACGACCACGACTCACTGGTGGGTGACTCGTGGGGCCACAGGCGAACGGTCGGCGCGTACACGGTGGCCGGGCCGTCGTCGGCAACTGCCCGTTCGATCTCTCGCAGGCCGAGTGCAGTGTTGCGATCGGCCGGTTCCATGGCGACGAGCGAGCCGTCGGCCGCGAGGCTCTCGAGGTAGCGCTCGACCACACTATCCGGATCGTCCAGTTCGTTCAGGACGTTCGCGAACAGGATCAGGTCGAATTCGTCCTCGGGTTCGAACGCCTCGGCCGTCGTTCGGTGGATGGTCGTCTGGACGTTTGAGCCCGTACTGTCGAGGACGGCACCGAGCACGTCGGCCGCCGCGCTCGGTTCGACGGCGTGGTAGTCGACGAGCGCGTCCTCACCGAGCAGGTCGAGCAGGCCGAGCGCGGGACCGCCGACGCCGGCCCCCACGTCAAGGACGCGTGGTCGGTTCGGGACGAGGCCGTCGGCGATCAGGTCGGCGAGGACGTACTGAGAGACGGCGTAGTAGTCCGGCAGGTGATAGATCGCGTAAGCCAGCGCCGTCAGGTCGTCGTACTCGACGGGCGACTGCTGCAGGTAGCGCTCTTTGATCTCCCGAATGCGTGCGCGGAGGCGGTCGCCGCTCTCGCCTTCTGGCCAACCGACACCCTCGCGCTCGACCAGCAGGTCTTCGAGCCGGCGCACGTGCTCGTCGGGGAGCGCGTCGACGCCATCGAACGCCGTCGTCGCCGGCCCGTCGGCGACCGGTTCGAAGGTGCCGTCCGCTCGCTCGACCAGTCCGAGATCGAACGCCTCCTCGCGCAGGATCTTCCGAACCACGGCGGGGTGTGGCTGGCTCTCGATGTACTCACAGATCTCATCGGGATCGATCGGACGCACCTGTCGGAGGTACTTCGCGTTCGACCGGACGCCCTCGCGGATTGCGTCGTTCATCGGAGCCCCTCGTACAGAGCCGTGAAGGCCTCGTCGTCGGCGTCAGCGATCTCCCGAGCGGCCGCGGCCACGTTGTCAGCCCCGTCGAAGGCGGACTGGATGTCGGCGTAGACGCGGGCCTCGCCGCCGGTTACTTGCTCGACGAGGTCGAACAGGCCCTCCGAGATCGGCGTCTGGAAGGCCTCGGGCACGTCATCGGCCGCCAGCGCGAACGCCAGCACGGCAGTGTGAGCGCCGGCCTGAACGGTCTCCATCGCCTCGTCGTGTTCGTCGGGCGTCGTCTCCACGAGGTCGTTGCCCCCCGCGGCGAGTCGGTCACGGACCGTTTCGGCGATCGGACCGTCGGCGTCAGTGACGACGGCGAGGTTGCCCGGCGCGTTCTCGGGGGCGAAGAGCGGGTGGAGGCTCATCCGCTCGGCGTCGGGAACGCTCGCCCGCATCGCCTCGATCGGTCCGGCCATGCTCCCAGTCACGTCACAGAGTGCTCCCTCGACTGTCTCGGCGTACTGGTCGATGACGGACTCGGCAGCGGGCAGGGGAACGGCGATGCAGACGAGATCGAACGATTCGTCGACGGGCGGCGTGAGCGTGCGGCCCCCGACCCCGTTCGCGGCCGACTGTGCGGCCCGCTCGTCGGTATCGGCGAACGCGACCGCATCGTCGTCGGTCGCGACGCTCTCGGCGAACCACCGCCCCATCGCCCCAGCGCCGACGACGAGTATTCTCATTGCGCTCGGGTAGCCCGTGCCCGCTCAAAAGCGGTTCGGTCGACCCGGTCGAACAGATTGGGATCCCGATTCAAGAGCCACCGAACATATACCGCTCGAGCGAGAAAGGCCGGGCGAAATGAACACGATCGAGATACTGATTCGGCTGGTCGCCGGTCTGGGTCTCATACTGGCTAACGGCTTCTTCGTCGCGATCGAGTTCGCGCTCACGAGAGCGAGGCAGTTTACCGAGGACGAGTTCGTCGGTGACGGTCACCCGGCACTCGAACGGGCGTGGGAGATGACGAACAATCTGGAGATCTATCTCACGACCTGTCAGGTAGGGATTACCGCGTCGAGTATCGCGGTCGGGATCGTCGCCGAACCGGCGCTGGCGGCGATCTTCGAGCCTCTCTTCCAGAACACGGTGCTCGCCTCGATCGGATCAGGGGCGATCATCGCGTTCCTGATCATCAACCTGATCCACCTGACCCACGGCGAGCAGACACCGACGTACCTCGGCGTCGAGCGCTCGCGGATGGTGTGTCGGTACGGGGCGGGACCGCTGTACTACTTCAACTGGCTCATCTCACCGCTGATCTCGCTTGGCGACTCGGTCGCCAAGTGGACGCTCAAACTGTTCGGCATCGAGATGACCGGCGCGTGGCTCGAAACCGAGGAGGACGTGATCGAGTCCCGCGCGGACCTGCGGAACAAACTCGGTTCGGTGCTCGACGAAGGAGATCTGACCGAGGAACGCCGCGAGGAAGTGATGAACGCGCTACAGATCGGCGAGCGTCCCGTCCGAGAGGTGATGGTCGACGCGGAAGAGGTCGTCTCCCTCTCGACTGCGGTCGACACCGAGGAGAACCTCGACCGGATGGAGGCCGATCCACACACACGGTATCCGCTCGTCGGGGAGGATCTGACGGAGTTCAAGGGGATACTCTATTTCCCGATCCTCGCTCGACACCGCGAGAAACTGACCAGTGGCGACATCGATCTGGCTGAACTCGCTGCCCCGCCGGTGACGCTGTCGCCGGACGCGGACGTGAGCGACGCGATCGACCAGTTCCAGGCCGAGAAACAGGAACTCGCACTCGTCATCGAGGACGGCGACGTGATCGGCATGGTGACGATCACGGACCTGCTGGAGTCGGTGACTGGCGACATCGAGGATCCGATCGATTCGGAGTCGTTCACGACGATGGATGCCGATAACCGATCGCCGCGGAGCGGGACCGGAACCGACGGCTGACGACAGGTGGATAGACAGCCGTCGTACCGCCGGACGGTCCCCGAATCCCCGTGTAAACGCTTATCAGTACCCGCCGTGTTGCCGGCCGTATGAAGCGTGTTCGATTTCGCGACTCTGCCGGCAACGTCCGTGGCGGACGCTGGACCGTCGAAGACGGTGAGCCGGTCGTCACGGCGGCCGCCGGCCCCTACGGCCGCATCGCCTTCGGCGACGAGTCCTACCCGCCGGAGGAGGTCGACGTTCTCCCACCCTGTGAACCCACGAAGATCGTCTGTGTCGGGCGCAACTACGCCGACCACGCCGACGAGATGGACAACGACGTGCCCGATCGGCCGCTCCTGTTCCTGAAACCGCCCAACACCGTCACGAGCCACAACAAGACGGTGACGCTGCTGGCCGACAAGGAGCGCATCGACTACGAGGCCGAACTCGGCGTCGTCATCGGCGAACAGTGCAAGAACGTCACACAGCGCAACGCCGAGGACGTGATCGCGGGCTACACCTGCGTCAACGACCTCTCGAACCGCGACGACCAGGAGGTCGAACAGAACTGGGTTCGCGGGAAGGCCTTCGACAACGCCTGCCCGATCGGCCCGCTGGTCGCGACGCCGGAACACGTGCCCGACGACGCGACGATCGAGAGTCGCGTCAACGGCGAGACCAGGCAGTCGTCCTCGATCGATCACCTCATCTTCTCGGTCCCGGAACTGATCGAGGAGATCACCGCCTACATGACGCTGGAACCGGGCGACGTCATCGCGACCGGGACGCCCGCGGGCGTCGGGCCGCTGGAAAACGGCGACCAGGTCGAGATCGAGATCGAGGGCGTCGGCACTCTGAAACACAGCGTCCGCATTCCCTGACTGGGCCCGCGGAACTTATCATCCTCTGTTCGTCGCTCGTAACTATTGTGCAAGCGTCGCAGTCTGTGTCTACGGTGGTGGCACCTCGACAAGTGCCGTCGGCGCCGATCTGAACGGCACGGTCCTCGACCGTGCCGAAGGCGGTGGCGCGAGTCCAGAGTACAATCGGTTACGCACGGCCCACGATGTCGTCCAGAACACGATCAGACGGGCACTCGACGACAGAATCAGGCAAACAACTCGACCCGATCGCCCCGCAGGTAACAGAGGCGGCCGCAGACGATGTTCCAATCGCTCGATCGGTCTGTGCAACCGCACTCGCCGAGCGACTGGCGGCTTCCTACTACGCGTTCGAGATCGTCGATCCGGACCGGTCGCCAGCCGCCGGCGCAGCACTACTGGCGCTGGACCGCGTTCAGTGGCACGACGGCGATCAATCTCCGCCCGAATGATCCTGCTCAGCGTCCCTCGTCACCGCTGTCCAGCGGTTCGTAGCCGATCGTCTCACGAGCGTGCGCCAGATCGAACCATCGCGCGTCGTTGTCGCTGACGCCGTAGAACACGTCGAAGCCCGGCCGGTCGTACTGGAGACAGCACTCGACCAGCTGAGCCACGTCACGCCGCGAGTGCCACATCGCCCGCATCCGCGCTGCCGCCGCTTCGTACTCCTCGCTCCCGCGCTCGAAGCGGCCATCGTCGACACCGGCCTCGGCGTCGCCGGTCGGGTGATCGTAGGCTTCGGATCGCACCGTGCAGATCCGGAGCGCGTGGAACTGCGCTGGCCCGTCGTCGTGCAGTTCGACGTACTGTCTGCCGATCGCTTCCCCGAACACCTTCCCCGTCCCGTAGAACGAATCCGGCCGCACGGGGTCGGTGTGGTCGACGACGATGTCGAAATCGGGATCGTAGATGTCGGGGGCGTTGTCGATCTCGTACATCCCCTGGGCGTGGTTCGAGGAAGCGTAGACGACCTGCTCGACGCCGGCCTCGCGAGCCGCCCGCAACACGTTCGCCGTGCCACGCATGTTGTCGAACATCGTCGCTTCGCTGGCGTCGGTCGCGGGGTACTCCGCGAGGTGGACGATCGCCTCGACGCCGTCGAAGGCGGGTCGGATCGCGTCGTAGTCAGTCACGTCGGCGACGTAGTCGATGTCGTCAGTCTCCTGCTTGTCCAGCAGCGAGAACTCGTGATCGAGGTGGTCGCTGACCGCGGTACCGACGGTACCACACGCACCAGTCAGGAGTACGTCCATAGCCGAGGGTGAGAGCGCACGATTATAGGGGTTGGCGTGGACGCGGGACGATGTTCCGTCGTTCAACTTCCACCGCCCGTCTCGTACTGCTCGACGGGACACCGATAGCACTCTGTTCGCCTATCGATCCTTGCCGCACAGTGTTCGGCAGGATGACAACCCATAAGTTTAGGATTGCCTAATCCGTCGGTGTGCAATCCCGTACGCCAGCACCGCGACAGGACGTCTGCGTCGTCGGTGCGGGGCCGGCCGGCGCGCTGATCGCGCACCGACTCGCGAGCGCTGGCTACGGTGTGGTCGTCCTCGAAGCGGGACCGCGATTCGACTTCGACGACCGGCCCGAGCAGATGGAGCGGTCGATCCGGCCGGCACACGACGATCTCTCAGTGTGGGAGATGGGTGGCCAGCGTGACGACTACTCGACCGCCGGCGAACAGTTCTACCCGCTGAACCGGAGCCGGGTGAAGGGCGTCGGCGGCTCGACGCTCCACTGGCAGGGGATGGTGATGCGCCTCCACGAGGCCGACTTCGCGGGCGCGCACCCCAACGACGATCCGGCGTGGCCTATCGACTACACAGACCTCCAGCCCTACTACGCCGAAGCCGAGCAGGCACTGGGGGTTTCCGGCGCGGCCGACAACCCCTTCGCGCCGCCGCGCGAGGGCCCGTTTCCGATGCCGGGGTTCGAACCATCCTACAGCGACTCCCTGTTCGCGCCGGCCTGCGAGCGACTCGGCATCGCCACCCACAGCGTCCCCAACGCCCGCAACTCCGAGGGCTACGACGACCGCAGCCCCTGTGTCGGCTACGGCACCTGCCAGCCCATCTGTCCGTCGGGCGCCAAGTACAGCGCCGATCACCACGTCGCGAAGGCCGAGGACGCAGGGGCACGGGTGATCGATCGCGCCCCGGTACAGCGACTGGAGACGGGTGGCGAGAGCGACGAGCAGATCGAGGCCGCCGTCTACGCCACGCCCGACGGGACCGAACACCGGCAGGAAGCCCGCTACTTCGTGCTGGCCGCGGGCGGCGTCGAGATCCCGCGTCTGCTCTTGCTGTCACGCTCGCCTGCACACCCGGACGGCCTCGCCAACTCCTCGGGTGCCGTCGGCCGATACTTCATGGAACATCTCTTCGCTGGCGCGGGCGGGACCCTCGACCGACAGACCCGCCAGAACCACGTCGGATTCATCACGAGCGAGAGTCACCAGTTCTACGACGAACCCGGCCAGGCGGTCGAGGCTGATGGCGACGGCGAGACGGTCGTCCCGGCGGCCGACGGGCCGCTCTCGCCGATCAAACTCGAGTTTCTCAACTATGCGGGCCCCTCGCCGGTCGAGCAGGCCCTCGATGCGGAGACGTGGGGCGACGAACTGCTCGGCGACCTCCGGGCCGCCTACGGCACCCACATCGCGATGGGGGGACTCGTCGGGCAGCCTCCGCGTGCCGAGAATCGCATCACACTCGATACGTCGACGACCGACGACCACGGCAATCCCGTCCCGGAGATCCACTGGTCGTGGGGCGAGCGCGTCCGCCGGACGATCGAACGCGCCAACGAGGTCCAGCACGCTGTCCTCGACGAACTGGGCGTCGACGTGGGCTGGACCGCAGGACCGGACTCGACCGGGCCGGCCTACCACCACATGGGAACGACCCGGATGGGCACCGACCCGAGCGAGAGCGTCGTCGATCCGACGCTTCGGATCCACGACCTCGACAACTGCTGGATCGCCTCTTCGAGCGTCTTCCCGACGGCGGGATCGATGAACCCGACGCTGACGATCGCGGCGCTGGCGCTACGGTGTGCGGACGAACTCGACGGGCGACTGTGAGCGTTCTTAGACGCCCAGCAGAACGCCCGCGTCGAGTAGCAGGAGGATCGAAACAGCCGTCGCAGCGAGGAAGAAGGGACGTGCCTCTCGGGCCGGTTCGCGGAGTTTCTGCTGGTCGAAGCCGTCCTGAAGTTTGCTCGACCCGATCTCGACGAGCGCTGCGAGGGCGAACCACAGCACGAGCATCAGGATGACGAGGTTCCCCCGGAGCGATCCCGTGAGCGACGGCACGGTGTACAGTGTCCCCGCGAGGTGACCCCCGGTCAGGAAGAGGAGGAGGGCGCTCGCCCGCGAGACCGTCTGGAGGCGGTCGATCGTCGACGAGAGCGGGGCGGGATCGCTCTCGCCCGACATCGCCGTCGGCAACACTCCGATAGTCACGAACACGACACTTCCCGTCCACAGCGCCGCGAAGACGAGGTGGACGGCGTAAACGCCAGCCAGTACTGCTGCCATGGCTCTGGCTGGGGACTCGACTGTAATCAAACGGGTGGATCTACTCGCCGAAGTCGATCTCTTCGTCGGCCGACATATTCAGTTTCTTGACCTCACCGGGACTCGCTCGCGTCGGTTCGGCCGTCGAGCGGTCGAGTTCCAGCTGATCGACGACGTGGACGAACGATCCGGGGTCGGGGACGAGGAAGATGCGGAGTTTGAACGCCACGTTCGAATCGGCGATGTCGACGACCGAATCCAGGACGATCGACATCGAGTCCCGACGGACGTGGGTCAGTGCGTCTTCGGCGATCGCCGGTGCGCTGTCGTGTTTGAGTTCCGGTGTGTGGAAATCGATCGCCGTCTCCAGCGAGGTCGTCACGTTCTCGGCCCCGTTCTGGATGAGCTGATACGGACGGTTGTAGGCGTTTACCCAGTCGACCGCACGCTATCGTGCGGTCGATCTGGTGAAGACCGACAACCGTCCGTATGATTGATGATCGATAGTTTTCGGACGTCGATGAGTAACGGCATCGCTTCACACCTCCGAGTCCCGTATAATATCGTCTTCCCCCACGCTATCAGCCGCTGTAATGGGACGCTCCCGCAGAGAGTGAGCACGCTTATGCCCTCCCGTCCGCTTGCCTCGGGTATGCAACCACGGGACCTCTCGGCCCACAGCGTCTATCGCGCCGGGCGGGGGATCGAAGAGGTCGCCCGGGAGATCGGCCTCGACCCGGACGACCTCGTGAAACTCGCGTCGAACGAGAACATGTACGGCCCGAGTCCGAAGGCCGTCGAGGCGATCGGTGAGACGGCCGAGCGGATGCACTCGTACCCGAAAGCGTCCCACGCCGACCTCGCCGAGCGCCTCGGGGAGCGCTGGGAGTTGCCGGCCGAACAGGTGTGGCTCGGCAACGGCGGCGACGGCGTCCTGGACTACTTCGCCCGCGCCATGCTGGAGCCGGGCGACGCCGTCCTGGTGCCGTCGCCGGGCTTCGCCTACTACCCGATGAGCGCGCGCTTCCACCACGGCGACGTCCGTGAGTACACACTCTCGAAGACCGACGACTTCGCCCAGACCGCCGAGACGGTGCTGAAAGATTACGACGGCGAACGGATCGTCTATCTCACCAGCCCGCACAACCCCACCGGCAGCGAGTTCTCGAACGAAGCGATCGTCGAGGTCGCCGACCGGACCCGCGACGAGACGCTCGTCGTCGTCGACGAGGCCTACGGCGAGTTCACCGAACGCGAGAGCGCCCGGAACCTGCTGGACGAGCGCGACGACGTGGCGATCCTCCGCACGTTCTCGAAGGTCTACGGGCTGGCTGGCGTCAGACTGGGCTACGGTCTCGTCCCCGAGGGATGGGCCGACGCCTACGCGCGGATCAACACACCCTTCGCCGCGAGCGAACTGGCCTGCCGCGCTGGCCTCGCCGCGCTGGACGACGACGACCACGTCGAGCAGACCGTCGAGACGGCCCGCTGGGCCCGCGAGTACTACCACGAGCACCTCGACGCCCCGACGTGGGAGAGCGGGGGCAACTTCGTCCTCGCCGAGGTGGGCGACGGGAGCGCCGTGGCCGACGCGGCCCAGCACGAGGGCGTCATCGTCCGGGACTGTTCGAGTTTCGGCCTCCCCGAGTGCATCCGGATCACCTGTGGCACGCGCGAGGACGCGAAACGAGCCGTCGAGGTCGTCAACGGAGTGCTCGACTGATGCGCGTCGCCGTAACGGGCACCCCGGGGACCGGCAAGACGACCGCGACCTCACGGCTCGACACCGATCTCGACGTGATCCACCTCAACGACGCGATCAAGGACGAGGGACTCGACGCGGGCGTCGACGAGGACCGGGACAGTGTCGTCGCGGACTTCGAGGCGATCGACGAGTGGCTCGACGACCGCGACGACGTGGTGGTGGAGTCCCACCTCGCCCACCACTTCGAGGTCGACCGCGTGATCGTGTTGCGCGCCCACCCCGAGACGATCGAGCAGCGCCTCGCCGGCAGGGACGAGAGCGAGGCCTCGATCGCCGAGAACGCCGAGAGCGAGGCGCTGGACGTGATCCTCACCGAGGCAGTCGAGCACCACGGGATGGACAGCGTCTACGAGATCGACACGACCGACCGCTCGGTCGAGTCGGTGGTCGAAGCCATCGACGCAGTGCTGTCGGGCGAGCGCGAACCGAGTGCCGGCACCGTCTCCTTCGTCGACTACCTATGACACTGGATCAGTACCGCTCGGTGGCAGACCGGGCCCTGGGCCCGTTCGTGACGGTCGCGAAGCGACTGGGCATCTCACCCAACGGCGTCAGCGTCGTCGCGTTCGCGCTGTCGGTCGCCGCTGGTGGGGTGTTCTTCCTCGCCGGTGATCGCCCACTCCTGTACGGTGTCGGTGCCGTGCTCGTCTTCTGTAACGGCTGGCTCGACCTCGTCGACGGCGCGCTCGCGCGAGAACTCGACACGGCCTCGGCGGGCGGCGACCTGCTCGATCACGTGCTCGACCGGTACGCCGACATCGTCATGCTGGTCGGGCTGGCTGCCGGGATCGGACGCTACGACCTCGGACTGGCCGCCGTGACCGGCGTCCTGATGACCTCCTATCTCGGCACGCAGGCCCAGGCCGTCGACCTCGACCGCGTCTACGGGGGCCTGCTGGGACGAGCCGATCGTCTCGCCCTGATCGGCGTCGTCGGCGGCGTCGCGACCGTCGTCACCGGGTCGTTCCAGGGACTGACGATCGTGGGCTGGCTCCTCGTCGTCTTCGCCGTCGTCGGCCATCTGACGGCGCTGCAGCGGTTCTACTACGCCATGCGCGAACTGGCGTGAGACGGCGTACGACTCGAACGCCTGAAACGTCTCTGCCGTGGCGCACCATTTATGCCTCGCCGCGTCGAATCCGTCTGTATGGTTCAGTGTGAGATGTGCGGGAAGGACGTCGCTTCACCGAATCGCGTGAAGATCGAGGGTGCCGAGCTCGACGTCTGCGACGAATGTACCGATTTCGGGACCGAAGTCAAGACCCAGGAGTCCTCGTCGACCTCGACGAAGTACTCCACCAGTAGCTCCTCGTCCAGCGGGTCCAGCGGGTCGAGTGGCTCGAGCGGGTCCAGCAGTTCCAGTTCCCGACCCCGCCACGACATGTTCGACGAGATGGACGAACTGGCACAGGACTACGACGAACTGATCCGCGACGCGCGCGAGTCGCGCGGCCTCAGTCAGGAGGACCTGGCGCGCGAACTCAACCTGAAGGCGAGCCTCATCAGGAAGCTCGAACGGGGCGACACCCTTCCTACCGACGACGTACAGACCAAACTCGAACGGGAACTCGACATCTCGCTGGACGCCGGCGGGACCGACGCCGACGAAGAGTGGAGCGGGGGCTCTTCGAGCGGAGAGTACACGCTCGGCGACGTCGTCAAGCGAAAAGATTAGAGACGCAAGTCTCGCTCTTCGACCTCGAGGTCGTCCGCGATCGTCTCGACGTTCGATTCGAGTTCCGCGATGTCGTCCTGTAACTGCTGGAACTTCTCGCTCTCCTCGAGCGCACGCGGCGGTTTCTCGAGTTGCAGCACGTTTCGCTTGAGTTTCTTCGAGGTCAACTGCTTGAACTGTTCGTTGTACTTCGAGATCTTGAACAGCCGGTCGACGACCTCTCGAATCTCGTCCTGTGTTACTGGCTTGATGAGGTAGTCGTCGACGCCCATCTCGATGATGTCGAAGTCGGGGTCGACCGCCGTCACCATCGCCACCCGGCAATCCACCGAGTGGTTCTCGATGGCCGCCAGTACTTCGTTGCCCGAAAGCACCGGCATCCGGCGATCGAGCAGGACCACGTCGATCGCGTCGTGGAGCCGATCGACGGCTTCTTCGCCGCTGTAGGCAGTGACAACGGTGTACTCGTCGTCGACGTAGTCCGCGTAGAGATCTGCCAGATGGCGTTCGTCTTCTACGATCAACACCGTCGGTTCGTCGGGGACCAGTTCACTCACGGCAATCTCTCGTTGGTATTTTTCGTTCTCCGTATTAACGATAGCGGCCGCGACACGGAGCGGTCGCACAACGTATTTGTCCCCGGCGTCCGGTGGTCATGCTATGTTCGTTCTGGTGAACCTCAAGGCGTACCCGTGTGACCCGATCGAAGTCGCAACCGCGGCGGCCGACGTGGCCGACGACACTGGCGTCCGCGTCGCCGTCGCACCGCAAGCCGCACACGTCGATTCGGTCGCAGACACGGGCGTCGAGACGTGGGCACAGCACGTCAGCCCCGTCGAACACGGCAGTCACACTGGCAGCACACTGGCCGAAGCAGTCGCGGACGCAGGCGCGACCGGGACGCTCCTGAACCACTCCGAGAACCGTCTCAAGCTGGCCGACGTCGATGGCTCGCTCGACGCTGCAGAACGAGTGGATCTGGAGACGATCGTCTGTGCGAACAACCCCGAACAGATCGCCGCTGCGGCCGCCCTCGGACCGGACGCGGTGGCGGTCGAACCGCCGGAGCTGATCGGAACCGGGACGCCCGTCAGCAAGGCCGATCCGGACATCGTGCGTGACGCAGTGGAGGCCGCCGGCGCGGTCGACGACGACGTCGACGTGCTCTGTGGCGCGGGGATCTCTACCGGCGAAGACGTCGTCTCGGCGGGCGATCTCGGGGCGACCGGTGTGCTGCTGGCCAGTGGCGTCGCGAAAGCCGACGACCCGCGGGCCGCGCTGGAGGATCTGGTCTCCGGCATTCGGTAACCGCTTCACGAGCACCCTCGTTGTCGCGTCGACTGGGTGTCGACAATTGCCCCATCCTGCGACACCGATCCGTTTCAGACCCGCCCGATCTCCTCACGGAGGTCGGCGACGGCCGAGACGAGATCGGTGACGTCGAGGTCGTCGGGCGCTTCATCCTCCACGAGTGCACGGAGTCGCGGTGCGTACCGGCCGCGACCAACGTGTTCGATGAATCCGGCGAGTCTGAGCCGTCGGTTTCTGGCGTACGCGTTCGTCCGATCCCCGCTCCCACCTGCCGAGAAGTGAGCGTTCAGCGGCGTATCGGGCCCCTGGTCGACGTAGTAGGCGAGCATCCGCCGGGTCTTGCGGTCCATCTCGTCGATCTCGACCTGTAAGTCGACGAGGAACCGTGGTTTCGACGCGGCCGGTCCCTCGCCGTCCCGACTGTCGGGCGTTTTTGTGGCCTCGGACAACTCCGGGTCGTCCGAATCGGCCCCTGTCGAGTCGTCGGTTGCTGCCGTCGCCTCGTCGGCCGCCGCGATCGCGTCGGCGAACGCTGCTTCGGCGTCCGCGTCCGTACCGCCGAAGTCCGCGGGAGCGAAGTCGAAATCTGTCGCCTCAGCGGACGCGGAGCCGTTGTTATCGTCGGCGGTCGAGGTCCCGTTATTGGCTTCGGCGGTCGAACTCCCGTTGCTGGCGTCGGCGGTTGCGGAACCGTTCGCGGTGGCGTCGTCGGTCCCGCCGGCGATCGCCGGACCGTCGTCGGCGAACGAGCCGAACGCGTCACCGAACCCACCGCCGGACGTGGTGTCGGCACTCACCTCGTCCGCTTGTTCGTCCTCTCCCTGCGCGTCGTCGTCTTCGTCTCCCGAAGCGCCGTCACGGTCCGGTGGCGCTGGAGGCTTTTGCGGTGGAGTCCCCCGCAACTGGGCCTGCCGGGTCCGTTCTTTCTCCTTCTGCGTACGGCCGGGGTTGTACCCCTCGACGTGGTCCAGCAGGGCTTCGGTGAACTGTTCGGCCATCCGGGTCATGTCGCGAGCGTCCTGCAGTTCCGTCTCCAGTTCTGCGATTCGGGAGTTCTTCTTGTCCAGTTCCTCCCTGAGTTCTCGGAGACGGCTCTCGGTCTGCTCTTTCTCGTCGCTGATCGTCTCCAGTTCGCTGACGAGGTCCTCGCTGACGGATTTGAGTTCCGGGCGTTCGAAGTCGTCGAGTCCGGGCGTCGCGCCGGCGTCGAAGGTCTGCTTGCGGTGGAACTGCACTCGGCGGATCGTCTCGGCCCAGTCGGTCATCATGAACGCCTCGCCGTTGTCCAGGTCCTCGACGGCGTCGGCGTACTCCGAGTCGATGATCCGGCCCACGACCTTGGTGTCGTTGTTCCAGGTCAGCCGGTGCCAGACCAGCCAGTCACACTGCGTGATGTAGTCTTTCTTCACGTCGGCCGGGCGCTGTGAGATGCCGACCATCCCGAGGCCGTGCTTACGCCCCCGTTTGCCGATCTTGATGAGCATCTGGCCGACCTCGCCGACCGATCCCTGCTCCGGGATCCACTCGTGGCACTCTTCGACGAGCAGGAGGAACGGCTGTTTCTGCTTTTTCGCCTTGGCGAAGAGCTGTCTGGCGACCTCGGTGAGCAGGTCCTCGGCCTCGTCCTGATCGAGAAACGAAGAGATGTCGAGGATGATCGGGACGTTCTGCTCCAGGGCCAGCGACGCGATCTTCTCGGCGTGTTCGACCGTGACCTGGATGTCGCACTCCTCGTCGGCTCCGACGTGGAGGATCTCGTACTCTTCCTTGAGTCCGTAGTACTCGCCGTCGATGTCGACGATGAGCATCCCGAACCCGTTGTCCAGCAGGTTCTCGGCGATGACCGAGGCCGTGTTGGATTTGCCCGACCCGGACTTCCCGGTCACGAACCCCCGTCCTGTGAGGAGTTCGACCACCGGCAGGTCGACCGAACGGCCGGGTTCGCCCTGGCCACCGACGCCGGCGCTCGTCGTCGCGACGGTGATCTCTTCTGTCTCTGCCATCCTTGTCCTCACCCAGTCCCTACCGGCTCATAACTCTCCGTCAGACGCGTGTCACGCGCCGAAACCCCGGATACACTCCTTCACTGGCCGGCGACCGAACCGCCGACTGTCGTGCGTACCTTATCCGTGCCCGTGGCCGGTCATATTCGGGAGACGAGCGAAAACGGAGGCGAGAATTCCCGGCACTCGGGACGTGGCCGAACCCCTTCGGGCTCGGTCGGTCAGAACGTGTAGTCGTCGCCGCCCTCGTCGCGGGCCGCCGGGTCGGTCTGATCGTTCATGTTCTGTTCGAAGAGATCCTCGCCGGGTTCCTGTGTCTCTTCCTCGGCCGGGCCGTAGGCGGAGACACCCATCGTCAGCAGTTCCTCGTAGGCCTGCTCGCGGTTGAGGAACTCGCCTGACTCGACGAGACGGTCGATTTCGGTGATGATCCGGTCGGGAAGGTCGACGTTTGTCTTGGCCATGTGTGCCTCTCTGGGAGGTACCACTGTCAACGTTACGCTCCCTGTAGGATGCGGTATAATACCAAGATTAAAGTGTGGGGAGTGGTGACATATGTGTGACGCCAGGGAGCGACCGGCGGGAACCACCGTCGATGCAAACTGGTCGTGGCATCGAACCACAACAACGCGACCGGCGGGGGTGTTCCCCGCCGTTAACGGTGCGATTTTTTCGAGGGCTCACGAACAGCCTGTAGTATAAGAGGCCACGCGACCGTACCCACCGATATGGACGAGGCGCGGTTACCGGGGACGCCTGTCGCCGACGACGAGCGGATCGTCGCTCACGTCGACATGGACTGCTTCTACGCGGCCTGTGAACGTCTCCGAGAGCCCGCACTCGACGGCGAACCCCTGGTCGTCGGGATGGGGTTCGAGGCCGGCGAGACCCACGGCGCGGTCGCGACGGCGAGCTACGAGGCGCGCGAGTACGGCGTCGACAGCGCGATGGCGATCACGGAGGCGCTCGACCGACTGCCACGGAAGGTCGACGCTGTCGACGATCCCGACCTCGACGTGTCCGAGGCGGGGTTCTACCGTCCGGTCGACATGGCGTTCTACGAATCCGTCAGCGAAGACGTGCGATCGATCCTCCACGAACGAGCCGAGGTCGTCCGGGAGGTGAGCATCGACGAAGCCTATCTCGACGTGACCGACACGGTCGACTGGGAGACAGTCCCCGACTGGGGCCAGCACCTCAGAGACGAGATCGAATCGACGGTCGGCGTCACCGCGAGCGTCGGTGTCGCGCCGACAATGAGCGCAGCGAAGGTCGCCAGCGATCACGACAAGCCCGACGGGCTCGTGATCGTCGAACCCGGCGAGGTCCGCCAGTTCTTCGCCGACCTTCCCGTCGAAGAGGTCCACGGCGTCGGCCCAGTAACTGCCGCGGAACTGGGCGAGGTGGGCGTCGAGACCGCGGGTGACCTCGCCGCGGCCGACCCGGACGTGCTGGAGAAGCGCTTCGGGGAACGGGGCCTGGAGATCCGTCGCTACGCTCGCGGGGAGGACGATCGGGAGGTGACGCCCCGTGGTCGCCCGAAGAGCCTCTCGCGGGAGTCGGCGTTCACCGAGGCGACGAGCGACCGTGACGAGGTCGCCGACCGCGTCAGGTCGCTTGCCACGTCCGTCGCCGACCGCGCGACGAGCAAAGACGCGCTCTACCAGACGATCGGGATCAAGGTCGTCACGCCGCCGTTCGAGGTCAACACACGCGCCCGCTCGCTTCCGGGACCCGTGGACGAACCGCCGCTGGTCGAGGAGGTCGCGCTGGACCTGCTGACTGAGTTCGACGAGGATCGCGTCCGGAAGGTGGGCGTGCGCGTCTCGAACCTCTCTTTCACCGAGGGCGAGCAGGCCAGCCTCGGTGGGTTCGAGGGCGATGATACCGACGTGACACCCTCGAACGAGCAGGAGCAGACGGAAGAAGGGACCGTGACGATACCGGAGGGACAGGCAACGCTCACGGGGACGTGGGAAGCCGAGGCCGACGACGGCGGTGCTGCTGTCGACGACCCGACGACGGACCATCACCTCGACGGCCAGACGACCATCGCCGACTTCCGCTAGTCGACGCCGTTCTCCAGGTTCTCCAGCAGCTTCCCGACGAACATCCCCGCACGTGGCGAGAGTTCCCGATCGTCACTGGTCTCGACTGGATAGGCCGCCAGCGTCTCGACGAAGCGGTCGCTGTGGGTCATCGTCTGTAGCATGTCCGCAACGTCGACGGTCAGTCCCTCGTCGGCGGTGTCCATCTCTGGATGGCGCTCTTTCTCGGCGTCGGTGTACGTGATCGTCCACGCCGGCCCGCCGACCGCGTCGACGACGGTGTCGAGTGGGGCCACTTCGAGCCGCTCGTCCCCGGTCCCGACGTAGATCGTGCCGTCCTCGACGGCGGTGGCGTAGCGTGGCATCCTCTGCGACCGGTCGTACAGACGTGATCCCGAGATAAAGCCGTTACCACGGGTTTTCCGATGCGACGGCCGTCATACCGTCGGCCGTAACTGTTTCAAGATAGTCGCCACCACGGAGTGGCGAAATTCTGCACACCGACAGTATCAGTCCGAGTGGGATCCACGACGGAACGCCCTTCCCGATCGGTCTCGTACGCGTCCGATATGACCGATCCGGACCAGTCCGCCGAGGCCGTCGTGGACTACTGTCGGACCCAGGCTCGCCTCCTCTCCGGACAGGCGACGACACTGTCTGCAGAGATCGACTCGCTCCTCGACGAGATCGACGCCGAAGCGACTGCCCTTCGGGACCGACTCGACGGGCACCGGACACAGACCGACAGCCCCGACCAGCCGACCAATCCCGGAACAGGCAGTGACGACGAAGACGCGGTCGCCAGGCTCGAAGCCAAGCAGGCCACCGTCGCAGACAAGCAGGAGCGACTCGACGCGATCGGCGAACTGTCCGCGGGCTACGTCGACCTCGCCGAGGCGATTCAGACCGGTAGAACTGACGACACCGACGACATCGACACCGACGACACTGACACCGACGAAACGGAGGCGATCGCACGGGTGCTCGAGTTCGAAGCCGACCACGACGCTCCCGCCTTCTTCGACGAACGGGAGACGCTGCTCGAAACCGCTGCGGACCAGTAGTCCACGCCGTTTGGGGTGGGTGACGTGTTAGGGAACGCCTTTAGGGTCGTGTCACTACAAGTGGAGAATTGATGGTATCCGAAGGCGACTCGGCCCCGGTCTTCACTGCGACCGTGGGTACGTCCGATCACGAACCGTTCGACCTGACAGACCACCTCGGTGACGGCCCCGTCGTCCTCGCGTTCTTCCCCGGCGCGTTCACGCCGCCCTGCTCGAACGAGATGGTCGCCTTGCAGGGGCACCTCGACGATTTCGAGGCCGCCGGCGGTACGCTACTGGGCATTAGCGCCGACTCGCCGTTCTCACAGGGCGCCTTCCGGGAGGAGCACGGGATCGAGTTCGACCTCGTCAGCGACATGGCCGGAGAGGCGATCCGAGCGTACGATCTGGAGATGGACATCGAAGAACTCGGCCTCTACGACATCGCCAACCGCGCCGTGTTCGTCATCGACGACGACGGCATCGTCACGTATCACTGGGTCGCAGACGACCCGACGAACGAACCTGACTACGAGGCAGTGCTGGACGCCGTGAAAGCCGCCTGACAGTCACGACCCAAACAACGCACCCCAGCCCATTCGTTTATCAACCAGCGATCCTCCGGCAATTGCGATGGTGCCGTAGACGATGATCCCCAAAACCGGTGTCGACTCCATATCGAGGATTCCCGTGAGATGGAAGATGACGACGAACATCGTCATCAGCAATACGCCGGAACTTGTGTCTGATATGCTGTTCACCGGGATACACCCCCGATTACACGACCTAGTTCGCAAATTCCCTGACGATTCTTGCTCTTTCCACGGATATCATCTTTCGCCGTTCGAAGTGATACCACATAGTTGTGACGTTCTTCTGCCATCGACGATCACCCAGACCTACCAGACTCTCGACTATGTTTTTCGCCCGTTCTGAGAATGCCGAAAACCGCGGCTAGCTGTCTGCTACGTTTAGAAAGACTGAATGTCGCTATGGGGCCGGAGAGATAGTGAACCACACCAGGACGTGCTCGCTACGCTGCGCGTCCTGTCTGTTTCAAATCCTCCTCTCTTCACGACGCTATCGCTCGCGTACTTGCTCGCGATAGCAATAGTGGGGCCGGAGAGATTTGAACTCCCGATCGGCTGATATCTCCGGTGTGTGCCTCGGAACTCCAGAGGGTCATCAACGCCGCCGATGATCAGTCGGCAGCTCAGTATATCAACCCTGGAGTGTCGTCACCGGGCACGTTGCCTCTGGAGTCAGCCGCCTTCCCGGACTAGGCCACGACCCCGCACTCCGGCGTAGGTACACCTGTATTAAAGGGGTTACGATTGTGTCGCCCTGCGCGGGATTTTGACGGCGTGCTGTCAGCAATGCATCACTACAACAGTCCGCCTCACTCGTCGCGTTCGGTCTCGGACCAGTCGCAGTCCTGGCACTTGTAGCCGGTGACGAACTCGGTGATCGAGGGCATGTACCCCACCGAGAGCACGTCGCCGCCACACTCCGGACAGTCGCGGTCTGTATCCTCGATCGACTCCGCGTCCATCACGTCGTCGTCTTCGATCAGTTCGGCCAGGCTCCCGGGCGTGACCATACGACCCTGCACGACACGGTTGTCAGCCATATTCATAGTCGGGCGGGTGGGGAACCTAAGCGTTGTCACATCCAGTAGCGTGCGGACTTGAAACGATCAGAGCCAGGGAGCGCGATCGTCGCCGTCGTCGTAGTCGACCGTCTGCTCCGGTTCGGTGTCAGGGTCGTCGTGGGCGACACCTTGTGATGCGCCGCCGTCGGCGAAGGCCGCGGTGATGTCGACCGGGTCGGGTTCGTAGTGTTCGTCGCGCTCGCGGGCACGGTCGGGATCGAGAGAGAGGAGCGTCGTCACGGCGAGTACCGCGAGGGCGATGGGCGCATCGCCGGGGATGACGCCGAACAGACTCAGGGGCAGGACGCCTAGCGCGACTGCGCTGCCGAAGCGAAAGCGGTCGATGTCCACGGCATTGCGGAGCCACGGGGCACTGGTAGCGGCTGCCAGCGCGAAGGCGACGCCGACGCCCGCGGCCGCGGCGGCTCGCACCATCAGTTCGGGGTCGGTCTGCACGACCAGCGAGAAACCGCCGACGTTGACGCTCGCGACGAAGCCGATGACGAGAATCATCGACGGGCGGGGGAGCCAGTCGCCGATCCTGGCGCTGGCGGTGCGGCCCGCAATCGCGAGGATGATGATCGCGGCGAAGCGCTCGAAGACGGCCGGATCGAGGACGCTTTGGATAGTCGGCGCGAGGGCCGCGACGACGACGGCACCGGCGACCACGACGGCGCCGACGCCCAGGATCTGTTTCGTGACGGTTCTGGGATCGCCGTCCATCTCGGCGAGGATGACTGCCAGCGTCGCGGAGCCACCGAAGACCAGCATCCCCACCTCCACGATGCCGGTCACCGACGTGAGACCGCCAGCGAGGACGACCGCGGCGAAGACACCGTCGAGTAACGGGAGCATCATCACCGTCGCGAGCAGTCGGGTCGTCCCCCCGACGCGTCGCTCCAGAGCAAGTGCGACAGGGTGTTGAGAGCTACTCATGACCTGCTATAGACTGCCCCTACCCGTGGGCGTCGGGTACTCTCTGTGGAGCGAGGACGACGGCGTGCATGAATCGACAGCAGTGTGCCATCGCTTCGAGAAACCCATGAACGCTGTGTGCTTCCCGAACCAGTTTGTGACAGCCACGGAATCAGCGGTCTGTCGACGAGCAGAAACCGAACTGGTAGACACAGCGCAGTTCATGTCTATAATTATCTTTTGTCAGCTAATAAACGTTGTGTGAGATTGCGAACCACACACAACGAAATGGAAGTTCGACGGAGAAATTTGACCGATTCGGTCACATTTTCATGTGTTGCAGTAACAACAGTCGAAATCACCACCGAGTTCGCAGACCGGTCGACGTTCCAGTGATACGGACAGTTGTAGACGTTTACCCAGTCGACCGCACACCGTCGTGCGGTCGATCTGAGACAGACCGACAACTGTCCGTATGAGTGGGTATCGGAGCCGGGCAGGGGGAACAAGTTTCCCGACGACGCTGGTGTTCGATTCCCCCGAGAGAGAATCCAGTAACGACTACGATAACCGCCGGTATGACAACGCGACGCACTCTGACGGAAATCTCGCAACGTTTTTCAGCGACCGTCTGCGACGGTTGACATGGCGAACGAGCGCGAACCCTTCTCGGAGAAACTCCGCGTACCGGAGGCCCTGACGTTCGACGACGTACTGCTTCGCCCGAAGGAGTCCCGCGTCGAACCTGACGAGGCCGATACAGCGACACGCGTCTCGAAGAACGTCGAACTGAACGTCCCCGTGCTCTCGGCGGCGATGGACACCGTCACCGAGGGCGACATGGGGATCGCGATGGCCCGCCACGGCGGACTGGGCGTCCTCCACCGGAACATGGACGTCGAGACGATGGTCGAGGAGGTCGAGCGCATCAAGCGCGCCGACGAACTGATCATCCGCGACGTGGTGACGGCCGCGCCCGATCAGACCGTCCGCGAGGTCGACGAGATGATGGATCGGCGTGGCGTCTCGGGCGCACCGGTCGTCGGTGACGACGGCACGGTGCTCGGGATCATCTCCGCGACCGACATCCGACCGTACCTCGAAGTCGGCGAGGAGGACCTCGTCGAGGAGGCGATGACCGACGAGGTCATCACCGCCACCGAAGACGTGACTGCACGCGAAGCGCTCGAACTGATGTACGAGCACAAGATCGAGCGCGTCCCGATCGTCGAGGACGACGACCACCTGATCGGTCTCGTGACGATGCAGGGGATCCTCCAGCGCCGCGAGTACGATCAGGCCGCCCGCGCCGAGGACGGCTCCCTGATCGCCGCCGCGGCAGTCAGCCCCTTCGAACTCGACCGTGCGCGAGCGGCCGACGAGGCCGGGGCAGACATCCTGTTTATCGACACCGCCCACGCGCACAACATGAACGTCATCGAGAGCTCCCGAGAGATCAAAGAGACGGTCGAAGCAGACGTGGTCGTCGGGAACATCGGCACGCGAGAGGCGGCCGAGGAAGTCATCGACTTCGCCGACGGCGTCAAGGTCGGTATCGGTCCGGGTTCGATCTGTACCACTCGTGTCGTCACTGGTGCCGGCATGCCCCAGATCACCGCCGTCTCCCAGGTCGCCGACGTGGCCAGCCAGCACGACGTGCCCGTCATCGCGGACGGTGGGATCCGCTACTCCGGCGACGCGATCAAGGCTATCGCCGCCGGTGCTGACGCCGTGATGCTCGGTTCCTACTTCGCTGGTACCGACGAAGCACCCGGTCGCGTCATCACGATGAACGGCAAGAAGTACAAGCAGTACCGCGGCATGGGATCGGTCGGCGCGATGAACGAGGGCGGCGGCGAGCGCTACCTCAAGGAAGACGACGAGGACGAGGAGTACGTCCCCGAGGGCGTCGAGGCCGCGACGCCGTACAAGGGCTCGCTCCAGTCTGAACTCCACCAACTGGTCGGCGGAATGCAATCCGGGATGGGCTACGTCGGCGCGGAGACCATTCCCGAGTTCAAGGAGCGCTCGGAGTTCGTCCGCGTCTCCGCCGCGGGCCAGCAGGAGAGTCATCCCCACGACGTGATGATCACGGACGAGGCCCCGAACTACAGCCCGGACAGTAGCTGATCGGGGCTGGACCACAAAGCGTTTGCAGGGAGGCACCGTTAGTTCCGCTGTGCAATGGCTTCGGGAGCCCCGTGACCTTCTCGCCAGGACGCTGCCCGCGGGAGCAGTTCTCATCGTCGCAGGGCTCGTCTGGCTCGCCATCTCGATCTGGAACTTCCAGCGAGAGGTCACATCACTGGAGGGTATCGCGTTTCCCGTCGCCGCATTCGTGCTGACTGGTGGGCTCTCGTGTTGTGTGATCTACGTCGGTTCCCGCCTGCGGACGAGTCCGTTCGACGCGACGGAACGCTGGTCGATCGTGGGCTGGACGTTCGCGGGGCTCGCCGTGATGGTCCTCCTGCAGGTCGCGACGCTGGCGATCAGAGCCGCCGAGGGCCGACCGACCGGAGAACCGCAGTTCCCGTTGCTCGTCGTCGGCGGTGTCGGTGCACTCGCTGGCTACGGCATCGGTGAGTTACTCGTCGACCTGCGACGAACCGCCGCCGAAGCGAAGGAGGCACGGGACGGGATGGCCTTCGCTAACAGCCTGCTTCGTCACGACGTGGGCAACGCGCTGCAGGTCATGCTCGGACAGGTAGACGTGCTGTCGACGAGTGACGACGAGCGCGCCCGGGAAGCAGGGACACGTATCGAAAGCCAGATCGAAGCGCTCTACGAACTGACCGACAGCGCCGACGCGGTGACGCGTGTCCTGACCGACAAGTCGTCACCGAAAGCCCGGGACATCACCCAGGATATCGAGTCCGCAGTCGAGACCATCAACGACTCGTTTCCGTCGGCGACTGTCGAAACTGATCTCCACGACCAGCTCACTGTGACGGGCACCGACGCACTCAAGCCGGCGATCGGGAACATCCTCAACAACGCCGTCGAACACACACATTCGTCGCCCAAAGTACGTATAACGACCGAAGAGACCGACGGAAAGGCGGTGGTACGGATCGCCGACGACGGGCCGGGCATCCCGGAGAGCCAGCGCTCGGCAATCTTCGAACGAGGCGTGACCACCGACGGCGGGAGCAACGGGCTTGGCCTCCACATCGTCTCGACGCTGATCGAACGCTCGGGCGGCTCGATCCGCGCCGAAGACAGCGACCTCGGTGGGGCCGCCTTCGTCGTCGAACTCCCGCTGGCCGAGGAGTGATACGGACGGTTGTAGCCGGTTACTCGGTCGACCGCACGCAGTCGTGTGGTCGATCCGCTCCAGAGCTACAACTTTCCGTATGAGCCGATAAAGCGTTTTGACCCAGCAGCGGTTGCACCCTGTATGAGCAACGCCGAGGTGACCGTCCTCCCGGACGACGCCGACCTGGAACCGGCCTTCGACGTTCGACTGGACGTGTTCGTCGACGAGCAGGGTGTCGACGAAGCGATCGAGATCGACGGGAAAGACCCCGACGCCACGCACGTCCTCGCCCGGATCGACGACGAGGCCGTCGGGACGGCCCGACTGCGAGAGATCGATGACAGGACTGGCAAAGTCGAGCGAGTTGCGGTCCGCGAAGCTCACCGTGACACTGGGCTCGGTGGCGCGCTCGTGGAACGCGTCGAGACGCTGGCCCGCGAGCGCGATCTCCAGCGACTCGAACTTCACTCCCAGACCCGTGTTGAAGAGTTCTACGAGTCGCTGGGCTACGAGACGACAAGCGACGTGTTCGACGAGGCCGGCATCCCCCACGTCGAGATGGAAAAAGAGCTGTGAGGAGTCGTCCGACAGGAGACCTTGATGAGGTCGACCGCCTGGACTGCTCGTACTCGGAGACGCTCCTACGCCAGCATCGAATCGACGTTGCGAAACTCGAAACGTGCGCCCCCGTCATTGCTGTCGGTGAGGTCGATCGTCCAGCCGTGTAGTTCGGCGATCTGTTCGACGATACTCAGCCCGAACCCGGTGCTCTCGTCCGCACCAGATCGACCCGCCTCGAACACCGCTTCTCGCTCGTCGTGCGGGATTCCATGGCCGTCGTCCTCGAAGTAGAAACCGCCGTCTTCGAGGTCTCCAACAGTAACGACCGGACCGCCGTGTGCCACGGCGTTCGAGACGAGGTTCTCGAACAGCCGTTTGAGGCGGCTCCTGTCCGCATTGATCGTCCGGTCCGTCTCGACGATGATCTCGGTGTCGTCCGTGGCAACGTGGTCCCAGCACTCCCGGATCACCGTTGCCAGATCGATCGGTTCGGGAGTGTTCGTCTCTTTCCCGTCTCGTGCCAGCAACAGGATGTCGTCGATCATCGACGCCATGCGTTCGTGTGCTCGATCGACCACCTCGAGTTGCTCGTCGTCGTATCTCCCCTGCAGGATCTCTATCCGCCCCCTGGCTGTCTGGAGTGGGTTCCTGAGATCGTGACTGAGTACGTTGGCGAACTCCGCCAGTCGTTCGTTCTTCCGTTCGAGTTCCCGTTCGATTTGTTTCTGTTCGGTGATACGCTGGGAGATGCCGATGATTCCACGGATATCGCCATCTTCGCCGCGCCAGGGAACCTTCGACGTGAGATTCCAGACGTCCTCGCCGGGAATCCACTCTTCTCTGTTCAGAATCGGCTCACCGGACTCGATTACCTGCATGTCGTCGGCGGAGGCCTCCTGGCTGTGTTCGTTATCGTAGATCTCCCGGTCTGTCTTTCCGATGATGTGCTCGCGGTCGTACTGTTCGATCGCGAGCGCCGAGAGATCGACCATGTCCCGTTCCATGAAGTACTTGCTCACCCGAAGATGGCGTCCCTCGGTGTCCTTGATGTACAGGTGCGCGGGGATCTGGTCGAACAGCGAATCTAACAGCGAACTCTTTCGCTCGAGGGCTGCCTGCCGGCGCTGACGATCCGATACGTCCCGACACGTACAGACGAACCCGCCGGCCGCTGTCGTCGAGACGGTGTACTGAACCGGAAAGGTCGTTCCGTCGGCTCGCAGCCCCAGTCCCTCTCGTCGGAGTTGTCCACGGTCCCGGACCGCCGGGATCAGGTCATCGAACGAGTCCGAATCGGGGTAGACGAGGTCCTTGTGCTCACCGACGAGTTCCTCGGGTTCGTACCCGAACAGGTCCGAATACGTCTCGTTGACGTACTCGTAGTGTCCGTCGTCGTCGAGGATGGCGATACCGCCGTCCGCTGATTCGATGGCATCCAGTAACCGCTGTCGGTCACCCCGTAGCTGTCTCGCTTCGACCACCGTCTCCACGGCCCTTGTGAGGTACTCGACTCGACTGGCGCCTCCTTCAGTCGGGACGTACTCCGAGACACCGGCCGAAATCGCTTCACTCGCGATAGCCTCTGAACCCGACTCCGGAGCGAGCACGACCGGCAGACCGGGGACCACTCCACGCACCTTCGCAGTGAGATCGACACCTGTCGTTGCTGGAAGGTCGTACTCGGTGACGACACAGTCGAACGTCGTGTCCGGCAATCGCTCCATCGCATCCTCTCCGGTTGCCGAGACTGCGACCTCGAAGCGATCAGCGGCTCGTGCAAGTCGATCGGCCTCTACCCGGTCAGCGCCGATATAGAGTATCCGATCCACTGCCGGCTCTCCGCTCATTTACTGGTTCCAATGGACACGACCATGATAAGTGGAAGTGGCTCAAAATTAAATCTGATAGTGACACCTCTCGTAGATTTGTTGGTGCCTCAGTCATCCATCCTCGTCTGAGGACTGGAGGGACGTGATCTGAACGACTCACCCGTCGTCGACGACCCCGGAAACGCCAGCGGGAAGGAATTTGACGAACTTCGCTCGCGTCTGCTCGCTCGTGCCATCGTTTAGATCCATTCTGGTCGAACTGCTGTCGCTCACGAGTTCGTTCGCAGCAAAACGGGCCGGAAGGGATTTGAACCAGGGGAAGACGTGCTCGCTCACTTCGTTCGCTGCGCGCGACTCCCGGGGTTCAAAGCCATCGTGGACGCTTCGCTCGTCACGTCTGTTCCTTTCAGAAGCGGACCGGAAGGGATTTGAACCACGGTCGGAGCAAAGCTCCTCCCTGATTCCAATCCCTTCGTAGCGCATTTGCTGCTCACGTGGATGCTCGCAGCAAAATGCTACGGGCCGGAAGAGATTTGAACCCTCGACCGACGGCTTAAGAGGCCGTCGCTCTGCCAGACTGAGCTACCGGCCCAGTGCATTCAAACCTTTGCAGGGCTGGTAAAATAGGTTTCCTTTCAGCGGCGGTGTGGTGGGGTGGCTCATCCCCCGCGGGGTAGTGAAACAGTATTGTCAACATCTCGTCCTCAACCTCGGGATCTCGTTCAGATTACCCCAGGAAGAGGGTCAGCCACGGGTTGTCCTTGACGATCTGTTGCTCCTCGAGCCACATGTCGATGCCGAGAATCCGGCCAGTCCCGAAGGCACCGAGTCCGAACAGCAGGAACACGTACACCATGTGGTAGTCGATGAGCAACGAGTTTTCGAACGGGTACGATGCGATCCAGTAGAACAGCATCATGATCCCGCCCCAGAACGCGCTGAATCGGACGAACGCCCCCAATATAAGGGCAAGTCCCACGAGGGTCAAGCCGACCTGATTGAGCGGCGTGAGCAGCCACGCCCAGTCGTTCGCCATGACGGTCCACAGCCCAGTGAGCGGATTCCCTTCCGGGATACCGTAGAGCAGGAACCCGCGGACGCTCCACTCCGGATTGATGACTTTCGTGATCCCGGCGTAGAAGAACGTCCAGCCCATGATGACGCGCAACGCGAACAGCGAGTAGCCGATCCACGTTTCTGAGTAGCTGAACGAAACGTCCCACCCGAAGATCTTGGACTCGAGCTTTCTCGTCGACATAAACGATGGTACACGGACCGGACCTATAACTCTCATCCCCGTTCCCGGACAGTGGGAACGAATTCCGGTGTCTTTCCATCGCTGTCTCCCGTCTTGCTCGATGCAGTTCCCAGCCACTGGGAAGGACAGACTGGGTTTAATATCTCTGTAGGCTGTTGTTCCTCTATGGACGAGGAAACAGCGATTTCATCTGACCTCGAAGAGACGCTCCAGCAACATCGGCGCGGCAGCGAATCTGCTGGAACGCTCGTCGTGAGCGAGTCGCAGGGGTACGTCGGCGATCGGATCACGTTCCAGGGCCGGAACTTTCCCGCCGACGAAACGTACGAGCTCATCTGGAACACGACGGACGGGCGCTGGGGTGTACTCGAGGCCAATGAAGTTATCGGGCCGCAGTACCAGCCGCGGACCGAGACGGTCGCGACCGTCAGCACGGACGATTCCGGAGCGTTCGACGAGGCCTGGACAGTCCCTGAAGACTACGGCGGCACCCACAGGATCGAGGTCCTCGACGGGGAGACGACGGTCGCCTCGGCAGAGTTCGAAATCCTTCCGTGGTTCCAACTGGACAGGACCGAAGCACAGCTCGGCGAGTTCTTCACGGTCACGGGGTACGGCATCGGCCCAAACGTCGTGACGAACAACTACCAGGTCGCCTGGGACAACGGCAACATGGGATTCATGACGGGCGTGATGAACCGCGGGACCGCCACCGCGGAGATCCGTGCGGTCGGCCCGCCGGGCAAGCACACGCTTCAGGTGTGGCGCAACTACCGCGGCGTCCCGTACCTCCAGAACAACACTCAGTCGCCGTACGGCCCGGTCGCCGACGGCCGACAGTCCCAGTGGACCGTCGAGGTCACGGAGCCCGAGGCCCAGCCCCGGACCGCCTGGCTCGATCCCCAACTCGACGAGAACCCGATCGGCACCCACTACCCCCAGATCGACGACGACACAGCGGCCGAGCTCGAGATCACGCCGAGCTCTGGCCAGCCGGGAACGACGGCCTTCATCTCCGGCGAGAACTTCCCGCCGGAGGAAGAGGTCGACCTGATCTGGTACCGCCACGAGGGCCACCGCGTCAAGGGGATCCCCATCACGCCGGAGCCGAAACCCGAGATGCTCCCGACCGTCACGACCGACGAGAACGGCTCGTTCCAGACCGAGTTCACGATTCCGACCGGCGAGGGGTCGACGCGACCGATCACGGCCGCCGTGGACGGACGGGAAGTCGCCGTGACGGGCTTCATGATGCAGCCCTCGATCGAGAGCTTCACGCCGGAGAGCGGCCCGGTAGGGACGACGATCGAGATCGAACTCTCCGGCGTCGGCTGGCCGGAATACGAAAACGCACCGTACTTCCTCTACGACAACAAGCCGCTGGGCTACGTCTGCGGGCTCACCGACGACGACGGTGGCGGGGTCGTCCGCGTCGAGATTCCGGCGGCAGGGGAACCGGGCTGGCACTTCATCGACGTCTATCCGATGATCTTCGAGATGCAGGAGGACGAACCGGACTTCGAACTCAGGCCGCACCTGTCGTATCTCGACAACCACCCGATGCGGCCCCTGCCCGCCTGGCACTTCGCGTTCGAGATCACCGACTAGTGATCTAACCCGGGCGCTCGACGTTTTCTACCGGACGCGCCGAACCGTACCGAGGGGACGAACGGCCAGATCTCGATCCGTCGTTTAGGTGCCGAGCCCCTGCCACTCTTCGAAGTCGACGTCGACGCCGAGGTGCGTGAGTGCCCGGCTCATCGTATTCGCGACCATCGCCTCGATAGAATCGGGATTCTGGTAGAACGCCGGGAACGGGGGCACGACGATAGCGCCGGCGTCGGTAACCGAGAGCATGTTCTCGAGATGGATGCGATTGAACGGCGTCTCGCGGGGCATGAGGACGAGCGGGCGCCGCTCCTTGAGCGCCACGTCGGCCGACCGCGTGATCAGGTTCCCGCTGTGGCCGTGTGCCACCTCGGCGAGCGTCTTCATCGAACACGGCGTGACGATCATCCCGTCGTTCCGAAACGATCCACTGGCCGGCTTTGCGCCGATATTGTCGATGCTGTGGACGACATCACCCAGCTCTGTCACCTGGCCGACGGAGTAGTCGCTCTCCTGTCGCAGATTGATCTTCGCCGCGTCCGAGAGTATCAGGTGTACCTCGCAGTCCGTTTCGGCCAGCAACTGGAGTGCAGTGACAGCGTACATCTGCCCCGTCGCGCCGGTGACACCGACGATCACTCGATCCGTCATCTCCCCGAGAGTTCTTTCTCGAGGATAATCCTACTTTCCATTACTCGCACCCGTTCCAGGCGGGCAGCGAGCGACCGTTCATACGGACGGTTGTCGACTGGGGTAAACGTCGACACCGTTCCGTATGAGAGGTCCGATGACGTTGTTATTTGGAGGAGCCCAACGACGCGGTTTCCATGGCGACCCTCGCGCAGTTGTTCCTGACGAGTAGCGACCTGAAGACCACACGCGAGTTTTACGAGGCGGCGGTGGGGCTGGAACCGCGGACAATTGGTGACAGCAGCGTCGCATACGAAACGGGCGCATGCGAACTGAAGATCGAGGCTGACTTCGACCCCGAAGAGTTGGCGGCGTTCGGCCTCTCCGCGCCCGGCGACTCGCGCGGCGACGGAGCCGTCGTCGTGCTGGCGGTCGACGAACCGCTGCCAGAGATCTACGAGCGCATGGAGCGCGAACTGGCCGATCGGCCGGGTGAACTACTGATCGAACCGCGCGAAGTCCCGTGGGGCGGGCACATCTTCCTCGCCCGGGACCCCGACGGCTACGTCCTCGAAATCCGCCGGGCCGATGGGTAGGCACACTACCGACTGTCCCATCTGTGGACAATTTTGTCACTCCGGCGTGGCGGAGACCTCCACGGAGGGACAGCCGGCAGTATCAGGACAGCACCTGCTCGCAGAACCGCTCGATTCGGTCGTCGGTGGCTGACCCGACGTCGTCGCGCTTGACGAGCAGTGTCGCCCGGACGTCGGCACCCTGCTCTTCCAGCGTCGCTGCGAGCGAACGGGCGTAGCGCTGTTCGTCGAATCCGCCGTACGTGAGAAAGAGGCCGACCGGCGTCCCGCCGAATTCGGCTCGCCGGCAGAACTCGGTGACTGGTGGGCACGAGAGCGTCCACTTGGGCGTGCCCAAGAAGACGGCCCGCGCGTCGCGAAAGTCGGTCTCGACCGGCCTGATCGCGACCCGTGATCCGGGGACGAACGAGCGTGCCAGCCAATTCCAGTACGACCGCTCGCTCCGCGGGTCGATCCGTTCGATCAGCGGATCTCTCTGTCCGCCGGAATCCGTTCCCGCGCCCGACTCGATCGCCGCGGTGACATCCGCGGCGAGCTGTGCCGTCTTCCCCGTCCGCGAGTAGTACGTCACGACGACGTCGCCGGATCCAGGCGCTTCCCGCCCTGACACGGCGTCGGTCGAGTTGGCCATCGGTCGAGAGTACGCCACAGGCACCGTAAGTTCTACCGGATCCGTCGCTCCTGATACGGACAGTTGTCGGTCTGTCCCAGATCGAGCGCACGACGACGTGCGGTCGACTGGGAAACGTCTCCAACGGTCCATATGAGGCTTTAGGTGGGTCGGCCGAGAACCGCCGGACATGAACGACGACAGCGATCTGTACATTCCGGACCTCGTTCCAGAATCGGACGTCGAGTACCTCGAAGACCAGTCGCGATACGGCACTCGTGTCGGCTGGGGCGAGACGCCAGCGGTGCTCGTCGTCGACGCGACCGAGGCGTTCGTCGAGACGCGTCGCACCACCCCCGACGTCGTCGAGGACACCTCCCGACTGCTCGAGACAGCGCGCTCGGTCGACGTGCCGGTCTTCTACGCGGTCCCGTCGGGCCGGTCGCTCCCCGATGGATATCCGGTCCCGATAAAGGGGTCGGCCTCCTCGGACCGCACCCCGGACGACGTCCCGACTGACCGTGACCGCGATGACTGGGCGGCGAAACTCGACCGGATCCCACCGGCGATCGAACCGCGCGAGAACGAGCACGTCGTCGAGAAACCGCGTGCGAGCGCCTTCTTCGACACGCACCTCGCGAATCTGCTCCACTATTACGGGGTCGACACACTGATCGTCTGCGGGACGAACACCGGTGGCTGTCTCCGCGCCACGGTCGTCGACAGCCACTCCAGCAACTTCCGGACGATCGTCCCACCAGAGTGTGTCGCCGACGCCGTCGCCCTCACGCACGAGGTGGCGCTGTTCGACATGGACCTGCGCTACGCCGATGTCACGCCGCTCGCGGAGGTACGCTCGAAACTCGAAACCGTCGCGTCGACGTCCCAGTCCTGACCCACGCGTCGTCGCCCGAACGAGAGCGCGTTACGACTGCGAGAGCAGGTCGCTCCACGTCTCTCTGATGTCCGCTTCCGTCTCGGAGTCGAGTTTCGTGTCGGGGGGGAACTCCTCTTTCCAGTGGTAGGGTTTCGTCGCGTCGAAGAGCAACCGGCTCTTGGTGTGGTCGCCCGATGCGGTCTGTTCGGGGGGCATCCGGGGGTTGATGCGCGAACTCACGCAGTTCTCGACGAGTTGCATATCCTCAGACGGGTCACACCGACTCACCGTCGCCCACAGCACCTCGTCTAGGTCGTAGACGTTGATGTCCTCGTCGACGATGATGGTGATACGCCCCTCCCAGGACCCCGCCGGGAGCGACATGGCCTGCATACCGACCTGCGTGCTGTGCCCGGCGTACTGCTGTTCGATCGACACGACCTGGAACCAGATCCCCGGGAAGATGGTCGTCACCTCGTCGATGCCCGTCATGCCTGCCTCCTCGAGCTGGTTCCACAGCGTGGCGCCCGAGCGGATGGTCGACATCGCCGTCGCGGTCATCGGGACGTTGTTGTACGTCAGCACGATCGGGTCGTCGCGGTAGTAGATTCGGTCGACCTCGAACGGGCGTTGCTGGGTCTCGCCTGCCCCGTAGTACCCCGTCCACTCGCCGAACGGTCCCTCGGTGATCTCCTCGGCGTCCGGCCTGACCGTCCCTTCGAGGACGATTTCGGCATGGGCCGGGAACGGGAGATCGGTGGCTTCGCCCTCGACGACTTCGAGTGGCTGGTCGCGCTGGGCGCTCACGTACTCCAGCTCGTCTACGTGCGAGGGGAAGCGCTGGTTGGCGGCCATGAAGATGTCGGGCTGGTGCCCGAGCGAGATGGTCGCCGGGAACGGCTCCCCGCGGTCGAAGTACGCCCGCCGGTGCTGGGCGGCGTCGCGGCTCGGTCTGATATTTAGCGTCGCCGTTCGTGGGCCGTGGACCTGCACGCGGTAGGTGCCGGCGTTGCGGTCCTCGCCGTCGGGGCTCTCCGTGATAACGACGTCACCGGTCCCGATGTAGCGGCCGCCGTCGTTATCGTGCCACAGGGGCGCTGGGAACTCCGTGAGGTCGACCTGCTCGCCCCGCTGGACGTTCTTTAAGATCGGTCCGGAATCGACCGTCTCGACCGGTCGCGTCTCCATCTCCGAGGCGTTCTCCTTCTGTGCGAGCACCGCTTCGCGGATGTCCGTGGTCGGCTCCTGGCCAAGCGCGAGCGACACCTGCAGCGGCGTGTCGAGCGCGTTCGTCAGCACCCGCGACCCGGGAACCGTGTCGTCGAAGTCCCCGAACAACAGCGCCGTCGAGAGCTCGTCCCGGCGTGCGATCTTCGAGATGCCGCCGATCTCCAGTTCCAGGTCGGCACCAGTGACGCGTTCGAGTTGGCCACGTTCCTCGATTGCATCGACGAACTCGCGGAGGTCTCTCATGTCACCCAATCCGACGAGTGAACGTATAAAAGTGCGGCCCGACCATCAAACGCTGAGAAGTGCCAGAACCGACTTATCGCCCGCGGGAGTAGGTCGCGACGATGACCGTTGACATGACCCTCGCCTGCACGGAATACGACTGGACGCGTCCACTCTGGGAGGGGACGATCGAACCGGAGGGGACGAACCTCCACGTCGTCGACTATCACAACCCCGAGCGGTTCGAGCGGATGGTCCGGTACGGGGAGTTCGACGCCTGTGAGCTATCGCTGGGATCGTACCTCTCGTCGGTCGCCAGCCAGGAGGAACACCCTTTCACCGCGATCCCGGTCTTTCCCTACCGGAAGTTCCGCCACTCGTTCATCTTCAGGCGAACCGACGACGACTTCGGACTGGCCGATTTAGAGGGCAAAGACGTCGGTCTCATCCACTGGCAGACGACGACGGGGATCTGGCAACGGGGGACCGTCAGCGAACACTACGGCGTGGATCTCGAATCGGTGACATGGCACACGGCCAAACCGGAGAGCGATATCGTCCCGGTCGACATCCCCGATCGGTTCGACGTCGTCCAGCACGACCGTCAGGGCCGGGCGTCGGCCGCACTCGGGTCGCTGCTCGCCGAGGGCGAACTCGACGCTGTCTTCGCCCCCACGCCGATCCACCGACCACTCACCGGCGGCGACCCCGACCGGCGAGCAGACGACGGCGCCTCCTTCGACCACACGAAAATCGAGCGGGTCCTCGACGACTCACAGGCCGTCGAAGCGGCCTACTACCAGGAGACGAACATCTTCCCGCTGATGCACACTGTGGTCGTCAGCGACGACGTGCTGGACCGCCATCCCTGGGTGGCGAACAAGCTCACCGAAGCCTTCGAGCGGTCTCTGGAGCGGTGTATGGACCGCCTCAGCAAACCACGGTGGTTCCCACTGGCCTGGGCAAACCAGCACGTCGAGCGCCAGCAGGAGGTGCTCGGTGACAACCCCTGGGAGTACGGTCTGACCGACGAAAACCAGACGGCACTGTCGAAACTACAGGAGTACGCCGTCGAGGATGGAATCATTCCCGACCCCTACGACCCCGCGGAACTGTTCGTCGAGTCGACGCTGTAGCGGTCCGGAAACGACGTATCGCGACCGACTCCCCCGGCGTCATACTGCCGGCTGTACATCTGTGACCGATCTCGCCATCCTGGAGTGGTGAACAGCCCTACGACGTGACAGCCGGCAGTATCAGCGTCGGTCCAGCTCGTAGAACCTGAGCCCCGTGAGCCGGAGGCCGACGAGGAAGACGACGGTCAGCAAGATGAAGATCGTCGAGATGGCTGCCACGAGCGTGATGTCAGTGCTGTAGGTGTAGATCTGGAATAACTCGACTGGGATCACGATTGTGTTCGAAGAGTAGGTCATCATCGGGATCGACAGGAGCTGGATGATGTGAACCGCGAGGAAAAACCACAAGACAGTCGCCGTATTCCGGAAGAGCGGCAGGAATATCTCACGCATCTGCTGGAGCCAGTTCGCGCCGGCGACCCGTGCAGCCTCCTCGAGTTCGGAGTGGATCTGGACGATGTTGCCGACCGCGATCCGCGAGGACACCGGGATGTACACCACCACACAGCCGACGATGATTATCAGCAGCGTCCCGTACCAGTCGATCCAGGGGTGCAGTCGCCCGATCCAGAGGAACGTAAAGAGGAGGCTAGCCCCCATGATGATTCCCGGGACAGCGAGCGGCGTGAGCGACAGGAAATCGACGAACTTCCGGAACCGAGCTTTCGTGCGTTCGGTGTAGTAGGCCATCCCGACGACCAGCACGGTCCCGAGCGTCGCACCGCCGCCGGCGACGAGCAGGCTGTTGAGGAACGCCTGACGGAGTCCTGCGTCCGTGAGTGCAGTGGCGTAGTGCGCCAGCGTGAGCCGTGAGAGTTCGAGTTGGCCCTGCCAGTCGACGTGTAGCGACGTCACCACGATTGTGATGATCGGAAGCACCCAGACGACGAACAACAGCGCCCAGATGCCGGCGGCGAGGGGCCACCGCCAACGTCCCAGGTCCCAGACCCCCGCGCTTTGTTGGCGCCCGGTGAGCGTCATGAAGTCCTCTTTTCGGCTGGTTACCTTCCGGTAGTACCAGACAAACACGAGCATCAGCACGAGGAGGCTACACGACAGCGCGGCGGACTGCCCGTAGGCCGCAGGGTACCGCCCCTTGACGGCCGCCAGGATGGCTGTCGAGTAGACATCGAACCCGTTGTGGACACCGAGTATCGACACGACGGCGTACTCGCCCATGCCATAGAGGAAGATGACGAGAGTCGCCGCGAGAATCGCCGGCTTGATCAGCGGGAACGTGACCGATCGAACCGTCTCGGCGATGCTGGCTCCGTGGACACGCGCCACCTCCTCCAGCGCGGGGTCCATGTCCTGGAGTGCGGGAGTGGTGAGCAGGTAGAACGTCGGGACGACGTTGATACCGGCGATGAACGAGATGGCCCACGGATTGTAGATGCTGACTGGGAGCGACGCGACGCCGAACAGGTCACGGGCAACCGTCGCGAGGATGCCGTTTTCGGCGCCGTAGGCCGTGACGTACATGATGGCGTAGACGTACCCCGGGATCGTCTGACAGGACAGCAAGACCAGTTCCATCTCGCCTTTGGTCGGGAGATTCGTCCGAACGAACAGCCAGGCGGCGCCCAGCCCCAACGTCAGCCCCGTCGTGGTCATCCCGACAGCGATGATAAGCGAGTTGCCGAACAGCTTTCCGACCGGGAAAAACCCGTCCAGATACACCGCACGAAAGTTCTCAAGAGTCAGCTGTGCGTTGAACTCTCCGGGATAGCCCGACCACACGCTCGTCCACAGGAGGAACGCCAGCGGCACCACGGTCAGCGCCGCGACGGCTACGACGATCGTGCCGAGGATGATCCGTCGTGTGACCTCTCGGTCGGTGTCGAACCCCAGCCGATCGAACGCGGCGATGGCCGTCTCGGCGAGTGGTCGTCTCGAACTCATATCGTAGTCCAGTCGGTCATAGCGTAATTCAGTCAGTCACGGCGAAGAGTCGGGGCCATCGCTCGTGCCCGCGTCTGCTGCTCGTCCCGCGGTCCTGTACACCTGCATCACACTCGGGTCGAACCCGATCCGGATCTGGTCGCCCCGCGGGCAGTCCGGAGGCGCTTCGCAGTGGACCGTGAGCTCGGTCTCGGTGCCGTCGAACCCGACGGTCACCTCGTAGCGGTCGCCGAGGATGCCCTCGGCAACGACCGTCCCGGGTAGTTCGATGCGATCGGTCGATCCGGGCGCTGTCGTGGCACCGTCGTTCACATCCGACACGTTCGTCCCACCGTCGCTCGCGGCGGGTACGGTCGTGTTCACCTCGCCAGTCTCGGTTGTGCCCGCATCGTTCACATCGATGACGGACATGTCTCCCGGGCGGAGGAAACAGGCGACCGCCCCTGGCCCTTCGCTGTCGTCCATGTAGTCGACCTTATCGAGTGCCACATCGACGAAGTCCGTGCTGACGACGGCCCCGCCATCGCGGGTTTCGATAGCACCATCGAACGCATTCCGAGCGCCGACGAACCGGCGAGTGAACGGCGAATTCGGGGCCCTGTACAGCTCTTCTGGGACGCCCTCTTCGACGACGTCGCCGTCGTTGAGAATGACCACACGATCCGACAGATAAAACGCCTCCTCCTGGTCGTGCGTGACATAGAGGATACTCACGTCGAGTTCGTGCTGGAGGCGCTGGAGTTCGTAGCGCATCTCCTTGCGCAGTTCCTTGTCGAGGTTGCTCAGCGGCTCGTCGAGCAACAGCAGGTCCGGATTGTGGACGAGAGCGCGGGCCAGTGCCGTCCGCTGCTGCTGGCCGCCGCTCAGATCCGTCGCCGGGTCGTCACGCTTGTCGGCAATCTCCACCAGTTCGAGCATCCGGTCGACGTTCTCCTCGTAGCGGTCGGAGGGGATATCGTGGGTCGCGTGGCGGAGTGGAAAGACGACGTTCTCGTAGACGGTCTTGTGGGGCCAGATCGCGTAGTTCTGGTAGACCATCCCGATATCGCGTTTTTCCGGGGGGCTCGAGACGTCGTCGCCGTAGACAATGTCGCCGCCAATGGTGATCTCGCCTGTATCGGGAGACTCGACTCCAGCGATACATCGAAGGATCGTCGTTTTCCCACAGCCGCTCGGGCCCAGCAGGGCGACGATCTCGTCGGACCCGACAGTCAGGTCGACACCGGCCACTTCGAAGGCGTCTCCGAAGCGCTTGCCGAGGTTGCGAACAGTCAATTGAGGATCGTCGGTCATGGGTGGTCAAGATGGCCGGTTTGCTGGGGTAACACAGTCGTCAGCTATAGTTCGAAGATACCTTCGTCTTTCGCTTGCTGGCCGACCTGAACGGTCCCGCGGGTGTCCCAGAAGGATACCGGTTCGAACGGCGTGTTCAGCCGTTTCTCGGTGTAGGCATTGGGATCCTGGTCGCTGTAATCGAGATCTAACCGAGAGGGAATCTGCCTGGCGACGTCGTTAATCATCCGCCGCTGGACCGACTCCTCGAGGTAGGCACTGAGGAAAAAGCGCGAGACCCACGGATTGGGCGCATTCTTGTTGATCGCGATCGGGGAGCCGCCCATGTCACCCTTGACGTTCTCGGGGAAGACCGCCCTGAGCGGGGACTCTTCGGACATGAACGGACCCAGGACTGTCGGCCAGTTGTACAGTGCCATCGGGGCGTTGCCGTCGCGGACCTCCCGGGCCGCGGCCGTGTGGGAACTGGCCCCCACGAACTCGAGGTGGTCGGCCAACTGTCTGGCCCACTCCATTTCGCTCATGTCCCGCTTCGCAGCGTGGTGTTCGATAATCCAGCCAACCATGTCGGAGGCGATGTAGCTGCTGGAGACGGTCGTTTTCAACCCCTCGTACTGGTCGTCGAAGAGGTCGTTGTAGTTCTTCGGGATATCCAGTCCTCGTTCTTCGAAGAGTTGCTCGTTGATCGGCAGCGCCAGTCCCGGACCGCCGTTGTAGGTAATCGCGTAGAAGGGATACTTCTGGACGTCCTGCAGGACGTCTTTGAACCAGAAGTTCTGGTCGAGATCCCACTCGTAGTACTCTCGCCCGATGTCCAGCGCCGCCTCTCGGCCCTCCTTTGCGTCGGTGTTGGTCATCCGTTCGTCGATGCCGCTGGCACTGCTGAGGACGTCGGCCTTGGGGTTGCCGGCCTGGTGTTCCTGGATGAACCGCTGGGTAACCTCGCTCCCGTAGCTCGCGAAGACATCCGCCTCGATACTGGTCCCGAACTCGTCGTTGATCACCTCGACGATGTCGTACCACTCCTCCGAGGCACCGGTCGACGTGTAGATAGTGAGCGTCTCGTCGCCGTCGATGTAGTCGGCCAGGCCTTCCGTCGTCCACGGGGGCTGGGGTTCGCCATCGGTGGTCGTCGGGGCGCTCCCGCTGCCGCCGCCGAGACAGCCCGCGATCGAACTGGCGACCACTGCGCCACTCGCTGCGAGTACCCCCCGTCGCGACACATCCCGTCCTCTCTCTGGCGATCGATGCTCGGCCGCCGGTGCGTCCCTATCACTGGGATCGTTTGCTGGCATATACAAGAGTATTACAGACCTCCCTTTAAACAGCTACGGCTATTTGCCAGAAATTGAGAAAAGATCTCGAAAATACTAACGTGATATACGGGACGGGTGAGAGAATAGTAACGTGATTACTCGTCGAGAATGGTAACGTGAAATTTTTTATCGCTGGCGGAACGAGAGTCTGGCATGCGCGGACCAACCGAGAAGCCTTTCGATCCGGTCGTCTCGCCGCTCTTTATCAACACGTTACACGAGGAACTCCGCAGGTACGACGGCCGGCGCATCGGGGGCGCTCGCCCCTGTCCGAACTGTGACTCGGACGCTAACAGAAAGAACGGGTACCAGAACGAGCCCAAGACCGTCGCGCGCCTCGTCACGAGCGAGGGCGTCGAAGACGTCGGTGTGGAAGTCCAGCAGTACGAGTGTACCGACTGTGGACGATCCTTCCAGGGCGACCTCTCCGAACTGTTCTACGAGGGATGTGAGTACGCCAGGCCGATCGTCGATCTCTGTCGGTTCCACGCCGAAGAGCAGTCGCCCGGTGAGTGCGAGGAGTTGCTCCGTCGGATGTACGGCCTCCTCGTCTCCCGCGACACGATAGAACGGTACGCGCGACGCTTCGACGAGCCAGTCGACGACCGGTCGACCATCGATATCGGCGGCTATGACTACTCGCTGTCGTTTCTCTCCTTCCTCTTCGGCGAGGGGGACGCCGACGAACCCCACTTCGTCATCAGGCGCTCCCGGGCGATCTGGTGACCGCTAGAGGTTTTCCTTGATATCTTCGGGAAGCGAGTCGTACACCTCGTCACCGGGGAAGCGCTCGACTGCGTCCGCGTCGAAATCGGCGTAGTAGCGGTATTTGGTCTCGGTGTCCTCGGCGCCCCAGTCGCTACCCATGTACGCGAGCGGGTCGGCGTCGGCCGAGAGGATCCGCCCGTCGAGGCCGTCTTTCGTGATGTAGGCGTGTTCGACGTTTCCGAAGTAGTAGGTGCAGTTCTCGAACTCGAAGGAGTCGAGCACCGTACACTCGACGTTTCCGACGGCATCGCTCAGGAGGGGGACGTCGACAGTCTGACCGGGGACGGTGTCGATCCCGAGGTGCTCGATCTTGTCGAGGTCGCGCCCGCTGACCATCCCCGAGAGCGTCAGAGCGTCGACCAGTTCTGTCGACGGGGCCGCGAGCACGAACTCGCCGCTCTCCTCGATGATCTCGTGGGTGTAGGTCTTGTGACTGACTGCGAGCAAGTAGCGAAACGGGTTGTACCCCGCGAGCATCCACCACGACGCCGTCATGAGATTCGGCCCCTTCTCCTCGCTGTTCGAGACTACCAGCGCGACGACTTTCGGCTTGAACATCGCTGTCGAGTCGTATTCAGAGACTTCGTCGAACCGACTTTCGGGGCCGCTTTCCGTCGAGGAATCCGTATCGCTCATACCACTCGCTTCGCTCAGATCCACCTAATTCTGTCGACTCGTGCGGATTATTGTCGCCGTTTTCCCGGTCAACCGCACACCGTCGTACGACCGATCCGATAACGATCTACGATTATCCGTCTCAGCAGGTGGTATTCGGGAGTCGTCAACGGCTGTTTTCGCGGCCGAACACGAGGCAGAGTCGTGGACGACGCCTCGCTACGATTGATCGGTTTCGACGGCCGCTTTGATGTTCGAGAAGTACGTGTTGATGTCGCGCTCGACGATCGGCCGGAGAATCCTGTTGCTCATCGAGGCGACGCCGCCGCTGATCGTCACCTCTGCGCTGTAGGCGAGTTCGGCGAGACCGTCGTCGGTCGGCTGGATCTCCATCGCCGCCAGGATGTCGAAATCGCTTCCCGTTTTCGAGTCGAACGCGCCGGCGTTGGTCACGACATAGGCCGGCGGGTTCATCTCGACGAACTCCGCCTCGCCCGACAGCGAGACGGTCAGATGGCTCAGGCCGCGCGTGATTTCGACCGTGTACACCCGCTCGGAAACGCGTTCGATCGACTCCGCGCCCGGCACGCACTCGGTCAGCGTCTCCGGGTCTGAGATGGTCGTCCAGAGGGCGTCGGGACTCGTCTCTATGCAAACCGCGTCCGAGAACTCGAGTCGTTCGTCCTCATCGCTCTCGGTGTCGACGGTGTCGGCGTCGCTCACCGACTCGAGATCCTCCGACGGCGTCGTGTCGTTGTGGTGGCTCATTGGTTGGTGATTCGTAAATCGAAGCCCGGGGCAGACACGCCCCGAAAGCTGCCTTACACCTCGATGATCGTGAACTGGTTCGAGGCGATGCCGACGTTGTAGAAGTTCGCGTCACCGTTCGTGACGGTGACTTCGTAGCCGTAGGACCCGGGTTCGAGCCCCTCGGTCTCGAGGTTGCCCGACCACTGGGCCGTCGATTCCTCGCCGCCGGCCTGCCAGCTCAGTTCGATCGGGTCGAACGAGCCGTCAGTCGATTCGATCGTCACCGAGTCCAGCGTGTCGCTGCCGACGATGTCGCCGGAGGAACTGTCGTAGACGCCGATCACGAACGTCACGTCCATCTCGTTGCTGAACTGGCGTTCCGGGCCACAGCCACCGACGAAGCCGTTGGACGACTCCGGCGCGCCGTGACTCCACCAGGTCGTGGTCGTGACGACGTAGTTCGTCGGGTTGGAGTACTCGATGACCTCGAAGGAGTCCTCGAGGATACCGACGGTGCGGAAGTTCGCTTCGCTGTCCGCGACAGTGACCTCGACCGTGTACGGTTTCGTGCCCGGCTCCATGTCCTCGGGCAGGACGTAGGAGCCTGCCCACTCCTGAGCCGCGTTCTCCTCGTCGTCGCCGGCCCAGCCGAGTTCGACCATCTGTTCGCCGTCGTTGACGTTGACGGCGACACTGTCGAGATCCTCGTCAGTGAGCTGGTCCCCGGTCTCGGGGTCGTAGATCCCGACGTAGAAGATCACCTGCATGCCCGGCACGAATCGCCTGGTCGCGGCACAGGCCGACGCGAACGCCGCGTCCTCGGGGACGCCCTCCGAACCGGTCCCTGTCTCGGCAGTGACGACGAAGTTCTCCGGTTCGGGCTCCGGCGTCGCCGTCGGCGTATCGGTCGGCGTGTCGGTCGGCGTATCAGTCGGCGTATCGGTCGCGGCCTCAGTTGCAGTACCTTCCCCGCCGGGACAGCCGGCGAGGCCGACGGTCGTCCAGGTGGCTGCTCCGGTTGCGAGGAGTCGACGTCTCGTCGTGTTTGGTTTTCCATCGCTCGTGTCCGAGTCCTGCTCTGTTGGGGACCCGGATTCGGCTTCGTTTACGTTACCAGTATCGCGGCTCATTGTCCATTAGACAGTGCAAAGGCAATACGTAAAACCTCTACCCTCCGTTCCAGGTCACTGGGAAAGGCAACTTTGGTTTTTATATATCGTCGCCATAACATGCTAGTGAAATGAATAAGGACACGTCCAGAGACGAGGCTGTAGATATCGACGATGAGTCGACCGACGAGCCGGACGCGACAGGTGACGACCGATCACTGACGCGCCGACGGCTCGTCGCCGCGGGAGCAGCAACCTGGGCGTCCGTGAGCGTTGCTGGGTGTCAGTACATCACCGATCCGGGGACCGATACCCCGACCGAGACGGACACGCCGACCGTCACGACCGAGACGACCACGACCGACGATCCGTCCACGCCAGGTCCGACAGGGTCCGAAGAGAACGAGTCCGAGACAAGTGCTGAGACACCGACCGAGACTGAGACGCCGTCGCCGACGCCAACGCCGACAGAGGCACCGACGACCACCGCTTGCGAAAACGTCGCTCGGTTCGCGCCCGGGATGGAGGTCGGACTGCACGTCGGCATCTTCGATCCGGAGAGCGGGGAACCGCTCGGTGCCGATGCCATCGAGTCCGTCACCGTCGAGTTCCCGGACGCCGATTACGGCCCGCTGGAACTGAACTGGGAAGGAGCCCACGAGGCATACGACGCCGCCACGTGGGGTTCGAAGATCGTGACCGACCTCGACACCGAACCCGGCACGTACGAGTACGAGGTCAACGTCGACGGCGGCGAGGAAACCGACATCGCGGCGACGATCGCTGACCGGTTCACGATCGTCTGAAACTGATTGATACGGACTGTTGTAGACGTTTCCCCAGTCGACGGCACAACAGCGTGCGGTCGATCAGGGACAGACCGACGACTGTCCGTATGAGACAGACGATTGTAGCGACTTTCCGGCGATCTCTTTCTCTGACGACGATCTCCGGTAAGCATCGACAAGCACCCGAATGACAGATACCCCCGGCCTTGCTGTTCGAAATCTGAGACAGTCACACACTGACAGCGTGAGCACCGCCCGGTCGGCTCGGTCCGCTGGAACTCGCTGGATGCAACGAGTCAGTTGATATAAGGGGCTTCGACTCGACCGGTAACACGCACAAATGAGCACAGTCAGCGGCATTACCATGGCCTCTATGTCGAAGTACGCTATCCTGGGGTGCGGGAGCGTGGGCCATGCAGTCGCGGAGGAGCTGGTCGACGAGGGCAAGGACGTCTTGATCCTCGACCGAGACGAGGGACGAGTGGAGGCCTTGCGCGATCAGGACCTCAACGCGCAAGTCGGCGACATCGCCGAAGAGGACATCACAGAGACACTGACCGACAGGGACGTGGTCCTCATTCTCTCGTCCGACGTCGAGGCCAACGCACGGGCAGTCCAGCACATCCGCGGCGAGGACGGCGAGCAGTTCATCGTCGCGCGTGCAGACGACCCCGTCTCGGCCGACGAACTGAGCGAAGCGGGTGCTGACGTGGTGATCAACCCCTCCGCGGTGATCGCCGACTCTGCGCTTCGAGCGCTCGAAACGGGCGAACTGGAGTACAAGGCCAGTCAGCTCGCCGACGTGATCGAGGGGACCGACCAGCGAATGGCGGTCCTCATCCACCGGTCGCCCGATCCCGACTCGATCGCCAGCGCCGCGGCGCTCCGGACGATCGCCCAGAGCCTCGACGTAGAGGCCGACATCATCTACGAGGGCGAGATCGGCCACCAGGAAAACAGGGCGTTCGTCAACCTCCTGGGGATCGATCTGGTCTCCCGGGACGCCGTCGACTTCGACGACTACGACACGTTCGCACTGGTCGACACCGCGAAAGGCGGCGAACCGACCGTCGAGCGCGTCGACGTGATCATCGACCACTACGAACACGACCACGAACACGACGCCACCTTCGAGGACATCCGTCCGAACGTCTCGGCTACCTCGACGATCCTGACCAAGTACATCCAGGAACTCGAACTGAGCCTCCAGCAGGAAGTCGCGACGGCGCTCCTGTACGGGATCCGGGCCGAGACGCTGGACTTCAAGCGCGACACCACGCCCGCTGATCTGACCGCCGCCGCCTATCTCTACCCGTTCGCGGACCACGACACGCTGGAACAGGTCGAGTCCCCGTCGATGTCGCCCGAGACGCTGGACGTGCTGGCCGAAGCGATCCGGAATCGAGAGGTCAAAGGATCGCACCTCGTCTCGAACGCCGGTTTCATCCGCGATCGTGACGCGCTGGCACAGGCCGCCCAGCATCTCCTGAATCTGGAGGGGATCACGACGACCGCCGTCTTCGCCATCGCCGACGACACGATCTATCTCGCCGCCCGCTCGAAGGACATCCGGATGAACATCGGCAAGGTGCTGGACGACGCCTTCGGTGGAATCGGCGACACCGCCGGCCACTCGACGGACGCCAGCGTCGAGATCCCGCTGGGTATCTTCACCGGTATCGAGACCAGCGAGGACAACCGAGACACGCTACTCGAACTCACCGAAGAAGCCGTCAGAACCAAGCTGTTCGAAGCAATGGGCGTCGACAGCTCCGAGAGTTCGAACGGTAGCTAGCGAACCGATCGCTCGTACTGCCGGCAGTACCAAAACGGCAAATACCTTCTCCCGCTACGCCGGGACTTCGTCTTCGCCGTCCGTTTCTTCCTCGGCCGTCTGCAGCCGTTCGACGATGTCGTTGACGATGACGACGTCACCGACCGCCTGGACCCATCGGTAGGGGACGATGACGCCACGTGCCTGGTTCGCCTCGGCGGAGAACAGTTCGCCGTTCAACTGGTGGAGCGCGAGGCCGGTCACTTCCTGACGTTCGAGTTCGAGTCGGATGTCTTCGACTTCACCGACGAAGACGCCGGTGTTCGAGTACACCTCGCGACCCACGAGCGTCGTAATTTCCTGGGGAACGCTGTCCCGATCCATATTGCCTCGGTTGGTGGCCGGCACCTTAACTGTTGGCAGGTGTCTGACGCCGACGACGGTCGTGTGAGCGCCGGACACATCGCCGACGCAAATAAACGGCTGAACCGCCTCGGTGCAGGTATGAGCGACAGTGACGAACGACAATCGATTCGAGAGAAGAAGGCCGAAGCAATCAAGCAGCAACTGGCTTCGTCCGACGAGCCGATCCACGTCGACGGGCCGGACCACTTCGAGGAGGAGACCGCCAGCGGGGTCGTACTGGTCGACTTCTACGCGGACTGGTGTGGGCCGTGCAAGATGATCGAACCGGTGGTCGAATCGATCGCCGCCGAGACGGACGCGACGGTCCTCAAAGTCGACGTGGACGCCCAGCAGGCACTGGCTGGGCAGTACAACGTGCAGGGCGTCCCGACGATGTTCCTCTACGTCGACGGCGAGCAGGTCGAGCGCCTGGTCGGCGCACAGGACGAGTCGACGCTTCGTTCGCTAGTCGAGTCACACACGTAAACAGAGAGCTGGTGGACGAACGCGAATCAGCGACTGTCGACGGCCCGGTCGACGCTCCGTTTGAAGCTGTTGAACGCTTCGTCGTCCAGCGCGTCACTGGCCACAGTGTAGATACCGCGGAGTTCACGCTCGCGCGCCTTCGACGTGACGTGATCAAAGAACCGACAGACCCGGTCGCGCTGGGCGTACATGAGCAGAGCGTTGAGCGCATCGAACAGTACCCAGCCGTGGCCGGGTTCGAGCGCGTCCAAGGCACGCGTGTAGCGCATACTCAGTCCCGTCAAGTCGTCCGGGAGAACCGGCTCAGACGTCCATAGCGGGCCGTCGTACTCGATGTCGGAGCCTGCGATCGGAATCAGCCCGGCTGTCGAAACGTCGACCCCCAGGTCCCGGAGCATCTCCTCGACCGAGGCCGGCGCGCTCGACGAGACGACGAGGACCTTGCCCGAGACGTTCGCCGGGAGCACGGAGAGCGGCTGCTCCATGGACGTGATCGAAACCAGTGCCTGCGTGCCGGGGTCGACGCGGAGCTGTCCGTCGTCGAACCCCTGTGTGCTGTTTTCGCTGCTCACTTCTGTCACCACCACCGATCGAAGTCGGTAGCTCGTACCGTCCGGCGCAGGTACCAGCCTGCACCACCCTGAGGACCCCAGTCCTCGTAGTACTAGCTACGTGGTTTCCGAGGGTTAAATCGGTTCCGACAGTTCGAGACGACCCGCAAGGATAACTGACAGCCGTGCCTAGGGCGGACTATGCCGTCGACCGTCGTCCACATGGCGTTTGCCGGTCTAATCGGTGCTGCCCTGCTCGGCGCCGCCTTCGACCGGCGTTCGGTGCTGGTGCTGTTCGGTGCGATGATCTTCGCGGATCTGGACGCGTTCGTCGGGCTCGTCTCGACCGTCGGCCATCGGACGGCGTTTCACACCCTGCTGTTGCCCCTCGGCGTCGCCGCCCTCCTCGCGATCGATCTCTCCCGTGGCGAGCGGTCGTTCGTACTGAATCGGTGGGGGAGTCGGGGAGTGCGAATCGCCTGGGTGACGCTCGTCGCGTACGTGACGGCCGCCATCGGTCTGGACCTGTTCTCGGCCGGCGGCGCGAATCCGCTGTGGCCGCTCCACGACCAGTTCTACGTCATCAACGGGAAGGTCGAACTGTCGAGCCAGCGCGGGATCGTCCAGACGTTCGTCGATCTCGGTGAGCAGACCCAGCAGACGAACGGCCCGCGACCGCGCGCTCGCGGGAGTACCCAGGAGGTTCACGTGAGCACTGGCGTCGACCCCAAGCGGGGTGCCGAACCCGAAAACGTCGATCGGGTCTTCCCGGTCGTGCGTTCGGGCTGGCAGCTCCTGTTGCTGGTCGTCGGCACCGGCGTCACCGCAGCCCGCTTTTTTGTGAGCCACACCGTCGACGACGAGTGATACTGCCGGTCGTCAGCGTGTCTTCGAAAGAGTGCGAAGCAGTCGATAGCAGGGCCATCGGGAACGGATTATCCGTTCAGTTGAGCGTACGGATTGAACGGGTGATCGGGAGGTCGCGCCGAGGGAAAGTCCTCTGGTAACCACTTTCTGATGGAACAACGCGATCGAAGAGAGTGGTCACGAAACGACCGTGAGTGAACCGAGCGGTTATCGGATGTCGTGCAGATGTCAGTCAGTTTGTGTCGGTTACGCCAGTGCAATCCCAGCACCGACGGCGACACACGTCACCGCGAGGCCGGCGAGTGCGAGTGTCGTCCGGTTGCGGGGTCCGTTGGCATCGTCGTCGTTGACTCCACTGAAACCGGTTAGAACCCCGAGACCGACTGCGACCGCGGAGAGACCACCGACGAGTGCCAGTGTTGTCCAGAGTTCGAGTCCGTGCTGTGCGACTTCTCGTGCAGCCGTCCCGGCGAGGAGGACGCCAGTTGCTACCGGGGCCGCTGCTGTCGCCTTGTTGGAGGGCATCAGTTGATGTTTGGACATACTGATGAAAAGCGTGGTGGTGCCATCCCGCGTGCGGTGGTCTGTATACCGTCTGTCTCACTCGCGCTCGGGGACAGCTTCCGGCGTCGCGGCGACGGCTTCGACGCCGTCGACGAGTTCGCGTGCGCTCGCGGTGTCTTTCAGTCCCGTGCCGGTGACGACGAGGACGGCGGTCTCCTCGGTCGAGACGATCCCCTCGTCGACGGCTGACCGGAGGCCGGCCAGCGTCGCGGCGCTCGCCGGCTCGGCGTAGATCCCCTCGGTGTGGCCGAGCATCCGTTCGGCATCGAGGATCGCATCGTCGTCCACGACGACGGTCTCGCCGTCGCTCTCCTGGAGTGCCCGGCAAGCTTTCACGGCGTTGTGTGGGTACCGAACGTCGATGCTGTCGGCCTGGGTCGAATCGGCTCCGGGTGAGCTATCGGTAGCGCCCTCGTCGGTCGTTGCTCGAAAGCGGTCGTGGATCGCCGTCGCGCCGGCCGCCTGCACGCCGAGCAGTCGCGGTCGGTCGTCGATGATTCCCAGTCGCTCGAACTCGGACAGTCCCTTCCAGGCGGCGGCCAGGCCACAGCCGTTGCCCATCGGGTAGACGAGCCAGTCGGGGACCGACGGTCGAGTCTGTTCTCCGAGTTCGTGTCCCACGGTTCGAAGCCCCTCGACGGCGTAGGGGTTGACGGCGGCGCTACAGTCGTACCAGCCCCGTTCGTCGCTCACCCCCCGGCACAGCGAGAAGGCGTCGTCGTACGAGCCGTCGACGGCGTAAACGTCCGCACCGTACACAAGCGGCTGGACCGCCTTCCCCTCGGGAACGTCTGCCGGGACGAAGATACAGCAGTCGAGACCGGTGCGCGCTGCGTAGCCGGCCAGTGATGCGGCGGCGTTGCCCGTCGAGGCGCAGGTCACGACCGACTGATCGCTCGCCAGCGCTCTGCTCGTCAGTACCGCACTGGCACGGTCCTTGATCGAGCCGGTCGGATTGCCACGTTCGTCCTTGAGGCGTACCGTCACGCCGAGTTCCCGTGAGAGGGTGGGCGCATCCAGCAACGGCGTTCCCCCGGCACCGAGGTCGACGGCGTGACCGTCGGTCGGGAGCAAGGGCGCGTACTTCCAGAGCGTCCTGATCGAGTCGTCGACCCCCTCCCGGATCGCCGCAGCGGCCCCAGCCTGATCGTACTGCACGTCGAGAACGCCACCGATCCCCTCGTGGTCCGGACAGACGTGTCTCCCGTCTTCGGGGCCGAACACGCGTCCGCATTGCGTACACTCGAGTGCGATAGTTGGATTCACGGTGGCGACGGCTCCGTCTGCGTTCGTGCGTTTCCTTCCCTGCGAGGCGTATATGCCTTCTGGGACGGCCCAATCGGTAGTGTTCTGATAACCACCTACGTACTGGGACACTGAGGCACCGAAAGCCCTCGGTACGCTCCGGGGTTCTGTGACGGATATCCTCACTTCGTTCGGATAGTGCCGCCGCAGAACCCCGGACCGCACCTCGCTCTTTCATCCGCCAGGATTCAGCTACGTAACCGTCTGAGCCCTGGCGGATGAAAGGGCGAGTGCAGTTGCGGGAACCCCGACGACGCAAGCACGCGCAGCGTGCGCAGCGAGTCGCGGGACTGCAACTGCACGAGGGCTTTCGGTGCTTCGCGATCGATTCTCTCGATCCCTTATCTGAACATCACCCCCCGGTCGGCGCGTTCCGGACCGTTGATGTACCCCCTCGCACACGTGCCAGTATGGGACTGGGAGTGCGACGACGGCTCGGCGTCGCCGACACCGTGACGCTGGTCAATGCCGTCATCGGGTTCTCCGCGGCCGTCGTGGCGTACACGGATCCGGGGCTCGCTGCACGGTTGATCCTGCTCGCCGCGATCGCCGACGCGCTCGACGGCATCCTCGCTCGCTTCGTCGGCAACACTGAGGTCGGCCCACTGCTCGACTCCATCACTGACGTGGTGTCCTTTGGCGCGACGCCCGCACTGTTCATCCACGGTGTCGCACTGACGACCTACGGTCCGATCGCGGACGCCGATCCGATGACACTCGCCATCGTCGTGCTCCTGCCGTCGTCGTTCGTCGTCTTCTCGGTCGTCAGGACGGCCTTCTACACGGTCTACGTCGGCGACGACGAGCGCAGACCGGGTATCCAGAACACGCTGGCAGCGACGATCCTCGCGACGGCGTACCTCGCTGGTGTCGCGCCAGTGCCGGTCCTGCTCGTCGGGACGGTGGTCCTCTCGGCGCTGATGGTCGCGCCGATCCCGTATCCGAAACTGCTGGCACGAGACGCGCTGGTACTGGGCGTCGTCCAGGCGGCGACGATCGTCGACCCGACGACGTACCAGCGACTCTTCCCCCGGGTTTTGCTCGTTGCCGCCGTCGCGTATCTCGTCCTCGCCCCGCGGTTCTACTGGGGCGAGTAGTTCCACGGTCGAATCGGGCTGTAAACTTTGTCCCGGATCCAAATACTTATCATTCATTTACCAGAAATGGGTTTTATGACAGAACGATCGGTGTCACGACGCGACGTGTTGCGGACAGCAAGCGGACTCGCGGCCGTCGGCAGCCTCGGGAGTTTCGCCGGCTGTAGCGAGGTCACTGAATCACTGGGCGGGGGCGGGAGCAAGCCGTCCATCGAGACGGTGCCGGAAAACTCCCAGTACGTCGTCGAGACGGACTTCACAGTCATCTACGAGGACGACGGGCTCCGGGAGGGAGTCAACGAAGAACTGAGCGAAGTCCGAAGCGAGATGCAGTCCCAGAACGTACCCGAGAACGTCACGGCGGCGCTGGATCAGATCGAGACCGAAGCCGGGCTGGACCCCCGGTCGATGTCGAAGGCGATCCTCTCGGGAACCTACGAGGACGGCTCCGACACCGACCAGGTGGCCTACACGCTCTGGAGCGAGTGGACAGAGGAAGACCTGCTGGCCACGATCGAAGACGAGGGCGGGAGCTACACGGAAGACAGTTACGGCGATACGACTCTCTACGTCGAGGGGGAGTCGATGGGCGAACCCGCAGTGCTGGGCGTCCTCGCCGAGGGCGTCTTCACCGTCGGGACGCGGACCCACGTCGAAGCGACGATCGACACCTTCAACGGCGACGCGGATCCGATCAGCGGCGAAGTCAAGTCGGGATACGACGCCTCGACCGACGACCACGTGCGCTACGCCTTCGACGTGGTCGCCTCCGAGGTGCCCGAATCGGCGGGTGCGCAGTTCGATACGGGCGTCTTCAAGGAGGTCACCTACGGCTACGGTTCGATCTCGCAGGACGGCAGCGACCGCGTCGCGACGCTGCAGCTCGAAGCCAGCAGCGAGGACGCAGCCACCGACATGAGCGACATTTTGCAGGGGGCGCTCACGCTGGTCGAACAGCAGATCGAGGCCAGCGAGACGGAGGACACAGAGGAGATCATGGCCGCGCTCGAAGCCACGGAGATCAGTGCCGACGGGACGACGACCGCCGTCACGCACACCCGACCGGCAAGCGAGTTCGCCGCCGTCGCGACGCCGATCCTGCTGTCGTTCGTGCTGCCCCAGGGGATGTCGAGAACGAGTTCGGCGTCGAGCGCGGAGACCGCGCCGGCCGCGCCCCAGGCAGCTTTCGAGTTCCAGTTCTACGGCGGGAGTGGCGACCAGAACCAGGTGGCCATCTCCCACCAGGGCGGCGACTCGATCCCCGCCTCGCAGCTCTTCGTTCGCGGGTCCGGGTTCATCAGCGACGATGCGGCAGATATGGACGAGCCCGGTCCGTGGCAGGGGACGACGACGGACGGCAACGTCACAGCGGGCGACATCGTCTACGTCGGCGTCTCGAGCGACTGCGAGCTCAGCATGGTCTGGCAGTCCGAGAGCGAGGACACGAGCGCTGTGCTGGCGGAGTTCTCCGGTCCGGACGCCTGATCGGTCGAGGACCTGCTGATCTGTCGTCCACGAGGCGACCGCCGCCACCCGAAGTTTGAAGGAGTCGTCAACTGACTGATTCTGTGTGGTTTACGAGACGGGTAACCGAACGGTCGACGACGCCGTCGCGCGCGTACTCGACGGCGAGCGCCTCGATCGTCGCGACGGACTCGCACTGATAGCCCAGCCCGCCGACGAACTCGCGGCCGGCGCGGACTACGTCCGCTCGCAGTTCGGCGACGGGACGGTCGACGCTTGCTCGATCGTCAACGCCAAGGCCGGCAACTGCGCCGAGGACTGTGGCTTCTGTGCGCAGTCGGTCCACTTCGACACTGGCATCGACAACTACGGCTTCCTCGATCCCGAGGAGATCCTCGCTGCCGCGAAACGCGCCGAGCGCGACGGTGCCCAGCGGTTCGGCATCGTCGTCGCGGAGAAAGGCGTCTCGAAGGAACAACGCCCCGAGGAGTGGCAGGAAGTGTTGCGAGCCATTCGACTGGTTCGCGACGAGACCGACGTGGAGGTCGACGCCAGCCTCGGCATCCTCACCGAAGAGGAGGCCCGAATTCTGGCCGCTGAAGGGATCAATCACTACAATCACAACATCGAGACCTCGCCACGGTTCTTCCCCGAGATCGTCGACACCCACAGCTTCGAGGACCGGGTGGCGACGCTGGAAGTCGCCAGGGACGCCGGGATGGACCTCTGTGCCGGCGTCATCCTCGGGATGGGCGAGACACCGACCGATCGAGTCGACGCTGCTCTCGCCCTGCAGGACGTTGGCGTCTCCTCGCTCCCGGTCAACATCCTCAACCCCGTGGCCGGGACGCCACTGGCCGAGGAACTGGGCGGGTCGGCCGACATCACCACCGAGGAGATCATCAGGACCATCGCGGTGTACCGACTGCTCCACCCCGAGGCCCGCGTGCGCCTGACTGGCGGGCGCGAAGTGAATCTCGAACCCGACGAACAACATCTGCCTTTCGAGGCGGGGGCCGACGGGATGCTCACCGGCGACTACCTGACGACGGCGGGACAGTCACCCGGCGACGACATCGAGACCGTCGAACGGGCCGGGCTGGAACCGAACATGGACGCGAACGAGTTCGACCCCGAGGTGGTGAAGGCCCGCAACGAAGGTGGGGGCGAAGCAGGTGCGGACGATTCGGCCCCCGAGACGGCGGCCGGAACGGCCACCAGCGAAGCGGAGCTAGACGACTGACACACTTTCACGGAGGACACTATGGACGACATTCGATTCGCAGTACTCGGCACCGGTGGTATCGGCAGACGGACGCTCGAAGTCGCGACACACAAAGACGGGCTGACCGCAGTCGCGGCCTGCGATCGGAACGGCGTCGCGATCGACCACGACGGTCTCGACGTGGACGAACTGCTCGACGCCACCGAGGGCAACATCGCGAGCGGTCCGGAAGACGATCCGGACGTGACCACTGATGGCGGCGTCGAGAGCGAAGCGACCGACGGCTCGTCTGATCTGCGATCAGACGGCGGAGCGGCGGCCGCGGCCAGGACCGACGGCGTCAAACAGCACGGCGATGCAGCCGGTATCGTCGCCAGCGAACAGGGCCGCGAAACCGGAACCCCCATCGACGACGTGATCGACGAGGCAGATCAGATCGACGCAGTGCTGATGGCGCTGCCGAACCTCGAACACGACTTCATCCCGCGCGTGGCCGAGCGCTTCGCCGAAGCCGACTACGAGGGCGTCCTGATCGACGTGCTCAAGCGCTCACGTGTGATCGAGATGCTCGACGACCGCGAGGAGACGCTCGTCGACTCGGGGATCACCTTCGTCTGTGGCGCAGGCGCGACCCCTGGCTTCCTCACGGGCGCTGCTGCGCTCGCGGCCCAGTCGTTCGTCGAAGTCGACGAGGTCGAGATCTGGTGGGGCGTCGGCCTCAAATCGGGCTACGAGGACAACCGCGGCACCGTCCGCGAGGACATCGCCCACCTCGACGGCTACGACATCGAACGGGCCCGCGAGATGAGCGAGGCAGAGATAGAGGAACTCATCGCCGACCACGACGGCCGACTGGAGTTCCACGACATGGAACACGCCGACGACGTGCTGCTCGAACGGGCGGGGATCTGTGACGCCGACGACGTGAGTGTCGGGGGCGTGCTGGACGTCCGCTCCGACGAGAAGCCCACGACGACGACCGTGAGCGTCACCGGGACGACCTTCGACGGCGAGACGGGCACCAACACCTTCCAGCTCGACGACGCTACCAGCATGGAGGCCAACGTCAACGGCCCCGCGATCGGCTACCTGAAGGCGGCCGTGCTGCGCAACCGTGCGGGTGACTACGGCGTGTACGGCCCGGCCGAAGTGATGCCGAGCTTCTGAGATGGCACACGGATTTTCGCCGTCCGAACGGCTTCGCGAGCGTGAGGAGCACGACCTCCGTCGGCACCTGAACCCGGCGGAAGCAGTCGCCGCACGGACCCGTTTCGCCGACGATCCGAAGGACGGGACGATCGAGTTCGGCGAGCCAGAACTGGTGTTCGCTGCCAACAATTACCTCGGGCTGGCCGACGACGCGCGCGTCCAGCGGGCCGCGGAGACGGCTGCCAGATCTGTCGGCACCGGTGCAGGTGCCTCGCGACTCGTGACCGGCGACACCGCCATTCATCGTTCGCTGGAAACAGACCTCGCTGACTGCAAAGACGCCGAACGCGCACTCGCGTTCTCGTCGGGCTACGCCGCGAACGTCGGGACCATCGACGCGCTCTCGCCGGACGTGATCTTCTCGGACGAACTGAACCACGCCAGCATCATCGATGGCTGTCGAATCGCGGGCGCAGAGACGGTGGTCTACGACCACTGTGACCCGGCAGACCTGCACCAAAAGATGTCCGATCGGGAGGCAACAGGCGAGCGCGACGCGTCGTGGCTCGTCGTCACCGATTCCGTCTTCTCGATGGACGGCGACCTCGCTCCGCTGCCGGAACTGTGCGACGTGGCCGAGCAGTTCGGCGCCTGGGTGATGGTCGACGAGGCCCACGCGACCGGCGTCTTCGGCGAGTCTGGCGGTGGCGTCGTCCAGCGCCAGGATGTCGGTGACCAGGTCGACGTGCAACTCGGGACGCTTTCGAAAGCACTCGCAGCACAGGGCGGTTACGTCGCCGGGCGCGAGTCGCTGATCGAGTTGCTCCTGAACGAGGCCCGGACGTTCGTCTTCTCGACCGGGCTCGCGCCGCCGGCCGCAGGAGCGGCCCGCGAGGCCCTGCGGATCGCCCGCGATGGAGACGCTCGGGAGCACCTCTGGGCGAACGTCGAGCGACTCCGGGCCGGGCTGGAAGGCGCGGGCTACGAGGTGCTGGGTGAGTCCCAGATCCTCCCGGTGCTGGTCGGGGACAGGACTGACGCGCTCGCACTGGAGTCGGCAATCCGCGAGCGTGGCATCGTCGCACCGGCGATCAGGCCACCGACCGTTCCGGACGGTGCGTCCCGGCTCCGCGTCGCGCCGATGGCCACCCACACCGACGCCGAGATCGACCGCTGTGTCGCGGCGTTCGAGTCGGCCGGCGAGGAGGTGGGCCTGCTGTGAGCCTCTTCGTCGCCGGCACCGACACTGGCGTCGGCAAGACCGTCCTCACCGCCGGTCTCGTCGGCTGGCTCCGCCGCGAGGGGATCGATGCTACGGCGGTCAAGCCCTGCCAGACTGGCGCGCCAGCGGACGACGACGCCAGATTCGTCCAGCAGGTCTGTGAGACGGACGACGCCGCGACGTGTCTCCGACGGCTCGGTCCCGCGCTCGCGCCGGCCGTGGCGGCCAGAGAGACCGGCACGGACCTCTCCTACGACCGGATCCGGGACGGCTGTCGGGCGGCCATCGCAGACTGGGACGCCGCCGTCGTCGAGGGGATCGGCGGGCTGCGAGTCCCGCTGACCCAGGAGACGGAGGTCGTCGATCTGGTGGCCGATCTGGACCTGCCGACGCTCGTCGTCGCCCGGTCAGGGCTGGGGACGCTCAATCACACCGCACTGACGGTCGAAGCACTCGAACGTCGCGGTGTCGACGTGGTCGGAATCGTCCTCAACGAGTACGCGGCCGACGGGCTCGTCGAGCGAACGAATCCAGCGGTGATCGAAGGGATGACCGACTGCCCGGTCGCCACGATGCCGACGGTCGATCTCGAAGAAGTGGCGCTGGCCGAGAGCGGCGACCGGCTGATCGACGCGGTCGCCTCGGCCCTGCCACGCTCGTTTCGCGGTGGGTGACAGGCAGAGCGAAGCCGACGTTTAGTCCAGGTCCACCGAGAGGATGCGCTCTACGTCGACGCTCTCTTCGAGGAGATCGCCCATCTTCTCGACCGTCTCCTCGTTGCGAGTCCGGCCCGATCCCAGCAGGTCCTCGACCCTGTCGATCGTCGTCCGGGTGTCGGACTGCACCAGCAGGATCGGGACGCCTTGCTCCTGAGCGCGACCCAGGACGGCACTCGCCGGCCGGAAGCCCCCGGTCAGCAGCAGCGCCTTGATCCCAGCCGCCTCGAGAGCGGCGGTCTGGATCTCCGAGCGGTCACCCCCGGCGATCATCACAGCGTCGCGGGTGCGACGGAACTGGTCGAGCGCGCTGTTGCCGCCCATCGCGCCGACGGTGAAGCGCTCGACGTGCTCGTCCATGCCGATATCCGGCGTCAGCACGTCACAGCCCAGACTCCGGGTGAGATCTTCGATCGTGACGCCGGCGAGTTCCTGCACGCGAGGGAGCGCACCGAACACTGACGCGTCCTTGCTGTCGAGGAACGGCATCACGTCGTCGTTGAGTTCGTCCATCTTTGCATCGGCGACAGCGTTGAACACCACGCCCGAGAGTCGGTCACCGATCCGGCGCGCGCAGTCGAGGACTTCGTCGGTCGTCGCGACCGACTCGTAGCCCGATACCAGCAGCACGCGGGCGTCCAGCGCCTCCGCGATGTCCACGTCGTTGAGGTCGACGATACTGCCCGTCGCGAGGTCGCCGCTGCCCTCCACGATCATCAGGTCTTTCTCCTCCGAGAGGTCTTCGAAGTTCCCGACGATCTGCTGGCGGAGTTCGTCGGGGTCCTCGCGGGAACGGATCGCTTCCTGGATGAACGTCGGGGAGTAGACGATCGGCTCCATCTCGTGCATCTCGGCGTCGAGATCCAGCAACTCGCGAGCGAGCATCGGGTCCTCGTCGCGGGTCTTGCCGACCGCGCTCTGGAGTCGCGTCCCCTTTGGTTTCATGTACCCCACGTCGTAGCCGGCCTGCTTGGCGCGCCGTGCGAGCGCGAGGGTGATCGCTGTCTTGCCGATACCGTCGTCCGTCGAGGTGACCAGTAGCGTGTTCATAGTTCCTCCTGATCGAGGGTCAGCCGCAGGTCGATGGCCGCGACGCCGTTGCCGGTCGCGACCAGCGGGTTGATGTCCAGTTCGAGGATCGCGGGGAAGTCAGTAACGAGTTGTGACAACCGCTGGATCGTTTCGACGAGAGCGTCCTCGTCGACCGGGTCGCGACCACGCGCGCCGCGAAGCAGCGGGGCCGACTCGATGTCGTCGAGCATCGACTTCGCCTCCGGTTCCGACACAGGGGCGACCCGCAACGTGGTGTCTTCGAGCACTTCGACGAAGATCCCGCCCAGTCCGAACAGAACGAGCGGTCCGAACTGCGGGTCCCGGTTGACGCCGAGGATCGTCTCCGTGCCGTCGTCGACGTCGAGCATCTCCTGGACCTGGACGCCCAGGATCGTCGCGTCACGCTGGTAGTTGCGTGCACGCACCACGAGGTCCTCGTAGGTGTCGCGCACGTCTTCCGGGGCGACGCCGACCTCGACGCCGCCGATGTCGGACTTGTGGAGGATGTCCGGGCTGACGATCTTCATGACGACCTCGTCGCCGATCTCTTCGGCGACGCGCCGGGCCTCGCTCGGGGAGTCGACGATCTCGCCTTGCGGGGTCGGAATACCGTAGGCGTCGAGCAGTCCCATCGCTTCGACGCCGAGCCTGTTCTGGTTCCGATCGGCTGCGGATTCGAGGATCGCGCGCGCCCGCTCCCGATTCACGTCGAACGACTCGGGCTCGACGTAGTCCCGTGACTGGATATCGTCGTACTCCGCCAGTGCGTCGAGGCTCTCGACTGCCCGGGCTGGATCGAAGTACTGGGGGATACCCGATTCGGTGAGTGTCGGGGCAGCCGGACCGACGCTCTTGCCGCCCATCAACGTGGTCGCGACGGGTATCTCGTAGGTATCCTGTACGTCGACTACGACCTCCGCCAGTTCCTGGAAGTCGAGGACGGCGGTCGGACAGGCGACGACGACCGCCATCGCCACGTTGTCGTCGGCCAGCACCGTCTCCAGTGCGACCTCGAACCGTTCGGCGGGCGCGTCCCCGATGATGTCGACCGGGTTGTAGATGTTCGCTTCGTCGGGCATCGTCTCTGCGAGTCGGTCGACGGTCCCGTCGGTGAACTCCGCCAGATCGAGGTCGCTGTCGCCGACCGCGTCGGTCGTCATCACGCCGGGACCCCCGGCGTTGGTGACGATGGCCACTTCCTTGCCGTCGGGGAGTGGCTGGTCAGACAGGATCTGTGCGAAGTCGAACAGCTCCTGGACCGTCTCGACGCGGAGGGCACCCGATTGCTCGATTCCGGCTTCGTAGGCCTCTTCGGACCCCGCCATCGCGCCAGTGTGGGAGGCAGCCGCGCTCGCACCGGCGTCCGTCCGTCCGGACTTGACCATGACGATCGGCGTGTCCTGGGTGACTTCCCGTGCGGTGCGGACGAAGCCCGCACCGTCGTCGATGTCTTCGAGGTAGCCCAGGATCACGTCCGTGTCGGGGTCCGATCCCCACTCGTCGATGAAATCGCGCTCGTCGAGGACGGCCTTGTTACCGAGCGAGACGATATCCTTGAACCCGACGTCGCGCTCTGCGGCCCAGTCGAGCACCGCAGTGACGAACGCGCCCGACTGACTCATAAAGGAGATATCCCCGTCCGTGGCCATCTCGTTGCCGAACGTGGCATTCAGGCCCTCCGGGGTGCTCATGATACCGAGACTGTTCGGGCCGACGAGGTTGAGGTCGTACTCCTCGGCCGCCTGCTTGAGGTCTTTCTCACGTGCTGCGCCCTCTGTCCCAGTTTCGCCGAAGCCGGCCGTGATGACGACGACGTTCTGGATGCCGGCTTCGCCGGCATCACGGATCGACTGGACGGCGACGTCGGGTGGGACGACGACGACGGCTACGTCGATGTCAGCGTCCACGTCCCCGACGCTGTCGTAACAGGGCAGTCCGAGCACGTTGTCCTTGTACGGGTTGACGGCGACGATGTCACCCGTGAACGACGCCTGCAGATTTTCTGTAATCGCTCGACCGACCGCGCCGTCTGAATCTGTCGCACCGACGACGGCGACCCGGTCGGGCGCAAACAACGTTGAGAGGCGTCCCATGCAATTCGAACCTTCCTCACGTGGTGGGATAACTTTGCTGGACAATCCCACTGCGTGGAAACAGGCGAAACCCTGCGCGACCGGCGTCGTTTTTATCGTTTGCGATCGAAGACCGAGCAATGGGAACGGAGCTCCCGTCGCTGTTCGACCGCTCGACCGTCGAGACGGTCGCACACGAGCACGGCACCGACGCTGGGTCACTCGCCGAGACGCTGGCGACACACCAGCAGTCGGTCGAACGACTGCCGGGTGTCGAGAACATCGTCTACGAGTGGCGCAAACAGTACGAAAACCCACTGGTCGCCCGAACGGGGTCGGCGTACTATCTCGTCGTACCGCAGGCGATCTGGACGGAGTTCGCAGAGGCACTCGATCTCGAGGCGGAAGTCCTCGATGCGGTGATCGAGACACACCGCCGGGTCGTGGCTACCGCGTGCAACGTGGCGTCGTCACCACCCGAAGGGCAGGCCTACATCGCACTGGACCGGACGCTCTGACTTTCTCGGTGCGCCCTCCGTGAGGGTCCTCACTGCTCCGGAGTGGCGGAATCGGTCACAGAGCTACGGTCGATCGTTCGAGCGTCGACGGTCGAAACCACTCGCGAAGAACATTCAACTAGTTGCCATGTAGTGCCAGAAGAGCGAACTAGGCTTGCCAAATCAAAAAATAGCTTTACCAGTTCACGAAGTCTTAAGTGAGTAGCGGTGGTATCTGAGAGTGTAATGAGCAAGCAAGAGTCCGTACAGCAGGAGTTTGGCACGGTCGGCGACAACGCGCTGAGACTGAGCGAAGACAAGTCCGAGCAGATCATCGACGCACTGAACACTGATCTCGCGTCGGCGTACGTCCTCTACCACCAGCTCAAGAAGCACCACTGGAACGTCGAAGGCGCGGAGTTCCGCGACCTCCACCTGTTCCTCGGCGACGCGGCCGGAAACGTCGAGGATGCCGCCGACGAACTCGCCGAACGGGCACAGGCTCTCGGCGGGACCCCCGTCGCAGGCGGCAAAGCCCTCGAGGAACACGCACCGGTCGAACCCGAGGGCGAAGACGTCTACGATATCCGTACCTCACTGGAGAACGACCTCGACGTGTACGGCGACATCATCGAGTCGCTGCGTGATCACGTCGAACTCGCGACGAACCTCGGCGATCACGCCACCGCCGAAATACTTCGAGAGATCCTCGTCGAGACAGAGGAAGACGCCCACCACATCGAGCACTACCTCGAGGACGACACGCTCGTCACCGAGGGTTCGATGCAGTAACGGCGGTTCGGAGAACAGCTATCGGCGAAGTTCGACCGTCAGGTCGGTCGCGATCCACGCGTCCGAGTTCCCGTCTTCGGTGAAGACTGTCCGGTCGGGGGAACTCTGGTGCGCGGTGACCGTGGTCTCGTCGACTGCGGTTTCACGGGCGTTCTCTCGGTCCGAAACGGGTGCCATTGACGAAGGTTAGGTTTGCCTAAAGTCAAAAGGTTTTTGGTTTGCCTAATCCTGCTCGGCTGGGTTTTTATAGCTCACACTGCTAGGGTGAGACATGAGTTCCTCCGACGACGACCTCGCCACCCTGGTCGGCGATCTCGTCACGACCCTCCAGCGGCTGGAAGACGAGTTCGAACCCAGGACCGACAGTGGCAGACCCCGACCGCCGACCCCTCGCGAGTTGATGCGCTTGACCAGTGACGTAGCGATTCCGGCGACGATCCTCCTGCTCAGGACGAACATCGAAGCGCTCAAACTCCTCCAGCGGGCGCTCCGGATGGCCGACGGGCGTCCACCGACCACGGGCTCCGGCGGCGGCCAGGTCCGCCAGCGAGCTGAGGAACTGAGCGCGACGACACTGTCGAAACTCGACGGCGCGCTCGCGGATCTGCAGGACGCCGTCGAGGGAAAACCGACCGACGACGAGGCTCGCGAACTCCTCGCGGAGGCGCGGGACCTCAGAGCTGACATCGAAGACCGACTGGCCGAACGGACCAACGGCGACGCCCCACCAGCCGACGAGCGGACAGCATCCGGTGACGGCGACGACGAAGCGCTCGAGGAGGGCGACGACGTACCTGTCGACGTAGACGCGGAACTCCAGTCGCTCAAAGACGATATGGACGCTGGAGACGATCAGAACGACGACGAATCGTCGTAAAATCGTCGTTGTTCGTTAACCCACAATTGCCAGGACTTACCGGTTGTAAGACTTCTACCGCCGATCGGCGATGCTGACTCGAATCCGAGTCAAAGTGATAGTCTATTAAACATAATGTTTTATAATGCATGACCCGCAATGGAGAAGCACCCATGCCCGCGACAGAAACGAGTGGGGAGATTCGAGCCGAGCTGTACGTTCGAGAGACCCTTCCGACACCGGCCCGGCAGTGCAGCCAGAGGATCGTCGCTCGACTGGAGCGACTCGCCGCCGACGGACTCCTCGGAGAGTACAGCGTATCGTCGTGGGCAAAGCGGCTGGCGATCGAAGGGTCCGGGCATCCTTGCCAACGCACCCGCTACAACGAGTTCAGCGACTGGGCACGGAGAAACGGGGTCCGGCTGACGCCGTTTTTCGACACGCGCGAGTGCTACTCCATGCAGACCGGAGAGAAACGGACAGAGCTAGTGTTCCCGGCGATCTGTCTCGCCATCTACGAGGACGGCGAGTTACAGACGGTCACACCCCACGCGAGCGGGGAGACGACCACGACGGTCGCTGACAGCCTGGACCGACTCCGAAAAGAGCCAACCGAGGAACCGAGCCAGCAAACGACGCTCACCGCGGACTGATACCGGAGTCGAGCCCGCTCACTGGACGGGTTCTCACCGATCGCTGCCAACCAATTGGTCGCCGATGAAACGGCTCACTGGATCGGTTGGAACCGATACCCGTCCCAGTCCTGACTGGCCGGTTCCTTGATCCCGACCTCTGGATCACGGAGTTCCTCGACGTACACCGGCTCGACCACGTCGCCGGTCTCCACGTCGTCGGTCGTGACTTGGCCGATGGCCCGGACGAACGTATCGTCCACGTCGAACTCGACGATCGCGAGCGTGTTGGGTTCGCGCACGCCCGGCGGTGTCTTCGTCGAGTGGGTCCAGGTGACGACCTCGCCGCGACGGTCCGAGAGGTCGATCGTCTCGGTCTGTTTCTCGCCACACTCCGGACAGAGCGTGTGTCCGGGGTAGGTGACGTGGCCGTTCTCACAGCGATGGGCATCAAAAGTCATTCTGCTGCCTCCATGATGGTGGTGATGACACAGTTTCCGAACCCGCCGACGTTGCAGGCCAGGCCGATGTCGGCCTCGACCTGTCGCGGTCCAGCTTCGCCGACGAGCTGTTCGTAGATCTCGACACCCTGTGCGACCCCGCTCGCACCGAGCGGGTGGCCCTTTGACTTGAGACCGCCGGAGGTGTTGATCGGCAGTTCGCCGTCCTTGGCCGTGTAACCGTCCATCGCGAGTTCCCACGCTTCGCCCTGCTCTGCGACACCGATCCCCTCGAGCTGGAGGAACTCCAGAATGGTGAACATGTCGTGGAGTTCGGCCACGTCAAGATCGTCCGGACCCAGGCCGGCCATCTCGTAGGCCTGCTGGCTCGACTCGACGACGCCGCCCATGATCGTGGGGTCGTCGCGCTCGTGGACGACGTGGGTATCGGTCGCGCCACCGATCCCCGAGACGACGGCGTAGTCGTCGGTGAGTTCGGCCGCGCGATCCTCGGTGGTGAACAGCATCGCCGCGCTGCCGTCCGTGATCGGACAGAAGTCGTACAACCGAAGTGGATCGGCGACGATGGGCGATTCGAGGGCTTTCTCCATCGTGATCTCCTTCTGGAACTGGGCGTGTGGGTTGTCGACGCCGTTTTTGTGGTTCTTGACGGCGACCTTCGCCAGCGACTCGCGAGGGGCGTCGAACCGTTCGAGGTAGTGACGGGCCGTGAGACCGGCGAACGACGGCAGCGTCACGCCGTGCTTGTACTCGTCGGGGTGGGTGATCGATGCGATAACGTCCGTCGCTTCCGGCGTGGTCTTGTGGGTCATCTTCTCGCCGCCGACCAGCAGCGTCATCTCGCTCGCGCCGGAGGCGACCGACTGCCAGGCCTCGTAGATACCGGCACCACCCGACGACGAGGTCTGGTCGACGCGCTCACTGTAGGCCGGTAACACACCGAGGTCGTGAGCCAGTGCGTTCATCACGCCCGTCTGGCCCTCGAACTCGCCGCTGGCCATGTTCGAGACGTACAGATGCTCTACGTCGTCGTTGTCGATAGGTGCGTCGGCCAGACACTCCTCGCCTGCCTCCGCGAGCAACTCGCGGATCCAGGCGTCGCGCTGACCGAACTTCGTCATCGACGCTTCGATTACAGCGACTCCCATGTCTCCGGTGTCTCACGGGGGTATTGTGTTCGTTGTGGTTGCAGATGTCCTTGCGATGACCTGTCACCGTCTCGTTCGTTTCCGGTCGTGGTTTCTCGCCGGACGGGAGCCCGGACAAGATATATGAGTGTCCCCCTGTCAGAGGGACACATGCAGGAAGCCTGGATACAGCTCCAGTGTCCCGACTGTGACAGTGAATGGGAAGCGAACGTGAGCGACCTGCCGGCACCGGGGCGGCAGTTCCAGTGCGACCACTGCGATAGCTACCACTCGATGTCCGAGTTCACAAAGACGGCCCGCGACCTCGAGGTGCTGCGCGACATGAACGGCGAGTAGCCGTCGCTGCAATCTGCATCAGCGGTAGAACGACCGACTGGCCGCCTTCCACTCGTCGCCCTTCTTGACCTGACTTGGCCGACGGCGCTTGCCGAAGCGACCCAGCCGCCCCTCCAGGACCCACTCGTTGCTGTACTCGGTCGACGACTGGCTGGCGGCGGCTGCCGTGGCCGCGCGCTGGCGGTCGGTGAGATGCGCACCAACCGCCGACGCGATGGCAGCGGCCTCCGACTCGCTGGCGTCGGCCGGCAGGGACACGTCGAGTTCTCGCTCGCCAGCGGTGATGGTGACTGTCCGTCCCTCGTCGGGGGCGTCGACCTGCTCCTCGTCTTCGTCTGTAGATTCCAGTGACGACATGGTTACAGTGGGATGTTGCCGTGATCCTTGGGAGGGCTGTCCTCGCGCTTGCGTTCCAGCAGATCGAGGTCGTCGATCAGGCGCGAGCGCGTGTCTTTGGGTTCGATCACGTCGTCGAGGTAGCCACGCTTGGCCGGCCCGTAGGGGTGGGCGAACTCCTCGCGGAACTCGTCCATCAGTTCTTCCCGGCGGGCGTCGGGGTCGTCGGCCTCGGCGATCTCGTTACGGTGCAGGATGTTGACCGCGCCACGCGGGCCGAGCACCGCCATCTCCGACCCGGGCCACGCGTAGTTCACGTCCGAGCCGAGGAACTTCGAGGACATGACGATGTAGGCCCCACCGTAGGCTTTGCGCACGACGACAGAGAGCAGCGGCACCGTCGCCTCGGCGTAGGCGTAGATGAGTTTCGCACCGCGGCGGATGATGCCGTTGTGTTCCTGATCGGTCCCGGGCATGAAGCCGGGCACGTCGACGAACGAGACGATCGGGACGTTGAACGAGTCGCACATCCGGATGAACCGGGCGGCCTTCTCGGAGGCGTCGATGTCCAGCGTCCCGGCGCTGACGCGGGGCTGGTTGGCGACGATGCCGACCGACCGGCCGTCCATCCGGGCGAAGCCGACCACGACGTTGCGCGCCCAGTTCTCGTGGACCTCGAAGAAGGACTGCTCGTCGACGACGCTGTCGATGACCTTCGTCATGTCGTAGGGCTTGCGCGGCGCGTCGGGGACGATGTCGGTGACCTCGGGGACCTCGCGGTCCGGTTCGTCCCACGGCTTGACGCGGGGCGGGTCCTCCATGTTGTTCTGCGGGAGATACGAGAGGAGGCGCCGGATGTTCTCCAGGGCCTCCTCCTCGCTCTGGTAGGCGAAGTGGGCGACGCCGGACTTCGAGGAGTGTGAGCCCGCCCCGCCCAGTTCCTCCTTGGACACCTGTTCGCCGGTGACCGTCTCGATGACGTTCGGACCGGTGATGAACATGTGGCTGGTGTCCTCGACCATGAAGGTGAAGTCGGTCAGTGCCGGCGAGTAGGTGGCGCCGCCGGCGCAGGGCCCCATGATCGCGGAGATCTGTGGGATCAACCCCGACGCCTTCGTGTTGCGTTCGAAGATCTTCGCGAACCCGACCAGCGAGTCGACGCCTTCCTGGATACGCGCGCCACCGGAGTCGTTGAGCCCGATCACTGGGACGCCGTTCTCGATGGCTTTGTCCATCACTTTGCAGATCTTCTCGGCGACGACCTCACCGACCGACCCCCCGAGGACGGTGAAGTCGTGAGCGAAGAGGAACACCTTGCGCCCGTCGATCGAACCGTAGCCCGTGACGACAGCGTCACCCGCAAACTTCTTCTCTTCCATGCCGAAGTTCGTCGAGCGGTGTTCGACGAACGGGTCGACCTCGTTGAACGTGCCGTCGTCGACGAGGAAGTCGATCCGCTCACGGGCGGTCATCTTCCCCTTGTCGTGCTGGGACTGGATGCGGTCTTCGCCACCGCCCAGTTCTGCCTGACGCTTGCGTTCACGCAGTTCCTCGATGGGATCGTCGATGTCTTCGATGTTCTGGGCCCCGCTGTCGTCAGTGTCCTGATCTTGTTTGCTCATCTTACCACTCCATTCCGCCGTTGATCCCAAGAATCTGCCCCGTCATGTAACTGGACTCCTCGCTGGCCACGAACCGAACGATCCCCGTGATGTCCTCGATGGTGGCGAATCGGTCCAGCGGGATGTCTCGCAGAATCTTCTCCTGGACCCGTTCGGGTACCTCGTCGAGCATGTCCGTCGCGACGAACCCCGGGGCGACGCAGTTGGCCGTCGAACCGGTGCTCGCGAGTTCGAGCGCGAGCGTACGCGTGAACCCGAAGAGGCCGGACTTTGTCGTCGCGTAGTTGGCCTGGCCGTAGTTGCCCTGCTGACCGACGACCGAGGAGATGTTGATGAGTCGGCCACTCCGAGAGGCCTTGATGTCGTCGAAGAACGCGTTCGTACAGTTGAACACGCCACCGAGGTTCACGTCGATGACGGTCTCCCAGTCATCCCGCGTCATGTTCTCGAACTTCTTGTCGATCGTGATACCGGCGTTGTTGACCAGCACGTCGACCTCGCCGAACGTGTCGTGGATATGTGCTGCCATCTGCTCTACGTCGTCCTCGATCGAGATATCCGCCTGGGCCGCCATCGCGGTCCCGCCGTCGGCCTCGATCGTCTCGACCACGTCTTCGGCCTCGTCGCTGGACGATCGGTAGTTGACGACGACCTCGGCATCGTGTGCACCGAGATCTTCCGCGATGCCGCGCCCGATACCGCGTGAGGACCCAGTGACGAGACAGGTCTGCCCCTCCAGGTTCATAGGTGGCTTCGGCCGCCTCCCACAGTTTGTGCGTTCATGGTAGTGGAACACGCCGCGGGCAGCCAAATAATAGTTCGCCTTACACAGTCGACAGTTTCTGGCCAGATTTGCTACCAGTGTTTGGAAAGCCGGTCCTCGATGCCCACGTGGGCACTGTGAACTGCGGGACAGATCCTTTAGGCCGATCTAAAGAACGGCAGATTCTTTAGGGTTGCCTAAAGAGATGGAACCAACCAATGCACGACATCTGCGTTATCGTGCCGACGATCAGGGAGTGGGAGTGCATCGAGAGCTACGTCGCGAACGCCCGCGAGCACGGCTTCGATACCGACCGACTGGCGTTCGTCCTCGTCACAGAGGACTTCTGTGACACCCAAGGGATGGAGCAGATGCTCGGCGACCTCGGCGTCGCGGGCGAGGTGTTCGACGGCACGCGGCGGACGGAGTGGTTCGACGCACAGGGTATCAGTGAGTACGATCACCTGATTCCGGAAGCGAGCCACGCACAGACCTCCTTCGGCCTGCTGTACATGTGGGCCGGCGACTACGACTACGGCGTGTTCATCGACGACGACACGCTCCCCCACGAGGACGTGGACTTCTTCGGCACGCACCTGGCCAACCTCGAGTATGAGGGCCAGATCGAGCAGGTCCGCTCCGACGAACAGTGGGTCAACGTCTTCTACGAGTCCGACCACGACCTGTACCCACGGGGCTACCCCTACGCAGCGATGGACGAAACCGTCGAGACAGAGCGCGCCGAGATCGGCGACGTGGTCGCCTCCCAGGGCCTGTGGACGAACGTCCCGGATTTGGACGCCGTCAGGATCCTGATGGACGGCGACCTGCAGGGGCAGGCTCAGACCAGAACGACCGTCGAGGACTACGGCGAGGACTTCGTCGCCGCGCCGGGTCAGTATCTCACGGTCTGCTCGATGAATCTGGCCTTCCGCCCGGAGGTCATCCCGGCGTTCTACCAGCTTCCGATGGACGACAATCGCTGGGACGTAGGTCGATTCGACGACATCTGGAGCGGCCTGTTCCTCAAGCGTGCCGCAGACGTACTGGGCAAGGAGATTTACAACGGCGATCCGCTGTGTGAGCACAACAAGGCCCCGCGCTCGACGTTCTCCGATCTGACGAACGAGGTCCACGGACTGGAGCTCAACGAGCACGCGTGGGAAATTGTCGACGAAGTAGGCGGCGACGCCGACACGTACGCCGGCGTCTTCCGCGAGATGGCAGAGACGTTTGCGAACGGTGACTACGAGGACTGGGAGAACGGTGCCTTCCTCAACTACTGTGGCGAGTACATGCTCGACTGGCTCGACTGTCTGGAGGAGATCGAACCGGGCAGCATCGAGGCGGAACCGGCTGCCGTTCCGGCAGACGATTAGAAAGGTATAAGTGTTTTAGGAGGACCTAAATTCAATGATGAACTTCAACGCTGACGACGACGGCGGAGAGCGACGAGATCGGTCACATCGACGCTCCCGACGGGGATTTCTGGCATCGAGTGGTGTTGTGGCGGCGGGCGCGCTCGCGGGCTGTATGGATTTCTTGCCGGGGACGAGTTCGTCGAGCGGGGGCGAACTTTCAGTCTCTGACTTCCGTGGCTCCGGCCCGCTCGTCGAGGAACGATCGGCCCCGGGTGGAACCAGTATCGAGGAGCTTCCGGAGCTTTCGGGCGAACTGACGATGTATCTCGGTGGCGGCGAGAGCGGCCTCTATCTCGATCTAATTGATCTGCTCGAACAGTATTACCCGGACTTCTCGGTCAGCCACCAGCAGGAGTCGGCGAGCAATCTCGCGAACCGGATCGACGAGGAGAACCGGGCCGGCACGACCCCTGCAGACGTGTTCATGGCAGTCGACGCGGGCGCGCTCGGGTCGGTCGCACAGTCCGACGCTGCCGTGAGCCTGTCCACTGACGTGGTGGATCTCGTCCCGGACGCCTACCACGACGGCGACGGCCGCTGGATCGGCTTCGCCGGCCGTGCCCGTGCCGTGCCGTACAACACGAACGAACTCTCCGAGAGCGACGTTCCATCCTCGGTTCGGGAGTTCCCGAACACGGACGCGTTCGGCGACTCTTTCGGCTGGGCACCAAGTTACAGCGCGTTCCAGTCGTTCGTCACGGCGATGCGGATCATCCGCGACGACGAACCGACCCGCCAGTGGCTCCAGTCGATGCAGGACACTGGCGTCACGACGTTCAACAACGAGTTCGTCGTCTCGAACAGAGTCGCCGACGGCGAGGTGTACGGCGGTTTCGCCAACCACTACTACGCGCTGCGGGTCCAGAGCGACCGATCGTCTGCACCGATCGATCTGGCCTTCACCGAGGGTGACGCCGGTGCGCTCGTCAACGTCTCCGGCGCGCAGATCCTCCAGGGCACCGAGAAACAGGACCTCGCCGAGACGTTCATCCAGCACGTCCTCTCGGCCGAGGCCCAGGAGTTCTTCGCGACGCGGACCTACGCGTACCCGATGATTCCCGAAATCGAGCCAGTCGGTGGGCTCCCGACCATCGACGAACTGAATCCGCCGGACATCGACCTGACCGAACTGGCCGACATCGGCGGCACCGTCGACATGCTCAGAGAGGTGGGCGTTCTCTAATGGCAACAGGTGAGCGCGACCGCGTCGCGGAGCAGACACAGGGAGCGACCACCGAGCGCTCCACGTCGAGGGGGCTCTCTGCGATCGCCGTCGCGATCACGCTGCTCGTGCTCTCGCCGCTCGCGTGGCTCGTCATGCGGGCGAGCGAGATGGAGACCGCCAGAGCGATCGAACTGGTGACCAGCCAGACAACCGTCGACGTGACGGTCAACACGATCGTGCTCGTCTCGACGGTGACGGTGCTGGCGGTGCTGGTGGGCGTCCCGCTGGCGATCCTGACCGTCCAGACCGACCTCCCCTTCCGGCGGTTCTGGACCGTCACGAGCGCACTCCCACTCGTCGTCCCCAGCTACATCGGCGCGTTCGCGTTCGTCTCCGCGTTCGGGCCCCACGGTCACCTCTCGAACCTGTTCGCACCCTTCGGCATCGAACAGATCCCGGAGGTCTACGGCCTGCCGGGCGCTGCACTGGTGCTGACACTGTTTACGTACCCCTACGTCTTCCTCACCACACGCGCCGCACTGCTGTCGTTCGACGGCACCATGGTCGAGGCTGCTCGCTCGCTCAACCACACGCGATGGCAGGCGTTCCGACGCGTCACGCTTCCCCAGATCGCGCCGGGGATCGCCGGCGGCAGCCTGCTGGTCGCGCTGTACACGCTGGGTGACTTCGGGACGCCGTCGATCATGAAGTACGACGTGTTCACCCGGATGATCTTCAACGAGTTCGGCGCCCAGCGGATCGACTACGCCGCCGTCCTCTCGTGGCTCCTGCTCGGGATGGCCGTGGTCATCCTCGCCGTCGAGTCTCGCATCGAAGCAGGTCGGGACGGTGCCTACGTAAGTCGGGGCGCGCGTCGCCCCGGTGAGATCCAGCTCGGGCGCTGGAAGGTACCCGCACTGCTCTTCTGTGGCGGGATCGCGACGCTCGGACTCGCACTCCCGATCGGGATCTTGCTTCACTGGCTAGCCAGAGGCGGCGTCGGCTTCTCGCAGGCGGGCCGACCCTTCGAACTCGCCTTCGCGTGGAACTCCGTGAGCGTCGCCGCCGCGGCCGCGGCCGTCAGCGTCGTCGTCGCGCTCCCGCTTGCGTATCTGGCGGCCCGCAGCGACACGCGCCTGAGTTCCCTGCCCGACCGACTGAGCTACGTCGGCTACGCCGTCCCCGGCGTCGTGCTGGGGCTGGCGCTGGTGTATCTCAGCCTGCGATTCCTCCCCTTCGTCTACAACAGCGCCATTCTGCTGGTGTTCGCATACGTGGTCAGATTCATGCCACAGGCGGTCGGGACCACGAAGTCCTCGCTCCTCCAGATCGACCCCAGCTACGTCGAGGCGGCCCGTTCACTCGGATATGCACCGCTGTCGGCGTTCCGCAAGGTCGTCCTCCCACTGGTCGCGCCCGGAATCGCGGCCGGCGGCGCGCTCGTGTTCCTGACGACGATGAAGGAACTGCCGGCGACGCTGATGCTCAGGCCGCTTGGCTTCGAGACCTTCGTCACATATATCTGGCGCGTCCAGGAATCTGGCTACTACGGACAGGCCGCGATCCCCGCGCTGGTGCTGGTACTGGTCTCCGGGCTCTCGATGGTCGTGATCCTCAGACGGGAGAACTACGATGCAACGTAGCACTGACACCCACGGTAAGACGGCCGCGTTCGACTCGGTCGAGACGGCGGTCGAGGACCCCACCGCGACGGTGCTGGAACTCGACGGCGTCACGAAAGACTACGGGCCCGAATGCGCAGTCGAGGAACTCTCGCTGTCTGTCAAAGACGGCGAACTCCTGACGATGCTCGGCCCGTCGGGCTGTGGCAAGACCACCACCCTGCGGATGATCGCGGGGCTGGAACAGCCCTCATCGGGGTCGATCAGGATCGAGGACGAGACCGTCGCCGACGCGGACACCTTCGACAAACCCGAAGAGCGCGACGTCGGCATCGTCTTCCAGGACTACGCGCTGTTCCCCCACCTGAACGTCGAGGAGAACATCGCCTTCGGACTCTCGGACGCGACCGAACGCGAGATCGACGAACGCGTGACCGAACTGCTCGACCTGGTCGACCTCTCGGAACACCGCGAGAAGATGCCGAGCAAGCTCTCGGGCGGCCAGCAACAGCGCGTCGCGCTGGCCCGGTCGCTCGCCCCGGAACCCGACGTACTCCTGCTCGACGAACCGTTCTCGAATCTGGACGTGCGCCTGCGCGTCGAGATGCGCGAGGAAGTCCGCAAGATCCTCAAGCGAGCCGGTGTCACGGCCATCTCCGTCACCCACGATCAGGAGGAAGCGCTGTCGATCTCCGACCGCGTGGCGATCATGAACGACGGGACCATCGAGCAGGCCGGCGATCCGGCCGAGGTGTTCGAGAACCCCGAGTCCCGGTTCGTGGCCAGTTTCCTCGGGCAGGCGAGTTTCCTCTCGGCCCGGGTCGCCGGTGAGAACATCGAGACAGGGATGGGTACCTTCGACACGAACCGGCTCAACGGCCCGGTCGAGGCCTACAACGGCGCGACCGTCGACATGCTCGTTCGCCCGGACGACCTCAGAGCCATTCCGACCGCAGAGTCGACCGCAGACGGCTACGTCACCCAGCGCCAGTACAACGGCCCCTCCTTCGTCTATCGCGTCAAACTCCACAGCGGCGACGTGGTCCACTGCCTGCACAACCACAGCGAGTCGTTCGAACCCGGCGAACCGGTCGAGATCGACCTGACGGCGGATCACCCGCTGGCCTGGTACCCCACGGAATGACGCCGCGTCGCCGCCGTCTCGCGGTCGCGGGACTGGCGGTGGCCGCGGGTGCCCTCGTCTACACGATCGCGACGCAGTTCTTTCCGTACCACACTCCGAACCACGACGAGGCAGTGTACCTCCAGCAGGCCGCGATGCTCCTGGACGGGCGACTGTTCCTCGATCCGCCGGTCCCCGACGCGTTCCGACCGTGGTTCTTCGTCGAGACCGGCGGCGGGCGACTGTATCCGAAGTACGCGCCGGTACCGGCCGCGATGTTCGCCGTCGGGGAACTGCTGGGCGGGTATCGCGTCGCGCTCGCACTGATCGCCGCAGGAGTCGTCGCTCTCACGACCCGGATCGGCACTGCCGTCTTCGACCGAAAAACGGGGCTCCTCGCGGGCGTCCTGTTACTCGCGTCGCCCCTGTTCCTCGTCGACGCGTCCGTCTTCCTGCCCTACCTCCCGACGACGCTGTGGAACCTCACTTTCGCGGTGGCGTACCTCCACGCGGACCGAACCGGAAGCAAACGCTCCGCGGCCGCCGCGGGCCTCGCCATCGGGATCGCCTTTTTCGCCCGGCCCTACACCGCCGTCCTGTTCGCACTGCCGTTCATCGTCCACGCGCTCTGGACGCTCCGCGATCTGGAGCGAGAACCCCTCGTTCGGCAGGGCCTGACGGCGGCACTCGGCCTCGCCGGCGTCGGGACTGCACTGGCCTACAACACCGTCGTGACCGGGGACCCGCTCCTGTTCCCCTATCAGGTCTTCGCCCCGCAGGACGGGCCCGGGTTCGGCCACCGGGAGATCCTGGGCTACAGCCGCGAGTACACCCTCGCGCTGGCGCTCCGATCGAACGCCGAGGCGCTGTGGGTGTACGCCACGAAGTGGGTCGCCGCCGGTGCGCTGGGGACACTGGCCGCCGTGCTCGGCCTCGGAGTCTCGCTACGTCGCGGGCTGACACCGCGGCAAGCGACGCTCGCGGGGCTGTTCGTCACCGTCCCAGTTGGCAACCTCTTCTTCTGGGGGACGCTGAACACGCTCGGCGCACTCGATCGGGCCGGCGACGGCCTGATCCACTTGCTCGGGCCGTACTACCACGTCGACCTGCTCGTGCCAACTGTCGTCTTCAGCGCGGTCGGTCTCCGCGTCGGCTGGCGAACGGTTCGGAACTGGCTCGCGAACCGGCAACGAATCACTGCCCAGCACGTCACGGCTGCGCTCGTGCTCTGTGCAGTCGTCTTCTCGGGTTCGGCTGTCGCGATCGCAGCCGGGCCACTCGCCGACAACACCGCTGTCACGGAGCGCTACGAGCAGGCCTACACACCCTTCGAGAATCGGACGGTCGGCGACGACGTACTCGTCTTCCTGCCGACGCCCTACGGCGACTGGCTGGGCCACCCGTTCCAGTTGTTGCGCAACGATCCGGGGTACGACGACGGCCCGGTGTACGCGCTCGACCAGCGCCAGTTCGCCGTCGTCGACGCGTTCCCCGACCGGACGCTGTACCGGTACACGTATCGCGGGTCGTGGGCCCCGACGGCCGGTCAGACCGTCGAGCCGCGACTCCAGGAGATCGAGCACGCTCGCGGCGAGCTCGTCCGCCACCAGATCGCGCTCGGCGTGCCGCAGTTCGCCGAGACGGTCTCGTACCGACTGGCCAGCGAGAACGGGAGCGCGTACGCGGCGACGGACGCGACCGGGCATGAGTCGCTCTCGCTCGCGCTGTCGGTCGACGACCGAACCGCGACGCTCCACGGCGGCGGGATCGAGAACAGGTCGGTGCCAGTCTCGGGGCGCGAGACCCTCCGGTTGACGGCGTTCGTCGACTACGGGACCGGTGCCGGTTTCAGCTACCGGTTCGAGATACCGCTCACGGTCGAGAACGGGTCAGTCAGGACACTGACGCCGGCCGTCGAGGTCTGTCGGGACGGGCGCCTCTGTGACGGTGAAGCGGCGTACGTGCCGGGCGAACACGAGACAGGGATCGCCGTCGAGACGAACACCACGACACATGACTGAGTACGAACTCACACGGCGGGACGCACTGATCGCGCTCGGAGCGGGCGGCGTCACTGTCGGCGCTGGCGCGCTGACGTGGCAGCAGTTAGCCAACGACGGAGACGGAGACAGCGAGGGGTTCAGCGACCGGCAGCGGGAAACACTGCTGGCACTCGCGCGGACGATCTACCCCCGGCCCGTGTCGAACGTCGAATCGTTCGTCGAACAGTACGTCGTCGGGAAAGCACTGGAGGAGCCCGAGTACGCCGCAGGGATGGCCGACGCGCTGGACGACCTCGACGAGTACGCACAGACCTGGGAGGAGAGCCACTTCGCCACGCTCGACGACGGAACCCGCGATCAGCTCCTGCGAGAGTTCAGCGTCGACACGGCGGAGCCAGTCCCCGACGGGCGCAGACACGAACGCGTCCGCTACTATCTCGTCAACGAACTGCAGTTCGCGCTCTACAGCGCTCCGACGGGTGGCGAACTCGTCGGACTGGAGAATCCGCAGGGCCACCCCGGCGGGACCGAGAGCTACCGGCGACCGCCGCCGGAAGAACGCGAATAGTTACCGGAACCGCTCTTCGAGGCACACCTTGACGATCGACTTCGCGATGGCCGCGCCGCCGGAGAGCGGGTCGAGTTTCGTCTCGCCGGCGCGTTCGGCGTAGGCGATCGGTTCCTCGCGCACGTCGTACTCGCGCATCAGTGGGCGGATCAGCAGTTCCGCCGAGAGGCCAGTGTTCTCGGTCCACCTGATCTTCTGGATCACTTCACGGCGGTAGGCCCGCATTCCAGTGGTCGTGTCGTGGACACGCTCGCCCATCAGGAGACTCGCCAGCGCCGCGAAGGCGTGGTTGCCCACGCGGTTGAACGCGGGCATCGCGTCCGCACCGCGATAGAGGCGGTCGCCGCTAACAACGTCCGCACCGTCGTTGATCAGATCGAGGAAGTCTCCGAGCCGATCCATCGGGTAGGTGTCGTCGCAGTCGGTGGTGACGACGACCGGACGATCCGCCGCCAGCACCGCGGCACGGACGGCCACCCCATACCCCTGTGGCCGCTGTTCGATGACACGCGCGCCCTTCTCGCGTGCGATCTCCGGCGTTCGATCGCTCGATCCGTCGACACAGATCACGTTCGCACGGCCGTCGGTCTCCGCTGCGATGTCGTCCAGTACCGTCTCGATCGCTTCCGCTTCGTTGTAGGTGCCCATGACGACCGTCAGGTCGTCGAACGTGTACGCGTCGTCTATCCTGTCCGCTGTCTGCTCCCCCGAGAACGGCTGTTGGCTCATTACGTACCCGTCTCTGCTGGACAGCCTTGAATTTTTAGGTTTGCCAAAAGATCGCGAGGTGACCTACATCTCCGGTGGTTCGTCACGTCCGACCTTGATCGTGAACGCCTCGATGTCCTCGTAGGCGGCCACGCGGTCACCGACGGCGATCTGTCCGTGTTCGGACGCGATCGTCAGGGTCGCGACCTCACGATTGCGACCGAACTCCGCTTCGGCGATCTCCCCTTCGACGACACGGGGATCGCCACTCTCCACGTCCCGGCCCTCGATCGCTGCGTAGAAGTCCCCCTCGAGTGCCTGCAGGTCCGAGATACACCGTCGAATCGTCCCGTAGCGCCGCGGGAACTGGAGATCCTCGCCGTTGCCGACGATGGTCTCGGCGGTGGTCCAGAGGACGGTGTTGAGGAAGCCAGAGACCAGAAACCCCAGTTCCGACCGGTTGAAGATGACGCCGTAGCGGTCGTTGTTCCCCCGCACGCTCTCGCGGGTCGCGTACATCGAGTAGTTGCCGTCGGCGACGGCGACGACCGGCGTCGTGATCCCGCGCCGGCCCTTGACCGTCGTGGCGAGGCTCTTGTAGTCGAACGATCCCGCTGCCGGGGCCTCCGAGGCCGGCGAGACGACAATCTCGACGGCGACGCCCTCGTCGTGGACGGTCCGGAGCGTGTCCTCGAACCGGTCGAGCAGGCGCGGCGTCAGCGACAGCATCAGTTCGTACTCGGCAGCCGTGATGATGTCCTCCAGGTACCGGAGGATCGTCGGCCGCGACTTGACGAGCGAGACGGCCTCTGGCTTGCGCGTCGGCGCGGTGTACCGGCGCGAGAGGTCGTCGACCAGATCGTCCAGCGAACTCTGCACGTCGTCGAACGCTTCGCGAGGGTCGATGGCCAGCACCGTCATCGGTCGACTGTCCTTCAGTTCGACGAGCCCGACGTCGCTCAGACTCCGCACCGTGTCGTAGACGCGTGGCTGTGGGATGTCGGTGTGTTCGGACAGCTCCGACGCCGAGAGTTCCCCGTGTTGCAGCACCGCGAGATACGCCGTGACCTCGTACTCGCCGAGGTCGAAGACCGTGATGACCTGCTCCAGTGCGTCCCGGAGGTCGTCGCGGGGCATATGGGCCACCGTTGACCCACCGACTAACTAAGTCTTCCGGGCTAGGACTCAGAGCAGACTGTAATCCCGAAGGCAAATTGCCGGACAGTACCATCTCGAAAGCCCTCACGCTCGGGCGTTCTGTGCCAGATATCTTCGCTCACTCCGTTCGCTCAGATAGTGCCGACGCAGAACGCCCGACCGAGACTCGCCCTTTCATCCGCCAGGATCCTGGGGAGTCTGGTCAGCTACGCCCTGGCGGATGAAAGGGCGAGCTAGGCTGGCGGCGGAGTGGAGTCGCTGACCGGCCACTATCCGAGTGAGCAAGGCAAAGGAGGATATGTCGGTTGGTTCGAGAGAGCACAGCTCTCTCGTCACTGAGCGATCGGAGATTCGCGAGGTCTGCGAGAGCACTGCTCTCGCCCGATCCCGAAAATCTTCGATTTTCGGAGACAGCGACCGCCAGCGTAGCGAGGGCTTTCGAGGTGTTCGAATTCACGACAGAAAGAGTGGCAGAGAAAACGAACGAATCTACTAGGGAGCTTCGAACTCGACGATCGCCTTGATCTGGTCGTCGCCGTCCTCGAAGGCGGGTTCAATGTCCTCGGGACTCGTGACGGTCGTCACGAGGTGGTCCAGCAGATCGTCGGGCATCGCCTCGACGACCTCGATGGCCTCCTCGAAGTGGCGCAGGCCGGCGTTGACAGAGCCGATCAGACACTTGTTGTGCAGGACGAGGTCGTTGTGGAGCGAGCCGCCGTCGATCTCGAAGTCCCACGAACTCGGGATGCCGAGCAGCGCGCCGACACCGTTGGGGGCGAGCGCGTCGATGGTCTGGAAGGCGTGGGGCGCGTAGCCCGTGGCCTCGTAGATGAAGTCCATACCCTCGTATTCCTCGGGAATCTCGTCGACCGGCGTCTCGCGGGAGTCGATGTAGGTCGCACCGATCTCGTCGATGAAATCGAGCGTGATGTCCGGTCGGTCACGCCGACCCAGGCAGTAGGCACGGTCGAACTCCTGGGTGCACTGCCAGAGCGTCAGCAGGCCGAGCGGGCCGTTCCCGAGGACGGCGGCGGACTCGGCGTCCCACTTGAACGCGGAGCGGGAGGCGCGGGCGTGTTCGAGGGCCTTCTCCGTGTTCGAGAGCGGCTCGACGAAGATGCCGTACGGAGCCAGGTCCTCGTCGATCGGAACGAGGTAGTCCGCGGGACTGGTGAAGTACTCGGACATGTAGCCGTGGTCGCCGACGATGCCGCGCTCGAAGTACTCGCCGTCGGGGGCCATGTCGGGCTCGTTGCGCCGGAAGTACTCGTTAGTCTCGCCGTTGGGCTTGCGCCGGACCGTCGGGACGACGTGCTGGCCCTCCTCTAGGCCGGTGCCGTTGGGGTCCTCGATGACGCCGACGGCCTCGTGTCCCATGACCATGTGATCCTCGCCTTCCGGGAAGCCACCGTGCGAACCGCTGAGAACCTCGTGATCGGTGCCGTCGACGCCGACGCGCAGCGTCCGGACGAGCGCTTCGCCGTGTTTCGGCTCTGGTCTCGGCTTGTCGATCAGTTCCGGCTCGTCGCTCCCACGCTGAATGGCAACTGCCTTCATAATCTACCGAAAAATGTGAGTACCGGGGATTAAGTCTTCCTCTCTGTGCACACAAAGGGGGCCACTACGGGCGCTTCATACGGAAAGTTGTAGCTCTGTACCAGATCGACCGCATGCAGTCGTGCGGTCGACTGGATAAACGTCTACAACCGTCCGTATCACTCGATCGTAACGGCTTCGCCGGACTCGCTGGAACGGTAGATGGCGTCCATGACCCGCTGGACGGCCAGCCCCTGTTCGACGGTGTTCATCGACGGCGTCTCGCCGCTGGCGACGTGTTCGAGGAAGTACTCCTGTTCGAGGCCGTGGGCCTCGGCGTCGGCCGTTTCGATTTCGGTATCGCGGTGGTGGTCGGCACCGGCCCCCGAGGTGTCCAGCACCGTCAGGGAGTCGTCGGCCATATCGAGGTGTGCGCCGCCACCGTCGCCACGGACGACCAGTTCCTGGCTCGGGAAGCGGTTGGAAGCCCACGCCACCTCCAGTGAGAGGGTTTTGCCGTCGGCACAGCGGACGAACGCCGTCGCCGAGTCCTCCACGTCGAACCCGCCCGCGCCCTCGTCGTAGCCCCACATGTTCAGGTAGGTGTAGTCGTCGTCGGGCCCGAACTGCGCGCGGGTCTGGGCCGAGACTTCCTCGATCTCGGGAAAGCCCATCAGATACAGCGCCACGTCGATGGCGTGGGTACCGATGTCGATGACTGCACCGCCGCCGGAGACGTCTTTTCGGGTGAACCAGCTGCCCCGCCCGGGGACGCCACGCCGGCGGATGTAGTTGGCCTCGACGTGGGACACGTCACCCAGTTCGCCGTCGGTTCGGTACTGGTCTAGCACCTGAACCGGACCGCGGAAGCGGTTGTGGAAGCCAACCATACAGAACCCCTCGGCGTCGCTCGCCACCTCGGCGATCCGCTCGGCGCTTTCGAGCGAGTGGGCCAGGGGCTTCTCGACGAGCACGTCGAGGCCCGCTTCGAGCGCGCCGGTGACGTACTCTTCGTGGAACGTGTTGGGCGTCGAGACGACGACGGCGTCGACGTGTTCGTACATCTCGGTCGCGTCCTCGAACACGTCTGCGCCGTACTTCTCTGCGAAGTTGTGACGAGCGCCTTCGTCGACATCGGCCCCAGCGGCGACGTGGCCGCCCACGTCGAGGACCTCGTCTGCGTGGAGGTGTGCGATGTTACCGAGACCAACGAACCCGAGTCGAACAGCAGAGATGTCTGTCATCGGTATCAGAAGCTCTGATACTGTCGCTTAAAAACGTGCTGGATTCGTTTAGTACAGCTGTTGTTCCCGTTCCTCGCGTTCCTGCTCGCGTTCCTTCTCGGCCTTCATTTTCCGGCGGCCGCGCCGGTACTGGAGGATCCCCGGGATGATCTTGTTCCGCAGGTCGAACGCGAACGAGACGATCCCGTAGACCCAGAAGAAAAACAGCAGGACCATGCCGCCCCAGTAGACGGCAGCGACAGCGTTCACCGGCATGGTCAGTCGTCCGTCTCCGCCGGCGTTCCGCCGGTCTCGTCGCCGCCAGTAGCGTCGAGGAGGCCGTGGGTCAGTGCGTCGCCGGTCGTGTTGTCGAAGAGGTGGATCTTCCGCCGATCGAGCACGACCTCGACCTGCTCGTCCTCCTGCATCTCCGAGTCCGGTTCGATGCTCATGAGCAACTGGTCGTCGGTCGCGGCCTCCTGTGACATTGATGTCTCGCCGTCACCCAGCAGGAGGTACGCGAAGATCTCGTCGCCCATCGGTTCGAGCACGTCGGACTGGGCGCGAATCGGGGCCGTCGGGAAGGCCAGATCACCGGCTTCGTCCGCCGGATACACGTCTTCCGGCCGAACGCCGACGGTCACGTCGTCGCCCGCACCGATCCCCTCGAGCGTCGTCGGGTCGAACTCGATCGTGAAGTTCGGCGTGTCGATCTCTGTCTGGCCGACGCTTCCGTTGACGAAGTTCATCGACGGCGAGCCGATGAACCCGGCGACGAACAGGTTGGCCGGTTCGTTGTAACAGACCAGTGGCGGGTCGATCTGCTGGAGTTCGCCGCTGTCGATGACGGCGATCCGGTCGGACATCGTCATCGCCTCGGCCTGGTCGTGGGTGACGTAGATGATCGTCGTCTCCAGTTCCTTGTGGAGGCGCTGGAGCTCCGTCCGCATGTGGACGCGCAGTTTGGCGTCTAGGTTGGCCAGTGGCTCGTCCATCAGGAACACGTCGGGCTGACGGACGATCGCCCGCGCGATCGCGACGCGCTGGCGCTGGCCGCCCGACATCTCGTCGGGCATCCGGTCGAGCATCCCTTCCAACTGGACGATGTCGGCCGCCCGTTCGACGCGCTTGTCGATCTCGTCTTTCGGGTAGTCCCGGAGACGGAGGCCGAAGCTGATGTTGTCGTAGACGTCCATGTGGGGGAACAGCGCGATGTTCTGGAACACCATCGCGATGCCCCGATCTTTCGGCGGGAGCTTCGTGACGTCGCGTTCGCCGATGAACACCTTCCCCTCGGTGGGGATCGTGAGGCCGGCGATGGTCTCCATCGTCGTCGACTTCCCACAGCCCGACGGGCCGACGAGACAGATGAACTCGCCGTCGTCGATGTCGAGATTCATGTCGTCGACCGCCGTGACGTCTTCGTACCGTTTCGTTACGTGTTCGAGTTTGAGGTTTGCCATGATCTTACTCCTTGAGTGCGCCCGAGGTCAGTCCACTGACGATGCGTTCCTGTGCGACGATGACGAGGATGAGCATCGGAAGGACACCCACGATACTCGCCGCCGCCATCAACTGGAAGTTCGTGGTGTACTGGGTCTGGTAGCTGAGGATCCCGCCGACGAGTGGCGACCAGTTCGAGGCCTGTGGCGAGGTGGCCATGATCGAACTGAAGAAGTACTCGTTGTACACCGAGATGAACGTCAGCACTGCCGCCGTCGCGACGCCGGGTGCCGACAGCGGCATGATGACCCGGAACAGCGCGCCGAGTCGGGTCGTCCCCTCGACGCGTGCGGCGTCCTCCAGGCCGTCCGGGATCTGCCCGTAGAACGTCGTCAGGATGAAGATAGACAGCGGCATGAACAGCGCGCTGAAGGGCAATATCATCGATCCCGGCGTGTTCAACAGCTCGATCGACTTGAACAGCGCCACGTCGGTGAAGGGGATCGTCACCGCGTTCCCCGCGAAGATGTCGTACAGCGGCACGACGAACCCGGCCGGGGGGAAGTAGCTGATCGCGAGGATGGCCAGCATGAGGACTGCCCGTCCGGGGAACTCCAGTCGGCCGAAGACGTAGCCGGCGAGGCTAGCGACCACCAGCACGATGATCGTCGTCGTGACGGCCAGCGCGAAGCTGTTCAGCATGTACAGGTGGAACGGGATCTCCTGGAAGACCTCGATGAATCCCTCCGGCCTGAACCCTTGTGGAACCGGGAGCGGGAACGGGACGTTGGCCCCGAACAGCGAGATATCGGGGATGAAACCGCCACCGGTGATCGCGCTGCTGGGCGTCAGGGCGAGGACGAGCAACCAGTAGAACGGGAACAGCGTCGTCACCATGAAGAACACCATCGCCGTGTAGAACAGCGCACGGTACACTCGTTCGGGGTCTTGGATCGACCGCTGGACCCAGCGATTCAACGGGCCGCCCGAATCGTCGGATTGGTCTACAGTTGCCATGTTAGATCGCGTCCTCCCCCTGCCAGACGATAATCCCCATGACGAGGATGCCGATGATGGCCGCCGTCGTGAACGCGATCGTCCCGGCCGCGGCGTTGAAGCCGCTGAAGAAGGCATTGACGACCATGCACGACAGTGACGGCACGACGGTACAGTTCGACACGATGTCGATGATACCGTAGACGCGCAGCGCCTGCACCGACCGGAAGAGGACGGCGACACCGATCGTCGGCAAGATTAGCGGGAACGTGATGTAGCGGAACTGCTGCCACTTCGATGCCCCGGCGACTTTCGCCACGTCGTAGAGGCCGCGGTCGATGCTCTGGAGTCCGGCGAGGATCAGCAGCGCCATGAACGCCGACGTCTTCCAGATGTCCGACAGGATGATGATGAACGTCGCGCTCGTCGTGTCGTTCAGCGTGTTCGTCGGTGCGAGCAGACCGAGGTCGGCCAGCGGGGGCGTCAGGAACCCGACGCTCGGCAGGAACATCAGGTAGAACATCATCCCCTGGATGACGACCGGGACGGCCCACGGGATGATGATGGCCGCGCGAATCCAGCGGCGACCGTAGAAGTCCTGATCCAGGATCAGCGCCTGTCCCATCCCGATGAGCGTCTCGAAGAAGACGCTGACGACGGCGTAGATGATCGTCACCGCCAGTGCACTCGTCAGGAGTGACCCGAGTGAGAAGTCCGTGGGCAGGAAGGTCGGCTGGCCCGGCAGGTAGCGGTCCATGTTGCCGGTGAACAGGTCGACGTAGTTCCCGAGAGCCACGAACTCACCCAGGCCGGTGAACGTCTGAGCGTACATCGACATCTCGAACGTCCGCAGCAGCGGATAGATGGCGATGGCACCCAGCAACACGAACACCGGTGACAACAGGAGGTACGCGTACGTCGTATCGCTCAGATTTTCCATCCAGCGCGTGGCCGCCACGAGCGGGCCGGACCGCTGTGACTCGCGCTCACCACCCGCCGTCTCTGTACTCATGCGGTATCACCGCTCATGTGAAACGACCTCCATGATTGTTAATAACATGCGTAGTTTGTAAAGCTATGCGGGGTGAGAGGGGCTATCCCTGCTCGATGTCTTCGAGGTTGGACTGGAGCGCCGACATCGCGTCGGCGGAGGAGACTTCCTGGCCGACCGCGCGGTTGGCCTGCTGGGCGATCGCGCTGGACTCCTGGCTCCAGACCGGGGTGACCGGTCGTGCCATCGCGTTCTGCCCGGCCACCTGGAGGGTGTCCATGTAGCGGCCGACCGGTTCGACGGAGCGAGCCTCGTCGGAGTTGAACAGGTCCGGTCGCGGCGGCAGCCACCCCTGCAGTCGGAACAGTTCGAGCGCGAACTCGTCGGTCTGGACGGCACGAATGACCTCGTTCATCGCGTCGAGGTTGTTGCTGTTGGGGTTGATCGTCAGGTGCCAGCCACCCAGGGCGGAGGTCGTTCCGCCGGTACCGGGCTGGGCCGCGTCGCTCTCGGAGACCGCGTAGGGAATCGGCATCGCACCGAGGTCCTGTCCAAGGGCGGGGTTCTCCGTGTTCTCGGGGTTCTGTCCAGTCAGCGCGAGCGAGTACGGCCAGTTGCGGTGGAAGACCGCATTGCCCTCGGCGAACGGCGATCGCGAGGTCTCCTCGGTCCAGCCGAGGATGTCCGTCGGCGTGAAGCCGCCGCCGTAGGACGAAAATTCGCCGCCGAAGTCCTCGTCGTGGACGAACTTGCGCATCATGTTGAGCGACTTGATGACCTCGGGCTCGTTGACGGTGATCGGTCGGTCTCCGACCGGCCCGAAGAGGTTCTCACGGCCGCCGAAGTACGCGCCGCCCCACGAAGACATGACCTCGTTGAAGTCACAGCAGGCGGTGCCCTCGTAGATGTCCCACTGGGTCGTGAACCCGTAGTCGACGTCGGCGTTGTCGTACACGTCTGCCGCGATGTTCGACCACCGCTCCCAGGTCATCGGTTCGGTCGCCCAGTTCTCGCCTTCGGGGTCGTAGCCGGCCTCCTCGACGAGGTCCTTGCGGTACTGCATCTGCGGGAAGTCCGGGAACAGGGGAATCCCGTACAGGTCGCCGCTCCCCGGATCCCGGGCCGTGTCGGTGAACCCGGTGAAGTAGTTCTCGTCGACGTTCGTGAGGATATCGTCGGCGAGCACCTCCGAGAGGTTCTGGATCTGTCCGCGCTGGATGAAGATGTTCACCCAGCCGTTGTCCATCTGGAGGATGTCCGGCTGGCTCTGTCCCGAATTCAGGATCCGACTGTAGTTCGACCGAGTCTCGTTGGTCTCCTGTGAACTGGGGACCCACTGGATCTCGATGTCGTCGCTGAGTCCGCCCGCCTCGTGGAGGGCCGTTTTCATCTCCTCGCCGGCGGTCTGGACTGCCGTCGGGCCGATCCCCCACCTGATCGTGGTCGTGCTGCCACTACTGCTGTCGCCGGTCGACGTTCCCGTATCGCCGTCGCCGCCGTTACTCCCGCCGTCGCCGCCGTCACCGCCGTCGCCACCGCCGACCAGGTCCGCACACCCGGCGAGTCCCGCTGCGACACCTGTCGCACCACCCGCGGCCACGAACCGCCGTCGGGAGACACTACTTCGCTGTCCGTCGTCGTGTGAGCCGTTATCTGACATCGTCTTTCGTTGAGTTGGACCCATCCTACTTAAACATTACCGATTGTTAACCACACCTGTTGTAAACTGAGATCCATTCGCAACTTTGTGGAGGAAATATACAGCAGTCGTATTGGACAGCTATCAGGTCTGGCGGGTTGTTTATAAGTGATGGGCGGGAGATGAGGAATCAGTATAGTAAACGTGGAACGAATTTCATATTTCACCGGAGTCGTTAACAGGTGGTGATAACGACCGTAACGAACACCTTACCGACGGCTACGCACCAATCTCCGGCAAACGTCTACAACCGTCCGTGTCATACTACCGGCTGTACATCTGTGACCGATTTCGCACCCCGGCGTGGCGAAGATCTTCACGAAGTGACAGCCGGCAGTATCAGTCGTAACGGACGTCTTCGATCGTAATGTTCGCTGCCTCGACCTCTTCGATCACGGCCCCCCAGCCACCCACGTCGATCGGGCCGTCGTCGGTCTCCAGCGTGATGCTGACGCGACCCGCGAGCTGAGACAGCGGCAACTGCTGGTCCCGACCGACTGTCTCACCCGAGTAGTTGACGCGTACGATCCGTCCGCTGATCGTAACTGTCTCGTTCGAGTCGGTTTCGAACCCCTCGACCGTCGCCGTGATCGTCGCACCTTCGTCTAACAGCGGGTCCACGTCGCGGACGCAGTGGCGCAGGTCGACGTAGGTTGTGGGGGTCTCGGGCGTCCGGAGCGTGTAGACGGTGTCCCAGATCTCCCAGAGGCACGTGAGAAAGTACCAGTGAAACACGTACGTGTGCGTGCGGTCGCTGACGAGGACGCCGTACTCGTTGACCGAGTTGCTGTGGGGTGCGAAACAGGTCCATCGACGATCGACCAGCACTAGGAACGGTGACGGTATGTCCCTGTGTCGGGCCTCCGTACACACCAGCGACAGTTCTTCCTCCGTCGGGAGTTCACCGTCGTCAGGTTCGGTACAGAGGCTAAGCTTGACGTGGACACCGCGGTCACGGGCGTCCACGAGCGCGTCTTCCAGCGCCCGGAACTGTTTGACGTTGACGCCGATCTGGATCTGGTTCTCTGCGTTGTCGATGATCTCTCGTGCACGGTTCATCACCGTGTCGAACCGCTTGACGATGCTGACCTCGTGGTCGGCGACGGCGGGCTGGTTCCACCGGTCTTCGATCTCTTCGGCCGCTGTCAGGTACTCGCTCGAACGCGAGCGCAGGTCGTCGAGCACTCGCTCGGGATCGTGGGCACGTGCCGTCAGACTGTCCTGCTGGTAGGTCTCGATGTACCCCTTCGACTCCAGGTCACGGAGCACGTCGTAGATCCGTGGATCGGGTACGTCACAGGCGTCCGCGATGTCTGTCGCCGAGGCGTTCCCGAGTTCCAGCAGCGTCACGTAGGCCTCCGCCTGATAGGGCGACAGGCCCGCGTCCTCGAGAACCTCGATGAGATCGTCGTCTTTCATCGGTTACGTGTCGCTTCCAGAGGATCAGTTATATGTTCGTTGTTCTGTGCGCTAGCGATACACAGAGAGCCGACCGCAGTCGGGATGGAACGTCCAGTCACGCTGGAACGTCGTGGAACTTGCCGCCTGAACCATGCCATGGTTTAGCTTACTACACCCGTTGTTAAAATATTGGTGGCGGCGAGACGCGATTACTTCGACAAGGCTCAAGCCGTCGGCTCTCCAAACCCGGGGGTATGAGCACGCTCGGCGCGCTTCGGAATCACGCTCACACTGGCGACCGCCGGTGCGTGCCGTGTACGATCGTCAATCTCGCGATCCTGTGGATCGTGGTCAACGCGGTCGTCCTGCTGGGGTGGCAGACTATCGACGCGAACGGCTTCGTCCTCGGTGCCGTCGTCCTCGTGGTCGGTCTCACGGTGATCTGGTTGCGGGGCTATCTCGTCCCTTTTACCCCTCGGTTCGCGCCGAAACTGGTGGCGGCGTCGCCACTCCCCGACGAGTGGTTTCACGAGACGCGCGGCGCGGACGGACTCGCACCGGAGACTCACGACGGCGACGAACTGCTCGCGGCTCTGGCGCGTGCAGGGGTAATCGAGGCCGACGAACAGCAGGTGTATCTGAATCGTGAGTTCGATCGGCGCTGGCACGAACAGATGGACCGTCTGGCCGCACTGTCGCTCCCGTCGCTCGCGGAGGCGCTCACGGAGCTTCCGACGGTTTCCAACGCAACCGCCACAGAGACCGAGGGTGGACAGTGGATCGCGATCGGCGGCCGGAGTACGCTCGTCGCTCGTCACGTCGCCGTCGCAGAGCTCGGTGCAGTGCGCGCCCTCGAACCAGCGGTGGACGATCCCGAGCGACGGGTTGCGATGGCTCGACCACTCCGTGAGTTCCTCTCGGACTGCCCAGTCTGTGAGATCCCGTTCAAACAGTCGACTGAAGTGTCGTGCTGTGGCGGACACACGAATCCACGGGAGGAACCCCGTCGAACACTCGTCTGCCCGGCGTGTGAACAGCGGTTTCTGACGCTCCCGCCGGCTGCAGACTCTTGATGCCTCGTCTGAGACCAGCAGCCGGCCGGACGGCAGTGTGGACCATGACCGACGAACCGTTTCGGCGGCACCGTCCGGCTGGCAGTGAAAAGGTGGCCGGGCGTGAAGTGGGGGGTGGCAGAGGTGTTGTGGGGGGTGAAATGGTGTCTGCCGTCGCCGTTCGGGGGGACAAACGACGGGTATACGACCCAGCCACATGTTGTTAACATCAGCCGTTGTAAAAATCTGGCGGTTCCTCTCGGTGAGACGGAACAAACACTTCGAAGTCGGGGGCGAGCCGACGAACGTTGTCGCCGAGATCCCACTGGGTATTAATCCCTCCCGGTCGGATGGATGGATACGAACATGAAAAACATCGACGACCTGATCGAGAGTGCCGCCGATCTCGCCGAACACGGGCTCTCCAAGGGCGAGATCGCAGACGAACTCAACGTCTCCCGGGAGACCGCGAGCTGGCTCGTCGAGCAGAGCGGGAGCACCAGTGAGCCGTCGGCAGAACCCAGCGGCGGCCCCTACGACATCCACGTCGACTGGAGCGCGATCGGACGGGACAGCGGTCGACTCTCGTCGGTCGGTTCAGCGATGGCCGATCTACTGCTCAAACAGGGTGAAGAGATCGACCTCGTCATCGGGATCGAGAAGGCCGGTGCACCGCTGGCGACGACGGTGTCCCGAGAACTCGACGCCGACCTCGGTACGTACGCCCCGAGCAAACACCAGTGGGACGACGACACGGACCAGGCGCTGGACGGCTCGTTCTCGCGGAACTTCGCTCAGATCCGGAACCGCGACTGCTACATCGTCGACGACACGATCACCTCCGGGACGACGATGACAGAGACGATCGAGGCGATCCGCGACCAGGGCGGTAACCCCGTCGCCTGTGTCGTGCTGGCCGACAAACAGGGACTCAGCGACGTGAAAGGCGTCCCGGTCTACTCGCTGCTGCAGGTCATCCGCGTCGGCTCCGAGAGCTAAAGTGGCTTTTCGACCGATTTACGCGCTGAAGACGCCCGCTTCGTAAGGTCGTAGCGTTAGATCAGACAGGTCCCCGGACGGCTCGTCGTAGTTCGAGAGCAGACAGTCTCCCACTGTGTCGATCGGTAGTTCGACGGTCGAGACGTCACTGGAGACGTTCAGTACCACCACGATCCGATCGTCGTCGAGCCGTCGCTCGTAGGCGTACACCCGGTCGTGGTCGGGGAGCAGATCCGCGAAGTCACCGTAGATCAGCGTCGGCGTCGACGAGCGCAGCGCGATCAGTTCCCGGTAGTAGGAAAGCACCGATTTTGGATCGCTGCGTTCGCGTTCGACGTTGATCTCGGCGTAGTTCGGATTCACGTCGATCCAGGGGTCACCCTCGGTGAATCCCGCGTGTTCACCGGCCGTCCACTGCATCGGTGTCCGGGCGTTGTCGCGGGTCCGATACTCGACGATGTGGCGGATCTCCTCGTAGTCGCAGTCGCGGTCGGCCATCAGTTCACGGGCGTGGTTGATCGCGTCCACGTCGCGCAGGTCCGACAGCGACTCGAAGGGAGCGTTGGTCATCCCCAGTTCCTGGCCCTGGTAGACGAACGGTGTCCCACGCAGTGTCAGGACGAACGTACCGAGGAGTTTCGCGGATTCACGCCGGTACTCAGCCGGATCGCCGTATCGGGAGACGACGCGTGGCTGGTCGTGGTTCTCCCAGTACAGCGCGTTCCAGCCAGTGTCATCCAGTCCGGTCTGCCACCGCTCGGTGATTCGTTTCAGTTCTCGCAGGTCCCAGTCACCGACCGACCAGCGGCCCTCGGGACCGTAGTCGAGCTTGGTGTGCTGGAAGTGAAAGGCCATGTCCAGCGGCCCGTCCACGCCGGTGTAGGTCGTCGCGTCGTCGACTGTCAGCTGTGGCATCTCGCCGACCGTCATCGCGTCGTACTGTGAGAGCACGCGCTCTTCGAGTTCGACCAGGTAGTCGAGCAGTTTCGGTCCGTCGACGAAGTGCTCGGCACCGACCCACCGGCTCTCGGGATCGCCGTCCGGAAGCCCGTCTACCTTCGAGAGGAGATTGATCACGTCCATCCGGAAGCCGTCGATCCCCTGTTGGAACCACCAGTCGACGACGTCGTAGACGGCTTTGCGCACGTCCTCGTTCTCCCAGTTCAGATCGGGTTGGCTCGTATCGTAGAGGTGGAGGTACTGCTCGCCGCGCACGTCGTCGTGCTCCCAGGCCGACCCGCCAAAGAAGGATTCCCAGTTGTTCGGTGGTTTCCCGTCCTCGCCCTCGCGCCAGTGATAGAAATCCTCGTACTCGGGGTCGCCACGCCGAGAGCGCTGGAACCACTCGTGATCGACCGAGGTGTGATTGACGACGAGATCCATCACGAGTTTCATGTCCCGGTCGTGGATCTCGTCCAGCAAGCGACGCCACGTATCCATGTCGCCGAAAGTCTCGTCGATCGCTCTGTAGTCGCTGATGTCGTAGCCGTTGTCCCGCTGGGGCGACTCGTAGACGGGGTTGAGCCAGATGACGTCGACACCGAGATCGGCGACGTAATCGAGTTTCTCGATAACGCCCTGCAGATCACCGATTCCGTCGCCGTCGGCATCGTAGAAGCTCCGTGGATAGATCTGATAGACGACCGCCTCTTTCCACCACGTACGGTCATTTTGCATGTTCAGATGAACTAGCGAGAATCTACTTAGTTGTTTGCAATAGGGTACAACACTAGTTGTTAATCGATCTATTCGGTTGTCGAGTCACCCCGTTGCACAGCACCGTATCCGCAATCCAGGGCCTTCGGCGGCCGAAACTGTCGGTCCTTTTTTGTGCCCGAAGCCGAATGAGACGCCTCATGACGCGGCGATGGTGCCGACGTTCGTTCCTGGGGCTGCTCGCGGGAACGGCCGGTTGCCAGGGTCGGAGCAGTGACTCGACAGCCACGACGGGAACGCCGTCACCCACGAAACGGGCGACTGAGTCACCGACACGATCGGAGACAGAGCCACGAACTGCCGAGCCATCCGACGCGGAGACAGCGAGTCCGACGCCCGAGCCGGTCGAGGTTCGAGAGTGGCCCGAGGAGTACTACCAGGGTCCGCTCGTCTCGGCACACGAGCACATGCACGCAGGCAACGGCTACAGCGTCATTCAGAAGGAGGTAGAGTGGTTCGTCCGCTGGATGGATCGCAACAGGGTCGATCAGGTGATCGGTTTCGCGTCGGACCGGTACATGGACACGCTCGTCGAATACGACGATCGCTTTCTCCCCTTCGCGTTCGGCTGGACCGAACTGCGGAACGACCGCGACGACCTCCCCGGGGCGTTCGAACGGCGACTCGACGAGTGGCCCTACGTCGGCCTCGGTGAACTCGGATTCAAAGACGTGGTGACGCCCGAAGGGGAGCCACCGCTCCAGCCGAACATCCCCGAAGCGCTGGCCCTGTGGGACTGGGCCGCCGACCGTGACCTCCCCGTCATGGTCCACGGAGCAGAGCCCTGGCGATACCCCCCTGATATGCGCGAGGAGTGGACCTCCGTCGACGATTGGCCGACGAAATCGACGATGGCCGACGCGATGGCACACAACAGAGACACCCAGTTTCTCGTCCACGCGACCTACACGTGGCACGATAGGCCAACCGGGCGACTGGTCGCGGACGCACTCGACAACAATCCGAACCTCACCTACGACCTCTCGACTCTCAGTCCGTTGGCCTACGGTGAGGGTCGCTTCAGCGAATCGGCGTTCCGCGACGAGATCGAGAACATGGGCGGCGTCGAGGCGATCGCCCAGGAGCACTACGACGAGTATCGGGTGATCCTCGAAGAGTATTCGGATCGGTTGACGTGGGGAATGGACGCCGCCGGCGAGTGGCACTACAACGACTGGGCGCTCGACACCTGGGTGGATACCGGGCGAGCGCTTCTGGGGATGCTTCCGGAGGAGAACGCGCGCAACATCGCCTACAGAACCGCCTCGGACCTCATGGGCATCGAGGTGGAAACGTCGGCGTAACACTCCGTACCGGCACGATACTCTCCCGACCGGCGATCTACAGCTGCAACACGTCGTGGCGCTCCAGCGTCAGGTCGTCGTCGACCGCCGAGACGTCTATCGTCGGCCAGTCACCCGTCACCGAGAGCGTCTCGACACCGTCGTCGGTGACAAGCTGCGTGTCCTCGCTCTTGGCACCCTGTACCGTCGGGTTCCACGAGTAGGCCATCGGAAGGTGGACCGGTGCGTCGTGGGTCGGCGTGGCGATCCACTCGCGGCCAGCGAATCCGGCGGCCCCACCCTGGTGGTGGTTCTGCCACTCGCCCTCCCAGCCGAGTTCGGCGTAGGCGTCCTGGATCGCGGCGAACACGTCGCCTGCGGTACCGCCGTCACGACCCACGCGCTGGGTCGCTGCGACGGCGGAGGCCTCGACGCGGGCGGCGTCCTCGGTCCGCGATTCGAGCCACTCGGGGGCGTCGAAGGCGATCGTCCGCGAGGTACTCAGGAACAGGCCGTCGCGCATCGCTGTGATGCTCGCGAGCGCGTAATCGCCCAGTTCGGTGTCCGTCGACGTGTAGTGACGGTACGCGGGCGCGCGCTCGCCGCCGCCCACGAGCGCGACCGGAGCCCAGATCCCCTCGTCTTCGAGCGCTCCGTGGATGCGGGCCGTGACTTCTCGCTCGGTATCCGACGAATCCGCCTCGCGGAGCACCGACTCGAACGCCGCCGTCGCGTCGGCCGCGAGCGAGCGGTACTGGTCGATCTGGTCGTCGGTCAGTGGCTGGCGAAGCTCCCGCGCGTCGACGTGGCCCAGGCCGTCCACGTCGAAGTCGGCAGCCGCCGGCGTCGGCGTGTGTTCGAGGATCGCGTCGGCGACGCCGTCCTCGTACCACTGCACGGTCTCGACGGCTACGTCGCCGACCTCCTCGTCGATCAGGCGCTGGCCCTCGATGTTGTTCGAGACGACGATCCGCTCGTCGCCGTCGTAGCCGACCGCGGCGATGCCGATGTCGCCCGCACGGTCGACGATGTTGTTACCCCCGCCCGTGAGCCACGCGAATGAGTTCGGCCGCGCGAACCAGACCGCTTCCAGCCCCTCGCTGTCGAGGTAGGCGTCGAGGCGAGCCAGCAGCGGGTCGATAGTCACGTCCGTCATTCGACGCTCACCCACTCACCGGACTCGTCGCTTCGCTGGATCGCGTCGAGGACACGCTGGGCTTGCAGCCCGTCAGCGAAGCTCGGCTCGTAGTCGGTGCCGTCCCGGATCGCGCTGAGGAACTCGTAGTTCTCGTGGACGAAAGTGTGCTCCCAACCGATGACGTGGCCCGGGGGCCACCAGTGGTCGATGTATGGGTCGTCGGGGTCAGTGACGAGGACGGTCTCGAAGCCGCGATTACCGGCGCGCTTGAGTTCGAGTTCGTTCAGGCGTTCGAGGTTGAACCGCAGCGCGCCCTCGGAACCCTCGATCTCGATAGTGTGGTCGTTCTTGCAGCCGTTGGCGAACCGGGACGCTTCGAGCGTCCCCATCGCCCCGTTCTCGAACTCGACCTGCGCGCTGTAGGCGTCGTCGACGGTGACCTCGCGGGTCTCGTCGCCGCCCTCGACGGGGCGTTCGTCGACGAAGGTCCGGAGGTGGCCGCTCAGCCGGTCGATGTCGCCCGCGGTGTCACCGAGCAGGAAGTACGCGAGGTCGACGGTGTGGGCACCCAGGTCCCCGAGCGCGCCGCTGCCGGCCATCTCCTCGTCGTTACGCCAGCTCCAGGGCGCGTCGGGATCGACGAGCCAGTCCTGCAGATATCGTCCGCGGAAGTGGTGTATATCGCCGAGTTCGCCCGCCTCGATCAGGTTCCGCGCTTTGCGCAGCGCCGGGACGAAGCGGTAGTTGAAGGCTGTACCGTGGACCACACCGGAGTCGGCCGCCGCGTCGGCCATCTCCTGGGCCGTCTCTAGCGTGGGCGCGAGTGGCTTCTCGCAGAAGACCGGGGTGCCCGCCTCCAGTGCCGCGATCGATGGCTCGGCGTGGACGTGGTTCGGCCCGAGGTTGTAGAACACGTCCACCTCGTCGACCACGTCGCGCCAGTCCGTGGCGGTGCGATCGAAGCCGAGCGTGTCGGCGGCCTCGGCGAGTGCCGCCTCGTCGCGGCCGACGATTACGTCGCGATTCGTCTCCGGTGCGTCGTCGAAGAACATGGGGAGTCGGTCCAGGGCGTTGGAGTGGGCCTTCCCCATAAATCTGTAACCGAGGATGCCGATGTCGAGTGTCATGATGATCTTGGATTTGCGAAAACGACCGCAGTCAGTTTAAACCCAGTGCGCCTCGCCCGGCGTCGTCTCGAAGACGACGCGGTTCAGGAGATCCACGCCCTTCTCCAGCCCCTCGTTGGCGGAGGTCAGCGAGTCCTCGTGTTCGATCGAGAGTGCGCCGTCGTAGCCGACCATCCGAAGGGTCGAGACCACGTCCCGCCAGTGGTCCTCGCCGTGGCCGTAACCGATCGACCTGAACAGCCACGAGCGCTCGGGCTCGTCCGTGTAGGGTGCAGTATCGAGCACCCCTTTCGTGCGGGCCTGCTCTTCGTAGACCTTCGTGTCCTTGGCGTGGAAGTGGTGGATGGCGTCGTGCTCGCCGAGCAGTCGAATCGCGTCGGTGATCGAGATGCCCTGCCAGTACAGGTGCGAGGGGTCGAAGTTCGCACCGATGTACTCGTTGGTCATCTCGCGCAGGTCCAGCATCCCCTGTGGCTCGTAGACGAGCATGTTGGGATGCATCTCGATGGCGACGTTCACGTCGTGAGCTTCGGCGTGCTCGGCGAGGTCGGACCAGTAGTCGACGGCCAGTTCCCACTGGTACTCGTGGGCTTCGGCGTGTTCGTTCGGCCACGGTGCCGTGATCCAGTTGGGCACCTCTCCGGCATCGCTGCCGGCAGGGAGGCCCGAGAAACAGGTGACGGCGTCGACACCGAGCTGGTCGGCCAGTTCGATGGCCTCGCGCAGTTCCCTGTCGGCCTCGTCGGCACGCTCGTCGTCCGGATGCAGCGGGTTGTTGTGTGTCGCGAGCGCGCTGATCCACATGTCGTGCTCGTCGAGCAGGTCGTGTAGCTCTGCCTGCGCGTCCTCGTCACCGAGGTACTCCTCGCGGGGGAGGTGGGCCTCGCCGGGGAAGCCACCGCAACCGAGTTCGACGGCGTCGACGCCGATGCCGTCGAGATACGAGAGCGCTTCTTCGAGGGACTGACCACCGAGCGGGACGGTAAGTACACCTACGTCCATAGGCGATTTTACAATGGTCGTTGTTATAAAAACAGGGGAGCCGGAATCGGAGACAGGTTAGAACGTGAGCCGAACAGGTATCACTCGTCGATCGAGTAGCGATCGAACAGCGTCGAGAGCTGCTTCGAGCGCATCGTCAGCATCTTGACGTTGACGTACATCTCGCCTAGCGCGAGGTTCTGCTCCTCGGCGACCGCAGCGACGTGTTCCGCCTCACCGACGTTCTCGCGGGAGATCTCGGCTGCGTCGTCGGCGATCGAAGCGACTTCCTCGGAACTCGCGGCCTGGTCGTCGGCCGCGTTGCTGATCTCCTTGACACCGCTGGAGGTCCGCTGGACGTGTTCCATGATCGACTCCAGGGATTCGAGGCTCTCCTCGACGGTCTCGCGCCCGGTCTCGACCGAGCCCTGCATCTCGCGGATCTCGTCGGAGGCCTGTTCGGTCTGGTCCTGAATGTCGCCGATCAGGTCCTCGATCTGGTTGGTCGCGTCCTTGGTCTGTTCGGCCAGCGATTTGACCTCGTCGGCGACGACGCCGAAGCCGTTGTTGTTCGACCCCGCAGAGGCGTGGGCCGCTTCGATCGACGCATTGAGCGCGAGGATGTTGGTCTGCTCGGCGATGTTGTCGATCAGGTCGACGATCTGACCGACTTCGTCCATCTGGTCGTTCAGCTCTTCGATGGAGGCGACGACGTCCTCGGTCTGCTCGGAGGTCTCGTCCATCGCATCGCGGGCCTCGCGACCGGATTCGATCCCTTCGACGGTCCGTTTCTCCGTCTTGTCCGCCATCTCGGAGACCTCGTTGGACGAGGCGGCGATCTCCTCGATGGTCGCCGACATCTCGCCCATCTCGTCGCTGATCTGGGAGATCTGCTGGTGTTGCTCGTGGAACACGTCGGCGATCTCCTGGATCGACTCGGCGACGTTGGCGCTGGCTTCCTTGACCGCCTGGGTCGCGGAGGTGATCTGCTCGCTGGAGCCTGCAACGTCTCCCGAGAACTCGCTACCCGCCTGAATGGTCTGCTCGAAGGTCCCCGCCATCTCGTTGTACTCCTCGCCCAGTTCGTTCAGGACGTCCGAGGGCGTGTCGGTGGCCATCCGCTGCCCCAACTGGCCTTCGCTGGCAGCGTCGAGGATCCGACAGCTTTCGGCGATGTACTGGTCGAGTTCCTCGATGGTCGCCGCGTCCTTCGCGGCGACACCGCCGTCCGGCGTGGCGACCGCGTCTGTTGACCCATTGTGAAGAGAGGTACGTGCGTCCTCCAGATCGGCTCTGATCTCGTCTAGTTCGTCCTCCAGGGTCGAACGGCGCGATTCGACAGTTCGTTTCGCCGTGCGCAACTCGTCCAGTTCGTCCGAGAGCGAGCCGACCCGTCGGCGAAGCTCGACGACCGAGTAGCCGCCGCCTGCGCCGGCGACGACGACGCCCAGTGCAGCCAGTGGGAGGTACAGCGCACTCGGTGCGGCCGCGGCGAGAACCACCTGATAGAGAGCGTGGCAGAACTGCCCACCGACAGCGAGTGCGACACCCCGTTCGACGTTGTTTTCTATGGTCATTGGTTACAGTATTTGTTCGAGGCACTTGCTGGCCAATTCATAGGCTTACCCTTGATTTATCATCCAGTATAAAGTGCTGATGGGTCCGATTTCAGGTGCTGATAATACACTTGCCCCAGCGCGACGGTACCCTGTAAAGACATAGAATATCTTTTTACCGGGCGGTCGGAACGGCGGTACATGGGAAACGACATCAACTACGCTGATCTGCACGATCCCAACGCAGAGTACACGATGCGGGAACTTTCCTCTGAGACCATGGGAGTCACGGCCAAGCGCGGTGGTGGCCGCGACGTGGAGATTACCGACGTTCAGACCACGATGGTCGACGGGAACTTCCCGTGGACCCTCGTGCGGATCTACACTGACGCCGGGGTCGTCGGCACCGGTGAAGCCTACTGGGGCGCAGGGGTACCGGAACTCATCGAGCGGATGAAGCCGTTCGTCGTGGGCGAGAACCCACTGGACATCGACCGCCTCTACGAACATCTCATCCAGAAGATGTCCGGGGAAGGTTCCGTCGAAGGTATCACTGTTACGGCGATCGCCGGCATCGAGGTCGCTCTGCACGACCTTGCAGGCAAGATCCTCGAAGTCCCGGCCTATCAGCTGCTGGGGGGCAAGTACCGCGACGAGATGCGCGTCTACTGTGACTGCCACACCGAAGAAGAGGCCGACCCCGACGCCTGCGCCGCCGAGGCTCGCCGCGTCGTCGACGAACTCGGCTACGACGCCCTGAAGTTCGACCTCGACGTGCCCAGCGGCCTGGAAAAGGACCGGGCGAACCGTCACCTCCGCCCGGGCGAGATCCGCCACAAGGCCGAGATCGTCGAGAAGGTCACCGAGGAAGTCAAAGACGAGGCCGACGTTGCTTTCGACTGTCACTGGACGTTCTCCGGCAGCTCCGGCAAGCGCCTGGCCGACGCCATCGAGGAGTACGACGTGTGGTGGCTCGAAGACCCCGTCCCGCCGGAGAACCTCGAAGTCCAGGAAGAGGTAACGAAGTCCACCAAGACGCCGATCACGGTCGGCGAGAACCGCTACCGCGCCACCGAGGAGCGCCGCCTCATCGAGAGCCAGGCCGTCGACATGATCGCACCGGACATGCCGAAGGTCGGCGGCATGCGCGAGACCCGGAAGATCGCAGACATCGCGAACCAGTACTACATCCCGGTCGCGATGCACAACGTCTCCTCGCCGGTCGCGACGATGGCCAGCGCTCACGTCGGCGCCGCTATCCCGAACTCGATGGCCGTCGAGTACCACAGCTACGAACTCGGCTGGTGGGAGGACCTGGTCGAAGAGGACGTCATCGAAGGTGGCTACATCGAGATTCCGGAAGAGCCCGGTCTCGGAATCACGCTGGACATGGACACCGTCGAAGAAAAGATGGTCGACGGCGAGACCCTCTTCGACGAGGAATAATTCCCACGTCGAGCTGTTTGATCGGCGAGACAGTGAATTATTTCGATTGAAACGTAGCGACGATCGCTCCGAGTGACTGTCTCTGTTCTGTAATTGGCCCCCGTGAATGGACACCGACGACCGGTAGCATCGGTGTCACCGCGTACATATCCGACCTCGGTTCATCTGACAAAGCAATGAGTCAGCAACCTACCTCGACACTCTACAAAGCGCCTCGGACGGACATCTCCCAGAACCAGGGGAAGTTCAGGATCCACCTCAACTTCCCGGGGCGGAACCATCCAGACCACGACGACCACGGTTACGGCCCGCTGGCGGCAGTCGTCGAGTCGTTCATGGACCCCGACACGCTGATCTCGATGCACCAGCACCGCGACGAGGAGATCGTCTCGTGGGTGCCCGCCGGCGTGATGCGTCACGACGACGGTGAGGGGAACAAGCTCGTCACCGACGCAGATCACATGATGGTGATGGGGGCAGGAGAGGGGTTCTGGCACGAGGAGCGGACACTCGCAGACGACCCGCCGCTGCGGATGCTCCAGATCTTCGTCCGCCCGCACAGTCTCGGGCTGGAGCCACAGATCCAGCACGAACCGATCCCGGAGCCGGTGGCGGACGAGTGGCGCCACCTGTTCGGCCCGGTGGGGACCGACGCGCCGCTGTCGGTCCGCAATCAGGTCGACTTCTACGACTGCCACCTCGATGCAGGAGCCAGCGTCGACCTCCCGACTGCGGACGGTCGGGACACGTACTTCTACGTCTTCGAGGGGACAGTCTCGGCCGCGGAGACGACCATCGACGAGACAGAGAGCGGTCTGCTCGTCGGCGACGAGACGGTGACGGTCACCGCCGAGGAACAGTCGATCCTCGTTGCGTTCTCCATCGACCCCGACGCGCCGATCACTCGTCAGGGGACCGTCGGGCGCTGATACGGAACGTCGTAGATCCTGCCCAGATCGACCGCACGCAGTGAGGCGGTCGACTGGGAAAACGTCGACAACGGTCCGTATGAGACGGACACGCGGGTCAGTATCTTTTTGCGCGGTCCTCCCCCACTCTCTGCCATGGTTTCGGAGCTGTTCGACCCCGACGCGTGGGAGTCCATCGACCGGTTCGACTTCTCGGATATCACCTATCACCGGGCCACAGAGACCGGTGCGGTCCGCATCGCCTTCGATCGCCCCGAGGTTCGCAACGCCTTCCGGCCGGAGACGGTCGACGAACTCTCGACGGCGCTGGATCACGCCAAGCGCCTGACCGACGTTGGCTGTGTCCTCCTGACGGGGAACGGCCCCTCCGAGAAGGACGGCGGCTGGGCCTTCTGCTCGGGCGGTGATCAGTCGATCCGAGGCGAGTCAGGCTACGAATACGAAGCCGACGAAGACAGCGAGTCGCGACGCAACTCGGAACGGTCGAGCGGGGAGGGTCACGACCCGCGAGACATCGGAAACGAGGATGCTCCCGACAACGTCGGTCGCCTCCACATCCTCGAAGTCCAGCGCCAGATCCGCCACATCCCCAAGCCCGTCGTCGCCGTCGTACCCGGATGGGCCGTCGGCGGCGGCCACTCGCTGCACGTCGTCTGTGACATGACGATCGCCAGCGACGACCACGCGAAGTTCCTCCAGACTGATCCCGACGTGGGAAGTTTCGACGGCGGCTTCGGTTCGGCGTATCTCGCCAAGCAGGTCGGCCAGAAGAAGGCCCGGGAAGTGTTCTTCCTCGGGAAGACCTACGACGCCGAGGAAGCCGCAGAGATGGGCATGGTCAACGAGGCCGTGCCCCACGAAGAACTGGAGGCGACGGCGCTGGACTGGGCCGAGCGGATGAACGGCAAGTCCCCGACGGCGATGCGGATGCTGAAGTTCGGTTTCAACGCGACCGACGACGGCATGGTCGGCCAGCAGGTGTTCGCCGGCGAAGCGACGCGACTGGCGTACATGACCGACGAGGCCCAAGAGGGCCGGGACGCCTTCAACGAGGGGCGAGAGCCCGACTTCGACGACTACCCCTGGCACTACTGAACAGGCGAAAAGGACGGGGTGTTACTCGACTACAGCAAGGCGATGCCGAGACTGTAGGGCCACGCGGCACCGGCGAGTGCGACGAACGCGAGCGCACCGGCTGCACCGAAGACGTTCTTCAGGAAGCTCGTCATCTCGTTTTGCTGTTCCTCGGGGTCCTCGATGGTCCAGAAGTCGTGCATGAGCACGCCGGACGCGAGCAGGAACAGCGCGAGTGCGAACCCGGCGAGGACCGGAAACGCGCCGACGACGATGCCGAGCCCGCCGAGCACGAGCAAACCACCCGAAGCGAGCACCGAGAGCCGCGGGGCCGGCAGCCCTTTGAACTGCGCGTATCCCACCATGTCCTCGGTGTTTTGGAAGTGATTCAGACCCATGAACGCGAGGACGCCGCCGAACAGGAGCCGCGCGAGCAGGAACACCTCCGCGCTGCCGGCCGTCGCGAACACGTCGGTCTGGAGCGGAATCATGCTAACACCGTCATACTAGCTTTCGTAAAGTTATCTACTTTCATCACGTTACCACCAACACGAGTGCGGTATATATCGATTTGGCGACACTGCAGTAACCGGGTGGCATCGATGCCACGCGGGGACACTGATGCCAGCAGCGAGGGCCAGAACCGCAGTCGCTTTGGGTCTGCCAGCCCGAGGATCTTGCAATGAGTACGGCGACAGCAGACGTCTCCAAACGCAGGGCCTGGGTGATGGCCGCGCGTCCCCAGACACTCCCGGCGGGTTCCGCGCCGGTGATCGTCGGCGCTGGACTCGCACTCCACACGGGAGAGTTCGCGGCGCTCCCGTGGCTGGCAGCGCTCGTGGGCGCGCTGCTCATCCAGATCGGGACGAACTTCGCGAACGACTACTACGACGCGGTGAATGGTGCGGATACGGATGACCGCGAGGGGTTCACGCGGGTGACTGCCGGCGGCCTCATTCCACCGAAGCAGGTCAAGTACGCGATGGCGGCCGCCTACGGGCTCTCCGTACTGATCGGGATCTATCTCGTCGCGCTCGGTGGCGTCCCGATTCTCGTTGTCGGCCTGACGAGCATCGCCGCGGGCATCCTCTACACCGGCGGCCCGTACCCCTACGGTTATCGAGGGCTGGGCGATCTGTTCGTGTTCGTCTACTTTGGCGTCGTCGCTGTCACCGGGACCTACTACGTGCAGGCGGTCGCCGCCGCGAACGTCGGTCTCTTTCCAATGTGGATCCCCGACGGGATCGGGCTCGCGACGGCCGCGACCGCGAGTCTCCCCGCTGCGGGCCTGTCGACGGCGATTCTCGTGGTCAACAACGTCCGCGACCGCGAGACCGACGCCGCGACCGGCAAGCGGACGCTCGCGGTCATGCTGGGCTACCGGTTCAGTCGGATCGAGTTCCTCGCACTGGTCGGGATGGCCTACGTCGTCCCGGTCCTGTTCGCACTCGACGGCGATTTCGGACCGCTCGCTCTCGCACCACTGCTGTCGTTACCGCTGGCTGCATCGGTCTCGAAGACGGTCCTCGAACGGACCGACGGCGAAGCGCTGAACCCGGCACTGGAGCGGGTCGGGCAGACCGTGTTCGTTCACTCGGTACTGTTCGCCGCCGGACTGGCGCTGGCTCCACTATGACGGTGACGCGATTCTCGCTCCCGCTCGCAGAGCCGCTCTCGACCGCCGACGGGACGATCGAGCGTCGGGAAGGATTCGTCGTCCGTCTCGACCGTCGCGACGCCGTCGGGATCGGGGAAGCAACCCCGCTGCCGGGCTGGACAGAAACGATAGGTGACTGCGAGCGCGCGCTCGAAACCGGGCAGTCGACCTACGAGGAGGAGGGATACAGGGCCGCGCTGGCCGCCCTCGAACCCGACGAGGTCCCAGCCGCTCGTAACGGCATCGAGACCGCGCTGCTCGACGCCGAAGCGCGAGCGGACGGCGTCTCACTCGCCGAGTGGCTCGACACCGAAGCGCAGTCGGGCTCGCCGGTGTCGACTGTCCCCGTCAACGCGACCGTGGGCGACGGACCGGTCGACGAGACGGTCGCAGCAGCCCGCACCGCCGTCGACGGCGGCTTCGGGTGCCTGAAGCTGAAGGTCGGCGTCGCTGACGTCGAGCACGACATCGAGCGCGTCGAGGCCGTGCGCTCGGCGGTCGGTGAGGATGTGACCCTCCGTGTCGACGCCAACGGGTCGTGGGACCGCGCGACCGCGAGTGCGGCCATCGACGCTTTCGCAGACCTCAACGTGAGCTACGTCGAGCAACCACTCGACGGGAGCGACCTCGACGGGCACGCTGCCCTGCGAGGTCGTGGAGTCGAGATCGCGCTCGACGAGGGACTGCGCGAGCACGCGATCGAGTCCATCGCCGACGCGAACGCCGCGGACGTACTGATCCTCAAACCGATGGTCGTCGGCGGGCCGGGAGCGACGCACACGCTCGCACAGCGGGCCCGCGCGTTCGGATTCGATCCAGTCGTGACGACGACGATCGACGGCGTCGTTGCTCGAACCGCCGCCGTCCACGTCGCGGCGGCGATCCCGGACGTTCGACCCTGCGGTCTGGCGACCGCGAGCTACGTCGCCGACGACCTGGCAGCAGACCCAGCACCCGTCAAAGACGGGCGGATCACGGTCCCGGACGGCCTGGGGCTGGGGATCGGTCCCGACGAGGTGTCGCCGTGACGCTCCCGCCCCCGACGGAGTGGCCCGTCGACGACCCGCTCCCCGACGAATCGGCGGACCTGCTCCACGAGCGGGCGACGGCGACGCCTGATGCGACAGCGATCGTCGATACGGACCGTGAGCGGACCTGGAGCTACGCCGAGTTCGACCACCGGGTCGACGAGTGGTGTGCCGGGCTGGCCCGCCACGTCGATCCCAAGGGGCGGCGGATCGCCGTGCTCCTGCTGACCGGCATCGAGTTCGCCACCGCGTACTTCGCGATCGCTCGCCGGAACGGCGTCGTCGTCCCGCTGAATCTCCGGGAGTCCGACAGCGTCGTCGAACGGCAGGCCAAACAGGCGGCCATCGACGCCACGGTCTGTACGAGCGAGACAGAACGGATGGCACGGTCGGTCACGCCGACGGACGCGCACGTACTCTCCATCGGGGAGACGGACGCTTCGGACGTGACGGCGTTCGAACCCGGCGATCCCAGCGATCCCGCGACGACCGCCGGCATCGACACCGACCGGCTCGTCCTGTTCACGTCGGGGACGACGGGCGACCCGAAGGGCGTTCGGCTGACGCGAGGGAACCTGCTCGCGAGCGCCGTCGGTTCCGCGAAACGGCTCGGCGTCGAGACCGGGGACCGGTGGTTCGTCTGCCTGCCGATGTATCACATGGGCGGACTCGCCCCGCTCGTTCGGTCGACGCTCTACGGCACGACGACGGTGCTACAGCGGGAGTTCGACGCACGCGAAAGTGCCAGGGAACTCGCCGCAGCACGGGTCACCGGCGTCTCGCTGGTCCCGACGATGCTACGCCGACTCCTCGACGAGGAGTGGGTCCCCCCCGAGTCGCTCCAGTTCGTCCTGCTGGGCGGCGCGCCGGCTCGACCGGCGTTAATCGAACGCTGTGAGGCACTCGATGTGCCAGTGTATCCGACCTACGGCACGACCGAGACGGCCTCACAGATCACGACCGCGACTCCCACGGAAGCGTTCGCCAACCCGGACACCGTGGGCCGTCCGCTCGACGGGACATCACTCACACTTCTCGACGACGGCGTCGAGTGTGCTCCGGGAGAAGTGGGTGAGATCGTCGTCGAGGGGCCGACGGTGACGCCGGGCTATCTCGACCCCGACCAGACGGCGGCCGCGTTCGACGACCGGGGCTTTCACACCGGTGACGTGGGCTACCGTGACGAAGCGGGGCGCTACTTCGTCGTCGGGCGTGTCGACGACCAGGTCGTCACGGGCGGTGAGAACGTCCAGCCCGCGTCGGTCGCACGAACGCTCGAATCCCTGTCGTCCGTCGAATCGGCGGCCGTCGTCGGCGTCCCGGACGACGAGTGGGGACAGCGCGTCGCCACCGCTGTCGTCCCTGCCCACGAAGGCGTCACGCCAGCGCGAGTGCGCGACGCGGCCCGTGACGATCTCGCTGACTTCGCCGTCCCGAAAACAGTTCGACTGGTCGATTCGCTGCCACGGACGGCCTCGGGGACGATCGATCGGGAAACGGTCGGCGACCTGTTGAGCGACGACGGTTAGCTCCTGATCCGAACGACGCCGGCGCTGAACACTCTGCTGTTCGGAACGATGTACTCCTGTCCTTCGCCCTCGATGTGCGTGACGAAAATGTCCACCTCCTGGACGATCCCCTGCTGATCGTCGATTCTGACCTCGTCCCCGATGCTGTAGGGCTGTGTCAAGACGAGATACAGCCCAGCAGCGCCGGCCGACAGGAGATGCCTGAACGCCAGTCCACAGAGGAATACGAGGCCGAACGCGTACGCCGCCAGCAGTATCAACAGCGCGGCCGTCGCGACGCCGAGTTGGCCCAGCGCGATCAGCGAGGCCAGGAAGATGATGCTGTACTTGACGAAGTCGGGCAGCAGTTCGACCTGGGGGAGTTTGACACTCCGGAGTCGCTCACTGACGGACAGTCTGGCCTTGTCGCCCGCGATCAGGCCCACGATCACTGCGAAGACCGCGACGAACAGGTTCGGGAGGAAGGTGACGAACTGCGACCAGAAGGAGACGTCCCTGAGCAACTGTGATACGTTCAGTGCGAGGATGATCGCCCCGACGTAGACGGAGACGGCAGCCAGTGTCGCGACCAGCCCGACCGTCGACGTGCCAAAGCGCTGGGCCGTTCGCTCGAACGGCGTCCCCTCGACGGCTTCTCGCACGCCCGCGTCGCGGAGGAAGTAGTGTGTGTACCGCCAGACGAGGTACGCGAGCAACACGCCAAGGACGAGTATCGCAACTGAAGCGGCGAACGCGGCTTCCTGAGAGAACAGTCTGCGAATCAGGGCCGGCCAGTCGAACTGCATCAGTACTCCTCCGGATCGACTTCCAGAATGATTTCACCGCCCTTGAACGCCCGAACCAGCCCGTCACTCTCCGAGAGGACGATCGCGACGGCGTTCGTGTCTCGCGTGACCGCCCCGGCGGCCATGTGGCGCGCACCGAGCCCCTTCGGGATGTCGACTCCCTCTGCCGAGGGTTCGAGATACCGGTAGGCCGAAACGATCTTGCCCGCATCGGAGATGACGAAGGCCCCGTCGAGTCGCGAGAACTCCTTGAGCATCACGTTCACGATGGGGTCGCCGACGTGGACGTGTGACTTCTCGAAGGGGTTGTACGACAGTGGCCTGGACTTGTTCATCACCTTGCCGGCGTCGCCGACGACGAACAGTGCGCCCACCGGCTTGCCCTTCTGTCCTTTCTTTCCCAGTTCGATCGCGACTTCGAGCACGTCACGGATCACCGACGGCTCGGCTCGCGAATTGACGAACAGGTCGTAGACGCCAGATTTTGAGAACTCCGTGACGTTGATCCTGACGACGGCGTCCGGTGCGTCGTCGAACACGTCTGCGATACAGATCACGTCCGCGTCCTCCTCGACGTACGCCTCGTCGAGCGCACCCTCGACGCCAAAGCGAACCCGCTCCGACAGTTCGTTGAACTCCAGGGGCAACTCGACGAACGTCCCGGCGTCGACCGTGTTCTCGGCCGCAATCACCACGACATCGACGTCCTGCTCGTCATCGAACGACTGGTACAGTGAAGCGCTCGGAGCGAACAGGAACACGGCGTCGATGTCGGCGACGACGTCATCGAGGAAATCGGACAACGCGCTCATCGTTCCACGTTCAATGTGGCACGTGAAAAAGGTTTGCTGGCCGTCTGACGCCTGTGGGGTAGCTGCGAGACACTCATCGCTCTGCCATCAGCTCGTCGGCGAGCGCAGCGACACGTTCGCGAACGACAGTTCCACTGAGACCCGCCCGCTCGGCCAGCGCCAGCAGTCCGCCCATCCCGACGCCCTCTTTGGCTTCGCCCGCCTCGTACCGCTCCATCGCGACGTGATCGCTCTCGTCGAACCCGGGGTCGCTCACGGTCAGGGCTAGTTCCAGATCCGACGCCAGTCCCCTGATGTCTGCAGACGAGTCCCGGGCGACGTACGCCGTCGTCGCGAGTGCAAGTCTTCCGTCGACGCCAGCGTGACGCAGGAGCGCACCCACCGTCGCCATCTGGGTTCCACCCGCGAACGTGACCGCACAGTCTGTCTCGACCGCACCGAGCGCGATCCCCGAGGCGACCGCGAGCACGGGATCACCCATCCGCCGGACTGCCCGTTTGGGCTGGTCCGCCGCGTCGCCGGGTTCCAGCGCACTCGCCGCCAGCCCCTCCTCCACGATGGCTCGTTTGCGGTCGATCGGGTTCTCTGGCAGCGACGACGAGACCGCCTCTCGCTCGCCCAGCGCCCGCAAGACACCGAGCGCCGTGGTCGTTCCGCCGGGGATCGACTCGCCGAGTACGATTTCGTCGGCGGGCAGCGCCCGACCGAACTGCCGGGCCGCCTCGAACGCACCCGGTGCCGACGGGACTGGATCCTGCTCGCGAACGTCCCTGCCCGGCCTCGCACCGACCGACGTGGTCGGCGCGCCGGTGGGCTCTGCCAGCCCGCCGTCGACGACGGTCACGTCCAGATCGAGCAGTTCGACGACCGCGCGAGAGACGACCGCCGGCGTGAGACAGCCAGTCGGGCTCTGTGGCACGTCGCTGGCCCGGACGAGATCGCCGTAGCGGACGATCTCGGCGTCCGCTGCGGGCGTGTGTGCGAGCAGATCGGGATCGCTCCCGGCTGCTGAGATACCGTCTATCTCGGCCGTCCTGGTGGTACCGGTCACCAGCACGAACCGAGTGCCGCCGTCTCCATCCATGTCTCACCGGGCGCCCCGTTCGGCCTTCAACGCGTCGGTCCCCGGGGAAGCGCCACATCATTTATTGCCAGCGCCGCCGCCGTTGCCAGTATGGAGGACTTCGAAGAACTCGTCTCGTCGCTGACGCCGCGAGAGGACAACGACGCCATCTCGTCGTACCAGAACACGACGGCCGTCGCCTGCCCGGCCTGCGAACAGCCCTTCGACGACATGGTCGTCTGCAAGAACGAACTCACGTCGCTCAACCTCGACATGGAACTGGATCTCTGTACGACGATCCACGACGGCAACGTCGTCCTCTTTACACACAAACCCTGATCGCGACTGGGAGTTCGTTGCACAACCTTCGGTACGTTTATAACAGTTGCATTGTGACGTGATGACACGAATCATGATGGGGGCTCAACTGGGGCGTACGGTGGGGAACCGAGCACAGCAGTCACCGCTGCCGAGAAACGGGTTCACACGATGGACCGGCGAACCGCGCTGCTGACCACGCTGGTCGTCACACTCGTGGTGACACTCTCGGTGACCGGTCCAGCAACTGCGCTGGAACGCTCGACATCACTCACGACGGCCGCACCGGCGTCGGTCTCGGTCGACGAACGCGTCACTCTACAGGCCGAACTCCAGAACGCGACCGAAGCGTCTTACACCTGGGACTTCGACGACGGCTCCACCGGGACCGGATGGCTCGTCTCGACCACCTACGACGAGCCCGGACAGTACTCGGTCATCGTGACCGCCTACGACGGCGGCGTCCGGACGACTGATACGATCAGAATCAACGTCTATCCTGACAGCCTCGACACCGGGGAGTACAGCGACTCGTGGATCAGGCGGTGACGTGTGTCGGGCAGGATCTCGGATCGAAAACGGGGAGACCGGGTCGAGAACTGCGGGACCGGATTTGAACCGAAAGCAGACGTGCTCGCTTTGCTGCGCGCGACTGATAGGGCCCAAATCCGGCTGTCTTACAGTTGCAACTCACGAATTTGCTCGTCGCAAAGTGCGCGAGACCGGATTTGAACCGGAAGAAGACTCGCTACGCTCGTCTTCTGGGGTTCAAATCGGTCCTGCTCTTCGCTCACTCCGTTCGCTCATGCGCGGGACCGGATTTGAACCGGCGGACCCCTACGGGATAGCGTCCTAAGCGCTACGCCTTTTCCTGGCTTGGCTACCCGCGCGCAAGATGGCGTATTCCCGACCGCTTCAAGTACTTATCGCTCTCGGGCGCGCTCTCGGATGGCATCGGCGAGGGCGTCGGGATCGTCGAGTCGTTCCACCACGGTGAGATCGTCCCCGACTTCGAGACTGCCGGACTCAACCACGTCCGCACAGATACCGCCGCGTTCGTCGCGGAGTGCGCGGGCAACCCCCTCCTCGTCGGCGACTTCCTCGACGTGGGCGCAGGGCGGCCGTCGACGCGTTCCCTCGAACACCGCGTCACCGATACGAAACCGCGTGTCGAGGAGATCGACCACCTCGACGCCGTCGACGACGATGTTCCGCCGGTGGCGACCGTCCGAGAGATCGATATCGAACTCCTCTCGCACGTACGCCAGGGCAGATGACGAAACGAGCGTGACCTGGCAGACGTCGTAGGGTGCGTAGTGCCCCGTCCCGAGGAAGTAACGGTCACCGCGGAGGCCCCCGTCGGCGACGGCTTCCAGCGTCTCGTGGTGCTCCATCGGCGCACTGCCCTCGGGCGCAGTCCAGAGTTGGGAGACGGTCGGCATGACGGGACGTTGGGGACCGCCAGTCAAAGCCCCGGCGACGAGTGTTTAAGTCCGATGGCGACCAAGCGAGGGACATGTATCGCGCGAGCGACCGGCGGGAGCACGAAGAGTGGCTGGACGATCTGGAAGCGGCGGCCGACACGCTGGACCTCGAGAGCACCGCACGGTCGCGGGCGGTCGACCTCTTCCTCACGTCGATGCCGGTCGACGAGGACCGGTCCAAGCAGGCGGTACTGGCTGCGAGTCTCTACGTCGGTGCACTCGTGAGCGGTCAGGAGCGATCCCAGCGCGTCGTCGCCGACGCGACCGGGGTCTCTCGGTTGACGATCCAGCAACGCTGGAAACCGCTGCTGGAAGAAGCGGGTCTCGATGCACCGGACTGGTGACCGACAAGAGAAGACGATGCTGGAGTGGCTCTAGACAGTAATCAGAATCATACGGACAGTTGTCGGTTTGTCCCAGATCGACCGCAGCCAGTCGTACGATCGACTCGGAAAACGTCGACAACCGTCCGTATCAGGTCCGCTCGGCGCGGCCGTCGCTTTCGGGCGTCACGTTCCCGTGTCGATCGATCTCGCCCCGGACGATTCGCGTACTGGAGATGATGTCACCGTCGTCGGCGTAGACGTGCGGAACGACTTCGATCTCCAGTGGATCGTAGCCTCGCTCCTCGCGGATCTCGTTGATCCGTTTTCCTCCGGTCTCGGTCTCCGGAGAGACGACCAGCACGTCGAACTGGGCCTCGGTCGCGATGCCGGTCGGCTCCGTCAGTTCGCGGATCTCGTACTCGCGGTCGTATTCGGCTGACAGCTCCGCGAGTTCGTCGTCGAGCGCGCTTCGCCGGGCGTCGTACGATCGGATACTCCGTTCGGCGTGGCGGGTCTTCGGCGCGAGATCGTCGCTGGTCAACCCTACGGTCACGTCGCCGAGTTCGAACGCGCGGTCGAACAGCGCACGGTGACCATCGTGAACCGGATCGAACGTCCCACCCAGCGCGACCTTCATACAACGAGGCAGAACGCCTCCGGGTTTATGGGCTTCGACTCCGGCAGTCCTGTCAGATGGTGGCGTGTGCCACGGGCCGGACGACCACGCTTCGGGTAATCACGCTTCGTTGTCGTCGCTGTCCCCGTCGTCCGCCGTCCCGTCGCCTTCGTCGTCTTGGCCATCGTCGTCTACACCCTCGTCAGTACCGGCGTCGTCTTCGTCCTCGCTCTCTTCGCTGACGCTGATCGTCACTGGTTCGCTCTCGGTCTCGGTGGTGTCCGCGTCCAGTTCACCGAGATACTGATCGAGGTTGAAGACGGTGTTGAGTTCCGACTGTACGTCGCCGACGACGTCGCCGACGAGATCGCTGGGTGCGATCGCCGCGTACTCGTACGGGTTGTTACCGGCACCGCTGTTCTCGCGCTTCTTGCGAGTGACTCTGCCCTCGTCGTGGAGTTCCGCGAGGGCCTCTCTCACGGTGCTCGGGTAGAGGCCGGTCCCGTCGGCGATCTCGTCGCTCGTGCTGTGGGGTTCCTGCCGGAGGTGCACGTAGATCCGGGCCCGGGTCTCGGTGTCGAGCACCCACGAGAGGAGGTCGACGATCCCCTCGTCGAACGACTCGACGGCGCGATCGGCCTCCTGTTCGAGCCGCTCTCGAACGTCGCCATCGTCACCGGATTCGCCGTTCGGTTCGTCGTCGAACGGATCGTCGTCGAACGGATCAGCACCGAAATCGTCCTCCGATCCGTCGGCCGGATCGTCTGAACTATTTTCGTCTGTCATGTCCTTTCTAGAAGGACGAATGCCGTTCAGTGGGCAAAAGTCTTGGGACCTCGGGGCGAGGTCAGAATTACCTTTGCTAATTATTTACTTAAAGAATGTGTGAAATGGCAACCAGTTATCGCCAGTGAGACGGCTCGGTAACTATTTACCATTATCTTCGCAATGTAGGCGTAGCGGTGTGGCATGGGATAATACACCGCAGGTGGCCGCATCGGTTGGGCTGGTGACCCAACCGGCACCGGGATGCCCGCGTTGGGCACGAACGAAACGAAGTGGAGTGGGGGTGGTACCCGTTCGCACGTTTATTCTATCAACAGGTTCTCAGCGAGCGTAGCGACGCCTTCGTCGTGGCGCAATCTGCGTTGACGGGTCGCGCCACTCTCTTCCTCGTAGATCGTTCGCAGGCCGTCGACGCCGAGTCGATCGCACTCCCGGTCGACCAGTTCGCCCAGCGACGCAGTCGATCCGTCGGGCGTCAACAGCGACACGTCGTGGCCGTGGCGCATCGCTCGCCACTTGTTCTCGTCGAGGTACTCGCAGCGAGTGTCGGTGTTCGCCTCGCCGTCCTCGTAGCGGTCGGCCATCGATTCGACGAGGGCGTGGACGTACTCGACGAACGCGACGACGTAGTCGCGGCGGTGCTGTCCGTCCGGGGTCCGGACTTCGACGGTACCGTGGCCCGAGTGAGGACGAACGTCGAACCAGAGCTCACCTCGATCGTCGATACTGTCGGTCTCGACCATGCGCCGTTCGAACTGTTCGAACTCGGCGTAGGAGTCGAACGCCGTCGGCATCCCGGTGTTGGGCAGGCCCTCGAAGATCTTGGCGCGGGCCGACGCCAGCCCCGTGTCGAACCCGTCCCAGTACGGCGAGTTGGCCGACAGCGCCAGCATCAGGGGAAGGTGCCAGCGCAGTTCGTTCGCGATCCAGACGGCCTTGTCGGCGTCGTCGACCCCGACGTGGATGTGCAGCCCCGCCGTCGTATTGCGATGCTGTGGATACTGGATGCGTTCGAGTTGCGCCCTGTATCGAGGTTTCTCCGCGTGTTCGAGTTCGCGCCACTTGGCCAGCGGGTGCAGGCCCGCGGCGGCGATCTGGAACCCGTTAGATGCGGCGTGACTGGCGAGCGCGTCCCGGACCTCGTCCAGCGCGTCTCGCGCGTCACCGATCCCGTCGAGGGTCGGTGTCTGGGTCTCGACGACAGTCTTGAATAGTTCGTGATCCAGCCGACCGTCCAGGATCGCCGGCGGTTCGCTCTCGTAGACCAGTTCGTCGGAACCGGAAGTCGGCCGACCGTACTCGTCGACGACGTAGAACTCCTCTTCGATCCCGAGGGTGCCCATCCGGTCGAACGCTGCCGCGGAACCCGTCTCCTCCATCGGTCGGGTTGTCGGTTGCCGAGCGTTAAAGCGTTCCGTCACGGCCGGGGCGTCCCCAGTTTCGGCAGATACGGATTACTGTAGATCTCTACTGGATCGACGGCTCGACTGTGAGCGGTCGACCTGGAAAACGGCTACAGTAATCCGTATGACTGCGAGAGCGCGCTATCGCCGGCGAGCGACGACGCCCAGGTGATCGTCGTGGTACGGCGCGAGCGATGTTGTCTCCAGCACTTCGTACTCGGCTTCGAGCGTCGCCAACACGTCGTCGAACACCGTCTCCGGATCGGCCGTCACGTCCTCGCTCCGGGCCTTGATTGCCAGCACCAGTCTCCCCCCTTCGGAGAGGAACTGTGCGTTCCGGTTGGCGACGAGTGCCTGCCCGCGCGTGGCCACGTCCTGAACGATCACGTCGACCGGTTCGACGACGTGGGCGTAGCTCTCTGGCGTGCGAGCGTCCTTCAGGAGCGGGAAGAGGCGTGGTCGCGACTCGGCGGCATCGAGCAGGTCCCGGACCGGACGTGCGGCGAACTCGACGGCGTAGGTGGGGCCCGCGAAATCGGCGACGTGGCTGACGGTCGTCCCTGCGGCGGCCCCGAGATACAGCACCGTCTCGCCGCCGCCGAGACCGGTGTCCATTCCCAGTTCAAGCATCGCACCGAGTTTCGAGCGATGCGGGTCCCAGCGACGCCACGCCCCGTCAGTTTCCTCACCGTAGACCGGGTCGCCCTGTGTCGCCAGCCCGGTCTCACCGTCGAACCCGTGACGCTCGACGCCGTCGGGTAGCGTCATTTGTCGCCCTCCGTGCGAGACTGGATCGTCTCGATGCGCTCGTCCAGTTCGGCCTGCAGATCGGGTCGGAGGTCGCCGCTGTAGTGGTCGATCCGGGCCGCGATCGTCAGCTTCCCCGCCACCGCGCGAGCGGCTGAGCCACGGTTGTCGGGGTGGGTCCCCCTGACAGCTTCGTGCGTGTAGATGATGCCGTGCTTGGGCGACGGAGCGTTACCCCGGAGATGGGCGAAGAGGGCGTCCTCGGCACCCAGTACCTGGACGGTGCCGCTCGGCTTCTTCGCCAGTGACTCCAGCCCGCCGGCCAGCGACAGCAAGCGGGCCGCGAGGACGGGACCGGCCAGTGCGGCGAGGTTCGGCGCGACTTCGGGGGCGGTCCTGTCGATGTATCCCCGGAGGCGTTGGGCCTCGTCGTCGAGGTCGACAACTCGCTCGGCCAGCGACTGGAGCGCTTCGCCGGCCGGATCGTCACCTCCGGTCGCGGCGAGTTCGCGGGCGTACTCGACACCACTGCCGGCGTCGGACGACCGACTCTCGCCCCACTCGGCGACTCGCTCGGCGAGTTCGTTGGCCGTCCGTTCGCAGTCGCTCATCGCACGGACGGCGTGAACAAGCTGGCGGTCGTCCGCTCCCTCCCGCTCGGCGACGGCGCGTTCGGTCGCGGCCATCGTGGCCGCGTGCAGGCGGTCGTAGTAGTCGTCGGTATCTTCGGCGAAGCTCGCCTCGACAGCCAGTTCCGGCCACTCTTTCGGTCGGTCTGCGCTCCCTTCCCGGATCGCGGCGGCCGTTCCGTCGGCGTCGTCGGGATCTACTCCGGCGAACCACCCGTCAGTCATTGCGCGTCTTTGCAGGGCCGGTGCGTTAAAAGGCGCGGTCCCCGACCAGTGCGACTGGTGACAGAGTCTTCTCCACGGTCCCGCACGCGGCAGGACGGACGGCTGCTAGCAAACATCTTACTATATATACATACTTAGAGAGACAATATAGAGCTGTCATGCGAGAACGCATCGACCCCTTCGAGCAGATGGACCGGATGTTAGAACAGATGCGACACGGCCTCTGGACAGGCTACGGCGGCCCCGAAACCCCACGCTTCGGATCGCGACGTCTCGGGGAATCCACCGAGGCCGACGGCGAGACCGTCAGCGATGAGTACGGCTACAGCGACCACGCACTGACGCTCGACCGGACCGACGACGGCCTCGTCGTGCTCGCGGACCTTCCGGGCTTCGAGAAAGACGAGATCGAGCTCACCTTCGAGGACAGCGTTCTCTCGATCGCAGGCACCCACGAGGTGACCGACGGCCACAGCGCCCGGAGCCGAACCGTCCGCGAATCGGTCCGAGTTCCCGGCGACGTGGTGGTCGACGAGATCGCCGCGAGCTACCAGAACGGCGTCCTCTAAGTGACGCTCCCCGTCGAAGACGACGAGGGCGACGACTACCGCATCGACATCGAGTAGTCGGACCGACGACAATTCGCGCGTATTTTCAGACACTGAAGGTCGGTTCACACGAAGGTAATAAACGACCGACAACGGGAACGATCGGAAACGATGGCACTGTTACACTCCCCTATTTATATCACTGTTGTCCGTGTAATAACGTCACATGGCTGGGTCCCGAACGGTGCCGGACTGGCGGAAAGCAGAGCGCGAGTACACGGACGAAGTGGTCGGCGACACGACGATCCCAGAGCTGTTCGAGGCGAGCGCGGATCGCAACGCCGATCGAACCGCGCAGTTGTACAAGGGCGGCGTCTACGACCGCTCGCTCGCCCCGGACGCGGTCCCCGCCGCGCCAGAGGGGGCCTACGGCTCGATCACCTACGACCAAATGCAGTCGATCGTCCACAACCTCGCGGCGGGCTTTCGGGAACTGGGCGTCGATCACGACACTCGCGTCGGTCTCTTCGCGAGTACGCGCATGGAGTGGGCAATCTCTGACTTCGCTGCGCTGGCGGCCGGCGGGATCGTCACGACAGTGTACATCGAGTCCTCACCGAGACAGGTCCAGTACCTCCTCAGCGATCCGGGGGCCGACGGCGTCGTCGTCGAGAACGCCGAGCTTCTGGATCGCGTGCTCGAAGTCGAGGACCGCCTTGATCTCTCTTTCATCGTCGTCGTCGACGAGTACGACACCGACCGCGACGACATCTACACGCTCGGTGAACTCCACGACCTCGGCGAGAGCGCCTACGACAGCGAGACGTACCAGTCCTGGCTCGAAGAGCGCTCACCGTCGGACCTGGCGAGCCTGATCTACACGTCCGGAACGACCGGACAGCCCAAGGGCGTCAAGCTGAGCCACCGCAACTTCCGCTCGAACGTCAATCAGGTGTACAAACGCCTCGCACCGAGACCCGACAAGGACCCGGACCTGCCAACACTATCGCCCGATACCACGTCAATCGCGTTTCTCCCCCTGGCGCACGTCTTCGAGCGACTGTCGGGCCACTTCGTGATGTTCGGCGTCGGCGCGACAGTGGGCTACGTCGAACATCCCGACACGTTGTCGGACGACATCAAGCTCATCAGACCCAACACGGGCGCGAGCGTGCCACGGGTGTACGAACGGATCTTCGACAGGATGCGCCAGCAAGCGAGCGAGTCGTCGATCAAGCAGCGTATCTTCGAGTGGTCGGTCGGGGTGGCAAAGGAGTGGGCGACGACCGACGACCCCGGCGCGACGTTGCGACTGAAACACGCGATCGCCGACCGACTCGTCTACAGTCAGCTCAAGGAGAACCTCGGTGGCAACATCGACTTCATGGTCAGTGGCGGCGGTAGCCTCTCGAAGGAACTGTGCCAGACGTTCCTCGGGATGGACTTCAAGATCGTCGAGGGCTACGGCCTCACCGAGACTGCCCCCGTCGTCACGGTCAACCCGCCGGAAGACGTTCGACCGGGGACGCTCGGTGTTCCGGTGGTCGACGAAGAGGTGAAACTGGACACCCACGTCGTCGATCAGGATGACTTCGAGACACATCGGGATGTCGGCGAACTGCTGGTGCGGGGACCGAACGTCTCGAAGGGCTACTGGAACCGTGAGAAGGAGACTGCCAAGTCGTTCTCCGAAGACGGCTGGTTCCGGACCGGCGACATCGTCGAAGAGACGGAAGACGACTTCCTGATCTACCACGACCGGCTCAAAGAGGTGATCGTCCTCTCGACGGGCAAGAACGTCGCACCGCAGCCGATCGAAGACGAGTTCTCGACGAGCGACCGGATCGCGCAGGCAATGGTGGTCGGCGACGACCAGAAGTTCATCGCCGCCCTGTTCGTCCCCAACTTCGAGCAACTCCGCCGCTGGGCCGACCGCGAGGGGATCGACCTGCCCGAGACCGAGCCCGAGATGTGTGAGGACGAGCGGGTCCGAGAGTGGATCCAGGAAGAGGTCGACGAAGTCAACGAGCAACTGGAGAAGGTCGAGACGATCAAGGCGTTCCAGGTGGTCCCGCGGGAGTGGACCGCCGAGAACGACCTGTTGACGCCGTCGATGAAGAAGAAGCGACGCAACATCAGGCAGGCCTTCGAGGAGCGACTCGACGATATCTACGAGGAGCCGGCGGCCGCAGACGACTGACACGGACCGTTGTCGGTCTGTCCCAGATCGACCCTACGACTGGGTGTGGTCGACTGGGGAAACGTCGACAACTGGCCGTATGCTACGGACCCTCGTCACTCCTCGGCTTCGAGCTCGATCACCGGAGCTGGATAGTCGATGCCGACCTGGACCCCGTAGTCGGCCTGTTCTTCGGCAGTCATCCTCCAGGGCTGGTGCGCGTACTCCGGTGGAAGCCCGTCGAGTTCGGGACACCAGTGCGTGACGTACTCGGCGTCCGGGTCGTATCGGTCTGCCTGCCAGAGAACGTCGAACGAGCGGTCACGCGAGTCGTTGCCGACCCCCGCCTGATAGGCCCAGTTGCACCAGTTCGAGGCCACGTCGTAGTCGACGAGTCTGGCCTCGAAGTAGGCCGCACCCGTCCGCCAGTCGATCCGGAGGTCGTTAGCGAGGAAAGAAGCGACGTTCTGGCGGCCTCGATTGCTCATGTAGCCGGTCGCGTTCAGTTCCCGCATGTTGGCGTCGACGAACGGAATGCCCGTCTCGCCGGCCGCCCAGCGCTCGAACTGCTCGCGATCCTGCTGCCACTCGATATCGTCGCGCTGTCTGATGCCGCCGGGAGTGAACCACGTTGAACCGTACTTCGCGAGCTGGAACTGGAAGAAGTCCCGCCACGTGAGTTCGAAGCGGAGCCAGTACGTCGAGTCGTTTTCGACGCGCTCGCGCTCGTACTCTCGAATCGCTGCGTCGATCCGGCGAGGGGAGAGACAGCCCAGCGCGAGCCACGGCGAGAACTTCGAGGAGTAGTCGCTGCCCAGGAGGCCGTTGCGCGTCTCGCGGTACTCGCGCAGACAGTCCCGTTCCCAGATGTACTGTTCGAGGCGATCCAGCCCGACAGTCTCACCACCCGACCAGTCGAGGACGCCGCGGTCGTCGACGACGGCATCCGATTCGTCGAAACCGAAGTCGGCGAGTTCCGGCAGTGAGCCGGGGTCGATCTCGTCCTCGCCCGGCCGTTCCGGCGCTGGAAGACGGTCTGGTCCCGAAGCCGACGGCCTGGGTGACGCCTTCGCCTCCGTTCGGTCTTTCCAGGGCGTGAACGTGTCCTCGATATCCTCGACCGGCCGTGGGAGATCGTCTCGGTGATACAGTGTGTGCGTCCAGAACGTCCGCGTCTCGACACCGCGGTCCGACAGTTTGCTCCGGACGCGGCCGGCAACGTCTCGTTCCTCGGTCCCCGCCAGGTCCTGCCAGTAGACGGCGTCGGCGTCGACGCGCCGGGTGACCGTCGGGACGACTGTTCCCGGATCGCCCCGGCGGACGTACAGTTCCCCACCGCGATCCCGCAGCGAGTGGCGCAGGTCTGCGAGACTGTCGCGAAGGAATCGAGCCCTGTACGGCCCGACTTTCTCGTGGTCGAACATCCCGGGCCCGGTCCAGCGCTCTGGCAGACAGTACAGTGGGACGACTCGGTCGGCGTCGGCGACCGCTCGCTGGAGCGTCGCGTTGTCGTGACAGCGCAGATCACGCCGGAACCAGACGACGATAGTGTGCATCGCGTCTCACTAGTGGTCCGAGCGACCAAACGACGATGGATAACAGCGTAGGTATCGAAAACGAGGCAAACCCCGGGAGTAGCAGGGGCCGGATAGAAGGCCGGCGTACCGTGGCGCTCCACGGTGATGGGTAGGGTGGATGGTGGATGGTGGATCGGGCAGGTGCCAGTGGGAGTCGGTCCCTGCCTACTCCCGCACACCGTTGTCGTCGGCACGGTCCGAACCGCGCCGCTCGGTGTCGGCGCTGCGTCGCTGTCGCTGCCGCTGTGCGCGGATACTGTCCGCGACGTCGTCAGGTTCAGTGGAGGGGGTTGCCATGGAGGGGAACGTCGACAGGGCGTCTGCCGACACTGGATGCGACGGGTGCCACAGTAAAGGGCTTCGTGGAAGCTACAACGCCGTTTTAACCGTCACGGAGTCGCGTGGTACCACGTCTCGGCATCTCACATTCGCACGTCGAGTGTCGTGACGGGCGGTCAGTTGCGACCGCACGTCGAGTGTCGTGACGGGCGGTCAGTTACGACCGCACGTCTATCGCTCGCTCACGCGGGCCGTCACACTCGACGAGCAGAATCGACTGCCACGTGCCGAGGTCGAGATCGCCACCGCTGACGGGCACGGTCACGCTCGGGCCGATCAACAGCGCTCGGACGTGAGCGTCGGCGTTGCCGTCGAGGTCGTCGTGTGCCCACCCCTCGTCGTCGACGAGCCCCGAGAGCGCCGTCTCGAAGTCCCCGAGTAGTCGCAACTCAGCTTCGTTGACCGTGACCGCGGCCGTCGTGTGGCGGACGAACACCGTCACGGTGCCGTCTGCATCGTTCGGGAGATTAGTACGCACTTCGTCGGTCACGTCGACGACAGAGAGCGGGCTATCGGTCGAGACCGTAAACGTTGGCATACCGGAGCGTTGGACCGAACGACAGAACTGGTTTTCCCTACGAGAGCTTTCGCTCGGCTTCGGCGACCGACTCGGCAGTCATCCCCTCGTATCCGACCTGTTTCGACCGACGGCTGAAGGCGTTGACGACGACCTGACTCGTCTCGTCGTCGGCCACCCGGACCACCCGCTCGACGCCCATCTCGAGCAGTTCGGCCTGTGCTTCCTTGATCGGTTCCGCCGCTTCCGGACTCGGTGGACGGAACCGTGAGATGTCGTTGACGATGTCGAAGCCCGGACGGAGTGTCTCGGCCTCGTCGACGGCTTCCTCGGCCGCCTCGGCCACCTGCTCTTCGTCGAGTGTTCCCAGGAGAGTGAGGGAGAGTCGGTTGGTCGATCGATCGGCCACGATCTCGTACTGCTCTTCCACTGTCGCCATATGGCTAGATACGTAGCCTTCCCGCAAGCCGGTGTGGCCTAACTAGTAAGCACTCGACGAAGAACGAAACGGTCGTTTTGGCTACGACACCCACTCGTCGGGCTTGGTGTCGTAGTCGATGTCGTCGGCGTCGAGGTGTTCGACCTCGGACCAGTCGACCTCCTCGATCGTGATCTCCTCGCCGTCGTAGCGGATCCGCCGTCCGACCTCCTCGGGTTCCGGTTCGCGGTCACGGCGGCGGGCGACCTCCACGTCGTGTTCGTCGAACTGCTTGTCGATCGTCAGCAGGTTGACCGGCCGGCCCCACAGTTCGAAGACGCGTTTGAGCGTCTCTCTGGCCTGGCCGATGTCGAGGACGACGCCGTTGTACTGGTGGGTCAAGAGGAGCTCGTTGCGGTTGCGGTAGTTGCCGTCGGCGACGGTGATCGTCGGCTTGCCGAAGTTCGTGAACTGGAGCATGAGCTTCTTCTTCACGTCCTCGGCAGCCGTCGAGGTCGCGCGGAAGTCACCCGACGAGTGGGTGTACTCGTAGGTGAAGTAGTTGTGCTCGTCGACGAACTCCTGGGTGAGGAACTCGTCGAGGAAGGTCACGTCGTTGTGACTCTCCCGGACTTCTCGCATCCGGTCCCAGCCACGGCGATACTCGACGTCGGCCAGCGCCTCCTCGATCGTTCCGTACCGAGCGTCGTCGAACATGTACCGCGAGATGCGTTCGAGGTCTTCCTGCGTGATTCGCGAGACGAATCCGCGGTACTGGGGCTTGACCAGCGAGTAGTGGCGTTCGGCCAGCCCCTCGTAGCTCAACACTTTCCACGGGTAGGCGTCCGCGTCGATTTCGCCCTCTCTGGCCGCCGCGAGCGCCTCGGCATCGATCCGGGGGTCCTCGGGATCGAAGGCGTCGAGGTTGCCCGGCACGTCCTCCAGCATCGGGTCTGGCGCGATGAGGTCCTGTACCTCGGTGAAGTCGACCATCTCGTGGAAGTTGCGCCAGGTCACGTCATCGACCCGCAGGAGGCGTTCGACCACTTCGCGTCGGTTCTCACTGTTTTCGAGGTACTCCCACAGTTCCTTGCCGAGTTTGTAGGGGTTGAGACCCGGAGAACCCAGCACGCGGGCCTGATGGTCCGCGTACAGGACGAACTCGTCGTCGCCGGCGAACTGCTCTTCGCCCATCATCATCGACTCCCAGTAGGCGGCCCACCCCTCGTTCATGACTTTCGTCATCTTCTGGGGGGCGAAGTAGTAGGCCTCCCGACGGAGGATGCCCAGCACGTCGATCTGCCAATCCGCCATCTCGACGGCCTGCTGACCCTCTCGATCGTACTGCATCCCGTGCTGGCGCAGGAACGCCAGGACGTCTTTCTCGGGCTCTTCCGGGAAAGTGATGGGCTGGTCGTCGTCGGACTGGTCGTCGAGCCACTCCTCGGTGAAGACCTGTCGGCGGACCTCCTCGGAGAGTTCGAGGTCCTCGAGCTGGTCGGCGATCTCTTCGAGGTCCACGTCCTCCGGACGGTCGTGCGAGCCGACCGGGGAGTAGGGCTGGTGCTGGTCGATGTTGTCTTCGAGACAGAGCACGTGGTCGATCCACTTCTCGACCTCGGCCCGATCGATTTCGGGGTCCTGCATGTACTCCTGGATCGTCTCGGCGTGGCGGGCCAGCATCGCGGAGGCGTCCGGATCGTCGTTGAACAGTCCGAACCAGTCGTTGTTCGCGAAGAAGTCCGCGTGTGCCTCGACGTGGGTGATGACGGCCTTTTGGTCGGCCAGTTCGTTCGACTCCTGGAGGAACGCGTGGGCCGGCTTGTCGTTGTTGACGATCTCGAAGGCCTTCCCGCCGAGGAACTGTCCCTGCTTCTGCTGGCGGTCGTACTGCATCCCCCAGCGCCAGTGGGGGTACCGCTGCTGGAACCCGCCGTAGGCGATTAGCTCGTTCATCTCGTCGTAGTCGACGATCCAGTAGTTCACGGAGTAGGGGGTCAGCCCCAGTTTCTTCGCGAGGTTGGCCGCCTCCGTCACCGGTTCTTCGAGGTCGTCGGCGACGCGCTGTTTTCGGATGTGATCGTCGGTACTCATTGTTCGTCCTCCGTGCTCAGGATCTCGTAGATGGCGTCGACAACGTCCTCGGGCGTGGAGACGTAGGCGACGGCCACGTCGTTGTCGCCGCGGAAGTGGCGCTCGACCTCCTCGGCGTGAGTCGCGTTGATCGCGTTCCCCGAGGGCTGGGTCTCGACGTAGGCGTGGAGGTTCGCCGGAATCTCCTCCATCAGCGGAACGACGTGCTCCTCGGTGTCGTTCGAGGAGTTCTCGGAGTCGCCTGCCGCGAAGACGTAGCGGTTCCAGTCGCTCCACGGGTACTCCTCTTCCAGTCGAGCCAGCGCGAGTTCGTAGGCACTGGAGATCCGGGTGCCTCCGCCCGAGCGGATGCCGAAGAACTCGTCGCGGTCGACCTCCCACGCGTCGGCGTCGTGGGCGATGTAGACGAACTCGGCGTGGTCGTACTTGCCCTGGAGGTACCAGTCCAGCGGCGTGAACGTCCGCTCGACGAGTTCGCGCTTCTTCTGGCGCATCGATCCGGAGACGTCGCGGATGTTGACGACGACGACATTCTTCTCGCGCTCCTCCTCGATCTCGGGGTACCGGTAGCGCTCGTCTTCCCGCCGGAACGGGATCTCCTCGACGCCCTCGCGTCGGATACGCGTGGCCGTGTCCTCGGGCTCGACGTTGTCGGTCATCTCCTCGATACTCGCCCACGTCGTCTTCTGGTCGGCGTCGAGTTCGTCGTAGGCGTCCTCGATCCAGGCCTTGGAGACGGGGATGTTCTGATCACGCGCCCACTCGAAGACGGTCGCGGGCCCCCAGCCGTCGATTTTCAGGGCTTCGCGGACGTAGTCGCCGTCGAAGTCCATCGCCAGCTTGCGCTTGAGCCCCTGCTTGAACAGGCGCTCGAAGTCCAGCGTCGAAGACGGTCCGCTCCGAGTGATGTCGGTGAAGTCGCCTTCCACCTCCTCGATCACCTTCTTGCCCTTCGGTTCGAGGTCGAGTCCGAGTTGCTCGTCGAGTTCCTGTGCGAACTCCTCGGGGTCCATCTCGTAGTACTCGTGCTCGCCGCCCTCCTCACCCGGTTCACCGTCCTCGTCACCGTCGTCGTCGGGCTGGGGCTGGCCCACGGGATCACCGGGCTGGGGCTGGCCGCCCTGACCCTGGCCGACCCCGCCCATGTCCCGCTGGTCGTACTCGAACTCGGGGAGGTCGACTATCTTGATCGGGATCTGGACCGAGTCCTGGCGACTCTGGCCCAGGTCACCGTACTGGATGAAGTCGGTGAGGTCCTGTCGGCGCTCCTCGCCGACCTCGCGATATCGTTCGAGGTCGTCTTTCAGTCCCATTTGTAACTCACCTGGCTCATGACGTGGCGGCTCGTCAGTTCGGCCGACGCCTTGCTGTAGTCGAACAGCTCCTGCATGTTCTCGATGGTCTCGGACTTGAGATCGGCCGTCTCGGTCCCGTTCGGTGGGTTGTCCCACTGGCGCGGGTCGAAGTCCTCGTACGTGCGCTTGACGTCGGCCCAGTCGTGACTACCGAGAACGGTCTGGATGACGGGGATCTCCTTCGGGTTCACGTCGCTGACGCGGAACTCGTCGTCCCGTGACTGCCAGGCGTGGCGGTTCAGCGCCGTGATGATCTTCTCGGTTCGGAACTGACGGACGCCGTCGTCGGGGTCGTTGCCGTCGTAGTCGTCCTCCTCGAAGCGCCCGAGGTGCTCGATCTCGAACACCTTCATCTTCAGCGGATCCGGGTCCTCGTACTCGCCCCGTTCGTTCTCGATCTGTTCGTCACCGTCCCATGCGTAGACGTGTTCGATGTACTCCTCGACGGTCTGCTCGTCGACACGCTTGTCACGCATGATCGCGTCGAGCACGTCCCGTTCCTGTTCGGTGAAGACGTGGTTTTTCACGGGAACCACACGCTCCTCGAACTCGCTGGCTTCCGCCGGCGAGAACACGGGTGCGGTTCCGAGTTGCTCGGCCATCCGGTTGAGCACGTCGCGCGGCATGACGACGTTCTCCACGGGGAGGTCGGCGTGGTGACGGTCCTGCTCCTCGTGGAGCAGATCGGCGATCACGTCTCTGGTGAACGTGACCGGGATCCCGCCTTCGCCGTCGTCTGCGCTCTCGCCCAGGTCGAAGTCCTCGACGTCGATGCGCTCGTCGCCCTCCTGCAGGTAGCCACGGTCGAACAGGAGTGCCTTGTCGACCAGATCCAGTCCCCCGGGCACGTTCGTCCCGTCGAGCCGCGAGACGATCGCATACATCGCCGCCGCTTCGATGGTGTGGGGTGCCAGCTCCACGTCGGTCACCTCGGTAGCGCTGTCCCGCACCGCGACGGTCAGTGGCTCCTGGATCCAGTCTTCCAGTTCGTCCCAGGAGTCGGCCTGCCAGACAGTCGTCTCGTTAGTGAGTTCACGGCGCAGTAGTTCGGCTTCTAACGACAGGTTCGTTAGGTAGGTGAATTCGTGTTTGTCCAGTCGGCGCTTGAGCGCCTTCAGCGGGTCCTGGCCCTCCCGTTCGGCGTGTTGATTGAGACGGGCCTCCAGATCGGGGTTCGAGATGATGATCAACTGCGTGTCGATGTCCATCCCGATCCCCTTGTCCAGTTTGACGTGGCTCTCATCGGGGACGTTCAGCAGTTTCTGGAGCAGGTCGGCATGCTGGGCCGCGTCCTCGACGATTGTCAGGAGGCCGTTGCCCTGTGAGAGCACGCCGTCGTAGGAGAACGCCTGCGGGTTCTTGCGACCGCGCGAGTCCAGTTCCCGGAGCATGCCGTGCATCCACGACCCGACCAGTCGCTCTTTGGGCGACCCCTCGTCCTCGGAGTGGAGGACGCCGATGCCGTCGCCGACGTCCACGACGAAGTTCTTGACGCGCAGGTGTTTCGGATCGGTCACGGCGGAGAACAGGTCTTCCTCTCCCTCGCGTCGGTACTGCTCTTCGAGGAACTCGTAGGCCTCCCGCGAGAACGGATCGAGTTTGCCCTCGGCCGTGAGTGTGACGTGGTCCTCGAGGCGCTCGTTCAGTTTCGCCAGGAGGTCCCGGCGTACGTCGGTCGGAAACACTGTCAGGGGATTGACCTGGACGGGACTGGCGTACCAGTCGTCCTCGTCGGCGACGGGATCGTCACCGTAGGTGAGCGCGCTGTCGCTCGACCCCGCGCCCGAGACGTTCCACTCGACGGTGTAGCGCCGCCCTTCGTCGGTCCGAGAGTACTCCCGGAGGCCGTTGATCAGGCAGCGCTTCAATTCAGACTTGCCGGTCGCGGTCGGGCCTTCGAGCCAGATTATCTTCTCGTCTTTGCCCCTACCTGCCGCGATCGAGCGCAGGTCGTCGACGAGTTTGTTCAGCACCTCGGTGTTGCCCAGGATCGCGTGCTCGCCATCGTTGTGTGGGTCGTCGAAGAAGCGGTAGCGCTCCTTGCGCTCGCCCTCCTCGATGACGGTTCGCGTGCCTGCGTCCTCGATAGCGTCGAGCAGGTACTTCGAGGCGTGAGAGGCGAGTTCGGGCTGTTCGAACAGGCGGTCGACGAACGCCGAGAGGCTCATCGGCTCCTCGTAGGTCCGATCCAGCGCCTCGTCCGCCTGACCGATGAAATCCTCGCCGTGCATCACTCTTCCATCTCGCTTTTGGCGACCTCTGCGCCGGCGAACTCCAGCACCTCCTTGGCCCCTTCCTCGGAGTAACCCTGTTCGATCAGCGCGTCGATCCACTCGTTGCGCTCGTCGTCGTCCATCTCGCCGCTGGACACCAGCGCGGAGAAGTTGATGTTGTGCTTCTTGTCCTCCCAGAGTTTCCGTTCGAGGGCGCGGCGCAGACGGTCGTTGTCCTGCGGGTTGAACGTGTCACCCTCGCGGGCGCGCCGGGAGACCCAGTTCGACACTTCCTGCCGGAAGTCGTCCTTGCGGTCCTCCGGCAGATCGAGTTTCTCCTCGACGCTGCGGAGGAACTGCTCGTCGGGTTCCTGCTCGCGGCCCGTGAGGTCGTCTTCGACGGTGTCGTCGTCGATGTAGGCCATCACGTGATCCATGTACTTCTCGCCCTGGCGCTGGATCTCGTCGATGTCGTAGGCCAGTGCGTGGCGCACGTCCTCGATCGCCCGCTCCTTGTACTCCTCGCGGACCAGTTCGAGGTAGCGGTAGTAAGTCGAGAACTTCTCTTCGGGGATCGAACCGTGGTTCTCCAGGTTCTCTTCGAGGTGGTTGAACGTCGTCAGCGGCGAGAGGAACCGCCGGTCGCGGTGCATCGAGTCCATGATCGCCTCCGCAATCTCGTCGCCGATGAACCGGGGGGAGACGCCTTCCATGCCCTCGCCGATGTCGGCCGACTCGGCGGCCTCCTCGCGGAGTTTCTTCACGTCCACGTCCTCGGCCTCGCCGATCTCGCCGTTGTAGGCCTTGGCCTTCTGGATCATGTCGACCTTCTCGGCGTCGGGCTCCTCGATCCGGGTCAGCACGCCGAAGAGGCCAGCCATCTCCAGGGTGTGGGGTTCGACCTGGATGTCCGGCAGGTCGGCGTTGCGCAGCATCTTCCAGTAGATCTGGGACTCGTCCTCGTAGCCCAGCACGTACGGGAAGTCGATGCGCTTCGTGCGGTCGTTGAACGCCTCCATCTTCTCGTCGCCCTTCTTGTCCCGGTACTCGGGCATGTTCGTCCGGCCGACGATCACCTGGTCGATGTCGATCCGGGGGTTGTTCTTGGGCTTGATCGTCTGTTCCTGCGTCGCGTGCAGGAAGTCGTAGAGGAACTCCCGTTGCAGTTTCAGGAGTTCCTCGCCCGAGAAGATACCGCGATTGGCGTTACAGAACGCACCGGAGTAGTCGAAGGCGCGGGGATCGCTCTCGCCGTAGATGGCGATCTTCGAGTAGTTCACGTCGCCGGTCAACTCCGTCTCGTCCTGGTTCTTCTTGTCTTTGGGTTCGAAGGTCTCGATCCCCTGGCGCTGGTTTTCGTCGGCGATAAAGCGGATGATCTCGATGTGGTTCTCCAGAACGGCCTGCAGGTCGTCGTCGTAGTAGGCGAGCAGGCGGTCCATGTAGAACTCGCTGGCCGGGTCCAGTGCCTGCTCGTTGCGGATCGTGTACGGTGCCTCGAGCAGTTCGTTGAGGTCCTCGATGACTTTGTCGCGTTGCTTCTGTGGCAGCAGGACGATCGGGTCCTGGTTCATCGGGGATCGGACGACGTCGTCGGCGGGGTCCTGATCGCCGATCACGTCACAGAGGTTCGTCCACCGGAACGTGTACATCCGACCCTCGTCCCGGAGCGTGTAGTCCTCGAAGTAACGGCGGACCTGCCGGTCGAAGTCGGACTTCCCCGAGCCGACGGGACCCAGCAGGAGTTTGATCCGCTTCTCGGGCCCGAGTCCCCGGGCACCTGATTTCACCTTATTGACGAATTCGTGCATCGACTCGTGGACGACACGCCCGTAGAACGTGTTCTCACCGTCATTGAGCGGGTCCTCCGAGGCGAGTTTGTACTCGACGACGCCGGCGTCCTCGTCGTACTCGGTACCGTAGTAGTCGAACATGTCCGCGACGCGCTGGTGTGCGTTGCGGGCAACGGGCGGGTCGTCGTACAGTTCGTCGAGGTACCAGTCGAACGAGTGCGTCGTCCGCAAGTCCGCCGGAATGGAATCCCGGTACTCTCTGCTCAACTCCGCGAGTGATTCTTTGGTGCCTGTCATGCTATCACAGCGTGTGTGCTCTGACGCCGACGACGCGGTGGTGTGCGTCGGTGCGCCTGTCTCGGGAACCGTTCTCGCCAGCAGCAAGCCGACGCCGCGAACCGCGACGACGCTGTCGGCCGCCGCGTTCGAACGTCGCGTGATGGGTGCATGCCATGTGTATTCATACCAACCATCGTCACGGAGACGAGGTTCTGTGGGTTGGTACCAAGCCGCTGACCGGAACAGTTTCCGATACTATTTATTGTATGAGTGTTGTGACCATATAACACTTGCTTCGAGGCCGTCTCAGCCGCCATTAATTCCAAGATTTTATCTGAAGAAAGTACTGTTGCGTAAGTCGGTAGCCCGGTGCTACCTGCACAGGGCGGTGACTACACCTTTAAGTACTACACCCGCTGTCCGGTCGCCACGGACCGCCGGACATTTCTCGGTGCCCGCTCCAGGTGTGATATGAGTCTCGACTCGCTGAGCGAGGAGTGGGTGGTCTGGAACGAGGAACAGGCCCGCATCGTGCTCGCGTTTCGACCGGACGTCTTCGACGGCGGCGATCTCCCGGCAGCCTGCCTGCCGACGATCTACGTCACCAGGGGCCGACGCGATCGACGGCCCGGCGGCGAACGAGTCGGAGAGAACTGGTACGTGACGCTGTATCTCGAACCGGACGTGGACTGTGGTACCGACAGCTACGATAGTCGGGGTGAAGCGACCGCCGCCGCCATGGCGCTGGCTGAGAGGTTCGCCAGCGGCGACATCGACTACAGGAGTGTCTACCAGGTGCCCAGAGAGGCGTACTTCGAGCGACTGGACGAACTGGTCGGGGGGGAGTGATACGGATTACTGTAGCTATGTGCCGCTGATCGTCGACCTCGTCCCGGCGATCACCGGTACGGGACTACAGTAATTCGTATGATACGGATTACCCGTCGGGCGCGAGTTCCCTGACCGAGACGTTGTCGAACCGCGCCGTACACAGCGCCCGCGGGACGACGCTACACACGGCGAGACCGACGGCGATCGGATCTGTCAGCGGGACCGTCCGCTGGTCGATCGCCCGCCACTCCTCACCGCGCCGCGAGACGTAACACGTGACCCGATCCCCGACTCTATCCAGTCGGAGCCAGTTCACGTCCTCCGGACTCGATTCGAGTTGCTGGCTGACCGTCTCGCCGCCAGGCGTCTGGCGCCACGTCGTCTCGATCCCGTGGCCCGGGGTCAGGCCGACGTACCCGTGGGTTGCCTCGTCCTCGACCGAGTCCCGGACGATCACGCCGCCCTTGCTGTAGTGGTTGATCTCTTCGAGGTCGACGAGGCGGGCCTGGACCGACGCCGGTCCGTCGACTTCGGTGAAGGCGAAGTGGAAATCGTTGTTCTCCGCGTAGATGTCGTCGCCGGCACCGGTGACGACCCACTCATCGGTCGCGGCCTCGTAAGTCGCCGATCCGTCGGCGTTCACGTTGCCGACGTCGCGACTGTCGTCGAGGTCGTGGGTCACGGTCGTCGTTGCGCCGAGGGCGGGATCGGTCGCCATCGGGACGTTCGCGACCGCGACCTTCGCACCGCCCTGTCGGCCGGAACGGATGTCGATCTCCCACTTGAGCCGCTCGACTGCGTCCGAGACGATCGCCAGGCCGGTCCCGGTTCCCTCGTCGGCGGTCGTGTATCCCTCCTCGAACACCTGCTCGCGCTCGCCCGCCGAGACCCCGGGACCGTCGTCCTCGACGTAGAAGCCGTGGTCGAGGGCCCCGATCCAGACGGTGACGTCCGGACCGGCGTGGTCGATCGCGTTCTTGAACAGGTTCTCGAGGATCGGCCGTACTTCCGACTCTGAGGCGGTGACGACCGTCTCGTCGGGGATCTCGACGTGGAGTGTCGCCGACGCTCTGTCGACGACTGTCCACACGTCTCTGGCCAGTTCGGCGAGCCGCGTTGTCCGCGTCTCGGTGTCTCCGACTCGGTCGGTACTCACGAGTGCCTCGAGATCACCGATCAGTTCCCGCATCCGATCGTTGGCTTCCTCGACGCGCTCGAGGGCCGCTTCGTCGCCCGTGCGTGCGAGTTCGAGATAGCCGTCCGCGATCTGCAGCGGCGACCGCAGATCGTGAGAGACAAAACTCGTGAACCGCTCGAGTTGCTCGATCCGGTGGCGCATCGAACGTTTCTCGCGTTCCCACTCAGAGACCTCCCGCGTGACCGAGATCGTCCCCCGCGGTTCGCCGTCCTCGCCAGTCCAGGGATATGCCGTTCTTTCGTACCAGAACGCCGCTTCGCCGCTCCCGTACTGTTCGACCTCCCCGAGGATCGGGTCGCCCGTCTCGACGACCCGCAAGGCGTCCTCGTGCTCTTTCTCCAGCACGTTCCACTCGTTGTCCTGTTCGCGGGCCAGTTCGGCGGCAGTCCGCCCGAGCATCACCGAGGGATCGGGTCGATGGCTGTACGACGACGCGGCCACGTACCGACCCTCCCGGTTCTTGACGTACATCATCTCGTCGTAGGAGTCGAGCAGTTGCTCGAACGCCGCCGTCCGGAGACGCCGATTGACGTTGCGTTCACCACGCTGGGCAGCATCTCGGACGACGTCGACGACTGTTTCGAGCGACGTGTCCGACAGGGGCAGATACGTCCCGCCGGTGGCGACCGTCTCGGCAGCCAGTGTGTCGTCGTGCGAATCCGGGAGCACGATCCGTGGCACGGCATCCTCCCACGGTCCCGTGGACGCTGGTTCGGGGTCCGTCGAGGCAGTTGACGAGGAACGGGTGAGAACGCAGACCACGCTTCCGGCAGGGACGTCGTTGTCCCACGCACGCTCGTCTACCCGATCGATGACGAACTCGTCGAGTTCCGCATCGAGCCGTTCCGGAATCGCTGTGTCCTGGAACCCGACAACCAGGATCCTCGGCCGTCCCCCCAGCTGGCGTCGAGTGTACGTCACAGCCGGGTTTGTACGGATACCCTCTTAAGCGTATGGTCGCTGACAGGCGACGGGCCGCTAGCTGAGGCAGCCGACTCTGTCGTCGATCTCGACCTGCAGTCCCGTGACAGAGACGTTGGCGAACCGCGCCGTGCACAGCGCCCGCGGGACGACGCTACACACGGCGAGCCCGACGTATACGGGACCCGAGAGCGGGACCGATCGCTGGTCGATCGGAACCCACGCCTCTCCGTCCGTCGATACCGACAGCGTCACGCGCTCACCGTCGTAGACGAGTTCGAGCCAGTCTGCCTGACCCGTCACCTCTTCGAGTTGCTGACTCGTCGTCGTTCCGCCGGTTTCCGTACACCACAGCGCTTCGGTCCCGTGACCGGGGGTCTGTCCGACGTAGCCGTGCGTCGCGTCGTCAGACAGCGAGTCACGGATCATGATCCCCGCCTTGCTGTACGGGTTGATATCGTCGATCCCGAGCAGACGAGTCCGGATCCGGACCGGCCCGTCGAGTTCAGTGTACACGAACTGGAAGTCGTTACGACTGTCGTAGATGTCGTTTCCAGCACCCGAGACGGTCCAGATGCCGTCTTCGTACGTTGCATCTCCCTCCAGGTGAACGTCGCCGACCGAGGCCACAGTTTCGAGAGCGTGCTCGCCGGCCGTCTCGAACGGACAGCGCCGATCTGTCACCATCATACAGTTGTTGATCTCGTAGCGTCTCCCGCCGTCGGCTGCGTCGACAACCGTCATCGTCCAGTTCTGGGCTTGGACTGCGTTCTCGACGATCTCGAACCCGGTTTCTGTATCGTCGACGTCGTGCTCCGTGTCACCGCGGGAGTCGTGCTCGACGTAGAATCCGTCGTCGAGGGCACCGATTCGGACGACGTTACTACCCCTCTCGATCGAACCTGCCGACTGTCGCTCGTCCGGGACCGCCGACTGTCGCTCGTCCGGGACCGCCGACCTGAACAGGTTCTCGAGGATCGGACGGATCGTCGATTCGGGGGCACTGACGACTGCCTTCTCCGGGATGTCGATCTCGATCGTCGTCCGGTCGCTGCCGATGACGCCCCACAGATCACGAGCGATCTCCGCGATCCGAACCGTCCGGATATCTTCGATGTGGTCCGACTCGCCACCGACGAGCGTTTCGAGATCGTCGATCAGTTGCTGCATCCGGTCGTTGGCCTCCTCGAGTCGCTCGAACGCCTCGTCGTCACCCTCACGGGCCAGTTCGAGATAGTTACTCACGACCTGTAACGGGGATCGGAGGTCGTGAGCGACGTAACTGGTGAACTGTTCGAGCTGGTCGATCCGAGTTTGCATCTCCTGACGATCGCGGTATCTGGACGAAACCCCCCGCTCGATCCCGATGACGCCCGTTATCTCTCCGTCGACGGTCCACGGGAGGACCGTGTGTTCGATCCAGAACGTCGCTTCGCCGCTCCCGAACTGCTGGACGTCCGCGACGATCGGCTCGCCCGTCTCGACGACGGACATCGTGTCCTCGTGGCGTCGCTTGAGGTTCGGCAATCCCTCCTCGCGTTCGGCCGAGAGCTCCAGGTCCGTCTTCCCGAGGAACGCCGACGGGTCGGGCCGATTGCCCGGATCGGAGACGGCGACGTATCGGCCCTCGGCGTTCTTGACGTAGAACGTCTCCTCGTTCGCCGCCAGGAACTGCTCGAACGCGTCGGAGAGCAGTCGGTCGCTCCGGCGGTGTTCGCCCCTTTTGGCGGCAGCCTGAACTGCGGTCTCCAGGCGGTCGCCCCCCAGGTTCGGCGGGACGTACTGTGCCCCGACAGCCCCGATCTCGGCGGCACTGGCTCCGCTGTCCTCGTCTGCGGCCACCAGCGTCGACACTGCGTCGTCGGTGTCGCGAATCTCCCGGACGAGTTCGACTCCGGTCCGATCCGGGAGCGAGTCGGTCGTCAGTACACAGACGACGTGCTCGCCCAGCGCGTCGAGCGCAACGTCGCCGTCGGCGACGAACGACAGATCGTACTCCGGGAGTCCGTCGATATCGCCGATACAGCTGCTGCTCCCGACGACGAGGACCGTCGGATCGGCGTCGAGGTATCGCCGGAGAGACGTCACTATCGACCATACACGTCCTCCATTAAATAAAGATATGGCGTCGTTTTATGACGATGTCACAGAATCGAGTCGAGACCGAGTGTCGGAGTCGACACACCGCGATACTGTCGGCTATCAGCGTCCCGAGAAACGGAGTGCCGTAGATGCGCAGCGACGGACGGCAGCGCGGTGGAGACGAACACCAGTCAATCGCTACAATAAACCGCACGAGTGTCCCACCAGCCGACAGGTATAGTGGCGTCCCCGACGAACGACTGAGTATGTCTACTGTCACGCTCATCGGCTCCCGACTGGCGACGACGGGAGCGGAGTTCGTGTATCGGGGGGAAGCCAGCGGGTGCGAGGGGTGTCCGTACCGCGACCAGTGTCTCAATCTCACCGAGGGACGGCGCTATCGGGTGACGGAAGTACGCGAATCGGGCCAGTTGCTAGACTGTGCGGTCCACGAGGAGGGCGTCAAGGCCGTCGAAGTCGAGCCCGCGCCGATCAAGGCAAACGTCGCTTCGAAGGGTGCCTACGCGGGCAGTAGCGCGACACTGCGGGGGCCCTGTCCCTACACCGGTTGTCCGAGTCACGAGTACTGCGAGCCCGCCGGTGCGTCGTTCGACGAGGAGTACCGCATCGACGAGATCATCGGCGATCCGCCACACGACTACTGCGGTCTCGACCGGGACCTGACGCTCGTCGAGTTCGCGCCGCCGGAAGACAATTAGAGCGTGCCGATACGTTCTGCGGTGTATCCGAACACGTCCTCGTATCCCTCCGGGGACAGCAACACCGGATAGAACGGCTCCTCGGCGACGACCGGTTCGCCGTCGGTGGCGGCGAACGCTTCGCCGGCCGCGACCACCTCGAAGTTCTCGGCGTACACCTCGTACACCTCACCCATGCCCTTCGGGATCGGCTCTCCCAGGTCGAACAGGGGGATTCCCACCGACTTCCTCACGGAGTCGCCCGGGAGCGCACCGACGGCACGCAGGAACGCTCGCGTGAGCTCGACGGCGTTGTCGGCCGCCTGCGCCGATCCCTGAAAGCCACACTCGACCTCGATCGTCGCCGGTACACCGTCGAAGATCCGACCCTCGTTCGTCGCCCGCGTCTCGATGACCGCGTCGATCGGTAACTCCGGACAGATCGTCCGGGCAAGCTCGTCGACGGTGTCGACGAGCGCGAACATATCTTCGTAGGACTGGGTCGAGTGGAGCGCAAGCGTCGTACAGTCACCGATCTCCCTGACGAGCTCGGCGGCGAGGCGTTCCTCCTGGGCCTGCGAATCGGGATCGCCCGGGAAGGACCGATTCAGGTCGGTGTCCAGGTAGCGTTTACCCTGCTCTGCGGCTTCCTCGTTGGCGATCACGAACACGACCGGCCGCTCGACAGCAGGCGACTCCGCGAGTAGCGTCTCGACTGCGTGGACGCCACAGGGCTCGTCACCGTGAATCCCACCCACGACCGCGACCTCCGGTTCGCCCGTTCCCAGCTGTTCGACGTACACGGACGGGAGAACGGTCTCGACCGAGAAGAGTCACACGCTTGCCGACCGCCTGCAAAGCCGGCCCTGTCACTCCAGTCCGTCGGCGTAGTCGAAGTCACCGGGCGTCGCCTCGGGCCAGTCGCCGTCGAACCTGATCTGCCAGCCGTGCAGCACTGTCGGATCGTCGAGTGCGTTCGTCAGCGTGGTCCGCACGTCGAGTACGTCGACACCGTAGAAATCGCCGGGGACCCCCTGGAAGTACTGGAGTGAGGTCCGAAACAGCGACCGCATCCCCTCGTCGTTCTCGAAGTCGAAGTGCTTGTACGCGCCGGCGGCGACCTGCACCATCGCGTGGAGGAACTTGCTCTCGACGCTCCCGCGACCGTAGTTGTACCACTCGTCTTCGAAACAGTCGTGTGATTCGTGGTACTCCCCCGAGTTGTACAGTCGGACACCGTGGATCGCGGCCCGCCGGAGCGTCGCGTGCTCCCAGCGACCGTCGTCGCGCCAGCCGGTCGGATCGCCGTCCGGCGGCCCGACGCTCGGGTCGCGGGTGTGCTCGTCCATAGGAGAGCCTACGCCGGCGACCGCCGTAATCCCACCGCTCCAGCGGCGCGGCTCGATCAACTGGCTACGCCACGCTCGCCCAGTCGATCCGACTGGCGATGAAGATGACTCCGCTGGCGAGGACGCCCAGCAGGATCGACCCCTGGACCAGCAGCGCGTACAGCATGACGGTCCCGATGAGGACCCACGCGACGGCCTGCTGTGCCTGACTCGGCCCCGACGTTTCGGCGGGTGACGACTGGCCGTGAGGGTTCCACTGGGCGAACGACGACGCACAGTCGTCGTAGTCCGCGAAGTGGTCGTCCAGCGACTCGTCCATCGACAGCCTGGCACCACAGAACGGGCAGTAGTCGGGGTCGGAGGGCATAGGAGGGGCTGATGTGGCCCAGGGAAATAGAGATTCTGTGACGACCGCGGTCCGCACCGCCTATATACCTCCCACCGCTGACCAACGAACGCAAGCGTGCGAGGGTAGCCAAGCCTGGAAACGGCGGCGGACTCAAGATCCGCTCCCGTAGGGGTCCAAGGGTTCAAATCCCTTCCCTCGCACTGCTGGACCCACGCGGTCCCTCGCAAGCAGTGCGGGAAGATCCACGACGGAGTGATCTTCCCTCGCAAACTTCTCAAACACGATCGCCGAGTAGCCTCGCTCGTTAAACGGCGGCGGACTCGAGACCCGCTCGCGCAGCCGGGAGCGAAGCGAACGACTGTTCGGAGACCGCACGCGAGATTCGGCTAACCTCTCGGTGAGTACATACCGGGACCCAGCCGACTGGAGTGTATTCTGACGATTTCGTGATCAGTTGACAACAGGTAGCTGGAGGCGTAGATTTAAGACTGTTGGAGTGGTATGTCGTAACATGGCAACGGACCAGCGCGAGCCGACGGGCCTGGACGTGACGCCGCTGGAGAACACCGCGTTCTTCTCCATCGAGACCGACGACGGCTACGTACGTATCGAACAGTCACTCGGGAATCAGGTGCTGTACACCCCCGAGGAAGCCCGCGACATCGCGGCGTCCATTCTCGAAGCGGCCGAACGAGCACCGGAGCAGTAAACAGGGGACCAGCAGCCGGAAGCGGTGAGGCTTTTTGTTAGGGCGACTCAGCCTACGACATGACAGACGCGCATCATCGGGCAGCGATCGCCGAGCGCGCCGCACGCGCAGGCGGCGTCGTCGCACGAGAACTGTTCCGGGGCGAGTTGCAGGTCGAGACCAAGGACGACAAGACGGATCTGGTGACCGCGGCCGACAGGGACGCTCAGCAGCAGGTCGTCGCGACGATCATGGAGGAGTTCCCCAGCGACCAGTTCGTCTGCGAGGAGGACAGCCAGCAGCTTGCAGGTCCCGAGAGCGGCGAGAACGAGCCCTCACTCGTCGAGAGCGTCCCCGAGACGGGGGCGGGCTGGATCGTCGACCCGATCGACGGGACGACGAACTTCGTCCGCGGGAGTCGGACCTGGGCGACCAGCGTGACGGCGCTGGTCGACGGCGACCCAGTCGGTTCCGCGAACTACCTGCCGGCGATGGGGGACCTCTACGCGGCCGGTCCCGAGAGCGTGACCCGAGACGGGAAGACGATGCAGGTCAGCGAAGAGACCGATCCCGAGGCGTTCCTGGTCGCTGTCGTCAACCGGTGGACCGACGCAGATGCGTTCGGTTCGCTCTGCCGGGCGGCCGACGAGCACCTCGGAGACGTGCGACGGCTCGGGTCGTTCCAGGCGACGCTGTCGTTGCTGGCCGACGGCGCGTTCGACGCGGCAGCGTGTACCCAGAAAGCCAACGCGTGGGACACCGTGGCCGGCGTCCACATGGTCCGGGAAGCCGGCGGCACGGTCACCGACGTGGCCGGCGAATGCTGGGAGACAGACAGCGACGGGATGGTCGCGTCGAACGGCACCGACCACGAGGCCGTGCTCGACGTGGTTCGACGAGCCGTCGATCAGTGAGGGACGTTTCGCGGGGCGGACGCACAGGACCGGAACGCTAAAACAGCCGCCTCACGGCGGGGGAAACATGGAACTGGAGGCTCGAATCGAATCGGAACTCGACGGACGAGATCCGCTGACGCTCTGGCTCGCGTCGCTGGTGGGGAGCATTGGACTCGTCGTCGTCGCTGCCCTCGTCTGGACACAGGCCGTCTGGGACCGCTTCATCTGGCAGTACTTCTGGGGGCCAGTAGCGGCCGACGCTCAGGCCGCCCGGTGTGCGCTCCGGGACGGCAGTACCGTCGAACTGCTGTACAGTTCGGACGCGTGTTCGCAGGCTCAGGCAGCGGGACAACTGATCTACGCCGAACCGGGATACACGATCACGTCCGAGATCGGTTACATGGTCGTGCTCGTGTACATGCTGGTCGGCGTCTACCTGTTCCTCCAGCGCTACGACCTCGTCACGGAGCTCGAACTCTACTACCCGCTGGTGCCGTTCATGCTGCTTGGCGGGTCGCTGCGAGTCATCGAAGACGCGACCGACGCCGCCGTCCGGGCCGGCGTCGACCCCTCGATACCCTACCCCCTCAACTCGCTGCTGGTCAGCCCGATCATCTACTTCACGCTGTTCGTCCTCACGCTCGCGTCGCTGATGGGCGTCCGCCGGCTCGAACGGAGTGGGCAGATCGACGACGGTAATCGAGCGCTCGGAATCATCGGCAGTGGATTTCTCGGGCTGACGCTCGTCTATTTGCTCGGCCTCTCGGTGACCAAGGAGTACGTCGAACTCTACCCGCAGATGGTGACGATCGTCGTCGTCGGAGCGACCGTACTCGCCTATCTCAACTGGAAGGGGATCGACGCGATCTGGTCCGAACTGACCGACGCGACGGCGTACGTCGGCTTCTTCGTCCTCTGGGGCCACGCGATCGACGGCATCGCCAACGTGATCACGGGCGACTGGCTCGACGCGCTCGGGATTCCCGGTGAGTACTTCGCCAAGCACCCCGCGAACCGGATCATCGTCGATATCACCGAATCGGTCCAGCCGGCGTCGCTGTCTGCCGTCGTCGGCACCTCCTGGCCGTTCCTCGTCGTCAAGATGATCGTCGCCTCGCTCGTGCTGTGGCTCTTCACCGAAGAGTTCGTCGAGGACAGCCGTCGGTACGCACTCCTCTTGCTCGTCGCAGTGACGGCTGTGGGTCTGGGTCCCGGAACCCGGGACATGCTGCGCGTGACGTTCGGAATCTGAGTCGATAGTAGCGGCGATATTACGCCGTTTCGTCGGCGAGTACGTGACCGGCGAGCAACAGCGGGAGCCCGCCGATCGTCACTCCGACGGCGTAGAATGTTGCCAGGGCCCCGACAAGGAAGGTGATTCCGAGCGGCCTGAACAGTGGGAGGAGCGCGACGGCGAACCCGACGACGACCGTGGCAACGGCCAGGCGGCGGTGCCCTCGTGCAAGGGCGTCCCCGGCCGGCAGACACGTGAAGATCGGCACCAAAAACCACAGCGCGACGATCTGCGAACGAAGGGGGCCGCTGGCGTGGAACGCTGGGGCGCTCGCGATGACCGTCACCGCACCGACGGCGAGGCCGAACGCGGCCAGACCGAGGAGGGCCCGATAGGTGTCGACAGCCCGCCCCACCCGCGTCGAGAGCGCCGCGCCGAGTGCCATAATCCCGACACTGGCACCGAATACCGGCCCGTTCGACGTTCCCAGGATCGACCCCGTGGCCGTGAGGAGCGACCCGCCGGCGGTGATCGCTCCAAGCACAGCGAGTCCAGCGGGGACCCGATCGGCGACGGCCCCGAGGTCGGGATCGAGCCACGACAGTGCACCACAGCAGGCACCGAAAAGCACGCCGAACACGCTCGTCGGAATGCCGATCGAGACGACGGCGTTGAGCGCGACAGCCGGTCCAGCGAGCGCCAGGATCGACAGGAGGCTCCACAGCGGCGCGATCGGATCGTCCTCGGGAACGAACGTGACGAAGCCGGTGTCGAGCGTCGTCAGCGTCATCCGTCCGCGGTCCTCGGCGATGGACGCGCCCGGCGTGGCCCACCCGACTGTCATCCCGTCGGGGGCGACGACAGTGAGTCTGTCCGCCCCCAGACCCGCGAGGTTGCGGTAGCCGTACGCTTCCGTGAACGAGCCGGACCGGAGCGTTCCACCGACCGACTGCTCGGCGAACCCGGGGTCGCGGTACCGAAGCGTCACGACGCCGTCGGCCGTGACGTTCGCGCCGAGCAGTTCGGTGTCCCACATCGCCCGTTCGGCGATCCCCGTCCGCAGACTCTCGTTGGCCCGGAGTCGCTGAGCTGGCTCCGTTCCATCGAGCCGATTCTCGACGGTCCAGATGGCCGTCCCATTCTCGTGGACGGTGATCGTCGCGGTACTGTCGGCGACGGTGAGAGAGACGCCGTGGTCCGTTGCCGTCTTGGCGAACGTCTCACCGCAGGCGTCACACAGCGGCCGCGGTGGCGGCGCGCCTGCCGCCGGTTGGCTTGCACCGACGAGCGAGAGCGTCACGAGGGCGAGCGCGAGGAAGGCGATCGTGCGAGAGGAGACCATACGAGTGTCCACTGCCGAGTTCAACAAGAAACCGCGGGAGGCTCAAACGCAGTTTTGTTCGTGCCACGAGTCTGCCTCAGACGGATCGTCGTCGACGTTTCCCCGGTCGACCGCACGACTGCGTCCGGTCGATCTGGGACAGACCGACAACTGTCCGTTTCACACTGCCGGCTGTAACTGTTTCAAGATACTCGCGGGCCTGAGGTCGCGAAATTCTTCACAGACGTACAGCCGGCAGTATCACCCGGTCAGGGGAACGGGTGGTGGGGCCGATCGAGCGCGGGCTCGAACCCCAGCGCTTCTGGTACAGACTCGGCGCGCTCGCCGAAGAAGGCGTCACCGAGGAACAGCGGCTGAGCTTCGGGCACCAAGACGCGAGCGCCTTCGAAGCCCAGTTCGTCCAGATCGCGGGTGGTCGTCCGGGCGGCGTACGGCGTCATCCCGGCTTCGTCGAGCTTCTCGATCAGGAAGTCGAGCGCGTCCTCGCCGCCGTACACCCGATCCGGCCCCGCAGCGTCGGCCGGAATCGTCTGGCTGTAATCGAGCAGTTCGACCGCTTGCTCGGGCATCTCGGCGTACTTGCCGATCGCACCGCTCGCGTCCTCGGCCTGCTTGGGGCCCATGCCACGCAGTTCCATCCAGTTCTGGAGCGACTCTTCGAGTGCGCCCAGCGCCGCCTGTTCGGGATCGAGGTGAGCACAGGAGCCGATAGCGAAGCTTGGCCACTCGTCGCGGTGGACGGCGACTGCGACGACCGGCACGTCCACGTCCTGGGTGAGCAGGAGTGGTGTCACGGTCAGCCCCTCGGATTCGGCGCGGGCGTACAGCGTCCCGAACACGTCGTCGTCGACGGTCAGGCCCAGTGGCTCGTACGTCGAGTACCACGACAGCATCGCGGCGTCACGCTCGATCACCTCGTACAGCCCAGAGAGCAACGCCTCACAGCCCGAGGATCCCAGCCCGAGTCCGGTCGTCAGGGGCGGGCGGATGACTGATTCGGTCGGCGGGTGGAAGACCAGTTCGGCCGGCACGAGCGCCGACTCGTCGGTCGCGAGGTTCTCGGATTCGACCCATTCGAGTTCGGTCTCGGCGTCTGCGTCGCTGTCCCCCGGAGCGACGAACGCCGTCGGATCGACCGCACCGTCGAGCGAGGCAGCCGTTCCGGTCGTGGTGTCGGACTCGGCGTAGACACCGGCGGCGTAGCGCTCGTAGGACTCTCCCAGTGCCTTCATGAACGCCTCGTCCCAGCCGGCCGCGACGCCGGCTGCCTGACGCGGTGCAGTGACCTCACTGAACCCGGAAGTGTCGGTCAGCTGTGCGAGGTAGTACGGGGCCGGAAAGGACTCCGCCTCGCCGACCTGCTGGACGATACCGACGCGATCGTCCAGCGCCAGTTCCGCCCGGTTGAGCGCCTGTTCGGTGTTGACAGCGATGTGCGATCGGTCGACGCTCGTGTCTCGGCCCTCGCCGCAGGAACAGCCCGGCAGCGGGAAGAACCGCCGCTTTTGGTAGGGCAGTTCGATCACGTGGCCGAGCACCGACGGACCGGGATCGGGCCGGGGTTCGTCCTCGTTCTCGTCGGTTTCGGCGAGGAATTCCGCGGCAGCCTCACCGGCGACGGCACCGGCGACACGCTCGGTGGCAGGCGCTGGCTCGTCGACGGACTCGGCGGTCGGGGTCGTGTTCGAGTCCACGCGTCCCTGGAGACAGTGATAGCACTCACGGTCGGGATCGATCCCCGTGATCGCGGCCGGCGTGAGCCGATACCCCCCGACGCCGCCGATCTCGACGGCCAGCCACGGCGTCGCTCCGTCGAGTGCCTGTTCGTTGGCCGTGCCGAACACCTGGTCGCCGGCCTCGCCGACGACGATCGCGAACTCCGCCGAGCCGATGCCCGGCGTCTCCTGGTGGTCGACACTCACGTCGATGTCTTCGAGTGTCGCGAGAATCGCTTCCGCTGCTGGTCCACTCCCCACAACTTCGACTACCGTTCCCATGAGGAGGGGTAACGGTGGTGGGTGGTAAAAAAGGCTAGGAGGCGAGGATGCCCTGCGCGACACTCGCGAGTTCGTCGCTGTCGGCCGACTGGAGTCGCTCGTCGCCCAGCATCAGACGCAGGCGCGGACGGCCGACGTCGATCGGGACCTTCTCGGTGTCGATGAGGCCCATGTCTTCGAGCGTCGTCTTCGTTCGCGAGAACGTGGCTTTGCTCGCGAGGCCGATGTCTTCGCCCCACTTGCTGATGTCGTACAGTAGTTCACCGTTCTTGGCCGCCACGAGGAGACTGATCGTGACCTCGTCGAGACCATCGCCGTCACCGCGCGCAGTCTGGAGCGAGGAGAGGACGCCGTCGAAGTCCGCTGCCGTCTCCGGGCCGATGTCGGACTCCAGCGTCGTCATCACGCGAGACATGGCCGGCGTGCGCAGGGAGTAGCCGTCCGCGCGCTCCCACTCATCGTCGTAGAACGAGGAGATGTCGTCGAGGAACGCGTCCTCGTCCGTCGTGAGACCGGCGACGGCATCGCCCGCGTCGATGAGAGAAACCACGCTTTCAGATCCGATAAGCAGCGAGTGGTTCGGAACGTCTGACAGAATCTTCAGCTCCAGCACGTCCGCCTCGATGAGGTCGGCGGCGGTGCTCGCGACGATGAAGTCGTCCATCTCGTCTTTCAGTGCCCGGTTCTCGGCCAGCAGTCGGACTGCAGGCGGGTCCTCGTGCTCGTCGAGGGCCGAGATGAGCTCTGAGAGGGTCTCTCTGGAGGGGTTGACCACTGTCAACGAATCACTTTCGCTGTCGAGCGCTTCCGAGAGAACAGTTCGAACGTCGTCTTCGAGTAAGTTGGTTCGCATCGTTCTGTTAGGCAACTACGATTTTGTCATATTTAATTTTACTGGCCAAGTCCAATTGAATTCGTTAGCAGAGATAATACTGCCACATCATCAAGAAATAAATATTGCCGGTTCTCCGGAAAGGACAACTGACAGTTTCGGAGAGTCGTTCACCGCCATACCGGCGATAGGGGCCTGAGACGCTTCCTCCGGGTGTTCCCGTCACGCCAGTGATCAGATTGCTGTCGAACGCGAACGTTGAACAGTGGAAGAACGGCCGTCGGGCGGATTACCGTCCGTATTACAGCGCTCCGACGAGTTCTTCCGACCAGTGGAAGTCCCCGTCGTAGATCACCGGGAGTGACATCGAGGACAGGACAGACTCGAGTTCTGACGCGCTGACGTTCGTCTCGAGTGAATCACCGTTGAGGATCTCTCGGCCGTCGAAGGGGAGGTCGTAGCGGTCACCGTTTGACTGTGCAGTCAGCATCTCACACCGGACCGTGTAGCCCGAGCACGAGCCCCTGATTCGGACCACCGCCGGCTGTTTCGGGCTCGGTAACAGCGCGTAGGTACCGTCGCCGACGACCGCGTAATCCTTGCCCATCATGATTCGCCGGCGCGCGAGCTGGAGCGCGCGCTCGATGCTGAACCCGTGGACGAGGAGACGGGCGAAGGCGGTACCGACTTTCGCTGCCTGCTTGTCCAGTACCTTCTTGAACGTGACGCCCCCCGCGATCGACCCCTGTTTGACCAGCGAGAGCCCCTGCTCGTAGGACCCACAGGCGTTGAGGAAGAACGTCCGGGTGTTCGACTCCTCGATGTCTGCGATGTCGAGGTTGCCGTCGGGACACCGGAGTCCCCCGTCGTCACAGTGGCCGATGTAGTGGACGAAGTCGTTCTTCGCCTCGAACACGTCGGCGAGTGCCGAGCGGCCGAGACGGGAGTGGATCGTCACGTCGATCGGCAGGTCGGCCGCTCGCTCCTCGTAGATGTCCGACACCGTCTCGTGTTCCTCGCACATCCGGTCGTCGTTGAGCACGACCGAGACCTGGAGCCGATCGTTCTGCCGAGTGCGGTACTTCGCACGGTTGCGGTAGGCCGCCGGGACCGGCTTGAACGCGTCGATGGGCGTCCCCGGGGCGAGCCAGGCGTGGAGCTGTCCGGCCTGTAGCTCTGGTTTGAGGACGCCCGACGAGCAGGTGTTGCCCCGGGCCGGATAGGCGTCGGTCAGCGTCTGATCGAGCAGTTCGTCTCGGTCGAGTTCCGTCGCCCTGGGGAGGTAGACGAGGCTGAGCCGATCCAGTAGATACGGGAGACAGCCGATGCGATCGGTCGTCGGCTTCGCGTACGTCGAGAGGTGCCAGTCGGGCAACAGCGCGTCCAGATCGCGCGCCGAGATGGCGAGGCACTGTTCGAGCCGGCCCGCTGGCCCGAGGTCACAGAGTGAGTCGACGTCGACCGGGAGCTGTTCGAGCGCTTTACTGCACGTCCGGTCGGGAGCGACGCGACGGGCCTGACAGTCGAGGAAAAAGGCCCGGCGAAGCAACTGGGCACACTGGTGCTGGAATCCGGGCAACCCGTCGAACTCGTGGTGAATCGACGGCTCCTCGGCGCGCAGTACCGGCCGGTCGCAGTCCGTGACGCGGACGGTCGCACCGACGTAGTACGCCAGCGGCGCGGCGACGAACAGCATGTCGAGTGCCTCCGGCACCAGGAGCTCGATGCCGGTGTCCGGTGTCTCTGCGGCGACGGCCGATGGGACGCTCGTCTCGGTTCCGATCTCGAGGAGCGGCGGGTGCTCGCGAAAGCTCGGATGGGAACGCACCGGCGCAGTCGTGTGGTGGGCGGCCGCCAGATGCGTCAGCCCCGTCGCCAGCCCCTCGGGCGTCGGTTCGATCGTGATTCGACCGAGCCCTGCGCGGTCACTGGACGAGCCGCCGACGGTGACTGCGGTCGTCTCCCAGAACGAGACGACGAACCGATCACCGTCGGGCTTGACCGAGGCCGGGCCGGGAAACCTGACGTAGCTCGTCGGACCGGGAGCCGACGTATCAGAGGAGCCCCGACAGCGCAACACGTACTCTCCTTCCGGCAGCTCCGTCGGCGTCGTGACGCGGTACTGTGCGTCCAGGTCCATCGCCGTGACGGTCACGTCGGTACACGGGATCGTCAGTTGATCGGCCGCACCCCTGAAACACTCGTCTACGTCTCTCGGGATGGCGGCACGTTCCGTTTCGGTCGGTCGATTCAGCTGGGCACACAACGCCGGGAGCCCCGCCGACCCGGACCCTTCGATTCCCCCCGAAGCTTCCGAGTCTGCCGACTGGTCCCCTGCGTATGTCACCCCCCAGGTAGACATACTGTCATGGTATGTGTGCTTGCCCTACATAATGGTTGCTGGTCGGGACCTTCCCGGCCCCGAACGGGCCGAGAGTGTGAGGCGGTCACACTCGGGCGCTGGTTAGGTAGATTATTGGCAGGGGACGTGTACGATTCGAGTATGCACTTCGACCACCTGGAGTCGGCCGATCCCGACGTCGCCGCGGCGCTCTCGGGCGAAGTCGACCGGCAGAACGACACGCTCGCGATGATCGCCTCGGAGAACCACGTCAGCGAAGCCGTCCTCGAAGCGCAGGGCTCCGAACTGACAAACAAGTACGCCGAGGGCTACCCCGGCGAGCGCTACTACGGCGGCTGTGAGTACGCCGACGAGGTCGAACGGCTGGCCATCGACCGCGCGACGGAACTGTACGGTGCCGACCACGTCAACGTCCAGCCCCACTCCGGCTCACAGGCCAACATGGGCGTCTACCTCGCCGTGCTGGAACCGGGCGACAAGATCCTCTCGCTCGACCTGACCCACGGTGGTCACCTCTCGCACGGTCACCCGGCCAACTTCGCCGGCCAGATGTACGAGGTCGAACAGTACGAGGTCGACGCCGAGACGGGTCGCATCGACTACGAAGACCTGAAAGCCCAGGCCGAGGAGTACGACCCCGACATCATCGTCTCGGGCTACTCCGCGTACCCGCGCACGGTCGAATGGGAGTCCATCCAGGAAGCGGCCGACGCCGCCGACGCCTACCACCTCGCCGACATCGCCCACATCACCGGTCTCGTCGCCGCGGGCGTCCACCCCTCGCCGGTCGGCGTCGCCGACTTCGTCACCGGTTCGACTCACAAGACGATCCGAGCCGGCCGTGGCGGCATCATCATGTGCGACGAGGAGTACGCCGACGACATCGACTCCGCCGTCTTCCCCGGGATGCAGGGCGGCCCGCTGATGCACAACATCGCCGGCAAGGCCGTCGGTTTCGGCGAAGCCCTCGAACCAGAGTTCGAGGAGTACGCTCAGGCAACCGTCGACAACGCGAAGGCGCTGGGCGACCGCCTGCAGGAACACGGTCTCGACCTCGTTTCTGACGGCACCGACAACCACCTCGTTCTGATCGACCTTCGACCCTCCCATCCTGACACGACCGGCAAGGAAGTCGAAGAGGCCCTCGAAGAAGCGGGCATCGTCCTCAACGCCAACACCGTCCCCGGCGAGACGCGCTCGGCGTTCAACCCCTCGGGCATCCGCGCCGGCACGCCCGGCCTCACGACGCGTGGCTTCGACGAGGAAGCCTGCGAGGAAGTCGCCGATCTGATCTTCCAGGTCGTCGACGCACCCGGCGACGAAGACGTGATCGCCGAGGTCAGCGACCGCGTCGACGAACTCACCGACGAGTTCGACCTCTACGGCGAGGATAGCGAAGGGCTCGTGTACGAATAACGAGGGGCGCGACCGCAGGGAGCGGCCCTCGGTAATGCGAGCGGGAGCGAACAGAGTGAGCGACACGCGAGCAGCGAAGTGTAAGACCGCAACTACTTGATGACCGATCTTTTTGCCGCCAGCGAGCGTCGTCGATAGTATGCCCCCCGAGCGTCTCCGCCGTCAGTTCGTCGTCGGCTGTATTTCGGGAGCCGCGATGCTCGCGGGCTGTCGGCAACCCGGACAGACCGGGCGGTCCAGTCGGCCTGCAGGCGAGTCAGCGACCACGGCCGAGCCACGTGGGCAACAGACGCTCACAGATCGGTCCACGGCAGAGGGGACCGGCAGCACTGGGACACCGGAACTCGACCTTCGAGAGGCGAACGTCGTCGCGGTCGAGATCGAGTCGACCGGCGACGGGCAGTACCAGTTCGACGTGACGCTGTACCACGATGACGACGGCGAAGACGGCTACGCGGACTGGTGGCAGGTCGAGACACTCGACGGTGAGCAGTTGGGGCGGCGTGAACTCCTGCACGCTCACTCGACAGCACCGTTCACTCGCTCCGAGACGATCGAAATCCCCGACGGGACGACCTGCGTCGTCGTCCGTGGCCACGACCAGAGCCACGGGTACGGCGGGCAAGCGATGGTTGTCGCCGTCGAGAGCGGCGTAACGCGTCCAGTCCAACAGGGAAGCGAACGAGCCAGGTTAGCAGACGTGACCTGTCCGTCGTGAGCGTCGCCTGTCCACTGTGTCGACACTGTCATAGTGAGCCTTTTGTCCCGTGGGCTGTCCCATTCAGGTGATGACCGAAATTATCGACGGCAACGAGGTCGCCCAGTCGATCCGTGACGACCTCGGCGACGCGATCGCAACGCTGGAGGACGCCGGCGTTACGCCCGCGCTGGCGACAGTGCTGATGAGTGACGATCCTGCCAGCGAGACGTACGTCTCGATGAAGCAGGACGACTGCGAGGAGGTCGGTATCGAGGCACTGGACATCGAGATCAGTCCCGAGGCCGACCCCGAGGAACTGTACGACACGATCAACGAGCTCAACGCCGACGACGCGGTCAACGGTATTCTCGTTCAGATGCCCGTCCCCGAGCAGGTCGACGACCGGCAGGTCCTGCGTGACATCGATCCGGCGAAGGACGTGGACGGCTTTCACCCGGAGAACGTCGGCCGACTCGTCGCCGGTAACGCACGCTTCAAGCCCTGCACGCCCCACGGCGTCCAGAAACTCCTGGAGTCGGCGGGCGTCGATCCCGAGGGCAAGGACGCCGTCGTCGTCGGCCGTTCGGAGATCGTCGGCAAGCCGATGGCGAACCTCCTCGTCCAGAAGGCCGAAGGCGGCAACGCGACCGTCACGGTCTGCCACTCCCGGACTGACGATATGGCCGCGAAGACCCGCGAGGCCGACATCGTCATCGCCGCGGCGGGCGTCCCGGAGCTGATCGACGGCGACATGCTCACCGAGGGCACGACGGTGATCGACGTGGGCGTCAACCGCGTCGACGCCGACAACGAGAAGGGGTACGAACTGGTCGGCGACGTCGACTTCGAGAGCGCGAAGGAGAAGGCCAGCGCCATCACGCCCGTCCCCGGCGGTGTCGGCCCGATGACCCGGGCGATGCTCCTGTACAACACCGTCAAGGCGACGGCCCAGCAACACGACATCGACGTGGATCTGCCCTGAGATGGCCGACGAGAACGGGGGTGGTTCGGACGACAGTGCGATACCCGACGACGCTCGCACGTTCGAGTCGACCCAGCGACTCGATCCCGACGCGTTCAATCACGCAAAGTCGCGGATCGACGGCGGCTACGAACGCGGCGTCGAAGCCTTCCTGACAGACGAGCAGGGGCGCGTCCTGCTGGTCTGCGAGGACGGGCGCTGGTCGCTCCCCGGCGGCGAGGTCGTCGAGGAGCAGTCACCAGAAACGACGTTGCGGGACGCAGTCGAGGCCGCGACTGGTCTACAGGTAGCTGTCGGCGATCTCCTGGCGGTCAACGAGGTAACGCTGACGGACGGCGAACGGGAGGCGTCGCTCTCCTTTCTGATCTACGGTGGGACCGTCGAGGACGACCCGGACGCGCTCGAACCGGGCCGCCCGTCGATCAGCGCCGTCGAGTGGCACGAGGAGCTACCGCCCGCGACCATCGACGAACCGATTCTGTCGGCGTTGCTCGAAGACAGCTAGCTACCCTTCGATCCCGTTGAGCCAGTTGTCGGCTGTCACGAGTGCGCTCTCGTCGCCGCTGCTCAGGTACTTGCCCAGATCGCGCGTGGCGCGGACGAGCCGATCGGCGTCTTTCTGGGAGACGTCGCCGTCGAGCGCTTCGATCCGCTTTCTGTGATCGCGAATCCGGCCGGAGAGCGAGGTCGCTTGCTCGTCGGGCCGGTCGTCGAGATACTCTCGGAGATCACGCTGATAGTCGCCGACGGCCGAGACCATCGCTAACCCGTAGGGTGACCGAAGTGTGTCGGGTACCTCGTCGACAGCCGGACGCTCGCCCTCGTCGGCACCGCCGAGCAGGTCTAGGAAGTAGCGTTCTTCGGCGTCCAGCGCGTGGAGTTCGCGAGCGATCTCGCTCGCGACGTGGCGCAACTCGGTCGCGGCGACGTACGTCTCGTCGAGGACGAGAAGGTCGCCGGCGTCGACGAACCCACGCTTGCGGACGTACTCGGCAGCCAGTTCGGCAGCATCTTCGGCGACTCGTCGGATCGGTTGCTCGTCGATGATTCCGCGGACCGGTGTCAGATCGAACTCCGCAGGGGTGTCGGTGTGTCGGGTACGATCGTCGATCCCGACGCTCCGCAGACTCCCGCAGTCCGGACACTCGACGCTCGCCGTCTCGTAGTAGGTCCAGCGCGTGCCACACTCCTTGCACTCGCGGTGGCCACGGATCTTCATACTCACTCTGGACACGGCGGCCTCATACGGTTTACTGTCGTCTCTTGCGGGCGATCGCCAAGACGGGGTCGACGGTCACCGGTACATAGCGACAGGAAACAGTATCAACTTCCTTCCGTCGTCGCGTCCAAGGGATGGTATGCGCTCGGAGGCAGAGATCAGAGAACAGTACGAGTTCCTCTGCGAACAGTTAGAGAGCGAAGAGATGAACCACGATCGGGTTCGGATGATGTTGACCCACTATCGGCGTGCCCTCGGCTGGGCTCTCGAAGAGGAACACATGTAGCAGCCACAGTGGTGACCGCGAATACATCAATCGAGAAACCAGAATAGCCGGCTGGCGATACTTTTATGGTGATGAGCCACCCATCGTCAATTGACGCTTCGCTTTGGAGGGCCGAAGCGTCAGCGGGGACCAATTCAGGGCGGCAAGCGAACCGGGCCTTCCGCCTGGTTCGCTTTCCACTTACTTTACTCGATTCACGAGCGACTGCGTCGTTCATCTCACGACAACGACTTCGTCCGCCAGCGAGTCCCATCTCCACGGCGATTCGATCGGACAGAAACACGAGAGAAGAACGTTATGAATTTTTATATACACCTATTCTGGGAGACATACATTCAAGATTACGACCATTCGGGGAAATCCAGGGACAACGAATAGCGTTAGATTCTGGTGATCTACCGTGCTATAACGATGACTCGTTGAGAGATCGAGTCGGATCCGATATACTTATTATATTCCGACAATAATTAGAAGGTGGACTTTACCGATGTACGACCTGACAGGATTCCAGCGTGACCTCCTCTACGTCATCGCTGGGAAAGAGGAGCCCCACGGGCTGGCGATCAAAGAAGAACTCGAGAACTACTACGAGAAGGAGATCCACCACGGGCGGCTGTATCCGAACCTCGATACGCTGGTCGACAAGGGACTCGTCGAGAAGGGCCAGCGCGACCGCCGGACGAACTTCTACAGTCTGACGCGGCGTGGCCGCCGCGAGATCGAGGCGCGACGCGACTGGGAAGACGACTACGTCGAAGTTTGAGGACCTCTTTCGCTGCCCGGCTCTCCGCAACTGGTCAGTCGTCATACGGACAGTTGTAGACGTTTGCCCAGCCGACCGCACGCCGTCGTGTGGTCGAGCTGGTACAGACCGACAACTGTCCGTATCAGTACCCTCGAACGGAGTCCTGTAGCGACGTTCCGATGATCGTCAACCCGCTGGCGACGGCCGCCGGTACCCATCGACGATACTCCGGATCACGCGCTACTGGCTGCCTCGTCACCTTCAGTGTCGGGTGTGGCCTGTGGGTCCCCGTCATCCGAAAGGTCGGTGGGATCGAACGAATCGGCTCGAATCGGCTCGTTCGTGGCCAGTTCCGGGAGGATGATGCGAGCGAAGTGCGAGACGAGCACAAGGATGATCGGCCCGAGGAAGATCCCGTACCAGCCGAAGACCAGCGGGCCGAGGATGTAGGCGAACATCAACGCACCGGTGTGGAGCTTTCCCCCGGAGACGTACGGACGGACGATCAGGTCCGGGATCACGTCGACCACCACGAAGCTGACGGCAGCGAAGACGACGACGAACCACCACCCCTCTCCGCTGGTACCGGCCAGGAGCGCGAGATAGCCGGTCATCGGGACGTAGACGAGTTTCATGCCGACGATCGGAATGAGGCTGGCCCCGCCAGCCAGCAGGCCCGTCAGGGCGGGATACGGGATGTCGAATGCTGTCGGCGCGATCTGGTTGAGCAGCGAGAACACGATCGCACCGATCACACCGGTGATGAGTGCGTTGAGGATATTCCCGTAGAACACCTTGTCGAAGCTCTCGTCGACTTCCGCGACGAACTCCTCGAAGACGCTCCGGTCGGCCGTGAGGTGGCTGCCCCACTCCGCGAACCGTGAGCCGTCACGCAAGAGGTAGAACGCGAGTGCGAACATGACGAACAGGTGCAAGAGACCAGTGCCGACGACGCCGAGGTAGCCCAGGACCGACTCCAGAGTCGACGTGACGGTCCCCATGCCACCGACGTTGTCGATGATCGTGGCAGGGTTGTCGAGGACCGACGGCAGATCGAGATAGGGGTCAGCCATATCCAGCAGTTCTCCGATCTGTGAATCGTTCCCGAGCCCGTCGAACTCCTCGACGAACCGGTTCAGTTGCTGCAACGCGACGACGAGCGTGTAGCCAAGCAGGAGCAGTGCCGGCAGTGCGAGTCCGACCAGCGAGATCCCGGCGGCCACCGACGGCTGGCCGACGCGGCGTCGCACCCGGCGATAGAGCCGACGGGTCGCGTAGTAGATGAACAGCCCGAAAACGAACGTCCCCACGAACCGGTGGACGACGTAGAGGAGGGCGAGACCGAGCACCAGCCCGAACGTGATCCACATCGTTCGCGGCCAGTCGATATCGAGTTCGAACTGAACCATACCCGCCATTCGACGCACCTGAATAAAACATTCGGGGGTCGTTCTGGAGAAAGGATCGAACCCGGCCGAAACGAGTCAAGACTGGTACCGGCAGAGCGACAGTGAGACCGTTCGGAAAATCGCACCGTCCAGCGAGCATTTATAGGCGGCGCGAGTAGGGGGAGGGGTGACGACGCTCGCGCAACTCGGCCTGACGCCACTGGGCGGCGAAGTGCTCAGGATCGTGCTTGCGGCAGCGCTCGGGATGTTTCTCGGTCTGGAGCGAGAGTGGTCCCAGAAGTCCGCGGGCATCCGAACGTTCGCCCTCGTGAGCCTGCTCGGTGCCGTGTTCACGCTCGTCGAATCGGAGATCCTGCTCGTGATCGGGGGGTTGCTGGTCATCGTTCAGGGAGTGCTCCTGGCGGCCGAGGGCTTTCGCGACGCAGACGAGGGGCTGTCGCTGACGACGTCCGTCTCGATGCTAGTCGCATACGGCGTCGGCGCGCTGGTGATGCAGGAGTACATCCTCGAAGGTGTGACCGTCGCGATCCTCTCGTCGCTCCTGCTGGTGCTCAAGCGAGAGCTCCACACTTTCGCCTGGGGGCTCGAACGCGAAGAACTCCGCTCGGCGTCGGAGTTCGCGATCCTCGCGTTCGTCGTCTATCCGCTGCTCCCGCCCGAACCGGTCACAGTGTCGGTCGCCGACCTCGCGCTGGAACTCGAACTGCGCGTCGCGTGGCTCCTGGTGGTCACGGTCGCGGGAATCGGGATCGTCAACTACGCCGTCGTCCAGAGTTACGGCGGACGTGGGATCGCTGTCACGGGCTTCTTCGGTGGCCTCGCGTCTTCGACGGCCGTCGTCGGTACGATGCTAGATCACGTCCGCCAGCGTCCGCAGGCGGCCAGCTACGCCCTCGCTGCGATCCTGCTGGCCGACGCGGCGATGGCGCTGCGGAACCTGGTGATCGCGATCGCGTTCACCTTCGAACGCGGCATCCTGTTCCAGGCGATCGTTCCACTGGGTGCCGTCGTCCTCGGTAGCCTCGCCGTCGCTGCCTACTCGGCGAACTGGCGCGAGTCCGTCGAGATGGACCTGGAGAGCCCGTTCTCGTTGCGGAACGCGCTCGGGTTCGGTGCGATCTTCCTGGTCGTGCTGGCCGCGAGTGCGCTGGGCAAAGCGCAGTTCGGGACGGGTGGCCTGTACGTAACGGCGGTCCTGTCTGGACTGGCCTCCAGTGGCGCAGCGACGACCTCGGCAGTCCTGCTCTACAGGGGCGGTGTCGTGGGCGGGAACGCGGCGACGATAGCGATTCTGCTCGCGACCGCTTCCAGTATCGTCGTCAAGGCCGCACTGACGCTGGCGAGTCCGAACCGAACTTTCGCCACCAGAGTCGCCCTGTGGAGCGCCGTCCTGCTGGCTGGTGCGAGCGCGGTGACAGTTCTGGCGACGATGTGACCGCAGACGGATCCGATCGCGCGTTCTTTTATTACGATAGGTTGCGTACGTGTGCTAGCATGGACCGTGACAGCGTCGAACCGGCGGTCGACGGAATACCCGGCGAACGAGCCAGAGAGTGGGTGGCGTACCACCACGAGCACGCGGCACCGAGCACCTACGTCTACGAGTTCGTCTGGGACCACGACGCGCCGGCGATCGGGCCTTTCTGTACCGACGTGGACGGCAACGTGCTCATGGACTGGACGGGCCACGTCGGCGCGATGCCGCTGGGGTACAACAACCCCAAGATCCTCGATCCACTCGCCGAGTTCGACCTCGTCGACCCCACGAAGATCGCTGGCCAGGACTTCTACGCGACCGGCGAGAAAAGCGATCTCCCGGGTGCGGCGGACCTCATGGACCGACTCACCGAGATCTCCGGCCACTACGACATGGACACGGTCTTCCTCTCGAACAGCGGCGCGGAGGCCGTCGAGAACGCGATCAAGATCAGCTACGACCATCGCCGAGGCAAGTACGGTATCACCTTCGAAGGAGCCTTCCACGGTCGGACGCTGGGCGCTCTCTCGCTCAACCGCTCGAAAGAAGTCTACCGCCGGCACTTCCCGGAGGTTTCGTCGATCCACGACGCGCCCTTTTGCGACGACCGACACTGCGACGCGGACACCTGCGACTGTGGCTTCTTCACTAGTGATAGCTCCGTGCTCCGTCGGATGCTCGCACCGAAATCGGGCCACGTCAACCCCGACGAGGTGTCGTATCTCATCCTCGAACCGATCCAGGGTGAAGGTGGGTATCGCTTCCCGAGTGATGCGTTCATGGCCGAGATCGCCGATCTCGGCCACACCCACGACATCCCGATCGTCGTCGACGAGGTGCAATCGGGCCTCGGGCGCACTGGCGAGTGGTGGGCATCAGATCACTATCCGATCGAACCGGACGTGATCGCGAGCGCGAAGGGGCTGCGCGTGGGCGCGACGATTTCGCGATCGGACGTGTTCCCCGACGAGAAGAGTCGACTGTCTTCGACGTGGGGCGCTGGCGACATCCTCGCGACGGCGCAGGGCGCGCTCACGATCGACGCGATCGAAGAATACGATCTGCTGGACAACGCAGTCGAGCGCGGACGAACGTTTAAAGAGCGACTCCGCGACGCCACCGCCGAGCACGAAATCGTCGAAGACGTGCGCGGCAAAGGCTTAATGCTCGGTGTCGAGTTCAACAGCAAGGATCACCGCGAGGCCGTGGTCGAAGCCGCGTTCCAGCGCGGCCTCTTGACGATCGGCTGTGGGCAGACGACCGTACGCATCCTCCCGCCGCTGGACTCGACGGCCCGTGAGATCGAACTGGGGACAGAACTGCTGGTCGCAGCGGTCGCGGACGCTTCGTAACCGCTCATACGGACGGTCGTAGATCTTTACCAGATCGACCGCACGCAGTATTGGGTCGACTGGCGAAACGTCTCCATTCGTCCGTATCACTCGTCGAGTTCGATGCCGTCGCGATATTCGGCGAAGGCGGCGTCGAGTTCCGCCTTGATCGCCTCCCGTTCCGACTCCGTGAGTTCCCTGCCCTCATCCGCAGCCAGAATGCCGCGCGCGACTAACTCGTTGTTCATCCGCATCGAGGGGCCGGCGAAGTTACTCGACAGGTCCTGCCGATCACGCGCCATCTGGTTCCAGACACCGCCTTCGGTGTACAGATAGGTGAACGCCAGCACCCCGCTGCCGACGACGGCGATCAGCGGCCAGGCGTACTCACCATGTCCGTACTGTCGGAGGGTCAGCGTCGCCGTCGAGAGACCGGTCAGACCGAGCATCGCCAGGCGGATCATCCCGGAGACACCGTCGACGCGGGCCAGCCATCGGGCGGCGAGGCGGACCCACCATCTGTTCGCTGTCATGAGTTCATCGGAGGAAGCGGAGGTTCCGTGATATGCTTTCCCCTCTGGTCAGTGTCGAGATGAACAGAACAGTCGAATCTGCTAATGATCGTAAGGAAGAATGCGACGGGAGAGCAAACGCTGGGGACGCCAAGTAGTGAAAGCCCTCGGCACGCTCGCGCTCGCTAAGCGGGATATTCTCATTCGCTTCGCTCGTTCGAATAGCGTCCGTTCAGACGACTCGAACAAGCGCGAGCGCACCTCACCCTCTCGATCCATCAAGACAGCACGGCACCACACCGCGCCACACACCTCCCCAACCGACTCACTCGCTTCGCTCGTTCGTCCCTCGCACACTTTGGTCGCTCGACGGAGCGAGCGACAGCGCGCGCCGACACCGATTGGTCAGTGTATCACCGATACTGAGCGGAAAGCCTCCGGGCGACCGAGCGGTCCGAAGGACCCGGTAGGTCGCCCGGTTCTCCGGACCGAGCGAAGCGAGGTCCGGCCTTTTTCGCCCACGTTTTTGCGCAAGCGGTGCGCCTCCGGCGCACCCGCAGCGGAAAAGGTGGTCTCAGAACTGATAGCGTCGGTCGTCGTTGTCCTGAGCCTGCGGGAACTGATCCGCGCCGGTCATCTCGTCGAAGGTCATGCCCGAGAGATACTCGTCGTAGGTACAGTCGTAGCCAGAGCGCAGGTGGAAGTCGAGGCTCCCCGTGTCGACAGAGGTCTGGAAGAGCATGTGGACGGCACGGCGGACGAGTTCGTCTGTGTCGTCCGGTTCGAGCGCGCTGGTCAGCATCGCCAGTTCGTTGCGGGTCTCCCGGTCGAGCGAGACGGCGAGTTCGTCTCCCAGCTCGGAGTCCTGCTCGCGAACGTCGTCGGAGAGGTCGTCGAGTGTCATGTCCGGTCGGAGGGCCAGCGCTGGATTACGTCTTTCGGCTACGGATCGACAGTCTTCGAGGTCGCCGTCACAGCGACGGCGGCGCGGTGACATCGAGGCCGTGTTCGTCGGCGAAGTCAGCGAGGAACGCCGCTCTCGGTTCGTACTCGTCGGGGTGGTGAGCATCCGTGCCGAGTGTGAACTGCAGATCGTGGTCGACGAGTACGTCGAGAAAGTCCGGGTTCGGGTGGACCATCCCGTCGTCGCGAAGCGCTCGTCCGGCGTTGATCTCCGGGACCGTTCGAGAGTCCGCCAGCGCCTTTGCGACGCGCTCGTAGTGGTGGTCCGTGGCCCGACCCGAGAGATGCGGGGTGCGCTCGACGAGGTCGGGGTGGGCAGCGATATCGAACAGTTCCGAGTCGATCATCCCGACGAGTTCGTCGAAGTACTGGTCGACGAGTGCGTCAAGTGTGCGGTCCGTTTCGTCCGCGAAGTCCGGTGGGTACTGGATCGGTCTGTCGTCGAGTGCGTGGACGCTGCCGATCACGTACTCGAAGTCGGCGTCGTTCAGGAAGTCAGCGATCCTGCCTTCGGCGTCGGGGTCGTAATCCATCTCGACGGCATCGTAGATCTCGATGTCAGTCTCGGCGCGAACGGTCTCGATTCCCCGCCGCCGTCGTTCGTACGTCTGATCGAGCGTGTGGCCCAGTGCGGCTCGATCGTCCCGCAACCGCTCGTGCTCGGGGAGCATGCAGTGGTCGGTGATACCGACGCCGTCCAGCCCCGCCTCCTGGGCCGCCCGGACCATGCGCCAGAGAATCTCACCGTCCGAGTAGTTCGAATGAGAGTGGAAGTCGTACACTTTGGTCGGCACCGAAGCGGCCGACAAAGTGATTGCGAAACGCCCGCCACGGACCGTCACGCACAAGCGCGGTGGGCCGTAATCCCGCGCCAATGACCGAGTTTCCGGGTGCGGTTCCCGAGGATCGCGAGGCCGTCCAGCAGGCGCTGGTGTCGTGGTACGAGTCCGACCACCGTGCGTTCCCGTGGCGTGAGACCGACGACGCCTACGAGATCCTCGTCTCGGAGGTGATGAGCCAGCAGACGCAACTGGGCCGGGTCGTCGACGCCTGGCACGCATTCCTCGGTCGCTGGCCGGACCCGGAGACACTCGCGGCAGCCGACCAGTCCGACGTGGTGAGCTTCTGGACGAGTCACTCGCTCGGGTACAACAATCGGGCGAAATACCTCCACACCGCGGCCAATCAGGTCGTCGACGAGTGGGACGGCGAGTTTCCCGAGACACCCGAGGAGTTGCAGGAACTCCACGGCGTCGGACCCTACACGGCCAACGCCGTCGCGTCGTTCGCGTTCAACAACGGCGACGCCGTCGTCGACACAAATGTCAAGCGCGTGCTGTACCGCGCCTTCGACGTGCCCGACGACGACGCGGCGTTCGAAGACGTGGCTGAGGCGCTCATGCCGACGGGCGAGTCTCGCGTCTGGAACAACGCGATCATGGAACTGGGCGGGGTGGCCTGCGAGAAGACGCCCGCCTGTGACACCGCCGAGTGCCCGTGGCGCGAGTGGTGCCACGCCTACGACACGGGCGATTTCACCGCGCCGGACGTACCGACCCAGCCCGATTTCGAGGGAAGCAGGCGACAGATGCGCGGCCGCGTCGTCAACGTGCTCGGCGAGTACGACGAACTCGCGCTCGACGAACTCGGCCCGCGCGTGCGGGTGGATTACTCTCCGGACGGCGAGCACGGCCGGGAGTGGCTCCGCGGGCTGATCGACGACCTCGCAGACGACGGTCTCGTGACGGCCCGGGACGGCGACGATGGCCTCCGTATCAGTCTCAGCGAGTAGGAACTCGCCCGGGTGTTCATGCCTGCATAGCCCGTACGTTCAGGTATGAACACGCAGGATCACGTGCGCGTCTGGCTCGTCGAGCGCACCTATTCCGACGACGAACAGAACATAATCATCCTCACCTACGCGACACCGGACGGCAGTCGCTACTTCCGGAAAGAGCGGGCGCTCACCTCCTTCAGCGACGAGCGCGACACCACCGCTGCTGTTGACGCCGATCCGTCGAATCTCGGGCACGTCGACGATCCCGAACTGCAGGAACAGTACGCCGCTGAAGCGGCCCGGATGGCCACAGCCCACGATCCCGACGACCGGATCTGAAACGGAGTATCGTCGCGATGGATCTTCTGGAGACACCGGATGCAGCGACAAGAGTCAGCGATATACGACACGGATCCGTTGGTGAGCGCAATGACACAGACAGACGTGATCGCCATCTGCGGGAGTCTGCGGGACGGGAGCCACTCTCGGAAGGGACTGCAAGTCGCGCTCGGCGCGGCCGAGCGGGCGGGGGCGACGACGGAACTGATCGACCTGCGCGAGTGGGACCTCCCCGTCTACGATCCCGACGACGAGGACACTGGCGACGCCGAGGCGTTCCGCCAGCGGGTCCGCGACGCGGACTCGATCCTGCTGGGGACGCCGGTGTACCACGGCTCGTTCTCGACGCCGATGAAGAACGCACTCGACTACTGTGGTTTCGACGAGTTTGAGAAGAAGACCGTCGGCCTGTTGTGTGTCGCTGGCGGGGGCTTCCCTGTCACGGCGCTCGAACACCTCCGCTCCGTTGGACGATCGCTGGACTGCTGGGTGATCCCCCACCAGGCCGCGATTCCCCGGGCGTCGAGTGCCTTCGAAGACGGCAAACTGGTCGACGAGACGATCCGAGATCGCGTCGAGACGCTCGGTCGCGAGGCCGTCCAATACGCGAACATCGAACCCGATCCGAAGAGTCTCGAGAGTTGCGAGAACGTCGGTGCGGATGATTGACCGGCTGAAACGTGCTGCGTGTTCAGCCCAGCAAGCATCCGGAGCGCAGGAGCTGACGACTGACCGGGAAGGTGACCTCGTGTACCCGACCCGGTAGTCGGCGGGTCTGCAGGTGCCAGGACTGATCGGGAGAGAAGGAAACTGACTAAGCGCCGTTCGTCCTAGTGTCGGATGTGACACAGTGGGTCGAGAACCCGACGGGCGGGCGAGATCGCGGGCCGGTCGCACTCTTGCGCGCGTGGGTCGAGATACTCCTCAGGCCAGCGCGGTTCTTCGAAACAGGGATCGCACCGGGCGATCAGGCACCCGGACTGGTGTTCATGGGGTTCGTCGTACTCGTAGAGGAAGGGATTAGATTCGCCGTCGTCGAGTTAGCCCAGCGCGGACGGTTGTCGCTGGGCCCCTACAGCTACCCCGTGATCGGCGATCTGGAACCACTGACAGGACTGCTGGCGCTGGTCGCCATCGTCGTCTTCGTCGCGCCGGCGGTCCTGCACCTCACCGCGGCACTCCAGACGATCCTGCTCGCGTTGCTGGCTCCCGACCGGGGCGGGATCAGCGAGACCGTCCAGCTCGTCGCGTACGCGACCGCGCCCTGCGTCGCCGCCGGCGTACCGGTTCCGGAAGTACGGATCGCCTGCGGGCTGTGGGGGGCGGGGCTGTACGTCTACGGGATGACACGGATTCACAACCTCTCGCTGCCACGCGCGCTCGTCGCAGCGGCGATTCCCGCAGTGATCGTCTTCGGCTATGGGTTCCGAGCAGTCCCGGCCGCGGAGTTGCTGCTGTGAACGCGGTGTTCCGAGCGGTTTCGGACAGTTTTACGTAAGCTCCGGCCGCCAGTCCAGCTATGCTCACGATCGACCTCGACGACTTCATGTTCGAGCTCAAAGACGGCGCGGTCAAGCACGTCGGCCCATCCAACCGCTCGGCGACCGCCAAACTGTACGATATCGACGGCCTCGATGTGCGAGAGTTCGGCGACGAACGGGTGAAACTGGCTTTCGAGGACGAGGACGGCAGCGAAGTCGAGGTCGCGCTCGGGCCAGAACAGGCCACCGAGATCGCCCGCGGCATCGAGATGCTGGAAGAAGAGAGCAGAATTTTCGACTGATCCCGATTCGTGTAAAGCTTTCCGGCGATCGTCGTCCCGGAGTAGACCATCGCCAGAAAACGACAATAACCCGTGGGAGAGTGACAGAGTCGGACGGTTCACCCTTCGATGGGGTGGGTCCGAACCTGGCGAGGATTTCGACAACCGTTTTAGTGCCGACATACTTTCACCGGTCAATGGGTTCGTGTATCATCTGCGGTACCTCCGTCGACGGTCACATCTGTGACCTCCACGAGGAGGACGTACTGTTCGAGTTCCGAGGCGACCACCCGAATCAACTGACGACCAGCCGTTACTACCGCGGCTCTGTCGACGGCTTCGCCGAGTTCGGTGTCTTCGTCGACATCGGCGACCGTGTGACCGGATTGCTCCACCGGAGCGAACTGGACCAGCGACTCGACTCGCTGGACTGGGACCCGGGCGACACCGTCTTCGTGAAGGTCAAAAACGTCCGCGACAACGGCAACATCGACCTCGGCTGGTCGATCCGGCAGGCCGAGCGCGAGTTCCGCGGCGTCCTCGTCGACGATCCCGAGTTCGACCACGAGAAACTCGCCGAGGAAGTCGACGACGCGGGGGACGAGTCGGGAAACGGGCGTGATGAGACGACGTCGCACGACGGTGGTCGAGACGACGCCGAAACGAGCGACGACGCCGCAACGGACGACGAGTCCGGGTCGGCTTCCGACACGTCCGAGCCAGCGTCCGACAGCTCCGACGCCACGTCCGACCAATCGAAGATGAGTCAGGCGAGCGACGCAGACCGGACCGAGCGAACCGCCGGCGTCGTCGGACAGGGGAGCGCCGCCCCCGAGGCAACGACAGAGTCGGCCGAGGAGACCACCAGCGACACGTCCACGGGTGGCGCAGTCGTCCAGGAGCGCGAGCGCGCGCTCGTCACGGTCGACGCGCTCTCCGACCACGAGGGTGATGACGTGCGCCTCGAAGGCGAAATCGTCGACGTGCGACAGACCAGCGGCCCGACCGTGTTCGAACTCCGCGACGAGACCGGCACCGTCGACTGCGCCGCGTTCGTCGAGGCCGGCGTCCGCGCCTACCCCGAAGTCGTCGAAGAGGACATCGTCCGGCTGGACGGCGACGTTCGTCGCCGCCGGGGGGAGATTCAGGTCGAGACCGAAGCGCTCGTCGTCCTCGAAGACGAGGAGCGCCAGACCGTCGAGGACCGGATGGCCGACGCGCTGGACGAACGAGCGCGTCCGGCAGGGGTCGACGCGCTGGCCGACGATCCGGCGATCGACGCGCTGGCCGACGACCTCGTCGACGCCGCGACCGAGATCCGGCGCGCGGTCATCACTGACCGACCGGTGATCGTCCGACACTCGGCGACCGCAGACGGCTACGTCGCTGGCGTCGCACTGGAACGCGCGACGCTGCCGCTGGTCGGCGAGGAACATCGCCAGGCCGACGCCGCGTACCACTACTTCGATCGCCGACCGCTGGAGGGTGGCGTCTACGACATGGAGGACGCCACCAAGGACGTGACGAACATGCTGGAGAACCGCGAGCGCCACGACGAAAAGCTCCCGCTGTTCGTCTTCGTCGCCGCAGGCGGCACCCGCGAAAGTCTCGACGGCTTCGAGCTACTGGACGTCTACGGCGCGCCCCGCGTCGTCGTCGATGACGCCGTCGCAGACGAGGCAGTCGTCGACGCCGTCGACACGGTCGTCAGCCCGTCCCTGTCCGATACCACGACGACGACCGCAACGGCGCTGGCCGCCAACGTCGCAGCGCACGTCAACGAACACGTCCGCGAAGATCTCGGCCACCTCCCCGCAGTCAGCTTCTGGGACGACACACCGGAGCCCTACCTCGACGCTGCTGCCAACGCCGGTTACAGTCCGGAAGCCGTCGGCGAACTCCGGGACGCTGTCGCCCTCGAAGCGTACTACCAGTCCTACGAGGACAAGCGCGAACTGATCACCGACCTGCTGTTCGGTGACGACGAAGACGACGTGACCGGCCTCGCGAGCAACGTCGCCGAGCAGTTCCGCGAGAAGCTCGCGACCGAGGTCGACACTGCGACGGCCAACCTGGAGACGGAGCTCGTCGACGGAACGACCGTCGGCGTCCTCGACACGGACGCGTTCACGCACCGCTTCGACTTCCCGCCGTCGACAATCCTGCTCGACGAACTGTTCCGGCAGGCCGACGACGAGACCGACGCGCTCCTCGGTGTCGCCGACGACACGCTGTACGTCCGCGCTGGCGCGACGGTCGACGTCCACGACCTCGCGGACGACGTGGCCGAGCGCGCGCCGGAGGCGGGTGTCAGGACACGCAGCGCTCGCGAGCAGTCGATCCGGTTCCTCTCGGGCGAGCGCGACGCCGTCATCGACGCGACACTCGCAGCCGTCGGCGAACAGTTCTAGGCAGACCGCCCCGGCCAGACACTCCGTGACACGCTGGCCACACTTTCTTCCCGACCACCGCTGAACGGCACGTATGGACGATCGCGTCATCGACACCGACAGCATCGACTGGCAGGACCACGACCACGGCGACCGATCCTTCCGGGGTAAGCGATTCACACGCGCCAGCGCGGCCAGCGAACTGGGCTGTAGCCTCTACGAGATCGAGCCGGGCCACCGTGGCTGGCCGGCCCACTACCACGAGGGCAACGAGGAGGCGATGTTCGTCCTCGAGGGGAGCGGGACGCTGTGGCTCGGCGGTGACCGCGAGGAGCGCGACCTCTCGGCCGGCGACTTCGCCGTTTTTCCACGGGGAGAAGACGGCCAGCACGAACTCGAGGCGGGTCCCGAGGGCATCAGGTACCTCGCCATGTCGACGATGAACGATCCCGACATCACCGTGTATCCGGACAACGACTGTGTGGGCCTGTTCGCCGGCGCGCCCCCGGGCGGTGAAAAATCCGCACGACGGCTCTCGAAGTACCTCGACAGCGACGCGGAAGTACCGTACTGGGACGCGGACGGTGACGGGAGAGACGCGGAGTAGCGACACGCTTATTCGCGCGAGCGAACGAACTGTGACAACGGCAATGAGCACCGAGACGGGTGATCCCACCGAGACAGAGGCGTTCGAGCAGGTCTGTGAAGAGCTCGTCGACCGGATCCTCGCAGGCGAACTCGAACGCGACGGCGTCGAGAGCGCCAAGATGGAGGTCTGTGCGAAGTACTCCTCGCCGAAGGTCCCGAAGAACTCGGAGATCCTCGACTACGCGCCCCTGGAGCGACGCGAGGAACTGGAGGAGGTCCTACAGCGCAAGCCCGTCCGGACCGCTTCGGGCGTCTCGCCAGTCGCGATCATGACTTCGCCCCATCGGTGTCCCCACGGGAAGTGTCTCTACTGCCCCGGCGGGCCGGACTCGGAGTTCTCCTCCTCCCAGTCCTACACCGGTCACGAACCGGCGGCCGCCCGTGGTGTCCAAAACGACTACGATCCCTACGGACAGGTGACGCTGCGGCTGAACCAGTTGCGCGAGATCGGCCATCCCGTCGACAAGGCCGAACTGATCCTGATGGGCGGGACGATGACCGCCCGGAGCCACGACTACCAGGAGTGGTTCGTCAAGCGCGCGATCGAAGCGATGAACGACTTCGACACCGAGGCCCAGCCCCAGCCCGCGGAGGACGTGAGCTTCGCGGAGGACCCCGAGGAGTACGAGTTCAGCTATCTGGAGGACGTGATCGCCGAGAACGAGGCCGCAGACGTACGAAACGTCGCGACGACGTTCGAGACAAAGCCAGACTGGTGCGACCCCGAGCAGATCGACCGGATGCTCCGCCTGGGTGGGACGAAGGTCGAGGTCGGCGTCCAGACGACCTTCGAGCGGATCAACCGCGAGATGCACCGGGGCCACGGCGTCCAGGCCAGCATCGACGCAAACCGCCGGCTCCGCGACTCGGCGTTCAAGGTCGGCTTCCACATGATGCCCGGCCAGCCCGGCATGAGCACGGAGATGTGTCTCGAGGACTTCCGACGGATCTTCGAGGACAGTAAGTGGCGACCGGACTACCTCAAGATCTACCCGACGCTCGTCGTCGAGGGCACGGTCACCTACGACTGGTGGCGCAAGGACGAGTTCGAGCCGCTCGAAAACGACGAGGCCGCGGAGCTGGTCGCCGAGATCAAGTCGATGATCCCCGAGTACACCCGCCTCCAGCGCGTCCAGCGCGACATCCCGGCGGACTTCATCGAGGGCGGCGTCTGGAAGTCCAACCTCCGACAGCTGGCCCGACAGCGCATGGACGAGCACGGCTGGACCTGCGACTGTATCCGCTGTCGCGAGGTCGGCATGAACGACGAGGATCCCGAACGAATCGAGAAGGAGGTGTTGACCTACGAGGCCGCCGGCGGCACGGAGCACTTCATCAGCTTCGAGGATCCGGACAAGGACCTGCTCGTGGGCTTCTGTCGCCTTCGATTCCCCCACGATCCCGTTCGCAGAGAACTAGAAGGGGCCGCGCTGGTGCGCGAACTGCACGTCTACGGCAGTCAGGTCGGCCTGGGGAGCGCGAGCGAGGACGACCAGCACCAGCACAGAGGCTACGGTCGCCGCCTGCTCGCGACGGCCGAAGAACTGGCCGCCGACGCCGGCTACGACAAACTGGCGGTCATCTCGGGCATCGGCGTCCGCCAGTACTACCGCGAGAAACTCGGCTACAAGCAAGACGGCCCCTACGTGAGCAAGCGGTTGTAGGTGAGCATCCGCGGCCGACGGCCGCGGTTCACCGGTCCGAGCGGAAAAAGTGGTAACAAGTAACAAGGGTTAAGAGCGTTGGGCGTGCCATTCGGCCCATGGGCATCACTCGCTACTTCGGCGTGTACGCGCTGGTCCGGGGCGCGCTGTACTTCCTCGTCGGCGCTGGCGCGATCGTGTTCGGCGTCGGCGACGTCGCGATGGGGTCGCTCGCCAGTCTCGGGGCAGCCGTCTTCGGAGCGCTGTACATCGCGATCGCGTTCGCCCTGTTCCTCTCGGGCGGGCTGTTGACGATGGGGCGCAAGATCGGACGACTGCTGGCGATGCTGTTGCTGTCGGTCGACGCGCTGTTTCAGGGGTTCGAGGCGTTCGTCGGCGGCTCCTTCTTCTCGGCGCTCTTTGCCGCCTGTAGCCTCGGGGTCGTCGTCTACCTGCTCGTCGCGAATCCGCTCGCATCGGGCGAAGGCCGGACGATCGACGAGGAGAGTAACGCACACGGGATCGGCGTCGACGACTTCTAAACGCCGACAACCATTAGAACAGTGCCAACGTAGTGTGATCGATGGCACGGGAGTTGATCGCGGGGGTCTGGGAGCTTGATCTGGGACTGATGGCGCCGCTGGCGTCGAACGCCTTTGTAGTCGACGAGCGCGAACTCGCCGGCAGCGACGGCAAGGAGGTCACGCTCTGTGACACGGGCCTGTTCTGGAACGAGCCCTCGATTCGAGACGAACTCCGCGACGCCGGCTACGCCGTCCAAGAGCTCGACCGCGTTCTCCTCACTCACTACGATCTCGATCACGTCGGCGGGCTGAAGCGCCTGCTGCCGGAGTTCACGGGCCCGGCGTATCTCGGGCGGCCCGACCACGAACTCGCGGCGGGTGGACCCCCGCCGTCGAACAACCACAAGGGACTCTTCCATCGGGCTGCGAGAGCGCTGTTTCCACTGCCAGCCGGAGTGGCCGTCGAGCCGCTGGAAGAAGGAGACAGCGTCGGTCGCTTCACGAGTTACCTGACGCCCGGGCACAACCCCGGCCACGCGGTGTACGTCCACGACAGCGGCGTGGCGCTGCTGGGCGATCTCGTCTGGGAGGAAGACGGCGAACTGACGCCGCCGATCTGGTTCGACTCGTACGACGTGGCGACGATCCGCGAGTCGATCCGCGCGTTCGCCGAGCGTGCGCCACCGTTCGAGGTGGCGGCGATGGCCCACGGCACGCCACTGATCCGCGACGGTGACGACGCCGTGCGGGCACTGGCGGCGAGCCTCTCGGAATGATCTGTCGAACGAACGGGGTTTTTGTACCGGCCGGCCGGAAAGCCTGACATGAGACAGCAAGTCGCGGTCGTCGGCGCGGGCGCGGCCGGCACGGCAGCGGCGTACGCGCTCCGCGAATCGAACGCCGAGGTGACGATCTTCGAGAAGAGCGGCGGCGTCTGTGGTCGCGCGGCGACCCGTCGACAGGAAGGTTGTGTCTACGAGTACGGCGCGAACTATCTGACGGCCGACGACGAGCGAGTGAACGACCTGATCACGAAGCAGCTACCGAGCGACGGGCTGGTCGAGATCGACGCGCCGGTGTGGACCTTCGACGGCGACGGCGAGATCAGCGAGGGCCGCGACGACCAGACGACGAAGTGGACCTACGAGCAGGGGATCACACAGCTCTCGAAGCGACTGATCGACGCCGCGGGCACGACGGTCCACCGCAACACGCGCGTCGAGACACTCGATCAGACGGGCGAGGGATGGCAGATTAGCGACACTGACGGGCACGAATACGGACGGTTCGACGCAGTCTTGCTGACGCCGCCCGCCCCGCAGTCTGCGGATCTCCTCGGCCAGTCGGAGTGGCAACACGCCGACCGCCGACCGCTCCGGGAGACCATCGCGTCGGTGTCGTATCGGACGATCGTCGCCGGCCTGTTGCACTACGACTTCGAACTCGACGTGCCGTACTACGGACTGGTCAACGACGACAATACACACGAGGTGGGCTGGGTTGGCCGTGAAGAGTGCAAGGACGGCCACGTGCACGACGGCGAGTCCCTGTTGCTCGTCCAGATGGCTCCCGACTGGTCGGTCGAGCACTACCGCGACGCGCCCGTCGAGTTACTCGACCACATCGCGGAGGCGACTGCCGAACTACTGGATGACGACCGCCTCACCGAGCCGACCTGGACCGACCACCAGCACTGGCGCTACGCTCTTCCCGACGCTGGCGTCCCCGACGACTCGCTGGAGTCGGCGACGGCACACGACCTCTACTTTGCAGGCGACTGGGTCACCGGGGAAGCACGACTCCACGCGGCCGTGCGTAACGGTCTGGAGACGGGTGAGCAGATCGCCCAGCAGCTGTAGCGAAGCGGTTTTGCGTCGCCGACTGCAGGAACGGACATGGACCACAAGCGGGAGCTGACGAGCGTCGACCTCGCCGCCCTGGAACGGGAGCTGGGCGGCTACGCTGGGGCCAAACTCGACAAGGCCTACCTCTACGAGGACGACCTCCTTCGGCTCAAGATGCGCGATTTCGATCGGGGCCGGGTCGAACTGCTGATTCAGGTGGGCGAGAACAAGCGCGCACACGTCGTCGACCCCGACCACGTCGCCGACGCGCCGGGACGGCCGCCGAACTTCGCGATGATGCTGCGAAACCGGCTGGAGGGTGGCGAACTCGCGGACGTACGCCAGTTCGAGTTCGACCGCATCATCGAATTCGAGTTCGACCGCCCCGACGCCTCGACGACCATCGTCGCGGAGCTGTTCGGTGACGGCAACATCGCGGTGCTGGACGAGCACGGCGAGGTCGTCGACTGTCTGGAGACAGTACGACTGAAGTCCCGGACCGTCGCCCCGGGTACGCAGTACGAGTTCCCGTCGGCGCGGTTCAATCCGCTGACGGTCGACTACGAGACGTTCCGAGCGCGGATGGAGCAGTCCGACGCCGACGTGGTGCGGACGCTGGCGACGCAGCTGAACTTCGGCGGCCTCTACGGCGAGGAACTGTGTTCTCGCGCCGGCATCCCGTACAACCAGGCCATCGAGGAGACCGACGAATCGGCGTTCGAACGGCTCTACGAGGTGATCGACAAGCTGAAAGAGCGACTGCGATCGGGTGATCTCGACCCCCGCGTCTACTACGAGTACGAGGACGTCGACGGGGAAGAACTGAAACGACGCGTCGACGTGACGCCGATTCCGCTCGAAGAGCACGCGGAACTCGACAGCGAGGCCTTCGACACCTTCACTGCGGCACTCGACGAGTACTTCTACGAGGTCGAGCGCGAGACGACGCCAGAGGAGATCGTCGACGCCGGCGCCGATCGCCCGGACTTCGAGAGCGAGATCGAGAAGTACGAGCGAATTATCGCCCAACAGGAGGGTGCTATCGAGGACTTCGAGGCCGATGCGCAGGCCGAACGCGAGAAGGCCGAACTACTCTACGCCCGCTACGACCTCGTCGACGATATTCTCTCGACAGTCCAGGCGGCACGAGCCGAGGACACGCCGTGGGACGAGATCGAAGCGACGTTCGAACAGGGCAAAGAGCAGGGGATCGCCGCCGCCGAAGCCGTCGAGGGCGTCGACGGGAGCGAGGGGACGGTGACGCTGTCGATCGACGACACGCGAGTGACCGTCGACGCCTCGATGGGTGTCGAGAAGAACGCCGATCAGCTGTATCAGGAGGCAAAACGGATCGAAGAGAAGATGGAGGGCGCACAGGCGGCCATCGAGAACACCCGCGAGGACCTCGACGACGCCAAACAGCGCCGCGAGGAGTGGGAGCTCGGCGACGGGACAGACAGCGGCGAGACGGACGGCGACGACGAGTCCGAAGCGATCGACTGGCTCTCGCGGGCTTCGATTCCGGTCCGCAAGCAAGAGCACTGGTACGACCGCTTCCGCTGGTTCCACACCTCGAACGGCTTCCTCGTGATCGGCGGGCGCAACGCCGACCAGAACGAGGAACTGGTCAAGAAGTACCTGGAACGCGGGGACAAGTTCTTGCACGCACAGGCACACGGCGGTCCAGTGACAGTGCTGAAGGCGACCGGGCCGAGCGAATCGAGTAAAGACGTGGACATCCCCGACGAGGACAAGCATGAGGCGGCCACGTTCGCGGTCGCGTACTCCTCGGTCTGGAAGGGCGGCAAGCTGGCCGGCGACGCGTACATGGTCACTCCCGACCAGGTGTCGAAGACGCCAGAGAGCGGCGAGTACCTGGAGAAAGGCGGATTCGCGATCCGGGGCGACCGGACGTACTTCCGCGATCTGGCGGCCGACGTGGCCGTCGGCATCTCCTGTGAGGGGCGTACTGGCGTCCTCGGCGGCCCCCGCTCTGCGATCGAGGAACAGGTGGCGACGAGTGTCCGGATCGAGCCGGGTCAGTTCGCCCAGAACGACATCGCAAAGCGCCTCTATCGCGAATTCAAGGAGCGTTTCACTGACGACTCGTTCGTCCGCAAAGTCGCCAGCCCCGACCAGATCCAGGAGTTTCTCCCGCCCGGTGGAAGCCGGATGGTCGAGTAACGACCAAGAAGTGTGCTCGCGCCTGGTACGCGCCGAATAGTTTTCCCCACTGCATCCGATCGACATCGCACGCTTCGCACGCAACGGTACGGCGAAGGAACCGAGATCTATGTTCGAAGACGCACTCCGCTATCCAGCCGAAGGGGACGACGCACTGACCACGATCGCGATCGGTGGTATCCTCGGGTTACTCGGGGTGTTCGTCCTCCCGGCACTGATCGTCTACGGACATCTGGTCCGTGTCATTCGTGCGGTGAGTGAGGGCGACGACGAGATCCCGCCAGTGTTCGAGGAGTGGAGGGAACTACTGATGGACGGCCTCAGGGCGCTCCTCGTCACGCTGGTGTACACGCTCGTCCCGACGCTGTTGCTCACGATCGCCGTCGCGCCCGTGTTCGTCATCAGCAGCGTCACCGTGAACGGCGACGGCGGTGGCGGTGTGACGGCCGTCGGCGCACTGATCCTCCTGCTCGTGCTCGCTGTCGGCGTCCTCGGACTGATCGCGGTCGTCGCCGCGGTCTACGTGGTTCCGGCAGCGGTCACGGCGTTCGCCACCACCGGACGACTCGGTGCAGCGTTCTCGGTGTCGGAACTCAGATCGATCGGTGGCAGTGGCCAGTTCGTGACTGGCTGGCTCGTCGCCGTCGTGATCTCGGTGCTCGTTGGGACTCTGGCTGGAGTGGTGGCGGCCACGGTCGTCGGCGCGTTGCTCGTCCCGTTCCTCAACTTCTACGGCAACGTCGCGGCGGCGTATGCGCTTGGAGCGGGCGCGCGTGAGCGGAACGCGGGTGAATCGACCGTCGGCGAGAGCGAATTGTGACGCCCGTCGCGCTGGTCGAACACATCGGGAACGTCGGCAGTGCTGGCTCCGATTATTAGTCGAGATATCACCTGGCACCCCGAATTCACAGATGGGCGAGTACTTCGATACACTAATACGATGGCCGACACCATATCCGATAATGGCAAGTGCCGACCGGTTCCGCGACAGTACGCAGATCCTGTTGCCAGCACCTGCCCTGGACGGCATCCAGGAGGACCTCGAACGGGAGTTCACGCTGACCGTCCGCGAGGAAGGGTCCCTGGTGCGGATCATCGGCTCGCCCGTCGAGATCAAGGACGCGTCGGACTTCCTCGCGATGAACGGCATCAATCTGGCGTAAACTACGCCACGAGGATTTTTACGATCGATCAGCCAGACTCGACAGCGGTGAGTCGCTCTCACGTGGCGTCGGCAAAAAGCAATCCTTAAAACTGCTGGGCAGGTTCGGACAAACATGGCTGGAACTATCGAAGTGCTCGTTCCGGGCGGTGAGGCCAACCCTGGCCCGCCCCTCGGTCCGGAGCTCGGCCCGACCCCCGTCGACGTTCAGGCAGTCGTCCAGGAGATCAACGACCAGACCGCGGCCTTCGACGGTACGGAAGTGCCCGTCACCGTCGACTACGACGACGACGGTTCGTTCTCGATCGAAGTCGGCGTCCCGCCGACGGCCGAACTGATCAAGGACGAGGCCGGCTTCGACACCGGTTCCGGCGAACCCCACGAGGAGTTCGTCGCCGACCTCTCGGTCGATCAGATCAAGCAGATCGCCGAACAGAAACAGACCGACCTGCTGGCCTACGACACGAAGAACGCCGCGAAGGAAGTCGTCGGCACCTGCGTCACGCTGGGCGTCACCATCGAAGGTGAGAACCCGCGTGACTTCAAGGAGAAGGTCGACGAGGGCGAGTACGACGACGTCCTCGTTGACGCTGCCGAGGCATAGCGAAGCAGCGAAGCGAGGGCTCGAAAACGAGCCGTGCGATTTTTCGGTGTGCTCGTCGACGCCGCCGAAGCGTAGACTTTGCCGGTCGGCGGTTTTTCGACGCTTTCTGGTACGTCCCAGAAACCGGTGTCGCAGTCCACGAACCCGGCCCGCAGTGTCGGCTGTACAGCTGTGAAAAGAGCGACGTCAGGCAGTCTGAAACACAGTAGGGAGCCCCGCTACCGTGGTTCGACGGCTTTAAGTGTCGCATCGGCTTCGTTCCGGGTGAGACAGGCGACTGTACTGTCGTAGACAGTACGCCCTGTTTCACTGACCCGTAGCAGCCCATCGGGCGTACTACGGAGGTGAACAATGGCAGACCAGGATATAGAGAACGCAGTCTCTCGCGCACTTGAGGAGGCCGATCCTCGGAACTTCACCGAGACAGTCGACCTCGCCGTCAACCTGCGCGACCTTGATTTGAACGATCCGTCGAACCGTATCGACGAGAGCATCGTGCTGCCTGCTGGCACCGGCCAGGAGACCACGATCGTGGTGTTCGCGGAGGGCGAAACCGCCCTGCGCGCCGAAGACGCCGCCGACCAGGTTATGTCCAGCGACGAGCTGGCCGATCTGGGCGACGACGACGACGCCGCGAAAGATCTCGCCGACGATACTGACTTCTTCCTCGCAGAGGAAGCGCTGATGCAGGACATCGGCCGCTACCTCGGGACCGTCCTCGGTCCGCGCGGGAAGATGCCGGACCCGATCAGTCCCGACGACGACGTCGTCGAGATGGTCGACCGGATGCGAAAGTCCGTGCAGATCCGCAGTGGTGACCGCCGAACCTTCCACACCCGCGTGGGTGCGGAAGACATGTCCGCCGATGAGATCGGCGACAACATCGACGTCATCCTGCGCCGCCTGCACGCAGACCTCGAAAAGGGGCCGATGAACATCGATTCGGTCTACGTCAAGACCACGATGGGCCCCGCCGTGGAGGTGGCCTGAGATGAGCGCCGGAGCAGAACGAAAGACAGAGACGATCCCCGAGTGGAAGCGCGAGGAAGTCGACGACATCGTCGAGATGATCGAGTCGTACGACAGCGTCGGCGTCGTCGCGATCACCGGGATTCCGTCGCGTCAGCTGCAGGACATGCGTCGCGGCCTGCACGGGACCGCGGAACTGCGCGTCTCGCGCAACACGCTGCTTGAGCGCGCGCTCGACGAGGTCGACGAAGGCCTCGAAGAGCTTGGAGAGTACGTCTCCGGGCAGGTCGGTCTCATCGGCACGAACGACAACCCCTTCGGGCTGTACAAGGAACTCGAAGCCTCGAAGACCCCCGCGCCGATCAGCGCGGGCGAGGTCGCGCCCAACGAGATCGTCATCCCCGAGGGTGACACGGGCGTCGATCCGGGTCCGTTCGTGGGCGAACTCCAGAACGTCGGTGCGAACGCGCGCATCGACGGCGGTTCGATCAAGGTCGTGGAGGACTCGCCCGTTCTCGACGCGGGCGAGGAAGTTTCGGCCGACCTCGAGAACGTACTCAACGAACTCGGGATCGAGCCCAAGGAAGTCGGCCTCGACCTGCGCGCTGTCTTCGCCGACGGCGTGCTGTTCGAACCCGACGAGCTCGAACTCGACGTCGACCAGTACGAGGCAGACATCAAGGCCGCCGCGTCGGCCGGATGGAACCTCTCGGTCAACGCCGAGTACCCGACCGCACAGAACGCGTCGACGCTGCTGCAGACCGCCAGCGGCGACGCCAAGAGCCTCGCGATCCACGCGGCCGTCGAGGACCCCGACGTCATGCCCGACCTGATTAGCAAGGCCGACGCGCAGGTCCGTTCGATCGCCGCGTCGATCGACGACGAGGAAGCGCTGCCGGAGGAACTCCAGGGCGTCGAAGCCCAGCCGGCGGCCACCGAAGATGCACAGGCTGACGAAGACACAACCCAAGACACCGAGGACACCAGCGACGAGGACACCGAGGCGGCCGACGAGGCGGCCGAGGACGACGATGACGACGACGATGACGCTGGTGACGCACTCGGTGCGATGTTCTAATTACAACAATGGAATACGTTTACGCTGCACTCATCCTGAACGAATCGGGCGAAGAGATCAACGAAGACAACCTCACTGACGTGCTCGACGCTGCCGGCGTCGACGTCGAAGAGTCCCGCGTGAAGGCGCTCGTCGCCGCACTCGAGGACGTCGACATCGACGAGGCCGTCGACGAGGCCGCTGCCGCACCCGTCGCCGCTGGCGGCGCTGCCGCACCGGCCGCAGAGGGCGGTGCCGAGGAAGAAGAGGCTGCCGAGGAAGAGGCTGCCGAGGAGGAAGAGGCCGCAGAGGAAGACGCAGGCGACGACGACGAGGACGAGGGCGACGGCGGCGAAGGCCTCGGCGAGCTGTTCGGCTAATTCGGCACTCGCACTCAGACTTCACTTCTTTCGATGCCACTCCGGGAGCGACAGCGCCCACTACCTGAGTCGTCGGTCCGGATATTTATCACGAGAGACGCGACCACCTCGCCCCAGTGCCCGGAGCCGTCCAGTTCGTTCTCGCACCCCAGTTGACAGTGGCGACGCTGGGAGCGATCCTCGCCGGTATCGCGCTCGGGACGATCAGCGGCCTGACGCCGGGGATTCACGTCAACACCTTCGCGCTGGGGCTGGCCGCGGCCGCACCAGTAATCCCGGGGCCGCCGCGGCTGGTGGGCGCGGCGATGCTGGCCGCAGGGACGACCCACACCTTCCTCGACGTGGTGCCGGCGATGGCACTGGGAGTTCCCGACCCGGCGATGGCCGCCAGCGCGCTGCCCAGTCACAGGCTCGTGATCGCCGGCCGGGGACGGGAAGCGCTCAGGCTCTCGGCGCTGGGGAGCGGACTGGCAGTCGCGTTCGCCGTCCCGCTGGCGCTCCCGGTGACGCTCGGGATGACGCGACTCTACCCGCTGGTGCGCGCACACCTCTCGCTGGTGCTGGGCGTCGTCGCACTCGCACTGATCGCCACGGAGCGCGGGTGGAGGGCGAGGATCGGCGGGGCAGTTGCGATGGCCGCAAGCGGGGCACTCGGACTGGTCGTCCTGGGACAGTCTGCCGACGGACTGCTTTCGGTCGGGAGTCTGCTGATGCCGCTGTTCGCCGGGCTGTTCGGCGCACCGGTCCTGATCGAGAGCATCGGCGGTTCGGGCGTCCCGCCACAGGACGACGCCACCGTCGCGCTCGGACCCAGTTCGATCGGATCGATCGCGCTGGTCGGAACCGTCGCCGGCGCGATTGTCGGGTACGTCCCCGGTGTCACAGCGGCGATCGCGGCGAGCGGCGCGCTCGCGGTGCTGTCGGGGTCCGGGCCCCGTTCGTTCGTGGTCGCGACCAGCGGCGTCAACACCGCGACAGCAGTGTTCGCGCTGTTCGCGCTCGTGGCACTCGGGACGCCACGGACCGGTGTGCTGGTCGCGTTCGACAGCACCGGTGCGCCGCTCGCGCTCGGTCTGCTAGTCGGGAGCGTCTCGATGGGCGCGACTGCGGGGTTCGTACTGGTACCAATGCTGGGCGATCGATATCTCGCCCTGGTGGGCCGACTCGATCCGACGCGGCTCGCCGTCACCGTGCTCTGCGTGCTCGTCGGTCTGTCCGGGCTGTTCGCGGGACCGATCGGGATTGCCGCTTGCACAGCCGCGACCGCGATCGGACTCGTCCCGGCCCGGTTCGGGGCGCGGCGGGCCAACCTGATGGGGGTGTTGCTCGTCCCGCTGGCGTTGCAATAGTCCTAGAGGTAGCCCCGCCGGCGGAAGTGGACGAGCATCAGCACGGCGATCAGAGCCATTCCGATCATGGCGGCCGGGTAGCCGTAGGTCCAGCCCAACTCCGGCATGTTGTACGGGCTGGCCGCTGGATCGAAGTTCATCCCGTAGATCCCGGCGACGAACGTCAGCGGGATGAAGATCGTGGCGACGACGGTCAGCACTTTCATCACCTCGTTGGTCGACTGGGAGAGCGCGTTGAGGTAGATGTCCCGCGTGCCCGAGACGAGATCACGGTAGGTCTCGGTGAGGTCGGCAAGCTGGACGAGATGGTCGTAGACGTCGCGGTAGTACTTCTCGGTCTCGTCGGCGATCTGGGCGGTGTCGCCGCGAGCGAGAACGCCGACCGCCTCGCGGGCTGGCCAGACCTGTTTCCGGAAGGAGAGCAGGTCCCGCCGGACGGTGTTGATGCGTTCGAGCGTCTCGCGGTCCGGCGAGTCGATGACTTCCTCTTCGATCTCTTCGATGACGTCCTCCACGCGATCGAGGACGTCGAAGTACTCCTCGACGACGACCTCGATCACCCGGTAGGCGGTGAAGTCGGCCCCGCGCTGGAGCAGGCGCTCGTCCTCTCGCTCGACGGCGTGTCGCACGCGGTCGATCTCGGCGACGGGGCCTGGGGAGACGGACACGATCCAGTCGCGGCCCACGAACAGGCCGACCGGCGTCGTCACGAGTTCCTCGGCGAAGGTGGTCTCGCCACGTGCCAGCGAGACGGTCTTCAGCAAGACGAACGTGTAATCGGGGAACACCTCGGTCTTGGCCCGCACGTCGTTTTGGAGATCCTCGATAGTGAGTGGATGGATCTCGAACGTATCGGCGATACGATCGAGTTCGGCGTCGGCCACCGCCGGTGCGTGGACCCACGTCGTCCCGTCCGCCTCGCGGGCCGACTGGAGGTCGTCGTACTGTCGGATCCCACTGCCGCCGTACACCAGCGCGGACGTCATGCCTCGACTCCCTGCTCTCCACGACCGACGAGTGCGAGCGTGATTCCGACCATGAGCAGCGTCAACGAGAAGGCGCGACCGGGATAGGGCTCGGTAATCCCGACGACGTATCCCGCGACTCCGACCGCCGACAACAGGAGTCCGGCGAGAGCGAGGGCCTGCATGGAAGCCACGTCACGAGGTATCGTAAAAAACGTTCGCGGATCGAAAGCGGACGAACAGGTCGCTGATCACCGCAAGATGAGCCCAGTCAGCACTGAATCCAGTCGGTCGTTCTCGTTGACCGACCGGGGGTGAACTGCGACGGCAGCGACCACGTTGCCCTCGTACTGGAACGTCGTCACCTGTACGTAGACGTTCATTTGCTCTCCGTCGAGCGTCGCTACGCCGAGGTGTCGCCGGACCGGGCTGTTCTCGACGAGCGTCTTCACGTTCCGGCGCGATTCGATCCGTTCCAGCTCGATGTCGGCGTAGCGTTGTGAGACGTGGTTGGCCAGTCGCTGATCGGACCAGTCACCGATCGGACTGGCGGTGTCGCCACCGAGTTCGACGAGCGGGGTACTGTACACTGCGACACGGGCTGGGACTGTCCCACCGTCGGTCGAGACCGACCGCTCGTACGTTCGGAGGTGATTCGTCAGCGCGGCGTCGCGGTCCTGGCCACCGATTCCGAACGTCCGGGTCTCGTTCAGCGTCTCTTGCCCTGCTTGCTCGTACCCGGCCTGGTCCAGATCGACGGCTCTTGGTGTGACTGGATCAGCCGCGAAACTGGTCGGCCCACCGTCCAGAACCCCCAGACAGCCACTCGTCACCAGCACGACCCCGATAACGAGCGGCAACATCGTGCGAACCCCCACCATACATAACGATCGTTCCTGACATAATATAAAAGGGTCGGCCGTTCAACGACCGGATAGCTAGTCGATCCTGTAGGTCGGACCGTCGTCCGTGTCCTGCACTTCGACGCCGAGTGCTTCGATCTCTGCTCGGAGGTCGTCCGCGCGTTCGTAGTTCCCGGCGTCGCGTTCTGCCTCCCGAACGTCGAGGACGAGTTCGACCAGGTCCTCTGCGATCCCAACGTCGCCCTCGGCAGTCTCACCGAGTGCGAGCCCGAGAACGCCGCCACCGAGCGTTTCGAGCGTCTCGATCGCCCGGCGGAGGCCGCGGTAGTCGTAGGCCGATCGCTCGTCGACGTGGACGTTGACCGCACCGACGAGTTCGGTCAGTGCTGCGAGCGCTTCACGAGTGTTGAAGTCGGCGTTCATCGCGGCCTCGAAGTCGTCTCGGGCCGTCGATACGGCAGCCCGCAGGTCGTCGTCGGCAGTCGTCGCGTATGCGTCCACGTCGTCGCAAGCGTCGACGGCACGTTCGTAGCCCCGTTCCAGAGTCTCCCAGCGCTCGATCGCCTCGTTGATCGTCTCTTCGCTGTACACTGCGGCGTTGTGATAGGCTGTCGAGAGCAAGAAGGTACGGACCACGTCTGGGCCGTACTCTGCGACGACATCCGAGACGGTGAAGAAGTTCCCCAGCGACGAGGACATCTTCTCGCCTTTCGTCTCCAGCAGACGGACGTGCAGCCAGTACTTCGCGAACTGCTGGCCGGTCGCGGCCTCGCTCTGGGCGATCTCGTTCTCGTGGTGCGGGAACAACAGGTCTTGCCCGCCGACGTGGATGTCGATGCTCTCGTCGAGGTGGGTCGTACTCATCGCTGAACACTCGATGTGCCACCCTGGCCGACCCTCCCCCCACGGTGACGCCCACGTCTGGGCGGTTTGACAGGCCTCATCGGCCGGCGAAGCGCCCTCGTGCTGGTGATCCGCGATCGCTGCGGGGTCGACGCCGTCGGCCTTCCAGAGCGCGAAGTCGGCGGGGTTTCGCTTCTCGCTCTGCTCGTCGGGTTCGCCTTGCGCTTCGATCTCGTCGAGTTGCTGGTTCGAGAGCTTGCCGTACTCCTCGAAGGTGGTCACGTCGAAGTACACCGAGCCGTTGGCCTCGTAGGCGTAGCCGTTCTCGATCAGCGTCTCGACCATGGCGACGATCTCCGGAACGTGCTCGGAGACGCGGGGGTACACCTCGGCGCGCCGGAGGTTGAGCGACCGCATATCGTCGATCACGGACTGGATGTAGTGGCGCGCCACTTCGGTCTCACTCTCTCCGTCTTCGCCCACCCGGGCGACGATCTTCTCGTTCACGTCGGTGAAGTTCTCGACGTGGCGCACGTCGTACCCGAGGTGGGTGAGCCAGCGGTCCATCACGTCGACGTGGACCCAGCCGCGAGCGTGGCCCAGGTGGGCCGGATCGGAGGTCGTCAGGCCACAGTAGTACAGCAGGACGGAGTCCGGATCGTGTGGCTCGAAGACCTCCCGTTCGCCGGTGAGCGTGTTGGTCACGCGAAGCGTCATTGTCGAGTACCAGACCGGGACCGACTTTCAAAGCGTCGGATGGCCTCGCTCCGAGCTTACTGTTCGAACACCGCTTCGACGGCCCGAACCGCGTTCGGCCCGTCCCGACGACCGACGACGAGCGTGATCGTTCCCGCCGCGAACCCTGCGGCCTCGACCGCGATCTCCTCGGCGCGGAGTGCCCCAAGCACGCGCTCGACGGAAGCGGCGTCCACGTCGCCAGTCGCGACGATACCTGTCGCCGATCCCGCACCCTTCGCATAGGCGACCCCGCCGACGGTCAGCAGGGGGTCGTCGCCGTCGTCCGTGACCTGCCCGAGACGGCTCTCCATGCTGACGCGCGCCCCGGATTCGGTAGCGGCGTACTCGGGCAGCTCCTCGGCGTAGCGACGGAGCGCCGTCGCGACGGCCTCCTCGTCGCCGTCGACGTCGAGCGTGCGGGCCGCAGCGGAGTAGTTGACCACGCCCGCCCGGAGCGCGTCGTAGAGGAACGGCTGTGCCCGGACGGCCTCGCGGGTTCTCGAAGCGAGCGATGTCATGGTCGACAGTGTCGCCCGGCCGATGAAAGGACCACGGATTCCGGCAACGAAGCCCCTAAGACGCGCTCTCCCCAACGGGAACTCATGCAAGCGCTCGTCATCGCGGCCCACGGATCGCACCTCAGCGCCGGGTCCTCGACGCCGACGTTCGACCACGCGGACACGATTCGCGCGGTCGGCGCGTTCGACGAGGTCCGCGAGAGCTTCTGGAAGGAAGAACCCCACTTCCGGGAGGCGCTGCGGACCGTCGACGCCGACGAGGTGTACCTCGTCCCGCTCTTTATCAGCGAGGGCTACTTCACCGAGCAGGTGATCCCGCGGGAGTTCCGACTGGACGAGTGGGAGCCCGAACTGTGGGACTCAGACGGCACCAGCGCCGACACGGCGACGCTGACCGCCGACGACACCGGTCAGACGGTCCACTACTGCGGCCCGGCCGGTACCCACGACGCGATGAGTGACGTGATCGTCCAGCGCGCCGAGTCGGTGACCGACGATCCCGACGTGGGCGAGGGGTTCGGCCTCGCGGTTGTCGGGCACGGCACCGAGCGCAACGAGAACTCGGCGAAGGCCGTCGAGTACCACGCCGACCGCATCGACGCGATGGACCGCTTCGACGAGGTGCAGGCGCTGTTCATGGACGAGGACCCCGAGATCGACGACGTGACCGACTACTTCGAGAGCGACGACATCGTCGTCGTCCCCCTCTTCGTCGCCGACGGCTACCACACCGAAGAGGACATCCCCGAGGACATGGGGCTGACCGACGACTACCGCACGGGCTTCGACGTGCCGAGCGTCGTCGACGGCCACCGGATCTGGTACTCCGGTGCCGTGGGGACGGAACCGCTGATGGCCGACGTGTTGCTGGAGCGGGCGGCCGACGCCGGGGCCGACGTGGGTGACGCGATCGAGCGCGTGAAGGCGGAGACTGGCGACGCGCACGCCAGTGGCGACTGAGAGGGAGTCTCGACGACCACGGTTCGCTTCGCCCGAACCGCCCCACTTTTCTCGCCCGAAACCTTCCGGTCGACCATGCAGGGTGACCACCTGGACGCACTCGTGACAGCCGCGGCCGACGGCATCGCGTTCGACGGACTCGTCGTGGAACCTGACGGTGACGGCTACGTCGTCGAGGTCGAGGGCGACCGCCACGCCGTCGACGGCGACGACGGCCTCAGGACGGTCGCGAGCGACCACCCTGCGTACGTCTCGAACTGGTACTTCTGGCACGCGGTCACGCCCCAGAAAGCGGATCGCTGGGCGTTCCTGCGGTGGTTAGAAGGGGCCGAAGAGACTGCTGTCCCGGACCGCTACGACGCGTTGAAAGACGGGCTAACGACCGAGTGGGGACAGCTTTCGATCACGGTGACACAGGACGGCGACGGGGGGCGACAGTACAGACTCACCCACGTCGACGACGGTGACACCGATCCGGCCGATCTCGCCACCTATGAGGACCCGCTGGAGGCCCGCACGATCGCCAAGCACGACGACAGTGGAAAATATCGGCCGCTGAAGACCGCCCCCACCCTCCAGACGGGGTGGGTGTTCGAGGGACTCGCCGCCGCCGATCTCGTCGAGACGGTCGACTACTTCTACCCTGCGACCATCGCGAACTGGCACCGGGAACGCGAGGGCGAACTCGACGTGGATCACTGGCGTGAGACGATGGAACGTCAGAGCGGGATCTACGGCGTCGTCCAGACGTGGGACCGGGGAAAGGGTCACGAACACGTCGACTGGGTCGCCGAGGCCTGCTGTGACGATTCCCAGTGCCTGAAACGGCGAGAGTGGCAGTACGACGACGACACCGAACTGGCAGTCGACGGCGGCGACGGCGAGTTCCCCTGCCGTGAACCCTGCTCGCTGGTGATCTCCGCGGCGCGCCGCTGGACGAAGCTCGAAGGCGAGGAGTCCCAGACCTACGAGTTCGAGCTGACGCCGAGCGAGAAAGAACAGGTCGAAGCGATCGTCGACGCCGTCGCCGAGGGTCGGACCGATGAGATCCGCGAAGCCGACGTGTACGACGACGCGAACCGCTACCGGACGCGATTCCTCCGTGCGAAACGGTTCGACGACGACGGGAACCTCTGTGGCGTCGAGACCGAGGAGTAACACTATCGACTATCGATCTATGCCGATCAAAGACTGACCAATCAGCAGTGGCGCGCGCTGTCGCACCCTCGTGGTGCGACGCAACTGTGCGAGGGATGAACGAACGAGCGACAGCGAGTGAGTGAATCGGCTGGGGAGGTGTGTGGTGCGGTGCTGTGCTGTTGTGCTGTCCTGGCGGAATGAACGGGCGAGGCACGTCTGAGCGGTTCTGCGCGGGCACTATCCGAGCAACGCGAGGATATCCCGCACAGAACCGCTCAGCGGGCCGAGGGCGTTCAGTTCTCTGTCAGTGTTGCAGTACCGTGAGCAAGATCATTCCGAACCAAAACAACACGAACCACCCAGCAGTTCGCATGCACACCGAACGTTTCGTTCATCCTGGTGAAGGTGGGTAGAACCACTTCGGGAAGCGTTCTCTGATACGCTGGCAGACAGTACAGGTCACCCGACGAGAAGGAGCACGACCGCCGCCGCCACGGCGAGACAGACGACGAGCGCGCCGACCCAGGCGACGGTCCCGCCGAGCACGGCCGCGACGCCCAGTGCGAGGACGACCGCGAACCCCCCGAATCCGAGCACGGGCATCGGGAGATTACGCTCCTCGGCCATCGAGGTCCCCCTGCGGGTCGCGTCGCTGCTATCGTCACTCGACTTGGGCTGGGGCTTCGAGAGCGATTCGTCGACCTGGACGGGTTCGTCGGTTTCTGTTGGTTCCTCCAGGTCGACGTCGACGTATCGCGTCTCGGCACCGTAGCTGGAGACGATCTTGAGCTTCCCGAACACCGACCCCGGGCGGTGGACGCGCACTCTGACAACCCGTTGTGACTCGCGGTCGACGTGGTGATTGGACGCCTCGATGGAGGCGAGGTCCGAGAGCGCGTCGTCGAGGTGGAGGTGGACGTGGAGCGGTTCGCCGTGGTTGATCAACCGAACGTCGAACGAGCCGTCGGTCTCGAAGCGTTCCGGGACTTCGAGTGAGTGCAGCGACGATCGATTGACATGCACGGGCAACGTATCTGGCACGGATGAAGGTGAGTGACCGCAGTAAAAAAAGGTTCACACCGTCACCGTGGTCGCTCCCGGCCATTCAGACGGTCGGTTAGCGACAGTTCCAGTTGATCGTCGAAACGGAGTCATACGAACAGTTGTCGACGGGTACCCAGTCGACCGCACGACTGCGTGCGGTCGCTCTGGGGCAGATCTCCAACGTCCGTATCGGCGATCGCTGGCACACAGCGACGACAGCCCGTATCAGGCGGCTACGTCGTCGCGCATGTCCGGCGGCAAGAGGTTCGGAATGCCGTCCTCGATCGGGTACGATTCGCCACACTCCGTACAGACCAGCGATCCCGAGACGACCTCGTCGTCCTCGCGCTCGTCGGCCTCGAGTTCCAGCTCGTGTTTGTCGAGCGGACAGCAGATGATGTCCATCAGATCCTCCTTCATACACGCCCCTCGGGGTGGGGCTGTGAAAAACGTGCCGGGTGGCGAGAGAGTGATCTAGAACGGGCGTTCGCGGACGATCGTCTCTTCGCGACCGGGACCGATCCCGACCGCGTAGATCGGCACGTCGAGTTCGTCGCTGACGTACTCGAGATATTCGCGAGTCTCGGCAGGCAGCGCCTCGTAGCCCTCCTCGGCGATGGCGGCCCAGTCCTGGTCGGCCCAGCCCTCGAAAGTCCGGTAGTTCGGTTCACAGTCGCCCCAGCGCTCGGTCGTCGCGGGCATCGACAGCAGTTCCTCGCCGTCGAGCGTGTAGGAGTGGCCGACCTTCAGCTCGTCGAGGCCGGCCAGCGTGTCGAGGTGGTTGACGACGATCCCGGTGAATCCGGAGGCTCGCGTCGCGTGGCGAAGCATCGGCATGTCGAGCCAGCCGACACGACGCGCGCGGCCCGTGACGGTGCCGTACTCGCCACCCTCCTCACGGATGTAGTGAGCCAGTTCCTCTTCCTCTTGCTCGCCCGATCCCTCCTCGTAGTCGGGCGTGTGGCCCTCGACACCGGCCAGTTCCGTCGGGAGCGGACCAGTTCCGACCCGGGAGAGGTAGGCCTTGACGATGCCGATGATCTCGCCCTGGCCGACCGTCGTCGGGCCGAGCCCGGTGCCGGTACAGGCTCCGCCGGCGGTCGGGTTCGAAGAGGTGACGTAGGGGTAGATCCCGTGATCGATGTCGATCGAGGTCCCCTGTGCGCCCTCCAGCATCACGTTGTCCCCGCGGGCGATCGCGTCGTCGAGGAACTCGCCGGCGTTGACGACCATCCCCTCCTCGGCGAGGCGCTCGCCGATGGCGCGGTACTGGTCGAACAGCGAATCAGTGTCGAACGCCTCGCCCGTCTCGATACTGAACACGTCCTCCGCGAGCGCTCGCTTCTGGGGGACGACGTAGTCCAGCCGAGCGCGCAGCGTCTCGGGATCAAGCAAGTCGCCGACGCGAACCCCGCGCCGGCCGGCTTTGTCCTCGTAGGTCGGGCCGATACCGCGCCCGGTGGTCGCCGCTTCGAGGTCGCCCTCCTCGCTCTTGGCGTCCTCTTCGATCCCGTCGAGCACACGGTGGTAGGGGAGAATGACGTGGGCACGGGCCGCGACGCGAACGTCGGGATCGAGTCCCCGCTCGCGAAGCGCGTCCAGTTCCTCGAACAGTGTCTCGGGGTTGACCACGCATCCGTTGCCGAGAACACCGATCTTGCCACGAATGGCTCCGCTCGGGACCAGCGAAAGCTTGTACTCCTCGCCGTCGTCGACGACGGTGTGGCCGGCGTTGTCGCCGCCCTGATAGCGGACGACGATATCCGCCGCGTCACCGTAGACGTCGACGATACCGCCCTTCCCTTCGTCGCCGAGTTGCGAGCCGACGATGGTTACGGTCATCAGTCCGGATTTTCGGCCACCGGGGTAAACAGATTTCGGAAGCGCGCGCGAGCGGCCAGCGGGCACGCACCACGACAGCTTTATGCACACATTGGGTGTATCATGAGAGAAGGCAGTCGACAGCACCGGCAACTCCGGCAAAAAACCGGCAAATCGGTGTTGACGACAGCAACTTTTAAATCCCGCAAACACAAGTTAACAATTGCCATGATAGACAGGCTTGAGAAGGAAGTAGATATGCTGGAGCGTCATCTGCAGGTTCTGCGGATGGTCATCGAGAACGAACCGATCGGTATCGTGAAGATGTCCAACGAGACGGGCTACCCACATCACAAAGTTCGCTACTCGCTGCGCGTCCTCGAAGAGGAGAACCTCATCGAGCCGTCCAGCCAGGGTGCGATCACGACCGAACAGACCTCCGAGTTCGTCGACGACCTGGACGACAAGGTCGACGAGATCATCGACAAGCTCGAAGGGATGAAGATCGAAGACGCCGCGGAAATCGAAGGCTAAGGCGCTCCACTGGGGTGGGGCTCGCTACTGTCGAGTACCGTTCTCGGAGACCAATCAGTGTGTTTCTGACGGGAGTGGTCGGATAGTCGACAGTCTCGACTACAGTTCCGGGACGGCGAGGTGGAACTCCTGGTTCCTCGCTTCGACCAGGCACAGGTGGTAGCCGTCCTTGCGGGTGAGATTCACGAAGCTCTTGCGTTTGTCGCGACTCAGTAGACCGCTCGACGTGGCTTCCTCGGCCGTCTCGAGGGCCGGCGGTTCGAAGAAGCTCTCGGTGACGAGGAAGGCACCGGCCAGCGATTCACTGGAGGAACCGACTCGTTCGGCCCGCGTTATCAGGTCCGTCATCATGTCGTCGGTCGCCGGGTCCCGCGAGTCGTTGATGTTGGCGACGATCAGCGGGTTGCCCATACGGTCGCGCACGACGACGTCGAACTGCTCCTGGGCGCGGTGCTGCTCACCGTCTTCCGTGTACTCGACCGAGATCGCCCCGTTGAGTTCGGCCCGGTCGATCTTCGGGAGCGCGTTGTACAGTTCCTTCATCGCCTCGGGATTGCCGGTGTCGCGAATCTCGTACAGGAGGTTCCTGACGAGCCAGTCGACGAAGCGATACTGGATGCTCTCGCTGAGGAACGTTTCGAACGGCTCGTTGCCCACTGCCGCCGTCTCGGCGTCGAACTGCGTGTGAAACTCCAGACGGAGGTTGTCGTCGACCGCGGACTGCTCGGCGTTGCCAGAGTGGACCGCTTCGAGGGTGGCGTCACCCTTCGTGCTGTAACGCACGAAGAGGTTGGTCTGGTCGATCGCTTCGCGCTTGCTGAGTCGCGTCTCGGCCTCGATCGTGTCGTCGTCGTCCTCGGACGCCAGTTCTTCGATGCGCTGTTCGAGCCGTTCGATCTCGCTCCGAGCCGATTCCAGTTCCTGCTGGAGATCGTCACGTTCGTCGGCCAGCGAGTCGAGTTCGGACGACAGTCGCTCTCGCTCGGCCTCGGACTCTTCGAGCGCCGTCTCCAGTTCCTCGACGCGTTCGGGCGAGGCCGCAGCCGTGTTCTGAGTTTCCTCGGCAGGTTCGCGATCCACTGGTTCGGATCGGTCGTCCCGGCCCGACCGCTGGTTGGCCGGCGCGCCAGGATGGGACTGTTCGGGAGGCTCGCCGCCAGCCCCTCCCTGAGACTGTCGAGGCTCCGTTTCCGGCTGGGACTGCCGAGATCGTGACTCCGCTGTCGCTTGCCGACGCTCCGGCTCCTGCCTGCCTTCCGACGACCCGGAATTTCGAGACTCTGCAGGGCTCGACGACTGCGCACTCGGTTCGACTGGATCGTCCGCGAACCGGTCGACAGCCGATGACGACTTGCTGGCCGTCTCGGAGTGGGCGGGATCGAGTGACGGGATCGACCGGGTTTCCAGATCCGTCGCACCGGTGGCGGACGGATCGTGGGGAGCAGCCGTCACGTCACCGGCGTCGTCAGATTGGTGGCCCGGATCGGGCTGTCGACGCTCGCCGGTCTGCTCGATCGCCTCCGCCGAACGCGACCGTCCGGGCTGTTCTGTGGCTGTCCCGTCATCCCCGGAGGGGGTCACCTCGGACGACCCTGCAGAGTCCTGCGGTTGCGATGCATCCGGTTCCCGACGTTTCGACGGGTTCGGTTCCCGTCGCTGCGATGGGTCTGGTTCCCGTCGCTGTTCGGCACCGTCGGGGGTGTGTACTTCCCCTCGGGCTGACCCATCGGGTTCGCTCTCGACCGGTTCCGGCGCGTCTGACGCGTCCGTTTCTGCCGGGCCAGTAGCGTCGGCGGCGGTGTCCACTGACCGCCCGGATGTGTCCTCGTCTGGATCCGTTCGCTCGGTTCGCTGTCCTGCCGACTCGCCCGTCTGTCGACCAGCCGTCTCACCACCAGTCTTTGCGACCGGATCCGTACCGGTCGTCCTCGGAGCGCTGTCGACCTTCTCGGACGGATTCTCGTTCGATGGCGTCGAATCAGTTCCGTCTGGGACCTCTCCCGCGTCCGACGGCGTGGCTGGTGTCGTCTCCGCCGTCTCGGCCGTGTCCTCGGACTCGTCGGCGTCGGTGACGGGCGTCGGGATCTCGATGATCTCGATGTCGACGGGCCTGACCTCGTAGATGCCGACCTCGCCGTCGGCCTGCTCGAACGCCTCGTCCTCGGTCAGTAACTGGTCGCTGTTGCCGACCCAGGCGACGCTCATCGAACGGCCCTGGTGATAGATCTGGTAGTAATCGCCGGACAGAACGTTTTCAGAGAGTTCGACGTACCCGGTGAATCCGCCGCTCTCCAGCGTCTGGTTGACCTCGGAGATCGACGTCTCCTCCGTGTAGTATTTCGCCCTGACCTCGTCGGAACGTTCCTGCATCACCGCCAGCAGCGGCAATCCGGGATGCGGTGCCTCGCGAGCGGTGCCGCCACCGTCCTCGAAGTCTTCGATCGACCCGTCGAGAACCCCGACGACCTTGCCGTTCAGCATGAACAGTCGGGTCGGACCGGCGACGACGGCCCCGGAAAAGCCCGAATCGGCGAGGTCGGCGAGTCCACTGTACCCGCCCGAAAACGGCACAGTGTTCCACGAGTCGATCTGCTCGACTGTGCGCGTGCTCATTATCAACCACAAGCCGTATGCGAGACAAATAGTTTGCGCCCGTCAGATACGGATTACTGTCGCTGTTTACCGGAGATCGTCGCCACCGTCCCGCCCCTCACCCGTAAGAGACGGTAGTAAACCGTGTGATACCGGGCTGATACGGCCGGCTGTAACTTCGTGAAGATATTCGTCACCTCAGAGTGTCGAAATCTTTCACAGATTTACGGCCGGCAGTATGACGACCTCCTGGATCGCCGACGGATCGACTCCGACGGGCCTTTTATCGCTCGGCCGATACAGGGTGGTATGGACGAGGACCCGGCCCTGAGTGATCAGCATCGACGTGCGAGTCCGTGGCCGCTGTTCGTCGCATTCGGCCTCACGATCTCCGAGGTTGGCGTCTTCCTCGGTATCTTCACCGTCGCAGTGTTCGGACTACTGCTGTTCGGTGGGAGCGTCGCCGGGATCCTGACCGAGTCGCGGTACACGAACCGACCGTGGCCGACGTTACTCGCCTTCGGGGCCGTGCTGGCAGTCGCCGGAGCACTGATCGTCGTAACCCAGTTCGATATCGCGACCGTCACGCTCGACGACTTCGGCCAGAACGGAATCCTGGCCCGGAGCCTGTCACTCGCTGCGGCCGGGGCGATTCTGGCAGTTTCGGGCGTCGTGGGGACGATCGCGGACCAGACGGCCGCGTAGAAAGCTACGGTCGTCCGGTCGCGAGAAAATCAAAGAGCTATTAATCGGCGTCCACTAACCCCCGCGTATGTCATTCCTCGGTTTCGAGAAAGAGACGCTGCTCGATCTGACGGTCAACGCGATCCCGCTCGGGATCCTCATCTTTTTCTTCGCCGCCTACGCCGTCGTCCCCGCGTTCGGTTTCGATCCCGTGTTCAGCTCGATGATGTTCGCGATCATCGGAACGATGTTTCTTGGCCTCGCGATCCTGACGTACTACACGGGGAAGGCCATCGAAGGAGCCGAAAAAAACGCTGCCGAAGAGAGCGTCGAGTAGTCGTCTTCTCCCCCACCCGAAGTTGACGTTCTCTGCCCCCGAACAGCCGTATCGGTCCCCATCCCGTCCCGCGTTACCTCGACGGTGTTCGGTCCTGCATTCAAACTGAACCGACCCTTTCATTACGCCCCAATCCTGAGGGATACGCATGGCAGCAGAGCAGTTAGTACTGACGGCGCTGATGGCCGTGCTGCTCGTCGTTATCGTCGGTGCCCTCGCACGGGTCGAGGACTGGCGAACATACTCCCCGCTCGCGGGTGGTGCGGGCGGATACGGCGATGCGACCGGCCACGGACACGAAGAGAAACCAGGTGGGATCGTCCGCTGGCTCACGACGGTCGACCACAAGGACATCGGCATCCTCTACGGCGTCTACGCGGTGATCGCGTTCGCCGTGGGTGGGATCATGGCGGTCCTGATCCGCGCTCAGCTGACGGTCCCCGAGGGCGCGATCATGGGCAACAACTTCTACAACTCGATCCTGACGAGCCACGGGATCACGATGCTGTTCCTCTTCGGGACGCCGATCATCGCAGCATTCGCGAACTACTTCGTTCCGCTGTTGATCGGCGCGGACGACATGGCGTTCCCGCGGATCAACGCCATCGCGTTCTGGCTGCTCCCCCCGGCCGCACTGTTGATCTGGGCCGGCTTCTTCACGGCCCCGATCGGTAGCGTCGACATCGTCCCCGCACAGACCTCGTGGACGATGTACACGCCGCTGTCGGCCGAGCAGGCCAACCCCGGCGTCGACCTGATGTTGCTGGGACTGCACCTCTCGGGGGTCGCCGCGACGATGGGGGCGATCAACTTCATCGCGACGATCTTCACCGAGCGCGGTGACGACGTCAACTGGGCGAACCTCGACATCTTTAGCTGGACGATCCTCACCCAGTCCGGGCTGATCCTCTTCGCGTTCCCCCTGCTGGGCAGCGCGATCATCATGCTCCTGCTGGATCGCAATCTCGCCACGACGTTCTTCGCCGTCGAGAGCGGCGGGACGATGCTGTGGCAACACCTGTTCTGGTTCTTCGGCCACCCCGAAGTGTACATACTCGTGCTCCCACCGATGGGAATCGTGAGCTACATCCTGCCGAAGTTCTCCGGCCGGAAACTGTTCGGCTTCAAGTTCGTCGTCTACTCGACGCTCGCGATCGGTGTCCTCTCGTTCGGTGTGTGGGCCCACCACATGTTCGCGACCGGGATGGACCCGCGACTGCGGGCCTCGTTCATGGCGGTGTCACTGGCTATCGCGATACCCAGCGCCGTCAAGACGTTCAACTGGATCACGACGATGTGGAACGGCCGTCTTCGGCTGACGACACCCATGCTGTTCTGCATCGGGTTCGTCTCGAACTTCATCATCGGCGGGGTCACCGGCGTCTTCCTCGCGTCGATCCCCGTCGACCTCGTGCTCCACGACACCTACTACGTCGTCGGCCACTTCCACTACATCGTGATGGGTGCGATCGGCTTCGCCGCCTTCGCGGCCATCTACTACTGGTTCCCGATCGTCTCCGGTCGGATGTACCAGCGTACGCTCGGCAAGGCCCACTTCTGGCTGTCGATGATCGGTACCAACATCACCTTCTTCGCGATGCTGGCACTGGGCTATCTCGGCATGCCCCGGCGCTACGCCACGTACAATTTCGACGGAGCGATCGCGCCGCTGGCACAGGTGACGACCTTCCACCAGCTGGCCTCGGTCGGTGCGTTCATCCTGCTGGTCGGCCAGCTGATCTTCGTCTGGAACCTCGTGACCTCCTGGCTCGAAGGCCGACACGTCGAGAGCCACGATCCGTGGAACCTCGAACGCGACGACATGCTCGGTAACGAGTTCCGCTGGTTCAAAGAGCAGCGCGAGACCGCGCTCGCCGACGGCGGCGAGGAAGAAGTCGCGACAGACGGTGGCGAGGAAGTCACCGCCAGCGACCGAGACGAGCAGTAACGCCGTTCGGCTGTTTCTGATCGCTTCTGCAGGCAGCACTCCAGAAAGACTCTCGGCAACTGCGGGGAGACCAGCGGCGAACGATCCGCTCCGGTGAGCTACTGAACAATACCAAACGGCGCGCGCTGTCGCTCGCGACGGCGAGCGACGACATTGTGCGAGGGACGACTGAGTGAGCGAAGTGAACGAAGGAGTCGGTTGGGGAGGTGTGTGGCGCTATGCTGTCTTGCGGTTCGTCCTGGCGTCCTCGTGAACGGAGTGAACGAGGGCTCAGGAGTCGAGCGAAGCGAGTTTCCTGGTGGACGAACGGGCGAGGCTCGTCTCGCGGTATCTGCGCCGGCACTATCCGAGTGAAGTCGTTCGAAAGAGCCGGTGGCTCTTTCGTGATGACGGGAGAGCTTCGCTCTCTCGAACCACGAGGATATCCGGCACAGATACCGTCGAGCGGGCCGAGGGCGTTCAATTCTCGATCACTCTCGGAGTTACTACATCGATCCCCGTGCCAGACCAGTAAACCGCTGAATACCCGCTCACCCCGCTGTTACAGACAACAGATGATCCGTGGAGCCGATCAGCGAGGAACAGTCGAGACCACACCAATAGCTCGTCACAGCCCGCCGTAGACGAGGACGATCCCGGTGACGAACATGAGCGACGCGATGCCGGCCAGCACGAGAAAGAGCAGGTCCTTTTCGGACATTGACGGAGCTTGGCGCTGGAACGAAAAAGGCTAATCGAATCACTCCCGAGGGAGAAGCGTGAGTGGAACGTTTCGCGGCGACCGTCTCGTCGTCCGTCTGTACCTGTTGATCGTCGCGGTGACCGGGGTCATGGGCTACGTCCTCGCGTGGGCGACGGACACGCCGCTCGAACCAGTTCTCCTCGGTGTGATCGAGCTTCCGCCCACGCCGGCCGGCGTCGCCGTCTTCGGGATGGTGACGATCGGGCTGGGGCTTGGCGTGTTGTTAGTGCTGGTCGTCTACGTCGCGAACAACTTCGACGACGCCGCGAGAGAAGAGTAAACCGACGGAGCTACAACCGGGCCGCCGGACGGCGGCCAGTCGTACGGCGTGTCAGTCGCTCCGGACCTGATCGCGGATACGTTCGGGGACGCTCGGATCGCGGAGCGTCGTCGTATTCCCGAGTTCCTCGTCGTTGGAGATGTTCTCTAGGATGCGACGCATGATCTTGCCCGAGCGGGTCTTCGGGAGGTCGTCACAGAAGATCACGTTGGCCGGCCGTGCGAACTTGCCGATCTCGTCCTCGACGGCGGCGACGATCTTCTCTCTGACCGCCTCGCTCTCTTCGACGCCTTCGCGAACGACGACGTACACGTCCGGCACCTCGCCCTTCTCGGCGTCCTCGCGGGAGGCGACGGCGGCTTCGGCCACGTCTTCGACCTCCGCGACGGCCGACTCCAGTTCCATCGTCCCCAGTCGGTGGCCTGCGACGTTCATCACGTCGTCGAGGCGGCCGAGCACGCGGTAGTAGCCGTCCTGAGCGTGGACCGCGCCGTCGCCGGCCTTGTACACCCAGTCCTCGGGATCGTCCGAGTCGGTATCGGAGAAGTCCTGCCAGTACTCGTCGATGAACCGCTCGTCGTTGCCGTACACCGTCTGCAGCATCCCGGGCCACGGCTTCTCGATGACGAGGTTCCCGGCGCGACCGGAGGCCGCCTCGATCGGGTCCCCGTTGTCGTCGTAGATCGCGGGCTGGACGCCGGGAACGGCCTTGCCGGCGGAACCCGGTTTCATGTCGTCCAGCGCCGGCAGGTTCGTGATGAGGTGGCCGCCGGTTTCGGTCTGCCACCAGGTGTCGACGATGACGGCGTCCTCGTCGCCGATGTACTTGTAGTACCAGAGCCACGCCTCGGGCTGGATCGGTTCGCCGACCGTCGTCATGTGTCGGAAGTCGAAGTCGTAGTCCTGGATGTACTCCTCGCCCCACTTCATGAACATCCGCACCGCCGTCGGGGAGGTGTGGAAGATGTCCACGTCGTAGCGCTCGGCGATCTCCCAGATGCGGCCCTTGTGGGGATGATCGGGCGTGTCCTCGTACATCACGCTCGTGGTACCGAGCGCCAGCGGGCCGTAGACGATGTAGGAGTGACCCGTGATCCAGCCGATGTCTGCCGCACACCAGTAGGTGTCTTCGGGCTTGATATCCAGCACGTTCTTCGAGGTCGCAGTGGCGTAGGCGAGATAGCCACCGGTGCGGTGCTGGCACCCCTTTGGCTGGCCGGTCGTGCCGGAGGTGTACATCAGGAAGAGCGGGTCCTCGGCGTCTCGCGAGACCGGGTCGACGCGGGCGCGCTCGTTCTGGGCGAGCAGGTCGTCGACCAGCACGTACGGATCGTCCTCGCCGATCTCCACGTCGGGGTGGAGTTCGTCCTCGCGGGTCCACAGCAGGACCGTGTCCACGTCGCTCTCGGCGGCTTCGAGCGCCTCGTCGCACTTCTCCTTGTGGTTGAGGAACTCACCGCGACGGTAGTAGCCGTCACAGGTGACGACCACGTCGCTGTCGGCGTCGTCGATACGGTCGGCCAGCGCCTGCGCCGAGAAGCCGGCGAACACCTCGGAGTGGGGCGCGCCGATGCGCGCACAGGCCAGCATCGTCACCGGCAGCGCCGGCAGCATCGGCAGGTGACAGGTCACCACGTCGTCCTCGCGGACGCCCACGTCTTTCAGCGAGGCGGCCGTCTCGTTGACGCGGTTGTACAGATCCTGATAGGTGATCGTCTCGCTCTCCTCGGCGTCCGTCCCCTCCCAGATCAGCGCCGCCTGGTTCTTGCGCTCGTCGAGATGACGGTCGATACAGTTGTAGGAGGCGTTGAGTTTCCCACCGGTGAACCACTCGTAGAACGGCGGGTTCGAGTCGTCGAGTACCTGATCCCAGTGTTCGTCCCAGTCAAGCAGTTCCGCATATTCCTCGAACGCCTCCGGATAGTTCTCGTCGTACCGATCGTGGATCTCCGGATCGGTGACGTTGGCCTGTCCGACGAAGTCGGTCGGCGGACGGAAGTAGTCCTGCTCCGTCAGCCGAGACTCGAGTTCCGGACCGTCGTCTGACATGATTAAAGATACCTCATTCGATGGCTCACAGGGAACCCGTATTAATTTATCCCAAGCGACATGATTTGTACCGTTACTGTCAGATAGTTTCGTGAAACGGAACAAAAAGCACGCAAGGGCCACGGTGGGCATGGAGTTACTAATCTGAAACTCCGACCCAATCAGGCGGCAAAATGGGCCGAAACCAGCCCGGATCGAGCTGTGGGAACGGCCACTGGAGAAACGTCTGTCTCATACGGAGTGCGGTAGCCGTTGTCCCGGTCGACCCCACACCGTCGTGCGATCGACCGATGAAGATCGACAGTAATCCGTCTCAATCGGCCGAGACCGGTCCAGTGGCATCTGCAGTGAACGAACAGAGTTCGTCGTAGAAGGCCACGTAGTAGGTGTACATGATCGAGCCGACGACCGTCCCGGCGACGAGACTGGAACCGAAAAACAGCGCGAGTTGCGTCGTCGACATCAGGTCGAAGACGGTGACTGCAGCACCGGTCTGAGCCTGGGCCATGAACGCCCCAGACTGGAAGACCGTGTACAACACGTACATCGTCGGGATCTGGGCCACGAGGCCGACCAGGAACGCCAGCGCGTCGAAACCGACGATCGAGAGGAACTCAGAGCGGACGAGGCGCAGGCTTCGGCGGAACGCGTCGGCGACCCCGTCGCCGCTGATGACCATGGCTGCGGGGAAGAACTGCGTGAGGAACCACGGGAGCAACACGACGAGAAAGGCGAGGAGGGCGAACACGGCGACGACCAACAGCGTGGTCGTGCCGAGTCCACCGGCGGCTCCGATGCCGAGGAGGAACGCGGCGAAGACGACGAAGGCGATGCCCACGACGAAGTAGAGGATCAGCATCACGGCGCCGAGGGCCAGTCCGCCGATAAACAGTCCGACGTAGTTCGACCTCCCGCCGCTGACGAACTTGTCCACGGAGGACCGTCCGGTCAGTCCGTCGGCGACCATCGCGACGAGACCGCCGATCAGGAACGGCAGCCCCAGGTAGATCACACCCATGGCGAGATAGATCAGGAGCGGGTGGATCATCTGGACGGTCGAAGCGACCGTGCTGAGCAGCGAGAACGCGAAGAGGATACCGACGATGACCGGGTTACGCTGGAGGGTGTCGATACTTCTGGAGAGGGCGGCAACGGGCTTCATATCGTACGGGTCATGTCGGGAGAAAATAAACGTGCCGGGAGCGGATGCCGGGCCGCACACAGCACCTAGATCGACTCTCGGTAGGTCCCGAACTCGTCTTCGAACACGCTCATGATCTCTCCCATCGTCGCCTCTGCTTTCACCGCCGCGACGATGGCCGGCATCACGTTCTCGCCGGCGACAGTGGCTTCCTGGACCGCCGACAGCGCCTCCTCGACGGCCGCATCGTCGCGCTCGGCCCTGACCTCCCGGAGCCGCTCGCGTTGCTGGGTCTGGACGGACTCGTCGACCTGTAGAATCTCGGGTTCGGTGTCTTCCTCGACGGTGTAGGCGTTGACGCCGACGACCGTCTCCTCCTCGTCCTCGATACGCTCCTGGTACTCGTAGGCGGCGTCCTGGATCTCGCGCTGGAAGTAGCCCCGCTCGATCCCTTCGAGGACGCCCGCTCGCATCGACCCGTCACCGAGTTCATTCCGGATGTGCTCGATGTAGGCCATCGCCTCTGCTTCGGTTTCGTCGGTCAGTGCCTCGACAGCGAAACTCCCCCCGAGGGGGTCGACGATGTCGGCCGCACCCGACTCGTCGGCGATGATCTGCTGGGTCCGCAGGGCGACCCGGACGGCCTTCTCGCTGGGTAACGCGAGTGCCTCGTCGAAGCTGTTGGTGTGCAAGCTCTGGGTCCCGCCGAGAACACCGGCGAGTGCCTGGATGGTCACGCGAACGACGTTGTTGAGGGGCTGCTGGGCGGTCAGGGACTGGCCGGCCGTCTGGGTGTGGAACTTCAGCTGTTTGGCCGCGTCGGCCTCGGCGTCGTACCACTCGTCCATCACGCGGGCGTAGATGCGCCGCGCGGCCCGGAACTTCGCGACCTCCTCGAAGATGGCGTTGTGCGAGTTGAAGAAGAAGGACAGCTGTGGCGCGAACGTGTCGATGTCGAGCCCCCGGTCGAGACAGTCCTCGACGTAAGCGAAGCCGTCGGCAAGTGTGAAGGCTAGCTCCTGCACGGCGGTCGATCCGGCCTCGCGGATGTGATAGCCCGACACGGAGACGGGCTTGAACTTCGGCGTCTCCTCGGTCGCGAACTCGATCACGTCGGTCACGAGCCGCAGGGACGGCTCCGGCGGGACGACCCACTCTTTCTGCGCGATGAACTCCTTGAACATGTCGTTCTGGAGGGTCCCGCGGAGTTTCGCGCGGTCGACCCCACGCTGGTCGGCCAGCGCGACGTACATCGCGTAGATCACGGGCGCGCTGGGGTTGATCGTGAAACTCGTCGACACCGCCGCGAGGTCGATCCCGTCGAAGAGGATCTCCATGTCTCGAAGCGTGTCGACGGCGACGCCCTCCTTGCCGACCTCGCCGTCGGCCATCCGATCGTCCGAGTCCAGCCCCATCAGCGTCGGCATGTCGAAGGCCGTCGACAGGCCAGTCTGGCCCTCGTCGATCAGGTAGTGGAACCGCTCGTTGGTCTCGCGAGCGCTGCCGAAACCGGCGAACTGACGCATGGTCCACTGGCGACCGCGGTACATCGTCGGGTAGACACCGCGAGTGTACGGTTCCTCACCGGGGAACCCCAGATCAGACTCGTAGTCGAGATCCGCCACGTCCGCCGGGGTGTAGAGCCGATCGACCTCGTGGTTCGACACCGTGGCGAATCGGTCGGCGCGCTCGCCGTACGCGTCGAGTACCGGGTCGAGCGTCTCCTCCTCCCAGTCGGCCTTCGCCTCGCGGATGGCCGCCAGGTCGGCCTCGTCGTACATACCACACTACTTGGTAGCATGTAACAATAAGTCTTGCACGGCATCCTGGCACCAGTCGTTCGAAGCGTCGGCTAGTCCTCTTCGGCCTGCAGGCGCTCGGTCGTCTCGACGAGCGGGTGGCGCGCGTAGTCGACGACCTCGATGTCGGCGATCGACGAGAGGTTTTCGTCGTCCGCCGTTCGGGCCATCCCCATATCGACCGGTTCGTCCAGAACGATGACGTAGGCGTCCATCTCTTCGACCCCCAGTTGCTCGGCCGCTTTGACGCGGTGGTGACCGTCGGCCAGCAGGAGTTTGTGGGGGTGGTCGGGCGCATCCGCGTCGGCGAACGCGGTGACGGTCGACTGTGAGGGGTTGACGCCGCCGTTGTCGATGACGACCAGCGGCTCGGCCAGTCCCCGCTTGAGTTCGTACGTTCGCCCCTCGAGTTCGTCGGCGTAGACCGTGCCCTGAGTCGGGATCAGGTCACAGATCGGCACTTCGCGGCGCTCTTCGCGTGCAGTCACGTCGTGGATCGACTCCAGCGTGCGTGTGAGTTTGTCGACCTTGCTCGGGGTCGCGCGCTCGATGTGCGAGCGGATCACGTCCGCGTTCGAGATGATCCCGACGAGGTGGCCGGCGTCGTCGACGACCGGGAGCTTCTGGATCCCCGACCGGAGGATGACACGTCCGGCGTCCTGGACGGCCATCTCGGGGTGGGCCACGAGGATATCGTCGCTCATCACCCGAAACATCGGTTCGTGGTCCTCGGCCAGCAGGAGATCACGTGCGCTGACGAACCCTTCGACACGACGACCTTCACAGACCGGGAAGCCGCTGTACTCGTCGCTCTCCGCGATCCGTCTGGCCACGTCCTCGACCGTGTCGTCGGGCGAGACCGTCGCCACCTCACTGGTCATGTACTCCTGAACGCGCGGTTCGCCCTCCGTTGCCATGTCTGCCGAGAGACAGCGGCGAGAGAAAAAGGCCTCGGCTGCCGTTATACGGACGGTTGTCAGTCGTGACCAGATCGATCGCACGACGGCGTGCGGTCGACTGAGGGTCCGTTCGTATTACCCGTCGCCGTCTCCGTCGCCCCCGCCGAACGCGTCGTCGCCGTTCGATTCAGCGTCGAGATAGTCGTCTGTCTTCTCGTACCCCGGAGTGGTGTAAACGTTGGTCAGGAGGTGGTTGGGCCGCGACTGGAGCGCGTCCAGGAACCGATCGTCGACGACCGTCCGGACGACTTCGTGTAGCGACTCGTCGCGGTCCTCGATCGAGTCCAGTACGCCCAGCGTGATCTGTGCACCCGCCATGTCGGCGTGCCCGCCCGCGCTCCCGATCTGACCGAACGCTTCCCGGAGGACTTCCCCGAGGTCCACGTCCGTGCCCCTGGCGCGTGCCGAGGCGTAGATCGTCCCCGACTTGACACCGTAGACCAGTGTCGAGTTGATGTCCTCGAGATCCAGGAGGCGGTCGGCCGCTTGCGCGAGCGCGTCCCGATCCTGGAGTTCGCCGACACAGCTGAGCAGGACCTGCCCCTCACGTCGCCGGTTCCGGATCGCGCGACCGATCGTGTCCAGGGTCTCACCGCTCATACTCGGGTCCTCGATCCGCTGGAGAAGGTCCAGGTTCGCGTAGGGCATCAGATAGCCGGCCGCCTCGAAGTCGTCGGGCGAGACCTCGCGCCTGAACTCCTGGGTGTCGACGCTGATGCCGAAGAGGAGTCCGGTCGCGACGGCCTCGTCGAGCAGGGAGCGGAACCGCCGGAGGTAATCGACCAGGAGCGTGCTCGTCGCCCCCACGTCGCTGCGCAGGTCGACGAAGCGGGCCTCGATCGGTGCCCGGGGCGGGTGGTGGTCGACGACGATGTCGATGGGGGTCTCTGCCGGTAACTGGTCGTTGACGCCCGGACGGGAGTGGTCGACCAGGGCGAACCCATCGAACGCCGACAGATCTGTCTCCGCGTCCAGGTTCGTCAGGTCGAACTCAAGGAGGTTCACGAACGCACGGTTCTCCTGGTGCGTGATCTCGCCGTAGTAGCAGAGCTCCGGATCACAGCCGACGGCCGCCGCCAGTTTCGCGAGCGCGACGCCGCTGGCGATGGCGTCCGGATCGGGATTGTCGTGCATGACGATCGCTAGCCTGTCGCCGATATCACGCAGGACGCGCTGGAGCTGTCTGATCCGGACCCCTTCTTCGCCGACCCGTTCCATGAGGTGCTCGGTGACGGCGACCCCCGGATCGACGATTCGATCGACCGTCGATTCGAGCGTCTCCAGGACTGCTGGCGACGGGGCCTCGCCAGTGTAGCCCACGACCAGCGCTGCCGGAAACACGGATCGGACCACCTGTGCGATCGTCGCGTTTCGTTCGCCGTCTTCGGTCGCGACCAGGACGGTGTCTGGCGCGAAATCGAGGTCCGCGAGCGTTTCGCGATCGGACGGATCCGCCTTCACAACCGAGATCCCGTCCGTTCGAAGCGTGTCGACCCGGTGTTCGTCGGCAGTCAGTACCGACACCTTCCCGCGATCGGCTGCCAGATCGTCGAGCAGTGACCGCACGAGCGGGCCTGCCCCCAACACCAGGCGAGAAGTCATACCGTGGAGTGAGCGATGGAGCGCCTAAAAACCCTTCACTTCAGCCGCTCCTGCAAGAAGGAGGGGTGGGCGGCCGTGATCCCTTCGATCGAGAGCATGTCGTCCTCGATGATCTCGCCGACTTCGCCGCCGTCGGCGGCTCGCACCTCTGCCATCAGCATGTGATCGCCGCTGGAGGTGTACAGCGACTCGACGGCGTCGATCGACGAGAGTTCTCGCGTGACCTCGACGTAACAGTCGCTCGCTACGTCCATCCCGACCAGTGCGATCGACTGGCTGGAGAGTTTCTTCGGGTTCACGTCGGCGGAGTAGCCGACGATAACGCCCTCCTCTTCCAGTTTGTTGATGTACTTTCGAACGGTGGGCTTGGACACGTCGGCTCGCTCTGCGATCTCCGAGTACGATGCCTGTGCGTCGTCCTCGAGGACAGAGAGAATACGTCGTTCCGTGGACTCCGCGCTCATGCACGAATCTTTGCCACGGACGAAAAAATACCTTCCGAATCCACAAACGTACTGTGGCGTTCGGTTTGGTCAGCTTACTTGTGGTGTTCGAGGAGTCCGTCGGCGGAGCGTTCCCACTCGTAGTCCTCGTCGAAGTAGCGCTCGGCGAGGGGCTCTTCGGGCATCTCGCCGGTCGCGCGCTTCTCCTGTCCGTAGGAGGGACTCTCGTCGTCGACGTAGTAGCGACCCGTGAGGACTTCGCCTTCGTAGAGTTTGTTCTCGGTTTCGAACATCATCTCGGCGGCTTCCTCGCGGTTCGACGTGTCGAAGTCGTAGTCGTCGGACTGCTGGATGTCCGTGTACGGAACGTAGTGCTTCGCGTCCTTGTTCCAGGTCGGACACTGGGTCAGGAAGTCGATGTGCGCGAAGCCGTCGTGTTCGATCGCTTCCGCGATGATCTCCTTCGCCTGATTGGGGTTGACCGCCGCAGTTCGGGCGACGTAAGTCGCGCCCGAGGTCAGCGAGAGGCTGAGCGGTCGGATCGGCGACTTCGCCGAGCCCGAGGGCTGGGTCTTCGACTTGTGCCCCTTCGGGGAGGTCGGCGAGGTCTGGCCCTTCGTGAGGCCGAAGATCTCGTTGTTGAACACGATGTACGTCATGTCGTGGTTCTCGCGGGCGGTGTGCATGAAGTGGTTGCCACCGATCCCGTAGCCGTCCCCGTCACCGCCGGCGGCGATGACTTCTAGCTCCGGGTTCGCGAGTTTGGCCGCACGAGCGACGGGCAGCGAGCGCCCGTGGATCGTGTGGAAGCCGTAGCTGTTGAAGTAGCTGTTGAGCTTGCCCGAACAGCCGATACCGGTGAACAGCGCGACTTCGTCGGGGTTCTTCCCGACTTCCGGCATGGCCTGTTTGAGCGCCTTCAGGACGCCGAAGTCACCGCAGCCCGGACACCACGTCGCCTGTGGTTCGATGCCGGGTGTAAACTCGTCGCGGTCGGTTTCACGTTCTTCGCCGATTGCTGAGAATGCACTCATGGTTCAGTCACCTGCCGCTGGAAGGTACTTCATGTTCGTCGCGGCGAGATCCTCGCCGTTGATGCTGGTCTCGAAGCCCTCGACGATCTCCGCCGGTTCGAACGGGTTACCGTTGTACTTCAGCAGACTGGAGAGCTTCGGACCGAAGCGGCCGATCTCCTTCTGGGTGAGGCCGCGGAACTGTGCGCTGGCGTTCATCTCGACGACGAGCGCCTCGTCGACGGACTCGAGCCACTCGGAGACCTCTTCGACGGGATACGGTGCCATGTCGGAGACGCCAAGCGCCTTCACGGAGTGACCGTTCTCGTTGAGCCGATCGACGGCCTCGAAGACGGTGTCCTGGTGGCTGCCCCACACGAGGATGCCGTGGTCGGCGTCCTCGGGACCGTGATAGGTCTGGTGAGAAGTGTTCTCGTCGAGATCAGCGCTGATGTCGTCGAGCTTATTCAGCCGACGGTCCATCTGCGCGATCCGGTTGTCCGGATCCTCGCTGATGTGGCCCTCGGGGCTGTGTTCGTTCCCGGTCGCGAGGTAGCGACCGTCCTTCTGGCCGGGCACCGAACGCGGGCTCACGTTCGACCCGTCTTCCGGTTCGTGCTGGAAGCGCTGGAACTTGCCAGAGGAGTGGTGGGCCGCCTCGGCGATCTCTTCTTCGGTGAGCACGGAGCCGGGGTCGGCGTTGGGCTCGCGGTCGAAGAAGCTCTCGTCGACGTTGCGGAGTTCGCCCTGGAGCTTCTGGTCGTAGACGACGATCGCCGGGATCTGATACTCGTAGGCGATCCGGAACGCCGCCCGGGTCTGGTCGTAGCACTCGCGGGTATTCGCGGGCGCGAAGACGACGCGGGCCGAGTCGCCCTGACTCGTGTACAGGACGTGCTCGAGGTCAGCCTGCTCGGGCTTGGTCGGCATCCCGGTCGACGGACCGGCACGCATCGCCTCGACGAGCACGACCGGCGTCTCGGTCATCTCGGCGAGGCCCAGTGGTTCGGACATCAGTGCGAAGCCACCACCGGACGAGCCGGACATGGCCTTGACGCCCGCGTGGCTGGCACCGAGTGCCAGCGCCGCCGCCGCGATCTCGTCTTCGACCTGCTCGGAGATCCCGCCGAACTTCGGCAAGTTCTGGGACATGATCGTGAACACGTCGGTCCACGGCGTCATGGGATAGCCAGCGATGAAGCGACAGCCCTCGTCGAGGGCGCCGTAGGCGATGGCGTTCGACCCCGAGAGCAGGACCTGGTCCTCGTCGTGGTCCGTCGCTTCGGGCATCGTGAGGTCGTGGGTGTGCTCGATGCTCTGGGCCTGTTCGTAGGCGTCTTCGAGCACCGCGAGGTTGTCTTCGAGGATGTCGCCGGACATGTTCTCCCGCATGAGTTCCTCGAAGAACGTTGGGTCCGTGTCCAGCAGCGCCGCCGTCACGGCGACACCGGCGGTGTTGCGCATGACCTCGCGACCGTGTTCGCGGGCCATCTCACGGAGGTTCATCGGGTAGACGTGCCAGTCGTTCTCTTCGGCACGCGCCTCGAGGTCCAGTTCTGCGATCGCCTCGTCGTCGAGGAGCCCTTCGTCGTAGACGATGACGCCGCCCTCGCGGAGGTCGTGGAGGTTCTCCGAGAGCGGTTTGACCTCCTCGTCACCGTAGTACGCTTCTTCCTGTGGGTTCCGTGCGAAGGAGTCACCGAGGGCGAGAAGGAAATTGTAGCCGTCGCCGCGGGAACGAACGTCTTCGTCGCCCGCGCGTACCTCTACGAACGTGTGGCCGCCCCGGATGCGCGAGGGATAGTGACGGTGTGTGAACACGTCGAGTCCCGTACGCATCAGGGCCTTTGCGAAGTTTTGACTCGTCGAGTCGATCCCGTCACCGGAACCGCCTGCGACTCGCCAGATTAGTTCCTGATCTGTCATGGGAAATCATCGGCCCCAGTTGGGAAGCCGTATCTTCATCCTTGGAGGGCCGTGACTAAAGATTTTCCACTACGTCGCACCCCATTAATCATGAACGACTGGTAGATGCCACTCAAATGTCCGATTTCGAGACGCCAAGGGGTCAGTTAACACACGGTATACCATGAGGAATACGACCAGTATGGAAACTTCGATCAGAGGCACAATGACTAAGCGCGACGATACCTTCTAGCTGGACAGTCAATGTCGCTCTCGGAACTCATCGCTGGCGTCGAAGATCACGAGAAACAGCTCATCGTGTTCAACGCCGACGACGACGCCGTCGCAGATCTCGAACGGCAGTTTACAGACCGGAACGTCGCGGTGTCTGCAGATTCGACTGTCAGCGGCCGACCGGGACAGTTCGTCACACTCAGCGACGACGACGGCCTGATCGCAGCGACGAGTCTGACAGAGTTCACCGAGCGACTCGATGGCACTGACCAGCAGATCGGCATCGGGAAGAGCCCCTATCGACCGATCCTGGACGAACTCGACGAGACGATGTTCACCTCGTGGTCTATCGGCCAGATGATGGCCGCGACCAGAGAGATCGAAGATCGGGCCTTCCGCGTCGGCAAGGGTCGTCTCGACGCGGGCTTCCAGACGGTGTCGACCCTCTCGGGCGAGCTCGACGTGTACGAGCGACTCGGCGAGTGCGGAGTCGACGCCCACGCCTACGCCGCACCCGACGAAGAGCCCCCCGCGCACGACCACTTCACGCTCCACGTCGAGCGGGCAGCGGAGATCGAAACGTCCTGGTTCGTCGTCTTCGACGGCGCGGGCGACGACGACCAGAAGTGCGCGCTGCTGGCGGAAGAACGAGGCCCGAGAGAGTTCTACGGTTTCTGGACGTATGATCCCGGTACCGTCGACTGGCTCGTCGATTACCTCGAGACGACGTACGGTCGAATCGAGCAGTAGTGCCGCAAGACGGGTGGTTCGACGCTATCGCTGCTCTCGGCGAGTGTAGTGTGCGAGGATGACGACGAGCGCAGCGAACAGCGGGAGGACGCCCCAACTACCACCGAAACCAACGTCCGCCTGCGATAGTCTTACGGCTATATTGACTAATTAAAAGTGTTGCTGTTCAGAATAGTCTACTGTGAGACAGCCGAACAGGAAACGGCAAAACAGATCGCCCGACCGTCGGCAGTGACGGGCAGCGAACGGGAGACTGATAAACGCCGACCAGGGGCCCGGAATCTACTTCGGCGACTGACTGTAGATGAGGTTGCGCTGGATGTCGTTGGCGCCCTCGTAGATGACGGGAATCCGAACGTCGCGGTAGACCCGTGAGATGCGGTTCTCGGTCAGCACCGAACGACCGCCGTGGAGTTGCATCCCCTTCTCGGCGCAGTCGGTCGATACCTCCGTCGCCTTCGTCTTGGCCATCGCGGCCCAGAAGCCAGCGTTGTCCTGGTTGGCAACTTTCTCGGCGGCGCGCCAGGCGAGCGCGCGGGCGGACTCGAACTCGATGCGCATATCCGCCAGTTTGTGCTGGACCGCCTGGAACTCGTTGACCTGTTTGCCGAAGGCGTCGCGGTCGTGGACGAACGACCACGCTTCCTCGATCGCGGCAGCGGCCAGCCCGAGGCCGTGGCCGGCGACGATCACGCGGCCGTGGTTGAAGAACTCCGCGAGCATGTAGAAGCCCGCACCCTCGACGCCGATCAGGTTCTCCTCGGGGACCCGACAGTCGTCGAAGACGATGTGGGCCTGCTTGGAGGCCCTGAAGCCCATCTTCTCGGGGATGTGCTCGGCGTCGTAGCCGTCGGTGTCCGTCGGGACGATGAACAGTGAGTAGTTGCCGTAGCGGTTGTCGGGATCGTCGCCGGTCTTCGCGTAGACGGTGACCCAGTCAGCCTCGACACCGTTGCCGATCCAGTACTTCTCGCCGTTGAGGACGTACTCGTCGCCCTCCTTGTCGGCGGTCGTCTGCATCCCCGCGAGGTTGCTGCCGGACTGGGGTTCGGAGACGGCCAGCCCGGTGAGCTGTTCGTTCTCGGCGACCGGGCGCAGGTACTCCTCCTTCTGTTCCTCGTTGCCGTGCTCTTCGAGCATCTCTGCGCCGAAACTCGCCAGCTGGAGGGTCAGCGCGATACCGGCGTCGGCCTTGTAGAACTCCTCTGCGATGGCCAGTACCTGCTCCAGCGAGAACCCGCGTCCGCCGTACTCCTCGCCGATGTCCTGGGCCACGAGGCCCGCTTCCATCCCCGCTTCGAGGATGTCCATCGGGTACTCGCCGCGCTCGTAGTACTCGGCAGCGTTCGGTTCGATGTACTCCTCGGCGAACTCGCGCGCTTCCTGCTTGACCTCCCGTGCCTCCTCGGGCACGACGGTCTCCTCTAACAGATCCATGAACAGTAGCAAGGGCCGCGGTACCAAATAGGTCGTGGAACAACGGAAAACGCTTCCTAAGTTTAGAGGGTAATGCAGTCATACAGCCGGTTGGAGACGTTTCCCCAGTCGACTGCACGCCGTCGTGCGGTCGATCTGGGACAGACCGACAACCGTCCGTATCAGGAAGTCGTCGCCATCTCGCCAGCTGGCACGTCGAGCGTCGTGCCGTCGGAGAACGTCACCGTCGTCGCGGAATCGTCGTCGTTGTAGGCGACGTAGGTACGGGTCCCGTTCTTCTCGAAGACAGTCGCAAGCGGGTGGTCGGCCGTGACTTCGGGGTCGGGCGACCCGATGGCCGCCAGCGTCTCGATCCAGTGCTCCGTCCGGGCGCGCGTCTCACCCAGCCCGACGGTGTAACTGTCGCGGATCTCCTCCCAGCGAGTGCGCGCATCCGCGGGATCGGAGAACGCCCGGTACTTCGCCTCGATACCCGGGTAGTAGTTGTAGTCGGTGTCGTCGTACTCCAGCATCTCGTCGTAGATGGCGCCGGCGTGCTCGTCGTCCAGTCCGAGGTAGAAGGAGTGGCCGCCCAGCGGGAGCGCGTTGATGAGGTAGATCGCCTCCACCTCGTCGGTCCACCAAGTCGTCCAGGCGACGCCGTTGCCCCAGACCTGGCAGGCGTAGTCCCACTCCCACTCCTCGATGTCCGGGAGGTTCTCGCCGCGCTCGTCGAACCAGTACTCGCGGGTTGCGATGGTCTCCTGGGTGTAGAGGAAGATGCCAGCCTCCTTGAGTTCCTCGTTGCCGGTGTACTCGCCCCACATGATCATCGCGGCGTAGGCGTGGATCGCCTCCGAGGACGACTCCTGATTGTTGCCGCTGTCGAAGGCGCCGTGGGTCCCGGCGGCCCACGAGTGGCCCGAGTACGGGCTGAAGTTCCGGAGGAACGGGAACATGTCGTGGTCGCGCGTGGGATTGGCGAAGTCGCGGATCACCAGATCCATCATCCCACCGTACTGCTCCTGGGCGGCCCACTCCGGGTCGTGGCGGGCGATCTCGGCCGCCGCACGGGTGTAGTAGCCGTAGTGGAAGTGGTGGTCGTTGAGGTCCGCCGGCGCGCCGAAGCCGGCCGGATAGGCGATCATCGTTCCCCAGGTGTCGTCGTAGACGAACAGGTCGTCGACCGCCAGTTGCGAGCCGTTGCTCGCCGTGAGCCAGCCGCTGAGTTCCGTCCTGATCGCCGAGAGCAACTGCTCGATGCCGTTCTGTTCGTCGAACTGGTCGGCGATCGGTATCAGTTCCGCGATACGGTAGTAGTTCTTGCCGGTCCAGTAGGCTCCGTCCGGCGGCTTCTCTGGCCCTTGCTCCATCTCGGCGCGGCTGATCCCCTCGCGGAGGTACTGGCTCATCTCCTCGGTGTCGTACTCGCCCACGCCGGGCAAGTTCGGGAGCACGCCCTGGTAGGGCTGGACGATCTCGAAGCTCGACCCCTCGAACAGTCGGAGGTCGCCCCGCGGCGAGACGAAGCTCTCGTCGAGCAGATCGGCCTCGGAGTAGTTGTACTGATGGGGATAGAGGCCGGCGATCGTCGTGTCGTCACCGGTCGTCTCGAAGGCGTACGTCGTGGTGACTTCGCCCGCGCCGAGATCGACGTTCCAGTCGATGCGCGTGTCGGTGACTCGATCGAAGGCGTAGGTCCCGAACTGCGCGAGAGCAGCGTCCGAGGCCTCCGGCAACGTGGCGATCGTTAGTGCGCCGCTGTCGCCCAGTCCGTTGGTCAGTTCCCCCTCGTCGAGTCCCGACCAGGTCGTTCCCTCGGGGGCGTACAGCCCGTAGTGGCTCTCGTCGATCGTGAGCCCGAGAACGTTCCCCTGCTGGGCCCAGACCTCGCTCTCCCCACGGAGCGAGACGAGCGCGCCGCCGCCCTCGTAGCGACAGAAGAGGTACGGCGACGCCTGGACCTGCGTCATGTCGATGTGGCCGCCGTCGCCGCGCATCCGGTAGTCGACCGACCAGTCGCCCCAGCCCGTGAGCACGTTGTCGTCGAACTCGTCGAGCGCCTGGTGCTTGACAGAGAGGTCGAAGTCCGCCGGGAGGTGCGCGAAGTTGCCGCCCATGATGCCCGAGCCGAAAGTCCACTCCTGCGGTGCCCCGACCTGCAGGGAGAGAAAGCCCGGCCCGACGACGAACGGGTGACTCCAGAGGTTCGTGGGGAACTGTGCCCACGGGATGTCCGACCACCACGTGTTGGTGGGGATCGGACCGCTCACGTCGTCGGCGACGTACGCCTCTTCGGGCGGCCCCTCGTACTGATCTGGTCGCTCCGTCGCGTAGCTCCCGGCCCCGACCTGCGTGACCGACTCGGGCGGCCCCGTCTCCGTCTCGGTGGCCGTCTCCGTGTCAGTAGCCGTCTCGGTCTCGGTGTCGGTCGCGGTGTCGGTGTCGGTCGTATCCGTGTCCGTCGATTCCCCAGTTTGCCCCGGGCAGCCGGCGAGCATCGCGCTCAGCCCCAGTGCGCCTGCCCGGAGGGCGCGTCTCCGTGTCGGATCCCACTGCATACCAGGCCGATTCGAAGAAGTATAGCGACCTAAAGGTGTTGGTCGAACCGTCGTTCAGCGGCGAGAAACAGTCAGTTAGACCTCGATTTCCTGCATCAGGTCGACCAGTTCCTCCAGTTCCGGGAAGGTGTACACTTTCACGTTGATGTCGGATTCGAGCGCGTGGACCCGCGAGTCGAACATCAGCGCCATGTCGTTCTCCCGGTCGCCCACGAGTTCGTCGACCATCCCGCTCCCGGGGCCGAAGGTGAAGTTCGGCGTCGAGATATCGATGGTCGTCTCCAGGACGTTCGCCCAGCCGTCGATGAAGCCGCTGGTCATGATGTTTCCGATCTCCTGGATCGCCGACCGCTCCATGTCAGTAAAGCCGTCCGCGGCGTCGCTGGTCTCGCCCATGTCGCCGATCATCCCGTTGGCGAGTTGCTTGGCGTTCCGGGCGTTGAACAGGAACAGAATGTAGCCGTGGGGCGGTTCGAGCATCTGGATCGAGATGCCGATCTGGCGCTCGTCGCCCACGTGAGTCTTGATGTCCGGGATGTCGATGAAGTTGATCTTGGTGATCTCCATCTCCGTCTCCATCCCCGTCATCTGGCTCAGGTGCGCCGCGACGGTGTTCCCGCCTTCCTTGGCCATCTTGTTGAACAACCCCAGCTTCCGGATATCGATCATCAGACTCATGAGTGGGTACGCGTTGCACTGGGGTTACCCGGCCTCACACATAAGTGATACACCCCGATTTTCGGAGACGAGAATGGGACGAAACGAACGGAGCCGTCCCCTGGACGGGACTCCGTGGGGCGACGATGGTCGTTAGAGAATCACAGTCGACGGTGTCAGAACTGTTCGGCCGTGTCGACGCCGATCACGATTCCCGCCTGCTCCGACTCGAAGCGATCGTTCCCCCGCACGCTGCTTTCGAAGAGGAGGCGAGCCTGCTCGGTGTGGGCGAATCGCGCAGCCGTACCGACCGCGTCGTCGAGGTCGAACTCGCCCAGTAGTTCCTCCCAGACGATCCCGTCGACGCGATAGGCGCGGGTCCCGCCGACGGTCACGTAATCGTACGCGCGCTCATACTGGCCATGCAGACCGATCAATTCCGCGTGCAGGACGACGAGCGCGTCCAGCAACGCCGACTCCTCGACACCCGCCCGTTCGGCCGCGCGATCGACGACTGCCGTATCGATCGAGATCTCGGTCCGCTCGGGCCTGTCACCGGGATCGAGCATAGTGTGTGAAAGATCCACACGCACCGGACTTTATTTTTCTGGCGCGACGGTCCGATCTGTGCGGCCCACCTCAGAGCCGGATCGAGACGGCCATCCCTTCGCCCAGCGGCAGGAGACTGGTCTCGAACTCGGGATCGTCGCGGACAGTCCGGAGATAGTCCGCGATCCCGGCACTCATCGCGTTGGCCTCGACATCCTCACCACGAACCAGCGACTGTACGTCCTTGAAATCGAGCGGCCCGGCCTCGATGGCGTTGTCGGCGGCGACGATCCCACCGGGTGCGATCTTGTCGCGAACGGTCTCGAAGGCCTCCGCGTACCGATCCTTCTCGTTGTCGATCAGGACGAGGTCGAACGGACCGTCGTAGTCGTGGACTGTCTCGATGGCGTCGCCGTGCTCGAAGTGCGCACGGTCCGCGAAGCCGCCCGCAGCGAGGTTCTCGCGTGCGTCGTCGAGTTCGTCCTCGTCGATCTCGGTGAGCACGATCTCGCCGTCCTCGGGGAGTGCCGGCGAGACCCAGTACGCCGAGTAGCCGTAGCCCGAGCCGAACTCGAAGACGCGCTCGGCGTCGACGGCACGGGCAAGCAGTCGAAGCCAGCCGCCGACGGCGGGCCCAACTGTCGGGAACCCCTCGCGGTCGGCCCGCTCGTCCATCGCCTCGATCGTCTCGTCGCGCTCTGGCGCGAGCGTTCGCGCGAACTCTTCGGTCACGTCGGGCAGCGGGTCGTCGGACATGGAACGTCGTACTGCGGGCGGGCACAAAAACGCTGGCCACCCCGCTGTTACCGACTCCGGCTGACGGGAAACTTTACCCGTTCGGGCGACTCGTTGAAGTCGTCGAGGATCCGCTCGTACAGTTCGTTGCGCACCCGCTGGCCCCGTTTGGGGTGGACGAGGTAGCGCAATCGAAGGTCGACCCACGACTCCTGCTGGACGATGTTGACGGTCGGGCGATCCCTGACTTCGAGTTCGACCGGGGTCTCAGCGAGCCGTTCGCGGTAGTCGGCGATCCGTGTCGCCATCTCGTCGCCCAGGTAGTCGTCGGCGATAGCGATCATCCGTCCGCGGGCGAACTCCAGGTCCGTCTCGTAAGCCACCTGTACGGAAAGCTCGTTCCAGACGTATGGAAACTCCTCGCGCGTGTAGTTGGCGACGTGCGACGAGAGGACGACGCTGTTGGGCAGGGTGATGATCCGCCCCGAGGGCTGGTTCGAGGAGACGAGTCCGCCGTTGATCTCCCACAGCGTCGTCACCAGAAAGTCGACCTCGACAACGTCGCCCTTCGAGTCGTCGATAGCCACGCGGTCCCCGACCTGATAGGGGCGCTTGAGGACGATGTACAGCCAGCCGATCAGCGAGAACAGCGGTTGCTGAAGGGCGAACGTGACCGCAAAGCCCACGACACCAAGCGAGAACAGCACGCCGAGCCACTGCTCGATGAGGACACCGAGCGTCGCGATCAGCGTCGCCGCGCCGAACCCCAGTCGGAGGACGTTGCGGACGTTGTGGCCCCGCCGCTTCGAGGGGGCGTTGTCGACGAGGACGTGCTTCGTCAGCATGTAGAGCCCGTACCCCGCCAGACCGATCGCGACAGCCCCGAGTCCCTTCGAGGCGAGCAGCGCGATCGACGCGCCGGTGACCGTCTCGCCCAGTGAGAGTCGAGCGACGACCGTCGACGCGATCCCCGCGACGACTGCGAGCGCCAGCGCCCCGTACCCCAGCGGACGTTTCACGCTCCCCACGACGACGGCCCGTGCTAAAGGGGTTTGGCTCGGTGCGTATGTCCGGTCGCCGTTTGGTCAGTACACTGTCGACACCAGTTCGGCCACCCGGTCGGGATCGACGGGGTTCCTCACTTCGCCACCAGCCTTGAGAGCCGTCCCGACGATCAGCCCGTCCGCATCCCGGAGCAGGCGCTGCGCCGAGTCGGCTGTGACGCCGCTGCCGACGAACACCGGGACTGACGTGTCGACGGCGTCCCGAGCAGCGGCGACGGCCTCGACATCGGGCACGTTCGTCTCGCTGCCCGTCGCCGCACCAGACACGACGATCCCGTCAGCGTGGCCCCGCTCGATGGTGTCCGCAACGACCTCGCCGACGCCACGTTCGGCCAGCGGCGCGGAGTGTTTGACCGCCACGTCTGCGAGGATCGCCACGTCGGCGTCGATCCGTTCCCGCAAGCGTACAGTCTCGTGGGCCTGTCCTTCGACGATTCCTTGGTCGGTCAGGCGCGCACCGGTGTGGACGTTTACGCGGACGAAGGACGCCCCCGCTGCGGCGGCGACCGAGACGGCTGCTTCGGCGTCGTTTCGGAGAACATTGACGCCGACAGGGCAGGAGACGGCGTCGACGATATCGCCAGTTATCGCGGTCATCTCGGCGACGACGTGCTCCGGTACGTCGTCGGGATAAAAGGGCGCGTCGCCGAAGTTCTCGACCATCATCGCGTCCACCCCGACATCGTCGAGCGTGCGGGCGTCAGCGAGTGCGTGTTCTCGGACCATCTCCCTGCTCTCGAAGTCGGGCGCACCGGGTAGCGCCGGCAGGTGAACCATCCCGATCACGGGGCGAATGTCGGCGAGCGAGCGGTCGGTCATGGCCGAACGTTCAGCAGGCAACGAGAAAAACGCGTGGCTTCGAGGGGTAGAATCGGCAGAGCGACCAGCCGCGGTAAACGAGCCATGCCAGCCAACCCAACCCTGGCGGATGAAAGGGCGAGGCTCGGTCGCGGTCGCTCAGCGGGCACTGCCGACCGGAGGGAGGTATCCCGCTGAGCGACCGCGAGCGGGCCGAGGGCTTTCAAGTCTTGTTGTCAGTTGACGCGGCTGTTACAGCGAGCGGGCCGATGTCTTCCCGGGCCTTCGAGAGGATTGGAACAGGTCCGTCGCTTCCTACGCGTCCCACCACTGCGGTTCGTTACCCTCGCGCCACTTGATCGAGCAGCCACGCGACGGTTTGTCCGCTTCCGTGATCTCCTCGCCGGCGAGCAGCGTCTCGATGTGATGGTTCATCTCCCGCTCGGTCGGTTCGTCGTCGGGGTTGATCGCGTCGTCGAGGCGGCCGTGGTAGGCCAAACGGAACGTCCCGTCACTGTTCTCGAAGAGGAACGGATCGGGCGTACAGCGAGCGCCGTAGGCCGCAGCCACGTCCTGAGACTCGTCGAAGAGATAGGCGTCGTAGTCGATCGTACCGTCGGTGACGAGTGCCTGCATCCGCTCGAAGGAGTCGTCGGGGTACTCGTCGGGGTCGTTGGCGTTGATGCCGACCACGGACACGTCGTCGAATTCGTCGGCCAACTGATTCAGTTCGTCGAACTTCGCCTTCGCGTAGGGACAGTGGTTACAGGTGAACACGAGCAACAGCGCCTCGTCGTCCGCGAAGTCCGCGAGCGTGTACGCCTCACCGTCCGTCCCGGGAAGTTCGAACGATGGCGCCTCGTCGCCGCGCTGGAGTACGTCGTCTTCGGAGTCGAGTGCGACCATATCGGGCACAGATTGGGCCCCGGTCAACTAAGAACCCTCGCCTGACGATCGAACAGGGCGGTCACTCGCCCCATTCGCTGCGATCAGACAGTATCTGCCGTCGTCTGGCCGGCTCGTTCGAAGGCCCGTGCCGCCTCGAAGGCCTGACTCTCTGTCGCGACCGAGTACAGGGCCTCTTCGCCGTCCCGTTCTCGTTTCTCCACCAGCCCGAGGTCCACGACCGCTTCGAGCGTTCCGTTCAGGTACAGCGACTTCAGCGCCACGCCGGCAGTGTCGCTGAGTTCCGTCTTCGTGAGTTCGGTGTCCGGGTCGAGGTCGAGCAGTGCCGCGACCAGCGCCGCCGCTTCGTCGTGCTCCGCGATCACGTGCCAGGCAGACCTCCCGCCGTCGGGTTCGTGCATACCACCACGTGGCACTGGATCGTGTTAAACGCTACTCGCCGAGGTGTGTGACACCGATCACTGTAGTCTCTTACCGGGGAGCGTGGGGCGGGGTCGACGATCACCGGTACATAGCGACAGTGATCCGTGTGAGAGGACGCCACGCTGTAGCAACGCTTTAGTCTGCCCCGGAGTGGGTGTAGGTATGAGCAACCGTAGCGACGTGCTGGCGGTCCTTCGGGAGAATGCCCGCTACACGAACGAGGACATCGCTCGCCAGACGGGCCTGAGCGAGGCCGACGTCGAGACGATCATCGCCGACCTCGAATCCGAGGGCGTCGTCAAAGGCTACACCGCGATCGTCGACTGGGGGGCCGTCGAAGACGACGACGAACCGATCCGTGCGACCGTGGAGCTGAACGTCACACTCGACCGCGAGACCAGCTACAACGACATCTCGGAACGTATCGCGAAGTTTCCGCAGGTCAGGTCACTGCGCCTGATCAGCGGCGACTACGACTTCGACATGCTGGTCGAGGGCGACTCGATGAGCGAGGTCTCGCACTTCATCAGCGACAAGATCGCACCGATCCCCGAGATCACCCAGACGGTGACCCACTACATCATGGAGTCGTACAAGGAACAGGGCATCGAGTTCGGCGACGGGCCGGACGACGACCGGCTCTCGATCTCGCCATGACGTTCGAGCCGGCCGATCGCGTCGACCAGGTGCCGCCGTCGGGGATCCGGAAGTTCTTCGAACTGGCCGAGGAGATGGACGACATCATCTCGCTCGGTGTGGGCGAACCGGACTTCTCGACCCCCTGGAGCGCCCGCGAAGCAGCGATCACCTCGCTGGAGCAGGGGAAAACGTCCTACACGGCTAATCGGGGCAAGCGCGAGCTGCGCGAGAAGATCGCCGCCGACGTGCACGATCGCTACGGGCTGGAGTACGATCCCGACGAGGAGGTACTCGTCACCACCGGTGCCAGCGAGGGAGTCGACCTCGCCTTCCGTGCGCTCCTGAACCCCGGCGACACCGTTGCCGTCGCCCAGCCCTGCTACGTCTCGTACGTGCCGGGCGTCACCTTCGCCGGCGCCGAGGTGGTCGACGTGCCCACGCGCGTCGAAGACGATTTCAAACTGACCCGCGAGGTGCTCGAAGCGAACGGTGCGGACGAGGCAGACGCGCTCGTGATGTGTTACCCAAACAATCCGACGGGGGCCACGATGACCGGCGACGAGCTCGAACCCATCGCCGAGTTCGCCCGCGAGCACGACCTGCTGGTGTTCTCAGACGAGATCTACTCCGAACTGAGCTACGAACACGACCACACCTCGATCGCGACGCTGCCGGGGATGCGCGAGCGCACGGTCGTGTTCAACGGCTTCTCCAAGGCATACGCCATGACCGGCCTGCGGCTCGGTTACGCGCTGGCGCCGCCCGAAGCGATCACGCCGATGAACCGGGTCCATCAGTACACGATGCTGTCGGCTCCGACGACGCCACAGTACGCCGCGATGGAGGCGCTCGACAACTGCGAGGACGAAGTTCGCGAGATGTGTGACCAGTACGACCGCCGTCGCCAGTTCGTCCTCGCCCGGTTCGAGGAGATGGGGATCGACTGCTTCCCGGCGAAAGGCGCCTTCTACGCGTTCCCGGAGTGCCCGTGGGACGACGCCGACGCTTTCGCCGAGGCGTTGCTGGAATCGAAAGGCGTCGCCGTCGTGCCCGGGTCGGCGTTCGGTGTCGGCGGGGACGACCACCTCCGGGTCTCGTACGCGACCGGGCTGAGCGACCTGAAAGAAGCGATGGACCGGATCGAGGCGTTCCTCGACGAATAGTCACCGTGACGGAACTCGATCATTGATAAAGTAAGCTCCGATTATCAGTAACAGCCGATAATGGCGTAAAGCTTTTTCACTGGTAGGGGCAGATGAAATACAATGGCAATTGATGACACGGGGGGGAGTGGATCCGAGCAGGTCACCCGGGGGGAGATGACCCAGGATCCACCGGCGACGGTCGGAGAATACACCTGGGAAGATTTCCGCCGCGAGCAACACACTGGCGGTCGCTTCGACCGTGCCGAGTATCTCGGCTTCGATCCCAACGACATCCAGTCGGCCCTGACCGACGCCGCGAGTAACGCAAAGACGCTGAAACAACCGTTCGACGCCTACGTCGATCCAGAGGCAACGCCGGTCACGAAGGGGGTCTACACCTGGGAGCACTTCAAACAGGAGTACTACTACGAGGAAAACAGCACGCCACCGCGAGACGGCGACGGTAACAAGGTCCCGTTCGAGCCATCTGAACACCTCGGCTTCGAGGCCGACGAGATCGACCAGCAGCTGTCAGAAGCCAGTGCAGTGGCCGATCTGATGGACAACCTCGTCGAACAGCGGACGGTCGACGTCAACCCCGAACTCGACGAGGACGCGTTCTTCTCGACGCAGGAGGGTCACACGACGGTCGTCAACCGGTACGATCTGGAGAAGGCCGTGCCGCTGAAGAAGAAGACCCACTTCACGGAGATCGAACGCTACTGGGTCAACAAACCCTACGCGTGTGTGATCATCTTCCACTCGCGGAAGGAAAACGAGAAGAAGTACTACGTCATCGAACCACACCACAACGAGATCGAGGACGATCTCCGGGAGTTCCTCTCCGGGAAGCTGAAGACGGCGATCAAGTACTCCGAGGACGACGTGATCGTGCAGGGCTCGGAGGCTGATCGCGCAGACGTGATCCAGCGGGAAGCAGAACAGCTCCTGAACCGATACGATCTCTACGACGGATCGGTATCGACGGAGGAACTGGGCGTGGTCGACCAGTTCAAGGAGTTCCTCGGCATGGAAATCGAGGAGTCGACGATCGAGAAGGGGCAACTCACCGGGATCGAGGCCCGTCCCGAGCCAGCCGTCCTGGAAGACGATCCGAAACAGCTCTCGGAGTACCAGGTCGAGAAACTGCTGTACGTGCTGAAACGGGACTTCATCGGCTACCAAAAGATCGACCCCGTCAAACACGACATCAACGTCGAGGACATCTCCTGTGACGGCTACAACTCGCGCGTGTTCGTCTACCACACCGACTACGAACAGATCATCTCCAACGTCCAGCACGGCCGGGAGAGCCTGGACGACTTCGTCGTCAAACTCGCCCAGCGCTCGGGCAAAGGGATCTCGAAGCGCCAGCCACAGGTCGACGCGACGCTACCTGACGGGTCGCGTGCACAGCTCACGCTCGGACGCGAGGTGTCCGACCACGGGACCAACTACACCATCCGGCAGTTCAAAGACGTGCCGTTCACCCCGATCGACCTCATCAACTGGAACACCTTCTCGCTGGACGAGATGGCGTTTCTCTGGCTCTGTATCGAGAACAACAAGTCGCTCATCTTCGCGGGCGGTACCGCGTCGGGGAAGACGACGAGCCTGAACGCCGTCTCCTTGTTCATCCCGTCGAACTCGAAGATCGTCTCCATCGAAGACACTCGCGAGGTCGAACTGCCCCAGCGCAACTGGGTCGCCAGTGTCACGCGACCGTCGTTCGGTGACGACGACAGGGGTGACGTCGACGAGTTCGACCTGCTCGAAGCCGCGCTCCGTCAGCGGCCCGACTACATCGTTATGGGTGAGATCCGGGGCGAAGAGGGTCGTGTCCTCTTCCAGGTCATGTCGACGGGTCACACCACCTACACGACGTTCCACGCCGACTCCGTTGGCGAGGTCATCAAACGATTCACGACCGACCCGATCAACGTCTCGAAGACGCTGTTTACCGCGCTCGACCTCGTGTCGATCCAGACCCAGACCCGGGTCGACGGCAACAAGGTGCGCCGGAACAAGACGCTGACCGAGATCAACGAGTACTCCGCGGAGAACGACGAGATCAACGTCCGGGACGTGTACGAGTGGCGTGCCGAGACCGACGAGTACATCCAGATGGGGAACTCGAACACGCTGGAGGAGATCAAGTTCGACCGCGGGTGGATGCAGGAGAAACTCGACGAGGAACTGTTCAAGCGGAAAATCGTGCTCGCCTACCTCATCGAGAACGGGCTGAACACCTACACCCAGGTCGCGGCGACGATTCAGGCGTTCATCAACGACCCGAGTACGATCCTGACACTGATCGCCAACGACGAACTGGAGAACTCGCTGGAGGACCTCCGCGAGATGGAGTCTGTCAAGATCGACATCGACGAGGCAAAAGAGGAGATGGTCCCCCGACCGGAGGCTCCACAGGAGATGATCGACGAGACCGAAGAGATCCTCGACAACGCCGGGCCGCTGTTCAACAAGTACCAGGAACAGGAGACGCCCGACATCGTCTCGGCGCTGATGAGCGGTGGCGAGCAACAGGAACCGGAGAGCGACGGGGAGGTGGACTTCGGACAGTTCGTCCCCAAGGCAGGCGTGGAGGCTGAAGGCGAATGAGCCTCGATACCCGCAACGGCCAACAGATGGGGGCGGGGACGCTCGGCGACACGTTCTACCCCCTGTTCCAGTGGCTGTTCAACGAGGAGGGCGACTTCGTCAGGAGCGTCGAGAAGAAGCTCGCACAGGCCCGGATGGCGGACAACGTCGAGATGTTCCTCGCGAGAGCGCTCGCGATCGGAGTCATCTCGGGGTTTGCGCTGTGGATCGTCGGGACGTTCGTCGGCTACCTCGGCGTGACCTTCCTGCTGGGGGGGACCGGGGCAGAGGCCCCGACACTGATCGGCGTCCCGGTCCCAGAGGGCGTGTCACAGATCCTCGACGCGATCAAGATCCCGGCGCTGATCCTCGTCACCGGCGTGGTCTTCGGTCTGATCGGGTTCGGGATCGGCTTCGGCTCGCTGGTCTCGATCCCCTACTTCAGGGCCAACGCCCGCGAACGCGAGGTCAACGTCCTGCTGTCGGACTCGATCTCCTTCATGTACGCCCTCTCGGTGGGCGGCCTGAACCAGCTCGAGATCCTGCAGGCGATGGCCAAGGCCGACGACACCTACGGAGAGTGTGCCAAGGAGTTCCAGTCGATCGTCCTCGAGACTGAGTACTTCGACACGGACTACCGGACCGCGATCCGGAATCAGGCACTGGAGACTCCCTCCGACGAGCTCTCGCAGTTCCTGACGGACATGTTGTCGATCATCAACTCCGGCGGAGACATGACTTCCTTCCTCGAAGATCAGAAGGAAAAGCACATGCGGACTGCAAAGCAGGAACAGAAGAAGATGCTGGACACCCTCGAGCTCTTCGGGGAGATGTACATGACGCTCTCGCTGTTTCCCCTCCTGCTGATCATCATCCTCGTCATCATGTCGATGATGGGCGACGCCCAGGACCGCCTGCTCTACGGCACGGTGTACGGGCTCATCCCCCTGACCGGGGCGGGGTTCCTGGTGCTGGTCTCGACGGTGACACAGGACACGATCGGTGACGGCTATCTCCGGCCCGACGGCGCCGAAGACGACTTCGTCGTCGACGACGGTCTGGGATTCCTGAATCTCGGCCTGGTCGAGAACTACACGGGCCAGTACAGCGTCTTCGACCGGATCAAGAGCCGCGAAGGGACCTACGAGTTCATGCAGGTGCTCAAGCGCCCGGACCTGTTCTTCCGTGACCACCCGATGCTCGTGCTCGGCGTGACCGTTCCACTGACGATTGTCGCACTGCTCGTGACGGTCCTGCTGGTGCCGGTGCCGACCACGCTCGACGGGATGATCAACAGTCCGGTTTGGAGCACGTTCGTCTGGGTGTACATTCCGCTGTACATCAACCTCCTCCCGCTGGCAGTCTTCTACGAGTGGAACGTCCGGTCGCGCAAAACGATCATCGGGAGCCTCTCTGAGAACCTCCGGAAACTGGCGAGCGCGAACGACACCGGGATGACGCTGCTGGAGTCCGTCCAGGTGGTCTCGACGACTTCCGCCGGCAAACTCTCCGAGGAGTTCGAGGTCATGCACGCGAAGGTTAACTACGGGACCAGTCTCAAAGACGCGCTCAGGGAGTTCAACAACAAGTACCACGTTCCGCGTCTGGCCCGTACCGTCAAACTCATCAGCGAGGCACAGGAGGCCTCCAGCCAGATCCAGGACGTCCTCTCGACGGCCGCACAGGCCTCCGAGAACCAGGACGACATCGACCGGGACCGGATCGCACGCACGCGGATGCAGGTCGTCATCATCCTGATGACCTACCTGACGTTGCTGGGCGTGATGGCGCTGCTGAAGACGCAGTTCCTCGACGTGATGTCGGGCCTCGGGTCGACGTCCGGTTCGGGAGCTGGCGCTGCGGGTGGACAGTTCGGGGGCAACGTCGACACGGACATGCTCTCGCTCCTGTTCTTCCACGCCGTCACCCTCCAGGCGATCCTCTCCTCGTTCATCGCCGGCTACATCCGCGACGTCAACCTCATCTCCGGCGTGAAATTCGCCGTGATCCTCCCGACGATCGCGCTGATCACGTGGATCGCTGTGGGATAAAGCAGTCCCGTCAGCTGATTCGACTGCGACCGCTGGCTGTCTCGTATACGACCGTTGATCTACTCGGCTCTCGATAGCAGCAAAACACTAATATCCAGGGAGACGCAATCGCAAGCAATCCGAACGCATCTGTTGGGGTGCGTGACAGCGAACCGCTGTCCCGGATTGGGCATGTTGGGACCAAAGCTCCGCATCGCTCGCTCGAAGGGGGGCGACAGTTCGGGAACTGTCGTGGCACCCGTCGGTGGGCGAAACGCCGTCGCGTCTGGCCGCAGTTTCGTCCAGAGAGCAACGGCACCCGTCGGGCGAGCGACGCGAGGTGATCGTGCGTGAATACACGGACAACGAGCGACCGGGGACAGACGCCACAGGACTTCGCGCTGGGCATCACGATCCTGCTGGTGACGATCATCGCCACCTTCGGCTTCGTTCAAGGGAGTCTGGTGACCGCGTACGATCAGCCGGTGACCGGAGATATCGAAGAGTCTGCAGATCGTGTGTCGATGTACCTCGTCGAGAATTTTAGCGTCTCGGACAGAGAGAACGTCCTCAGATTTAATCAATCAAACGGGATTAATGAGACATTGAACCGTGATACTCCGGAGTTGGCAAGACTGAAAGAAGCTGCTGGACTCGACGTTGCAACTGATCGCAGAACTGCTCCTGAGCTAAACGTGACTATCGTTGGGAGTGCGTCGCTCCGAAATGGGACACAAAAGCCAGCGAAGGGGGCGAACGGCCAACCTCTGAGTTGGGGGCCAGCGTTTTCAGACCAGCCAGATGCAGCGAGTACGACCCGCGTAATCACGCTGGAGAACAGTGGTAACACGTGTTCCAGCGTCTGTTGGCTCGTCGTGAGGGTGTGGTAACGATGGAACGTGGGCAAGCATATACGCTGGAGGGGACGATCGGTGCGATCGTGTTGGTCACCGCAGTGCTGCTCGGGCTTCAGGCGGTCGATACTGGACCCTGGACGGCGACCCCGGATAGAGTCCCGGAAAAACTCGAGACGCAGGCAGACGATCTGCTTACAGTCGCCGCTGAGACTGGTAACCTCTCGGACGCTGTTCGATGTTACGGGGGGGACAGGACCGTGATCGACGGCAGCGTGAACCCCGATTCGAACTCGGATTTCGAGGAAATGCTGAGATACACGTTTGACAAACAAAACCGGAACTATAATCTCTACATTAGCTACTGGAACAGTTCGGCAGGCGAACGCGAACAGACTCTCGCATCTACAAACAACTCGCAGTCTCTCCGAATGCCAGACGCCAGCACTGGCGTCGCGACTCGGAAAATAACGCTGTACGATACGATGCCAGTTAAATTTCGCCAAGATTGCAGTGCCGATGGACCACCGATAAGCGAAATGGGCGATTTGTTCGATATCCCCGATGTCAACGAAGGCTCAGCTGTCTACAACGTTGTGGAGGTGCGACTCGTCGTATGGTAGACGATCGTGGACAGTTACTGTTGATTGGGGCGATACTGATTGCGGTCGTCATAGTCGGGGTCGTCGTTCAGTTGAACAGTCTCCAGTACACGAACGCGCTCGGATCCTACTCACAAACACAATCTCTGGACGAGGCTGCGTCGGCAGAAGCGACCACAGAGCAGGATATCGAGGCACTCGTTCGAGCAGTTCGAGCGGACGATCCAGCGAATTTCGAACAGGCGTTGCGGCGGAACCTGTCGACGTATCATAACTACAGTCGCAATATGAGTGCCGAAACCGGGACGAGCAGTGTCTCGGTTTCACTCAACGAATCCGCTTCGGTCAACAAGACAGAGCTAAACTCTTCGAATGGTTTGAGATACCGCTCGCCAGAAACGAATGATAAAAATTGGACGGTCGCTCGTGATGTACGCTCTGTCGAGCGATTCTGGCTGAATGCAACCGGAGCCAACAATCCCAACAAAGATTTCACCATTACGATCACGAACGCGAGCGCGAGCTGGCAATTGCGTTTGAACAGTTCAGCGGCCTCGAATGATTTCGTAGTACAGACGAGGAATGCGACGGCTCCACCGTCCGGATGGATCTCACATTGTGATGAAGACGAAGCGAACATCTCGATCCGAACTGGTACATCTCAGGGTACAGGCTGTGATTTCACGTCGCTCACTGAGGACTTGACGCCACCATATGAGATCGAATACAGTTACGGTCAATGGGGGGAAGGAAGTTACAACATCACAGTTATCGGCGATGTCGAAGAAAGCAATTTCGACAATCCCACCTCACAGATTTATCACCCCGCCGTCGACTACCGGTATCGGAGCGTCGGGACGGCGTACAACAGGACGATCCTCGCGGAGGCAGGTGGATGATGACCGACGAGCGAGCCGTGACGCCGGCTGTGACGCATGCGATGACGATCGGCATTTCGACGATTCTGATAACCGGTTTGCTGATCGGTGCCGGACAGTTGATGGACGATCAGCAATCGTACGTCGTCGAGGGTGGACTGGAGAACGTGGGCGGTGCGATCACCAGTGAACTCGTTCGGGTGGATCAGTTCGACAAGACTGGCGTCGATTCCGATATCACGCTGACTGCGAGCCACCCATCGAAAGTCGGTGGACAGACCTACGATATCATCCTCGATCCGGGATCCGACAAGACGACGCTTCATCTGAATGCCACAGACTATAGCGATCTGACAGTCCTCACTCGGTTCGACAACGAAACCGCCGTTTGCCCCAGTATCGTGGATGGAGGGACTGTCGTTGTCGCGTACAATGTATCGGCATCGTGTCTCGAACTGAGAGAAAGGCCATGACTGGGCAGTGGACTAGCGAGCGCGCCGTTTCTGACACCGTCGCCTTTACACTCATTTTTGCGGTCATCATTACCTCTGTTGGGTTCACCGGCCTGTTCGGGGTCGATGCGATAGAGACCGTCCGAGACAGTGCACAGGCTAACACCGCCGAAGTGTCGATGCAGGGATTCGCAATGGGGATGGAAGATATCCGCACTGACAACGTTCCCCGTCGGAGTATCCAGTTCCAGCTGGAAGGAGACAGACTCACGATATACAACTCGTCATTGCGAATTGAAGTCGGATACACCAACGGTTCATATTCCAACCACACCATCGAACTGAGCTCCTTCGTCAGACGGAGCACGAGATCAACGTCTGTCGTTTACACGTCGGGAGCGATGTTCCGACAGGAAGAGAACGGAGAGGTCACGATTCGAAGACCTACCCTCAGGTGTGGGAGTGACACGGCTCATATCTCTCTCATCGCGATCGATGGAAACGTGAGCTATGCGACTGGTTCGTCCGTGACGTTACAGAATACCGCACAGCGCCGTGAGGCAATCCTGCCAGTGACCAAAACCACTCCGGTATCCAACGTCCAAAACATCACAGTGAACGTGACTGACGCTCGTTCGGCGACATCCTGGCAACGATTGTTTGAGTCTGATTTCCCAGCTTGGAGTGGGTCCAAAGGCCGTTACACGTGTTCCAATATCCAAGATGGCTTCGTCCGCGTCACCCACATCGAAACGAGAATTATTCGGTGATCGTGCCGGTCAGTCTGAAACTCTGACCTGACTGGAGTCGACCGTTATTGGCGAACTTGTCTCTGAGGATTCTTCGACGGATACTCTTTCGTGGACGAAGATCTCACCGGTCCATCGATCTTCGACGCTGCCCTCATTCTCAACAGTGACGGTGTAATCGTAGTATCCTTCGGTGACGTTGAGATCAGTCATATCGAACGAGACGTAGCCGGGATACGGCGGCGATATTTGACCATCACCGAGCGAGACAGATACGCTGTGAGTTTCAGCGTTCCCAGTCGACTTGTTCTCGATCATGAGGTTCACCGTCCGCGAACCACCGAGACCACCACGATTTTCGACGCCGATCATCATCTCGTCGATCTCACGGCGCTCAATCAGTTCGTTCTCGTCGTAGGAGACGACCCCAACTTCGGTTGAGTTCACGATGACGTGCGATTCGTTCACGTACAGATACTGCTGCCCGGTCGTCATGTTGACCGTGCTGATCTGGTACGCAATCGTCTCGTTGTTCGGCGTATCCAGTTCGAACTCCACTCGCGTCTCCGCTCCATCAGAGATGGTTTCCGATGTCGTGATTACACGATTCGTACGACCGGCAGCTCGGAGTTTGATCGTCTGGCTACCAGTCGTATTGCCCGTGTTCTTGATGGTCGCACTGACGTTGACTGAACCACCCGTCGTTGTCGAATCAGGGGCACTGAAGTTGAGCACTTGGAAGTACGGCGGTTCCGGCCCTGAGCCGACCCTGATCTGGCCGGATCGCGACTCGTATGGTTCGTCGACCACCGATGCCGTATAGTCGAACGTCCCCGTAGATCCTGTGGGGACACTGAAGCCGAACGTCGTCTCGTTGTTCGGATCGATATCCGTCCCAGCAGACTTGTTCACCACTGCACTACCCTCGAAATCGAACTTGACCGACGGTTCACCAGGAGTGTCACCGGTGTTGTTGACAGTGATTTGTACTTCCGCAGGGTTTCCCTGGGTGACCTGTCCCGGGGCTTGGAAGTCTGTAATCTCAAATTCGGGACCGGTGAGGACTGTTCGTTGCTGTGAGATCGTCCTGAACAGCACGACTGCGTCGTTGTAGTCAACTCCGTCTCGCCAGTTCGCCTGGTTCGGATAGGCATTCTCTTCCGAAAGTTCGTACATCATCACCCGTTCTCCTGGGGCTAAGTCGAGAGTTTTATTCGAATGCAATCGTGAACCGAGTATCTCTTGGACGTTTCGCTGGTAAAAGTCCGCCTGGAACGTGTTTGTCGGCCCCGGAATCGATTCACCATCTTTCAGGATAACGACGTTAGACGGGTTATCAGAGCTATCGATCGGGATATTCACGCCGTCTCTGTCCGTACACTTTTTGCCGATTGCGTCGCGCAGCCCGCTCGATGTACTGACAAGATCACGCCAGACGACGGTCGTGTGATCGTAGTCATCACAGTTGTACGATGTCGCATAGACTCCGAACGAGACGTTTGGACCGAACGTGAACGTCTCGTTGTATGGGTTCGGTCCGTTTATCAGATCAAATTCTGCCTTAGGGTGGTTCAGATCACCGCCGTATTTCCCCTGCCACAGTGGGATCCGATAATCTCCGGTGTCGTTATTCACTTCCAGTGCCATCTCTGTTGGATCGTTGATGATGGCGCGGCGCTCGTAGGTGGGTCCATAGTAGCCCCATTCGGAATAACCGGCCGGACACGGCTCGTCGTCGGGGGAACAGTCTTCGGTAAACTCCCCTTCGAGTTCTGCACCGAGAAGTTCGATACTCGCGTTTACGCCGACTGTCGTCGTCAACTGATTACCGTCCTGATCCACCGAATCCCCGGGGTTAACCGCACTGACGTTTAACGTCTTGCTCAGCGAGGCGTTCGCGGTTCTTACCTCGACAGTGTTGTCGCCCGCGGAGAAGTTCGCAGAAGTGATCGATCGATTCTTCGTGATCGTCTCGCTTTCGCCTGAGATCAACGTCCGCTGGCTCTCCCAAAGTGAACCGTTCGACGACAGATTCACCGTCTGAGTGCCAGCTGCGTCGCCAGTGTTCCTGATCGTCATGTTGAACCAGATATGTTTGCCGAACGTCGTCGGGTTCTCTGAGAACGTGAGTGACTGGACGATGAAGTTCGGCTTGCTCTGAGACCCAACGGTGAAGGACCCAGTCTGGACTGCCCCGCCAGTACTCACCGTATAGTTGTACGTCCCTGGTGTCGTTATCGTCGGTGCGATACTCTCAGTCGTGGTATCAGTGCTCCCGACTACTGTCCCATTGAGAGAGAGCATGAAGGTCTTGTCTGTGACCACATTCCCGTTCGTATCGTTCTTAATCCGGAAATCGACAGGCCGTGTGCCATTTCGCTGGCCTTCGTTGGCGATTGTCGCTTCAAGTTCGAACGTGTTCCCCGCCGTATCGCTGCTGGGGGGCGTCAGCGATTCGATCGTGTATCGTGCGTCTGTGCCGACGACGATCGTTCCGTTGGTGGAATCGTCGTCAGTGGAGATATTCCAGTTGTGACGGCCGTCCATTTCTGTCAGAAGAATGAAATTCACCGTCTGATTTTCTCCCGGTTCGAGTGAGAGTGCCGTCTCGTTGACCCTGTTACCATCGAAATAGAAGCCCACTGTATGACGGTCAGATAGCCCACCGGTATTGTTCACCGTCACTTCAACTTCCCTTTCAGCATCAACAGCGGCATCGGCCGGCGCGCTCACAGAAGTAATTTCGAAGTCAGGAACGTACGGTGCACTCCCAAAGTGTACAGTTTCATTTGCCGATTCAGAGTCCGTTTCGACGGTAGCGTTGTACTGGCCAGGGCTGATTGAACTTTGCAACGTAGCGCTGCTGACATTGAAGTTCAATCGTTTCTGTCGCCCACCGACTAGTGTAACGTCTTGCGAAGCGGTACTGATCGTCTCTGAGTCGTTTCCGAACGAGAATTCGATCGTCTGAGTCGTTTCGAGCCCGCCACGATTTATGACTGTTGCGTTGACCCAGAGTGGATCACTAGCTGAGTGACGCGACGTTTCGATGTCCTCAACGACGACTTCCGGCTTCGAGACATCACCCAGCGCGAACGTGATCGAAATGTTCTCGCCCGCACTGACTGAACTCGCGGGTGAAACCTGAACACTACTGCTATCGTAATTTTCGCGCGCGTACCGTGCCCATGCACTGGCAAAGTCGCTCTCGTTGATGAAGACAGTCGCCCTCCAAACAGACGATGGTTCACAGACGATGTGTTGGTCGGGTGCAGAGGCCACTTCGTCATAAGAGAGGTTAGTATACAGCGCCGTCATCAAGGTATTTTGCCGCGCTCGTTCAAGACTTTTATTCGACTCCACCGTGATCCTCTCCGAATTCGTGAGATTGCCGTCGATACTACGGAACTGAACGTTGAGGCTGCCCTCTGTGTAACTTATCCCCGGCGGTGAACGCATAGAAGAACTCTCGCTATTCAGCTCCCAAACACCCCCACCTTGATACCCGATCAGCTTACCGTTGTCACTCTGGTATCGCAAACTCCCCAGTTGACGTTGACCGGTATCACAATCAGGATTATCGTTCAAACGTATCCGATACGTCGTCTCTTCTGAACTTTCGAGGTTTTCCTGAATACTTTCCGGAACCTCGATCGATCTGGATCCGGTGTTGTTTACTTCACGTGGAAATGATCTAAATAGTGTATCTGCTTGCTGGAACGTATCCACTGTGACCTCGGCATTTTGGTCGTTACGTGTATCTTCTATCGTCGATTGGCCCGCTGAAAGTATCAGTAAAGCCGCTGTAATAGAAATCGCAACAAGCAGTATTACCCCTACTATATTGGAAATACCACGGTCTTCATTTGTGTATTTGGCACCCATATTTTACCCAACAGTCGCTACGTATCTATTATCGTATAATGACCAAAAACCCTCCGGTAATATCGATTCCTATCATAGCGAGATTGATTTTACTCAATACTTTCCCATGACTCTTTTTCGCTCACCAACGAATCTCACACCACGCTCCTACCGGAGCTACCCGTTGAGGGGGTCGGTACGGCTGAATCGGGACTCGACTGCAGGAATAGTCTCGGCGTGTACGAACCATAGAGATTCGCCGTTGTGCCTTCACCGGGATTCGGACCAGAACTCCCAGAATGTCTCGGTACTACGGTTTCCAATGAGTGAATATAGGATCAAAGGGAAGCGGATTCGGGTTGCGAACCTACTCGTGTCAAAAGGATTGGGATTGCCGGGATTGAGCGAACGCGAGGCGTTCGCGATGTTCGGCGAGTCAACGCCTGAGCGAACGTAGTGAACGAAGGAAGTGGACTCGCCGGGGTGTACGCCCTCGACGGACTGACCGGTTCCTATGTGCATCCCAATCGGTGTGAGTGTGCTGAATCATGCGTCGTTCACGAACTCCCGTCGAACTTCCATCTTCTCGCGCTCGCTGCGCTGGTCGTAGTGCTGGTCGAGGACACCCTTCGAGACGTTCATCCGATCGGAGACGACTTCCTCGGGAGTTCCTTCTCGAAGGTGGTTGGTGATCGAGCCGCGCCGGACCCCGTGCGGAGATCGGGACGACGGGCAGCTACTCGCCATGTCCCGATCCATGAAGTCGCATGTCTCCGGGTCCTCGGCGTGGGGACAGTCGCCGATCATGCAGGGTCGGGTCCACTCGTAGACGGTTCGACGAATCGGAGTGGCAGTGAGTCGACCCTGCGCGCTCGTCAGCAGGGGTTCGCGTCCGTGATCGTCTGTCACCTCGTGGCGGTTGTTGTCGATGTAGTCCTGCAGTACGGTCGCGTAGAACTCGCCGATCGCGATGGAGCGCTCGGCAGCTCTCCCGTTCTTGAGCGGTGTGCCCGCTTCGGGCCGATGACGGAGCTTCAGGTACCTGTTCTCCTTGCTGAAGTCTTCCAGGTCGAACGATCGAAGGCTACCGAGTCGAATCCCAGTGTGCCAGAGGATCGCGACGATGACGTGATCCCGTGAGGCGTACTCGTAGCGTTCGAGGTACTCCAACAGCTCCTTGGCGCGCTCACCATCGAGCTTCTCGTCTTTCGACGCCTCTTCCGGTTCTATCTCTGGAAGGAGTACGCGCTCGCGCATCCCGGCCTCGACCGCATCGATCCCAGCACAGAACTCCAGAAACTTCCGTAGCGTCGCGAGGATGCCCCGGAGCGTGACTTTCGAGACGGGGCCGTAGTTCTCACTTTCACCCTTCCGACGCCAGACGCGGAACCGATGGAGATCGCGACCGGTCAGCTCGCTCATCGTGTCGATTTCCTCGGAGCGACACCAGAGGATGAACGACGTGAGCCGGTAGCGCTGATTTTCTAGCGACTTGTCCGACAGCTCGGGTTCGCGGTGATCGAGGTAGAGGTCGACGGCAGTCTCGGGATCGATCGGTTCGAGGTCCTCGCTCACGCTGGTCCCTCCTGGAGGAGTTGCCGAGCTGCTTCGTGGGCGTCGAGATCGTTGGGTCCATCGAGGAGCGGGTAGCCGTCAGTATCGCGACCCATTGCGCGGAGAATCTCCTTCGTCGACGGAGCCGGGCTGTCGACCGACAGCTCCCGACGAGTGGCTTCCGCGTCGGCGACGGCTTCGGCCGCGTCGAGGGCGTCGGCGGGATAGCGAACCGCGACCTCGGAGACACCGAGCATCCGGTCGCAGTTCGGACAGGGATTCCGTTGCTGGTGGGCGATCGCGCCCGCGTGGGTGTGATACCGCTTCGAAAACTCACAGCTGGGACAGCGGACGCGATACTCAGTCTTCGGTTGAACGTCGGGCTTATTATCGGGCGAGTCGACTGCTTTCGTGCGGGGAGTACTCCCCGTGCTGGTTCCGTACGACATGGATTTCGGCCGGAGCCACCTTCTGGGCCGTGTTCCAGCACGGCCCAGCTCTCAACTGCCGAGAGCCATCAGTCGGTGACCCGCAACTACCCAGTTACGTGCTGCCTCCATAAATGTAACGAACAGATCGATCAGTAATCTCCAGATGTTAGGGTCTGTTTAAAATCTATTAGGTACTTGCGGACGTGAGTGTGAAACAGATGCGTAGATCTGGTTCGTGGCAAAGTGTCTGGGACGACCGTATCTTGGAGTGGATACGGGAGAACGACGGTGCAGGAACACCGAAGAAGCTCAAGGAGAGCGGCCTCATTCGAGTTTCACAGGCTCACATCTCCCGACGATGTGGAACACTGGCCGAGCATGGCCTGCTTCGCGAGATCGGGAATGGTGCCTACACGATCACCGAGGAGGGGGAAGCCTACCTCGACGAGGAATACGACGCCGAAGAAGGCGTCTATATCGATAGTGAATACGACCCAGCAGAACCGTCCTCCCCAACTGAACCAGAGACAAACGACGTGTAAGTTGCCCTCCAGCCATGACGATTCGAAAGACCGCCCGATGGCAGCAGTGTATCGACGATCGGATACTCGAACACCTGCGCGACGAGAATCATTCGACCGCTCTCCAGATGTCGATCATGGACGGGATTCACGCGACAGAAGATCAGGTACAGGAGCGTTGTCGTGTGTTGGCCGACGCCGATCTCGTCTATTTTCTCACTGACCGGCAAGAGATGGTTGGACTGACCACAATGGGCGAGCTGTACCTCGAAGGCGAGGTCGACGTAGAGCTGTATCCGAGACCACGGCACCCGAGTTCGTGGGAATGAACATTATCGAAATTCAGTAAATTAGAAGCTACATTCTAATTTGTCTCTAAATCTTTCACTTTCTCCTGTAGATACTGATTATACTCTTCCCCATCCTCACCATGATGGACTCGGTAGTGACAATTCGGACAGAGCGCTATGACAGTGTCTGGTGTATCAGACCCACCCTGACTTAACTCATGAACGTGATGGGCATGAAGATAGGGATCACCGGTGACACTTGTAAATGGTGCTGGTTCATCACATCCCTCACATTTGCCGTTGGCGCGGTCTTTCACATAATCCACTACAGCGCTTGATCGAGAATATTCTAATTCGGTTTTCGTAGTGGAAGTTTGACTATTCGATACATTTCTCTCACCATGTTCAATGGCCTTTTTCCGGAGATCTTCTTTGTCGTCAGAATCTTCTGAGTCTATATTATCGGAAGGATTTGTATCTTGGTCATCAGTATTGGCTTCCGATGTGCTTGTTGATTCATCAATGTGTGTTATATCCAACAATCTGAATAATTCATCAGACTTTATATCTTGTAGATCCTTTTTGACTAAAGTTTCTGAAGGAGATTCTTCGATGACCTCAGCAACACAGGCACTACTCCCTGAACCTGTGATGATTATTTTTACACGCTCTCCAATTTCTGCATCTCTAATAATTACTTCTTGGCCCTGAATTTCGGTCCCCGGTTGATCACTCAATCCAACCGCCGTAGTTCTTGTTGGTTCAACAACAGTGGTCTTTCCAACTAGATCATTGGAATAAGCGCCACTCAGATAATCCACCATCTCCAGAAGCTGTATATCATAATTTTGCCTCTTTGCTTGATCATTATGGCAGTATGCGAAGCCCCCATTGATTTTCGTACAAACAACAGACTCTCCAATCCAATCTCTTTTTATTGGGCCAATATTGAATGACTTTCCTGAAATCTTAACCATGCCATTGCCCGAACTACTAATGCGATCAATCGTAGTAGAAAATCTGTCACCGTCTTCTGTCATTTACACGTGCAGAGACCAGAGGATGGTCAAACTAAATAGTAGGGCTTGAAACAAACGACGCCCGCACCCCACAAGGGGGCGCGGGCTTTCTCTCCGGGTCTGTCGATGGGTGGGTTTGCACCGATCACTCGGCAGGGCCACACGCCCGCAGCGCGTCGAGGAGATCGGGCCAGCGGAGATCCTTCGAGAATAGATCCGGTTCGAGATTCCACGCCCACGGCGCGGCGTCGTTGGGATCTGCTTCGTAGCCAGTCGGTTCGAGGTCCTCGATCGAGCCGCCGAAGAGCTGGTCGGTCGGGTAGTCTCCGTCGGCAGGCCACCGCTCGTAGAACTCGGCGACTTTCTTCTCGGTCTTGTAGTACGCGAGCGTCGCCATGCGCTTCAGCTCGGGATGGGCGTCTTTCCCGGTGTGGATGACGTTGCCGCAGGCGTCCACGCCGATCTTGGCGAATCGCTTGGCGAGTGGCGTCCACTGGGTCGCCACCTCTCGGCGGTAGGTCCGGGCGTCGAAGTGCGTCGACGACTCGTCGATGAAGACGAACTTCGGAACGTCGCGGTGTTCCAGGAGCGTGACGGCGAGGTCGTGCGCGGAGGTCACTACTTCGTCGGTCAGGGGCCAGCTACGGACGTTCGAGATGATCATGTACTCGTCGAGCTGGGCTTTCCGCAGCTCGGCGAGGAGTGACATGGTGTTGGTCTTGCCAGTGTTGGGGTTGCCCGCGCCGATGATGAACGCCGGAGCTTCGTTGTTCTCGATCTCGTCGAGCAGCATCATCGGGAGTCGTAGCGAGGAGCCGTCGAGATCACGCTCGGTGACGCCGACCAGATGTGACATAACTGAGCCGTTGCCGTTTGTGACTGCTTCAGTCGCGGCTTCGTTTGTGAACTTTTGTAGAAGCGTCTGACCGAGTTCAGAATCCTGAAACGAGGTCACGTCGAGGTCACTCTGGGAGATCGTGTCCTCGACAAAAGTTAACGCCGCTTGATCTTGCTTATTAGTTACGATTCCAATATGTGCAGAAAGTGACTCATCACTTTCCACATTGCCATGAATCTGTTCCCGAAGCTTCGCCGCAGTCAGTAGGTGTTCGTCGAACTCAGGCATGGGTGAGACCTCCGTTCGACGCGCTGCCGTGGTTGCAAACACACAGATAACCGTATCTAGACGGGGCAGTGACTCGATCGTCAATCATCAGCGGGGACACCTCCGTTTGCAGCGCCGGAGAGGTCGGCGAGATCTTGGTCGAAATCGATCCGAATACCGGGGCTGTCTGACTCCGCTGTGTCGTCGTCTTCTGTTTCGCGGATCTTGCGTTCGAGACCGAACTGCTCGATCGCGCTGTCAATCTCATCGGTCAGACCCTCACCTTCGTCGGGAAGCGAACCACGTTCGAACGTCGAGACGATGCGCAGCACAGCCTTCCGGGTGGCGTTACGGATGATAGTGAACGCCTGCGCCTCGATGGCGAAGCCGCGTTTGGCATCTTCTTCGAGCTGGCCGCGACACTCCTCGACGGCCTGGAGCGTTCGCATCAGCTCGCGATCGGTGAGCGTCCCGCGCCATGTGCCCTCGACGATTTGCTCGCCGAGGTCGACCTGTTTCCCGAAGGCGAGATCGGGACTCACCCAGTCGAGCGAGCCGTCAGTGACGCTCCACTCGCGAAACCGCTGACCGGGAATCCTGAAGATACCGCCTTTGGTGTAGCGAGCGTCGATGTCGACGAGCCAGATGTAGTTGGGTTCCCAGAGCAGCGACCGGACCTTCTTGCCGGTCGGTCGCCCGGCAATCGGGACGATGATGGTTGCCGTGAGTCCGATGATGCGGAGGTTCCGGGGGAGTTCGAAGCCGATGATCGACGCGATGACGAACAGGCCGATCCCGAGACCGGATGCCACGAGGAGCAAATTCTCGGTCAGCCAGCGGAACGCACGGAACCATCGCGATCGCTCGGGGCTGGGAGTGTCGTCGTAGCCCGTCCGATCTTGGGCAGTGTCGTTCTGGGAGTTCTCGCCGTCGCTCATGCGACGCGCTCACCCCGTTGTGTCGCGCCGACCTTGGCGGCGACTGCTTCGTAGAGTACTGCCAGCACGACGCCGAGAGCGCCGCCCAGTGCGGCGTCACGAACGTCCGAGCCAGTCCACGGGCCAGACACCGGGAAGCCCGACTGCTTGCGCAGATAGTACGCTTTCTCTCGTTCGAGACTGTCGTCGGTCCACATCGAGACAGCGGAGGAAGACGCGATCCGTACAGTGGTCGTGGTGTCTTCCTCGACGACGACCGAGCGGAAGGAGATCGAGCCAGAGGTATCGGCGGTATCGGGAGTCGCCGAGATCGTGACGGCCTTGAACTCGTCAGCGTAGAAGTCGATCACGAAATAGCCGTCCGCGACGCGGTAGTCTGTGACACCTACGTCGTCGTCGATCACCAGCTCGTAGTTCGAGGGGCCACCGGACGGACCGGTCGGACCAGCTGGTACCGGCGTGTTGCCAGCGCTTTGCTGGGCAATCGAGACGCCAGCGAGCGCGGTACTGCACACTATCAGGATCATTGTGAAACTCAGTATCTTGGTGTTCATGCTACGAAAAACAGCAGCGAAGCGATGCTACCAGAACACCCACTCTGGGGTGAGCTGGGACTCGGTCCACTGAACGAGATCGTCGAGGAACGACGCGCCCATATCGAGCAGCGGATTCACTACGTCGACGCCGATCAATTGCAGGCCGATGGCGAGAGCGACGACACCCAGCAGGGTTCGGGCCGGGACTGCCTTCAGAGCCAGCCAGTACACCATCAGGGGAAGCCTCCGTTGCCGCCATTGCCGCCGCTGCTTCGACCGTACAGGAGCAGAAGACCACCGGCACCCAACACGATCAGGCCGAGGCTGGAGTTCTCTCCGATGACGAACCCACCGCCATTGTTGCGGAGGTTCTTTTCTCTGGCCTCGATCTCTGCACGCTCCTCACGGAGCGATTCGAGGAGATTCCTGTACTCCGTCAGGTTGACCGTCGAATAGTCGCGGTCCTCGATCGTAACGTTCCGGACCTGTTGGCCGCTGGTGTCACGAATGTCGAAGATCGTGAACTCACCAGTGAGTTCGACCGTGTCGGACGCCGTGACGACGTACTGCTGTCCGGTGATGTTCGAGGCGTTGTAGGTCTGGTTGATCGCGAACGACCCACTGGTGGGGTTCGTCTCGCTCATCAGCATCCCACGGTACGAGCCGTCCGTTGTGGTGATGTTGAAGTGTCCCATCGAGTCTAGCGCTTCGGGCGAGTTCACACCCATCGTCGTTAGGGTCGAAGCCGCCCATGCCTGGAACGAACCGTTCGGTGCGTACTCCCGCTGCATCAGGTACGGGTCAACAAGATCGCTGTTGTTGATCATGCCAGCCTGATACTCACTGTAGGTCTGGTTGACCAGCGTCTCCATCTGGGATTGTACGTCGCCGTTCTGTGTTCGGGTTTCGTCGAGCGCCTTCTGATACCGCTTGGAGGGAAAGTGGTGGAACTGGTCGTAGTTCGAGTTGGGCGGCTGAACAGCCCAGCCTTCGAACTCGTAGTCACCCTTGTCGCCGTTGAAGTCGTGATGGGTTTCCTCAATCCCGAAGTGCATCGGGTAATCGTTGTTGTACCCGGAGTCAGTGGTCCAATCGCCCTTCACTTCGAAGCGCGTCGCAGTACGGGTACTGCCGTTTGCGAGCGTCACCGTCGCGGTGCCGTCGCGGATCTTGGCACTGTTCGGGGAGAACGACCAGCCGTACGGGCTTGAGTCGCTTCCAATCGGGACGAGCGCGAAACTGCGAGAGACGCCCGACTCGTTTTCGGCGACATCGGCCATGTACTCAGTCTGCTCGACGTGACTCTCCCACGCAGTCAGGATCTCAATCTGCTTGACCGTGTAGTAGTCAGCTACGGCCTGCTTGGCCGCGGTCTCGGCAGCGGCCTGACTAGAGCCGTTGTTCATCGCGCGGATGTAGGCGTTCTTCCCGATCATCAGCGCGACAGACTGCGAGTCCTGCAGGTGGTTTTCGTGCGCGGTCAATAACAGGTCGGCGTTGGTGTGGGCGTTCTGTGCGTCCGCGTAGATGTCCACCTTGGTTTGTGACGCATCAGTTTCGGTGGTGTTGACGTTCGAGCCGATGATGTAGTCGTAACAGCCAGTGGCGTAGCCGTACAGCCCGATCGCGCCGGTAGCCACCTGTGCGGCATCAGGGACGCACTTCTCGTTATCTTCTTGCGTACCGACCCACGGCTCCGCCGCTACCGGTGCCACTGCTGAAGAGATCAGCAGAAACACGGCAAGCAGCGAGTACGTGGTTCGGCGCGATACGTCGATCACGGATCTACTGAACTGCCACTCCCCAGCTGACGACCGTGATGATGAACGCCAGTTGCATCCCGAGCGGGTCGCCGAGGCTGACGAGGAAGTCGTTCACTTCGGTCACGTACTGCTGGCCGAGGATCACCACGGGGCCGGCGGCGATCGCGACCTGCTCCCAGGTCTCGTAGTGTTCGAACCGCTTGGTCTCAGAGCTGGCGAACGCCGCAGCGAACGCGCCGAGCGAGACCATCAGGCCGTGCTGTGTGGTCAGCGTGTAGGAGATCCACGGCAGCTCGACCGTGGTGATCCCGCCGAACTGGTAGAGGCTGGCCAGTACGAACGCGACCGAGAGCGTCGCCGGGAGCGTGCGCACGTTCATGTAGTCCGACAGCATCCCGCGGGCGCGGTTCTGGTAGCTCATTCGCTACCACCCAGCTGGCGGACCTCCCAGATGTCGTACTCCTGTTCCTCATCGTCCTCGTTGGTGAAGACGGCCGTCTCGTCGGTGTGGCGGATGCCGACAACATCACCCTCGCCGAGATCGTTGTCGTCGAGCTGGCGGTCGATCTGGGAGTTCGACCACATCGCCACCACGTCGCCGATGCCGCGGGCCAGCTCGATCACTGTGGTATCGTACTGGCCGCAGTTGGGCGTGAGGTCGCGAATCTCGCCGACTACGTCTTCACCTGCGTCGAGTTCGATCCACTCGCTGTCGTACTCGTCGTCCTGGGTGTTCGTGTCGACCGGTTCGAGATCGTCGAAGGATGGCGTCTCTTGGGTTGCCATGCAACCGAGAAAACTAGAGGAGGGTACTTAGCTAGAGATACAGCCGGAGTGAAAGTAGAACTCGCAAATAGAGGGATTAAACACCGCAAACTCGAACAGGACCTGGAAAAATGGTATTTCTAATACCAGCTCTCTACACAGTTACTTTGCGGCTACTATTCCCGAAGGATATCTTCACAGTGTCTTCACTAAGCTCAGTGTATTTCGGATTGTCTGTTTCAAGTTTAGTAGATCCGAACTCAGATATGAGCTGTCTATTTTTATAATATTGATCAAATGTATCAAGATTCGCAATTATAATACTAATACGGTAATATTGATCGTTGGTTTTGGTGACTTCGTTCAAAGCTTTGGTGGCGTCACTGTAAGTCTCATAGATCACATTTTCGTTCAGAGTTTCAACCTCAACCGAATATCGGATACTACCGTTAGCGGCAACATCAATACGAGAGTTCTGCTGCTCAATTGTGGTGATTCCAGTGCTTGAAGAATCAGATATCCCTGATTTTCTGTACTTACCCTTCAATTCAATCGGGTCTGTATTGGAGAATGAAACCGGCATGAATTGAAAGGTAATTCTAATCATTGTCCTCTGGATTTGTTGATGTGAGTTCTGCTTCGTTTAGTAGGCTGTCAATCTGTTGCCCAATCTGAGACTCGGTAGCAGATATTTCTCTCGCTTCTTCCTCAAGCTTTTCATATAGCTCGTCAGCAGTTTCGGTGGCAGCCTCTATTGTTATGCGATCCGTATCTGGATGATTCTTTAAACGCTCTCCAAACTCACGCACATTCTCCCTTTCTTGACGAATCTCAGGAGTATTAGGAGTGCTCTCTGACCGAGAGGAACTAATTGACTCTAGTTCTGAATGGAGCTCTTCTTGTTTCTTAGAATTCGCTGGAGAAGTTCCCTGACTTTGGGGGTTAAGAGAGATATCTGCGATATCCTCTAACTCCCTTCGTTTGATGATTCCAGAGCCTGTGTTGGAGATCTCATCAACAATCAATCTGAGCGGTTCTTTAAACCGCGCTGGAGAACACCTGCGAAGGTATGATTTTAATTTGAATTCTAACTCATCCTTGGTCGGGGTGTGAAGATACAGCCCCCAGATGACTGGAAAAAGATCATCCTCATCTGATGTCGAAACAACACCTGTATCATTTTCAATTTCATCATTTGATTCGATACCAGATATGAGTTTGCTCAGTTCATCCCTGCTGTATCTGGTTTTAAAAACAGCCCATTTGGTTCCTTTTCTTAAATACTCACTATTCTCAATAAATTTGCTAACTCTGGTTGCTGCGGCCCCATTAGTAACCGTATGGAAAAATGCGCTATCAGTTGGACCGGTTTCTGCGTGTTTTTCATATACCCGATAGAATTCTGGGAATATAGAGTTCTTGAATTTGCTCCCCCATTTTAATTCACCAGATTCAATATGCTTGATTTCAAAGTAATGTTGATGTTTTCCACTATCATCTTCTAACACGAAAGCAAAATCTGAATCAAAACGTTCTATATAGAGCTTTTCTGGTTGTTCAGGTAGAAAGTCTGGGAAATCCGTTATAAAATAATAAGCTGCTGCTAAGTCTTGATATCTGAACCCCCTTCGTGGTGACGCTCCTCCAGCTTCTTCCGACATTATTCTTCGCTGGGTTCAATTTCTTCATCCGCAGCATCATATTGTTCCATAGCATCTTGCAATTCGGAAGCCAAATTGCAAATATCATCAACAAGGTCTGGATTAATATAGTCTAAAATATCTTCTCCGAGGGTGGTTCTAGCACTATCAACTTCATTAATCAGATGACGGGCAAGGACTAATGTGTTTTGAGCATCAGTTCCAATGACGACTTGCTCATCATAGTCCTTGATTATTTCATGGCTAAAGTGGGGACGGCCAGATCTATATCCGGGTTGTGTTTTGATATTACTCCACCAATCTTGTCCTTTATACACCCGGTTCGTTCTTTGGCTGAGGTCAAGACCGTACTCAACCTCCAGAGTTGTTATAAACTCGAATAACTTTTCGCCGTCTTCACCATCCTCACGGAGTTGATCTGCAGCATCATGTGAAAATGAGTTTATCGTGTTTAAAAGCGCTTCAGCAACGTCCTCCTGAGCGTCCTGATCCACTTTACCATATAGACAACCTTCGAGATAGCGAAAAAAGGTGTCAAAGTTGTTGAATTTCTTATCTGTACCTATTGTCTTCTCGAAAACAGATCTAATTTCTTTCCTTTGTTCGAGAATCCCCTCAGAATGCTCAAGGAGAAGATCTACACGCTCTTCTTCAAATAGTCTTTCTTGATCCGTAGATCCACTCATTGAACAAGAGTGCGTCACTACATGACAAAAAGCTGTTGGAGAGGGTTCGATACAATGGATTCAATCGCCAAATGTTAGTTGGCTATTTTCAGTAGCCCATATGCGGATAGCGAGAAAATTTTGGCAAATCCCAGTACGCATACGCACCAATATAGTCGACCACACACTGGAACGTCACTTCCTCGGGTAGCGTTGAACGCACCTGCGGCTGTTCAACGTCAGAAATCGCCCGTTCTACGGCAGCGTCGAAATCGTCAAGGTTGTCCCACTGGCGACGGGCGAGATCGTCGCGAATCTCTCGTTCACTGGCGTTCTGCACGGAGTCGAGCGAACACCACCGGACAGTCTGCCGAACGTCGGGGTCCTGCGTGTGATCGTTTGGGTCGATCCCTTCGGTGATGGGCTTCGAGCAAGACCAGAACCGTCGGTTCGTCACCCAGTAGAGTGCGAGCTTCCATGTCGCCGCTTTGTCGGCGAACGCCTCACGTTCGCCGTCGTCTGGTTCCTCGAACGATTCGGTAGCGTCGAGCAACGAGCCGAACGTCGCGCTCAGGTACTTGCCGAGGTACGCGCCAGCTGTGGACTCCATCGACTGCTCGTCGTCGTCGAACTCGATCAGCTCGTGTGCTCGCGTTCGCTCGCGAACCCACTCATCGGTCTGGTCGTGATCGCCGAAGCGGTACCAGTCAACGAAGCCTTCGTCGGTGTCGAAGTTGGCGTCGAGGTCGTCCAGGTCATCGCGATAGACGAGCGGGTAGGTGTCGACGATACGGCCCTGTCCATAGTCGGACCACTTCGCCGAGATCTCCTGTTTGTCGCAGAGCCACGGCAGGCCGTCGGACTCGCGGGTGGGTACGTCGAAAAACAGGACGTGCAGGTGTGGATAGCCCTTCTCCGTGAACTCTAAGGCCTTGATGTAGTCCGGACGGCAGCGGGGCCGACCAGTCACGTCGTCGGCGAGATCGGGCCGCCAGTTGCGCACGTTCGAGCTGCGGGTGTCGGCCTTCGTCGACGGGTCGGAGTCGAAGTACGAAAGGAGTCGATTGAAGTTCTCGTTGATGCTGTCGATCGCGTCGAGCAGGGAGTCGTGTTGTTTCGGATCAGTGGTCAGCGTCGCGAGAACGGCGTTGTCGGCGTGGTCATAACCGTATTCGAGGGCGTCGTTGAAACGCGCGAACTGCTTGGAGACACGCCCGGAGTCGTTGAAGCGAGTCTTGTAGTCCTTCGTCATCCGCTTGGTGGTCTCGCCACCAGTGCGACCGACGAAGTGAACGTCGAACAGCAGACGGTAGTCTTTGATCCGATTCAGGTAGGATGTAAAACCGTCCACCAGAAGTTTCCGAAGGTCCTCGTCCACAGAATCGACCTTAGTGAGGTAGTTGCGGAGGAATTCGCGATCGTACGTGACGCCCTCCGCGTTGGCCGTTTGAGTAATGCCTTCTGATATCAAGTCAAGAAGGCGGAGGGTCGGGGAGACCATCAGAACGCCAGCAGAGCGTGATTTCCGCACGTACGGCTGGTCAGGAGCTACAAGGTCGTCGACGAAGCGGTACACGAACTGGTAATCAGGGTCGGAGCCTTCGACGCGCTCGCAGGCGTCGGGTGCGACACCTTTCACTGCGTAGGAAACAACGTGAGACAGCGGTGTACCCTCCGGATGGGCTGCTATGAACTTCGCGACGCGAACGCGGTCGGTATCGCGTTCTGTGAGTGTGCCGTCGATCAGTGGCCCGTGGCCGAGAAGATCGCGCTCGTCGAGGAGGTCCGCCAGTACGGGAGTGTTACATCTATCGGCGAGGTCGAGACCACCCAGATGACCGGGCGGTTCGACCACGCTCATTTTCGACCATCAGTCTGGGCTACGTGGTCGCTGTCGCCCTGCACGTCCCGCTGACGATTCCCCTCACCCGCCGGGTTCGGGGAGAACGCTCGGGCTTCCGGGTCGACCCGCGAGGGGTCGCTTCCAGGTGGTCGAGCTGGTGCGGAGTGCGATTGGCGCTCGCCCTCCGTTCCGGGATGCTCGCTTCGCTGCGCTTCCGGGCGGACCAGCTCTCCCGCGCCCTCGCTCGTGGTGTCGATCGAGGGCACATCGAAGCAGTCCTTGCACCGGTTCGCTTGCGTCGCTGGATGGTCCTCCCGGTTGATGCAGTTGCTATGGCAGGTGGGACACCAGTACGCGACGTAGGCCGACCAGTCCGTCACTGGTCATCACCGTCCTCGACGAGCTGGGACGCTCGAACGAACTGGTCCGCCGGGTAGGGCCAGTCGCCCTGATCGGGCCGGTTCGAGCGCTGACGCTCAGCTGTCAAGGATAATCACCTCCCTCAAAATAATCGCCAGACGGCGAGGGGTGCATCCTGATTCCGGTTGAACTCTCTTTCGAGAGGGAGGTTCGGGAAACACCGATTCCCGCGAAATCGGAGAGAAGAGAAGCTCTCTCCGTGTTCCAAATTCCCCGATTATGACCGTAGAATCCGGATGGACTCGCCGGGGTGTACGCCCTCGACGGACTGACCGGTTCCTATGTGCATCCCAATCGGTGTGAGTGTGCTGAATCATGCGTCGTTCACGAACTCCCGTCGAACTTCCATCTTCTCGCGCTCGCTGCGCTGGTCGTAGTGCTGGTCGAGGACACCCTTCGAGACGTTCATCCGATCGGAGACGACTTCCTCGGGAGTTCCTTCTCGAAGGTGGTTGGTGATCGAGCCGCGCCGGACCCCGTGCGGAGATCGGGACGACGGGCAGCTACTCGCCATGTCCCGATCCATGAAGTCGCATGTCTCCGGGTCCTCGGCGTGGGGACAGTCGCCGATCATGCAGGGTCGGGTCCACTCGTAGACGGTTCGACGAATCGGAGTGGCAGTGAGTCGACCCTGCGCGCTCGTCAGCAGGGGTTCGCGTCCGTGATCGTCTGTCACCTCGTGGCGGTTGTTGTCGATGTAGTCCTGCAGTACGGTCGCGTAGAACTCGCCGATCGCGATGGAGCGCTCGGCAGCTCTCCCGTTCTTGAGCGGTGTGCCCGCTTCGGGCCGATGACGGAGCTTCAGGTACCTGTTCTCCTTGCTGAAGTCTTCCAGGTCGAACGATCGAAGGCTACCGAGTCGAATCCCAGTGTGCCAGAGGATCGCGACGATGACGTGATCCCGTGAGGCGTACTCGTAGCGTTCGAGGTACTCCAACAGCTCCTTGGCGCGCTCACCATCGAGCTTCTCGTCTTTCGACGCCTCTTCCGGTTCTATCTCTGGAAGGAGTACGCGCTCGCGCATCCCGGCCTCGACCGCATCGATCCCAGCACAGAACTCCAGAAACTTCCGTAGCGTCGCGAGGATGCCCCGGAGCGTGACTTTCGAGACGGGGCCGTAGTTCTCACTTTCACCCTTCCGACGCCAGACGCGGAACCGATGGAGATCGCGACCGGTCAGCTCGCTCATCGTGTCGATTTCCTCGGAGCGACACCAGAGGATGAACGACGTGAGCCGGTAGCGCTGATTTTCTAGCGACTTGTCCGACAGCTCGGGTTCGCGGTGATCGAGGTAGAGGTCGACGGCAGTCTCGGGATCGATCGGTTCGAGGTCCTCGCTCACGCTGGTCCCTCCTGGAGGAGTTGCCGAGCTGCTTCGTGGGCGTCGAGATCGTTGGGTCCATCGAGGAGCGGGTAGCCGTCAGTATCGCGACCCATTGCGCGGAGAATCTCCTTCGTCGACGGAGCCGGGCTGTCGACCGACAGCTCCCGACGAGTGGCTTCCGCGTCGGCGACGGCTTCGGCCGCGTCGAGGGCGTCGGCGGGATAGCGAACCGCGACCTCGGAGACACCGAGCATCCGGTCGCAGTTCGGACAGGGATTCCGTTGCTGGTGGGCGATCGCGCCCGCGTGGGTGTGATACCGCTTCGAAAACTCACAGCTGGGACAGCGGACGCGATACTCAGTCTTCGGTTGAACGTCGGGCTTATTATCGGGCGAGTCGACTGCTTTCGTGCGGGGAGTACTCCCCGTGCTGGTTCCGTACGACATGGATTTCGGCCGGAGCCACCTTCTGGGCCGTGTTCCAGCACGGCCCAGCTCTCAACTGCCGAGAGCCATCAGTCGGTGACCCGCAACTACCCAGTTACGTGCTGCCTCCATAAATGTAACGAACAGATCGATCAGTAATCTCCAGATGTTAGGGTCTGTTTAAAATCTATTAGGTACTTGCGGACGTGAGTGTGAAACAGATGCGTAGATCTGGTTCGTGGCAAAGTGTCTGGGACGACCGTATCTTGGAGTGGATACGGGAGAACGACGGTGCAGGAACACCGAAGAAGCTCAAGGAGAGCGGCCTCATTCGAGTTTCACAGGCTCACATCTCCCGACGATGTGGAACACTGGCCGAGCATGGCCTGCTTCGCGAGATCGGGAATGGTGCCTACACGATCACCGAGGAGGGGGAAGCCTACCTCGACGAGGAATACGACGCCGAAGAAGGCGTCTATATCGATAGTGAATACGACCCAGCAGAACCGTCCTCCCCAACTGAACCAGAGACAAACGACGTGTAAGTTGCCCTCCAGCCATGACGATTCGAAAGACCGCCCGATGGCAGCAGTGTATCGACGATCGGATACTCGAACACCTGCGCGACGAGAATCATTCGACCGCTCTCCAGATGTCGATCATGGACGGGATTCACGCGACAGAAGATCAGGTACAGGAGCGTTGTCGTGTGTTGGCCGACGCCGATCTCGTCTATTTTCTCACTGACCGGCAAGAGATGGTTGGACTGACCACAATGGGCGAGCTGTACCTCGAAGGCGAGGTCGACGTAGAGCTGTATCCGAGACCACGGCACCCGAGTTCGTGGGAATGAACATTATCGAAATTCAGTAAATTAGAAGCTACATTCTAATTTGTCTCTAAATCTTTCACTTTCTCCTGTAGATACTGATTATACTCTTCCCCATCCTCACCATGATGGACTCGGTAGTGACAATTCGGACAGAGCGCTATGACAGTGTCTGGTGTATCAGACCCACCCTGACTTAACTCATGAACGTGATGGGCATGAAGATAGGGATCACCGGTGACACTTGTAAATGGTGCTGGTTCATCACATCCCTCACATTTGCCGTTGGCGCGGTCTTTCACATAATCCACTACAGCGCTTGATCGAGAATATTCTAATTCGGTTTTCGTAGTGGAAGTTTGACTATTCGATACATTTCTCTCACCATGTTCAATGGCCTTTTTCCGGAGATCTTCTTTGTCGTCAGAATCTTCTGAGTCTATATTATCGGAAGGATTTGTATCTTGGTCATCAGTATTGGCTTCCGATGTGCTTGTTGATTCATCAATGTGTGTTATATCCAACAATCTGAATAATTCATCAGACTTTATATCTTGTAGATCCTTTTTGACTAAAGTTTCTGAAGGAGATTCTTCGATGACCTCAGCAACACAGGCACTACTCCCTGAACCTGTGATGATTATTTTTACACGCTCTCCAATTTCTGCATCTCTAATAATTACTTCTTGGCCCTGAATTTCGGTCCCCGGTTGATCACTCAATCCAACCGCCGTAGTTCTTGTTGGTTCAACAACAGTGGTCTTTCCAACTAGATCATTGGAATAAGCGCCACTCAGATAATCCACCATCTCCAGAAGCTGTATATCATAATTTTGCCTCTTTGCTTGATCATTATGGCAGTATGCGAAGCCCCCATTGATTTTCGTACAAACAACAGACTCTCCAATCCAATCTCTTTTTATTGGGCCAATATTGAATGACTTTCCTGAAATCTTAACCATGCCATTGCCCGAACTACTAATGCGATCAATCGTAGTAGAAAATCTGTCACCGTCTTCTGTCATTTACACGTGCAGAGACCAGAGGATGGTCAAACTAAATAGTAGGGCTTGAAACAAACGACGCCCGCACCCCACAAGGGGGCGCGGGCTTTCTCTCCGGGTCTGTCGATGGGTGGGTTTGCACCGATCACTCGGCAGGGCCACACGCCCGCAGCGCGTCGAGGAGATCGGGCCAGCGGAGATCCTTCGAGAATAGATCCGGTTCGAGATTCCACGCCCACGGCGCGGCGTCGTTGGGATCTGCTTCGTAGCCAGTCGGTTCGAGGTCCTCGATCGAGCCGCCGAAGAGCTGGTCGGTCGGGTAGTCTCCGTCGGCAGGCCACCGCTCGTAGAACTCGGCGACTTTCTTCTCGGTCTTGTAGTACGCGAGCGTCGCCATGCGCTTCAGCTCGGGATGGGCGTCTTTCCCGGTGTGGATGACGTTGCCGCAGGCGTCCACGCCGATCTTGGCGAATCGCTTGGCGAGTGGCGTCCACTGGGTCGCCACCTCTCGGCGGTAGGTCCGGGCGTCGAAGTGCGTCGACGACTCGTCGATGAAGACGAACTTCGGAACGTCGCGGTGTTCCAGGAGCGTGACGGCGAGGTCGTGCGCGGAGGTCACTACTTCGTCGGTCAGGGGCCAGCTACGGACGTTCGAGATGATCATGTACTCGTCGAGCTGGGCTTTCCGCAGCTCGGCGAGGAGTGACATGGTGTTGGTCTTGCCAGTGTTGGGGTTGCCCGCGCCGATGATGAACGCCGGAGCTTCGTTGTTCTCGATCTCGTCGAGCAGCATCATCGGGAGTCGTAGCGAGGAGCCGTCGAGATCACGCTCGGTGACGCCGACCAGATGTGACATAACTGAGCCGTTGCCGTTTGTGACTGCTTCAGTCGCGGCTTCGTTTGTGAACTTTTGTAGAAGCGTCTGACCGAGTTCAGAATCCTGAAACGAGGTCACGTCGAGGTCACTCTGGGAGATCGTGTCCTCGACAAAAGTTAACGCCGCTTGATCTTGCTTATTAGTTACGATTCCAATATGTGCAGAAAGTGACTCATCACTTTCCACATTGCCATGAATCTGTTCCCGAAGCTTCGCCGCAGTCAGTAGGTGTTCGTCGAACTCAGGCATGGGTGAGACCTCCGTTCGACGCGCTGCCGTGGTTGCAAACACACAGATAACCGTATCTAGACGGGGCAGTGACTCGATCGTCAATCATCAGCGGGGACACCTCCGTTTGCAGCGCCGGAGAGGTCGGCGAGATCTTGGTCGAAATCGATCCGAATACCGGGGCTGTCTGACTCCGCTGTGTCGTCGTCTTCTGTTTCGCGGATCTTGCGTTCGAGACCGAACTGCTCGATCGCGCTGTCAATCTCATCGGTCAGACCCTCACCTTCGTCGGGAAGCGAACCACGTTCGAACGTCGAGACGATGCGCAGCACAGCCTTCCGGGTGGCGTTACGGATGATAGTGAACGCCTGCGCCTCGATGGCGAAGCCGCGTTTGGCATCTTCTTCGAGCTGGCCGCGACACTCCTCGACGGCCTGGAGCGTTCGCATCAGCTCGCGATCGGTGAGCGTCCCGCGCCATGTGCCCTCGACGATTTGCTCGCCGAGGTCGACCTGTTTCCCGAAGGCGAGATCGGGACTCACCCAGTCGAGCGAGCCGTCAGTGACGCTCCACTCGCGAAACCGCTGACCGGGAATCCTGAAGATACCGCCTTTGGTGTAGCGAGCGTCGATGTCGACGAGCCAGATGTAGTTGGGTTCCCAGAGCAGCGACCGGACCTTCTTGCCGGTCGGTCGCCCGGCAATCGGGACGATGATGGTTGCCGTGAGTCCGATGATGCGGAGGTTCCGGGGGAGTTCGAAGCCGATGATCGACGCGATGACGAACAGGCCGATCCCGAGACCGGATGCCACGAGGAGCAAATTCTCGGTCAGCCAGCGGAACGCACGGAACCATCGCGATCGCTCGGGGCTGGGAGTGTCGTCGTAGCCCGTCCGATCTTGGGCAGTGTCGTTCTGGGAGTTCTCGCCGTCGCTCATGCGACGCGCTCACCCCGTTGTGTCGCGCCGACCTTGGCGGCGACTGCTTCGTAGAGTACTGCCAGCACGACGCCGAGAGCGCCGCCCAGTGCGGCGTCACGAACGTCCGAGCCAGTCCACGGGCCAGACACCGGGAAGCCCGACTGCTTGCGCAGATAGTACGCTTTCTCTCGTTCGAGACTGTCGTCGGTCCACATCGAGACAGCGGAGGAAGACGCGATCCGTACAGTGGTCGTGGTGTCTTCCTCGACGACGACCGAGCGGAAGGAGATCGAGCCAGAGGTATCGGCGGTATCGGGAGTCGCCGAGATCGTGACGGCCTTGAACTCGTCAGCGTAGAAGTCGATCACGAAATAGCCGTCCGCGACGCGGTAGTCTGTGACACCTACGTCGTCGTCGATCACCAGCTCGTAGTTCGAGGGGCCACCGGACGGACCGGTCGGACCAGCTGGTACCGGCGTGTTGCCAGCGCTTTGCTGGGCAATCGAGACGCCAGCGAGCGCGGTACTGCACACTATCAGGATCATTGTGAAACTCAGTATCTTGGTGTTCATGCTACGAAAAACAGCAGCGAAGCGATGCTACCAGAACACCCACTCTGGGGTGAGCTGGGACTCGGTCCACTGAACGAGATCGTCGAGGAACGACGCGCCCATATCGAGCAGCGGATTCACTACGTCGACGCCGATCAATTGCAGGCCGATGGCGAGAGCGACGACACCCAGCAGGGTTCGGGCCGGGACTGCCTTCAGAGCCAGCCAGTACACCATCAGGGGAAGCCTCCGTTGCCGCCATTGCCGCCGCTGCTTCGACCGTACAGGAGCAGAAGACCACCGGCACCCAACACGATCAGGCCGAGGCTGGAGTTCTCTCCGATGACGAACCCACCGCCATTGTTGCGGAGGTTCTTTTCTCTGGCCTCGATCTCTGCACGCTCCTCACGGAGCGATTCGAGGAGATTCCTGTACTCCGTCAGGTTGACCGTCGAATAGTCGCGGTCCTCGATCGTAACGTTCCGGACCTGTTGGCCGCTGGTGTCACGAATGTCGAAGATCGTGAACTCACCAGTGAGTTCGACCGTGTCGGACGCCGTGACGACGTACTGCTGTCCGGTGATGTTCGAGGCGTTGTAGGTCTGGTTGATCGCGAACGACCCACTGGTGGGGTTCGTCTCGCTCATCAGCATCCCACGGTACGAGCCGTCCGTTGTGGTGATGTTGAAGTGTCCCATCGAGTCTAGCGCTTCGGGCGAGTTCACACCCATCGTCGTTAGGGTCGAAGCCGCCCATGCCTGGAACGAACCGTTCGGTGCGTACTCCCGCTGCATCAGGTACGGGTCAACAAGATCGCTGTTGTTGATCATGCCAGCCTGATACTCACTGTAGGTCTGGTTGACCAGCGTCTCCATCTGGGATTGTACGTCGCCGTTCTGTGTTCGGGTTTCGTCGAGCGCCTTCTGATACCGCTTGGAGGGAAAGTGGTGGAACTGGTCGTAGTTCGAGTTGGGCGGCTGAACAGCCCAGCCTTCGAACTCGTAGTCACCCTTGTCGCCGTTGAAGTCGTGATGGGTTTCCTCAATCCCGAAGTGCATCGGGTAATCGTTGTTGTACCCGGAGTCAGTGGTCCAATCGCCCTTCACTTCGAAGCGCGTCGCAGTACGGGTACTGCCGTTTGCGAGCGTCACCGTCGCGGTGCCGTCGCGGATCTTGGCACTGTTCGGGGAGAACGACCAGCCGTACGGGCTTGAGTCGCTTCCAATCGGGACGAGCGCGAAACTGCGAGAGACGCCCGACTCGTTTTCGGCGACATCGGCCATGTACTCAGTCTGCTCGACGTGACTCTCCCACGCAGTCAGGATCTCAATCTGCTTGACCGTGTAGTAGTCAGCTACGGCCTGCTTGGCCGCGGTCTCGGCAGCGGCCTGACTAGAGCCGTTGTTCATCGCGCGGATGTAGGCGTTCTTCCCGATCATCAGCGCGACAGACTGCGAGTCCTGCAGGTGGTTTTCGTGCGCGGTCAATAACAGGTCGGCGTTGGTGTGGGCGTTCTGTGCGTCCGCGTAGATGTCCACCTTGGTTTGTGACGCATCAGTTTCGGTGGTGTTGACGTTCGAGCCGATGATGTAGTCGTAACAGCCAGTGGCGTAGCCGTACAGCCCGATCGCGCCGGTAGCCACCTGTGCGGCATCAGGGACGCACTTCTCGTTATCTTCTTGCGTACCGACCCACGGCTCCGCCGCTACCGGTGCCACTGCTGAAGAGATCAGCAGAAACACGGCAAGCAGCGAGTACGTGGTTCGGCGCGATACGTCGATCACGGATCTACTGAACTGCCACTCCCCAGCTGACGACCGTGATGATGAACGCCAGTTGCATCCCGAGCGGGTCGCCGAGGCTGACGAGGAAGTCGTTCACTTCGGTCACGTACTGCTGGCCGAGGATCACCACGGGGCCGGCGGCGATCGCGACCTGCTCCCAGGTCTCGTAGTGTTCGAACCGCTTGGTCTCAGAGCTGGCGAACGCCGCAGCGAACGCGCCGAGCGAGACCATCAGGCCGTGCTGTGTGGTCAGCGTGTAGGAGATCCACGGCAGCTCGACCGTGGTGATCCCGCCGAACTGGTAGAGGCTGGCCAGTACGAACGCGACCGAGAGCGTCGCCGGGAGCGTGCGCACGTTCATGTAGTCCGACAGCATCCCGCGGGCGCGGTTCTGGTAGCTCATTCGCTACCACCCAGCTGGCGGACCTCCCAGATGTCGTACTCCTGTTCCTCATCGTCCTCGTTGGTGAAGACGGCCGTCTCGTCGGTGTGGCGGATGCCGACAACATCACCCTCGCCGAGATCGTTGTCGTCGAGCTGGCGGTCGATCTGGGAGTTCGACCACATCGCCACCACGTCGCCGATGCCGCGGGCCAGCTCGATCACTGTGGTATCGTACTGGCCGCAGTTGGGCGTGAGGTCGCGAATCTCGCCGACTACGTCTTCACCTGCGTCGAGTTCGATCCACTCGCTGTCGTACTCGTCGTCCTGGGTGTTCGTGTCGACCGGTTCGAGATCGTCGAAGGATGGCGTCTCTTGGGTTGCCATGCAACCGAGAAAACTAGAGGAGGGTACTTAGCTAGAGATACAGCCGGAGTGAAAGTAGAACTCGCAAATAGAGGGATTAAACACCGCAAACTCGAACAGGACCTGGAAAAATGGTATTTCTAATACCAGCTCTCTACACAGTTACTTTGCGGCTACTATTCCCGAAGGATATCTTCACAGTGTCTTCACTAAGCTCAGTGTATTTCGGATTGTCTGTTTCAAGTTTAGTAGATCCGAACTCAGATATGAGCTGTCTATTTTTATAATATTGATCAAATGTATCAAGATTCGCAATTATAATACTAATACGGTAATATTGATCGTTGGTTTTGGTGACTTCGTTCAAAGCTTTGGTGGCGTCACTGTAAGTCTCATAGATCACATTTTCGTTCAGAGTTTCAACCTCAACCGAATATCGGATACTACCGTTAGCGGCAACATCAATACGAGAGTTCTGCTGCTCAATTGTGGTGATTCCAGTGCTTGAAGAATCAGATATCCCTGATTTTCTGTACTTACCCTTCAATTCAATCGGGTCTGTATTGGAGAATGAAACCGGCATGAATTGAAAGGTAATTCTAATCATTGTCCTCTGGATTTGTTGATGTGAGTTCTGCTTCGTTTAGTAGGCTGTCAATCTGTTGCCCAATCTGAGACTCGGTAGCAGATATTTCTCTCGCTTCTTCCTCAAGCTTTTCATATAGCTCGTCAGCAGTTTCGGTGGCAGCCTCTATTGTTATGCGATCCGTATCTGGATGATTCTTTAAACGCTCTCCAAACTCACGCACATTCTCCCTTTCTTGACGAATCTCAGGAGTATTAGGAGTGCTCTCTGACCGAGAGGAACTAATTGACTCTAGTTCTGAATGGAGCTCTTCTTGTTTCTTAGAATTCGCTGGAGAAGTTCCCTGACTTTGGGGGTTAAGAGAGATATCTGCGATATCCTCTAACTCCCTTCGTTTGATGATTCCAGAGCCTGTGTTGGAGATCTCATCAACAATCAATCTGAGCGGTTCTTTAAACCGCGCTGGAGAACACCTGCGAAGGTATGATTTTAATTTGAATTCTAACTCATCCTTGGTCGGGGTGTGAAGATACAGCCCCCAGATGACTGGAAAAAGATCATCCTCATCTGATGTCGAAACAACACCTGTATCATTTTCAATTTCATCATTTGATTCGATACCAGATATGAGTTTGCTCAGTTCATCCCTGCTGTATCTGGTTTTAAAAACAGCCCATTTGGTTCCTTTTCTTAAATACTCACTATTCTCAATAAATTTGCTAACTCTGGTTGCTGCGGCCCCATTAGTAACCGTATGGAAAAATGCGCTATCAGTTGGACCGGTTTCTGCGTGTTTTTCATATACCCGATAGAATTCTGGGAATATAGAGTTCTTGAATTTGCTCCCCCATTTTAATTCACCAGATTCAATATGCTTGATTTCAAAGTAATGTTGATGTTTTCCACTATCATCTTCTAACACGAAAGCAAAATCTGAATCAAAACGTTCTATATAGAGCTTTTCTGGTTGTTCAGGTAGAAAGTCTGGGAAATCCGTTATAAAATAATAAGCTGCTGCTAAGTCTTGATATCTGAACCCCCTTCGTGGTGACGCTCCTCCAGCTTCTTCCGACATTATTCTTCGCTGGGTTCAATTTCTTCATCCGCAGCATCATATTGTTCCATAGCATCTTGCAATTCGGAAGCCAAATTGCAAATATCATCAACAAGGTCTGGATTAATATAGTCTAAAATATCTTCTCCGAGGGTGGTTCTAGCACTATCAACTTCATTAATCAGATGACGGGCAAGGACTAATGTGTTTTGAGCATCAGTTCCAATGACGACTTGCTCATCATAGTCCTTGATTATTTCATGGCTAAAGTGGGGACGGCCAGATCTATATCCGGGTTGTGTTTTGATATTACTCCACCAATCTTGTCCTTTATACACCCGGTTCGTTCTTTGGCTGAGGTCAAGACCGTACTCAACCTCCAGAGTTGTTATAAACTCGAATAACTTTTCGCCGTCTTCACCATCCTCACGGAGTTGATCTGCAGCATCATGTGAAAATGAGTTTATCGTGTTTAAAAGCGCTTCAGCAACGTCCTCCTGAGCGTCCTGATCCACTTTACCATATAGACAACCTTCGAGATAGCGAAAAAAGGTGTCAAAGTTGTTGAATTTCTTATCTGTACCTATTGTCTTCTCGAAAACAGATCTAATTTCTTTCCTTTGTTCGAGAATCCCCTCAGAATGCTCAAGGAGAAGATCTACACGCTCTTCTTCAAATAGTCTTTCTTGATCCGTAGATCCACTCATTGAACAAGAGTGCGTCACTACATGACAAAAAGCTGTTGGAGAGGGTTCGATACAATGGATTCAATCGCCAAATGTTAGTTGGCTATTTTCAGTAGCCCATATGCGGATAGCGAGAAAATTTTGGCAAATCCCAGTACGCATACGCACCAATATAGTCGACCACACACTGGAACGTCACTTCCTCGGGTAGCGTTGAACGCACCTGCGGCTGTTCAACGTCAGAAATCGCCCGTTCTACGGCAGCGTCGAAATCGTCAAGGTTGTCCCACTGGCGACGGGCGAGATCGTCGCGAATCTCTCGTTCACTGGCGTTCTGCACGGAGTCGAGCGAACACCACCGGACAGTCTGCCGAACGTCGGGGTCCTGCGTGTGATCGTTTGGGTCGATCCCTTCGGTGATGGGCTTCGAGCAAGACCAGAACCGTCGGTTCGTCACCCAGTAGAGTGCGAGCTTCCATGTCGCCGCTTTGTCGGCGAACGCCTCACGTTCGCCGTCGTCTGGTTCCTCGAACGATTCGGTAGCGTCGAGCAACGAGCCGAACGTCGCGCTCAGGTACTTGCCGAGGTACGCGCCAGCTGTGGACTCCATCGACTGCTCGTCGTCGTCGAACTCGATCAGCTCGTGTGCTCGCGTTCGCTCGCGAACCCACTCATCGGTCTGGTCGTGATCGCCGAAGCGGTACCAGTCAACGAAGCCTTCGTCGGTGTCGAAGTTGGCGTCGAGGTCGTCCAGGTCATCGCGATAGACGAGCGGGTAGGTGTCGACGATACGGCCCTGTCCATAGTCGGACCACTTCGCCGAGATCTCCTGTTTGTCGCAGAGCCACGGCAGGCCGTCGGACTCGCGGGTGGGTACGTCGAAAAACAGGACGTGCAGGTGTGGATAGCCCTTCTCCGTGAACTCTAAGGCCTTGATGTAGTCCGGACGGCAGCGGGGCCGACCAGTCACGTCGTCGGCGAGATCGGGCCGCCAGTTGCGCACGTTCGAGCTGCGGGTGTCGGCCTTCGTCGACGGGTCGGAGTCGAAGTACGAAAGGAGTCGATTGAAGTTCTCGTTGATGCTGTCGATCGCGTCGAGCAGGGAGTCGTGTTGTTTCGGATCAGTGGTCAGCGTCGCGAGAACGGCGTTGTCGGCGTGGTCATAACCGTATTCGAGGGCGTCGTTGAAACGCGCGAACTGCTTGGAGACACGCCCGGAGTCGTTGAAGCGAGTCTTGTAGTCCTTCGTCATCCGCTTGGTGGTCTCGCCACCAGTGCGACCGACGAAGTGAACGTCGAACAGCAGACGGTAGTCTTTGATCCGATTCAGGTAGGATGTAAAACCGTCCACCAGAAGTTTCCGAAGGTCCTCGTCCACAGAATCGACCTTAGTGAGGTAGTTGCGGAGGAATTCGCGATCGTACGTGACGCCCTCCGCGTTGGCCGTTTGAGTAATGCCTTCTGATATCAAGTCAAGAAGGCGGAGGGTCGGGGAGACCATCAGAACGCCAGCAGAGCGTGATTTCCGCACGTACGGCTGGTCAGGAGCTACAAGGTCGTCGACGAAGCGGTACACGAACTGGTAATCAGGGTCGGAGCCTTCGACGCGCTCGCAGGCGTCGGGTGCGACACCTTTCACTGCGTAGGAAACAACGTGAGACAGCGGTGTACCCTCCGGATGGGCTGCTATGAACTTCGCGACGCGAACGCGGTCGGTATCGCGTTCTGTGAGTGTGCCGTCGATCAGTGGCCCGTGGCCGAGAAGATCGCGCTCGTCGAGGAGGTCCGCCAGTACGGGAGTGTTACATCTATCGGCGAGGTCGAGACCACCCAGATGACCGGGCGGTTCGACCACGCTCATTTTCGACCATCAGTCTGGGCTACGTGGTCGCTGTCGCCCTGCACGTCCCGCTGACGATTCCCCTCACCCGCCGGGTTCGGGGAGAACGCTCGGGCTTCCGGGTCGACCCGCGAGGGGTCGCTTCCAGGTGGTCGAGCTGGTGCGGAGTGCGATTGGCGCTCGCCCTCCGTTCCGGGATGCTCGCTTCGCTGCGCTTCCGGGCGGACCAGCTCTCCCGCGCCCTCGCTCGTGGTGTCGATCGAGGGCACATCGAAGCAGTCCTTGCACCGGTTCGCTTGCGTCGCTGGATGGTCCTCCCGGTTGATGCAGTTGCTATGGCAGGTGGGACACCAGTACGCGACGTAGGCCGACCAGTCCGTCACTGGTCATCACCGTCCTCGACGAGCTGGGACGCTCGAACGAACTGGTCCGCCGGGTAGGGCCAGTCGCCCTGATCGGGCCGGTTCGAGCGCTGACGCTCAGCTGTCAAGGATAATCACCTCCCTCAAAATAATCGCCAGACGGCGAGGGGTGCATCCTGATTCCGGTTGAACTCTCTTTCGAGAGGGAGGTTCGGGAAACACCGATTCCCGCGAAATCGGAGAGAAGAGAAGCTCTCTCCGTGTTCCAAATTCCCCGATTATGACCGTAGAATCCGGATGGACTCGCCGGGATTTGAACCCGGGGCCTTCCCCGTGCCAGGGGGATGATCTACCACTGATCTACGAGCCCTCGCATGGATTCGTACCCGGTGGGTTTTGATAAAGCCATCGAAGCACAGACGCCGTGGGTCACGGTGGCGTCCGTCGGTCGTTTCTTTATTCGGGATGATATTTCGGCCACAATAGCTAAGGATGGTGGGAGCATCGCTCCGGCAGAGTCGGTCACGAAGTACGATCGTTGGGTCAGTCACGAGGTTCGAACATGCGGGGTCAGGACAGAAGAGGACAGACGACGTTGGACTTTGCCTTCGGCATCAGTATCTTCATCGCCGTCGTGCTGTTCATCTTCCTGTTCGTTCCCGGTATCCTGGATCCCTTCACAGCGGGTGCACAAGAGGAGACAGTGACGACCAATCGCGTCGCGGACGAGCTTTCCCACGGGCTACTGGGGTCGACAAGTACGCCGAAGGTGCTGAACCGGACGTGTACGGTCCGCTTTTTCGACGCGGCGAATCCCGGCGGCTGTCACTACTACAGCGGCAGTTCGGCAGTCACGGAGCGAATCGGCCTCGACGACCGCCAGAACGTCAACGTCACCCTCTACGGCAACGTCTCGGCCGCGGGTACCGGTCGAGATGTGCTGTGCTGGGACGACACCGCGAGTACGCTCGCTGAAAAAGGCGGAGGCAGCTGCGATACCGTTTTCGTGGCCGGAGACAGTCCGCCGACGCGCAACGACGACTCGGTGACGGCGATGCGAGTCGTCTCGCTGTTCGGCGAAGACGTGACGATGGAGGTGGTGATGTGGTAGTCGACGACCGCGGGCAGGCCCACACGCTGGAGGCCGTCGTCGCTGGGCTCCTGTTGCTCAGCAGCGTCATCTTCGCGCTGCAGATGACAGCCGTCACGCCGCTGTCGGCGAGTACGTCGAGCCAGCATATCGAGAACCAGCAGCGGTCGGTCGCACGGGGCGTGCTGGCGGCGGCGGCCGAGCGGGACTCGCTGAAATCGACGATCCTGTACTGGAACGACACCGAGGGTGAGTTTCACGGCGTGAGCTCGATCGGCTACTACACGGGCGATCCACCCGACACGACGTTCGGCGGGATGTTAGAGCGGACGTTCGACCAGCGTGGGATCTCCTACAACGTGTATCTGGTGTTCGAGACACCGGCAGGCGACCAGAAGCGAAAGCGGCTGGTCTACCGGGGCGTGCCCAGCGACAACGCCGTCGTCGCGGCCCGCACCGTGACGCTGATGGACTTCGATCCGCTGTACAGGCAGAATGGCAGAGCGAACCACAGCGCTCCGTTGAACGACTCCACGAGTTTCTACATCAGTGACATCGGGGGCGCCGTCTACAACGTGGTCCGCGTGGAGGTGGTCGCGTGGCGGATCTAGACGACCGCGGGCAGATCATCCTGATCGCCGCGTTCGCGATGGCAGTGATGTTCGTCTCGCTGGCACTGGTCGTCAATTCGGCGATCTTCACCGAGAACCTGGCGAGTAGAGGCGAAACCTCCGGCAGCGACGACGCCCTCGTCGTGCGCCACGAGGTCGAGCAGTCGGTTGGCGGAGCCGTCGCACACGCGAACACCTACAACACCAGCAGCGACGCGACACTGGAGGCGAACGTGACCGATAGCGTGGCGACGATCGGCGAGTCGCTAGCGAACCAGCAGGCAGCGACGGGCAAGGTTGTCACCGTCGACGGGCCGACGGCCTTCGACCACGGGACCCGGATCAGGGACAACGCGAGCGGTGGCTCGGACTTCCGGAACGCGTCCGGCGGCGCGACGATCCAGCAGGACTGGCGTGTCGCGTCCGACGTCGACAGGATGCGGGCCTTCAGAATGAACGTCAGTAGCGCGTCGGGGTTCCAGGTCAATCTCTCCGAGACCGCCGGGAGCGACACCTGGCGCGTCGAGGTGGACGAGAGCGGTGGCGAGTTCGTCGTCACGGTCCACGAGTCGGGGACGACCGTCGGCGATTGCACCACGACCGGGTCGCCAAACTACGTCACCATCGATGTCACGCGGAGTCTCGTGGCCGGCGAACCGTGCCCGCACCTCCAGTTCGCCCGCGGCATCGACGGTCAGTACGACGTGCTCTACAACGACAGCGACGACGTCGTCGGGAACTACACGATGGTGGTCGACGGAACGCCCGAGAGTGACAACCTCAAGAGTTCGACGAGCGCGGGCCCGGATCCCTACGAGACGAACGCGCTCTACAGCGCCACCGTCACGTATCGCTACGACGGACCAGCGATCGTCTACGACACGAAAGTCAGGGTCGCCCCGGGTGAGCCGAGATGAACCGCCCCTCCAGCCGTCCGACGAACGACCGCGCCGTCTCGTCGACGCTCAACTACGTACTGAGCCTCGCCATCGCCTCACTGCTCGTGACGGGGCTGTTGATCGCCGGTGGCACGTTCGTCGAGGACCGCCAGACAGAGGTCATCCGGTCCGAACTGGGCGTGATCGGCCAGCAGGTCGCGTCGGACATCAACCGTGCCGACCGGCTGTTGACGGCCGGAGACGGCGGGACGAGAGTCGTCATCAACCAGTCGTTCCCCAAGCGAATCACCGGGACGGGGTACGACGTACAGCTGAATCCGGGGGACGACGAACTGGTCCTCACCTCCGTCGACCCGGAAGTGCGGATCGACGTCCACGTCGAGACCGACTCGCCGCTGGTGTCCTCGCACGCGGACAGCGGTATCGTGGTCGTGAAGAACACGTCGAGTGGCGAACTGGAGATCACAAATGGATAAACGCGCAGCGAGCGAAGTGCTGAGCTTCGCGCTGGTGTTCGGGATGGTCGTCAGCGCGGTGGCGCTCATCTCCGTGTCGGGACTCGGAACGTTACAGGACACGCGGGATGCAGAACAGCTCAACAACGCGAAACGGGCCTTCGACGTGCTTTCGGACAACATGGCCGATATCCATCAGCGCGGGGCACCGAGTCGGGCCACCGAGATCAGTCTGGAGAACGCGCAGCTGAACACCGACCGGAACGTGACGATCAACGTCAGCGTCGAGTCACCGTCCTCGGGGTGGGTATCGACCACCCGTGAGGTGCGTCCGATCGTCTACGAGGGCAACCAGGAGCGAAAGCTAGTGTACGAAGGGGGCGCGGTGTTCCACACGACGAGGGACGGGGGCCGGATCGACAAGCAGCCGCCGATCGTGGCTCGTGACGGACGGGTTCTCTTCCCCATCGTCCAGACGAAAACCGGGAACGTCCGGAGTGTCAGCGGCACGACGGTGCTCGTTCGAGCGAGCAGCGAGTCGACGAGCCTCCCGATCACCAGCGGGGCCGGTGACACAGTGACCAACGTCTCGGTGAACGTGACCTCGCCGCGAAGTGACCTCTGGCGCGAGTACCTGGAGACGACGAGTTTCGACGCCTGCAAGCAGGGGACCGACGCCAACGGCGACGCGTTCGTGACCTGCTTCACCGGGAGTGGACCGAGTCGCGTCTACGTCCCGGTACACACCATCGACGTGGATATCGAACTGTAGCCCCCGGTTGTCGACCTGATAGTTGTTCGCGATGTCATACGGACGGTTGTCGACGGTTCCCCAGTCGACCGTACGACTGTGTGCGGTCGATCTGGTGAAGACCAACAACTGTCCGTATCAAGTGTCGGAGATCTCGACCGGGTTCTCGGAGACGTGGAGGTAAGTCAGGCGGACGATGTTCTCCTCCGGTGGGATCGCCCGGACGTTCCGGAGCGCCCTGTCGTAGTGGACTGCACCGCCGTTCTCCATCAGGACGGTGCCGGCGACGACGCCGCCGTAGATATCGCCTTTCTCCACGGTGACTGTGCTCAAACCCACCGTGCCGGCCGGCGCGTAGAGGACACCTTCGAACTGATGGGTTCCGCTCGACGTACCGTCGATCTGGCCCCGAAAGTCACTGTGGCCGTAGAGCCAGAACTGTCGGGCGTTCTGGTCGTCAGCCACGTCGACCACACCACCGCTGCTCTCGATCGCGAAGTAGTGGCCGCTGGCGGTCGTCGCCCGACCGTCGACGTAGACGCGGACCTCGCCGCTCCCGACGACTTCGATCTCGCCGGCGTTCTCCAGCTGGACGTAGTCGCGGACGGCGATCTCGATCTCGCCGTCGCTCCCGGTGTCGAGCGTGAGCGTGTCCCCGTCGACGACCAGCCTGTCGAAGTGATAGTTGCCCGGACCGAGCGTCTGGTCGCCGCCGTCGAGGAGGTCACCGGTGATCGGGACACCGGCATCGCCGTTGTCGTTGGTCGCGCTGATGTTGTCGTACCGGCGGTTCAGATACGAGTCAGCCGGGCCGACGCCTTCGACTTCGGAGATCTGCTCGAAGTCTCCCCCGACTGTGCCCGTGATCTTCGTGCCGTCGGCGTAGGCAACGTCCCCGGTCACCTCGCCCGACCCTTTCACCGTGACGAACCCACCCGACTCGACACTGCCGTTGACTTCGCTGTTGCCCTTGACCGTCAGGTCGCCGGCTGTCCGGATCGTCCCCATGGCGGTCCGGGTGTCGGCGTAGGTTCCGGTCCCGGCAGAGGAGTTGTAGGCGTCGGTCCGCGTGGTGTCACCCCCGCTGCCAGCGAGCTTGATCTCGCCGGAGGCCGACGTGGCGGCGATCGCGTTACTGACCGTCTGGGGACCGGTCGGAACGACGAGCGTCGACGTCGCGGTCCGGTCGTCGTGATCGAGTTGCGCCGTTCCGTCGGTCCGGTCCTGGAAGAAGCGCCCCCACGCCTCGTAGTACCGGCTCTGGACCGTGACGTTGACTTCCCCGCTCTCGAGCGGGTTGATCCAATCGTCGTCGATCGCGGGGGCCGGGAAGTACTGCTGGCTCGCGCCGTCACGCGCGACGCTGACCTGGCCCGAGAGCGCTCGGTCGCCCGAAACGGTCACGAGCGGGAGCGTCAGCGTCGCGTCCCGGTAGTGAAACTCCGGCGGGGAAATCATCGTCGCTCCGCCCCCCTCCGAGAGCCGCCAGACCCCGCCGCCCTGATATGCCACGTCCGTATTGCCGTTCTCGTAGACGACCGCCCCGAGCGTGACGTTCATCACCGTGTCCGTCGAGCCGTCGGTCGTGTTCGTGACGTTGACTCGCATCCAGCCGGCGTCCTCGACGACCTCGTACGACGACGATCCACTGCCCGCGAGGACGATCTGCTGGGTGTCGGATTCTCCGAGCGCGACCATCGCCGTCTGAGAGTCGAACTGCGTCAACCCTTGCTCCGCACGGTCTGTGTCCAGCGTCCCCTGAGCGGTCGCGAAGCTATCCGAGCCGAGCGCGACGACGAGCACGGACCCACTGATGACGATGGCCAGCACCAGGACGACCGCGAGTGGCCCGGACTGGCCCCGCTGGTGCTGGTGACCCAAGCGTGACTGACCCATACCGGCCACTGGCGATCAGTCCTGATAAAGATCGCGTCAGTTCAATCTCAGAAAACGATTCTCTCGTCTGAGAGTGACGTGGAATGCTGCTTCCCCAGCGAAATACCCACTATCAAAACGGAAAACGTCGCGGTCGAAACCACGATGGGCCCGCTCGATCGGACCGTCGATCACCCACTCTCGACGATCACGTCGTTGGTCGAGACGTGGAGGTAGGTGACACGAACCACGTTACTCTGTCCCGACACCATCTCTTCTTGTCGCAGCGCCTTGTCGTAGTGGATGCTCCCCTTGTCGACGGTGGTCGTTCCCGTCACGACCCCCCCGTAGATCTCGCCGCCGTAGACCGCGACGCTCCCCGCGTTGGACGGATCGGTCGTTCCCGGCGGCGCGTAGATCACGCCGACGAACTTCGCGAGGTTGGTGTTGCCGCCGCCGGCACCGATCTGAGCAGTGTAGTTCGCGGGACCGTAGAGCCGGAACTGCGGGGCGTCGTCGCCGGCGTTCGTGATCTGTGCCGACGACCCGAGTTCGAGGTCGTTCGTCTGGCCGCCGGCACCGATGGCGTACACCCGCACAGTCCCATCGCCAACGACGCGGATGCTGTTCCCGCTGTCGATATCGATCTCGCCCCTGACGGCGATCGTGATGTCCCCGCCCGACGTGTCGAGTTCCAGCGTCTGACCCGAGCCATCGAGCACGAGGTCGTCGAAGTAGTACGAGCCCGTCTCGATTTCCTCAGTGCCGCTGAAGTCGATCTCGTTCGAGTCGATCACGTCGGTCTCGGCACTGTTGGAGTTGTTCGCGCCGTTCGAGAGGTGCTTGACTTTCTGGACGACGGTCGGCGTGAGTGCCTGCGTCGTCTCGATGCCGTCGATCTGGTTGACGCTGCCGCCCGAGCCAGAGACGATCCTGTCCCCGCAACTTGCCTGGTTGTTGCCGCCCCCGTTCCCGTTCCCGTTGCCGTTCCCGTTGCCATTGGAAGCCTGACAGGAGTCAGTGTAGTTGATGTTGCCGTAGACGTCGACCTGGCCATTACCATTGGAGGCCGAGACCGTAACGACGCTGCCCGAGACCACGTCGCCCCGGATGTCGTCAGTCCCGGTCCCCGAGCTGATGTCGATGTCTTTGCCGTAGACGATGTCACCCTCCGCACCGATATCGCTGGACGGCTGGGCACAGTAACCGTTCGGTGTATCACTGGAGTTGTAGCTGTCCGTGAACGCGCCGGTCGGCGAGCACGCCGTCTTCGAGGACCCCTGAAGTTCGAACGTCCCACTGGCCGAGAGACTCGACGACGCCGAATTGACGCGCGGCCGATTGACCGGCGCGACGAGGTCGATCGTGACCTTCTGGTTGGGGTGGTCGTAGCTGACCTGGCCGTCAGTTCGTTGCTCGAAGTACTGCCCCCAGGCCTCGTAGAAACGGCTCTGGACGGTCACCTGAACGCGACTCCCCTCTAGGGGGTTCGTGAAGTTCCCGTCGATCGACTCGTTGGGGAAATACTGAGTCGAGTTGTCCGGGCGGACCACGGCACTCGAGGAGAGCGTCCGATCGCCCGAAACGGTCACGAGCGGGAGCGTCAGCGTCGCCTCTCGGTAGTGAAACTCCGGCGGGGAGATCATCGTCGCCCCGCCCCCCTCCGAGAGCCGCCAGACTCCACCGCCCTGGTAGGCGATGTCGGTCTCACCGTTCTCGTAGACGATGGCCCCCATCTCCTGCTGGAAGATCGTCGTCTCGTCGTCGCTGGTCAGGTTCTCGTAGGACACCGTCATCGTCCCGGAGTTGTTCTCGACGACGTAGTCGGAGCCCGACCCGGCGAGTTCGACCTGCTGGAGATCCGAACTTCCGAGCCCCACCATCGCGATCTGGGAGTCCAGTTGCGTCATCGACTGCTCGGCACGACTGCTCGTCAGGTGATCGTTCGTCGACGCGAACGCCTCCGCACCGAGCGCGACCGTCAGCGTCGAACCGGCGATGACGATCGCAAGCACCAGCACGACGCCGAGGACGCTACTCTGACCACGTTGTCTCCACTCCCGAGACTCCCCCATACTGCCTGCAACGTGGCGACTACACCTACATAAGTCGCTTGGCCACGTGCACAACCGTGATAGTTTCATGTGTGTGATCAGATCCGTCTCTATTGTTCGATAACTATTCTCCGAGTGACTACTAAGTTGTTGCCCCGTTATCGAATCTGGTTATTGGAATCGAAGACTGGTAACCAGGAAGTCACGTCCAAGGTATGGGATAACGATCGACGGCCACCGATCCGGAGTAGAAACGGTTTTACGCGCCCGGTGGCCAGTGACAGACGGGAACAGCACGACCGCAAATCTGACTCGCCGCGCGTTTGCGCGGCTCCGGGATTGCGGCCGTGTCCGGTGTTTCGACACCACACGCTCGCGCTACCAGTAGCACGTAGCGGTCTGTGCCGTTCCAACTCAGAACAATGGCACGAATGCATACACGCCGCCGTGGCTCGTCCGACTCGGACAAGCCGGTGGCAGACGAACCCCCGGAGTGGAGTGACGTAGACGAAGACGCGATCGTCGACCGCGTCGTCGAGCTGGCAGAGCAGGGCCACTCGCCCAGCGAGATCGGCCTCAAGCTGCGCGACGAGGGCGTCCAGGGCACGCCGGTGCCGGACGTCTCCCTCGCGACGGGCCAGAAGATCACCGAGATCCTCGAGGAGAACGATGCAGACCCTGATTTCCCCGAGGACCTCCGGAACCTGATGGAGCGGGCCGTCCGCCTGCGAGAGCACATGGACGAGAACCCCGGCGACCACCAGAACAAGCGTGCACTCCAGAACACGCAGTCGAAGATCCGTCGCCTCGTCGACTACTACCGCGGCGACGCGCTCGACGACGACTTCACCTACAGCTACGACACGGCAAAGCAGCTGCTCGAGTAATCGATGTCCACAGCCGGTCGCGATCAGGTGTCCGCCACGCCGCCCAGCGCCGTCGCCGGCGCGCTCGAAGGGGCCGAGTTCGCTCGGCTCGTCGCGCGCGCAGACGGTGACTCGCTGGCAGCGGCGGGGCTGCTCGCACGTGCGCTTTCGACGCGTGACACGCCGTTCCAGGCGACCGTCGCGCGATCGGTCGACGACGCACAGCGAGCCACCGACTCAGATGTCACCGTCGCCGTCGGCACGTCCATCGAGGACGCCGACGTGACGCTGGCCGACGAGCCACTCAGCCTCGCGGCCGTCGAAGTGGTACGCGCACTCGGAGCCGAGCCCGACCACGCGCTCGCGCTGGCCGGTGTCACCGTCGCAAACGATCGCGACGGCACTGGCGGCGGGAGTATCGCCGAAGAAGCCGGATTCGAACGGCGACCCGGCGTCGCCGTCCCAGTGGACGGGTACACCGACGGACTCGCTCACACGACGCTGTTGCACGCGCCGTTTTCCGGCGAGACCGCCGCGGTCGAGGAGGCGCTCGACGGCCTCGGTCTGCCCGAAGAACCGGACGAGGAAACCCACCGGCGGGTCGCCTCGCTGGTCGCGCTGGCGATCGCCGGCGACGAGACCGCGAGCGACCGGGCGAGCGAGGCGATCGAGTCCGCGCTGCACCCCTACGTCGGCGGCCCGTTCGAGACGATCGGCGGCTACGGCGACGTGCTCGACGCCCTCGCCCGGGAACGCCCGGGTATCGGTGTCGCGCTCGCGCTCGGTCACGACGGCGTTCGCGACGTGGCACTCGACGCGTGGCGGACCCACGCGAGTCGCGCCCACACCGGCATTCGAACGGCGAAGACAGGTCGGTACGACGGTCTGTTCATCGTCCGCGGCGACGCGATGCCGGTCGACACCGTCGCCAGACTCGTCGCGCGGTTCCGCTCGCCCGAACCCGTAACCCTCGTGGTAGCGGACGGCGAGGCGGCGGCGCGTGCGACTGACGGACGGGACGTGGCGACGCCACTATCGTCTGCCGCGAGCGCGGTCGCCGTTCCGGCGACCGGTCGCGGATCGCGAGCGCACGCTCGTTTCGACGGCGAACAGGCCGACTTCCTCGTCCAGTTCAGGGAGGCGCTCTGACAATGCGTGGGGCGACCATCCGAACGACCCACGACGACGCCGACACGGCCGAGCGGATCGCGCGCGCCCTGCGGCCGGACAACACCGACGAGATGGCCACCCGCGTCGACGGCGACGCGGTCGTGACCACGATCGACCGAGAGACGACCGGCGGACTTCACTCGACAGTCGACGACTACGTCGTCAACCTCACAGTCGCAGTACAGCTCTCCGACCAACACACAACTAACGATACATGAGCGAACGATCAGTATCCCGACAGAAGCAGCAGAAACGGTGGTACACCGTGCTCGCTCCCGAGCAGTTCGACCGGGAGGAGCTGGGTGAAACCACGGCAGACGAAGCAGAGAAGGTGCTCGGACGCACCATCCAGACCACGCTGGGCGATCTGAAGGACGACGCCAGCGAGAACAACACCAAACTCACCTTCAAGATCAACGAGGTCGCCTCCGACTCGGCGTACACCGAGTTCATCAAGCACGAGCTGACGCGCGACTACCTGCGCTCGCTCGTCCGCCGGGGCTCCTCGAAGATCGAGGCCTACATCACCGTGCTGACGACGGACGACTACCGCGTCCAGATCCAGCCGGTCGCGCTGACGACGAAGAAGGCCGACGCTTCCCAGGAGAAGGCGATCCGCCGCACGATGATCGACATCGTCGAGGAGACCGCCGAAGACCGCAGCTTCGAGCAGCTCATCGACTCGATCGTCGAGGGGCGACTCTCCTCCGCACTGTACGGCGAGTGCAAGGACATCTACCCGCTGCGCCGGGTCGAGATCCAGAAGACGACGCTGGAAGCTCGCCCCGAAGAGGTCGCAGCCGAGGAAGAGGCCGCCGTCGACGTCGACGACGAGTAAGCGCGTCTTCACCGCGTTTTCTTCGGACGACACAGTCGAAGAGTCACGACTGTAAGCGCCTGCTACCGACCCGTAGACGGGGCGATACAAAAGGTAAGCTCCGACAAGCACGCCCCAGGGCGAATGAGTCAACTGAAACAGAGCCAGTCGGGGTACGACTACCGGCTCGTCCGTGCGGGGGACCGAGAGCGGTATCTCGACCTGCACGAGACGGTGTGGGGACACGAGCGGACGAACGAGTGGTACGACTGGCGATTCAGGGAGAACCCGTACGTCGACGGGACGCCGATGGCCGTCGCCGAGCACGATGGCGAGCTCGTTGGGGCCGAACCGTGTCTGGCGTTCAGGCTCCAAGTCGGAATCGAGACGACGACGGCGCTCCAGCCGGCCGACTGGGCGGTCCACCCGGACCACCGCAAACTCGGTGTCTTCTTCGGGATGACCGAGCGACTGCTCGAAGCACAGGCCGATAGCCCGGCACAGCTGTACTTCAACTTCCCTAACGAGCACCTCGTTCCGGGGCTGGAGACGTTCGACTGGACGATCAGGGACGGCCCGACCACCCACTACCGTATCCAGAACCCCGAACGCGTCGTCCGGCTCGGATCGGGACCGAAACGAGAGTTCACGTCGGTCGCGTCCGGCAATCTCGGCCGCCTGGTGACGCCACTTGCTCGTGGCTATCTGCAGGCCCGTGATCGCCTGCGCGGGAGCGTCGACGGCGTTTCGGTCGAACGCGCCGAATCGATTCCCGTCGGATTGCTCACGACCCTCACCCGGCACCGCGACGACGGCCCGGTCCACGTCGTCCGCGACGCGGCGTACTACCGCTGGCGCTTCGCCAACCCCCGCTGGGAGACGACGACCTACGTCGCGCGCCGGGACGGGTGCGCGGTGGCAGCCTGTCTCACCTGTTCGGAGCAACGGGGCAGGATCCGATCGACGGCAGTACTGGACGTGGTGCCGAGAGACGCCAGCGTCGGTCGGGACGTGTACAGAGCGCTCCTCGAACCGATCCTCGCCGACGCGAACGAGTCCGACGTGGTCAAAGTGGGTGAGGGGCCGATCCCGGCGTCAGTGCTCCGAACCTTCGGCTTCCGTGCGAACGATCGCTTCCCGATCGCCGCGTTCTCGAACTCGACCGCGCTCGCGGTCCGCCCGACCACCCGGTCGGTGAGTGAGGGCTTCGGGATCGGTGGCGTTGATCCGACCGAACACGACTGGGAACTGCAGCTGGCCGATCAGGATATAGCGTAGCACCGGGGCCACTGAAAGAGTCCGCTACTCGACGACGATAGTCCCGACCATCCCCTGGCGCTCGTGTGGGATGCAGAAGTACGGGTACTCGCCGGCGACCTCGAAGGTGTGGCTGAACGTGTCGCCCTGGTGTAGGGATCCCGCGGTCCCGTTGCTCCAGGCCTCGCGGGCCGACTGCTCACCGTCGAAATCGCCCGTCGAGAAGAAGGACGCTTCGGCCGGCAGCGTGTCCTCGTAGGCCGTGACAGTGTGTGCGTGGGCGCTCGTGTTCCGCCACACGACGGTGTCGCCGACGCCGACCGTGAACTGCTGGGGCTCGAACGCGTGGACGGACATGCCGATGTCGTACTCCGAGCCGCCGCTGGCGCTCAGACAGCCACTCAGCCCGACCACACTCGCCCCGGCGACCCCCCGCAGGTAGGTTCGGCGGTCCATAGTGGTCGTCGGGACGCCACGACTAAAGACGCCTCGCTTCGCAACGGTTCGCAACTGCAAAGTGGGGTCGCTGGGAGGCAGACGTATGAAAGCGACCGCGAAGGCACACCCGATCGAGGGGCTCGTGAAGTACCACGGGATGCGCGACGAACAGCTTCGACTCCCGTATCACGACAGCATCAGCGTCTGCACGGCACCGAGCCACTCGAAGACGACCGCCGAGTTCGACCCCGAACTGGACGAAGACGAGTACGTCATCGACGGCGAGCGCGTCGAGGGCCGCGGAGCCGAGCGCGTCGATGCCGTCGTCGACCACGTCCGTGATCTCGCTGGCTTCGATCACCGCGTGCGCTTCGAGTCCGAGAACTCCTTCCCGACGAACATCGGCTTCGGTTCGTCCGCGTCGGGCTTTGCTGCGGCGGCGATGGCGCTCGTCGAGGCCGCCGGCCTTGACATGACCCGCCCCGAAATCTCGACGGTGGCACGACGGGGGTCGTGTTCGGCCGCCCGCGCGGTGACCGGTGCGTTCTCCCACCTCAAGAACGGGGCCAACGACGAGGACTGCCGCTCGGAACGCATCGAGACCGACCTGGAAGACGACCTCCGGATCGTCGCCGGGATGGTCCCGTCCTACAAGGAGACCGAGGCCGCCCACGAGGAGGCCGCCCAGAGCCACATGTTCGAGGGTCGGATGGCCCACATCCACGGCCAGATCGCCGAGATGCGCGACGCCCTGCGAGACGGGGACTTCGACCGGACGTTCGAACTGGCCGAACACGATTCGCTGTCGCTCGCAGCGACGACCATGACCGGACCGGCCGGCTGGGTGTACTGGCAGCCGCGCACGATCGAGATCTTCAACGCCGTCCGCGAACTCCGCGAGGATGACGTCCCGGTGTACTTCTCCGTCGACACCGGCGCGAGCGTCTACATCAACACCACCGCAGACTACGTCGACCGGGTCGAGGAGACCGTCGCCGACTGCGGGGTCGACACGCGCGTCTGGGAGGTCGGTGGTCCGGCCCGCATCCTGGACGAGTCCGAAGCGCTGTTCTGAGCCGCCGTTTCGTTCTCATTCTCGGTACGACCTGACTGCGTCGCCACTGTCACCCCCTCCGTGATATGTATTAACATGACAACCATTAAGCGGATCGTGCGTGTACCCGCGGCCATGGAGACAGCCGAGCGACCGACTTTCGAGTCAGACACCAGTCGTCGGATCTACGAGTACGTCGAGCGCCACGGAACCGCCAAGCGCCACGTCCTGCTGGAACAGTCCGACGTGTCGGCCGACACGTTCAGCGAGCACCTCGAACGACTGAAATCCCGGGGCTACCTCGAAGACGACGGCGGGACGATCAGCGTCGCACTGGACGTCGGCGCGGTCGAAGAGTACACGATGGACGAGTTATCGGTCACGATCAGGCCGGCCCGGCACAGCGACTTCGACGGACTGATCCAGACCATTCGGGACGTGACGGCAGAAGAGACCTACGTCGTCGCGGAGACGGTCGCCGAGGAACTGCTGTACGAGGACACCGTCAACCGCCACACCTCCGTCGAGTCGCGCGTGTTCTTCGTGGCCACCGTCGACGGCGACGTGATCGGCTGGACCCACCTGGACCTCCCGCAACTCGATTCATTGCAGGGGACGGCCCAGCAGACCGTCGGCGTCGCCAGCGACTATCAGGGCAACGGGATCGGGAGCGAACTCCTCCAGCGCGGCATCTCGTGGGCGGCAGCCAACGGCTACCGGAAGGTGTACAACAGCCTCCCGATGACCAACGACCGAGCCATCGAGTTCCTCACGGACCACGGCTGGGACACGGAGGCGATCCGCCGGGACCACTACACGATCGACGGCGAGACGGTCGACGAAGTGATGCTGTCGACGACGACGTAGCGCGAGGTGAGGCACGCGCCGAACGTTGATACGCGGTCACGCCCTAGCGGGGGTATGCGTGTCGCTGTTCTGGGCGCTGGCTACGCCGGCCTGACGCTCGCACGGAAACTCGACTCAACGTTGCCCGAGGAGGCCGATCTCGTCGTCGTCGACGAATCCGACGATCACGTTCTCCAGCACGAGCTCCACCGCGTCGTCAGACGGCCGTCGCTGGCCGAAGACATCTCGGTGCCGCTCGACGAGGTGCTGGATTGCGAGATCCGACAGGCGAGCGTGACCGACGTGGACGCCGCCGCCGGGGTCGCCAGACTGGACGACGGATCCGAACTCGATTACGACGTGGGTGCGGTCTGTCTGGGTGCGGAGACCGACTTCCACGACATCCCCGGACTGGAATCACACGCGACACCGTTGAAACGGCTCGCCCACGCCCGTGAGATACGCGATCGCTTCCGCGAGATCGCTGCGCCGGACGGCCGCGTCGTCGTCGGGGGCGCGGGACTGTCGGGCGTACAGGTTGCTGGCGAACTGGCGGCGATGGCTGCCGACGACCAGTCCGGCGAGACAGACGATACGACAGCGACGGACGATAGAGAAAAGGAGACATCCGATAACAGCGGCCCCGAGATCGTTCTGCTCGAACAGCTCGACAGCGTCGCGCCGACGTTCCCCGAGCCCTTCCAGCGGGCGGTCCACGACCAACTCACGACACGTGGCGTCGACGTGCGAACGAACCGGGCCGTCGAGGCCGTCGAAGCGGACTCGATCGATCTCTCGGACGGCGCGCAACTGGCCTACGATCAACTGATCTGGACCGGCGGGATTCGCGGACCTGGGTCACTGGGCTCCGAGCGGCCGGTCGTCAGGAGCGATCTTCGACTGGCCGGCGACACCTTCGTCGTCGGTGACGCCGGACGTGTCGTCGACGAAAACGGCGAAGCCGCACCGGCCAGCTCACAGACGGCGATCCGGGAGGCACGAGTCGCGGCCCAGAACATGGCTGCCCTCGCCGAGCACCGACTGGACGGCACCGGTTCGTTCGAGCCCCGTATGGAGCGCTACAGCTACGACTCGCTGGGCTGGCTCGTCAGCGTCGGGGACGGGGCCGTCGCCCAGGTCGGCGGGACCGTCCTGACCGGGCGGGCCGCGCTGGCACTCAAAACGTCGGTCGGCGCGGGCTATCTCGGCAGTGTCGGTGCCGTCGAGAACGCCGTCGAACTCGTCCAGGAGGAACTGGGACTGGCCGTCGGTGAACTGGACGACGACGACGATGCCAGCGACGGGAAACCGACCGAGGATATCTGAAACCGGAGAGCACTTACCGCCGACAGCCGGATCCTCGGACATGCGCATCGCCGATCGCCAGCGGGTCGAAGGCGGGCGCGAGCGGCTCACGCTCGTCCCCGAGACGCTCGACGACCTCTGGCACCTGACGTACGTGATCGAGCCGGGCGACTGGGTCGCCGGCGACACGACCCGGCGGATCCAGCGCAACGACGAGCAGTTGCGCGACAAGGGCGGGGAACGCGAGCCGATGTGGCTGGCGGTCGAGGTCACCGACGTGGAGTTCGCGAAGTTCGCCAACCGACTGCGCGTCGGCGGCGAAATCGTCGACTGTTCCCGGGAAGACCAGCTCGACTTTCACCACACCTTCAACGTCGAGGAACACGACGAGATCGAGGTCGAGAAGGTCTGGAAACCAGATCAGCTGGATCGCGTCGAGGAGGCGACCGAGGCGACCGACCAGCCCGACGTGGCGATCGTGACCGTCGAGGAGGGGGAGGCACACGTCCACACTGTCGCCCAGTACGGCACCGAGTCGCGGGCGACGATCACCTCGACGACTGGGAAGGGCGACTACGCCAGACCCCGGGAAGAGCTGTTCGCTGAGCTGTCGGACGTGCTCCGTCGACTCGACGTGGACGCCTACATCCTCGCTGGTCCCGGTTTCACCAAGCAGGACGCCCTGAAGTACATGGACGACGAGATCCCCAACATCGCCGAGCAGATCACGATGGTCGACACGAGCGCCGTCGGGGACCGTGGTGTCCACGAAGTGCTCAAACGGGGCGCAGTCGAGGACGTGCAGGAACAGACCAGGATCGCCGAGGAAGCCGAACTGATCGACGAGCTGATGGAGCGCATCGCCACGGGCGCGAAAGTCGCCTACGGCCCCGACGCGGTCGCGGAAGCCGCCGAGTTCGGTGCCATAGAGGAGCTCCTCGTACTCGACGAGCGCCTGCGTGCCGAGCGCAGCGACGAGGGCGAGTGGGACGTGGACGTCGACGAGATCGTCACGACCGCCGAGCAGAAGGGCGGCGACGTGACGGTGTTCTCTCACGAGTTCGATCCGGGCCGACAGCTCCGGAATCTCGGCGGCATCGCGGCCCTGCTCCGGTACAGACTGGAGTGACCGACGTCGACACTGTCAGATTTTATCGGCGTCGCCGAAACGGTTTTTAGAGGAGCCACCCATTGTTCCACAATCGCAGTTGGGGTCCGATCCGGGAGCGAGCCAGCAAAAAATGTCATTCGAAGAACAGGCCGACTTCGCGAGTCAGGTCGCCGATCTGAACAAGTACGGTCAGGCGCTCAATCGCTGTGAGTCGGTCGAAGAAGTCGTCTCGCTGACGCTTGAAGCGATGTCGCTCCTGTTCGAAACCCCCTACACGACCTTCGTCGAGGTCCGCAACGGAGAGTTGCACGTCGTCCACAGCACCAACCCCAAACTGTCACCGGGCGAACCACCGGGCGATGTCGCACAGGAGGCCTACGAGACCCGTGAGACCGTGATCGCGACGGGGACGGACGCCCAGACCGCCGCCTCGGCCGATACGACTGCCGCGCTGGCCGTGCCGGCAGCGATCGTCGATGAGGTGACCGCGGTGCTGGTCATGCGGTCGAAGACCAAGGAGGGGTTCGACGATACCTACGTCCGACCGCTGGAGATACTGGCCTCCCACGCGGCGACGGCGATCAGTAACATCCGTTCACGGGAGCGACTGGAACGGGCCCGACAGGACATCGAGACGAAAAAGGAGATGATCGAGCTGTACGATCGACTCCTGCGTCACGACCTGGGCAACGACCTGCAGGTGATCACCGGTTTCTCCGAAGCGCTCGTCAATATGGTCGACGAAGAGAACGCCCACTACGCCGAGCGGATTCACGATGCCGCGAAGAGCTCCGCGGACCTGATACAGCGAGTCGGCAACCTCGTCTCGACGCTCGAAGAGGAGGAAGAGGCCAAGCCCCGGGACCTGGCGTCGATCCTCGAACGAACCGTCAGCGAAGTCAGGACCCAGTACGACGACATCACGATCGAGTTCGACCCAGACGAGTTCGAGTACAGCGTCTTCGCTGGCGACCTGCTCGGCTCGGTGTTCACGAACCTCCTCTCGAACGCGGCGGTCCACAACGAGGGGGAGATCACCGTCCAGATGTACGCCGAAGAAGCGGTCGACGAGGTCGTCGTCGGGTTTGCCGACGACGGTGCTGGCGTCGACCCGGCCGTCCGTGACGAACTGTTCGAGATGGGCAAGAAGGGTCCGGACAGCGGCGGGAGCGGGTTCGGACTCGGATTCGTCCGCGCTCTCACGGAATCCTACGGCGGGGACGTGACCGTCAGAGAGAGCGCGGCTGGCGGGGCCGACTTCCGCGTGCGCCTCCAGCGGGCCTAACCGATAGCGGACCTCATGCGGTTCACTGCCGTCCAGCGTGTCATAGAACAGTTCACGAGGTCGTCGATTACAGCGCCATCGGAGATGAACGACCCGTTCAGTGTGCGTGCTCGTTGCACAGGTGGTTCGTGTTGTTTTGGTTCGGACTGCTGTCGCTCGGAGTACTAGAATGGTGGCCGAGGACTGAACACCCTCGGCCCGCTCGACGGTTTCTGTGCGGGATATTCTCGCTCCCGGTGGTCGCTCGAATAGTACGCAGAAACCGCGAGACGTGCCTCGCCCGTCCATTCCCCCCCAGGACCGCACAGCACAGGATAGCAGACAGCCACACGCCTCCCCAGCCGATTCACTCGCTCCGCTCGTTCATCCCTCGCACAGTATCGTCGCTCGCCAACGCGAGCGACAGTGCGCGCCGCCGCAGGTTGCTCAGAAATCCGTATCAGTCGGCTTCGTCGGGGCGGTCCTGTTCGATCGTCACCGACAGGCCGTCGGAGGCGAATCGAACGTCGCCGTCGTAGTGGTCGCCGATCGAGTCGAGCATCGCCTCGTGGCGGCCCTCGGTGTGGGGGTAGAGGTGCGTGAGATACACCCTGCCGAGCGTCGCGTCCGCGCTCGCGAGAACGCGGCCGAGTTGGGACGGGGTCGGATGGTTCGAGACGTCCACGTCGTCGGGGAACGAGCAGTCGTGGACGAGGACGGCGGCGCGATCGGCGAACGTCAGCAGTTCCTCGAAGGCCTCAGTGTCGCCGCTGAACACCAGTGCCGGATCGTCGTCGCCGGCCGCGCGGAACCGATATGCGAAACACTGCATCGAGTGGCGCGTCTCCGTGGCGTCGATCTCGAACCCCGCCAGCGGGAACGAGGCGTCGACGCCCACCTCTCTGACCGTGAGGTCGAGTTTGCCCTGCATGTACTCGTGGAGATCCAACAGACCGTCGATCAGGTCTTTCGTCCCGGGAGGGCCGACGATCGTCAGTTCCGTCTCGCCGGCGAGCCAGCGGGCCTTCAGCAGCACGTCCAGATCCGAGACGTGATCCAGATGATGATGTGTCAACAACACAGCGTCGACGCCCTCGTAGCCGGTGTCGGTCCGCGCCAGCGAGTGGAGGACGCCGCTGCCGCAGTCGACGAGTAGTCGGTCGTCACCGTCGGCCAGCAGGAGTCCAGTCTGGAAACGGTCGCCAGTGGGCATCGCACTACCGGTGCCGAGAAACGTAACGCGCATGTCGGATCGCTCGGGGTGGAGGGCCAAAGCGATTGTGTCAGTTGGACCGAAGGGGGGCAGGCGGCGACCACCAACGGGGACGACAGGTCGTGGCTCGGCGACCGGGTCCAGCCGTCGGCGGCGCAGATAGTCCTATGGGAGATACGGATAAAGACCCACCTTTCACTCAAAATCGATTTTAACCGATAGTAGGCACGGTCACGCGTAGTTCGTGTAGGTCCACCAGACAGCTAGCACGGCGACGACGGTCATCCCGCCGAGGAAGAACGCCAGCCCCGGCGAGAGATCGAGACCGCCGCTCGCAGCCAGATCGGTCGCCTGAGCCGTCGTTTCGTAGGCGACCTCGGTCGACTCGGCGTCGGGAACCGGCGTTTCGGTCGCGCCCATTCCGTCGGACACAGTGGTCGCGGGTGGTTCGGTCGGCGTCTCCGTCGCGATCTGTTTGCTCGTCGCCGTTTCTGCCGGCGTCGCCGTCGGCGTCGACCCCGGTTCCGCGGTCGGCGTGCCAGTCGCTTGCGCAGTCACGCCGTCGGTCGGGGTCTGTGTGTCGGTCACCTCCGCGATGCCGATGTCGCCGCCACCGTCACCGCCGTCCGCGGCAGTCTCGGTGGCAGTTTGCGTCGCCGTCGGCGTCTTCGTGGCGGCCTCAGTCGCTCTCTGCCCGGTGTAGTTCGCGCTCTCGGCAGAGACCTGGGTGCCGCCGGCGCCTGCGTCCCCGCCCTGCCCGCCGTCTGCGCCACTGCTACCCGCACCCGACGAACCGAGTCCGAACGAGAGCCCGCTGCCGAACAGCCGCTCGATGACGAGGCTCCCCAGTGCGACGACGGTGACCACCGGGAGGAGGCGCTTGACCATTGTCGTGAGCGAGCGCTTTCGCTCCTCGGTCCCGACGAACAGCACCGTCGGTTCGTCGGGGGGCTGGTACACCGTCATCTCCTGGCCCTTCTCGGAGTACTGGGTCCCGGCCACGTCGATCAGCTCCTGCTCTTCGAGCTTCTCGATGTGGTAGGAGACCTTCTGGATCGACATGTCCAGCCGGTCGGCGATCTCTGAGGGCGTCCCGGGTTCACTGTATATCTCGTTGAGGATCGCCCGAGCCGTCTCGGAGTTGAGCGCGTCGAGCAGCGGGGCCACCTCGTCGTCGACGCCGACGACCTGGAGTTCCCCCTCCTGTGACGTGCTCGTATCGGGGCCTCTGGAGGGCAGCAACGACATACATCGAACACGTACGTCCACTCTTAAGAACTTCGTGGAGTGTTCGATCGGATTTTGACCGATGGAGACGGCCGTACACGGTCGGTGAAAGGGTGTTCGAAGCGATCCACAGAGGATCTCAAACAGCCGGAATCGCCATTCGATCGTATTGCTGGACAGTTCGGGATGTCGAACTGACTCGGCCAGCATAATCTGTCAGTCCGTTCGATGAAAACCAGATTTCAATGTTTGAGAGGCGGCGTTCGAGCGTCGATCGAACCCGACAGCGAGACTTCACCCGTCGAGTGCCTCGATCAGTTGCCTGCGATCTTTCTCGTCCAGTCCGACCAGCGGGGGACGGACAGTGTCGGTCGCCAGCACACCGCGTTCGGCCAGCACCGCCTTGACTGCAGGCGCGAAACCGTGGTCGAGGCAGGCGTGGGCGGCCGGATCGATGCCGTCGAACTGGTGACCCCGAGCGGCCGCCATCTCGCCCGATGCGACGGCCGCCGCTGCCGCCGCGAAGCGCTCGGGCGCCAGGTGCGTGACGGCGTTGATGGCACCGTCGGTCCCCATCGCCAGGGCAGGTACGTACTGTGCGTCCCAGCCCTGGAAGACGTCGAACGCCGCCGGCGTTCGGTCAATCAACTCGTCGAGGTACGTCAGGTCGCCGCTGGAGTCCTTGATCCCCTCGTACAGCCCCCGTCGGGCGAGCGAGTCGACGGTCTCCGGGGCGATCTGCTGGCCAGTCGCTGGCGGGATGTTGTAGAGGAACAGCGGGAGATCGATGTCGTCGGCGACCGCGGCGAAGAACCGTTCGTTACCCTCTGGAGCGGGCTGGCCGCCGAAGTACGGGGCGACGACGAGTGCAGAGTCGGCACCAGCGTCGGCAGCGTGTCGGATCCGCTCACGCACGGTCGCGACCGCCGTCCCGCCGACGCCAGCCATTACCGTCGCGCGGTCGGCAGCGGCCGAGACCGTCGTCTCGATCACTGACCGACGCTCCGAGTCGGTTAACGCGGTCACCTCGCCGGTCGTCCCACAGGGCACGAGCAGGTCGATCCCCTCCGAGACGAGGCGGTCGACGAGGTCGGCCAGCGCGTCGGTGTCGAGTCGCCCGTCGCCGTCGAACGGCGTCACGATCGGACAGCCGATGGTGATCTCCATACCCGACCACTGGACGGAAGCGAGTTAGCGCTTGGGGGCGGCCAGGGACTGGATTTCACTTTCACTCCGCGGTCCGAAGGCACTTGGCCACGCAGTCCTACCGGTCTGCCAGATGGAGGCACGCGAGCGACTCGCGACCGTCGATCCGGGGTTCGATCCCGAGAACGTCGCCATCGACGACGGCGACGTACTGGAACGGCTCGCGCCCGTGGTCCAGGAGTGGTGGGTCGAACAGTTCGGTGAACACGTCCCGAACAACGGCGGCTTCTTCACGCCGCCACAGAAGGAGGCGATCCCGCTGATCGACGAGGGGGAGAACGCGCTGATCGCCGCCCCGACTGGCAGCGGGAAGACGCTCGCGTCCTATACGGGGATCATCAACGAACTGTTCGCCAAGGCCCGCGACGACGACCTCGAAAACAGCGTCTACTGCCTGTACGTCTCGCCGCTGAAGTCGCTGGCCAACGACATCCACCGTAACCTCGAAGTCCCGCTGGACGGCATCACCGAGAAGCTCGACGACCGTGGCGAAGACGTGACGATCCGCCACGCGATCCGCCACGGCGACACCAGCGACAGCGAGCGCCAGGCGATGCTTTCGACGACGCCGCACATCCTCAACACCACGCCAGAGACGCTCGCGATCCTGCTCAACAGTCCGAAGTTCAAGGAGAAACTGCGAACCGTCGAGTACGTCATCGTCGACGAGATCCACAGTCTCGCGGAGAACAAACGGGGAACCCACCTCTCGGTGTCACTGGAGCGCCTCGAAGCGATGGCCGAAGGATCGCCCACGCGGATCGGGTGCTCGGCAACGGTCGAACCGCTGGAGACGATGGCAGAGTTCTTGGTCGGCTGCGAGCGGGACGGAGAGTCCGGTGCGTCGTGGACGCCGAGAGAGTACGAGATCGTCGACGCTCGCTTCGCCCGTGAGTTCGACATGGAACTGACGACGCCGGCCGACGACCTCATCGACACCCCGCGGGACGTGATCCAGGGGCGCTTCTACAGCCAGCTCCACGACCTGATCCAGTCACACACCAACACGCTCGTGTTCACCAACACGCGTTCGGGCGCCGAACGCGTGTTGCACAACCTCCGCGAGGATTTCGACGCCTACGACGAGGACAACTCCGGCTGTCACCACGGCAGCCTCTCGAAAGAGCGTCGCCAGTCGATCGAGGAGCGACTCAAAGAAGGCACGCTGGACGTGGTGACGACCTCGACGAGCCTGGAACTGGGGATCGATATGCCCCACATCGACCTAGTCGTGCAGGTCGGCTCGCCAAAGTCCGTCGCTTCGTTGCTCCAGCGCGTCGGGCGGGCAGGCCACCAGCTCGGGCAGACGGTGACTGGCCGGGTCGTCGCCCTGGATCGCGACGAACTGATCGAGTGTGCCGTGATGCTCAAAAAGGCCCACGAGGGGTTCGTCGACCGCGTGTTCGTCCCGGAGCGCGCCCACGACGTCGCCACCCAGCACGTCTACGGGATGGCGATCAACGCCGTCCGCCCGGAGGCCGAGGCGAAGGCGATCCTCCGCAGCGCCTACCCCTACCGGAACTACACCGAGGAGGAGTGGGAGCAGCTCTGCCGGTATCTCACCGCCGACTACCCGGGGATGGAAGACAAAAACGTCTACGCGAAGATCTGGCGCGACACCAACGATCCGCCCGACGGCGAGCACCACTACGAGGTGTTCGACGTGGGCCAGCGCCTGATCGGCAAGCGAGGGCGGCTGGCGCGGGTCATCTACATGACCAACATCGGGACCATCCCCGACTCGTTCACCTGCGACGTGTACACCCGTACCGGGAGCGAGTGGGTCGGCCAGCTCGACGAGGGGTACCTCGACACGCTCGAATCGGGCGACGTGTTCGTCCTCGGTGGCGACCACTTCGAGTACCGCTACCGCCGGGGGTCGAAGGTGTACGTCGACCGCACGAGCGCGCGGCCGACCGTCCCCTCGTGGTTCTCCGAACGGCTTCCCCTGTCCTACGACCTCGGCCGGGAGATCCTCGAATTCCAGCGGGAGCTCCTCGACAGGCTCGCCGATGGTGGCCCGCCAGCGGTCCGCCTGTGGCTCCGGGAGTTCCCCCTCGACGAGAACACGGTCAGGGCAATCACGCGAATGTTCACGGAACAGATCGCCTACGCCGGTTCCGAGAGCGTCGCGACCGACGAGCGACTCGTGATCGAGGAGGCCCTGGACCACGACGAGTACGAGCGCCACTACTACGTCCACTCGGGCTACGGCCGGCGCTTCAACGACGGCTTCTCGCGGTTGCTGGCCTATCGGGTCGCCCAGCGAGCCAACGCCAACGTCCAGGTCGCCGTCGCCGACAACGGCTTCTCGCTCTCGATGCCACTCAATCGAAAGGTCGACATCGAAGATATCGTCGAGGACATCGATCCGACCGAGGTGCGGGCCGACCTCCGGGCCAGCCTCGACGGGACGGACCTCCTCCAGCGGTACTTCCGGATCAACGCGACGCGGGCACTGATGATCCTCAAACGCTACAAGGGCTACGAGAAGTCCGCCAGCGAACAGCAGGTCAACGCCGAGATGCTCCTCTCGTTCGCCGAGGAACTGGGCGAGTTCGCCGTGATCGAGGAGACCTACCGGGAGATCCTCGAAGACAAGCTCAACGTCGCCGGGATCGAGGACGTGACTGGCGCGATACAGGCCGGCGAAATCGACGTGCGGACGGTCCGGGTCGACTCGCCCTCGCCGCGAGCCTTCGGGCTGGCGACGCTGCTGGCCAGCGACGTGGTACTGGCCGAGGACGAGTCGGCCGTGTTGCAAGCGTTTCACGAGCGCGTGCTCGACGAGATCGACGACACGGGCGAACGCTCGGACGCCTGAGTGGACTCGGAGAGACGCCTGACTGGATCGGGACGGATACCGGGGACCGACACCAACGCTTTTCATCGCGCCGCCCCCCGGAATTCGCATGGAGACGCTCAATCCTCGTGTGCAAGCCCTCTGGATCGGTCGGGCGGTGGTGGTCGCAGCCGTCCTGACCGCCATCGCGGTCGCCGTCGACCGGTTCGCCCTGGCGGTCGGGACCCCCGTGATCGCCGCTCTCCTGCTCGTCGTCGCCGTCGTCGGCACTGTCCACGCAGTGTTGCTCTTCCGGCGCTGGCAGTTCGAGGTCCAGGACGACGCCCTCTATCTCGTGCGCGGCGTCGTCACGCAGGTCGACACGTCGGTCCCGTACGTCCGGGTGCAACACACCGACACCCAGCGCGGGCCGATCGAGCGGCTGATCGGCCTCTCCAGCGTGGTCGTCTACACCGCCGGGACCCGCGGTGCCGACATCCGCATCCCCGGCCTCCGCCCGGAGCGAGCGACGGAACTGCGCGAACAACTGCGCGACCTCGCCGCCGAAAGCGAGCGGTCGGACGCGGTGTGAGCGAGTCACGATGAACCGACTCCACCCGATCAGCGCCGTCGGACGGGTTCTCAACCGGACACTCAGCATCGGCGCTGTCGGCTTCTTCGCTGGCATGATGCTGTCGGGACCGCTGGACCTGTTGCCGATCGGTGCAGTGTTCGTCCTCGCCCCGGTGGGTGCCGTGCTGGGGGCTGCCTACGGCGTCGCACGGTACTATCGCTTCACCTACGAGCTCTCGGCGGGGGACCTGTCGGTCAACTCGGGGGTGTTCGACCGGCAGGAGCGATCGATACCGCTGAGCCGGATCCAGAACGTCGACATCGAGCGCGGTCCGATCCAGCGCGTGCTCGGTCTGGCCGTCGTGAAGTTCGAGACTGCCGGCGGGAGTGCGACCGAGGCCGAACTGAACGCGATCAGCTACGAGGAGGCCCGCGAACTCCAGTCGTCGGTCGCGAGCTACCGGCGCGGTGACACCGATACCGAGACGGGAACCACCGACACTGAGGACGAGACAGGCACGGCTGCCACCGATCGGCGAACCGAACGCAGTCGACCGACGGAGCGACGGCTCTACGAGCTCTCGACCGTAGATCTGCTCACGCTCGCGCTCGTCTCCTTCCGGCCGGCCGCGCCGGCCCTGGTACTCTTCGGTGTTCCGTTCGCCCAGGAGTACGCCGTTCGCCTCCTCTCCGAGAGCGTCGCGGCGCTGGGCGGACCCGCACGCGTCTCGGTCGAACTGTTACCCACCTACTCGACCGGGGAGTTGCTGCTGACCGGCATCGTCGCGGCCGCCCAGTTCGTCCTCGCGGCATGGATCCTCAGCGCTGCCTTCACAATCACGGAGTACTACGGCTTCCGGCTGGACTACGTCGGCGACGACCTCAGATACCGGCGCGGCCTGATCCAGGAGTACAGCGGCTCGATCCCGCTGGAAAAGATCCAGACCGTGACCGTGCGCGAGAACGTCCTGATGCGTCGGTTCGGCTACGCCGCGCTCGCGGTCGAGACCGCCGGCTACGCGCCCGGGTCGGGGAGTCAGGACGCCAGCAACACGGCGATCCCGCTGGACGACCGCGAGACAGTCCTCGCGCTCGCCGAGGCCCTGACCGACGCCGAGATACCCGAGATGGAAGGGCTGCCGGCCCGATCGCGTCGACGCTACGCGGTCCGGTACTCGCTCGTTCCGCTGGTGATCACCGCGATCCTCGCCGGTGTCGACGCTCTCGTCGTGTCGATTCCCTACTGGTACACGCCGCTGGCGCTCCTACCGCTGACCGTCCTCGCCGGCCATCTGACGTGGAAGCACCGGGGCTTCGCGCTGCTGGACCACCTCTTTGCCGCCCGCAGCGGCGTCCTGGTCCAGACGACGCGTCTGGTCCCGTACTACCGCGTCCAGACGGTGATCGACAGCCGGACCGTGTTCCAGCGCCGCCTCTCGCTGGCCAGCGTCACGGCCGACACGGCCAGCACGGCCAGCCTGCTCGGCGGTGACGCGACGGCGTACGACGTGGACGACGAGACGGCACACCGCCTCCACCAGACGCTCCGGGACAAACTGATGAGCGACCTTCGGGCACGGTCGAAAGGGTTCCGCGAGCACGCCCTGGACGAGTTCGCCACCGACGCGAGTGAAGATCCCGAAACAGCCGGCCCACCGGCCGGAGAGACGGACGCTGCGTCGAGCGAAGGAGACGCCACCACGCCAGAGGCGAGCCAAGCGGGAGACGACGACGCCAACCGCGGCAGCGGATCGCCAACAGAGCAGTAGCGCTCTGTCGGGGCTGTCGAAGGGTCGTTCACGCCCTGTCCGACGACGCGAATGGTGACCCTCGAATTCAACCGCCGAGAAGGGCGAGGGCATCCGGCCTGTGGCTCCTACATCGACTCCGTCGTCGTCCCCGTCGATCCCGTCTCGGTCTCGTTACCCATCCTCGAATCCATCTCAGCGTCCATCGATTCATTCTCCATCGATCCATCCATCATCGAATCCTCAGTCGTCTCTTCACTCATCATCGACTCCTCGGTCGTATCTCCTCCCATCATCGATTCATCTGTTTCCTCTCCCATCATCGACTCCTCGGTCGTTTCGCTGGCCCATCGCGCCGCCGTCTTCACCGTCCATCGAGTCCTCGTCACCGCCAGTGGTGTCGTCCTCGTTGCCGGTGCAGCCTGCGAGCGAGACGGAGGCGACGCCCGTCACGAGCGCAATCGCGAACTGTCTTCGAGTCCTGTCTGTCATACGATTCGAGGCGCGCGAGCCACCACAAAAGGGATTTTTCGAGATTCGGGACGACTCCGACCAGGGTCCCGGTCGAAACCGTTCCAATTTCGGGCCGGATCAGACGATACGGCCAGTTGTAGGTCTGTACCAGATCGACCGCACGACGGCGTGCGGTCGACTGGGTAACCGTCTACAACTGTCCGTATAGCAGCGTATCGAGCGCGTCGGGGACGACGAGCACGTCGCTGCCCGGTTCGATCGCCGCCTCGACGCTGGGTGCGGCGTGCATCAGGCAGGACTCGACCACGTCGGGCGACTCGCTGGCCGCGATCCAGAGGTCGTAGTCGCGCAGGACTCGCGCGACGACGAACGCTCGCTGTGCGCCGGCCTCGTAGCCGGCAGCCATCTCCTCGTACAGGCCCTCGGCCGACTCGGCACCGGAGAGCCACTCGAAGAAGCGCCGTTCGCCGGTGCCGTCGCCCGCGCCCTCTTCGAGGGTCCCGGGGACGACGATCCGGCCGCCCGGTCGGAGCGGGTTCCGATCGCCAAGCGCGACGTAGGTGGCCGCCCGGGTTGCCTGATAGAGGTTCGCGTCCTTGGGTGCGCCGACACCGGCGACGACCGCGTCGTACTCGCCGTCGACTTCGACCGACAGGGCGTCCCGGGCCGTAGCCGCCAGCCCGCGGACGACGGCTCGTGGATCGCCCGCGGCCGCGCCCATGATCCCCGCCGGACCGTGGGTGACGTTCAGGCAGAAGTCCACGCCGACGAGGTCGCCGGCGCGGTCGAGAAACTCGCGGAACGGGTTGCCGTCGACGCGCCCGAGGCGAACGCCGTCCCGCCCGATCATCTCGGGACCGTGGCTGTAACGGATCTGTGACTCGCTGCCCGCGCCCACCACGACGGTCTTCGCGCCGCCGGAGAAGCCGGCGTACTGGTGTGGTTCGACCATCCCCGTCGAGAGGACGCGGTCGGCGGCGGCGACGGTTTCGTGGATCTCGATCGGCGTCGCGTCGATCTCGCCCACCTCGACCGTCCGCTTGGGATCGTGGTTGATCGCGAGGTCCGCGTGCTCGCCCAGCGCGGCCTCGATCTCGGCGTCGGTCATCGGGCGATGGAGTCCCAGGCCGACGACGACGGTCACCTGTTCGCGGTACACGCCGGCCCGCTCCAGTTCGGCGATCAGGGCGTCCAGTAACACGTCGTCGGGCGTCGCGCGCGTCACGTCGGTGACGACGATCGCGACAGTGTCGTCCGGGTCGACACGCCGTGCCAGCGCGGGACCGTGTGGATCGGATAGGGCAGTCTCGGCCGCGTCGGCTGGGTCGACGGCCGACCCACCCGGCGGTTCGGCGACCGTCACCGAACAGTCCGGCAACGAGAACGAGCGCCCGTCGGTGCCGTATTCGACGTTGTAGCTCACTGGCGGGGTCTTCACGGGCCAGCGACGTGTGCCTTACTGTCGCCGCTGGCGTGGCAGGGGTTGCGATACAGCAGTCCGGTCAGGTTCCGGTTGCCTGTCCGGTCGGCACCGGTACGCAATTGACGAGAACGGGGAGAACGAGGATGCCCGCGACCAGCAGCGCGTAGACGACAGCAGCGAGGGCCGGTGGGACCGCTTCCCCGGCCTGTTCCATGACGAGGGCGTAGGGAACGCCGACGACGGCCAGCAGCGCGCCCTCCAGTCGTGATCCGAGGTCGCCCGCCGCGTCGATCCAGCGGCTGCCGACCGCGCCGCCCAAACTCCCCCCGAACGCGAGAATCGACTCCGCGCTCCCGCCAGTGACGAGGACGGCACCGACCGCGATCACGCCGGCCGCCAGGAACGCCCGTGCCGGTCGCTCGCCGACGAATCGCCAGCAGACCGCGAGAACGACGACGCCGAAGAGCGTGCCCGCTATCACGTCCCCGACGTAGTGCATCCCGAGCACGACCCGCGAGAGCGCGATCAGTCCCACGGTGACGGCGACCCCGGCGAGCACGCGGGGGTCGCCGAGGCGGTCCCGGACCGTCGCCAGTCCACCGTAGACGACCACGGCGGCGACGGCGTGGCCGCTCGGGAAGCCGTAGGGGTCGTTCTCCAGCGGGATCAACCGCACCGATTCGGGCGGCCGCCCCATTCCGAGGGCCGCCTTGAGCAGTATCACCGCCGCCAGCGCGACGAAAGCGTAGCTGACGACCGTCGCCGTCGACCGCCGCTCGTCAAGCCAGTACAGGAGCGAGAGCGCGAACACCAGGAGCGTCGCACCGCCGAAGGCGGTGACGACGCCCATCGGCTCGACGAGCCATCCCGGTACCGATCCCCAGAGCCACCGCGAGAGTCCGTCCAGTCGGAACATAGCGGTTCCGTCACGGGACGCGTATGTAAATCGATTCGTCTGGGATGGTCGGACCCCCGAACGACAGCGTGAGGGCCGACCGGACTGGGGTAGTCGCTCCAGTCAGAACACGCTACCAATCGAGATGTGCTTTCGGGTGAATCGGCAAGAACGGCTACAGCACTGTCGGGCCTACCTGTCGGTGGCAGGAGAGAGGACATGAACAACAACGGAGTGACAGACCGATATCCGAGAGGAAGTCCCGAACAGTGCAAGCAGGAGTAGCCGATGGCCGAGCAATCCAAAACCCGACCGTCGACGGCGTACCGCTGTCAGACCTGCGACGCGGAGTTCGTCGTTCGACGGGCCGAACGTGCCGTCTGCTGTCCCGTCTGTCGAATGAACCGGATCAGGACGATCGAGCAGTGATCGAACGACGGCCGATCACTGCGCCCACTCGACCATGCGAGCGTACAGGTCGTCCGTCGAGAGCGCGCCCTCGTCGCCCACGAGGACGAGCGCCTTCTTCGCCCGCGTGAGCGCGACGTTGATCCGCCGGTAGTCCTCGAAGATCGGGCCGTCCAGCGACCCCGTCGCGACGAAGGAGACGACGATGACCGCCTTGCTCGACCCCTGGAAGCGATCGACAGTGTCGACCGCGATGTCGTCGGGGACGTGCTTGCCGATCTCGGCGACCTGCGCGCGGTAGGGCGCGATGACGCCGATATCCTCGCCCGCCACGCCCGCCTCGCGGTAGGCCGCGACCACGTCTGCGACGGCTGCGGCTTCCGCGGGGTTCGTGTTGCCCTGGACGTAGCCGTCCGGATCGACGAAGTTGACGCCGTCCCGGAGATGCTCGGGCAGGGCGTCCACCGCGACACCGTCGAGGTCGTCGATCCGCTGGGCGGCCACGTCACCGGTCGCGGGGCGCAACTGTCCGTCGTAGAACTCGCGGGAGGCGAACGCCTGGATCTGCTGGGCCATCCGATACTGTCGGTCCAGCAGGACGCTCGCGTCGGGATAGGCCTCGATCAGGCGCTGGAACAGCGACCGCGACAGCGTCTCGTCCTCGCTCTGGACCACGGGCGGCAGTTGCTGGTGGTCGCCGACCAGCACGAACCGATCGGCCAGCGTCGTCGCCGCGAGCGCCCCCGGCTCGGTCAGCTGCCCGGCCTCGTCGACGATGGCCACGTCGAACGACTGGGTCTTGGCGACTCGCGACCCGCAGGAGGCGGTCGTCGCCGCGACGACGCTGGCCGATTCCAGCCGCTCTGCACAGCCGTCGGGATCGCCGGCGGTCTCCAGGCGGTACTCCTGCATGTCCTCGCGGACGCCGCTCTCGGTGCCGATCCGAACGATGTCCGAGAAGCCCTGGTCTTCCAGGGCCTCGAGGCAGTTGTCGACCGCGCGGTTCGTGAACGCCGACAGCAACACCCGATCCCCTCGCTCGACCGCGGCCCGGACGATCCGGGCCAGCGTGTACGTCTTGCCCGTCCCCGGCGGCCCGTGGACGAGCGCGCAGTCGTTCGCTCCGACCGACAGCCGGACGGCTTCGTTCTGGGCGTCGTTGTTGTCGATGAACGTCTCCGACACCTCGTCGAACTCCGGCTCACGGCGGCCGAACAGCACGTCTTTCTGCTCCGGGGGCTGGGTGAGCAGGGCGTCGTGCAGCGCCGTCAGCATCCGGTCGGTGCCGATCTCGGAGGGATACACGTCGAGCCGGCGCAGTTCGACCGGTTCGTCGGTGGTGACGACGATTTCGCCACCGTCCGCTTCAACGTCTTTCTCCGCCCCGCCACCGCCCGGGCCACCGTCTAGCCGTTCGATGCGTGCCAGTTCTGCGGCCCCATCGATCGGGTCGCCGTCGCTGGCCAGCGCCACGTCACCCTCGCGAAGTTTCGAGACTGCACCGGTGCCCCTCGCCCGGAGCTCCCAGCGCCCGCCGTCGAGTTGCCGCTGGCCGGTCGGTTCGAGGTCGATCAGCGCGCGGTCGTCGTCGGCACGCTCCTCGGGGCGCTGGTCCCAGAGTTTGGCGTACTCGCGGTGGACGGCCCGGCGCTCGGCCTCGATGGCCTGGTAGAACTGGTCGAAGTACTCCCGTTCTTCCTCGGGAATCGCCGTGCCGACCTGCCCGGCCTTCGACTCCTGGGCGAGCCGTCCCGAGACCGCCATACAGGTGTCCTGCTCGAAGCAGTACTCGCACTTGGCGTCGGCCTCGTACCCCGTCGGTACCGAGGCGTCGGACTCCATCGCCGCGATCTCGTTGCGCGTCCGGACGACGAAGTTCAGCAGGCCGTCGTTGATCGAGAACTCCTTTGCCGGCGAGAGGTCGCCCGACTCCTCGGTGCGCTCGACGGCGGCGTTCTTGGTGTAGAGGAGCGTCCCGGTGTCGGGCGCTTCCCCGCGGCGTTCGCCCAGGATCAGCGCGTAGCAGGCCGCCTGGATCTTGTCCTGGAAGCGCGGTTCCCGCCGGGTGTTCTTCCCGGTCTTGAGTTCGACCGGCATCCCCCGGCGGACGGCGTCAGCACGGCCCTTGATCCCGTAGCGGTCAGAGATCAGCGTCATCTCGGATCGCCACTCGTCCTCCTCGGTCAGGGTGCCCTGGTTCAGCCACCCCTCGATTGCCTGGGCGTGGTCGCTGACCTCGGCTTCGACCGCCTCGGCGTCGCGGCCGAGCAGCCCCAGATCCAGCCCCGCGTCGTCGACGTGATCGCCGACGGCTTCGTCCACGTCGCGCCCGCGCAGCAAGTCGCCGAACACCTCGTGGACGATCGTCCCCTTGACGACCGGGTAGGCCTGTGGCGTCCCCGAGAGCTTGTTGAGGTAGTACATCCGCGGACACTGGACCCACGAGCGCACGTCGGTCACGTCGACGAGGAAGTCCGGTTCGACGACGATCGCCGCGTCGCCGCCGACCGAATACTGGGTCTCGCCGCGGTACTCGCGCTCCTCGGCGTCGTAGACGGCCACTTCCATCCCCGGTTCGAGCACCTCGCCCGTCTCGGTCCACTTCCCCCACAGCGTCGCGGTCACCGGCTCACCAGCGCCCCGGTCCGGCCGGAGCGTCACCTCGCAGAGGTCGCTCTGTCCGTACTGGGTATCGACGGTCTTCGTGTCGCTCACCTCGACTGCGACGCCACGTAATTGCACGCCCAGAGCCAGGAGCGGCCGGGGAAAAACGCTGTCGGTCGTCGGGACTCGCGAGACGGATCGTCATCAACTCGGCCCGGAACCGACGCTCAGCCGCCCACCTGTTCGGCATCGACGATTTCGAACCGGGCGCCGCCGCGTTCGCCCTCGGTGAGACGGACGGTCCAGTCGTGTGCGTCCGCGACCTGTTCGACGATCGCGAGCCCGAAACCGGTCCCCCCGTCCGACTCCGAGTAGCCGGGTTCGAAGACCCGTTCTCTCACGTCCGGTGGGATACCTGGGCCGGTGTCCTCGACGTAGAAGCCGTCGTCGAGTGCGCCGATCGTCACGGTCACGTTCTCCCCGCCGTGTTCGATCGCGTTTCGCATGAGGTTCTCGAGCAGCTGGCGGAGGCGCTCGGGATTCGCCTCGATCGAACAGTGGTCGTCGATGACCAGTTCCGCGTCGGCGGTCTGGACGACGTCCCAGCACTGATCGGCGAGGGATGCGAGCGAGACCGATTCCGTGGTCTGCACCGACTCGTCGTTACGGGCGAGGGCGAGCAAGTCGTCGATGAGTGCCTCCATGCGGTCGAGCGCGTGGTACCCTCGATCGAGAGCCGCCTGCTCGCCGGTCTCCGTGAGAGCGTCGAGCGATCCCCGAAGGACCTGTAGCGGATTCCTGAGATCGTGCGAGACGACGGACGCGAACTCGTCGAGGCGCTCGTTCTGCCGTTCCAACTCACGCTCGCGGCGCTCCTGTTCGGAGACGTCCCGGTACAGCCAGAGGTGGCCCTCCGACGACGGGAGATCGATCGGCTGGTGGCTGCGGGCGAACGTTCGGCCGTCCCGCAATCGCAGTTCGTTGTCGCGAACCGGTTCCGACGTTTCGATCAGGTCGTTCGTCCGCTCGACGAACTCCTCAGAATCGGCGAAATTGTCGCTGGCCTCGCGCAAGAGACGCTCGCAGTCAGCGCCTTCGATCGTCTCACCGATGCCGGACTGCTCGAAGAGTTCGAGGAAGCGATCGTTTGCGGCGAGCACGTCCCGCGAAGCGTTCTCGGCGAGGACACCGACCGGCAGGGCCTCGAACAGCGTCGAGAGCAGTGCGTTCGTCTCCTCCAGTTTCTGCTTGGACCGCTTCCGGTCGTCGATATCCGTGATGAACCCCTCGAGGATTGGTTCGTCTTCCAGTTCGGTGTCGACGAGACGACCGCGTTCCCACATCCATTTCGTCTCCCCGTCGGCAGTGCGAATCCGGTAGGTCACCTCGAACGTCCCGTCAGCTTCGAGCTCGTCGTGAACCGTCTGCCACATCTCCGTCCGGTCGGCCGGGTGGAGGATGTCTTCACCCCAGACCACGTCACCGTTTTCGAGGGCCGACGCCGGATAGCCGGTGAGCGCTTCACACTCGCCTTCGACCGAGACCATCGACCACTCCCGATCGATCTGGGACCGGTAGATGATCCCCGGCAGGTTGCTGATGAGTGTCTGCAACTGTCGTCGCTGTTTCTTACGCTGAGTGATGTCTCGGGTGTTCGCCACGACGCCCCGGATCGCCGGATGATCGAGGTAGTTCCGGCCGTTGACTTCGAGCCAGCACCACTCGTCGTCGGCCGTTCTGAAGCGACACTCGACGGAGAGGCGTCCCTCGGGATCGGAAGCGATTTCGGAAAACGCCGCAGAGACCGCGTCGACGTCGTCGGGATGGACGTATTCGAAGCCCGATTCCCCGACGAGCGCCCCCTGCTCGTACCCGAGCACTTGTTCGACCGACGGACTCAGATACGTAATCGTGCCGGCGCTGTCCAGGACGGTGATGATGTCGGTCGACCTTTCCAGGTAGGCCCTGAGGGGGTCACTGTTCCGGGACTGATCGACGACTGCTTCGACCGTGTCCACGATCCCCCCATCACTCTCCGGCTCCGCTGTTCGCCTGACGTACTCGGTGACTCCGGCCGAGATCGCCTCACTGGCGACGGCTTCGCTGCCCGCGTCAGTGTAGAGGACGAACGGAACGTCGGCGTCGATCTCGCGAACCGATTCGAGGAACGCGATACCGTCCTTGTCGGTGAGATCGTACTCCGAGACGACAGCGTCGAAAGACGCTTCGGCGAGTTTGTCCGCACCTTCGTCGGCACGCTCCGTCGTTGCCACGGAGAAATCGGTCTCCGACTGCTCGAACAGTGAGACCGCCTGCTCGGCGGTGTCGGCATTCCCGACGTAGAGCACGGTGATCGAGTCCGCCACAGTTGATGTATTCGAACATCGACCAATAACTGTTGTGTGTATTTTTTGCGACTGATAACTCGGTCCGTCTCCGCTCAGGTTACAATCGAAGGCTCGTGACCGTCGTCAGTACACCGGATCACTCGGGAGGCTGTCCGGGGTCCGTCTCCGGCCCTCCCCGACTGCCGTCACCGCTCGGTGTATCCGGCGTCACACCTTCGCGGCTGACCGTCCCAGACCCTGCCTCCGTCTCGGTCTCCCCGTCACTGTCCCCGGTCACGGACGAGTTGTGTGTCTCGTCGGCAGGCTCACCCGACGAGGGTGCGTCGTCCGTTCCCGGCGTCGGTGGTTCGCCGGCGGCCGGCGCGTTCGGCGAAACGGCTGGCACCTCGACCCGGTCGAGAGCGTCGCGGACGATGTCGGCTGCGTCGACCCCTTCGACGGTCGCGTTCGTCGAGAGGACGACCCGGTGGGCCATCGTCGCCACGGCCAGCCGTTTCACGTCGTCCGGGACGACGTAGTCGCGGCCGGCGATGACGGCGCTGGCGCGGGCGGCCTCGAACACGCGCTGAACGCCGCGGGGCGAGACGCCGACCGCCGACCGTTCGTCGGTCCGGGTCTCGCGAGCGATGTCGACGATGTAGCGCCGGACCGGTTCGCGGACGCTCACGTCTTCGGCCACGTCCTGGAGGCCCAGGACGGTCTCCTCGTCAGCGACGGGATCGACGCTCGGGGCCAGCGTCCGGCGGTTGGCGCGCCGGTCGAGCAGGTCCATCTCGCCGTCGACGGAGGGGTAGCCCAGCGAGGTCTTGACGCTGAAGCGGTCACGCTGGGCTTCTGGCAGGCGGAAGGTTCCCTCCTGTTCGATCGGGTTCTGGGTCGCGACGACGACGAACGGGTCGGGCAGGTCGTGGGTCGTCCCGTCGACGCTGACCTGCCCCTCCTCCATCGCCTCCAGCAACGCCGACTGCGTCTTGGGCGGCGCGCGGTTGATCTCGTCGGCCAGCACGACGTTCGAGAAGATCGGTCCCTCGGCGAACTCGAAGGCCTGTTCGTGTTCGTTGTACACGTTCGACCCGGTCACGTCGGCCGGCAGGAGGTCGGGCGTGAACTGTACGCGTGTGAAGTCGAGCCCCATCGCCTCCGCGAGGACCCGCGCCGTGACGGTCTTCCCGGTCCCTGGTACGTCTTCCAGTAGCACGTGCCCTTTCGCGACGACCGCAGAGAGGACCTCGTGCAACACGGACCGCTCGACCACGGCGGCCTCCTCGATTCGCTCGACGACTGCGAGGCAGGTCTCGGCAGCTGCCTCGACGGTCATCCCCCCAGACTGGTCAGCCATGTGAAACGCCTCGTCGTCCGTCCCCATCAATCCACGGCTTCGCCGACGACGTAGCCACGGAGCGGGACGAGCAACACCAGCACGCCCAGCACTGCAAGCGCCGCCGCCAGCAGTATCGGACGCTGGCCTGCGACCGTCGTCCGCAGCAGATCCAGCAGGCTCAGGCCGACGACGGCGACGACACCGACGCCGAGGACGATCAGCGCGTGGAACAGTTCGAGCCGTCGCGTCTCCGGCATGTGACCGAGTTCGGCCGTCACACCGAGCCCGAACGCGGACACGTCCCAGACGACCATCGCGACCGCCGCGGTCGCGAGGACGACCGGTCCCGGCAGACCGACCAGGGCGGTCCCGATCGTCGCGACGACCATCCCGCCCGCCGCGAGCGCCGGTCCGCCCGCCCGTGACGGCAGGACACCGACGTACTCGGCGAGGACGAGCGTCCAGCCGAGCAGGTAGAGCGCGATCGGACCGACGATCACCAGCACGATCGCGACGAAGGGCGGGAACGGGATCGGTAACAGGGAGAACGTGAACGGGAGCATCCCGATCGTCAGGAACAGGCCAGCGACGAAGGGGGCGATCACGCGATTGGACGTCCTGTCGACCGGCCGCGTGAGCCGCCGAAGGAGCAGTGCGACGACGCCGCCAGCGAGGGCCAGCAGTCCGATCCCGAACACCGTGACGACGACGGGTGCCGTCGAGAGCGCCCGAAACAGTGTCGCAACCGGCGGCACAACCCCGTATAGCAACGAGAACACGCCGAAGATCGCGAGGCCAACGGTGACGATCACGCCGGCCACCGACGCGAGCGCAACGAGTGTGCTGGCCAGACGAAGCCTCCCCAGAGTGGTGTCGACAGCGTCCCGTTTCGACCGAGGCGTCAGCTGCCGGATCGGCAGCCAGCGCAGTCCGAGCCTGAAGCAGAATGCCGCGACGAAGACGAACACGAGGAAGAGGACAAGGGAGACGGTCGGCTGGGTCGATCCCGACACGACCGCTCGAACGAGGAAGACGGACAGGGCGAGCACGGCGACGAAGAACCCCCAGAGGAGGATCGACAGGTACGTCATCCCTTCCTGAAACAGGGCGGGACGCACCGATTCCGCTGAGGCCGTGTCCGTCCAGCTACTCGCGAGCGCGACCATCGCAGTCGCGAAGCCCGCGAACAGCAGGCCGTAGGCCGGACTTACGAACACCAGGAGACCGAGCCCGCCGACGAGTGCGGTGCCGGCGGGCAGGAAGATCACCTGTCCGATGAACAGCGACACGAACCGCTCGCGGTTCAGCAGCGCCATCCCCGCGGTCGTGAGCCCGGTGGCGGTCGCGAGCCCGAGCGTTAACTGGCCGAGCCCGGCACAGGAGGGGATGATCAGTTCGGGGATCCAGCCGTCGATCCTGATACCCCAGGCCCACGGACACGTCGTCGCGACGACCAGGAGCCCGAACACCAGCACCGAGGCCACGGTCAGACTCGTCGCCCGCGGTCGCCCCTCGTCGCCCAGCGCCGTCGGGCGGTCGAGGCGGGGGCCGAACAGCGCCATCTAGCGGGCACCCCCTTTCGTGCCGACCTGGCCCTGCCCCGGCAACCGCGCGTCCGCGGCGAAGGCGTACTCGAGTGCGAACGGCAGCGGCGTCCCGCGCCGCCAGTCCATCGTCCGTGCACCGGTCGCCTGACACCGCGCGAGCCTGGTGTAGCGCTGGACCTGCTCGAACTGACCGCTGACGGTGTTGTCCGTCACCACGTCCGGCGAGAGGACGACGCCGGGGAACCCCTGCGAGCGCCACGTCTCCAGGGCCGTCACCGGCAGGTCGTCCAGGAGCGGAGAGAACAGCGCCAGCTGGGCACCCGGCGGCGTCAGATCGAGCAGTTCAGTCAGCTGTCGATCAGTGTCGCCCGATCGCCCAGTCGCTTCCGTCGCGTCGCGGAACACGTCGACCGCCTGCGAGCGCTGGCCCTCGCCGCCGGCCGGTGGCAACCAGTGCAGGCCCGCCGGGCCGGGCCCGTCGTCTCCGATCACCGCGACGCCGACCTCGTGGCCCGAGCCCAGCAGGTCACGGACCGCGTGGGTCGCCGCGTAGGCCGACAGTTCGACCGCCGTCGGCCGACCGGGGCCGGGCGCAGTCCTGCTCACCGTCCGGGCGTCGACGACGACCACGACCGTCGCGGCCAACCGGCGCTCGTAGTTGACGGTCGCGAGCTCGTTTCGCTTGGCGTAGTTGCGCCAGTCGATCCGTTTGGCGTCGTCGCCCCGACGGTACTCCCGCGTCGAGTGGAAGGTCAACCCGGGGCCGGGATCGCTGGTGGTCAACTGCCCGACGAACTGCGATCCCTGGTCGTCGATCGGCGGTGCCTCGGCGTCCAGCCGACAGACCAGTTCGGTGCTCCCCTCGACCGGCGGCCGCAGCGTCGACACGCTCGCGCCGCCGAGGCTCCGGATGCGGACCCGCGGCGGCTCGAAGTCGTGGACGCCCCTGCGGGCGACGACGACGTACTCCAGGGTCGCCGACTCGCCGGGTTCCAGTGTCACGCCGGTTCGTGGCGAGCCCCGCATGACCGCCAGGTCCTCTGGGACGGCGTCGACGACGCGAACGTCCGAGAGGCCGTGTTCGCTGTCGTTGGTCACTGTCAGGGTCACGTGGACCGGTGTGCCCGGCGGGACCAGGTCCGGTTCAACGCGGCGAGTGACCCGAAGCGTCGCGTCGACTGGACCGCTCGTAGCGAAGGCGAACCCGAGGTACGAAAGCGGGACGAGCGCGGCCAGCAACAGCGCGCCGCTGCGGGCGGCCAGCCCGACGACAGCCAGCAGCGTCGCTGCCGCGACCGCACCGCGCCAGCGCGTCGACGACTGATTCATCGGCTCCCCTCCCTCGTGACGAACAGGTCGCTGTCCTCGTCCGACGTGTTGTCGCCGACAGTCGTCTCGTCGCGTGAATCCGGCGACCCCTCTCTTTCGCCGGAAGCCGTCTCGTCCTGTCTCTCCAGCGACCGTTCGTCCGCAGTCGTGTCGTCGTCGACGTCGATCGGGACCTCCTCGCCCGGGGGTCGGGGGCCCCGCGCCGTCGCGAGCGGGTCGCGGGCACGCTGGACGCGTCCGTCGACGCCCCGCTGGAGGTCTTCGACTCTCGGCTGGACGACCGGGACCGACCGCGGCGCGTTCTGTCCGGGCACGTCGGGAATCGCCCCGTCGGCAGCCTCGGCGATGGCCTGTACCGCCACCTGGAGTCGACGACGAACCACTCGCTCTGGGAACAGCCACGCCTCGATCCGCTCGCGCAACGACAGCGGCGGCGGTGCGATCGACGGCGCGAGCACGGCCGCAGCCCTCCGATCACCCGTCCAGGTGCCGTCGTCGATCGCGTCCTCGACAGCGTCGCGATCGCTCTCGCCCAGTGAGAGCGCGTCGGCCAGCGCCCGCCGGAGGACCGGGCGAACGGTCTCGTACCCTGCTTCGGTCGTCCCAGCGGACCGGGCCGCGTCGCCGGCTTCCGCGAGAACCGCTGCGAACGACTCCCCCGAGAGCGTGTCGTCACGGTCCGTCCGCTCGGGTGCCAGATCGAACAGCGCACCGTCGTCGGTCCAGGGCGGCCGGAGCACCGTCGAGTCGCCCGCCCCCGGCGTTCCCAGCAGCTTCCAGATCGCCGCGACGACGCCGAAGATCGCCAGGAGTGCGGCGAAGGCCGCCACGCCCGTCCCGGGGGAGCCGGCACGGCCGACCAGCAGCGCGACCGCACCGAGGGCGATCGTCGCGAGGCCGATCCCGGCAGCGAGTCGCGTCACTTCGACCCCTCCTCGTCGTCGAGGATCGCAGAGAGGGCCGCGTTCGCGCGCTCGACTTCCCGTTCGGTGAGCGACTGGTCGCCGTACTCGACGGCCCTGAACGTGTCCGTCAGCTCTTCGACCGGCTCTGCTGGCATCCCGCGGTCGATCGCCCGCCGCGAGACCTCGCCGGCCGTCCGACGGGGCCACTCCGAGCGGACGACACGGCGGGCGAAGCGCCGCCACAGTTCTCGGAACCGGGCACGGGGCGTCCGTGACTCGTCGGTCGAGCGCTTCGTCGTCCGGGACTCGGACGCCTCGTCCGGCTCGTCGGACCGGTCGAACAGCCGACGCGGCGTCGAAAGCAGCGCGCGGACGAGGGAGACGAGTCGTCCGGGCAGGCCGGTGATCCAGCCGCCTGCGTCGGAGAGTGACGACGACAGTAACCGATCCCACATCGTCTGTAATCTGCTTTCGAGTCCGTCGATCACCGACTCGATACGGCCCGTCAGCCACAGCGTGTCGCTGAACAGCCGATTCCCCAGCCGGCCGACGTTGGTTCCGAGGGCCGACACGGAACTGGTCGCGTCGTGATCGCTCCGGACGAAGGCAACGAGGACGACACTGATCACGATCAGCGCCACCACCGCGAGGAGTCCGGTCCCGCCGGCGACGAGGTAGCCGGCCGCGAGCGCGTAGACGGCCGCGACCGTGAGCAGCCCGCCAACGAGTCCGCGCCGTCCCGAGTGCGCGTAGCCGGCGGCCGGAATCCCGAACGTCACGCCAGCGAACAGGAGTGCGAACAGCACCGTCGGTGCGAACGCCAGCACGGCGAGGGAGGTCGCCGTCTGGTCGGCCGCCTCGACGGTGACGACCGTCGTCGGGTCGATCGGGAGCGTCATGGGAACGGTCCCGTCGTCGTCGGTCTCGCCGATCGATTCACCGTCGACCGTCACCGTCGCGTCCGTCGCTGGCCGGTCGCCCAGACGCGCCACGACCGTGGCGTCCTGCCCCGGGAGCGGCAGCATCGAGGCCGGCTGTACAGACGCGGTCAGCCGGAGGACGACGACCTGTCGCACGCTCCGGAAGTCGCCGCGGGACACCGCGACACGGAGGGTCCCGTCGCCTTCTTCGGGCGCACTGATCTGTGCCCGCCCGCCCTCGTCGGTTCGAGCCACGCGCTGGCCGTCGACTTCGACCACTGCGTCGGGTACGGGGTTCCCCCGGATGGTCGCCCGGATCGTCGTGTTCTCACCCGGATAGGGCTGGCCCGCGACAGAGATGTCGATCCGGCCCCGGACCGGGTAGCTCCCGGTCCCGTTCGTCTGCTGTTGCTGTGCCCGGATGCGGATCTGGCTCTCGCCCACTGCCCCGAACGGCCGAGTGGTGGCGGTCGAGGCGACCGAGCCAGTCGCGAGCGAGGACTGAGCCCCGCTCTCCGGAACCGATACGCCACCGCCCGTCGACGAGGTCGCGCGACAGCGACCGCCGCTGGGCAGTTCGACACTGATCTGGAGTTGCCGCTCGTAGGGCACCGTTCCCACGACCCGTCCGTTCTCGTCGGTTCGGCCCACGGACTCGCCGTTGAACCAGACGGGGCTGTCCTGCACCGGTTCCTCCTGGTACCGGATCGTCGCAGTAACCGGCTGTCCGGGCGCCGGTTCCTCCGAAAGCAAGATGACGCAATCGGACTCCTGGTTCCAGAAGTCGAGGGCCGGCGGCCCCGGTCGCGGTGCTGCCGCCGGCATGGCGAACGCCGCCACGAGCAACCCGAGCGCGCAGAGTCCGACGAGGAGTCCCTGCCGAGCCGTCACCCCGTCCGGGTCGGATCCTTCGGTCGATTGCATACTGTGTTCGGACCGCTCGCTGCCGACAGCGGAGGGACGGCCCTCGTGGCGGGGAGCCACGTCCGGCGGCGAGCGGCGTTCCTAATTGACGTGTTGGCGTCCGATGCAAAGAAATCCCCGGTCGACGGGGGAATCGGAACAACCGATAGGTATTTTCAGAACCACACCCAACCGGGGATCATGCGCGTGCGTGAGTGGGAGGACATCCTCGAAGACGTGGTCGAATCGAACGCCGACCCAGGCGGCTGGCGAGCCGTTGGTGGAGACCGCGACAGCGGCATCGGCGAAGACCTCTACGTGGGCCACCCGGCAGTCGGCGTCTTCCAACTCAAGACCTACGCGAAGAACCCCTACGAGGTACAGGGGATCGGATCGCAGGTCGCACGTCGGATCGACGACGAACTCGACCCGCTGTTCCCCGAACGCGGGACCGGCGGGTTCGGCGTCCAGCAACCGGCCGAGGACGAAGACGACGCCGAGGAGAAGGTCAAGAACCTCGCGACCGTGCTGGAGACCCACGCCGACGCCCCGACGACCCCGGACGCGCTCTTCGAAGACGTGATGGACGCCGTCGACTCGCCGGCCTACGGCCCGATGGACTTCGATCACTACGACCGGCCCGACCGGCTCGACGAGTTGCGTGATACGTTCGAAGAGGCCGAGGAACTGCTCGAAGCAGAGTTCGACGACGTGGTCGACGACAGCGTCGACCGGGGCATCCACTGATGCCGAGCGAAGTGCGGGCGGAGCGATGACAGCCGACGACCTGACGGGAACGGCCGAGTCGGCCGTTCGATCGTACTACGACGCCCTCCGCAACGAACGGCCGCTCGGCTCCTTCTTCGCCACCGGCGATGTCGTGAAGTTCGGGATCAGTGAACAGCTGGTCGGTGGCGACGCGGTCCGGGAGGGCCTGCGCGAGCAGACCAGAACGACCACCGACTGGGTCGTCGAGAGCGACGCACTTCGGGTCACCGAGCGGCCCGGTCACGCCTGGTTCGCCGACCGCGTGACGATGGGCTGGACCGACACGGAACGCCGGATCCGCTACGAGTTCGACACGCGCTGGAGTGGCACGCTGGAGCGGCGAGCAGCGGACGGCAGCGAACCGACTGGCGAGAGAGAACCAGCGACGAACGACGACGCGCCGTGGCGCTTCGTCGGCATGCACGTCTCGACACCGGGTGAGCTGTGATGGTCGGCCCCTCCGTCAGCGACGACGACCGCGATACGTTCCTGCTACAGTTCCGCGTCGGCTTCTCGCTGCTGGTCGGCGTCTCGATGGCGCTGGTCGCGCTCAACGGTGCAGCGTCGCTCCCGTTGATAGTCGGTGCGGCGGCCGGCGGGACCGGGGTCGGTGCAGTCCTCGCCTGGTGGGTGTTCCCCGACAGTATGGCACTGGGATACGACAGGCGTCGCCGATAATCACTGCGATAAAACGACCGACTGCCAGTCAGCCCTCGTGTTCGATGCCGTCGAGCATCGTGAACACGTGCTCTTCCTCGCCAGAGAGTTGCTGCGGGTAGATCCCGAGCGCGACGATGTAGTCATCCTGGTGTTCGACTCTCGTGATGTGGACGGACACGTCGACCGACGAACCGCTCAGCTGGGCCGACCCGTCGTACTTCTCGACGGCGGTCTCCTGGCCCAGAACAGTCTGGGTCCGGTTGTCGACCTGCTGACCGACGGTCAGCCCCTCGTACTGGGAGCTAAAGCGGGAGAGGAGTTGCCGCCCGGACATGTCGCTGATCGGGTTGAACGACTGTCCCGCGACGCTCACCTCGGGACTGGAGAAGGTCACGAACACGGCGGCACGCTGCTCGCCGAGGAGCCCGAGTTCGACCGACCGCTCGTACATCGCGAGTTCGTTCGTCACGTTGACCTGCCGTGTCTGGCCCGCGACAGTGAACTCCCGGGAGACGTTCTGTGTCCGGAGCTGTGACTGCTCGTAGCCGGTCTCGGACAGCGCCTGCTCGCCGACCGGCGCGGGTTCTGCGACGAACGAGAGCGCCTCGTCGCCCGTGATGAAGCCACAGCCGGCAGTCGAAGTCACGATTGCGACTGTCAGCAGTACCGTGAGTTTTCGCATACACCTGCCTGGCTGTCGGTTCGTATATGTCTGGTGGCCTCTCGCACCGACTGTCGGAGACGTTTGCCCGGCGATCGTACGACGGCGCGCGTTCGATCCGGGACAGAGCGACAGTAATCCGTCTCAGGCCTCGACCCGTCGGAGCCACGCGGCCGGGTCGTCCAGTTCGTCGTCCGTCGGGAGGTTCTCCGGACGGTCCCAGACGACACTCGCCCCGGCGACACCGCGCTCGTCGGCGACGGCATCGAAGAAGGCCTTCCCTCGCTCGTACTGGCGACGCTTCATCCCCAGCCCGAGGAGTCTGCGGACCAGTTTGGCGACCGGTCCCTGCCCGCCGCGGCGCTCGTCGAGTTTCCGCCGGAGATCGTCGAACTCGTCGTCGAACGCGCGGTCCATCACGAGTTCTGCGTACCCCTCGACGGCCGTCATCGTCGTGTCGAGTTCGCCGAGCGACGCGCGATTGAGCGACCCCTCGGTGAGGGCATCGATCGCTTCTTCCATGTTCGATTCGAGATGGTCGGAGAGCCACGGCGCAGCGCCGAACTCCGCGGCGTGGGCGACCTCGTGGAAGGCGATCCAGCGCCGGAAGCGGTCGGGCTCGACCGCGAGCATCGCTGCGACGCGCTCGATGTTCGGGTGGACGAAGTACAGCGCGTGGTCGTCACCGTCGGCCAGCAAGAGCGGGTCGTACTGACCCAGCACGTTCCTGCCGAGGAAAGAGAGTGCGAAGGCCATCGAGCCGGTGTTGGCCATACGGGCGACACCCGGCATGAGTTCGGCCTGCTGCTCGATCGGGCGCATCACGCGCTCGAACGTCTCGATGTTGGCGTCGATCCAGTGGTGTCGGTTCTGAATTTCGACGGTCTCGGGCAGGTCGAACCCGAGATCCGCGACCTTCCGGACCCGATCGCGGGCGTCGCGCACGTCGGTGGCGTACGCCCGCTCCTGTCGGTCCGTCAGAGCCAGCGAGCCGGAATCGGTCGAACTCTTGGCCGCGTCGGCGACGGCGGTCCAGTCGATCGGCCCGTCACCGGACGCCCCAGCGACGGCCTGGACACTGCGATACAGTCCCATACCCGAACAAGTGGGTGAGACGGGATAGGCCTTCTCCCTCCAGCGATAGTCGTCAGGTCCGGTCGGTCGTACCACGACCCCGACGGTACCGTCGCACGAGCCACAGGATGACCAGGGCAGCCGTAAACAGCGCGATCGGGTGACGACCCAGTTCCCGGGCCACGGACACGGCGACACCCGTTGGGTTGACGTCGAACGACCGGAGTTCGAATCCATCGGGATCACCGGGCGTCCACCTGGGGGCAGGTTCGAGCGTGGCGACACGCTGGCCGTCCACCTCGACGGCGACGGTTACCCCAGTCGTCGACAGCAGCGGTTCGAGTCTGTCGCGCTGGTCCGCCGGGAGCGACCGGAACAGCGAGAGGGCCGCACCGAGCGACGGGCTATCGACGGTGACGGTGTCGTCCGTCGCCGTGATTCGATACTCGGTCCCGTCTCGCGTCAGCGTGAGGTCTGCGTCGATCGCGATCGGTGCCTGCGGCGGGGACTCACTCTTGCTCACGGGTCGTCACGCGGACCGTGCCGTCGAGACGCCAGCGTGCATGCTTCGTGTCCTCACCCGTGCCGCTCGGCACGTCGACTTCCATGTCTTCGAACTCGTAGGTGATTTCGGCGTTCCGACCGGTCAGGCGGTCGTAGAGACCGATCGCCAGTTCTGGCCACGTCGTCGTTTCGTCGATCTGCTCCTCGGGGGAATCTGTTTGACTCACGCCGAATTGTAGAACAGGCTACTACTTAATGGCGTACCCAAACTGGATCGGCGTGTCGAGAAAGACGGGTATCGAAACTACACCGCATCAAATTCGACCGGCTGTTCGTCACCGCCCAGCATCGCCCGAGCAGCCAGTGCCGCCACCACGGAGAGGACGACCGAGAGGACGACCAGACCGAGGATCGAGCGTCCGCCGCCGTCTGCTGGCTCACCCCCGTCGCTGTCCTCCTCTGCCTCGGTGGACCCGCTGTAGGGTGCGTTGTTCGTGATCGTCGCGTCGTCGACGTGGAGTTCGAGAAACGTGAATTTCACCATACCTGTAATTTCGGCAGGCCGTCACTTAGGAATTCGGCCGCGCATCGACAGACAACGTTCATAATCTGGGGCGGTAAAGTGCGTGACATGGACGACGAGCGACGCGAGTTCCTGGAAGCACTCCTCGAAACGGCGGCCCCATCGGGCTACGAGACGGCTGGCCAACGAGTCTGGATCGACTACGTGAGCGAGTTCGCCGACGAGGTCCGGACTGACGACTACGGCAACGCCGTCGCAGTACTGGACGGCGGCGGAGACACAGAAGTCGCGCTGGCGGGCCACGGGGACGAGATCGGATTCATCGTGCGGGACATCACCGACGACGGCTTCCTCCGGATCGGGCGGATCGGTGGCTCGGACAGCACCGTCTCGCGGGGCCAGCACGTGACGATTCAGACTGCCGACGGCACCGTCGACGGCGTCGTCGGCCAGACGGCGATCCACCTCCGGGAACCGGACGGCGACGACGTTCCCGACGTGAGCGAGCAACACGTCGACATCGGGGCCGAAGACGGTGACGAAGCAGCCGAGCGCGTCGACCGTGGGGACCCGATCACCTTCGACCAGACGATCAGCGAACTGGCGAACGGTCTCGTCTCGGCGCGAGGGATGGACAACCGGATCGGTATCTGGGCGGCCGCGGAAGGCCTTCGGCGCGCGGCCGAGCGCGGGACCGACGCGACCGTCTACGCCGTCTCGACGGTCCAGGAAGAACTCGGTGTTCAGGGTGCGAAGATGGTCGGGTTCGATCTCGACCCGGACGCCGCGATCGCCATCGACGTGACCCACGCGACCGACCAGCCGGACTCGCCGGGCAAGAAATCGAGTGGGGTGGCGCTCGGCGACGGCCCGGTCGTCGCGCGCGGGAGCGCGAACCATCCCGTCCTCGTCGACGCCGTCCGGGAGACCGCCGGTGCCGAAGACATCGACGTACAGCTACAGGCGACCGGGATCAGGACCGGAACAGACGCCGACGCGTTCTACACATCGCGGGGCGGGATCCCGTCGCTGAACGTCGGTCTGCCGAACCGCTACATGCACACGCCCGTCGAAGTGATCGATCCGGCTGATCTGGACGTGCTGGCCGACCTACTGGCCGGCTTCGCCGATCGAGCCGCGTCGTTTGCCCCCTTCAGCGTCGACCTGTAGCCGGGCGACAGTCGGTTCGCGGTCGTCGAACCGAGCGACAAGCGGTACGTTTATGCACCCGTCGCCAGCCCGTTGGGGTATGAGTGGACGACCGCTCGACGTTCTCGAAGCGTCACTGGGCGAAACTGTCACCGTACAGCTCAAGGGCGGCGAACTGTACGAGGGAGAGCTTGCAGGCTACGATCAACACATGAACCTCGTTATCGAAGACGAAGACACAACGATTATACGCGGCGACAACGTCGTCTCGATTAGTCCATGACTGGCGCAGGAACCCCAAGCCAGGGCAAGAAGAACACGACGACACACACGAAGTGCCGTCGTTGCGGCGAAAAGTCCTATCACACGAAAAAGAAGGTCTGTTCGGCGTGTGGCTTCGGTAATTCGGCCAAACGTCGAGACTACGAGTGGCAGAGCAAATCCGGCGAATAAACTGAACATGCACGAAAAGTGCGGCGTTGTCGGTATCGCACTCGAAGACCGTGCCGCCGCCCGACCGCTTTACTACTCCCTCTACGCCCTCCAGCACCGCGGCCAGGAATCGGCCGGCATCATCACCCACGACGGCTTCCAGCAGCACAGCCACGTCGAGATGGGGCTGGTCGGCGACGCCTTCGGGCCCGACGACCTGGAGTCGCTGAACGGCCCCAACGGCATCGGCCACGTTCGCTATCCGACCGCGGGAAGCGTGGACTCGTCCTGTGCACAGCCGTTCTCTGTCTCGTTCAAGTCCGGATCGCTCGGTCTCTCGCACAACGGCAACCTCGTCAACGCCGGCGAGATCCGTGACGAACTGGCCAACCTCGGCCACGCCTTCACGAGCGACGGTGACACCGAGGTCATCGCACACGACCTGGCGCGCAACCTCCTCGAAGCCGATCTCGTCCGTGCGGTCAAGCGGACGATGTCGCGCATCCACGGCTCGTACGCGCTGACCATCATGCACGACGACACCGTGATGGGCGTCCGAGATCCCGAGGGCAACCGCCCGCTCTGTATCGGGAAACTCGACGACGGCTACGTTCTCGCCTCCGAGTCCGCCGCGATCGACACGCTCGACGGCGAACTCGTGCGCGACGTCGAGCCGGGCGAACTGATCGTCCTCCACGACGACGGCACCGGCTTCGACTCCTACCAGCTCGTCGAGAAGGAGCACTCCGCGCACTGCTTCTTCGAACACGTCTACTTCGCGCGACCGGACTCGACCATCGACGACAACCTCGTCTACGAGGTCCGGCGGGAACTCGGCCGCAAACTCTGGGACGAGTCAGGCGTCCAGAGCGACGTCGTGCTCCCGGTGCCCGACTCCGGGCGCGCCTTCGCCTCGGGCTACGCCGAAGCGGCCCAGGAAGACGGCGCGGACATCGAGTTCGCCGAGGGGCTGATGAAGAACCGCTACGTCGGCCGGACGTTCATCATGCCGACGCAGGACGAGCGCGAGCGCGCGGTGCGACTCAAACTGAACCCGATCAAATCGACCATCGAGGGCAAGACCGTGACGATCATCGACGACTCGATCGTCCGCGGGACGACCTCGACGCAGTTGATCGAACTCCTGAAAGACGCCGGCGCGGAGGAGGTCCACGTCCGAATCGGCGCACCGGCGATCATCTCGCCGTGTTACATGGGGATCGACATGGCGACTCGCGAGGAACTGATCGCGGCCGACAAGTCCGTCGAGGAGATCCGCGACGAGATCGAGTCGGACTCGCTGTCGTATCTGTCGATCGACGCCGTCGCCGAGACGCTGGCGAAGGGTCACGAAGACCTCTGCCTCGGTTGTGTCACCGGCGAGTACCCCTACGAGATCGAGGGCGAAGAGACCGATCGCGACGTGGAGCGGCCGGTCATCGGCGATCAGACGGTCGAAGCCGACGACTGATTCGACGCCACTCGGTATTTTGAGCACAGGTCGAACTGGTCGTTTGATCGCGAGCTATGGTGAGCGATAGCGGCGTGCTACTGAACAGTCTGCGGAGGCGCGCGCTGTCGCGAGCGACAGCGAGCGACGACATTGTGCGAGGGACGACGGAGCGACCGCAGGGAGCGATGGAGTCGGTTGGGGAGGGGTGTGGTACGGTGCTGTGCGGTCCGGCCCTGGTGTCCTCGTGAACGGAGTGAACGAGGGCTCAGGAGTCGAGCGAAGCGAGTCTCCTGGTGGAATGAACGGGCGAGGGTCGTCTCGTGGCGTCTGCGGCGGCGCTATCCGAGTGGAACGAGGATAACCGTCGCAGACGCCGCCGAGCGGGCCGAGGGCGTTCAGTTCTCGGTCAGTGTAACAACTCAGGAGCGGGCCGAGGGCGTTCAGTTCTTCGCCACCCTCGCAGTACTGTGAGCGACATCATTCCGGACCGAGACAACCCGAACCACCGAGCAACTCGCACAAGTACAGCGCAGTCGATTCACTGTCGAGACCACCCAGGAGTCCAGAACAGATCTGAACCCCTAGAACACCCAGTACAGCATCGCGTAGACGACGATACCCAGGGAAAACGAGATCAGCCACAGTCCGGCAGCCGCCCTGCCGACCCGCGGGTGGGCCGTGTTCGGGAGTTCGGCGATCGAGTGACTGTAGGCCAGCAACAGGACGTAGTAGACGAGCGGGATACAGACGATCGCGAGCAGGATGTGGATCGCGAGGATCGGGAGGTAGACGAACGTCTCGACGACTGCCGGGCCGGCGAAGTCCGTCGGCCCCACTAACGAGACCCGATACAGGTACAGCACGAGGAAGGCGGCGAAGAGGCCAAACGTCGTCACCATGAGTTGCTGGTGGCGTCGGATCTCGCCGCGCCTGACGGCTCGAATCCCGGTGACGATCGTGCCGATCGCAGTGGCGCTAATCAATGCGTTGACGTGGGGAATCGCCGAGAGCAGGGAGTCGGGCGCGGCCGGCAGCGCCGTCGCAGGGCCGACTCGCAAGACCGCACCGAAGACGAGGGCGAGCGAGACGATCGTCAGGAGGGCAGTCAGTATGCCGGTTCGCTCACGGACTAGTCGTTCCATACCCGACCGTTCGACCGAGCGACCAAGGCGGTTGCGCTCCCGGAACGCCAGTTCGGCATCCTCGCACTCGTACTGTCGGGGCGAACAGGCCGTCCGACTGGGTGTGGTGGTCGATGCTCCGAGCGAGAATCGACGAGCTACGACGACGATCCCGAACTGCTTTGGCCCGGCCCCACCGAGAGCCATGCATGCTCGACGTTGGCGACACTGCACCCGAGTTCGAACTGCAAGATCAGAACGGCGAGACGGTCTCGCTCGCGGCCTTCGAGGGCCAGCGCGTGGTGCTGTACTTCTACCCGCGGGCCGACACCGAGGGCTGTACGATGGAGGCCTGTAGCTTCCGGGACGAGTGGGACCGGTTCGAGGGCCGCGACATCGCCGTCCTCGGGGTTAGCGACGACCCAGTCGAGGATCTCGACGACTTCGCCGAGAAGTACGAACTGCCCTTCCACCTGCTCTCGGACGAGGACGGCAGCGTCTCGACGGCCTACGACTCCTACGGCGAGAAGGACATGTTCGGCAACACCTTCGACGGCGTCTTCCGCAACACGTACGTCATCGGGCCCGACGGCCGGATCGAGTTCGCCTACGAGGGTGTCTCGCCGGAGGACCACGCCCAGGAGATTCTCGACGATCTGGAGTGAAAACCCAGTTTGAGCGACTGGAAAGCTTATGCGGCCTCTCCGACAGTTTCGAACGTGCCCTCTCGACGGACGTTCCTCCGAGCGGCTGCTGTCGGTCTCACCGCCGTCAGCGGCTGTCTCGGAACGACCGACGAACCGACAGCGAACACGGGGAGCGCTCCGACGACAGACACGCCGACCCCCACCGATAGCGAGACGGCCCCGAGGACGACATCGACCGACACACCGACGCCGGGGCCGGGAACCGTCGCCTGGCGTGCGAGTCTGTCCGGGACCGTCACCCGACCGGTTCGCGCCGGTGACAGACTCGTCGTAGGTACCGAAGAGGGCGTCGTCGCGGCCCTCTCGCGAACGGACGGCTCGGTACGCTGGTCGATCGACACCGGTGAGCCGGTGCAGGGCCGCCCGGTCGTCGAGAACGGCGTCGCGTACGTCGTCAGTGGCCAGTATGGACTGGGCGATCACCAGACCGTCCGCAGCGTCGACATCCACACCGGTGACGTGCGCTGGGAATTCGCGCCGGAGGACTGGTGGCTCGACGTCATCGGAGTCAGAGACGGGACCGTCTTCGTCGCTTCCAGCGACGACAACGTCCAATCGAGCGGACAGACGCTGTACGCTCGCGCAGTCAGCGACGGGTCGAATGAGTGGACCGCCGAGATCGGCGACAACGCCGGTGGTCTGCTCACCGACGACACTGTCTACGTCCCGTCCCGCACGCGTCTGGACGCGATCGCGACCGACGGCACGCGACGATGGTCGTACGAGGTCGGTGAGTACCAGTACAAGACCCTCGCGGTCGCTGGTGAGACCGTCGCACTGGTTAGTTCACCAGATCCGAGCGACCCGACGGTCCACGGCATCGACGCCACCACGGGCGACCGACGGTGGACGTTCGACGAGGACTGGCGCGCCTACACGACCATGGCCCACGGCGACCGCCTGTTCGTCGGCGATCAGAAACTCGTCGCGATCGATCCCGCGACCGGCGAGAGCGAGTGGGTGACGGACAAACAGGCCGCGCTGTACGACGTGCCCGTCGCAGACGGGACCGCCTACGTCGGGAACGAGACCCTCGGAGCCGTCTCACTGGACGATGGCAGCGTGGCGTGGCGAACCGAGATCGGTGCCGACCTGTCGCGACCAGTCGCACTCGCCGACAGAACAGTGGTGGTCCTCGGCTCCGCGGGCGACGAGCGGAACCGACGGCTACTGGGATTCGACACCAACACGGGCGACAGCGGCTGGACCTTCGAGGGCGAGCACGAACTGACCGAACCGATCACGGCAGACGGACGCGCGTACCTCGGATCGGGGAGCGACGTGCTGGCGCTCGCCGTGTGAGCCACGTCCGCCGCACGTAACTGAGCGCATACGACAGCGCGACGAGGTGACGCCGAACCGTCGAGGTCACCCCTCGTATTGCATCGACGCCATCTCCGGAGCGGCGTCTTGCTTCTCGAACCCACAGGACTCGTAGAACGCCACGAGGTCGTCCTCGCAGGAGAGAGAGAGCGTATCGACGTCGGCGAGATCCGGGTGGCCGGCGATCTCGTCGACCAACTGCTTGCCGACAGTCTCGTCGCGCACGTCCGCGTGGACGACGATATCGTAGATCTTCCCGTAGTAGACGAAGTCTGTGAGGACGCGTCCCCCCGCGACGAGTCGGTCGGTGCTGTCGACGAGGCCGACGAAGACGTCTGAGTTCGCCACGGCGCGCTCGACATCGTTCTCGGAACGATTCGCCCACCAGTCGTGGGTCTGGTAGCACTTGACCAGATCCTCGACGTAACCGCGGTGGTCAGTAACGACTGAGAGTTCCATGGCCCAAGGTTCGCAGCCAGCGATTTGGCAGTTGCGCACGCGTGTCGTCGATTGTCCCGTTTGGCGGTACCATGTCACAATAACGCACTTTGGCGACGTGCCCGCATCGTGTCGTATGTCAGATCCGTTCGGGAGGGCCGTCCGCGATCACCACCGCGGCGAGCGAAGGGAACCGCTGCTCGTTCGAGACGGCGACCAGACCGACGAGCATCCCATCGAGCGGTACTACTTCGGCGAGTTCGACACGACAGACGAGCACGGGCAGTGGCTGGAAAGCTGGCTCGACGGCCCGTTGGTCGATCTGGGTGCGGGCGCCGGGAAGCACGCACTGTACTTTCAGGAGAAATTCGAGACGATCGCGATCGAGGTCAGCGACGCGCTGGTCGAGACGATGAAAGAACGCGGCGTCGAGGACGCCCGCGAGGGCGACATGTTCGCCCTCCGCGACCAGTTCGAGCGCGACCGTTTCCAGTCGGCGCTGACGATCGGGACACAGCTGTGTCTCGCCGGTTCGATAGACGGCCTCCGCGAGTTCCTCGCCGACCTCGCTCACGTCACGGCCCCCGACGCGACCGCGGTGGTCCACAGCTACGACCCGATCGTCGACGCCACCGAGGAACTGCTGGGCTACCGGGCAGATCCGACGCCGGGACTCGCCCATCGCGTGATGACGTTCGAGTACGAGGGCGAGTCGAGCGAGATCCTGTACTTCCGACTTTTCAGTCCGGAGCGACTGCGAGAAGCGACGGTGGCAACCCCCTGGATCGTGGCAGACGTGGTCCGACCCAACTGGAGCGGGAGTTACCGTGCGGCCCTTCGGAAGGCGGGCCGCGAACCATGACGATGACAGCGAGTGCGGTCGACGGCTGCGGTGAGGTTAGAGCGTCCCGGTCCAGCCACACTCCGTGCAACTGCACAGGCCCTGTCCGTTCATCGTCGCCGCCGAACAGATCGGGCAGGCACTGGCGGGGCGGCCGCCGTCTGCGATGGCTTTGCCTGCCGCGGGCGGTGACTCTGCGGTGACGGGCAGTTCGGGATGGCAGTCGGTGCAGATCCACTCGATGGTCCGGTGGGTCATCGATTCGCCGTGGCGACGGTGTCGCCATACTTCGCGTACGTCGTTGGTGCAGTTCTCACATACCACCATGTTACCAGTACACATGGAAGAAGTACTAAAATCACTTTCCCTAATGTCGGGCGTAATCGGTGATATTCCTTAAGGACTGCAATAGATATCGACAAGACCTCGACGATCGAGTGCTAACGTCGGAAAAGGTACCAAGATCCGTTTATCGAGCTATCGACGATTCCCGTTGTGGGGCCGAACTCGCGGATCCACGGCGAGTAGTGTTGAAGTGGCGGAGTTCCCCGATTCGACCGCCGAGCAGGTGATCGACCGAGCCCGCCAGACGAAGACCGTGAGAGAACGTATCCTCGCCCCCAGCAGTAGCAGCAACGTCCAATTCCGGGAGGGAACGTCGTTCAACCCCAATCGTCTTCGAGCACGTGATACGACTGCTTGAGCCGCTCGGTGTACGCAACGTCGGACCACGTCTCCCAGCCGTACTCGGTGGTGTTCAGTTCTCCGTTCGTCAGTCCCGGGACTGCGTGCGTGATACTTGTCTCCCCGGATACGGCCGCTGCCTGTCCATCGCCATCCGGACGATACGTGGCTGCGCCGACGGAGACCGACTCGAACGACACCGTGTCGAGCCCGTCGTCCCACTCGGAGGCGATTCGCTGTTTCGTCGACGGATCCGCGACGTTGAGCAACACCCATGGGAGTCTGACCTCGATCGTCCGTGCGGAGGGGTTCACGTGAACGTCCGTCAGTGAATTGTACTCCGCTGCGGACGGATCGCCGTTCCCGAAGGTGAGCTGGCCGGTTTCGACGGCCTCGAACGGGACTTCCTCGCCCGTCGCTGGAACAGTGTAGCCAAGAGTTATCGGTTCACGAACGGGCACGAAGCCAGCGCTCCCGGTCCGATAGTCCGGTATCGGAAGGTCGGGGATAGTACCGAATTCGCGAGCGAACGCGTCGTACGACGACTCCACCAGCAACCGGGAGTTGGACTCGCCGGCGAGGTGGACCACGAAATCGGCGACGGCCGTCGCACCCGTATCGAGTGGCAGTGTCGTCGACTCGCCACGGACTCCGATGGTGAACAGTGCGTTCATCCGATCCCACGCGACTGGGTCTGACAGCTCGTCGAGGGTGAGGCGGAGTTCCAGTCCTTCCAGGCTATGCGAGACACGCAGCTCTTCGATCCGTCTGACGGGGTCGACACCGGACGTTGCCGCGGGCTCACTGACGGCTGCGTCGCTCCACTCCGAGCCGTTGCCGGACAGCGAGATGGCGTTGTCGGGGTCGAACGCCAGCAGGCCGAACCGCTGTTCCGGAGTCTCGATGTTCGACCAGTACGGCCGTCGACCCGGAACCGAGCGGGCGTCGAGATTCCACGTCCGTTTGAACCACTCGTTTTGCCACGCGAACGCGATTCCGCCGGCCGTGTCGGCTTCGACGATGTCCTCGTACATCGCCGCGACGATCTCGCCCTGTCGTTGCTCGGTGTGCTGGCCCTGGTCGCGGCCGTGGACGTCGCGGTGGGCGATCCCACGGGAACTCGGCACGCCGAACTCGGCGACGAGCAGTGGGTGCGCCGTCGCACTCACGAGATCGTTCAGATAGCCGGCGTAGCTGTTGGGTTCGCCGCGGTGGTCGACGTAGTCGACGTACTCGGGCGTCTCGTTGAGCAGGTCGGGATAATACGGGTAGACGTGATAGGCAGCGAACGTACCGGGAGAGAACTCTTCGGTCGTTGTCACGGTGTCGGGATCGACGCTGACCAGATCTTCGTTCACAAACGGCTCGTACGGATGGTCCAGGGGGTCCGTCGTCACCCAGTTCACGAACCCGACGGGCGCTTGCGAGTCGTACGTGTCTGTGTCGTGGGCAACTGTACCGTCCAGCCGCTCGGCGAGCCACCGCTCGAACGGACTCCCATCGCTCTCCAGATACGTCCCCGTGTACGAGCCATCGCCGAGGGCGTCGTTCGTGGCCTCGACGACATCCGGCGGCCACTCGACACCGAACAGATACCCCAGGAGCCAGTCGTGCACGTCAGCGTCGTAGTCCCCACTTGCGTGGCCCCGCCGTTCGGGGAGCGTCGTCGAACCGTGCACGGCGTCGACGGTTCGTCGGAGTTCCCGGTCTACCGTCCCGGAGATCTCGGTCACGTTGCTCGCCTCGACCATCGGCTTGTGTGAGACCCAGGTCCCCTGTAGCAGATAGAGCGGGTCGGTGGCGTCGGCATTGTAGGCCGCCAGAGCGCGGTAGAACTCCGGTGGATGGATCGTATAGGTCCGTATGACGTTGGCGATCGCGCCGATATCGGCGAGCCATCGGTCGTACTCCGCCCGTGTAATCGCGGCTGACCCGGGGAAGTAGCCGGGCTTTGCCATCCCGATGTTGAGGCCACGGACTTTCAACGGTTCGTATGCCCCGTCGACCAGGTGTTCGAACCCCCCGTTGCGAACGCGTACATCTCTCGGGTCCGCTTCGTCATCGGAACAACCAGCGACACCAGCCGCTCCAGTGACGCCCACAGTCTGCAGAAACCGACGGCGGTCCATACACTTACTAGCGTCTTACCTACCATTACTCCAGCGTCTCGGTCTGGGGCGTCAGGACGAAGCGATCGACCATATCATCCGTGATACTCGCTGCAGATGATTGATTACCTTACAATCGAAATGAGGGACAATGACCGACTCGGACGCCGATCAACACGGCGAACTCCAGATCCTGTACGTGAACGACGACGGGGGATTCGCCGAGTTGGTACGGAGGAAACTATCGAGCAGTCACGCCGAATTCGATATCGCGACCGCCAGCAACACCGAGGAGACACTCGACCGGCTCTCGTCTTCGGCTATCGACTGTGTCGTCACCTGCTATTCTCTCCCGGACACGACCGGAATCGACCTGATCAGAACGATCCAGTCCGAAGGATACGACCTCCCCACGATCCTGTTCACTGGCCGCGATAGTGAACGGGTTGTCAGGGAAGCGACGGAAGCGAACGCAGTCGAATACATACCGATCCAGGCGACCGAAGACAGTTTCTCTCTGCTCGGCAATCGAATACAGACACTCGTCGAAGCGGCCCGTGATCAGAAGCTAGCCGGGCAGATGTCCGACCGCTTCCAGCGGACGCTCGAGCGGGCAACTGACGCGATTTACGCAGTCGACGACGAGTGGCGTGTCGAGTACATAAACGAGAAGATGGCACAGCGAGTCGACCGGAACCCGGAAACAGTGGTCGGTACCGTACTCTGGGAGGAGTTCCCGTCGATAGTGGGAACCGAACTCGAGGACCGGTATCGGACTGCGATGGAAACCGGTGACTCGGTGACCTTCGAGCAGTATCTCGGTGCACCGTTCGATTACTGGGTCGAGGTTCGTGTCTTTCCCGACGAAGACGGACTGTCCGTGTTTTCACGCGAAATCACGGACGAACGCGAGCACGAACTGGAACGGGAGCGCAGTGAGACGATTCTACAGAACATCCACGATATCGTCCTGATCGTCGACAGTGACGGCGTCGTACAGTTCACGAATGCGGCCGCGGAGCGACAGCTTGCGGGTCACGACGACACACAGCTGGAGGGACAGCCACTGGCCGACGTTGTTGGCGACCGAGTCTCCGAGGCCGGCGCTGAACGCTTCTCGAACGCGGTCGTATCGTCACTCCAGCAGCTCAACAGCGATGGCGGCGTCACCGGGCTGTACGACTCGGACCTGCGACTCGAATTCGACAGTGCGCACGGAAAGCGAACACTCGACGTCCGCTTTACGCCGTTCGAGCGCCCGGAGAACGACCACGTCCTCGTCGTCGGACGGGACGTGACAGATCAGAGTGAGGCAACCAGACAGCTAGAGCGGGAACGAGATGCGCTGCAGGAACTCCAGCGTGTCATGGCCGAAAGCGATATTTCGGCGGACACGCGTCTCGAGAAGCTACTCGAGGTCGGCTGTCGGACACTGGGCCTCGAGATCGGCATCGTCTCGCGAATCGAGGGCAGTGATTACACTGTCAGAGCGGTCCACGCCCCGGACGCTGATATGAACGCTGGCGATCGGTTCGACCTCGGATCGACGTACTGTTCGGAAGTAGTCGCCGAAGACAGGGTCTGTGGGTTCGCCGACGCGGCTGCCGATGGCAGGGAATCCCACCCGGCGTACCGCGAATTCGATCTGCAATCGTACATCGGTGCGCCGCTGGTCGTCGATGGCGCACGCTACGGGACGATCAACTTCTCGAGCCCGACGACCCGGGCCAGCGCGTTCGGCGCACTGGAGCAGACGTTCGTCGAGTTGCTGTCGGGGCTCGCTGCGAGCGAGATATCGAGAGACCGGAGCCGACAGGGGCTGGAGCGTCAGGATTTCCTGTTCGAGCGCATCCAGGAGACGGCAGATATCGGGATCTGGGAGTACGCCCCGCAAAGGGGAGAGTTACACTGGTCCGAGGGTGTTCGTCAGATCCACGGTGTCGACGACGACTTCGAGCCGTCGCTCGACGACGGGTTCGAGTTCTACCATCCGGACGACAGAGCGACGATACAGTCGGCCGTCGAGCGGACGCTCGAAGCGGGAGGATCGTACGACCTCGACCTCCGTATCGTCCGACCCGGCGGCGAGGTGCGCGATGTCCGCACGCAGGGAGAACGAGTCGACAGCACCCAGCAGGGTGGCGCCGTACTACGAGGCGTTATGCAGGATATCACGGAGCGAAAACAGAGAGAACGCGAGTACGAAGAACTCGCGGGGGAGTACGAGGCACTGCTCGAGACCTCGGGAGACGCCATATTCCTGGTCGATGTCGAGACGAGCGGTGAACAGCCGAGGTTCGAATTCTCCACCCTCAGTCCGGGCTACGAGACACAGACCGGACTCACGACTGCAGAGGTTCGCGGGCAGACGCCGCGCGAAATCTTCGGCGAAGAGGCGGGCGGCGAAGTCGAATCGAACTACCGCCAGTGTGTCGAGCGCCGTGAGCCGATCTCGTACCGTGAGGAGCTCGACATCGACGACGACGCACGGTTCTGGGAAACCAGTCTCGCCCCGGTTATCGTCGACGGCGAGATCGTCCGAATCGTCGGTATCGCGCGGAACGTGACCGAACAGGTCGAGCGAGAGCGAACCCTCGAGGTGACGAACCAGCGGCTGGAATCACTCATCGAAGCCACACCGCTCACCGTTATGGAGATCGACACCGATGGGACTGTCACTCGGTGGAACGACGAGGCCGAGAACATGTTCGGGTGGTCGCGAGAGGAAGTCCTTGGCGAGTTCAATCCGATGGTCCCGGAAGACAAGCGGTCCGAGTTCGCGTCGTACCGTGAGCGCGCGTTGAGCGGCGAACGAATCCGCGGGGCGGAGATTCAGCGAGAGACAAAGCACGGGAAGGAACTCGACCTGTTACTGTCAGTCGCCACGATCGGGGACCCGGGCAGTGAATCGACCAGTATCCTCGCAGTGTTAGACGACATTACGGAGCAAAAGCAGTTAGAACGGAAACTCCGCTCGCTACAGGAGACTGCGCAACGACTCAGCAGGGCCCAAACGAGTGAAGAGATCGGGACGATCGCCGTCGAGGCAGCCGAAGCGATACTCGGATTCGATATCAGTGCCGTCTGGGAGTACAACGAACAGGCGGACACGCTGGATCCGCTCACTGCGAGTTCCGCCACACGTGAACTGATCGGTGAGCTACCGCGACTGCGCACCGAGGAGAGTCTCGGATGGACGGCGTTCGAGTCGTCGGAACTCTGTGTACACGACGATATCGCGTCGGATACCGCACTACAGGTGTCGAATGCCGAACTCAGCAGCGCCCTCCTGGTCCCGCTGGGCGAATTCGGCCTCGTTGCGGTCGGAACCCATTCCCAGCGGGAGTTCTCGGACACGGATATCGACCTGTTCCAGGTACTCGGTTCGACCGTGGAGGCTGCGTTCGGCCGCGCGAGCCGTGAGCTCCGACTCCAGCGACAGAACGACCGACTCGACCAGTTCGCCAGTGTCGTGGCCCACGACCTCCGGAACCCGTTGACCGTCGCGATCGGGTTCACCGATATCGTTCAGGAGACGCAGGATCCGGCCCACTTCGAGAAAATCGACGACGCGCACGCTCGCATGGAACGTCTCATCGAAGACCTGCTCACCCTCGCACGGGGCGAAACGACGATCACGGAGTCGGCGGACATAAGCATCGATATCGTCGCTACCGAAGCGTGGGGATACGTCGATACGCACGGGGCGACGCTCACAGTCCTCGACGAGGCCCCGGTCGTGAGGGGGGACGACGGGCGTTTGATTCAACTGTTGGAGAACCTCTTTCGAAACGCGATCGAGCACGGCGGCAACAACGTGACAGTGACCGTCGGCCAGTTGCCCGACGGTGAGGGGTTCTACGTGGAAGACGACGGTGCAGGCATTCCGTCGGACCAACAGGAGACGGTGTTCGACCACGGTGTCACGTCCAACGAGGACGGAACTGGCTTCGGGCTCTCGATCGTGAGCGACATCGCGAAGGCACACGACTGGACGGTCAGCGTGACGGACGGAACCGACGGTGGCGCACGGTTCGAGTTCGACGTGTCGTGATGCGACCCTGTACGAGGGTCGTCACGACCATGGGAGGAGTCGTACTCCTCACGCCGAGATCTGTCTGGAGTTTACCACGACTAGATGCACTTTTGAGTGTCGACACTGAGTCATCTGTATAGGAATGGGCGACAAGATACTCGTGGTAGACGACGACGATGTCATTCGTCAGTTGCTGACCCACCGGCTGGAGAGTGCCGGATACACAGTTCGCGTCGCCGAGGACGGACGCGCTGCTGCCGATCTGCTTCAGACGGAGTACGAGCCAGCGATGGCTATCTTCGACGTCATGATGCCACGACTCGACGGTACCCGCCTGTTACGGATGGTTCGGAACGGCGAGTTAGCTGTGAGCCCGGAGTTACCGGTAATTATGCTCACGTCCCGCGGTCAGGAAGAACACGTCATGGAAGGCTTCGATTCGGGGGCCGACGACTACGTCACGAAACCGTTTCGCGCTCAGGAGCTCGTGGCTCGGGTGAAGAGATATGCGAACGCGTGACGAGGTGCGAGGTTGATGCAGGGCAGCGTGACGGTCGGTGGCTACATCGTTCCGATCCGCGTCGTTCTCGTCGCCCTCGGCTTGCTGATCGGCATCGGACTCGTCGTCTCCTTCGCTCTCACCCTGGGACTGTCGTGGTATCGCCATCGAAATACCACACGTCGGAACCGTGTCAGGCCGGACGTCCAGGACGCGTTGCTCGAGAGAGCCTTCTCACCAGATCCGGACTGGGACGCCTGGGTTGGCACGCTCTCTGCGACGGAGCGACGCGTCGCGGAGGATCTGTTGGACGAGTATCTCCGGGAACTGGACGGGAGCGAAGCCGACTCGCTCAAGCAACTCGGCACAGCGCTCGGCATCCCCGAACGCGCTCGCTCTAATCTGGAAGGCGGCCACACGTTCGTCCGTCTCCAGGCACTGACGTGGCTCGTACGGTTAGACGATGCGGAGCCGTACCAGACGGCGTCCTACGAGCCAGAGACGCCAGACGAGCGAGCCACAGTCGCCCGACTCCTGTTGCAGACTGGGAACCTGGACAGTCCGGAACAGGGTATCGACCTGTTACTCGATGGGGCGACAGCGGAGTTCAGTGTCTTCGGTCAGGATACGCTGTATCGACTGGCAAACGAGGACCCCGATGCGATGTTCACCATCGGGGCATGGCAGTACAAGACGTGGCCGCCGTCGCTACATGCGCAGGTACTGCTCGTCTGTGGACAGTTGGGCACAGGGATCCGAACAGCCGATATATCGTGGTTGACGGCCAGTCTGGAGGCCGACGACGAGGGGGTCCGGGCCGCGGCGGCGAGTGCGCTCGGTGGGTTCGGCTGGCGGCCGGAACTCAGGGATCCGATGTTCTTCGCTCGGGCGACGGCCGACCCCTCGCCACGCGTTCGAGGTGCGGTGTACGAGATGCTCGGCGAGTGGGGCGACGAGGAAGCGCTGACGATTCTCCTCTACGCACTCGTCTCCGAAGACGACCCGCGCGCCCTGGTTCGCGGGACGAACGCCCTCGTGCGCAGACACGATCGTATCGGAGACAGTGGACAGGCGGTCCTCGGCACAGCGTGGGAGTGGAGCAGCGAGCACTCGACCTACGATAGTGTCGCCCGGGGCCGAACACGAGCGGTGGAGGGCTGAACAGTGGCGCCAGCTGTCGACATCATCACCCAACTGTTCGTCGTGACCGGGCTGATCGTCCTGGCCTATTATCTCCTGATCAACGGCTATTACCTCTGTATTCACGTTCTGGCCCTGTTCGAGCTGCGTGACGACGTCCGCGAAGCGAGCTGGGACCAGCCGTTCAGGCGATTCGCGAGTCCGTTCTATCCGGGTATCGCACTCGTCGTCCCGGCCTACAACGAGGCGGCGACGATCGAGGAGAGCGTGCAGTCGATGCTGTCGTTGAACTATCCGGAACTGGAAGTCGTCATCGTCAACGACGGGTCGACCGACGAGACGCTCGACAGGCTCGTCGAACGATTCGATCTCGAGCAGCTCGATTCCGAGATCCCCTTCGACGTGCCCAGCGAGGAGATTCACGCGACTTATCGGTCGACACGGTACGAGGAATTGCTGGTCGTGGACAAAGTCAACGGGGGCAAGAGCGACGCACTCAACGCCGGGATCTGGCTCACGGAGATGCCGCTGTTCTGTGCGGTCGATTCGGACACGCTCATCGACCGGGACGCCCTCTTGCAGATCGTCAAACCCTTCCTCAAGCGCCCGGGGACGACAGTTGCCACGGGCGGCGTCATCCGCGTCGCCAACGAGTGTACTGTCGAAGACGGACTGGTCAAAGAGGTAAACCTCCCCAAGACAGGTCTCCCGGGACTCCAGGTCATGGAGTACCTCCGGGCGTTTTACTCCGGGAGACTCGGACTCAATCGGATCAACGGACTGATTCTCATCTCCGGCGCGTTCGGGCTCTTCCGGACCGACGTCGTGCGGGAGATCGGTGGGTATCGACAAGACACGATCACCGAGGATTTCGATATCATCGTCCGTTTGCACCGGTATCTGACCGACGAGGACCGCGAGTACACGGTCGATTTCGTTCCGGAACCGGTCGCGTGGACCGAAGTACCGGCCAGTCGTCGGGTCCTCGGCAGGCAGCGCCGGCGCTGGTTCCGTGGGATGGTCGAAACCGTCGTCACGAACCGTGGGATGCTGTTCAATCCGAAGTACGGTCGCGTCGGGACGATTATCTTCCCGCTGTTCATCGCGGCCGAGACGTTCGGTCCGCTCATCGAAGGGCTCGGATACATCCTGCTCCCGCTCGCGTGGTACTTCGGCGTCTTGAACATCGAGTTCCTCGTCGTGTTCTTTCTGCTGACGACCGGGTTCGGTATCTTCCTCTCGTGGTTCGGGGTCTTCAGTGAAGTCTGGAGTTTCAACCGCTACCAGAACCCCCGACAGATACTGCGGTTGCTGTGGTACGGTGTGCTGGAGAACGTCGGCTACCGGCAGTGGAAAACCGTCGTCGCGTGGCAGGGCCTGCTCGAATACCTCCGTGGCGTCGACAGTTGGGGCGTCATGGAACGCAGTGGGTTCTCCCGTCCCAACGATGAAGAGAGTTGAACAGTAAAGAGAGCTATGACCATGTCACAGGAACCGGACAACTATTTCAGGGACCTGTACGAGCTGGGGGCGGACAGGTCGTTATCCCTGGCCGAAAAGATCGAACGAGCGGTGACACTGGGCCGAGACCGTCTCGACCTCGCGTACGGCGTCCTCTCGTACACCGCTGACGGCGAGTACGAGGTGATCGGTTCGACGATTATGACTGGTGAGTATTCTGCTGGCTCGGTCTCCAGATTAGAGGAGACGTGGTGTCGCCACGTCGTCGACGGTCAGGAGATGCTAGTGGTGGCTAATGCAGGGACCTCCGCGTATGCCGACGACATCGCTCGGGAAACCACTGGCCTGCAGTGCTATATCGGCGCCCCGATCGTGATCGACGGGGAGACGTACGGGACCCTCTGTTATTCGGACGATACACCGCGAGACCGAGATTTCGGGGAGACAGAACAGCGTTTCGTCGAACTCCTGACCCAGTGGATCAGTTACGAGATAGAACGCGAGAAGCACTATGAGACCGTGGAAGCGCAGAACGAACGTCTCAACGAGTTCGCCGGTGTGCTGGCCCACGATATCCGAAACCCACTCACGGCAGCGATCGGCTACACGGAGTACGCGATCGAAACGGCACCCGAATCGATCACGACGCATCTCCAGACTGTGATGGACTCGCTCGACCGGATCGAGGAACTCATAACGAGCACGCTCTCGTTGGCTCGCGAGGGGGTGGACGTGGGTGAGCGTGACCCCGTCAATCTGGATGACGTCGCACACGAGGCGTGGGAGCTGGTTTCGCCGACCAATGCCACGCTACACGTGGTCGAGAACAGGACCGTAACCGCCGACAGATCGCGGCTCCGGCAGTTGTTCGAGAACGTCTTCCGGAACGTGAAAGAACACTGCGGTGACGAGGTGACAGTGACCGTACGCGGGACGGCGTCGGGGTTCGAAATCGTCAACGACGGTCCGGAGATGCCCACAGAAATAGCCGAGTCGCTGTTCAGTGGCTCCTTCGGTGCCGACCGAGTCGGTCTCGGCCTGTTGATCGTCGAGCGAATCGTCTCGGGACATGGGTGGGACGGGACGATCGAAACGGGACCAGACGAAACGAGATTCACTGTCTCTGGTATTGGGACTGCGACGAAAGCACCGACATCGGTGTAACGATTTTTCAGCCCGGGCGATGGGGGTCCCGTTTCCGCTGTCAGTTCGTTGTATTTCGTGTCGCCTGTCATACGAAAAGTTGTAGTCCTTTACCGGATCGGCCGTACGCCGTCCTGCGGTCGACTGGGGAAACGTCGACAACTGTCCGTATCAGTAAGGATTAATATCGCCTCGGCTCCCCGCTCGAAGCGATGAGAGACCTCGAAACGGACGAGGAAATCGAACGGGCCATCCAGTATCTGATACACTCGTTCGAAGCTTCGGGGGACAACCCCAAGCCTGTGATCCTCCATAGTACGCGAGTCGGAATGGAGCTGTACGACAGAGGGTACGAGCAACACGTCGTCGTCGCTGGCTTCTTCCACGACCTCTTGGAGGACACGGCCGTGACGGCGGACGAGATCCGTTCGAGGTTCGGTGACGATGTCGCGAACATCGTGGAAGCGACCAGTTACGACGAGGATATCCACGACTATCTCGAACGACACCTGGATATCTACGAGCGATGCTACGAGCTGGGACGGCCTGCGGTGGCCGTCAAAGCCGCAGACCTTCTGGACAACAGTGACTACTACGGAATGGGTGACTCCGACGATCTCAAGCGGAACGTGCTGGAGAAGATGGCGTATTTCATCGAGCACTCGGAGCCGTACATCGGGGACGAAGCGATCTACCGTGATCTCAGAGACAAGTTCCCTGTGGTGAAAGAACGGGTCGAAGAGAGTATCGAGGGGTAAGCGTGACTTTGTCGTGATCTGATTCTTCAGACACGATGGAGAACGGAACAGCCGGTGGATGGTAATTGCGAGTTTCTCAAGTAATTGGTGTTGTTTTGGCTCGGAATGATGTCGCTCACGGTACTGCAAACCCGAGCGGGAACTGAACGCCCTCGGTCCGGTCGGACGGTTTCTGTGCGCGATATTCTCGCTCTCTCCGGTCGTCCGAATAGTGCCCGCGCAGAAACCGCGAGACGTGCCTCGCCCGTTCATTTCCCCATGACCGCACAACACAGCATAGCAGACAGCCACTCGCCTCCCCAGCCGATTCACTCACTTGCTGTCGCTCGTTCGTTCACCCCTCGCACAGTGTGGTCGCGGCACTGAGGCCGCGACAGCGCGCGCCACCGCAGAATGGTCGGTATTTCACCGAAACTGATCACTGTAGAACGATGAGCATCCGGGCGACCGAGCGGTCCGCTAGGACCCGGAAGGTCGCTCGGTTCACGCGAATCGCCGCTGGCGATTCGCGCCTTTTTCATGAACGTTTTTGCCGCGAGAGGTGCGCGTCAGCGCACCCGAGCGGGAAAAACGTTCACTGGAAGGTTCGGGAGACGTTCTCCTCGTCGTCGAGGCCGGCTTCGGCGTGGTCGAAGCGTTCCTCGATCTCGTCGTAGCGTTCGCGCACGTCTTCGTCGACGCTGGGACCGACTTCACCGAGCGCGTCGTCGAAGTGGTCCATCGTGATTCGAACGTTCGTCACGGTGTCGTCGATCTCTTCGGGGTCGACGCTGTTGATGAACTCGCGGGTCGCGGCCATCGAGGCCTCGCGCGTGACGGCTTCGATGTCGGCACCGACGTAGCCCTCGGTCTGGCGGGCCAGGCGGTCGAGGTCGACGCCGTCTGCCAGGGGCTTGCCGCGGGTGTGAACCTGGAAGATCGCGCGGCGGGCCTCCTCGTCGGGGACCGGCACGTGGACGTGGCGGTCGAGGCGACCGGGGCGGACCAGCGCCGAGTCGATGAGGTCCGGACGGTTCGTGGTCGCGATGACGACCACGTCCTCCATGGCTTCGAGCCCGTCGAGTTCCGTCAGGAGCTGGGAGACGACGCGTTCGCCCACGCCCGAGTCAGTGGACTGGGAGCCACGTTCGGCCGCGATGGAGTCGATCTCGTCGAAGAACACCACGGTCGGGGCGTTCTCGCGGGCCTTGCTGAACACTTCGCGGACGCCCTTCTCGGACTCGCCGACGAACTTGTTCAGCAGTTCGGGACCCTTGATCGAGATGAAGTTCGACTGGGCCTCGTTGGCGACGGCCTTCGCGAGCAGGGTCTTCCCCGTGCCCGGCGGGCCGTAGAGCAGGACGCCCTTGGCGGCGTTGAGGTCCATCTGCTCGAACACCTCGGGGTACTCGAGGGGCCACTGGATCGTCTCGCGCAGGCGTTCCTTGGTGTCTTCGAGCCCCCCGACGGACTCCCAGGAGGTGTCGGGCACCTCGACGAAGACCTCGCGGAGCGCGGAGGGTTCGATGCCCTTGAGCGCTTCCTTGAAGTCCGTTTTCGTCACTTCCAGCGATTCGAGCACCTCGGCGTCGATCTCGTCGGATTCCAGGTCGATGTCCGGACGGATCCGGCGGAGGGCGTTCATCGCGCCCTCCTTGGTCAGCTGGGCGAGGTCCGCGCCGACGAAGCCGTGGGTGTTCTCGGCGTACGCCGAGAGGTCGATGGCCTCCGAGAGGGGCATCCCGCGGGTGTGGACCTGCAGGATCTCCTTGCGGCCCTCCTTGTCCGGGACGCCGATCTCGATCTCGCGGTCGAACCGTCCGCCCCGGCGCAGTGCGGGGTCGATCGCGTCGACGCGGTTGGTCGCGCCGATGACGATGACGTCACCGCGCTCGTCGAGGCCGTCCATCAGCGAGAGCAGCTGCGCCACGACGCGCCGTTCCACGTCGCCCTGGGTCTCGCCGCGCTTGGGCGCGATGGAGTCGATCTCGTCGATGAAGACGATCGCAGGTGCGTTCTCCTCGGCCTCTTCGAAGACCTCGCGGAGTTGCTCCTCGCTCTCGCCGTAGTACTTCGACATGATCTCCGGGCCGCTGATGGTCGTGAAGTAGGCGTCGATCTCGTTGGCGACGGCCTTGGCCATCAGGGTCTTCCCGGTGCCCGGCGGGCCGTGCAGGAGCACGCCTTTCGGGGGCTCGATACCGAGCTGCTGGAACAGCTCGGGGTGGCGCATCGGCAGTTCGATCATCTCGCGAACCTGTTCGAGTTCGCCGTCGAGGCCGCCGATGTCCTCGTAGGTCACGTCAGGCGTCGCTTCGCCGGCAGCGCTCTCACCGGCGGCGCCGCCGGTGATCTGTTCTGCGGGCTTCTCGCTGACCTCGATGTCGGTCTGGTCGGTGACAACGACCGTACCCGAGGGGTTGGTCTCGGCGATCCGGAGCGGAATCTTCTGGCCGCTCATGCTCGACAGCGGTCCCAGACCGAAGCTCACGGGGACGGTCTGACCCTGCGTGACTGCCTGGCCGCTGAGGTTGTTGCGGATCATCGGGCCGACGTTGCCCCGCACGCGGAGGTTCTGGGGCAGGGCCACGGTGACCTGCTTTGCGACGGACACGTCCGCCTTCTCGACGGTGACGCTGTCGTCGATGCCGACGCCGGCCTCCTGGCGGAGCTGGCCGTCGATCCGGACCACGCTTTTGCCGCTGTCTTCGGGGTACCCCGGCCAGACGCGTGCGACTGCACGAGAGCCGTCACCATCGATGACGATGTAGTCGCCGTTCTCCAGTTCCATCTCTTCCATGGCCGACCGATCGACGGCGGCCAGACCGCGGCCCGCGTCCTTCTGTTTCAGTGGTTTGACAGAGAGTTTCATTCCTGGGACACCTCGGTCGTCATCTCGATACTGAGGACCCCGTTGTGGATAAACGCTCGTGCGTCAGGCCCGGGGACTTCGAAGTCGTACTGCTGGTTATCGACGACGACGATGGCAGTTCCATCGACGATATCGACCGACGCGTTGTCGACGACGCCGAGATCTGCTGCGAGGACGACCTCGTCGTCGTACTCGTACCGGCGCAACGGCGCGTCGCCGACAAGCTGCTGTTGGTTCGTCATGCTAACTACGAGTTAGTGTTAAAAGTATATAAATCCATCGGCTAGAATCGCACTAGGGCGTTTGTCCACCTGTCGAGAAGCTTGATTGCGGTTCACAGTCTATGGGGGCCCACGACTATGGGGATGGCCCACCACGTTGGAGGTATGGAGTTCGTCGACCACGACGGGCGGACGACGGCGTACCGATACGTCGAGGAAGGTGGGGAGGGGCCTGCGATACTGTACGTACACGGGAGCGGTGGAACACATCGCGTCTGGAGCGCCCAGTACGCGCCGTCGGGGCCGTCGAGTCCGGCAGCAGCCCTCGATCTGAGCGGCCACGGCGAGAGCGAAGACGTCTCGACGGACCCGGGGAGCGCGACCCTCGCCGCGTACGTCGACGACGTGAGCGCGGTCGCACGGGCAGTCGACGCCAACGCGGTCGTGGGGAACTCCCTCGGCGGGGCAGTGGTGTTGCAGTCCGTTCTGGAGGACCGGGTCGATCCGGCAGCGGTCGTGCTCGCCGGGAGCGGCGCGAAACTGTCGGTCCACGGGCGCCTCAGAACGGCACTGGCCAAGGAGTTCGACAGCGCGATCGAGACCTTACACGCCGAGGACGCACTGTTTCACGACCCGCCAGCGAAGGCGATCGAACGGTCGAGGGCGACGATGCGAGCGGTCGGCCAGTCGGTGACCCGCAGGGACTTCGAGACCTGCCATCGCTTCGACATTCGGGAGAGGCTCGACGAGATCGACGTACCGACGCTCGCACTCTGTGGGCAGTACGACCGTCTGACACCGCCCTCGTATCACGAGTTTCTCGCCGACGAGCTCCCGAACGGGACGTTCGAGACGATCGAGGACGCCGCACATCTCGCCATGATCGAGCGGTCGGGGCCGTTCAACGACGCCGTCGAAACCTTCCTCGACGCCGCATTCGAGGGAGACGATCGCCGGTAAACGGCGACAGGACTCCGTCTCATACGGAGTGTTATAGATGCTTTCCAGCGATGTCGCCGCGAGGAAGACAATCACCGGTATCTCGCGACAGAACTCCGTATCAGTAGAGGTCGTCCAGGTCGTCCTCGACGTAGCTGTGTTCCTCGGCCGGGAACGCGCCCGACTCGACGGCCGCCACGTAGTCCGCGACGGCGGCTTCCATCTCGCCGCGCACGTCGCCGAACTGCTTCGAGAACGGTGCGGCCCCCTCCGAGAGGCCGATCACCTCGTCGACGGTCAGGACCTGCCCGTCGCAGTCCGGCCCCGCACCGATCCCGATCGTCGGGATGTCGATCGCGTCGGTGACCGCCGCGCCCAGGTTCGCCGGAATGTGCTCGAGGACGAGCGAGAACGCTCCGGCGTCCGCGTGCTGGCGGGCGAGATCGACGATCTCCTCGGCCGACTCCTCGTCGGTTCCCTGCCGGAAGAGCCCAGTCTCGTTCTCGCTCTGGGGAGTCAAGCCGAGATGTGCCTGCACCGGGATCCCCAGTTGTGTGAGCCGGCGCGTCAGATCGACGGTATGAGGACCGGACTCCAGTTTGACGCCGTCGGCACCGGCTTCCTTGATCATTCGGCCGCAGTTCTCGATCGCCTCGGCCTCGTCGGCCCCGTACGAGAGGAACGGCATGTCGGCCAGCACGAACGCGTCCTCTGTCACCCGGGCGACCGAAGCCGTGTGACTCGCCATCTCGTCGACCGTGACCGGGAGCGTCGAGTCGTAGCCCAGTCGCAGGTTCCCCATCGAGTCGCCGACGAGCACCATGTCGACGCCGGCGTCGTCGACGATCGCCGCAGAGGGCGCGTCGTAGGCCGTCAGCATCGTGATCGGCTCCTCGCCAGCCTTCTCGCGAATGTCGTTGGCCCGCATGCCAGAGCGTGGGTCACGGCGGCGCATAAGCCCTGCCATGGGCTCGCGGGGAACTGAACGAGTGGACCGGACGCCGTTTCGCAACTGATTAGCGAGAGAACACACGAGATGTCGGTATGCCACACGTCGAGGAGACCGACCCAGACGGTGTCGACTTCGGCTGGGTGATGCAGGTGACGTTCGTCACGACGATCCTGCTGGGCGCGCCCCTCGTGGCCGTGCTCTCGCTGTTCGTCGACCTGGCGACATGGACCGGCTGGGCGGAGTTCGCCATCAGAGTGGGTGCCGTGGTCTGGTTCTGCACCGCGGCCGGCGTCTACAGCTACGCTCGCTATCTCGACTGACGCTCGCGCACCCACTGGAAGTCCATCGACGCGCGCCGGGCTGCGGTCCTATCACTCTCCGAGTCGCCGACGAACAGTGCCGTGGCCGGATCGACACCGAACTCGTCGAGAATGGCCTGTAGCGGTGTCGGATCTGGCTTGTACGCCGACAGCGAGTCGCGCCCGACGACCGTCTCGACGTGGTCGTCGATCTCGTGGGTTTCGAGCGCGATGCGGCAGGCTGCTTCACAGTTGAGCGAGCAGACCCCAACAGGAACGTCGAGGGGTAGTTCGTCGGCGAGGGCGAGCCGCTGGGACTGGTGGGCACCCGTGCGCTCGTGCTCGGCGATCGCTGCCTCGACGGCGTCCCGGTGACCGGTCTCGTCGGACTGTTCGAGCATCTCCCATAGCGAGCGGCCCGCCGTATCTACGTCACGGGCACGCAGAACCTCGTCCACGTCGCGCGCGACCGCGTCCCAGTCGACGTCGAGCCTGACGAGCGTCCCGTCCAGATCGTAGACGACGGCCTCGTAGTCAGTGTTCACGAGCGAAAAGAGGGGACCGAGCGAAATGATACTGCCGGCTGTCACGTCGTGACGATTGTCGCGACTCTGGAGATCGGAATCGGTTACCACTGGACAGCCAGCAGTAGGGCCTTCGACCCCGCCTGCCTCATCCGCCGTCACTCATCCGTCGAGCAACTCACTGGCGATGACGTCCTTCTGAATCTGGGTCGTCCCTTCGTAGATGGTCGTCACCTTGGCGTCCCGGTAGAAGCGCTCCACGTCGAACTCGGTCGTGTAGCCGTAGCCGCCGTGGAGCTGGACAGCCTGCTCGGTCACGTCGACCGCCCCTTCTGTCGCGAAGTACTTCGCAGCGCTGGCGCTGGCCCGGGCACCTTCACCGCGGTCCATCGACCGCGCGGCGGCGTGGGTGAGTTCGCGGCCCGCCCGAATCGTCGTGTCCATCTCGGCGATCGAATGCCGGACGCTCTGGATATCGCCGATCGGGCCGCCGAACTGCTCGCGCTCCACGACGTAGTCGATCGACTCGTCCAGTGCGGCCTGGGAGAGCCCGACCGCCTGTGCGGCGATGCCGATCCGCCCACCCGTGAGGATCGACAGCGCCGCGGCGAGCCCGCGACCTGGTTCGGTGAGTCGGAACGCTGCCGGGATCCGAACGCCGTCGAAGGTCAGCGTCGTCGTGTCGCTGGCGCGCAGTCCCAGCTTCTCCTCTTTCGGTCCGACGGTGAGGCCGTCGCTGTCCTTGGGGACGAGGAACTGCGTCACCGAGCCGGGGTCGTCGGCGTCGGTCTTCGCGAAGACGATCACGACGCCGGAACGCTGGCCGTTCGTGATCCACGCTTTCTCACCGTCGATCACGTACTCGTCGCCCTCGCGACGCGCGACAGTGCTCATCTGGCGCGGGTTCGATCCAGCCTCGGGTTCTGACAGCGCGAACGCCCCCACGGGCCGCCCGTCGACCATGTCGGGAAGCCACTCCTCGCGGAGCGACTCGTCGCCGAACTCCGCGAGACAGGACGTGGCGAGACAGTGGACCGACAGCGCGGTCGCGACGGCGAGCGAGCCGTACGCGACGGCTTCGTTGACGACGGCGTACGTCAGTCGATCCACATCGAGTCCGCCGTAAGCCTCGGGAACGGTCAGACCGGTGACGTCGATCTCGCTCAGGGTGTTCCAGGCGTCTTCCGGGAACCGCTGCTCGCAGTCACACTCTCGTGCAGTCGGTCGAATCTCCTCGACGGCGACGTCGCGGACGGCTTCCCGCATCGCGCGCTGTTCGGGCGACAGATCCATACCTCGTGTTGAACCCGAGTGACAAAAGGTGCCACGGCGGTCGGCGCTACTCGGCCAGTTCGATGTCGAGGAAGTCTTCGAGCGCGACGACGACCGAGCCGCCGACGCCGGCCTGGGTCGCGCGACCCTGTTCGATCGCGAGGATATCGGACTCGTCGACGTCGAGTTCGTCGGCGAGTTCCTGCGTCTGGAGGCCCGCGTCCTGGCGTGCGTCGGTGACGACTGCCCCGTAGTCGGGGACGAGATACGGAAGCTGGTCGTCGTCGTAGTTCGCACCGTCCTCCCAGTGAGAGGCGTCGCCCTGCTGGGCGTCGTGCAACTTCGCCGCGTTCTGGGCAGCGCGCTTCTTTCGATTCGTGTCCGTTCCGTCGCGAGAGCCGCTCGATTCGTCCGTCGATCCGTTCTCTCCGTGCTGAGAACAGTCCGGACAGACTTGCAACGTCGCGCCCGCAACAGTCGCGGTCTCCAGATCGACATCTGACGCGCCGCAGAGTTCGCAGCTCTCGCCGGCGCTCCCACTGCCACTGCCGGTCGAGTATTTGGCCATGCCGGCCGTAGCGGGTCGAACGTATTTGAAACGTCCGCTTTGTCGCGAGTGTGAGAAGTTCGCGCGGGCAGTCGCAAACGAAAGCGCTTTTACCCAACCACGGGATAGCAACGAATGCGCACGACGCGACGAGCGTGGGTAGCCAAGCCAGGCCAACGGCGCAGCGTTGAGGGCGCTGTCCCGTAGGGGTCCGCCGGTTCGAATCCGGTCCCACGCATTTTTGCCACGAGCAAATCCGCGAGTGGCAAAATCGTTACGAGCTGATTCGAAGCACGGAACGAGGGAGCGGATCGACCGAAGTTCAGGCGGTTCGAATCCGGTCCCACGCATCTTCTGAACGAACGGACGTGAGTGAAGAGATGCATCACGATCGGTTCGAGCCCTGGAAGACGAGCGTTAGCGAGGCTTCCTCCGGTTCGAATCCGGTCCCACGCATTTTTGCCGCGAGCAAATCCGCGAGTGGCAAAATCGTTACGAGCTGATTCGAACCCTCTCAGTCGCGCGCAGCACCAGCGAGCACGTCTGAGTCCGGTTCGAAACCGGTCCCAAGCTGTTTCTCCGATCGCGATCGCGACCCCCTTCCAGGGAATTCCGACACCAGAACGGTACCACGACCCAACTCAATACGTCCTATTTTCGATTTATGAACTACAACTAGCAAACCATAATCACACCACTCCAAGCAGTTCCTCTCGTCACAAACATCCCAATTACAAATTTCGATAATTAGCCGATGCCTTTATTACCAATCCCCGGCTATCTGTATGTACGGCACCATCCCGGTGCCAATACCCACCACCACCCACCACCCCACCACCCTTTCCTTAACTTTTCACACCCGATAGCGGACGCGCTGATCGATGCCTGATTCACGACAGCCAGAGTGATCAGTCGCTACCTGATTACTCACCGAGAGCGTCGGCGTAGCGCTGGGCCGATTCACGGATCTGACGGTCGTCGACGGCTGGGAACGAACCCTCGTCGTAGACCACGTCACCGTCGACCATCGTGAGTCGAACGTCGTCGCCGTGGGCGGCGAAGACGAGATGTGAGAGCGGGTCGTGGATCGGTGTGGCTCGCGGCGTATCCGTCGAGAGCCCGATCACGTCTGCCGGTCGCCCTTCGCGGAGGACACCCACGTCGAAGCCCGATGCCGTCGCCCCGTGTTCGGTGGCCATCCGAAAGACCGTCTCGGCAGGGAGTTTGGTCGCGTCGAGGTGCTGGACCTTCGTCAGCAGCGCGGCCTGTCGCATCTCCGTGAAGGGATCGAGCGTGTTGTTGCACGGCGGGCCGTCGTTCCCCAGCGCGACGGTGAGCCCGCGGTCGAGGTAGTCGGGGATCGGTGCGACGCCGCTGGCGAGTTTCATGTTCGAACTGGGGCAGTGAACGACCGCCGTGTCAGTGTCTTCGAGGATCGTCCGCTCACGTTCGTCGGTCCAGACGCAGTGGGCCAGCGTTACGTCCGGGCCAGTCAGGCCAACCTCGTCGAGCCACTCGACGTTGCGCATCCCCGTGCGTTCCTCGACGGTTTCGATCTCGTCGCGGTTCTCGCTGGCGTGGGTGTGGATACGGACCCCGTCGTGAGCGTCGGCCAGCTCGCGCGCGCCACGGAGACACGCTTCGGTGCAGGAAACAGCGAAGCGCGGTGTGACAGCATAGCGAATCCGGTCGTCGAAGCCCCGGTGGTACTGCTCTATCAGGCGTTTCGATTCGGCCAGCCCCGCCTCGGCGTCCTCCTGCAACCCCGGCGCGTCGCGGTCCATCAAGACCTTCCCGAGCAATCCTCGAATACCGATCTGCCCGGCGGCCTCGAAGGCCTGTTCGGCGTGGTCGACCGAGAGGTGATCCACGACCGTCGTGACGCCGCTGGCCAGACACTCCATGTAGCCCAGCATCGCGGCGGTCCACATCTCCTCGGCATCCATGCTGGCCTCCATCGGGAGTACGTGCTCGAACAGCCAGTCGAGCAGCGCCTCGTCGTCGGCGATCCCCCGGCCGAGGCTCTGGACCGAGTGGACGTGCGCACCGACCAGTCCCGGCGCGACGATGTCGAAGGATCGTTCCTCGTGGTCGGGATACCGCTCGTCCGCGGTCTCGCGCTCGCCGACGAAGACGATCTCGTCGCCGCTCGTGACGACCGCACCGTCCTCGTGGATCGTCCGGCTGTCGGCGACGACGGTCCCAGTGAGTCGCATCACGAGAATGGAGCCGTGCCACGGGCTAATGGATTGGGGTCAGAGAAGGCAGCAAACAGAGACGGTTAGTACGAACGCTCTTTGGGCTCGTACTCTTTCCACTCGCTTTCCAGCAGGACCGGCTTGTAGTACAGTTCCGGCGAGCCGTCGTTCCACGCGAGCATGGTGTGTTTGATCCAGTCCTCGTCGCGCCGTTCCTGGAACTCCTTGCGCCAGTGGGCACCGCGGAACTCTTCGCGCGCGAGCGCGCCGAGCGTGATCGCCTCAGCCACGTCGAGGATGTTGCGCGTCTCCATCGTGTGGATCAGGTCCGTGTTGTAGGTCCGGGAGGGATCGGCGACGGCCACGTCCGTGTACCGTTCGCGCGCACGGCGGAGGTCGCGCAGGGCGTCTTCGAGCGCGCTCTCCTCGCGGAACACGTTGACGTTCTCCGTCATCGTCTCCTGGACGTTCGATCGGACCTCGGCGTGGTTGATACCGTCTTCCGCCAGCAGAGTCTCGACGCGGTCGCGCTCCTGCTCGACAGTGTGTTCGAGGGTCTCCTTGGGTTCGACCATCGCACCGTCGGCCGTCGCGTCCTCGGGAGTCGCATCGACAGCGCCGGGTTCGGTCGGGAGTGCCACGTCGCTGTCCTCGCTCTTGGCAGAGAGGCCAGTCTGGATCTCGGCAACTTTCATGTCCTTGCCGGCGGCGTGGTGGCCTGCACGTGCACCGAACACGAGCAGCTCTGGCAGTGCGTTCCCACCGAGGCGGTTCGCACCGTGCAGCGAGACACAGGCCGTCTCACCGGCGGCGTAGAGTCCCTGGATACAGGTCTCGCCGTTCTCGTCGGTCTCGATGCCGCCCATCGCGTAGTGCTGGCCGGGCTTGACCGGCATCGGTTCGTCGAGGCCGTCGACACCCTCGAAGTCCTCCGCGAGGTGCAGGATGTTCTCGAGGCGATCGAGGATGCGCTCCTCGCCGAGGTGGCGCATGTCGAGATCGACGTACTCGTCTTCGATCCCGCGGCCGGCGTTGACCTCGTCGAGTTCGGCCCGCGAGACGACGTCACGCGAGGCGAGTTCGCCGTCGTTGTTCGCGTAGCCGTGCTCGAACATGAAGCGCTCCTCCTCGTCGTTGTAGAGGATCCCGCCTTCCCCGCGGACACCCTCGGAGATGAGCACCCCCGTCGAGGGGAGCGTCGTCGGGTGGAACTGGATCATCTCCATGTCCTCCATCGGCACGCCCGCGCGGTAGGCCATCGCACAGCCGTCGCCGGTGTTGGCGACGGCGTTGGTCGTGTGATCGAAGGCCTGGCCGAGCCCACCAGTCGCGAGGATCACGCCGTTTTTCGCCCAGAACCCCTCGACGTTGCCGGTCGCGATCTCGTAGCCGACGACGCCGTGGCACTGGCGGTCTTCCGGGTCGTCGTGGTCGGTGACGGCGAGGTTGGTGACGTACCACTCGTCGTACACCTCGATGCCCCGTTTGACGACCTGCTCGTACATCGTGTGGAGCAGGTGGTGGCCGGTCTCGGCTCCGGCGTAGGTCGTCCGCGGGAACGACATCCCGCCGAACGGTCGCTGGGAGACGGTGCCGTCGTCCTCGCGGGAGAAGGGCATCCCCCAGTGCTCGATCTGGATCACTTCTTCGGGGGCGTCCTGGGCGAAGGTGTCGATAGCGGGGGCGTCCCCGAGATAGTCCGACCCCTTCATGGTGTCGTAGGCGTGGAGTTCCCAGTCGTCGCCCTCGCGCAGTGCCGCGTTGATACCGCCTTCTGCCGCGCCCGTGTGGCTCCTGACGGGGTGGAGTTTCGTCACGAGCGCCACGTCGGCACCCTCTTCGTGTGCTGCGATCGCCGCTCGGAGGCCGGCACCGCCGGCACCGACCACGATCACGTCGTGTTCGTACATTGTTTGATCTCGCTTAGGACTACCAGAACTTGAGGTTGTTCTTGACCGCTTCCCGCTTGAGCTCCTGGATGTGCTCGGTCAGCGGGATGTCTTTCGGACACACTTCGGTACAGGAGAACTGCGTCTGGCAGCGCCAGACGCCGTGTTCCTGCTCGATGATGCGGAGCCGTTCCTGCTTGCGATCCTCGCCCTCGCGCTCGTCCATCGCGAAGCGGTAGGCCTTGTTGATGGCTGCCGGGCCGAGATACTCGTTGTCGCCCGCGGCAATGTTACACGAGGACATGCACGCGCCACACCAGATACAGCGCGTCGACATCTTGACTTTCTCGCGGTTCTCGCGGTCCTGACGCTGTTCTTCGAGTTCGTCTTCGGGGAGTTCGTCGGGATCGAAGTACGGTTCGACGGCCTCCATCTGGTCGTAGAAGTGCTCCATGTCGACGACCAGGTCCTTGACGACTTCCTGGTGGGGGAGCGGTTCGATCCGGATCGTCCCCGCGTCCAGATCCGCGATCTGGGTCTTGCAGGCCAGCCGCTGGCTGCCGTTGATGAAGAGGGCGTCCGAACCACAGACGGCCTGCCGGCAGGAGTGGCGGAACGTCAGCGACGAGTCGTAGTGGTCCCGCGAGTAGATCAGCGCGTCGAGGACGGTCATCCCCTTGTGGAACGGGACCGTGAAATCGTCGAAGCGGGGCTCTTCTTTCCCCTCGACTTCGGGGTCGTAGCGGAACACTTTCAGCGTGATCGTCTCCTCGTCCTCGCTGGTCGATTCCTCGACACGCTCTGCCTCCTGCTGGCGGGCCCGTTCGCGCTTCTGGGCGCGGCGGCGCTCGCCAGGTGATTCGACGGCCGGCTCTGCGGACTCGTCGGTCGATTCTTCGGGTTCGGTCTCCGTTTCCTGTTCGATCGTGCTCATAGTTAGATCAGATTCGTCATGGCGAGTGCGACGCGGGTCCCCTGTGCGACCAGCAGCACGCTGGCGACGACGAGGAGCCACTTGACGGCCTGTTTCTGGGTCCCGTCCAGCCCCTGATTGACCAGGGCGTTGTAGACGCCGTTGACGCCGTGGAACGTCGCCGTCACGAGGAACAGCCACATCGTCGCGAAGTAGCCGACGGAACTCATCCGTGCTGTGGTGCCCGCGAGCGTGATCTCGGCGGCGTGGTTCACGAAGTGAAGCAACATGAAGTGGAAGGCAAGCACGCCGACCAGGAACACCGCCGTGATCCGCTGGAGGAGCCAGCGCGACCCCTTCCGCTGGAAGGAGGAGTAGTGTTCTGCCATTAGACGAGTTTCCCCCCGAGGAAGGTCGGAATGCTCGCGACCACGATGGCACCGGTCAGCACCATCGACGCGTAGAAGCTCTTGTCCTGTGCTTCGAGGCCGACACCCAGGTCGACGAACAGCAGGCGCAGCCCGTTGAGGATGTGGAAGACGGCGACGGCCAGCAGCCCCACCTCCAGGAATCGGATGACCAGCAACGCCTCCAGTCCCCCGAGTGTCCCGTTGTATAGCTCTGCCCCGCTGATCGCCGTACTGAGCACGGCGATGTGGGTGAAGAGGTAGCCGACGAGTACCCACCCGGTGAACTTGTGGAAGATCCAGGCCCACATCCCGGCCGAGAATTCCCGCCACCGTCCGAAATCCTCGACGGTGCCGCGGTTGTAAGACTGACTCATACACCGGGGAGTTGGAGCGGGGACAAATAGAAGTTTCTAACACGTGCGCGGGTCGCCGCCAAACATGATCGGCACATCACATTCTTCGGCCGGAAATTCGACAAAGCGAAACGTTCCCGAATCACCTAGATCCGGTCGTCGGTGCCGCCGTTGCGCTCGATGGCGCGGCGGGTCCGCTGGTCGACCTTGACGAGGTGACAGAGCGGGTTACCGGGATACACCAGCGGGTTCTCCAGCACCCCGACCAGCAGGCCGGGGAACGGAGCCTCGACGGCGGTGCTCTCGGTCTTGAACGGGTTCGCGATCGTACAGATGGCTTCGCCCTCGTCGACGAACGCGCCGCGTTCGTAGTGCATGTCGACGAGACCGCCCGTGTCGGCCCGGATCCACGTCTTGTCCTCGCTGTCCTCGATGACGGTCCGCCAGCCCGGCCAGTACACCGACTGGGTCGGCATGAGGCCGAACTCCGCCAGCACCGACCGGACGCCCACCAGCGCACGGTCGATCAGCGGGCGCTGGAAGCGGTGGGCCTCACCCATCTCGATGGTGATCGTCGGGACGCCAGCGTCGGTGGCTTCCCGGCGCAGGGTTCCGTCCGGGCCGTCCGAAGAGATGACGACGTTGGTCGCGAACGCTTTCGCGAGGCGGGCGACGAGACTGTTGTCCATGTCGGCCCGGACGTGGAGCATGTTCGTCCGGCCCCGTGTCGACGTGTGGAAGTCGAGTCCGTAGTCACATGGCGCGACGAAGTTCCGGAAGATCTGGTGGGCCATCCGCTTCGATCCGGTGGAGTCGTCACGTCCCGGGAACGATCGGTTCAGGTCCCTGTCGTAGACGGGGAGGTAGCGCTGCTGTGCGATGAATCCCGGAACGTTCAGAACCGGCAGGCAAACGAGCGTGCCGTGCAGGTCGGCGTGGTCCCATTCGTGGGCCACTTCTCGAACGACCTCGACGCCGTTGAGTTCGTCGCCGTGGGCGGCCGCCGAGAGGAACACCGTCGGTCCGGGCTCCTCGCCGACGATGATCGTCACCGGCATCCGGACCGGATCGCCCATGTACGTCTCACTGATCGTGTATCGGATATTCGCCGTCTCACCGGGATCCACCCGTCCCCCGTCGTAGGTGAACGGGCTGACCTCGTCCATGTCACCACCTCCGTCTCGCACGGTAAAACGTGTACGGGGTTGGCGAGACGGTTCGAGGTGCAGAGCCACGATTGGCCGCCGATCCCGATACCGGACGTCGGAGCCGACTGCCGGCGTTCGACGGTTCGCGTAGACCACGTTGCCCGGTCGGATAACGGCAGAGAATCCCAGAACTGTCGAACGGTGGCGGCTTCAATAGTGACAATGTCGGCACAACACCTTTGTTCCATGTTGAGTACAGTTCCGGTATGACCGATCTCGAACGGACCGACCCCGGCTCCCGAGGGTCGCCACCGATACGCGTGTTACTCGTCCGCGACGATCGGGAGCCGGCCAAGGCGGGTCCCGGTTTTCCGGACGAAGAGGTCGGTGGGTTCGATGTCGTCACCGAGACGACCGTCAGTGACGGGCTCGACCGCCTCGCCGAGGAGCGAATCGACTGTGTCGTCTCCGAGTACAGGCTGCCCGACGGTGACGGCCTCTCGTTTCTCGAACGAGTCCGCGAGGAGTACGGGGAGGTGCCGTTTATTCTCTACACCGATGACGGATCCGAAGCGCTGGCCAGCGAGGCGATCTCAGTGGGGGTCACGGACTACGTCCGGAAGGAGACCGTGACCGAGCAGTCCACGATCCTCGCACACCGTATCGAGACCGCGGTCGAACGACACCGGTCACGACGTGGTGTCGAGACAACCGAGCAGAAACTGTCCCAGATCGCAGCCCAGACCGACGACGTGCTGTTCATGTTCGACGGGAACTGGGAGGAACTGCTGTTCGTCAATTCCGCCTGCGAAGCCGTCTGGGGTGGCTCCGTCGACGAGTTGCTCGAGAATCCGAGGTCGTTCCTGGAGTCGGTCCATCCCGAAGATCGGGAGATCGCACGAAGATCGATGGAACGCCTGCGGAACGGCGAGCCCGACACCGTCGAGTACCGGGTGGTCACCGAAGACGACGAGCAGCGGTGGGTCAGAGGTGAATCGAAACCGATTCACGACGACGACGGGCACGTGAGTCGGATCACAGGGTTCGTCCGGGATATTACCGAACGGAAAGTGCGCGAACGGGAACTGGAGCGGTACGAGATCCTCGTCGAGGAAGTGACCGACAGCATCGGCGTCGTCAGTGAGGACGGCCGGGTCCAGTACGAGAACCCGGCGATCGAACGCATCCTCGGCTACGATCCCGACGAGTTCGAGGGGACGACCGCATTCGAACACATGCACCCCGACGACCGTGCGGAGGTGATGGAACGCTTTCACGCACTGTTCTCCGAGGACGGCCCCGAGACCGATCGCGTCGAGTACCGGATCCGCCACGCAGACGGGCCCTGGCGGTGGCTGGAGTCGGAAGCGAGCAGTCGACCCGACTCCGCACTCGACGGGTACGTGATCACGTCGCGGGACATCACCGAACGAAAACAGCGCGAGGAGACGCTACGAATGCTGTACACCGCTACGGAGGAGTTCATGGACGCGACCGATCAGGTGTCGGTCGCCGAGCAGGCGGTGACCACGATGGCCGAGATCCTCGATCAACCGCTGAACAGCGTGTGGCTCTACGAGGACGACGCGCTGCGGCCGGTCGCCGCGAGCGACGAGGCCAGAGAGATCCTCGGGATGGTGCCGACGTTCGAACGAGGAGAGGGACTGGGCTGGGAAGTGTTCGAGTCCGGTGAACCGGCCGTCTTCGAGGACGTGCGAGCAGAGCCCGATCGGTACAACCCGGACACGCCGATGGGCAGTGAGATACTGTTGCCACTCGGCGAGTACGGTCTTATGGGCATCGGCCGGACCGAGAAACAGGAGTTCAGCGAGATGCAGGTGGTGCTGTCCCGGCTCCTCGCGAACACGGTCGAAGCGGCGCTCGAACGGGCGGACCGAGAGACGCAGTTGCGCGAACAGCGCCGCGAACTCGAACGCCAGAACGAGCAGTTAGACGAGTTTGCCTCGATCATCAGTCACGACCTCAGAAACCCGATTCAAGTTCTCGAAGGGTCGCTCGACCAGGCCCGCCAGACCGGAGAGGACGAGCAGTTCGACCGATGTGACCGTGCGCTCGATCGGATGAAGCGACTGGTGTCAGACGTGCTGACACTCGCCAGGGAAGGGGAGACGATACGCGATCCAGAGTCTGTCGATCTGTCGACACTCGCCGCGGACTGCTGGGAGACCGTGGACACCGGCGACGCGGTGCTCACCTGTCCCGCGGACGGCGTGATCGAGGCCGACCGAGGGCAGTTAGAACAGCTCATGGCGAACCTCTTCGGGAACGCCGTCAAACACGGAGTATCCGACGAGCCCTCGGTCGGTGATACTCCCGGGGACGCCGTCGAGCACGGGGGTCAGAGCGTGACTGTCACGGTCGGGGACCTCGACGACGGTTTCTACGTCGAGGACGACGGGCAGGGGATCCCGGCGGCCGAGCGCGATTCCGTCTTCCAGACGGGCTACTCGACCGCCACAGACGGCACCGGCTTCGGCTTGAGTATCGTCCAGAAAATCGTCGACGCTCACGGCTGGTCGATAACCGTGACGGAGGGCACAGACGGCGGCGCACGGTTAGAGATCCGCGACCGGGCGTTCGACGACTGTTCGTCGGAATCGCCGTCATCGTCAGGCCTTTAGAGATACTGGGAGTCGTATACGCTATGACCGATACGGAGGACCCGACTATCGGGGTCCTGAGCCTGCACAACAGCAAGGAGACGAAGGCGATTCTGAACGCGGCCGACGCGCTGGGCTACGACACCGAGTGGCTCCGCGCGGAGAACACGGCGATCGACGTACAGGACGGCGACGTGTCGCTGGAACCCGACGTAGACGTGGTCGTCAACCGCCTCCTCCTCTCGTCCGACGAACAGCCCGTCGAGGGGATCGGGCTGGCGCTCACACTGGATCGGCTGGTACCGATGTGCAACCGCCCGAAGGCGATCACCACCGCGCTACACAAGTTCGCCACGACGATGGCGCTGTCGGAAGCCGGCGTCCCCGTGCCCGACGCCTTGCTGGCGCTGTCGAGCGAGCGACTCAACGAGGAACGCACGCGCTTTGGCGACCGGGCCGTGTACAAGACTGCCATCGGAACCCACGGCGGCGGGACGTGGCTGGTCGACATGGACGACCCCGTCAATCCGCAGGTCGGCCTGCGGCAGGCGTTCCTGCAGGAATATCTCGACATCGACAACACGCGCAACCACGACCTCCGCGTCTACGTCGTCGACGGTGAGATCGTCGGCGCGATGAACCGCTACGCTCCCGAAGGCGAGTGGCGGACCAACGTCGCCCTCGGCGGTGACGTCGAGGACATGACCGACGACCTGCCCCCGGAAGTCGCCGACATCGCGACCACTGCGGCCGACGTGGTCGGGCTGGACTACGCCGGCGTCGACATCATCGAGGGTGACGACGGCTACTTCGTGCTAGAAGTCAACCCCACCGCGGGCTTCCGGGGCCTGTTCAAGGCCACGGGGACGAGCCCCGCGCCCTACATCGCGAAGCGGGCCATCGAGAAGGCAGGCGGCAACGTCGACGAGAACGCCGTCGCGGCACTCGCAGACGAACTCGACGACTCGCGGCCGGTCTGTATGCCGACGCCCGCGGAGACAGGGCCGAAAGAGCAGGTGATCATCGGCTACATCGAAGAAGTGATGGTCGCCGGGACTCGCGGGACCGAGACCATCCTCGCCAAGTCCGACACCGGCGCGACCCGGACCAGCATCGACGCACAACTGGCGACCCGTCTGGGAACCGGGCCGATCAAGGACATCGTGAAGGTCAAATCGGGCAGTCTCAAGAGCGGGAAGTCCCGCCCGGTCGTCGACCTCGTCGTCGGCGTCGGCGGCACGCAGCACACCGTCACCGCCAGCATCGAGGACCGCGGGCACATGGACTACCCGCTCTTGCTCGGCCGGGACATCCTCCAGCACTACCACGTCGACGTGACCCGCCGGGCGGACGCCGACCTCGAACTGGAAACCGAGGAAGAAGAGCAGGACATCGAAGAGTAGGGCGAGACGGTCGAACCGTCACATACGGAAAGTTGTAGGTCTTTACCAGATCGACCGCACGCGGTCGTGCGGTCGACTGGGGAAACGTCTACAACCGTCCGTATCAGTGACCGATCAGGACTGGACCTGTTGCCAGCGCGGTTCCACTTCCGGCGCGCAGTCTGGGTGGAGTTCTTCGGTCTCCTCCGGCGCTCCGGCGTCGGCGGATCGCTCGGCTTCCATCTCCTCGATCGGCCGGGCTGGGTTCCCGACGACGGTCGTCTCCGGCGGTACGTCGTCAGTGACGACCGCACCCGCGCCGATCGTCGCTCCCTCGCCGATCGTGATGTCACCGATCAGCGTCGCGTCCGCGCCGATCATGACGCCGTCCTCGATCGTCGGGTGACGTTTGACCTGTTCGCTGGATTTCCCACCCAGCGTGACGCCGTGGTACATCACCACTTCGTCGCCGATCTCAGCGGTCTCGCCGATCACGGTCCCCATCCCGTGATCGATAAAGAGGCGGTCGCCGACCGTCGCCCCGGGGTGGATCTCGACACCCGTGAGGAAGCGACCGACGTACGAGAGGACGGCGGCGAGGCGTCCGAATCCCCGGTGGTGGCAGGCATTCGCGAGTCGATACCACCAGACTGCGTGGAGTCCGGGATAGGTCAGCAGGATGGCGAGCGTACTGGTCGCCGCCGGGTCGTTTGCCTTGGCGAAGCGGATATCGTCTGTGATGCGGTCGAACATTGTGGATGTGGACTGTGTGGTGAGTGTGCAGGACGAGGGCGACGAGAAGAGCGGGCGCTCAGCAACAGCCCGCGCAGTGGGCCGCCGACAGACGACTGGACCGATCACGGAACCGGATGGAGCGTGAACGCGCACCGAACATACTCACAATTCCCGCGTCCAGCGGCATAAACCCTATCGCCAATCGTTTCGGGTCATCGATCCAGACCAATAGTTTCTTGTCATCACTATGTCCATATCGGCGTGGGAGATGGCGAGTGGTCCCAACGACAGATCCGATGCCAGACCACGCGACCGCTCTGGTGGTTGCCGCTTCGGCCCTCCGCGTCATCGCCTTCGCATCCTGACTACGCCGACTCGACTTCCTCGACGCTCTCGGCGATATCTTCCTCGACCCGCCAGAGATAGAGGCTCGCGTAGCTTCGATAGGGGGCCCAGCGCTCGGCGTACTCGCGCATCTCCGCGCGGGTCAGGTCGTCGTCGACGAGTGTCTGTACTCCCTTCCTGATGCCGAGATCGCCCACCGGGAACACGTCTTCGCGCCCGAGCGAAAACATGAGTTGCATCTGGGCCGTCCACTCGCCGACGCCCGTGATCTCGGTGAGTTCGCCGACGACAGCCTCGTCGTCCATCCCCGCGAAGTAGTCTTTCGACAGCCCCTTGTTCTCGAACGCCTCGGCGATGTTGTTGACGTAACGTGTCTTCTGGCGTGATAGCCCAGCGTCACGCAGTGTCTCGTCGTCGGCCGCCAGAATTCCCGCAGGCGTCACCTCGACAGCGTCGAAGAGTCGCTCGCGCGTGGCGGCCGCCGAGGCCATCGACACCTGCTGGCGGACGATCGACGTGAGGAATCGCTGGAAGAAGTCCTCGGCCGGTTCGATCGTCAGTTCGCCGTGTGTCTCGACGAGCGGTCCGATGTCGGGGTCTTCGCGGAGAACGTCGTGTGCGTCGGTCATTTCCACGTGAAGTACGTCAGGACCCCGATACCAACGGTTTCGAGGATCTGCAGAATCATCATCACCTCGACAGCCAGCGCTGGCATCGCCGGTGCGTTGAAATAGAAGTACAGCGCGACGGCGTTCTCCGCCAGCAGGAACGTGGCGAACACGATCGATCCGAGCGTCATCGGCGCGCGAACTTCCCGGTAGGTCTGTACCCAGACACCGATCAGCACCCCAAGTAGGGCGATGTTGATCGCCGCAGCGACGCGAGCGAGATCGAGTACGAGGCTCATCGGGCACTCTCCCGAACCGTGCGTACCCGTCTGCATAGTCGACGGATTCTCTTGGTAAGCATGTTAGTCGTCCAGTTGTGTGAGTATCGTTTCGACCGTCTCCCAGTTGCTCTGTGTCCGATCGCTCGGGAGGTAGACAGTCCCGTAGTCGGCGTCGCTGCTCGTGATGACGCCGTTCTCCTCGAGCACGTCGAGGTGGTATCGTACCGTATTGTATGCCAGATCGAGATCATCGGCTAATTGGTTGGCGTTTCTGGGCTGCTCGCTCAACGCGCGCAGGACACGTGCTCTGTTGGGCCCACCACGAGTACCAGCGAGAGTCTGCCAGAGCACCGTATCCATTCCATTGCGCGTACTTCGCCGGCCGGCAAGAATCCACCGACATTTTGTCCTTGGCCGCCGGTGTATCTCGCCGTTGGATCGCAGCGATGGCTGCCGACTGCCGACTCCCTGCTCGTCGCAGGGGGCGACTGCGTGCCTGCCAGCGTCGACCGCATCGACACTGGGCGCCGATCAACGTGTTCGGCATATGTACAAACCGGTGAATGTCCGGTAAAACACTTTCGCCCAATGTCCCGAAATCAGTAATTAGAGACATTCTACAGAGAATTGAGGGAGAATTGAGAGAGAGTTGACTCCGACTCTCGAAATACGTTATTACGTTGTCATTCCCACTGCACAACGGATGCAACCAAACAACTCGGACGCGACGCGACGGCGGATTTTGCTCGGAATCGGATCGGCTGTCACCGCCGGGATCGCCGGCTGTAGTAGCGACGGTGGCGACGGTGGAGCCAGCAACGACACGCCGACCGACACCGAGTCGATGGAGTCGATGGAAACCGAGACCGAGTCGGCGATGACCGAGACAGAGAGCGAGACGGACACCGAAACGGACACGCCGTCCGGGACTGCGATGGTTCGGATCGCACACATGTCGCCGAACGCGCCCAACGTGGACGTGTACGTCGACGGGACGGCCGTGCTGGAAGACGTCGCCTTCGGCGCGGTGAGTCCGTACCTCGACCTCCCGGCCGGCGAGCACCAGGTCGAGATCACCGCCGCAGGCGATCCCGATGCCTCGGTGTTCGCCGGACCGGTGACAGTCGCTGCCGAGACGGCCTACACGATCGCGGCGGTCGGGGAGGTCGGCGACGCTGCCGATCAGGCCTTCGAGCCACTCGTCATGGAGGACGACAACAGCGACCCCGGAAACGACACGGCCCGGGTCCGACTGGTCCACGCCTCGCCCGACGCACCGGCGGTGGACGTGACTCTCGCCGCCAACGGCGACGCGCTGTACGACGGTGTCGAGTACGCAGGTTACGGCTACGTGGAAGTCCCTGCTGGCGACTACACCCTCCAGGTTCGCGGCGATACGGACAGCAACGACGGCAGCGTCGTCGCCGAGTTCGACGTGAGTCTCACCGCCGGCCAGGTGTACACCGCCTTCGCATCCGGCTACCTCTCACCGGACGACGAACCCGGCGACACCCCGTTCGACCTCCGGATCGCCCAGGACACGAGCGACGGATCGATGACAGAGGAGACGGAAACGGAAACGGACCCGGCGAGCGTACGAGTCGCGCACATGTCGCCGAACGCGCCCAACGTGGACGTGTACGTCGACGGGACGGCCGTGCTGGAGGACGTCGCCTTCGGTGCGGTGAGTCCGTATCTGGACCTCCCCGCCGGCGAGCACCAGGTCGAGATCACCGCCGCGGGCGATCCCGACGCCTCGGTGTTCTCCGGGCCGGTCACTGTCGAAGCGGGGACGCCGTACACGATCGCGGCGGTCGGGGAGGTCGGCGACGGTGCCGACCAGGCCTTCGAGCCACTCATCATGGAGGACGACAACAGCGACCCGGGAAGCGACACGGCCCGGGTCCGACTGGTCCACGCCTCACCCGACGCGCCGGCAGTGGACGTGACCCTCGCCGCCAACGGCGACGCGCTCTACGACGGTGTCGGCTACATGGGCTACGGTTACATGGAAGTCCCTGCTGGCGATTATACCCTCCAGGTTCGCGGCGATACGGACAGCAACGACGGCAGCGTCGTCGCCGAGTTCGACGTGAGTCTCGCCGCCGGCCAGGTGTACACCGCTTTCGCGTCGGGCTACCTCTCGCCGGACGACGAACCAAGCGACACCCCGTTCGACCTCCGGATCGCACAGGACACGAACTGATCCAGACACTCGAACAGGCGTCGGATATCTGTCGAGGGATCGCTCTAACGGCACGGGGCTCTCGGGTGTTCAGAGCGATACGCAGGATGTGGGAAGCCCCAGGGTAGAACACCGAACTCTCCAGAGTGTACGTCGACACACGACGGACGTTCTGGCACCGATCGTGTGCTGGTCACTGCGCGTGGCACCGCCGGTGACCACTCGTCGACGTCGTCAGACTATCGCGGGCGCTCTATCCGACACAGATCGATGTTAATTCCTCTCACACCATCCCCTTGCCGAGCAGTTCGCGCGCGATGATGTTCTTCTGGATCTCCGTGGTCCCCTCGTAGATCTGGGTGATCTTGGCGTCGCGGTAGAACCGCTCGACGTCGAAGTCGTTGACATAGCCCGCGCCGCCGTGGATCTGGACGGCCTCGTCGGCGACCTCGACGGCGACCCGGGAGGCGTACTCTTTGGCCATCGAGGCCAGCATCGTCAACTGGTCGTCGGCGTTGTCGACGCTCCAGGCGGATTTGTAGGTCAACATCCGTGCGGCCTCGGTCTGGGTGTGCATCTCCGAGAGCTTGTGCTGGATCGCCTGGAACTCGCTGATCGGTTTCGAGAACTGCTCGCGGTCCTGTGCGTAGTCGAGCGCGCGCTCGGCTGCGCCCTTGGCGATGCCGACGGCCTGTGCAGCGACGCCGGTGCGTGTCTCGTCGAAGAACTGCATCAACTGGAGGAAGCCCGCGCCGCGGGTACCGACCAGGTTCTCCTCGGGCACGCGCACATCGTCGAACAGTAGTTCCGCGGTGTCGGAGGCCCGAATCCCGAGTTTTCCCGTGATCTTCTCTGCCTCGAAGCCGTCTCGATCCGACTCGACGACGATCTGTGAGAAGCCGTTGTACCGGCCTTCGGCCTCGGGGTCCGTTTTACAGAGGACGACGAAAAAGTCGCCGACTGAACCGTTGGTAATCCACATCTTGTTGCCGTTGATCACCCACTCGTTGCCGTCTTTCTCGGCGCGGGTCGACACCGACGACACGTCAGACCCGACGTCCGGCTCCGAGATCGCGGCACCCATCACGGCCTCGCCGGTGGCGACGGGTTCGAGGTACTCCTCTTTCTGTTCCTCGGTCCCGAACCCGACGATGGCGTCCGCGCCGAAGGCAGCCGACTGCACGCAGAGTCCGATCCCCGGATCGGCCGCGAACAGCTCCTCGGCGATGATGGCGTTCGTCAGTGTGTCGTAGCCCACACCGCCGTACTCCAGTGGGATGTTCGCGCCCGTCAGTCCGAGCTCCGCGGCCTGTTCGACGATCTCGCGAGGGTACTTCTCTTCCGTGTCGTACTCGGTCGCGTGTGGCTTGATCTCGTTCTCGGCGAACCGTCGTACCTCGTCGCGAACCTGGCGTTGCTCGTCGGATAGTTCGAAATCCATGTTAACAGTGTTAACGCGTAGCGTACATAATGATTTCCCGGACAGAATAAACTCGCTCGTGGTTGTCGGGCGAGAGAAACGTTGAAACCTCGGGCGAGAGTGTGTGTTCCTGTTATGGATTTCGAGGACATCGAGTCGATCGCAGTACTCGGCGCCGGTAACATGGGCCACGGCATCGCCGAGGTCGCGGCACTCGCGGGCTACGACGTGCAGATGCGTGACATCAAAGACGAGTTCGTCCAGAACGGCTACGACCAGATCGAGTGGTCGCTGAACAAACTCGCCGAGAAAGAGCAGATCAGTCAGGAGGAAGCCGACGCCTCACTCGATCGCGTGACACCGCTGGTCGACATGGAGGAAGCCGTCGGTGATGTCGACATCGTCATCGAGGCCGTCCCGGAGAAGATGGAGATCAAGAAGGACGTGTACGAGGAAGTCGAGGAGTACGCGCCCGAAGAGGCCCTCTTCGCGACCAACACCTCCAGTCTCTCGATCACCGAGCTCTCGGAAGTCACCGAGCGACCGGAGCAGTTCTGTGGGATGCACTTCTTCAACCCGCCGGTCCAGATGCCGCTGGTCGAGGTCATCTCGGGTGCCCACTCCAGCGACGAGACGCTCGACGCCGTCGAGGAACTCGCCGAAGCCTTCGACAAGACACCGGTGCGCGTGCGCAAGGACTCGCCGGGCTTCATCGTCAACCGCATCCTCGTCCCGCTGATGAACGAGGCGACGTGGCTCGTCCACGACGACGAAGCGACGGTCGCGGAAGTCGACTCGACGACGAAGTTCGACATGGGCCTGCCGATGGGCTCGTTCGAACTCTCCGATCAGGTCGGGGCCGACGTGGGCCTGCACGTGCTCGAATATATGCACGAGGTGCTGGGTGACGCCTACGCTCCCTGCCCGCTCCTGGAAGAAAAAGTCGAGAACGAGGAGCTCGGGAAGAAGACGGGCAAGGGGTTCTACGACTACGAGAACGGCGGCGTCGACATTCCGAGCGACGCCGGCCGCGAAGACATCGAGAACCGTCTGCTGGCCGTGATGGCGAACGAGGTTGGCAAGCTCGTCGAGAACGACGTGGCTCCCGTCTCGGATATCGACGAGGCCGTGATGCTGGGCGGTGGCTTCCCGAAGGGACCGGCGAAACTGGCCGACGAGAGCGGGCTGGAGAGCCTCGTCGAGACTCTCGGATCCGCCCACGAGGAGACCGGCGCGGCCCGCTACGAACTGTCCGAGGGCCTCGAATCGGCGGCCGCGGAAGGGGGGTTCTACGACAGTGACGACGAGGACGGAGCCGACTACGAGGTCATCGAGGTCACTCATCCCGAGGAGTACGTCGCACAGGTTGCGATCGACCGGCCCCACCAGATGAACACGATCAGCCCCGAGGTGATGGACGAACTCGCCGACGCCGTCGATCGGCTGAGCGAGGACGACGACGTGCGTTCGATTCTGCTGACCGGCGCGGGCGACCGGGCCTTCTCTGCGGGCGCGGACGTGCAGGCGATGGCGAGCAACGCCACGCCGCTGGAAGCGATCAAACTCTCTCGGAAGGGCCAGGAGACGTTCGGCAAACTCGAAGCCTGCCCGATGCCCGTCGTCGCCGCCATCGACGGTTACGCACTCGGCGGCGGGATGGAACTGGCGACCTGCGCGGATATGCGCATCGCCACCGGGCGCTCCGAACTCGGTCAGCCCGAGCACAACCTCGGCCTCCTGCCGGGCTGGGGCGGCACCCAGCGCCTCGCCAACATCGTCGGCGAGGGCCGCGCCAAGGAGATCATCTTCACGGCCGAGCGCTACGACGCCGCGGAGATGGCCGACTACGGCTTCATCAACGAAGTGGTCGGCAACGACGAACTCGACGACCGGGCGCTGGAACTGGCCAGCGACCTCGCCGCCGGCCCGCCCGTGGCACAGGAACTGACCAAGAAGGCGATGCTCGCCGGCCGCGACGACACCGATGCCGGCCTCGAAGTCGAAGCCCAGGCCTTCGGCCACCTCATCGGCACCGACGACGTGATGGAAGGCATCACCGCGTTCATGGGCGACGGTGAGCCCGATTTCCAGGGGAAGTGAGGCGATCCTCGATGAGGTCTGCTCATCGGTGGTGAGCCGGATTTCCAGGGGAAGTGAACTGACGGCATCTCGTTCGAGTGAGACGGATAATTGTAGTTGCGTACCGACGATCGTCGCCACGAGGTAGACGATCGCCGGTAATTCGCTACAAGACTCCGTATGAGAGGGGCGGCCGTTCGTACTGAACGGTCGATTCAGGTCTATTTCGTGTTGCGGTTGCCCGAAGTATCGTCTACGAGTTGGTCGATCCCCACGCCCTCTGGCCCCGAGTGAGTCATGCTACCACGGGTGGGGTTTTTGATGCTGGGCCCTCAACTCCAGTCTATCAGCGTCTGGTGGCGCTGTCGCATCGACCATGACGGGGGACAATCGAGACAGCGACGACGATCGGGAGCAGGTATCGAGCAGGAGAGACACGTCGACAACAGCAACCCCACTCCAGGACCGGACGGGTGTTCGACTCGCGGATGGCGGCTTCGAAGCAGGCTTTTTCAACGCTGTCGTCGAGAAAGTCGGCGTCGGCGTCGGCGTCTACGAGGAAAGCGGGCACTTTGCGTACGTCAATCAGGCCTACGCCGATCTCCTCGGGATGGATCGCGAGTCGCTCCAGGGCACGGCTGTCTGGGAGGTGAACCCGGCGATGGACGAACAGCGCTTCGGCGCGTACTGGCGATCCTTCGACATCGGGGAAACTCGTCAACAGGAGGCCGTCCACGTCCGCAGCGACGGTTCGGAAATCCCCGTCGAAACCCACACGACGGCCATCGAGGTCGACGGCACACGCTACAACGTCGGGACGATCACCGGCATCAGCGAGCGCGTCGAGGGCTGGGAGAAGCTAGAGCGCCAGGACGAGCGGCTCGAACAGTTCGCGTCGGTCGTCAGCCACGACCTGCGCAACCCGCTGAACGTCGCGATGGGACGCCTCCAGCTAGCCAAGGAGACCGCGGAGACGGAACACCTGGAGCACGTCGAGCAGTCGCTTCACAGGATCGAGGCACTGATCGAGGACGTGCTGACGATGGCGCGGGACGGCAACCGGATCAAGGAACCCGAACCCGTCGCTCTGGACGCCGTCGTCGACCGTGCCTGGCAACAGATCGGAGCCGACGACGCCACGCTCGTGGCAGAGAACGACCTCGGGACGGTCCAATCTGACGAGAACAGGCTGCTCGAAGTGTTCGAGAACCTCTTCGACAACGCGGTGTCACACGCCGATCCCGGCGTGACCATCGAGGTGGGCCGCACGGACGACGGCCTGTACGTCACCGACGACGGTCCAGGCATCCCACCGAGTGAGCGAGACGACGTACTGGACTACGGCTACACTACCGACGAACAAGGGACCGGCTTCGGCCTCACGATCGTCGAACAGATCACGACCGCTCACGGCTGGTCGGTGTCACTGACCGAGAGCGACGCCGGTGGCGTCCGCGTAGAGATCTCCGACATCGACTTCGAGTGAGTGGTTCGCAAACCGCCTGCAGAAAGACGATTTTAAATACCCAGAACCTATCTCTCCATTTGCGACGCTCGCTTGGTGTAGTCCGGCCAATCATATTGGCCTTTCGAGCCAATGACCAGGGTTCAAATCCCTGAGCGAGCATTTTTCGAACGGAGTGAGAAAAACGCGCAGCGAAGGGATTTGAATCACGCGAGACGAACGCAGTGAGTCTCGCAGTCGGGTTCAAATCCCTGAGCGAGCATTTCTGTTGGGAACAACACCGTGAGCAACAGAACTCTCTCACAGGGTTTGAGCATGCGAGTCGCGCGCAACGAAGTGAGCACGTCTCGCACCTGTTCAAATCCCTGAGCGAGCAGTCGCTTCATCCGAGAACGATGCCGACTGAGAGCGCCCCGGGAGATTGTTTGGAAGCATCCGCCAGTGGTCCAGCCAGTACGAAGGAGTGCTAGTTGCTCGGTATGTTCGAGTCCGTTTGTGATAGCATGAAGTCGCTCACGGTACTGCAGACGTGACCGGGCACTGAACGCCCTCGGCCCGCTCGACGGTTTCTGTTCGGGATATTCTTCCTCCCGATGGTCGCTCGAATAGTGCCCGCGCAGAAACCGCGAGACGCGCATCGCCCGTTCGTTCGCCAGGACCGCACCGTAACACAGCACCGCACCACACGCCTCCCCAACCGATTCCTTCGCTCGCTATACTTGCGCAGTCATCCACCGGGAGACTCGCTTCGCTCGACTCCCGAGCCTTCCTTCACTTCGTTCAGGAAGACCTCGCACAGTTCCGTCTCGGCACAGAGGCCGCGACAGCGCGCGCCACCGCAGATTATTCAGTAGCTTACCGGTACTGACAACCAGCCACTACTCGTCTACTGGAGCAGTCAGTCCGTCTCCTCGCCCCGATACCGATCAGCGAGGAACACGGCGAGGGCCGCAGTGACGGAGAGGACCGTCACGCGGGGGTCGGAGGTGACGTAGAGGCTCGGCGTCGGCGGTCGCCACCAGAGCGGGTAGAGCCAGAAGTCCGCGCGGCCGTCGGCGAACACCCGCATCCCGTCGAGAGCGAGCGACGAGAAGCCCCCGAAGAGGAGGTAGCCGTAGGCGCGCCGGGAGCGGGCTGCGAAGAGGAGTGCGATCGCCCCGGCGATGACGAGCACGCCTGCGAGACTGCTGATCGGAGCGTAACTGAAGGGCAGTCCGGTCGCCGATTCGATCAGGGCATTGTCGAGGACGATATCGACTTTCACCAGATCGGGGATCGCAGCGCCGGCCATCGCGATCACGATCCAGCGTCTGCGAAGCCAGCGGAATCGCCAGCTCGCTGGTGTGAGCAGGAGATATGGCACCAGTACGTGGGTAAGTAACTCAGCCATCCGATCGCACCTCGAAGGAGAGCGTTCGGAGATCGATACGCCAGTATCGGAGGAACAGCACCGTGACGAGTGCTGCACCGACGAGCGAGACGCCGTACTTGAAGAGGAGTGACGAGCCGGCCGGGTTGACGACGCGGACCGTCTGGGCGTCGAGCCTGTGGCCCGACTGGAGCGTCCCGACGACCTGGACGACCCCACCCGGGCGAACGTCGGCGTCGAAGTGCTGGACGGTCAACTCGAACGAGCCGCCAGTGTAATCGACCGCTATCGTTCCGGTGTTCGACGCGGCATCGACGGATTCGACGGTTCCCCAGAGGAACGCCTGCTGACCGACGTACTGGTCGTACTCCGTGCCGACCGATTCTGTCCCCGGATAGGGCCACTGTTGCTCTTGCTGGGTATCGTAGTGGACCCCCATCCCGAAGACGAGACCGAGCGCGAGCAGCAGCGCCACTGCGCGTGCGAAACCGTTCACACCGATCCCGTCACCGCGGGGCGTATAACGTGTTACGACTCGCACTGCCGGTTGTCTCACTGGCGTCGAGAACGAGGGAAGTCGAGGTCCGGGAAAAGGTAGGCACCGCCTGATGACCGCAGCTTCAAATGGGTCCGATTCGACCACACGCTCATGCAGGTAGTCATCCTCGCGGCAGGTGAGGGGACGCGAATGCGGCCACTGACAGCGTCGACACCGAAACCGATGTTGCCGGTCGCGGATCGGCCGCTGGTTGCCCACACCGCCGACGTGGCGATCGAGGCCGGCGCGAGCGAGCTCCTCTTCGTCGTCGGCTACGAGGCCGAGGCGGTCCGTTCGTACTTCGGCAACGAGTACCGCGGAGTCCCGGTCGAGTTCGCCGTGCAGGAGGAACAGCGCGGTACTGCCGACGCGGTCCGGTCGGCGCGCCACCATCTGGACGGTCCCTTCGCCGTCCTCAACGGCGACAACCTCTACGATCAGGCGTCGATCGCGGCGCTGTTCGAGAACGGCCCCTCGATCGCGGCCTACCGCGTGGACGATCCCAGCGCGTACGGCGTCCTCTCGACAGAACAGGGGCAGGTGACCGGAATCGTCGAGAAGCCGTCGGACCCGCCGACGGCGCTCGCCAACGCGGGCGCGTACGTCTTCCCGGCCGAGGCCAGAGAGTGGCTCGACGTCGAGGAGAGCGAGCGCGGCGAGTACGAGATCACCGACGTGGTCGCGCAGACGATCGAGGCGGGGTCGGTCTCGGCGGTCGAGGTCGATCGCTGGCTGGACGTCGGCCGGCCCTGGGAGCTGCTGGCGGCCAACGAGTGGAAGCTCGGCGAACTGGACCGGCGGATCGACGGCGACGTGCGCGGCGACGCGACGCTTCGTGGCAACGTCGTCGTCGAAGACGGGGCGGTCGTCGAACCCGGTGTCGTGATCGAAGGGCCGGCCCTCGTGCGATCCGGTGCGGAAGTCGGCCCCAACGCGTACGTCCGGGGAGCGACGCTGCTGGCCGAAGACGCACACGTCGGGCACGGTGTCGAAATCAAGAACAGCGTGATCGGTGCCGGATCGGCAGTCCCACACGTCTCCTACGTGGGCGACAGCGTGCTGGGCGAAGACGTGAACCTCGGGGCCGGAACACAGGTGGCGAACCTCCGCCACGACGGCACCGACGTGCGACAGACCGTCAAGGGCGAACGGGTGTCGACGGGGCGGCGCAAGTACGGTGTCGTCGCCGGGCCCGAGGTCAGGACTGCCGTCAACACGAGCATCAACCCCGGCGTGGTGCTGTCGAGCGGGGCGACGACGACCCCCGGCGAGTCGGTGACGAGAGATCGCTGATCGCCGTACGGTAGCCCAATCACGCCAGACCGCAGACCGTCGCCCGGAACGTCGGTTGGGGCGGTCGCCGACCGGCGTGCGCGCCGTCGGTGATACGGACAGTTGTCGGTCTGTCCCAGAGCAACCGCACGACTGCGTGCGGCCGACTGGGGAACCGTCGACAACTGTCCGTATGACTCGATATCTGTGGGGTTAAATAGCGCGACACCGACGAACCGCCATATGGTAGATCCCACGTCGGACCATCACGAGGACATCGACGAGTCCGAGGCACCCACCTGCGAGACGTGTGGCGAACCGATCGTCAACGAACCGACCCACCGCGAGGTCACATGGATCGAAGACGACACGGTGCAGGAAGCCCATTTCTGTGACGACGACTGTCGCGCCGAGTGGGACGAACGCTGACGCGCTCGCACGCTCAAGTCACGACTGAGCCTTCACAAAGATTTAACCGACCGACACCGACGAGACAACTGAGCAATCGATGAGTGCGACAGTACGCAGCGCCCTCCGGGTCGTCTTTCTGACGGTGATGATCCTCTCGGCATCGGCGGTCGGCCAGTCGTTCGTCCAATCGACCGGGCAGGTCGAAACGGACCAGCAGACCGAGACGCCGACACCCGAGCCGGTGGCGGACACTGAGACACCGACGGATCGACAGTCGGGGACGGAAACGCTGACCGGCGGGGCAGAGCAGACGGCCACAGCCCGCTCGACCCTGACGGCGACGGCGAGGCCATCCTCCAGCGGGCAAACGGGGATCGACGTGGAATCGCGATTCCAACAGGCGAAAGCGGAGACCCTGCCCGGGGAGAACTGGTCGGCCCAGCGCGTCCGTGAAGCGAGCGGGGAGCGCGGGCTCACGGTCGTCGCGACCCAGGGGTTCTACGTGAGCGGGCAGACGGCCGAGATCGCAGCGATCACTCCCAACGGCACCGTCGTCTACTTCAACGACAGCTACCGCGTCTACTTCGACGTCGATCCCGTGGAAGACGAGCGCTACACCGTCGAGTACGTCGCAGCCCGCCACTTCGACGGGCCGGTCTGCGACCAGTTCGACAGCGACCAGTGTACTCGCAACGTCGTCATCCGGGCGAACCTCACGACGGGCGACCAGGAGACGGTGTACGCTGAGCTGACGCCCCGTGTCGCCTCGGCGCGCTGGCACGACGTGGATCGGCTCAACGACACCCACCTCGTCGTCGCAGACATCGTTCAGGACTCCGTCTACACCGTCGACACGCGGGACGACGAGATCGTCTGGGAGTGGAACGCCAGCGATCACTACTCGCGTGATCAGGGTGGGAACTGGGCGGACTGGACCCACGTCAACGACGTGGAGGTCCTGCCGGACGGCCGGATCATGACCAGCCCGCGAAACATGGACGAGGTGATCTTCCTCGAACGCTCCGGCGGGGAGTTCGTCGTCAACGAGTCGTGGACGCTCGGCGAGGACGAGAACCACAGCATCCTCTACGAACAGCACAACCCCGACTACATCCCGCGGGCCTACGGCGGCCCGAGCGTGATCGTCGCGGATTCGGAGAACACACGGATCATCGAGTTCCAGCGCGTCGACGGCGAGTGGGTCCAGAGCTGGTCGTGGCGCGACGTGCGACTCCAGTGGCCCCGCGACGCCGACCGGCTCCCGGGCGGGAACACGCTCGTCGTCGACTCGAACGGGAACCGGCTGGTCGAGTTGAACGACGACGACGAGATCGTCTGGTCGGCCGATATAGGGATGCCGTACGACGTGGAACGGATCGGGACCGGTGACGAGAGCGAGGGTGGTCCTGCCGCTCGCCTCAGGAGCCGCGCACCGATCCGGCCGATCATCACCGAATCGAGCGACACGGAGAACGGAACCAGCGGGGAGAGTAGCGAGGATCGATCGGGGGTCGATCTCTCGGTGCCGGCGGATGGATCGGGAGCCGGCGAGAGCGCCGATTCGAGTCTCACGACGGTCGATCAGTTCTGGTTCGGGCTGAAAGGAGCGATCCCGAGTCTCGTGCTCAACAGCCTCCTCTACGCCTCACCGCCGTGGGTGCTCTTCACCGATCTGGCCTTCGCCGGCCTGTTCCTCGTGGTCGGACTCAGCTGGGGTTCCAGTGAGTTCTACTGGTCGCGATACTCGCTTCGCGGTGTCGCCGGGAGTCTGTGGCGGCGAGTCGGGAACGCCGTCGAGCGCGTTCAGTGATACGGATTATTGTAGATCTGTCCCGCATCGACCGCACACCGTCGTGCGGTCGAGCGTGAAAACGGCTACAATACTCCGTATGGGGCTGTACAGGGCTACAGGAGACCGATATCTTCCGCGACGCGGTCCGCTAGGGCTTCCATGACCTCGGGATCGACCTGTGCGACCTTTTCACCGTCGTGGAGCTGTTCGTTGTGTCGCTCGACGGCTGCTTCGACCTCGTCGAAGGCGACGCTCGTCCGCGTGCCACAGCCGTCACAGACCACCGGGATATCGGGTAGTTCGTCGTCGCTCATACTCAGGTTTCCGTCGCCGGTCGTGAAATAAGGACTGCTTCGAGAGTGCAACCGCAGTGACAGTGTGAAAAATTTCGCTTTCAGTATTGCAACCAGATTGTATCCCATACCGTCAAAGGAACAGTCTGCTCTCCGCGTGCCCCCACGAGTGCAAAGTTACTTGTCATCAGCGTCCCGACAATCGCCAATGAGCGACGGTGCGAGCGAGGAGACCACGGTCCTCCAGAGCAAGCGGACGGCGACCCAGTACCAGATCCTCATCGAGATCGCCGAGCGCCAGCCGGCGGTCAGCCAGCAGGAGATCGCCGACAGCATCGGTATCACCTCACAGGCGGTCTCGAACTACTTGCAGGATCTCGTCGAAGGGGCGTTCGTCCAGAAACACGGTCGGGGCCGCTACGAGGTGACCAAGGAGGGCGTCGACTGGCTCATCACCCAGACTGCCGACCTCCGAGAGTTCGTCGAGCACGTCTCCGAGGACGTGATCGGAGAAGTCGAGATCGAGACCGCGATCGCGACCGCACCGATCGAGGAGGGGCAGTCCGTCTCGCTGACAATGCGCGACGGGGTGCTCCACGCGACGCCGGGTGGGACCGGGAGCGCGACCGCCGTCGCGGTGTCGTCGGCCGACGCAGAGCAGGACGTGGGGATCACCGACTTCGACGGCGTACTGGAGTACGACCTCGGGACGGCGACGATCGTGTCGATCCCGCCGATCCGAGACGGTGGCAGCGCCACCATCGACCACGACGCAGTCGCCGAGGTCGCCCGAGCGCACGACTTCGTGGCCGTTTCGGGGGCCGAAGCCGTCGCCGCCGCGACCGCCGCAGAGCTGACTCCCGACGTCCAGTTCGCCACGGCCGCAGCCGTACAAGAGGCCGCAACCAAGGGACTGGACGTGTGCCTGCTCGCCGTCGCAGACGATCTGGCGGGACTGACCGACACATTCAGAAACAGTGATATCGCGTTCGAAGTCGTCGAATTCGAGGCGTAGCGAGTGGCTGTCGGCGACCCTATCATACGGATTACTGTCGCTATTTCCCAGTGATCGTCGACACCGTCCCGAGGACCACCGATAAGAGAGTACAGTAAGCCGTATCAGCCCTCGGTCGTCTCCGCGTTGGGCGCGTTGCGCTTCACGCTGTCGACGCCGTCGAAGGCCTTCGTCCGGGAACTGTACCCCTGCCCGCTGTCGGCGAGGATGTTGCCGTTTCGGTGGCGCAGTCGCCAGCGGAACTTCCCGCTCTTGTCCTCGAAGACCTCGAAGGCTGCCATCCCGATGTCGAGGACGGCCGCGTCGGCCGAGTGGCCTTCGACCCGCTCGATGCTGTCGCGTGCGCCACGCTCCTCGGTGAATCCCTGGCCGCTGTCGGCGACGATCTCGCCGTTGTCGGCTTCCAGCCGCCAGCGGTACTTACCTGCGTTGTCCTCGAAGATCTCGAAGTCGTACTCGTCGCCGTCCAGTGCCGTCCGGACGCGGTCGACCGCGTCGCGGGCACCGCTGCGAGAGGCGTACCCTTCGCCGCCGTCGGCGAGGATCCGCCCGTTCTTGTGGATCAGCCGCCAGCGCCACTCTTCGGCGCTGTCCTGGTACACCTCGTAGGCCGCTGGATCGGCGCGGAGGTACTGGGCCGGGCCGACGCGCTCCTTGACGCGCTCGATCGCTGCCTCGGCCTCGCGGTGTTCGGTGTATCCCTGGCCACAGTCAGCGATGATGTTCCCGTTCGTGTGCTGGAGTCGCCAGCGGTATTCACCGGCGTTGTCCTCGTACAGCTCGAACGTCGCCTTGCTCTCGCCCGGCGGGTATGCGACGATGCCCTCGTCGGCCTCCTCGGTCGACTCTTCGAGTTCCGTTTCGAGAGCGAGGAGATCGGCACCGAGAGCGTTGCGCCGGACGCTCTGGATCCCGTTCTGGGCGTTGCTCCGCCGGGTGTACCCCTGCGCGCTGTCCGCGATGATGTTGCTGTTGCGGTGGCGCAGCCGCCAGCGGAACTTCCCGCCTCTGTCCTCGTACAGTTCGAACGTCGCTTTGCTGTCGTGGAGGTCGGCCAGTTCGTCCGAGAGCCCTGTGGCCTCCTCACGCAGGTCGGCTGCCTCTGCACGCAGTTGATCGGCTTCCGCACGGGCGGTCTCGGCTTCTTGCTCGGCCTCGGCGAGGGCCGCCCCGGCGTCGATCGTGTCGTCCTGAGCCGGTGGCACGTCGTCGGACTCGCTCAGCATCGGTACCAGGATCGCACCCAGCGCGATGACGGCCATCCCGATGCCGTAGGTAGCGAAGATCATCGGGCGCTGTGCTCGGCCGCCGTCGAACGTGAGGACGAGCCAGACGATCGCGAGGATGCTGATCGCGGCACCGACGTACGAGATCACCGTGGCGCGTCGTTCGAGCGGAAGCCGGATGACCGGCCCGATCAGTATGAACAACAGTCCCAGTCCACCTAGGGCGATCCCAGCCTGGCGCTGGAAGCTGCTCCCGGTCTCCGCCGCCGTGGCACCCGCCAGCAACACTCCGAACAGCCCGATCAGCACACCGAACACGAACAACCAGTAGCCGTACACTTCGTCGTCAGTCGTCGGCTCGGCGATTCGATTGCGATACCACTGGAGTAACATCCCGTCCTCGGAACTGGCACTTGCCATATCTATAGTGAATATCGCAAAGGTGATACTTAAAAGTGTAGTACAGTTGAGGAACCCGTCCAGACAGGGAGCCGGTTGCGTATACGGGACAGCAGTCTGTCAACTCCGGGAGAACCGAACTGTGATCCCGTCGGAGTCAGTCGCGGTGAGCGGCGCATCGATCGAGCGGGGATCGAACCCACCGACCGTCAATCGTTCCCGAACTGCTGTGATCGACTCGGGGTCCGGAACCCGAATCTCAACCCACGCGAGCCCACGGCCAGATCGGGGCTCGGTTCGCCCGTTCCAGACGTTCAGGCCGACGTGGTGGTGGTACCCGCCGGCGGCGACGAACAGCGCCGATTCGCCGTCGGTGACCATCGGTTCGAACCCGAGTGCGTCGACGTAGAACGCGCTGGCCCGGTCGATCGAACTGACTTCGAGGTGGACGTGGCCGACGGTCGTCCCGGCTGGAACACCCTGTGTCGTCTCTCCGGTCGACCCGGCCCGCTGGCGGAGGTCCGCGAGGTCGAGCGGGAGCGTGTCCATCTGGATCCCATCGTCGGTCCTCGGCCACTCGGATCGTGGCCTGTCGCAGTACACCTCGATCCCGTTTCCCTCCGGGTCCGAGAGATACAGGGCCTCGCTGACGAGGTGATCAGACGCCCCCGCGAGTTGCCTGTGGCGCTCGATCCGCGCCAGCGCGTCGGCGAGGGCCTGCCGGGTCGGGACGAGGAAAGCAACGTGGAAGAGGCCGGTCTCGGAGTGACCCCGTTCGGGGGCATCGGGATCGGCGATCAGTTCGAGCAACGACTGCGCACCAGTGCCGAGTGTCGCGCCCTCGTCGGTCCGAGACAGCACGGAGAGACCGATCACGTCCCGGTAGAACGCGACCATCCGATCGAGGTCTGTCACGCGCAGCGCGATCCGACCGATCCCGGTGTCGGCAAGGAGTACCCCACCAGTGGAGTCGTCACCGGTCATAGCCCCAGAACCTCCCGCGTCTGTTCGGGGGTAGCGACGGGTCGACCGAGTTCCTCGGCGACTCGAACCACTCGCTCGACCAGTTGCGCGTTGCTCGCGGCGAGTTCGCCGGCCTCGTAGTAGACGTTGTCTTCGAGACCGACGCGGACGTGCCCTCCCAAGAGGATGCCCATCGTGGCGAACGGTAGCTGGTGGCGACCGAACCCGAGCGTGTTGAACGTCGCGCCGTCGGGGAGGTCGTCGATCGCGGTGAGGAAGTTTTGCGGGCGAGGTCGCGTCAGCGTCCCCGGTCCGAAGATCAGCGTCGTGTGGATCGGCTCGTCGAGGGCTCTTCGATCGAGCAGCCCGTGGGCTTCGTTGATGTGGCCGTCGTTGAACACCTCCAGTTCGGGCTTGATCCCGCGATCGGCCATCTCGTCGTAGAGGGCGTCGACGGTCGCGCGGGTGTTCTCGCTCGTGAGGTGATCGTACCGGTTGAGCGGCCCCATGTCGAGCGACGCCATCTCGGGCGGCGGGTCGGTCCGCAGCGGCCCGGCGCGCTCCTCGGTCGGCGCACCGGTCCCGCCGGTTGAGTGCTGGATCACCACGTCGTCGGCGTGCGCGCGAACGGCGTCGTCGATGGCCTGGAACCGCTCGGTCGCGAACGATCGCTCGCCGCTGGGGTCGCGGGCGTGCAGGTGGACGACAGAGGCACCGGCGTCTTCGACTGCCGCGGCGGCACGGCCGATCTCGTCAGGCGTCTCCGGAATCGCAGGGTTCGCCTCCTTGCCGTGGACGCCGCCGGTCAGTGCCGCCGTCACGATCACTGGCACACCGGCGAGGAAATCGTCGTAACTCACGGATCGCCCTCCTCGTTCTCCCGGTAGATCTCGCAGTGGCTGGCGTGATCGAGGTCGTATCGGTCGTTGCAGATGTCGGCCCGCATCGGCTGGACGAATTCCCGAGCGATCGAGCAGTACGCTCGCGCCGTCTCGAAGCGCTCCTCGTCTACCTCCCGACGGTATTCTAAATGTGGGCAGGTCACACTGTCCCGTAGGCCGTTTAGTGCGTTAACCGTTGTGCGCCGTCGAAGCTCGCGGCTCACCTAGCGGTCATGGAGTCATCTCGATCTCTTTCGAACTGCCGTCGGTGAAGTAGAACGTCGCGGTGACACTCGCGCCCTGCATATCGGCGTTTTTCCCCTGGTCGTTCTGAAAGCGGTCGAACTCGAAGTCCGTGGAACTAGACTGACCGCTATTGGCCGGGAGATCCACGGTACCATTCATATCGAAGTCGACACGTGTGTCGTCAGCGGTGGCCGAATCGACCGGAATAGTACTCGAGATATGCTGTGTCTTTCCAGCGACGAAAATATCGCCCTTGGAGACCTCGACTACGTTGGGGTTTCCGGTTCCGTTAACGCCGATCGCCTCGATGACTACGTCGATGCTCCCGCTGTTTGTCAGTTGGAACTCGTACTTGCCGCTGTTTCCAGCGGATTTCACGTTCGGTTCCAGAACCACCTGCCCCGACTGGGGCACCGTGTAGTCCCGAGTCAACGAGACACTCCCCACGACGGCCCCGCCAGCATCTCGGAGTTCCGCGTACACGTCCACTGGTACCGACTGACTGTCCCCGCTGACACCAACCTCGACAGTGTCCTCTGGTGAGAGAGTGAAATCGATCGGTTTCTCCCCAGGAGAATTGTCGTCGCCGACATCGAACGTCGCGCTCGAATCTGGCGAGTCGAGTTGCACCCACATCGTCCGATTCGCATTGTTGCTGAAACTGGGAGTTACGCCAGCATCAGAAACGCCCCCAAGTCCCAAGACAGCGTTCGGATCGTCGACTGTCCCAACAGAAAGTTCACGGTTCCCGGAGACACGCGTTAACGCGCCAGTGGTGACGATCGCACCACTCCCCATACCAGCGACCCCTAACGCGGCGAGGAAGGTGCGACGATCCATGTCCGATAGATATGAGTGACTACTCGGGTATATACCTTATCGCCGATCGTCCGCCTCACGCCGTGTGCGGCCTCCGGACGGTTCCGGCGACACCGATGTTACCCGGTAGCATCACCGTCGGGCAAGCGTCACGTGGCCCGGGCACGTACCGGTGATATGGCACTTGCCACTGACGCTGTCCGAGTGGCTCACAGACGAGCCCGAATCGATCGAGGCACAGCCCCCGCATTCGAATCTCCGGAGCCCGATCCTGCCGATGAGTGAGGACACCGAACGCGAGACGGGACAGGCAGGCGCGATCCGGTTCGCGTACGAGCCGCCGGTTCTCCGGATCGGAACCGGCGCGGTCGCTGAACTCGAATCGGAACTCGCCGAACAGGGGTTCGAGCGGGCACTCGTGATCTGTGGGCAGACCGTCGGTTCGACGCCTGGCGTGATCAACCCTGTCCGTGACGGGCTGGGTGACCGGCTCGCGGGCGTCTTCGCGGAGACGACCCCGCAGAAACGTCTCGGGACGGCGCTCGACGGACTCGAAGCGCTCCAGAACGCCGACGCCGACGTGATCGTCGGCCTGGGCGGGGGGAGTAGTCTCGACACGGCGAAGGTCGTGAGCGTACTGGCGGCCACCGAAGACGACCCCGCGGCCGTAGGTCGGGAGTTTGCCGAGACCGGCACGATCACGATCCCCGAACCCGGGCTGGTACCGATCGTCGCGATCCCGACGACACTCGCCGGGGCGGACTGCTCGATGGTCGCCGGTGTCACCGCCGACCCGGAGACGTGCCCGGTGGAATCGACGACCAGCGGTGGCATCTCCGGCCCCGGGCTGATGCCGGCCGCGGTCCACGCCGATCCCGAACTGGTCGCCACGACGCCCCGCTCGACACTCGCGGCCTCGGCGATGAACGGCTTCGACAAGGGGATCGAGACGCTGTACGCCAGCACGGCGTCGCCAGTCACGGACGCGACGGCGATGCGCGGTCTCGCGGTGTTCTACGAGGGACTGCTTGCCTTCGGGGAGACCGAGGATCCGTCGCCGTCGGTGTACGAGCGGCTCGTCGAGGGCGCGACACTGGTCCAGTACGGCATCTCGCGGGCCGACGGGACGACGCTGTCGCTGATCCACGCCGCCGGACACGGTCTGACCCGAACGTATCCTGTCCAGCAGGGCGCGGCCCACGCCGTCGTCGCGCCGCACGCACTCCGGTGGCTCTTCGACCGGGTCGACGGCCGCCGGAAGCTGCTCGCCCGTGCGTTCGGTGTCGAGGACGCGGCCGATCCCGCCGACGCCGTTGTTGCCGCGGTCGAGGACGTGGTCGCAGCGCTGGACCTCCCGACGCGACTCCGCGACGTGGACGGGCCGACACCGGACGAGTTCCCGGCCGTCGCCGAGGATATCCGGACGGACGGGTTCATGCCGAACGCGCCAACCGGGCTCGACCCGACGAACGAGGAGATCGTGGAGTTGCTCGAAGCCGCGTGGTGACCGACCGAACGGAAACCCTACCGTACTTAGCCACACCCTGACCGGTAAGCCACAATTATCAGCGCTGGGCCTAAGGAAGGAATACTTAAGTGACATCACGGGCAGGCAAGGTGTATGGATCAGATCGCCGTCTTCGGGATCGGGAGCACCAACTTCCGGTACGCTGTCGCGGTCCCGAGCGGGGATATCGTCACGGACGTGACCGTCGAACCGACCCGTCCGTACGCCCTCGAAGACCAGCTCGTCGAAGCGATCGATAGCCTCGAACACTCGACTGGCGAATCGCTGTCCGGCGTCGCCGTCTCCTGTACCGGACTCGTCGACAAAGCGACCGGGCAGATCTCCGATCTCGACACGCCCGACGGCGATACGGTCGACCGGATCGACGTGGCCAAGGCGGTCCACGAGGCCCACGGCCTGCCAGTCGTCCTGGAGAACGACTGCAACGCCGCCGTCGTGGGCGAGTGGCACTACGGCTCCCGCGACGGTGTCGGCAGCCTCGTTCACGTCACCTTCGGGACCGGAATCGGCGGCGGGGTCGTCGAAGACGGGCAACTCCTCCGCGGAGAGTCCGCACAGGCCGGCGAGTTCGGCCTGCTCCCGGTCGCTCCGGACAGCGACGTCGAGAGCACCGGCGTCACTGGAGCCTGGGAAGCCTTCTGCTCGGGCCGGGGGATCGCGCGGAGTGTCAACGAGCGCATCGCGGCCGAGGACCCCGAGACGATGCTCGACAGCGACGTGGACGCACAGGCCGTGTTCCGAGCAGCCAGAGACGGCGACGCGTTCGCCCGGGACTGTCTCGACCGCGTCGCCCGCTACAACGCGGCCGGTATCGCTGCGATCTGCAACGCCGTCAACCCCGGTCTGGTGACGGTGGGCGGCGGCGTCGCGATGAACAATCCCGACGAGATCCTCGACGGGATCGACCGCTATCTCGACGACTACCTGTTCGTCGATCGACCCGAGATTCGGGTCAGCCGACTCGGTGACGATATCGGCCTCTACGGGGCGCTCGCAGCCTTCGTTGAGGAGCGAGAAACGGTATCTGTCTGGGATCGAACCGCGGCGGCGGACACCTCCGACGCCGACGACTGATACGGATTGTCGTCGCTATGTACCGGTGATCGTCGGGACAGATTCGACGATCATCCGTGAGAGACGATAGCAAACCGTATGACGCGACCAAGAGAACGGAAACCGTCGGTCAGGCCGGGCTCGGCGTCTGGATCGTCGAGACGTACGCCGTCAGGTCAGTCGTCGAGATGATCCCGATGACGCCCTCGGTCTCGTCGACGACCGGGACGTGGTGGATACTCTCACCGAGCATCAGATCCGCGACCGCCTCGATCGAGTCCTGGGCGGTCGCCGTCGTCACGTCGGTGCTCATGTAGCGCTCGACCGTCGTCTCGGCTTTGGGCTTGCTCTCCCTGACGATTTCGACGAAGTCCGTCGACGTGAGGATCCCCACGAGGTGGTTGTCCTCGTCGGTGACGATCAGCGAACCGATCGCCTCGTCGAGCATCAGGTCCGCCGCGTCTTCGACGAGTGTGTCTGGTCGTACCGTGATCGGGTCTGCCGTCATCAGTCGGCCGACAAAAATATCGTCCATGCGTGTTTGTACCAATCTGGCCTTAATATGCGTTGCCATCACGGCAGAACCGTCGGGTCGTCGCGATAGTAGTCAGATAACTGACCGGTTACAAAGCAATGATTGTCGTCGACTGTCAAGTGACGATACATGTCACATTGTACCGACCGACCCGGTCGCGGCCGCCGACCAGTGGGGGGACCGGACGAGCCATGAGCGACGACTTCGTCCACGTGCCAGACGAATCGTTCGTCGAGTCGACGAACGTCTCGCAGTTCATGCGGGAGTACGATATCGCGGACTACGACGAACTGATCGCCCGGACGACCAGCGACGTACCCGGAGAACCTGCCTCGGGGATCGACTGGTTCTGGGACGAGGTCGTCGACTACCTGGACATCGAGTTCTACGAGGGATACGACGACGTGCGAGACGACGGCGGCCCGCGCCGCGCCACGGAAGACGTGAGCGGCGACGCCGTGAGTACTGACGGCCCGCAGTTCACCCGCTGGTACCCCGGTGGAAAACTCAACATCGCCCACAACGTCCTCGACCGGCACGCCGGAACCGACGACGGAGCGCGCAACCGCGTCGCCTGCATCTGGGAAGGCGAACCCGGCGACCAGCGTCACGTCACGTACCACGACCTCCATCGCCAGTCCAACCGGGTCGCCAACGCCCTCCGCGAGCGCGGGATCGAACAGGGCGACACCGTCGGCCTCTACATGCCGATGATCCCCGAAGTCGTCGCCATCCTCTATGGCTGTTTCAAGATCGGCGCGATCGCCGTCCCAATCTTCTCCGGGTTCGGCGTCGACGCCACCGCGACCCGCATCGACGACAGCGACTGTCGGGTTCTCTTCACCGCCGACGGCTTCTATCGCCGGGGCGACGAGGTACGGCTCAAGGGGACGGCCGACGCGGCGATCGAGCAGGCCGGCAGCGTCGCGCACACGATCGTCTACGACCGCCTCGGCGCAGTCGAATCCGGCGACGTACCCTGGCACGACGACCGGGACGAACGCTGGTCCGACGCCGTCGAAACGGCCGACAGCGAGTTCGAGACCGAACGTCTCGAGGCCAGCGACGAGTCGATGTTGCTGTACTCCTCCGGGACGACCGGCGAGCCGAAGGGGATCGTCCACACCCACGCCGGCGTCCAGGTCCAGACGGCCAAGGAACTGTACTTCGGCTTCGATCTCCAGCCCGCCGATCGGTTCTTCTGGGTCTCCGACATCGGCTGGATGATGGGACCGTGGATGCTGATCGGGACCCACACCTTCGGCGGAACGGCGTTCATGTACGAGGGTGCGCCCGACCACCCCGGCCCCGACCGCTACTGGGACATGATCGAGCGCCACGGCATCACCCAGTTCGGGATCAGCCCGACTGCGATCCGGGCGCTGCGCAAGCACGGCACCGAACCAGTCGAGCGCCACGACCTCTCCAGCCTCCGCCTGCTGGGCTCGACCGGCGAACCGTGGGACGAGGAGTCCTGGCGGTGGTTCTACGAGCACGTCGGCAACAGCGAGGCACCGATCGTCAACATCTCCGGGGGGACGGAGATCTGTGGCTGCTTCCTGATGCCCATGCCGATCCAGTCGCTGAAACCGTGTACGCTGGGGGGCCCCGGCCTCGGGATGGACGTCGACATCGTCGACAGTTCCGGCGAGTCGGTCGCTGACACGCACGACCGTGGCTTCCTCGTCGCGCGCGACTCCTGTCCCAGCATGACCAAGTCGCTGTGGAGCGGCGACGAGCGCTACCTCGAGGAATACTGGTCGACGTGGGAGGACCTCTGGGACCACGGTGACTGGGCCCAGACCGACGAGGACGGGCTCTGGTACCTCCACGGCCGGGCCGACGACGCACTCAACGTCGCCGGCCGCAAAGTCGGCCCGGCGGAAGTCGAAGGCGCACTGATCGCTCACGACGCAGTCAACCAGGCGGCCGCTGTCGGCGTCCCCGACGAGACGACTGGTACCGCCGTCGTCGCGTTCGTCGTCCTCGAAGATCACGCCACGGCGGGTGACGACCTCCGCGCGGAACTCACCGAACAGGTCGGTCGGGACCTCGGCAAACCGTTCCGGCCGCGTGAGATCCTCTTCGTCGACGGCTTCCCGAAGACCCAGAGCGGCAAGATCGTCCGCCGTGCGGTGCAAGCGGCCTACACTGGCGAGGATATCGGCGACACCGGCAGCATCGAGAACCCCGAGGTGATCGATGACCTCGCGGTGGTCGCTGGCGAGCGCGACGGGTGATCGCCCGGTATCCCGAGCGTAACCAAGAGCTATTAGGGAGGACGCCCCTACGATGGGGTATCGGATGACCGCAACGACACAATCTGACCAAGGGGAGCCCCTCCCGCGCCACCGTCTCGAAGACGCGCCACCCAGCGCGAAGTTCGTTCACTGGGTGCTCGACCGCGAGGGCGCGATGACGCAGGCCCAGCTCGCCGACGAGACGCTGCTTCCGAAGCGAACGGTCCGCGCAGCGCTCGAGACGCTGAACGAGGAGGAACTCGTCACCGAAGACGTGTTCCTCCCCGACGCGCGCAAGAAGGTCTATCGGGCGACCACAGTCGCGCCGTGAGTGGCGGTAAATGACCGTCGACTGACCTCGAACAGCGATTTCTTTGCCCGGAGTGTGACAGTTCGGCGACGCACGGAATCTCCAGACACTCGGTACTGACCTAGGTATCTCATCGCTACCGGCTTACTACACGTAACTTTAAACGAAGCGACACCCAACGAAGCGATACGATGTCAGACGCGAGCGAACCGCTGGAAGTGTGGTGCGCCGGGGAAGACTGGTGCCCGATCACGACGACCGCGTCGGTGATCGGCAAGAAGTGGCACCCCGTCCTCGTCCATCGCCTGCTCGACTCGGGACCCTCCGGGTTCAACGAACTCAAGGAGAACGTCGACGGTATCTCCAGCAAGGTCCTCTCGGACAGCCTCGAAGACCTGCAGGAAAACGGGTTGGTCGAGCGCGAGGTGATCAGCGAACAGCCGTTCCGGGTCCAGTACTCCCTGACCGATCGCGGATCGGCACTCGAACCGGTGATCGAAGCGATGCGCGAGTGGGGTACGACCCATCTCACCGAACCAGACGCGGACTCGCCCCAGGGGGCCTGATACGATGAGCGACGACGATCACCAGACGATCGACCTGCGCTCGGACACCGTCACCACGCCGACCGAACGGATGCGTGTGGCCGCCCGCGATGCCACCGTCGGCGACGACGTGTACGGTGAGGACCCGACGGTCAACGAACTCGAAGCACGCACCGCCGACATGCTGGGGATGGACGACGCGCTGTACGTCCCCACCGGAACGATGGGCAACCAGATCGCCGTCCGTGTCCACACGGAGCGTGGACAGGAACTGCTGCTGGACCGCGAGTCACACATCTACCGCTGGGAACTCGCCGGGGTCGCCCAGCACGCACAGGTCCAGACCCGCGCGGTCGATGCCGGCGACCGCTGTGTCCCCACACCCGAACAGATCGCCGACGGATACGTTTCTGAAGACCTCCACCGCCCTGGGACCGGCCTGCTCAGCCTGGAGAACACCCACAACTACCGCGGTGGCGTCGCGGTCCCGAAGGCCCACATCGACGCCGCCTGTGAGGCCGCCCACGCCCGCGACGTACCGGTCCACCTCGACGGCGCGCGCCTGTTCAACGCCGCCGTCGCGCTCGACACGCCCGCGGCCGAACTAACCGAACACGTCGATTCGGTGATGACCTGCCTCTCGAAGGGACTGGGCGCCCCGGTCGGATCGATGCTGGCCGGCAGCGAGGCGTTCGTCGAGGACGCACGCCGCATCCGCAAACTGTTCGGCGGCGGGATGCGCCAGGCCGGCATCGTCGCCGCACCGGCCCTCCAAGCGCTCGACAGCGTCGAGAGGCTGGCCGACGATCACGACAACGCCGCCCGCCTCGCGTCGGGGCTCGACGCTGTCGACGGACTACGCGTCCCCGAACCCGAGACCAACATCGTCGTCGTCGACAGCGAACCAGCCGGGATCACCAGCGACGCGCTGGTCGAGGACTGTGAACGGCGCGGCGTTCGAGCTGGATCGTTCGACGAGTACACGACTCGTTTCTGCACTCACCGCGACGTGGACGGCGACGACATCGAGGCGGCGATCGGTCACATCGAGCGGGTCGTCGAAGCGCTGTCGTAAGCATCTCCCACTCCGCCTCCGGCTGGACGCGAACGCGCTCGCGAGCCACGCGCCCCAGCAACACCAGTATCGGCACGAACACGAGTCCAGCGACGACCGACCGAGATACAAAGGTTCTTGCACCTCCCTCGCCAAGCCGGAGATATCGAAACCGGTCGCCGTCGTTTTCGCGGTCCGCTGACGGCTACTGATAGCTGATTTCAACCCATGAGTTCCGCAGACGAGACACTCGAGAAGATACGGAAAACGGTCGAGCAGGAAACGCCAGACGACATCGAGATCGCCTCGGTGACCTTCGAAGGGCCCGAACTGGTCATCTACACGCCCGACGCACAGAAGGTGGCAAACAGAGACCGGCTCGTCCCGAACCTCGCCCAGACCCTCCAGAAACGCATCAACGTCCGCCCAACGCAAGGGGCGTTGATCGACCAGAGCACGGCCCGCGCGGAAATCGAATCGACGATTCCCGACGAAGCGGGCGTCCAGAACCTCGATTTCGACCACGACACCGGTGAAGTGTTCATCGAAGCCGAGAAGCCCGGCCTCGTCATCGGCCGCCACGGCGAGACGCTCGACCAGATCTCCTCTTCGGTCGGCTGGACGCCCGAAGTCGTCCGGACCCCGCCCATGGAGTCTTCGACGGTCTCGAACGTCCGAAACTTCCTGAAACAGGAGCGGACCGATCGCCGCGAGATCCTCGAGCGCGTCGGCCGCCAGATCAACCGACCGAAGACGGGCGACGACGACTGGGTCCGCCTGACGACGCTGGGTTGCTGTCGCGAGGTCGGCCGCGCCGCCTTCATCCTCTCGACGCCCGATTCGCGCATCCTCATCGACTGCGGCGACAAACCCGGTGCGGAGGGCGAGGTCCCCTACCTCCAGGCACCCGAAGCCCTCGCTGCCGGCCCGCAGTCGATCGACGCCGTCGTACTGACCCACGCCCACCTCGACCACTCCGCGCTCATCCCGATCCTGTTCAAGTACGGCTACGACGGTCCGATCTACACGACGGCACCCACGCGTGACCTGATGGGCCTGCTCCAGCTCGACTACCTCGACGTGGCCGGCAAGGAAGGCCGCTCGCCACCCTACGAGAGCCAGCAGGTCCGCAACGCACTGAAACACACCATCCCCGTCGAGTTCGGCAACGTCACCGACATCGCACCGGACATCAAACTCACGATGCACAACGCCGGCCACATCCTCGGCTCGGCCGTGTGTCACTTCCACGTCGGCGACGGCCACTACAACGTCGCCTTCTCCGGGGACATCCACTACCGCGACACTCGCTTGCTCGACGGCGCCGTCAACGACTTCCCTCGCGTCGAAACGCTCGTCCTCGAATCGACTTACGGCGGGAAGAACGACTACCAGACCGACCAGAAAGACGCCGAGCGCGTCCTCAAGCGAGCGATCAACGACGCCCACGACCGCGGCGGCAAGATCCTCATCCCCGCCTTCGCAGTCGGGCGCTCACAGGAACTCATGCTCGTCCTCGAAGAAGCGATGCGCAGCGGGGACATTCCGACGATGCCCGTGTATCTCGACGGGATGATCCGCGAGGCGACAGCGATCCACGCCGCCTACCCCGAGTACCTCCGGGACGACCTCCGCCAGCGGATCCTCTACGAGGACGAGAACCCCTTCCTCGCCGAACAGTTCCAGCAGGTCGACGGCGGCCAGGAGATGCGCCAGGAGATCGCCGACGACGAACCCAGTATCGTGCTGACGACGTCGGGGATGGTCACCGGCGGCCCTGTCATGTCGTGGCTCCGTCTGCTGGGCAGCGAGCCGGACAACACGATGCTGTTCGTCGGCTACCAGGCCGAAGGGACGCTCGGTCGCCAGATCCAGCGCGGCCAGGACGAGATCACGCTCTCGGAGGGCAACGGCCCGCGCGCCGAACGCGTCTCGCTCAGGATGGAAGTCGAAACTGTCGACGGCTTCTCCGGCCACGCCGACCGACAGGGCCTCGAAACTTTCGTCGAGACCATGCACCCCCGGCCCGAGAAAGTGATCTGCGTCCACGGCGACGAACAGTCGACGAACCAACTGTCCTCGGCGCTGTACCAGAAGTTCAACATGCGGACGTACAACCCCAAGAACCTCGAAACGTTCCGCTTCGTCTGAGACGGATTCTCGTAGCGATTTCCCGGCGATCGTCCATCCCGTAGCAAGGATCGAGGGTACGCAACTGCAATACTTCGTCTGAATTATCGTCGGTCGGGACGCTCGCTCAGGCGTTCAACGTCGCGCCCAGTTCCTCACGTTCGTGGTACTGTTCTAAGATGTCGCTCCCGCCCACGAACTCCCCGTCGACGAACGTCTGTGGGATCGTCTCGCGGCCGCTGTGTTCTTCGAGCGCCGCCCGGAACTCGTCGAGTGACTCCAGGACGTCGACGGTCTCAAACTCCTCGCGGTGATGATTGATCAAAGTGAGCGCCTTGTCCGAGTAGCCACACTGTGGCATCATCTCCGTCCCCTTCATGAAGAGGACGACCTCGTTGTTCTCGATCGCGTCGTCGACCTTCTCTGTGACCTCGTCCTGTGGCAGCCCCTCGTTTGGATTGAACGTCATACCCTGACGGTGGTACGCCGCGCGCAAATGGCTTGCGCTACTCGAAGGCTCGCCAGCTTACGCTTCGTCTGGCGTGTACGTCTCGATCTCGATCGCGTGAATGTCCGTCGTCATGTGCTCGCCCAGCGCGTCGTACACCAGCTGGTGTCGGTCGACCAGACTCTCACCGTCGAACGTGGGTGACACGACTCGCGCTGCGAGGTGATCGTCTTCCTCTGCTCCGCGGGATGGGCGCACCGTCGCCTCCGCGTCCTCGATGCCCGCTTCGATCAACTGCTCGACCTCGTCTGTGTCCATACTGACGGCAAGTGGGCGAGCCGAAAAACGCTTGCTACAGCAGTCGCTCGCCGATCGAACGAAATGAAGAAAGCCCGCGTCCACCGTGGACGCGGGCTCTGTAGTATGAATGGGCAGGCGGCGAACCGAGTTTCCCAGGGGTTCGCACACCCCAGTACTCACCGGAACGCTGGCAGGCTTATCTTCCGTGTTCGGGATGGGTACGGGAGTTCCCCTGCCGCTATGGCCGCCTTTACGCCGACTCGCGGAATCGAACCGCGACTATCTCGGTACAACCCGAGACGCCGGAAGACGTTGTCTTCCGTGCTGTGGACTTGCGTCCACAACGCCAGTGTCGGTGGTCTTCACCGTATGGTACGTGCGATCCAGTTAACGCCTGGACTCGTGTGGTCCGAGTCACAGTGCAATGAGTGTGGCTTTGGCCGATTAGTGCTCGCGGGCTGAACGTCTCGTTGCCTCGACGCGTACACCCCGAGTCTATCGATCTCGTCTTCTACGAGTGGCCTCGGTGGAATCTCTTTTCCAGGTGGGTTTCGAGCTTAGATGCATTCAGCTCTTACCCCGTGTGACGTGGCTGCCCGGCACGTGCCTTCTCAGACAACCGGTACACCAGTGGTCACCAATCGTAGTTCCTCTCGTACTATACGATCGTTCCCGTCAGATTCCGTAACACCCCCAATAGATAGCAGCCGACCTGTCTCACGACGGTCTAAACCCAGCTCACGACCTCCTTTAATAGGCGAACAACCTCACCCTTGCCCGCTGCTGCACGGGCAGGATGGAGGGAACCGACATCGAGGTAGCAAGCCACCGGGTCGATATGTGCTCTTGCCGGTGACGACTCTGTTATCCCTAGGGTAGCTTTTCTGTCGTAGATCGGCCCGCATCAAGCAGGCGCATCCGTTCGCTAGACCACGCTTTCGCGTCAGCGTCACCGTGTTGGTAGTGACACTGTCAAGCTATCTTTTGCTCTTGCGCTCTTCGCCGCGTCTCTGTCACGGCTGAGATAGCCTTAGGGCGCGCTCGATATTCTTTCGAGCGCGTACCGCCCCAGTCAAACTGCCCGGCTATTGGTGTCCTCCGCCAGGAGTGAGGGTCACAGTCACTACCGGGTAGTGTTTCATGTATGACTCGGTGGTCCGCTAGCGCGGATACCTGTGTAACGTCTCCTACCTACCCTGCACAGTAGCGACCATGTCCCAGCAACAGCCTGCAGTAAAGCTCCATAGGGTCTTCGCTTCCCCTTGGGGGTCTCCAGACTCCGCACTGGAACGTACAGTTCACCGGGCCCAACGTTGGGACAGTGACGCTCTCGTTCATCCATTCATGCAAGCCGCTACTGAAGCGGCAAGGTACTACGCTACCTTAAGAGGGTCATAGTTACCCCCGCCGTTGACGGGTCCTTCGTCTCATTGTACTGAGTGTTCAGATACCCGCACTGGGCAGGATTCAGTGACCGTACGAGTCCTTGCGGATTTGCGGTCACCTATGTTGTTACTAGACAGTCGGAGCGTCCGAGTCACTGCGGCCTGCCTCTTTCCGAGGCAGGCATCCCTTATTCCGAAGGTACGGGACTAACTTGCCGAATTCCCTAACGTCGGTTGTTCCCGACAGACCTTAGCTTTCGCCGCTACGAGCACCTGTGTCGGATCTCGGTACGGATCATATGCTCCCTTTTCACGGGCCCCAGGTTGAACCAATTTACACTATCCCGCCGTTCGTCCGCTTCCTGCCATTACGGCTTCCACGGATTTGGACGGTTCGACTGGGCGAAAGCCCAGCTTGGTCGACCCCGAGGCGTCGGTTTCACTGCATATGAGCGCTGGAATATTAACCAGCTTCCCATGTTGTCCCCTTCGAATTACGGGGGGACTTAGGACCGGCTAACCCTCAGTTGACGAACAGTGCTGAGGAACCCTTGCTCGTTAGGCCGTCGGAATTCTCACCCGACTATCGCTGCTACTATGGCCAGAATTGTCGTCACCACTCGGTCCACAGGAGTTCTCACCCCTGCTTCCATCCAAGTGGAGCGCCAACCTACTCGATCTCCGCGTCAGCGGAGCGGCCAGGTCTCGGTGGTGGATTTGAGTCCCGATCATTTTCAGCGCCTCAAACCTCGGCCGGTAAGCTGTTACGCTATTCTTAGAGGGTAGCTGCTTCTAAGCTCACCTCCCGGCTGTCTAGGGCTTGAGACCACTTTCGATCACACTTAATCCACACTTGGGGACCTTAACCCGGCTCTGGGTTGTCTCCCTCACGGTGCACAGGCTTACCCCGCACACCGGACTCCCAGCGTCAAACGGCGTTCGTAGGTTCGGAGTTTGACAAGGGAGTTCACTTCTCTCGAAGTGAAGCACCCTAATCGGTCGCTCTACCCCACGAACTACCTCGGCTGAGGTCATGCTTCGACATGTTTCGGTTGGAACCAGCTGTTTCCGGGTTCGATGGGCCTTTCACCCCTACACGTAGGTCACGGGAGGGTATTGTAGGACACCATCCCTAACGGGCCTCCACGTGCCTTTCGGCACGCTTCGCCCTGCCCACGCGTAGATCACCCGGTTTCGGGTCGTGCCCGTTTGACTCCCCGCCCTTGAAGACGGCGGCCCTTGCGCAAAGCACTGCGGCCATGTCGGTTTCCCTATGCCTTCCCCGATGATCGGGTTAGACTCGCCAAACAGGCACACTCTCTGGCTCGTTTTTCAAAACGCACGACAGTACATCGGCTTCCTGTAGTTCCTACTACCAGCTCGCGCTGGGGTCGTTTTCTACAGGACCTTGTATGCACTGTCGCTCGATCGCCACCTGATTTCAAGCCCTATTTCACCTCCCGTCTGAGGATACTTTTCAGCGTTCGCTCACGCTACTTTTTCACTATCGGTCTCGGAGAGTATTTAGCCTTGGCAGTCGATGCCTGCCATATTGACGAGGGATTTCCAACCCCCGCTACTCTGGAATTACCTCACAGCGTACTGATCTTCATTACGGGACTGTCACCCTGTTTCGTGCTTCGTTCCAGAAGACTTCGTGAAGATGGTCGGCCGATGAATGGTAACCCATACACCACATTGCCCGTGAGGGCTTCGGTTTGGGCTGTGTCGCGTTCACTCGCGGTTAGTAACGACATCGCATTGCGCTTTCTATTCCTCTCGATACTAAGATGTTTCAATTCTCGAGGTTCCCCATTGCGCGAAGCAATTGTAAAGGGATTCCCATTCGGAGATCCATGGTTCTTCGCCTCCGTGCGGCTCCCCATGGCTTTTCGCAGCTTGGCACGTCCGTCGTCGGCTTCCGAGCCGAGCTATCCACCAGGCGGCACAGTAGCCAATTTACGATTGGTTGTGACTCGATAAACTACACGAGTCCAGTGGACGCCTGGATCGCACGTACATACGGTGTCATGCACACAGTCGGTGCGAACCGATCTGCATGTCGACCCTTCCTACCCACGCTTGCACGGGGTAGTGCACTGGTCTTCGTGTCTCGTTCGAGCGCCGTCCCACACTTAAGGGGCTCGGTTCGAGCGTGACACGAAATACGGACCCGCTGGGAGTTGCACCCAGCCTCCCGGAAGGGAGATCCGCCTCGGATAGGTCTTGTGAGCCCAAGGGCCCAACACTGCTTCCGACTTGTTGTCCGTTGTAACCGTCGAGCCGAGAGGCTCGAATCGATACACCGGACAACAACTGCAAAGGTGGGCCAGGCGCGTCGGCCTGGTCCCGTTCAATAGGAGGTGATCCAGCCGCAGATTCCTCTACGGCTACCTTGTTACGACTTAAGCCCCCTTGCGAAGCCCAGATTTGACCACCGCATGGTGGCCTCATCCGGACCTCACTCGGGTGCTTTGACGGGCGGTGTGTGCAAGGAGCAGGGACGTATTCACCGCGCGCTTATGACACGCGATTACTACCGAATCCAGCTTCATGAGGGCGAGTTTCAGCCCTCAATCCGAACTACGACCGAGTTTGGGAGATTAGCTCTACCTCTCGGTATCGCAACCCATTGTCTCGACCATTGTAGCCCGCGTGTTGCCCGGTCCATTCGGGGCATACTGACCTACCGTTGCCCGTTCCTTCCTCCGACTTAGCGTCGGCGGTCTCCGTAGTGTACCCGACTACCTCAGGGTATCGCTGGCAACTACGGATGCGGGTCTCGCTCGTTACCTGACTTAACAGGATGCCTCACGGTACGAGCTGACGGCGGCCATGCACCTCCTCTCAGTAGCGTCGGGTAAGCTCGTCAAGCTGACCGTCGTTACTACTGTCGGGACCGGTGAGATGTCCGGCGTTGAGTCCAATTAAACCGCAGGCTCCTCCGGTTGTGGTGCTCCCCCGCCAATTCCTTTAAGTTTCATCCTTGCGGACGTACTTCCCAGGCGGCT